>Ga0209916_1000282_pt1 | contig 93140 bp, 93 predicted proteins | sample ThiBio_1000_plan_FD_183956 | JGI IMG/M metagenome (GOLD analysis project Ga0209916, IMG submission 183956) | Wastewater bioreactor microbial communities from Cape Town, South Africa - Thiocy_solids_2 (SPAdes) | ecosystem: Engineered > Bioreactor > Thiocyanate-remediating > Anaerobic-Aerobic ... | reverse complement strand
CCCGCCTCTACGCCTGCGGTCAAGCCCCCCGCCCCGATCGAGCTACCGTTGCTGTTCGGCGGCGGAGGTATCGCGGCAGAGCGCGAGGACGACTGCTGCGGTGACGGCGACTGTTGCACCGACGAGTGAGTGGCGGCGGCGCACGCGCGTCCAGTTCTACTTAGGAGTGGTATTGCGTTCCGTCTGCTCCGGCTCGTAGCTCCGCAGATGGCCCGCCCTGACTCCTCGAGTTTCAAGTCGCGCTTTGTCGACGAGCACACCTGCCGCCGTTACCACTGCGGCACCTCCGCGCGGGAGAGCGCCCGATCTCATTTGGAGCTGGAACGAATCGGTCGTCGACCATGGCCGAACGCCTTCCTGTTCAGACGCCCCTAGCTGATCCGGCGCTGCGACGCGGTCCCTCACCGGCCAACACGGTCGCCGCGGCCCACGGGGTCACCTGCCGACCCCAGCGACCGGGGAGGCACTTGAAAGTGAACTAGGCGGATTCGAGCCGCCCAGCTCCTGAGCAGCGAGCCGCCGGTGGGCGGATCGGACCCGGTCGACAAGGGCCCGATCCGCCCACCCGTGAGGGCCGGCCTGAGCTGCTACGCGGCTTCGGAGCCCGGAACGCCGCCGGCGGGAGAGGGCGAGCCGTACCACCCTTCGCGCCATTCGTTCATCTCTTCGATCTCCATCGTCTGAGCGGCGATGATCCCCTTGGCGAGTTCCTTCAGCTGCCCGTTTTCGCCGTCGGCTAGCTCGGCCTGGGCCATCAGGATCGCCCCTTGGTGGTGGGGGATCATCATGTCGATGAAAGCGCGATCGAACGGCTTTGCTCCTTCGAGACTCGACATGTCCATCGACATCCCCATCGAGCCCATCGGGATGCCGAGCACCTTGGCGTCTTCGCTCATGCTCGGGCCTTCTTCACCGCCGTGTTCCATCTCGGACATCCCTTCTTCGGACATCCCTTCCATGCTTTCGCCTTCGGATCCTCCGAGAGCGCCGATTTCTTCTGCGATCGGTTCCATCTCTTCGATCTCGCTGCTCTGCGTCTTGATGATGTCGTCCGCGAGCTGAGTGATCTGGGGGTGCTGACCCTCGGCCTGGGCCATTTCGGCCATCTCGACGGCCATTTCGTGGTGGGGGATCATCTCGGCGACGAAGGCCTGGTCGACCGTTCCGCCCGAGCCTCCTGAGCTGCTCGTGCTCGACGAGCTGCTGCCCCCGCCACAGGCGCTGAGCACCACGGTCAGGCCCAGCAGCGCGATCAACGCGACCAGGGTTATCGGCTTGTATCGAAACTTCATCTGAGTCTCCTTTCGAGATTCCGTTCTGATAGGCGCCGGCAGGCGCCACCGAGCGGCGGAAAGCCGCTCGGGAACGGAAACTCAGAGCCTCAGGACCTCCGAGATCGTCGGTCCCGCGCGGGACCGCGCCTCGAGCGCGGAGGCCGATACCAAACGAGCATTTAAGGAGCCAAGGTCGCGGTAGGGTCGGAGCCGCCGCTCCGCCCCGACCTCGGGGCAGATCGCAAGGCCGGCGGCGATGATGCCGGCGCAGACCATCGCGGCACCCATGGCCACCGCTGCGGCGCGGTCGTGGCCATGGTCCATCGGCATTGTCGAGCCATGATCCATCGGCATGATGCCGTGGTGGAGGGCCACCAGTAGCCCGAGGCAGACGATCACGGCGGCCACCGTCCGGCTTGGACGGTAGGTCAATCTCTGTCTCAGGGAAAGTAGGCTCAATTGGGCGATCGGCTCGGTTGAAAACGGCAGATGGTCCTATCTATAACTACGCTCCGGCCGGGCTCGCAGATCAGTGCCGGCTCACGGGTGGTCGGCGGACAAGCTCGGCGCCGAAACTGAAAGCTCTGCGAGACATCCTAGGTAAAGGTGCTGCACGCGAGGGGCGTGACTCCACGCCTGTTCCGCTGCCCGCAACTACTGAATGTCCCTCATTAGGTCCACGATCAGCGGTGGATCAGGGCGGCAGGCCGACAAATCTATGGAGTCTCGAGTCCCGCGATGGTGACGGTGACGAGTCGTCCGACGGCGGCCCTTGATTTGAGCGCGCCGGAGGCGGCGAGCGCGTTGAGGCAGTAGGCCGCCGGCTCGTCAGGACCGACGTCGGTCGGGATCGCTCCGCTCTTGGCGGTCTCGGTGATCAGGTCACGAAAGGGCTCCTGGAGTTCACGTCCGGGGCCGGCAAGGCACGCGCCTCGGTGCGGTAGCGCGGTCAGGTCGGTGCCGTGGTCTTGGCGCCCGACCTCGTGGCGAATGAGGGCATAGGCGCCGAGTACCGCCTTAGGCCGTCGAATGGGGTGGCGGTCTGCTCTCGGAGGGCAAGAAGCTGATCGAGGTGGGCGGCGACCTGGCGCTCGTGGCAGGCGAGGAGGATCGCCTCCACGTCGGCGACCCTGCGGGCGAGGCGTCTACCGAGGAGGAGTGACCCGCGCGGGAGTCTGTGTCGGTCTCCCACTGAGCAGCGCCCCCCGCGCCCGAAGAAAGGTGGACGGAGCGGCAAGGCTCTCCTCGAGCCGGTTCTAGCCTCGCCGCATCAGCCGGCCGACGGCGGCCATCAACTCCTGCGTTTTTTCCGCCTGGTCGTCCTTGGCGGCGCCGATCACGCAGTGCTGAGCGTGATCATCGAGCAGTCCCAGCGCGACCTTGTCGAGGGCGGCCTGGACGGCCGAGATCTGGGTGAGGACGTCGATGCAATAGCGCTCCTCCTCGACCATCCCCTCGATTCCACGGACCTGGCCCTCGATGCGACGGAGCCGTTTCAGCAGGTCGTCCTTGGTGGCGGAATATCCACGTGCCTCTGAAGTGCGGGAAGGGGTCATGGACGAATCATAGCTACCCCTGGGGGGTATACTCCCAAGACACCCATACCCCCTAGGCGTATACCAGAGGAGATTCCGATGACCGACGACAGCACGAAGACCTATTCCGTCGAGGGGATGACCTGCGGGCACTGCGAGAGCTCGGTTCGCGAGGAGGTCGAGGAGTTGACGGGGGTGGAGTCCGCCCGGGTGGATCGCAGCACCGGGCTTCTGACCGTGCGCGGGGAGGGGATCGACGATGCGGCGGTCCGGGCAGCGGTGCAGGCGGCAGGCTACGCCGTCGCCGAAGCGACCGCTCCTACCGCCGGGGAGGCTGCGCGCCTATGACGACGCATCTCGAGTTGCCCGTCGAGGGCATGACCTGCGCCTCCTGCGCCAACCGCATCGAGCGCAAATTGAACCGGCTCGAGGGTGTCGAGGCCACCGTCAACTACGCGACCGAGCGGGCGGCCGTGGAGTTCGATCCCGCCCGCGTTGTCCCCGCCGAACTTGTGCAGACGATCGAGGCTGCCGGTTACCGGGCGGCGGTTCCCGCCATGGCCGACGAAGGCGGCACGGCGGCGACGGCGTCAGGCGAGGCCGAGGATCCGACGGGGCCGTTGCGCCGCCGCCTGATCGGCGCCACGGCGCTGTCGGTTCCGCTCCTCCTGATCTCGATGATCCAGCCGCTCCAATTCGAAAACTGGCAGTGGCTGGCGCTGCAACTGGCGACCCCGGTGGTGTTGTGGGCCGGCTGGCCGTTCCACCGCGCCGCCTGGCAGAACCTGCGGCACGGCACCGCGACTATGGACACCCTCATCTCGGTCGGCACGCTGGCCGCCTGGGGCTGGTCGGTGGTCGCCCTGTTCTTCCTCGGGGCGGGGATGCCCGGGATGCGGATGGGCTTCGAAGTCGCCCTCAATCGCGATGCGGCGACCGACCACATCTACCTTGAGGCCGCCGCGGTGGTCACGACGCTGGTGCTCGCCGGTCGTTACTTCGAGGCACGCGCCAAGCGGCGTGCCGGCGCCGCCCTGCGAGCCCTGCTCGAGCTCGGCGCGAAGGACGTCGCCCTGCTCGATCCGGACGGCTCGGAGCGACGGGTCCCGATCGCCCAATTACAGAGCGGTGACCGATTCGTCGTGCGGCCCGGTGAGAAGGTCGCCACCGACGGGACCGTCGAGGACGGCGCCTCGGCCGTCGACGAGTCGTTGCTCACCGGCGAGTCCGTCCCGGTCGAGAAGCAGCCGGGCGACAAGGTCGTCGGCGCCTCGGTGAACGTGGGTGGCCGGCTCGTCGTGCGCGCCGAGAAGGTCGGCGCCGATACCGCCCTGGCGCAGATCGCCAGGCTGGTCCAGGATGCCCAGACCGGCAAGGCCCCCGTCCAGCGTCTGGCCGACCGCATCTCGGGCATCTTCGTGCCGATCATCCTCGCCCTCGCCCTGGCGACCCTTGGGTTCTGGTTGCTGACCGGGGCGAGCGCGGCGTTCGCCTTCAGTGCCGCCGTGTCGGTGCTGATCATCGCCTGTCCCTGCGCGCTCGGCCTCGCCACCCCCACGGCGCTCCTGGTCGGCACCGGTCGGGGGGCGCAGCTCGGGCTGCTGATCAAGGGCCCGGAGGTGCTCGAGTCGACGCGCAGGGTCGACACCATCGTCCTCGACAAGACCGGCACGGTGACCACGGGGCGGATGACGCTGCGAGGGATCGCGACCGACGGGGTCGCCGAGGACGAGGCACTGCGACTGGTCGGCGCCCTCGAGGCGGCCTCCGAGCACCCGGTCGCGGAGGCGATCTCGAAGGCTGCCGAGACCCGCCTCGGACGGTTGCCGGCGCCGCAGAGCTTCGGCAATCGCGAGGGCCTGGGGGTCGAGGGCGTGGTCGAGGGGCAAGAGCTCGTCGTAGGCAGGCCGTCGCTGTTGGCCGATCGAGGGATGCGGTTGACCGCCGAGCTCGAGCGCGCCCGCGGATCCGCCGAGGCGGGTGGCCAGACCGCGATCGTCGCGGCCTGGGGCGGACGACCGCGGGCCGTCTTCGCCGTGGCCGACACCCCGAAGCCGACGAGCGCGGAGGCCGTCGCCCGCCTCCGGACGCTCGGATTGAGGCCGATCCTGCTGACCGGGGACAACGAGACCACGGCCCGCTCGGTCGCGGCCGAGGTCGGGATCGACGATGTGATCGCCGAGGTCCTGCCGGCCGACAAGGCAGACGTGGTCCGTCGGCTCCAGTCGGAGGGGCGGGTCGTCGCGATGGTCGGCGACGGCGTCAACGATGCTCCGGCACTCGCGCAGGCCGACCTCGGCCAGGCGATCGGCACGGGGACCGATGTCGCGATCGAGGCCTCGGATCTCACCATCGTCTCCGGCGACCTCCGTGGTGCCGCCGAGGCGATCCGTCTATCGCGCCGGACCCTGCGCACGATCAGAGGCAACCTCTTCTGGGCATTTGCCTACAACGTCGTGCTCGTCCCCGTGGCCATGCTCGGCTTCCTCAATCCCTTGTTCGCCGGCGCGGCGATGGCGTTCTCGAGCGTCTTCGTCGTCTCCAACTCGCTGCGCCTCAGGCGCTTCCGCGAGCTGCCGGGCGGGCCTTCGGGCGACCACGGCTCCGTGCCGGTGGCGTCCGTGCGGAGCGCGCCCGGGACGCCCGAAGGCGTCGCGTAGGCTGTCGAATCGCTATCGCCCGCCCTCTCGATTGGTCCTACGTGTCGCCGGAGCTTCTGGGTCGCTTTCGCTCGGATCGAGGAGTGCTTTCACGGCGTGTCACCTCGGGCCCAGCCGGTTCGACCTGACGCTTCTGACGATCGGCATCGGACACGCAGGCGCGGATACAGGTCAACAGCTCCTCGAAGACGAACGGCTTGGTCATGTAGTCGGTGGCTCCGAGCTCGTCCGCTTCGACCCGGTCGGATTCATAGGGCCTCGCGGTCACCACGATCACCGGCAACGTCGGCTTCACACGCCGGATCGCAGCCAGCACCTCGATCCCGTCGCGGCCGGGCAACATGCGGTCGAGGACGACAAGGTCGGTAGGAGAGGACAGCGCCAACCGCTCGGCGGTGGGGCCGTCGGCCGCGACGGTCACGCCGTAACCCTCCCCTTCGAGCCCTCGGGACAGAAAGTCCGCGATCCCTGGCTCATCCTCCGCGACCAAGATCTGCACCATCCCAACACTACGTCAAATCGGCAATAACTACGACATCACGTAGGAGTAGCATCGACGTCGTCGGTCATGCCTTCGTGGGACTGGTGTCCAGCGACCGATAGGCCTGGACGTCGAGGGACCTGGAAACACGATCTAGGAGGACACCAATGCCGGATGGAGACGAGATGTCGCGGCCAGGCGAGTCGACCGCGGCGAGCCGCACTGCCGACTACGCGGCGCTCGAGGCCGTATTCGGCGTCGGCATGGTCGGGCTCATCGCGTTGACTTCTCGCCGTGAGCGGGACGGGGGTCATCCGATCTCGACTGAAGAGCTTGTCCTGCTGGCCATGTCGACGTTCACTCTCGCGGACGTCTTGGCCAAAGAGAGGATCTCGACCTGGCTCCGTGAGCCTTTCGTCGAGGAGGGAACGGATCACAAGCCCGTTCGCCCCGAGGGCAGCGGGATGCGCTACGCGATCGGTGAGCTCCTCACCTGTACGCGGTGCGTAGGAGCCTGGAGCGCGATGGGCCTGGTCGCCCTTCGGACCGCCTCGCCGACGGCCGGGCGGGCCACGATGCGTGTCTTGGCATTGGCCGGCGTCAACGATTTCCTGCAGAGCGCCTTTCGTCTTCTGGCCGAGCGCACGAATCGGGCGGCGGTAGAAACGGAAGCCGCTCGCCGTGCCCTTCCTTAGGGTCCCGACGAGGAGTCTGCGCCCGCCGTCTCGGTAACCGCCGGGAGCCGCGCCCGCTTCAGGAGCAGGGCGTTGACGGCGACGATGAAGCTCGACCCCGACATCGACAGTGCCGCAATCTCCGGGCGTAGCTCGAGCCCCAGCCAGGGTTGGAACACCCCCGCCGCGATCGGCAGGGCGACCGAGTTGTAGCCGATCGCCCAGCCAAGGTTCTGGTGCATTTTCCGCAGCGTCGCGCGGCCGATCGCCAGCGCGACCGGGACGTCGAGCGGGTCGGACCGCATCAGGACGACATCGGCGGTCTCGATCGCGACGTCGGTGCCGGCGCCGATAGCGATCCCGAGGTCGGCCTGGGCCAGGGCGGGGGCGTCGTTGACGCCGTCGCCGACCATCGCCACCTTGCGGCCGCCCTGCTGCAGCTCGCTCACCTGCGCGGCCTTGTCGCCCGGCAGCACCTCGGCGATCACCGTGTCGATCCCGAGGCCGTCGGCTATCCGCCTCGCCGTCGCCTCGTTGTCGCCGGTCAACATCACGACCTGGACGCCGGCCTCGTGCAGTGCGGCGACCGCGGCGGCGGAGGTCTCGCGAGGTGCGTCGGCGATCCCGATCACCGCCGCACCGCGGCCGTCGATGCCGACGAGCACGGCGGTCCGACCATCGGCAGCCATTTCGTCGCGGCGCCCGGCGAGGGAGCCGAGGTCGATCCCACGCTGCTCCATCAGCCGGCGGTTGCCGACCGCGACCGAGCGTCCTTCCACGGTGGCGAGAGCTCCATGGCCGGGCACGTTCTCGAACCCGCGGGGCTCGGCGCCGTCGGCACCCGCAGCCTCGGCGCGGCGCACGATCGCCGCCGCCAGGGGGTGCTCGGAGGAGCGCTCGACCGCTGCGACGATCCGCAGCAGCTCGGCTTCCCGGAAGCCGTCGCCGACGACTACGTCGGTGACCTCGGGTTCGCCCTTGGTGAGCGTCCCGGTCTTGTCCATCACGACGGTGTCGATCCGGGCCGACGTTTCGAGCGCGATCGCGTTCTTGAAGAGGACGCCGCGTTTGGCGCCGAGGCCGGAGCCGACCATGATCGCCGTCGGCGTCGCCAGTCCGAGCGCGTCGGGGCAGGTGATGACCACCACGGTGATCGCGAAGAGGATCGCGGTCGAGGTCGGTTCGGAGCTGAAGATCGCCCAGGCGGCGAAGGTGGCGGCGCCGCCGATCAGGGCGACGAGCACCAGCCAGAAGGCGGCGCGGTCGGCGAGCTTCTGCCCGGGAGCCTTCGAGTTCTGCGCCTCCTGGACGAGCTTGACGATCTGCGCCAGCGCCGAGTCGGCGCCGACCTTGGTCGCCCGCACCCGCAGCGTCCCGTTGGCGTTGATCGTCGCGCCGATCACCTCCGAGCCCACCCCCTTGTGGACGGGCAGGCTCTCCCCGGTCACCATCGACTCGTCGACCTCACTCTCGCCGTCGGTGACGACGCCGTCGACGGCGATCTTCGACCCGGGTCTCACCACCAGCAGGTCGCCCACGGCCACCTGCTCGGTCGGGATCTCGACCTGCTCGCCGTCGCGGAGCACCAGCGCCTTCGAGGGCGCCAGGTCGAGCAGGGTGCGGATCGCGTCGTTGGCGCCGCCGCGGGCACGCATCTCGAACCAGTGGCCGAGCAGGACGAAGGCGGCGAGGACGCTGGCCGCCTCGTAGAAGACGTCGCCGCCGCCGGTGAGGGTGACGCCGACCGAGTAGAGCCAGCCGGCCCCGACCCCCACCGCGACCAAGACCATCATGTCCAGGGTGCGCGCGCGTAGCGCCCGCAGCGCGCCGACAAAGAAGATCGAGCACGAGTAGAAGATCACCGGCAGGCTGAGGATCAGCGTGAAGACGTCCTCGCGCAGGCCGAACGGCGGCGCGACGTGGAAGCCGAAGACGTCGGCGCCGATCTTCGACCACAACAGGATCGGCACCGAGAATACGGCGGCGACCAGGAAGCGGTTGCGCATGTCGGCGACCATCGAGGCCATCGACATCTCGCCGTGACCGCCGTGGCCCATGACCTCGTCGGGCGTGCCCCGCATCTGACCCTCCGGCTCTTGCCGCTCGGCCGGGGCGTGCACGTGCCCAGGCACCATCGCCGCGGCCAGAGGCGCAGGCGGATCGGGCTCCATCAGCGGATCGCAGACGTGCTCGGGCACCGACTGGCCTGCGCAGTGGTAGCCGCACTCGACGATCCAGTCGCGCAACTCCTCGACCGAGGCCTGCCCGGGGTCGTAGGTGACCGTGGCGGTCTGGGCGACCGGATTGGCCTCGACCTCGAGGACCCCCGGCCGTCGCCCGACCGCCGACTCGACCACCGTCTTCTCCGAGGCTCGCAGCATGCCGCTCGCCTCGAGCACGACGGTCTCGGTCCCGCCGTCGGTCGGCGGACTCATGTAACGGCTCCACGATCCACGCGGCTCACGTCCCCGAGCATCGCAGCCGTTTCGCTTCGCGGCATCGCCCCATGGTCCCGAGGCCGTCCCCATGGGAGGCTTGCGGCGGCGTGGCCCATGGACGAGACAAAAGCTCCATAACTACATTATGTAGGAGCACGGGGCGCCGACCACCCTGGCGCCCCGTGCTAGTGGTCACTCGTCCGCTATTCCACTTCGACGGTGAAGGGCGCGGTATGGACTGCGCCTTCGGCCCTGAACTGCAGGAAGAGGCGGTAGGTCCCGGCGGTCGGGAACTCCGCGTCGAAGGTGATCGTCCCCGCCCGTCGGTCGTCGGCGACTGGGTGGATGTGGGAGTAGGCGAGGTCCGGCTTCCGCAGGGCGACGAGGTGCCCATAGGTACCGAGGTATGGCTGCAGGTCGGTCACCGGCCTACCCGAGCGCATCACCGCGAACGTCAACTGCTCCTCGCGGTCGGACTGAAGCGCACCGTGGGCGGACATCACCGAGTAGCCGTCGACGCTCGACATCGAGCTCGGCGCCGGCAACGGCACCCGCTTCACCTTGCCCGGCACCGTGATGTCGACACCGAGGGGATAGCGCTTGCCCCCGGTCGTGAAGTCGGCGATCACGCGGTAGCGGCCCGGCTGCGCGAGCGTGACGGGGACGACGAAGTCGCCGTCTGGCTTCAACACCGGATGAAGGTGCTGATAGCCGGTGAAGTCGTCACGGACGACGATCAGGTGCATCAATTTGGTCTGGTCGCGTTCGAAGCTGGTGACCGGCTTGGCTTCCTCGTCCAGCACCCGCAGGGTCCAGGTCTCCGGTTGCCCTGCCGCCGGGGTCGTCGCGTCGAGCTCCAGTCTTAGCCCGTCGGCGCTTGCCCTGGTGCCGTCGGCACCGGGTGCAAGCGGCGCCATGCCCTGCATCTGCATCCCCGTCATCGACTTTTGGCCCTGCATCGCTTCTCCGGGTGCCATCGACATGCCACCCATCGCCGATCCACCCGATGCGCTCCTGAGCGACGACACGAGCAGTACCGCGATGACCAGCGCGGCACCCGCGGCGACGAGAGCGATCTTTTTAAAGTTCATCAGTACCTCCATCTATCGCGTTCGGCACGCCCGCACCTCGATACGGGCGCTCTTCGCCGGCCGGTGAGGGCGGCGGGACTGCGCGCGGCTCGACCGAGCCGCGCGGAAGCGATCAACGTCTGAGGACGACCATGCCGGGACGGGGGCCGGCGCGTGCCGGGACGGACGCGACGGGAAGGGTGAGAGCGGAGAGGATCGGGCGCACGTACCGGGCGAAAAGGGGTCGCGGCCTCGCCCTGGCGGCCAGGACCGCGAAGCCCGCGGCACCGCCGAGCACGGCGAGGCATATCGCGGCCATTCCCATCCCGTGCCCGTCTTCGGGCATGCCGTGGTGAACGAGCGTGACGCCACCGAGGAAGACGAGCACCAGGAGCAGCGCCAGTCGGCTTCTACTGCCGCGCGAGCTCACGTCAGGCCGCTGAGTCGGGAGAGACCGGGATGGCGCAGGCACGTCGCGCGCCACGCAGGCGGACGAACAGCGCGGCGCCGGCCATCATCAGCCCCGCCGCGCCGAGGAAGGGCTGCATCGGGGCAAAGTAGTTGAAGGCGCCGGAGACGCCGAGCAGCGCGACCACGAGCTTGTTGCAGACCGGACAGCCGACGGCGAGCAGGCCGAGGAATCCGCTGCCGGCGCTCGCGGCCGCGATCCGGTCGCGGGTCTCACGCGGCAGCACGTAGGTAGCCAGCAGGATCCCGGTCATGATGCTGCTACCGACCCAGAAGAAATAGTTGCCGGTTTCGGCGGGGATCATCCGCACGAACCAGGGATTGGGGACGATGTCGGTCGGGATCCCGAGCGCAAGCGCGACCAGGGCGATGCCGAGGATGGCGGTGATCAGAAAGCGTGGGCCCAGCAGCGAGAACAGCGTGGGCCGCTCATCGAATGGTTCCGTGGGTGTGGTGAAGGCTTCCATCGTGCGGGAAAGCGGGTCTGTGACCACATCCTACAGACCGTAGGAAGCTGGTGGAGGCGAGCCGCTCGCCTGGCCGTCAGCCCTGGCAGGAGTGCGAGCCGCCCGCCGCAGCGACCGAGGCGACCCCGTCCCGGGCAAGGGCCGGGGTCGCGGCCGCCGTCAGGACGACCAGCGCGACAAGGCTGACGACGAGGGCACGGCCTGAGAGCTCCACCCAGGCCCGGGGGCGGGCTTTGGTGCGGTCGAGCAGGAAGCGCAGCCGCGCAGCCGTTCCGACCCCGGCAAGGCCGGCAAGCGCCGGACTGGTCGGCGGTTGGCCTGCGGCGGCTTTGCAGATCGCGCTCGCCAGGGCGACCGGATCGCCGACCCGGCCCACCGCGTACTCGTCGGCGTCGCGCTCGAGGCAGAACCGGAGCCTTCCGAGCGCGTCGTTGCTGCCGGGAAGCACCCGCGCCAGGGCGAAGGCCACGCTTCCCGCCAAGGCCAGGTAGGGGTGTCGGTGGGCGATGTGGCCGCGCTCGTGCTCGAGCCCGGCCGCCAGCTCCCCTTCGTCGAGCTTCGCCAGGGCACCGGTGGAGACGATGATCCTGGCGTCGCGGATGCCGGCGGCGGCGACGACGACATCGGGGCCGCCGATGATCAGGCTCTGGCGGGGTCCCTCGCCGAGGCAGTTGCGGTGAAGCCAACGACGCACGGTGCGGGCGGTGCGCCAGACGGCGAACACGGCCCAGATCAGCGAGAGGCCGAGGACGAGACCTGGGAGCAGGGTGGCAGCGTCCCCGAGCCGATGGCCCGAGAAGCCCAGGTGGGTCGCGAAGAAGGGGAGGACCGCGTGGATGCACCAGTGGGTGGTGAGTTGGAAGAGCTGGGTCGCCGGAAGGTAGAGGACGAGGACCAGGGCGCCGACGACGACAAGAAGGGCGCGCAGGACGAGCACCGATAACCAGATCGCGGCACCCGTCAGCGGCGTGAGCGCGTCGCGGGGAAGAAGATAGGGAACGGCCGTCCCGAGCAGGAGCAGGCCGGCGAGGACGATCATCTCGACTTCTTGCCGCCGCGCCTCGCCGCCACCTCGCGGGCGAGCGCCTCGATCTCGTCGAGCTCACCCGGGTCCATGTCACCGACGAGGTGGGCCAGCGCCGTACGGCGGGCGCCGTCGGAGGCCGACGCCAAGGTCTCCTGCACCGAGCGCGAGTAGTAGTCGCCCTCGCTGACCTTCGTCGCGTAGAAGATCGCCTTGCCCTGGCGCTGGCGGACCAGCAGGCCACGCTCGGCAAGGCGGTTGAGCACGGTCTGCACGGTCGTATAGGCGCCGCGTTGGCGGTCGGGAAGCTCGTTGCGGACATCGTCGACGCTGGCCGCCCGACCGAGCCGCCAGAGCGCCCTCATCACCTCGATCTGCAACTCGCCCTGTAGCTGGACTGCGGTTTCGCGGGCCATCGTCAGAAGCCTACATGGCGTCGGGACGCCTTCCTCCTGACGCCATGTCGTCGGCCGCAACACAGGTTGCAGGTGTCAGCCGCGGAACCCGTCACCCAAGGTAGGTTCCTACAGTGTGTAGGGATTGAGCCACCGGGTGTGCCGTTGTCGTCCGGGCAGCGGCATACCCGGTGGCTTGATCGTCCCTCCGATGCCGCCCGAAAACGACAGACGAACGCCGGCCCTGGCGGCGATCGCGTTCGCCCTCCTGCTCGGCGGCGCGGTGATCGTCTCGGCAATCGCCTATTCGCCTGTCGCCAGCGCGACCACCCGGTCCCGGCTCGAAAGCGCGCAGGCCAAGCTCGAAAAGACCGAAGAACGCGAAGGGGTCCTGACCACCACCCTGTCCCGCTTCGACGACCGGATCGCGGGCCTGGAACGACGGACCGCGGCGTTGCGCGGACGCGAGGCGGCGGTCGGTGAAGAGCTCGCGGCAAGACAGGCGGAACTGGAAGGCGCCGAAGCCGCCGTCGGACAGGCAAGGCACCACCTCGAGGTGGTGCGCGGCCGGCTGAAGCGGGCGCTGATCGTCCTGCGGGACCGGCTCGTGGCGATCTATGAGAACGGGAGCCCGGACATCGTCAGCATCCTGGTCTCCTCCGGCGACATGTCGGAACTGGCCGCCACGAGCGAATACGTCTCCCGGATCCAGAGCGCCGACGAAGCGGTCGTCGACCGCGTCCGCTCGCTGCGTGATCAGGCGAGCCGCACGACGCTGCGGCTGGAGGGCGCAGCGACACAGATCGAAGCCGCGCGCGACCAGATCGCCGCGCGTGAGCACGAACTTGCCCAGGCGCGGGCATCCGTCGAGGCCCGTCAAGGGGAACTGGTCGCCACCCGCGCCGACCGTCAGAGCACGCTCGATCAGGTGGAAGTCGAGGCCGACCACTTCGGCGCCAACGTGCGGGCGCTGCAACAGAAGATCGCCGAAGAAATCACCCAGGCATCCTCGTCGGTGCCATTGCCCGCGGGACCGGCGGCGGGCGGGATCAGCTCCAGCGGCCTGATCTGGCCGGTGGAAGGGGTGATCACCTCCGGGTTCGGGCCGCGCTGGGGCAGCTTCCACCCCGGCATCGACATCGGGGTGCCGGAAGGGACGCCGATCAAGGCCGCGGCGTCGGGCACGGTCGTCCTCCTGCAATCGGAGGCCGAAAGCGGCGGCTACGGCAACTACACCTGTATCGACCACGGCGGGGGGCTCTCGACCTGCTACGCCCACCAGACGGAATTCGCGACCTCGCTGGGCGCAAGCGTGAGCCAGGGTGAAGTGATCGGATATGTCGGCAACACCGGCTTCAGCACCGGCCCACACCTTCATTTCGAGGTCCGCGTCGAAGGCGAACCGCAAGACCCGCTCGGCTACCTCTAGTCACCGTGACCGATCAAACGTTCATCTTCGCCGACATGTCGGGCTTCGCGGCGTTGACCGAGGCGCACGGGGACGAGGCGGCGGCCGACCTGGCCGCCGACTTCTCCGCCGCGGTACGGCCGCGGCTGGAAAGGCGCGAGGCCGAGGAGGTGAAGAGCATCGGCGATGCACTGATGATCCGCGGCGAGGACGCGGGCGAATCGATCGGCCTCGGCCTGGAAATCGTCCACGAGGTCGGCGGCCAGCACCGTTTCCCGACGATCCGAGTCGGTATGCATACCGGGCCCGCGACCGAGCGAGAGGGCGATTGGTTCGGCTCCACCGTCAATCTTGCCGCGCGGATCGCCGGGGAGGCCGCCGGTGGCGAGGTGCTGGTATCGGAGTCCACGCGCTCGGCCCTGGCGCGCCCGGAGCGGTTCAACTTCCGCGAGCGCGGGCGTGTCCATCTACGGAACATCTCCGAGCCGGCCCTGCTGTTCTCGGTGCTACGGCGGGGTCTGCTGGCGACCGGCGATCTGCCCCTCGATCCGGTCTGCCGCATGGCCATCGATCCGGAGGGCTCGGCCGGCTCGCTCGAGCACCGCGGCACGGCTTACATCTTCTGTTCGCTCGCCTGCGCGGAGCGCTTCGCCGCCGACCCCGAGCTCTTCGCCGGTAGGCCCGGCGCCGAGCACGGCTGAGCCCACGTCTCGGCTTCGAGAGTCGTGGCCGGCCCCGATTGGGCGAGGCCGGCCACGCGCGGGTCAACCCTTCGGGACGCCACCCGCCGGCGACGGCGCGCCGTACCACTCGGTGCGCCACGTGTTCATCTCGCGGATCTCCTTCGCCTGGGCGCGGACGATCCCCCTGGCGAGGCTCCGCAACTGCCCGTCGGCGCCGCGCTTCAGCTCGACACGGGCCATCCGGATCGCCCCCTGATGATGGGGGATCATCATGTCGATGAACTCTCGGTCGAAGGGTTTCGCGCCGTCGAGGTCGCCCATTTCCATATCCATGCCGGCCTGCTTCATCGTCAGGCCGAGGGTGTCGAGGCCTTCCATCATCGCCATGTGATCGCCGGTGCTGACGGGCTTCACGCCGAGGCTCCTGGCGATCTTCTTCAGCTGGACGATCTCTTCAGACTGTGCTTTGACGATCGCCCTCGCGGTCGACTTGATCTGGCCGTGTTCGGCCTGATCGATCGCCATCCGGGCCATTTCGATGGCCATCTCGTGGTGCATCGGCATCTCGCTCACGAATGCCTTGTCGGTCGCATTGGCGGCGGGGGCGGCGGAAGCGCTAGTGGCTCCGAGGCCGGCCAGGACGGCCAGGGCCAGGACGGCCGCGAGCAGGGCCCGTCTCTTGATCTGCTTCATCGGTGGATCTCCTTTGTCTTGAGTCGGTGCAGGCGAGTGCTACCCCGGTCAGGCCGGGGTAGCCGTGACGCCGTCGATCAAGTTCGGAGAACCGAGAGCCGTAGGTAGAGGGGTCCCGCTCTCGCGCGAGGACTCGGCGAGGGCGGGACCCTGGGCAGCCGCCGCGGGGCACGCGACAGCGAGGGTCGAGGCCGGCCCGGCCGGTGTGTCCGCGGACGGGCGACGAGGAGGGCGACACCGCCGATGACGGCAAGGCAGATGCTCCCTGCCATGCCGTCCATTCCCTTGGGCTCGACGTGGTGCGTGACGATCAGGCCGCCGAGTGCGAGCACGGCCAGCAGCAGAAGAAGGCGCCGGCGCGTACCGCGCGGCGCCGCGCGTAGCCGTAGGACCACGCCTGCATCGCCGGCCGTCGGGGAGTGGTGCGCCTGGCCTTGCATCCTCCATATAGATAGCAACGTCGCACCTCCGGTCATATCCTACGTCGCGTAGGATGCGCGGGTGAGTTCGCGGGTCGAGACCACCACCGACATCCGGTTCCTGGCGATCGTCGTCTTCGTCGTCGGCGCTGCCAGTCTCGGCACCGAGATCGCCGCGGCGCGGCTCCTCGCCCCTTACTTCGGTGCCTCGACGATCGTCTGGGCCAACATCATCGGCGTCGTCCTCGTGGCCCTTGCGGTCGGTTACTGGCTCGGCGGCCGCTTCGCCGACCGCCATCCGAGTCTGCGAGGGCTCTGCGCGATCGTGATGCTCGCCGCCGTCCTGCTGGCGTTCGTCCCCTTCGCCGCCCGGCCGTTCCTCGGCGTCTCGATCGACGCGCTGGCGTCGATCGAAGCGGGAGCATTCCTCGGCTCGCTGCTCGGGGTGCTCGTGCTCGTCTCGGTGCCCGTGATGCTGCTCGGGGCCGCCGCGCCCTACGCGCTGCGGCTGGCGGTCACCGACGTGGAGCGCTCAGGTGAGGTCGCGGGCCGCCTCTACGCGATCTCGACCGGAGGCTCGCTGGTCGGGACGATGCTGGCCGCGCTCTTCCTTATCCCCTTCGCCGGGACGCAGCGGACCTTCCTCACCTTCGCCGTGGCACTCGGTGTCGTCGGCAGCCTCGGGCTCGGCCCTCGTTTCCTGGTCGTCCCCGCCCTACTCGGCGCGCTGACGCTCCTGACGGTGGGCGCGATCAAGGGCGCCGGGGACGGGCACGTCCTCTTCGAAACCGAGACCCCCTACCAGTACGCCCGCGTGGTCGAACACGCCGGCGGCGAACGGGTGCTCGAACTGAACGAGGGGCAGGCGGTCCATTCCGTCTATGAGCCCGGCAGCTACCTCACCGGCAACTACTGGGACGGCTTCCTGGTCCTGCCGTTCGCCGCGTCGGGCCCGCCTCCCCGTCGGGTGCTGATGCTCGGCAGCGCCGCGGGGACCGTGGCGCGGGCATACGGCCACTTCTTCCCCGGGACCTGGTTCGACGCGGTCGAGATCGACGGCGAATTGACGACGATCGGCCGCCGCTACTTCGACCTGAGGAACCCGCGGATGCAGACCTACACCGAAGACGCCCGGCCTTTCCTCGCCACCGACGACCGTCGCTACGACGTGATCATGGTCGACGCCTACCGCCAGCCCTACGTGCCGTTCTACCTGGTCACCCGCGAATTCTTCGGGCGGGTGCGCGAACACCTCGCCGTCGGGGGGAGCGTGATCGTGAACGTCGGCCATCCCGAAGGCAACGATGACCTCGAGCGCGTCGTCGGGCGGACGATGGCCGCGGTCTTCCCGGTCGTCCGGCGCGACCCGATCGAGCCGCTGAACACGCTGCTGACCGCAAGCGTGGGCCCGGTCTCCGCCGCGAGCCTGCGCGACGCCCGGGGGTCGCTGCCGCCGGAACTTCGACGGCTCGGCAACGAAGTCGCCGGCGAGATCGGACCGCGTCTGCCGGGCGGCGAAATCTACACCGACGACCGGGCGCCGGTGGAATGGCTGGTCGACCTCTCGATCCTCGGTTACGCGAATGAAAAGTGACCTGAACCCCGAGGAGGGCCGCCGCCGATGACCGCCTCGATCCCCAGCCCGAGCTCGAGTGGGCTCGCGGTCGGGCCCTTCGAAATCCACGTCTACGGGCTGATGTACGCGATCGCGGTGGTCGCGGCGGTGCTGATCACGGTGCGCCGCTGGGAGGCCCAGGGCGGCTCGCGCGAGACCGTCTACGACTGCGCCATCTGGGGCTTCCCGGCGGGTCTGATCGGCGGCCGCCTCTATTTCGACATCACCAGCTTCTCCGAAATGCCCCACACCTGGTGGGGTCCGTTCGCCGTCTGGGACGGCGGCCTGGGGATCTGGGGCGGGATCGCCCTCGGTACGGCAGTCGGCATCTGGCGGCTGCGCCGGGCAGGCGTCTCCGTTCCCGAGTTCATGGACGCGGCGGCGCCGGCGCTGCTGGTCGCCCAGGCGATCGGCCGGATCGGCAACTACTTCAACCAGGAGCTCTTCGGCGGGCCCACCAGCCTGCCGTGGGGCCTGGAGATCTCGGCCGCGCACCGGCCTGACGGCTACGCCGCCTACTCGACCTTTCAGCCAACCTTCCTCTACGAGTTGATCTGGAACCTCTGCCTAGCCGGCTTCCTGGTCTGGCTCGGACACCACCGCAGGATCCGCCCGCCCGGCCTCTTCGCTCTCTACGTCACCGGCTACTCGGCCTTCCGGATCTTCGAGGAGTCGCTGCGGGTCGATCCCGCCCACCACTTCCTCGGCCTGCGCCTCAACTTCTTCGTCGCCTGCATCCTCACGGTCGCCGGCGCCGTCTGGTTCATCGCCAGCCAACGGCGGGGACCGAAGTCGGCGGGCGAGGCGCCGGGGGAGCCGCGGCCGGCCCGAGATGTCGCTGTCCCTCGATCGGATCAGTAGTCGCGCTTCTGCTCGGTCGGGCGGCGGACGAAGGGGTAGTGCGGTGTTGCGGTCGGGGCGGTAGCTGGTGCCGGTGAAGGTCTTGTCCCAGTGGCGTAGTAATCGCGCCTGTAGCTGACTCTCAGATCGCGCCCTCCAGCGCGAACAGGGCAATAAAGCCGACGAAGAACATCGCCGTCAGAAGCGGCGTCTCGGGGCCCTCGTGAGCCTCAACCAGCAGCTCCTCGGTGACCAGGTAGAGCAGCGCGGCGGCGCCGAAGGCGAGCACACCGGCGAGCAAGTCGGCGGAAGCGCCGGCAAGCAGCGCCGCGCCCCCGATCGCCCCCACGGCGACGCTGAGCGAGAGCAGGGAAGGAATCGCCGCCGCCCGGAATCGCGGCTCACCTGCCTTGGTCAGGCCGGCCGACATCGCCAGGGCCAGGAACAGCACCTCGAGCGTCAGCGCGATCGTGAGCACCCGGCCCTGGCTGGCGCCCAGGGTTACGCCGATGCCGACGAGCAAGCCGTCGATCAGGAGGTCGATGCCGATGGCGACAAGTAAGGCGATCGGCAGCGTCGGCCCTGCCTTCGCCGTTCGCTCGGCTCGTTCGGCGAACCTGCGAAGCACGAGCAACACGATCACGCCGATCGAGAACCCGGCGACTACCGGCACCAGGGACTGATCGCGAATGTCGGGAAGAACCTCTCCCGCGACGGCCGCAAAGACGACCCCCGCGGCGAAATGCTGGATCGCGCCGGTGGTCTTGGCCCCGGGCGGCCGCCAGGCCGCGAGGGTCGCCCCGATCACGGCAGCGGCGACCGGAAAGAGGACGAGCAGCGAAGCCTTGGCGACGACTCCGTCGCCCACGGGAGCGGACGACCTCCTACGCCGAGCTGCGCCGCAGGAGGCGCAGGGCATCGAGGGTGACGAGGAGGGTCATGCCCATGTCGGCCGTCGAGCATCGTCTTCGAGCTCTGCGCGGTGAAGAAGTCGTTGCGGTCGACGACGACCTTCGGCCAGACCTCGAGCACGCCGCTGGTGCCGTGCAACGCCGGAGACCTTGGCCGGCATGCCCTGCAGCACGCCGCTGTCGATCAGCGCGGTGCGGATCTGGTTGCGAAGCGCGCCCAGGTTCTGGCGCCCTCTCCCGGAGCCCCGCACTTTCACACGCCCTCCATGATCGCTGGCGTTCGTACCCCGTCGACCCCACACATCGGGTATCCGGCCATCGCCGGGGGGCCGTGCCTAGGCCGCCGGATCGGCCGGCGTCGGCCCGTTGAACGGGAAGGCTTCTGGCGGCTCGCCGCCGTATTTGCCCCAGGTTTCCTTGCCGAAGTCACGGATCGCGTCCTCGGTGAGCAGCGTCGCCGAGTACATCGAGTCGTAGAGCCCCTTCAGCGCCAGTTGGTCTTTTTCGGGCAGGCTGGGCGAGTATTGGATCTCCATCCGGCCGTGCTCGAGCGAGTGGACGAAGTCGATTTCTTCGGGCATTTTCGAGTAGGCGCCGTCGGCCTGCTGGTAGGGAGGTTCGACATGGGGGCCGGAGGTCGGCGGATTCGTTTCGTAGGGTGGCGTCGGCGAGCCCGGTGCGATGTGTTCGCTCCCCTCGTCGGAGAGGCCGAGACGAAGGGTGCAGCCGGCCTGCCTGGCGGCGGTCTTCAGGTCGGTGGCCTTGACCGGTTGCGGCTCCGTGCCGCTGCGCCCGTCTGGCGGGACCCCGTTGGTCGAGCCCGATTCGACGTTGATATGCGATGGGCCGCTGGCGGCGCCACCGCCGCTGGACACCGCCACCACGACGATCACGGCGATGACCACGACCAACACTACGCCCGCCACCGCGGAGCCGAGCACCACGCGTTTGCGTTCGGTTTTGCGCTGGCGCTCTTCTTTTTCCAGGCGGAGCTGGCGGAGTCGTTCTTTCTCTTCCCTGCGGGTCGCCATATGCTACGCGGCATAGTACTCAAGACGGTCGTACTATTGCGTGCAGGAGGAGGAACGCGCTGCGGGAGGGCACGCGCGCTTTATTCGGGCTTGCGCGCCGCCACCCGCTCGACGATCCCCCACTTCGAGCGCTCCGGCTCGGTGACCTCGAAGCCGGCGGCGCCCAGGTACCCCAGCGTCTTGCGGGTCAGGTGATCGGCCGCGAAGCGGACGCTCAGCGGCTCCATGAGGCGCTCCGCCACGCGCACGGCCCGCACCGGGCTGCGGACGTGCTCGAGCACCGCGAAGAGCCCGCCCGTGCATAGGACGCGGAAGACCTCGCGGGCCGCGGCGCCCGGGTCGGGGATCGTGCAGAAGGCGAGGGTGCAGAGGACGCTGTCGAAGCTCGCGTCGGGAAAGTCGAGCGCCTGGGCGTCACCCACGCGGAGGTCCGCCTCGCGGCCGAGCTCCTGCTTCGGGATCGCCAGCATCTCGGGGCTCAGCTCGATCCCGGTCAAGGTGACGTCGGCGCGATGGAGCGGCAGGTTTCGCCCGGTGCCGAGCGCGATCTCCAGCACCTAGCCCTCGGGTCGCGAGCAGGCCCACTCGCGCCCGCCCGCGAAGAGCACCCGATCGAAAAGGGCCATCTGGCGGTCGTAGCGCGGCCGCCTCCTTGTCCTGGAGGGCGCGGACGCGCTCGGTCTCCTTGCGTGTGGCGTCTGGGATCGGTTCAGCCATCGGCCCAGGCGCGCCGCCGCCGCAGCGCATGGCCGGAGAGGAGCAGTGCGGCTATCGCGAGGGTCGCAGGACCGCAGATCATCAGCCCGGCACAGGCCGCGGCGAGCAGCAGAGGCACCTGCAGGTTCGGATCGAGGATGCCGTGCCAGATCGAGAAGCTCGCCGCCACCAGCGCCGCGAGCGCGAGCAGGCTGCGCGCCAACGGCGAGCTCGGGAGCCGCCAGCGTGTCACCTCGGGATCGCCCATCAGGTGATCGATGCGTTCGGGGGCCAGGCCGACGACCACAGCCGGCCGCCCCGAGGACTCCGAGAACTTGAGAAGGGCGGCGGCGAGCGGGGCGCGGCTGCCGCTCGCCGCCACCGCCGCCTCGTCGGCCGCAAGCTCGCCGAGCGCGGCATAGCGCTCGCTGCTGCGGCGCAGGATCGGGATGAAGAAGAGCGCGTCGGCAAGGGTGCGCGCCGCGAGCAGGCGCAGGGGGTCGCGGCGGCGCGCGTGGTGGGACTCGTGGAAGAGGACGGCGCGCAGCTCGGCCGGCTCGAGTTGCTCAACCGCACCTTGGCTCAGGTAGACCTGGGGGCGCAGGTAGCCGGCGCAGAAGGCGCGCGGCTCGGAAGAGTCGATCAGCCGGCAGCCGACCCCCTCGATGTCGACCGACTCGGCGCTCGGCCGCTGGGCGATCAGGTAGCGTCGGCTGGCGCGAAGCTGGCGGCGAAGCGAGCGCGTTCCGAGGCCGAGGGCCGCAAGCGCCAGCACCGCGATCGAGAGCCCGAGCAGCGAGGCGGGTCCGCCGGCACCCAGCCAGTTTTCGCAGGCCGCCGAGATCGCCTGCGAGCTCGGGACGGCGAGGCTCTGCCTGGTGACGATCAGCGTCGCGGCGGCGGCGAGGAGGACCGCCGCCAGCGTCGCAAGCACCAAATGCAGGAGGTAGAGCCGCCCGGCGCCCCGCATCAAGAACCTTTGGCGAGTTTTCGCAGCGCGGCACGGCGCTTGGGGTCGACGCTTCCGAGCTGACGGGCGAAGTGGGCGAGGGCGAGGTCGCCGTAGTCGGCGACCAACTCGTCGACCCTGCTCTGCGCGCGGGCCTCGAGGTACTCGTCACGGCTCATCGTCGGACGATAGAAGTGGGTCTTGCCTCGCTTCCGCCGCCGCAGGAATCCCTTTTTCTCAAGCCTCGCCATGATCGTCATGATCGTCGTGTAGGCGCGCTGCTTGCGGCCCGAGTTGAGCGTCTCCAGCACCTCACGCACGGTCGTCTCTTCGCGCTCCCAGACCTCCTCCATGACCTCCGACTCGAGTTCATGCAGCGGGGGTGGTCCTGGGCTTTGTCCTGTGGCCATTGCCGAAGTCTACTAAGCTGACAGCCATCTACTATGCTGCGTAGCACTTTGAGGGGACGATGACGAGCCGTACGGAAGAGAAGGAACGCCTTCGCGAGGCGCGCCTCGAGCGCCAACAGGCCGCCGAAGGAAGTGGGCGGAGACGGCTGTGGGCTTATGGGCTCGCGGCTGTCCTCGCGGTCCTCGTGATCGCCGGGTTCGTCGTGGCGATCGTCGGGGGCAGCGGTGGCGGCTCGAGCTCGGCCGACGTCGGCGGCGCCTTCGGCACGCACTACGAAGGCCTGGGCGAACGCGAGGCGGCCGCCAACGTCCCGACGATGATGGACACGATGAGCAGCTCCTACCACGTCCATCCTCACATCGCCATCTACGTGGATGGCAGGCAGATCGCCGTGCCGCCGGACATCGGCATCGACCCGAGCCGACCGTCGATGGAAATGGCCGGCCTCCACACCCACGACCCGAGCGGCACGATCCACGACGAGGGGATGCCGGGTTCCCGCCTCGGCCAGTTCTTCGCGGTCTGGGGCGTGCCGTTCTCGAATGGGCAGCTCGGCCCCTACAGATCCGATGGGCCGAAGACGGTCAGGATGTGGGTGGACGGCAGACCGTCGAACGCATTCGGGAACCTCCACCTCCAGGACGCCCAGCAGATCGTCGTCGCCTTCGGGACCCCGGCGCAGGTCCCGGCCGACGTGACGGGCTAGGGATGGGGCGCCGGCCTCGGATCAGGCCTCGCCTGGTCCTCGCGGTCGGGCTGCTTGCTGCCGTGGCCGCCGTGCTCGTGCTGAACCTGACGGCTGCCGGCTCACGGAAGAGCGCCGGCGAAGGGCGCGTGCAGGCGATGACGCCGGTCGCCGATCCCTTCGCCGAACTCTCCGGCTCCCACAGCAACCGCTGCGACCTGGCGGCCACCGAACTCCGGCAGATGCCGATGGGCGAGCGCCTGCAGGGATCGTGCTGCTTCCCGATGGACCGCGCTCGCTACGACCAGCAGCTCCGCGGCCTGCGGGCCTACCGGCGGAGCGGGGTGGTCCCGAGCGACCCCTACGACATCTCCGTCCGCCTCGCCAGGCGGCTGTTGGACTACCGCAAGATCGCGCTGGGCGGGCGGGAGGCTGCCATCTACACGCGGGCGACCAACCTCTCCAGCCTCGGTGGCCCCTGCTGTTGTCCCTGCTGGCGCTGGCAGGCCTTCAAGGGCCAGGCCAGGTTCCTGATCGCCCGACGCCACTTCTCCCCTGCCGAGGTGGCGAAGGTCTGGGGGTTGGAGGAGGGCGTGGAGGTCCGGCGAGGGCCTGAGGGTCCGGTCAGGATCAGGAGCCACCGCGCGGGGGCACGATCCGCGTCGGCCGGTTGTAGGCGAAGTAGCGCTGGGTCGAGTAGTGACCTTGGGTGATCAGGCGACTCTCGGTGGCGCGCATCGAGCCCAGGTCGATGGTGAAGCGCCACCAGGCGGGCGTTCCCTGGTCATAGAGCGCGAGCTCGGCGACCCGCCGGCCGTTCTCGCGGTGGTAGCCGAGCAGGCGCACTGCCTGGGCGTAGGGCGTCCAGCGAAACCAGGATCCCGTCGTGAACGCGGGCCCGCCGCCGGCGTAGCGAGTGCGGACCCAGCGCGTCCTGGGGGTGACCGGACCCTGCCCCTGGGCTTCCCAGGAAAAGGGGCCGACGGTGATCGAGCGCGCCCCGAGGTCGGTCCGGAACGCGTAGCGGTCAGGAGCTTGGAGCCGATAGTGGGAGACGGCGAGGCTCCCGGGTCCGCTCGTCACCCGTTCGTACTGGCGCACGCTCCGCAGTCGGTTCATCGCAGCCTGGGCCTGGCCCAGCAACTGCCGCGCGCGCTTGTCAGCCCCTCTCCCCGCCTGCCAACGGACCGGTAGCCGGGCCGTGTACAGGTTGCCCTCCTCGGTCACCGACACGGCGATCGTCCGGGGGCGCCCGGAAAGGCGGAAGCTCCAGCATCCCGGCCCGCAGCCCCTCAACTCGGCCCCGGCGAGGATCGGTTTCCCCGGCGGTGGCTTGAGTTCGGTGTCGAAGAGGCGCAACGTGCCCTCGAGGCCCGCGGGTCCCTGTCGCACCCATGCGGCGACGATCGAGGAGCCGGCCGCCTCGGCCACGGCCAGCTGGTCCGCCCTCAGCTTCGGAAGCGGACAGGACGGCCGGCAGGGTGAGGCGAGCGCCGCCGCTCCCTCGGCGCCGCTCAACTGTCGCGGCGGCAGCGGATAGGCGACCAGGAGGGCGGCGACGATGAGCACGACCGCCCCGATCGCGGGCTCACCGCGAAGGAGGCGCCAGTGGAGTCTCTCCTGCCCGGGATCGGGGTGGGGGTCGGCGGCCAGGAGGCGGGGACGGAGGCGGAGGGCGTGGAGGTAGCTGAACACCGCGATCGACCCGACCAGGCCCATCTTCACCGCCAGGGTCCGCCCGTAGGCGGTCTGCCACAGGGCCTGGGGGCTCCCGAGCTCGATCAGGGCGCTGGTCAGCCCGCTGGCGACGACGACCAGGAAGGCCGGGAGGGCGACGCGCCCGAACGGACGCAGGACCCCTCGCATCACCGCGCCGCGCAATTCCTCGCTGCCGCGCATCGCCGGACGGGCCCAGGTGACCACGATCTGGGCGATGCCGCCGATCCAGACCGCGGCGGCGAGCAGATGGACCCAGTCGGCCGATACCGCGAGGGCCCGTGGGTCGGCGGAGTTCGCGTGCCCGCTGAAGGCGATCGCGGCGAAGGCAGCGGCGCAGGCGAGCGCTGCCGACCGCGGCATCCGGGCGGCAAGGAGGGCGGCCAGCGCCAGGGCCACCGCGGTCGCGACGCGGCCGAGGCCGGCGGTGTTGGTCAGCAGGTAGTCGTTTAGGCCGGTGGGGTCGAGCCCCCCGGCGGCGTCGGCCGCTTCGGCGACCGCGACCGCGGCGCCCGTGGCCGCGGCCAGCCAGCCCGCGCTGATGGTCCGCCGCCAGATCGCGGTGACGGTCGAGTCGGGGTTCTCCCCGGCCGCGTCGAGCGCCAGGCGCAGCTCGCCCGGCGGCAGCAGCCAACGCGCCCGGCCCTCGCGGCCCGAGAGCGCGGCGGCGTTGAGGAGGCCGCCCGCGAAGAAGAGCAGGGCGCCGTAGAAGATCGCCCGCAGGGCGATGCGGAGCCATCCGTCCCGGGCCAGCGGATCCTGCTCGACGACGTGCGCACCCCCGACGGCGGCGGCGCGGACGCCGAAGCTGAACGAGCCCTCGAGTGGGTGGCCATCGTCGGTGGAGACACTGAACCAGTCGACGCGGTAGGCCGCGGTCGGCAGCGCGGCGGCCGGTTGCAGGACCAGGTCGCGGCTCGGTCCGGCGAGGGTCTTCGCGGCGATCTTCCTGCCGGTCCTCAGGTCGGTGATCGTCGCCTTGCTCAGACTTCGGTTCAGCCCCTCGGTGAACTCGAGCCTGATCTCCCTCGGGCTGTCCTCGACCCGCCGGCCGGGCGCGGGCGTCGACTCGAGGAAGGCGGCGTGGGCGGCCGCCGGCGCGGCCTCGAGCGCCATCGCGACCAGCGCCAGAAGGAGAGTCGCCAGGATGAGCGGGGCGCGGGAGGACAGCTTCATCTCCTATGGATTGTCGTAGATTGAAGGGTGGAATGACGCGAGGGATGCCGCTGTGGCTTCGCTGGTTGCTGACGGTGGCCGGCTTCGGAGCGGCCGCGGTCGTGCTGATCATCGTGGTGGGAGGTTCGGGCAACTCCTCCGACGGGAACGCGGCCGCACTCCTGAGGGCCGGCGAACGGGTGCGAAGGGGAGTCCTCCACGATCAGGCGCCGCATTCCTCGAAGCTGCATGCCGGCGTCCCTCCGGCAGTCGGCCTCGAACGGGCGATAGCCGCCGACGTGCGTGGCCGCGTCCGGCGCCACGAACTCGCCGGTCCGACCCGGGGCGTGAGCTGCATGGCGGTCGATCCCGGCAAGGAAGCCGGCGCCCCTACCGATGCACGGCACGGGCCGGCGCCGTCCGATATCCATTCTTCGCCATCGCCGACCTGCGGACCCGGCGCCTCACCTGGTGCAGGTTCGATCAGATTCCCGCGGCGGAGGGGGCGGTGCCGCTCAGCCCCAGGTGCAAGCGCTGATCACCGGGTCGAGGTCGGCGTCTTCTGCGCCAGCTCGCCGATCCGGTCGGTCAGCTCCGCCTGCCGTCGCCGCAAGGACTCGAGCTCATCTGCGCCTCTGGTCTCGGTTCTCCGACCGGGGAGGCAGCCTCGGCGTCCGCGACAGGCGTTCCACCACATCAGCGCCGGGCAGACCGATGCCGCCGCGACGACGGCCAGGATGAAGAGGGCCGTCGTCACAGTCGCCCGACCGGCTCGCGGTCGGCCTGGTCCTCTCCGCGCTCGCGCTCCAGGCGCTCCACCTCGGCGGACAGGCGCCGCTGCTCCTCGCGCAGTTCGGCGACGGAGGACTCGTCGGTGCCCTCGTCCTTCTTGCCGCCCATCATGCCCTTGCCCATGAAGAACATCATCAGGCCCATGCCGATCGGACAGGCCAAGAGCGCCAGCGGGGTCAGTATCGGGGCAATGCTCGCCATGCTTTCTCCTTCGCGGCGGTGAACGACTCCTTCGTACGACTAAGTGTAGTAGATAGAGCCGGCCCGGGCAATGGCTGGGAGGCAAGCCGACAGTCCGTCCGAGATCCGCGACCACCTCGAACCGAGTGTTGTCGGCCGGCGCGACGTCGCCATGCCGATTCGGTCGGGAGCGAAGCGCATGGGCCGTGCCGCCTCCGGCTGGACGCTCCAGAAGAAGGTCGAGTGCCCGTCCTTTCGTCCGGTCGTGCCTACGGATGAGCGTAGGCACAAGCGCGTCGGGGGCGCCTGTTCAGCACATCCTGGGCGCTGCTACGCGCCTGCTCTAGACCGACTGGAAAAAGTTGAGGCCGAAGCGACCGAGGAGGTGCTGTGCCTCGATATTGAGCCGAAACAGCTCACCGCTGATCACCAGAACCCCGGTCGTCAACAGAAGCACGCCGGCGCCCACCTGGATAGCGGTGTAATGGCGCTTGATGAAGCCGAGGCTCCCTTGCGCCGCGTCGAAGGCGATCGCGGAGAGCAGGAACGGCACCGCCAGCCCGGCCGAGTAGACGGTGAGCAGGAGGGCGGCCTCCCCGGTCGACTGGCCCGCCGCGGCCAGGCCCAGGATTGCCCCCAGCGTCGGACCGACGCAGGGCGTCCAGGCCAGGGCAAAGGCAGCGCCAACCGTCACCGGCCCGCCACGACCGGCGCGTTCGGATAGCCAGTTCGGGCGCCAGTCGCGGTTGAGCCGCACGACGAAGACCGAACCGATCATCAGCAAACCCATCGCGATGATCGCCAGACCGCCGACTCGTTCCAGGGTCGGCTTATTGGTGAACAGGAAGGCGCCGAGCGCGGTGGCGCTCAACCCGAGGAGGACGAAGATGCTCGAAAAGCTGAGGACGAAGAGGAGGCTGCGGCCCAGGACCTGAGGATCGAAGCGGCGATCGCGTTGGCCTCCGCCGGGGGCGCCGGTGACCGTTGCCAGATAGCCGGGTACCAGAGGCAAGCAGCAGGGAGAGACGAAGGACACGAAGCCGGCGGCGAAGGCGAGACCGAGGCCAGGGCCACCGATCATCGAAGCGCGGGTCGGGCCGAGGAATGGGGCTGGGACTTCATCTTCTACACAGCATAGTAGCCAGGCACGGCACTCCGCCGCGGTACTGGGTTGGCATCTCCGGCACCCGGTGAGGAGTGGACGTCGGAGGCGCCGAGGTGGGCTCGCGGACAGGCGGGAGGGGTGGAGGACCTCGCGTCTTCCGGCGTGGCTCCAGAAGCATCGTGTGCGCGTCTCGGATCAGTAGCCGAGCGGGTGGCGTACGGCCAACTTCCCCGACACGACCGAGGCCGTGTCCGCGTACCAGCGCGGACCGGTGCCGTCGGCCGAGCCGGCGGTGTCCCAGCGCAGCCCGGCGATCACCGCGTAGGTGTGGCCGGCATTGGCGTAGACGGAGATCCACCTGCCGGCTTCAGGTTCGCCCCAGCTCATCAGGCCGGTCGAGTCGAGTGGCGAGGTGATCAGCCCGCCGCCCCGCAGGGCGTAGCTGACCGCACCCGAGCAGTCATAGCCAGTGTCCCACCATTTGCCGTGCCCGCCACCCCAGACGTAGGGCTTGGTGCGGATCCGGTTCGCCCATTCGATCACCTTCTTCACGGCGGGAGGGGCGCTCGCCGGTGCGATCGCCATGCCTTCGACCAGCTTCGCCCTGGCTCCCGGCACGGTGGGGACGGGCGTCGTTCCCGGCACGGCGGCGACAGGCGGCGCTTCGGTCGAGGTTTCCGGCGCGCAGGGATCCTGGCCGGCCGAGACGCCACCGAACTGGTTGCAGGCGGCCGAGGCGCCGCCGGTGTTGATCAGTAAGGCGAGGAGGACGAGAGCCAGTGCCCCTCCCAGCCGAGTTCTCTTTGAAAGCAAGACCATCTCCTTCGTCGGCCTACGGAGTTAGCTGACGGGCTCGCGCTGAAAGAGATCGCGCTACGGACTCAAATGTCCGATTCGCCCCGCGGGGCCGATGTGGCCCCTGTGGTTCCCCCGTTCCGCGTCATTCAGGCGCGGATTCGGCATAGCTTTGACGCGGCAATATACAGACTTGTACTACGGCGTGTCGGACTATCCTCCAGGACGCAGTCGATCTGCCGACCTGGGCCATGACAGGTACCGCTGCCATTCGGGGTCAATCTCGTCGAGCTGCGAGGCCAGCCGGACCACCGCCTCGTCGCTCTCGAAGGCATCGTCGACGACGATCCGGAAGCGCTTGCCGACACCGTCGAGATCGCCTACCTCGTACCGATCGCTGAGCTCGGCGATGATCGCTCGACCCTGCGGATCCTCATCCAGGCGCTCGACGACGACTGCGGGGCCGGAGAACGACGGCTTGACCTCGAGGGCGGGTCTGGGTCGACGAACGTGCTGCGGTCTCGACGGATGCCGCCTTCGCAGCCAGTCGAAGTCCATCTAGGCGCCCCCCATCCAGACGCTTCCGAGCGCGAGCAGGATCAGGGTGGCCACGACGATCCCCAGGCTCGCGCCCGTCAGGTAGACGGAGCTGGGTGAATAGAGACAGGCGGAAGCAGACCGCCGGAGGATCGAAACCCGCTCCGCACTCTGGTCCATGTCGGGCATCGTCCTCCCTTTCGACGTCTAAGCCACCGGCCCTACTCCTACAGGGTGTAGGATACAGTAGCGAAATGCCCGTCCTCGCCGAGAAGAACTGGGACCGCTACGTGGCGCAGGCCGAGCTCGTCGCCAGGACCGACGGATTCCAGGCCATCCGCGACCGGATCCTCGAACGCGCCGAGATCGAGAGCGGCGAGATCGTCGCCGACATCGGCGCCGGGACCGGCCTCCTGACCCTGCCCGCGGCGGAGGTCGCCGAGCGGGTCTGGGCGATCGACATCAGCCCCCAGATGTGCGGCTATCTGGCGACCAAGGCGCTGAGCGCCGAGCGGCACAACATCGAGCCGGTCGTCGCCTCGGCAGTGAGCCTGCCGCTGGTCAGCGGCTCGGTCGACGTGGTGATCAGCAACTACTGCCTGCACCACCTCGGCCACACCGAGAAGCTGGTCGCCCTGGCCGAGCTGCATCGCATCCTGCGCCCGGGCGGGAGGCTCGTACTTGGCGACATGATGTTCAAGGTTGCCCTGACCGACGACCGGGACCGGGCCGTGGTCAAGGCGAAGGTGAAGGTTCTGCTCGGCAGGGGCCCCGCCGGCGTCTGGCGGCTGATCCGCAACGCCGCGCGTCTGCTCACGGGCCGCTGGGAGAGGCCGGCCTCCGGCCAGTGGTGGTGCGAGGCGCTCGCCGAGGCCGGGTTCACCGAGATCGACCTCGAGCTCGCCGAGCACGAGGGCGGGATCGTCGAAGGCCGGCGATGAGGAGGGAGCCGCAGGTGATTCGCCGTCGCCGTGCGGTCGCCGCGGTCAGCCTCCTGCTGGCCCTCGGTGGCGTGCTGACCTTCCTGCTTCTGCCCCGCCCCGGGACCGACGCGGCCACCGCCCGGGGCGGCGTCATCCTGAGCGTCCCTGGCGGCCGCAGTCTCAGCCTGACCGAGGCGGAGGCCCGCCGGATCGTCGCGGGAAGCCGTCCCCTGCCGGTCCCCTCCCAGCGGGTCGCGGTGCGAGGCGATGCCAGGATCACCTACCGTCTCGACCGACGGTCGGCGCGTCGCGAGCTCGCCGGGAGGCTGGCGTCCGACAGCGGAAGCGTGAGCGTCGTCGAGCGACCGGTCTCCGTGAGGATCCGGGCGCCGGTGGTCAAGCAGGTGTACCCGAACAACTGTGAGACCGCCGCCCTGCAGATGCTGCTCGCAACCCGCGGCGTCGAGCAGACCCAGCGATCTCTGCAAAGCAAGCTCCGTCGCGACGGGCCCCTCGATCCGCGTACCGCCCCGGACGGCACGAAAGTCTGGGGAGATCCGAACCAGGGCTTCGTCGGCCGCGTCGAAGGCGGTGGCGTAGCCGGCGGCTTCGGCGTCTACGGGAAACCCCTGATCGCGCTCGCGGACCGCTGGGTCGAAGCGGTGAACCTCAGCGGCACCCAGCCTGCGGTGATCTACCGCCGACTCCTCTCTGGCCACGCCGTCCTGGCCTGGACCGCGCTGGCTGACGGCCCCTACGAAACCTGGCGCGGCCCGCGCGGCGAGCCGGTTACGGTGAACTGGGGCGAGCACACGGTGCTGCTGCGCGGACTGACCGGCGGTCGCCTGATCGTCAACGATCCCCTGACCGGGGAGCGGATGACCTGGACGAAGGCCGAATTCGAAGAAAAGTGGGCGCTGTTGGGACGCCGCGCGATCAGCGCCTGAGCCGGGATGATGGGCCGAAGATCGCGAATCGTCGCCGTCGTGGTGATCGTGGTCGGGCTTGCCGCGGTGGCCGCGTACACCTACGACAGCTCGCAGAAGGGCAAGATCGCCGAGGGGGTGGCCGTGGCCGGCCTCGATGTCGGCGGCATGAGCACCGGCGAAGCCGAATCGGCGTTGCGTCGACAACTCCTCGCCCCGCGTCGGCATTCGCTCACGGTCACCTACCAGGGTCGGAGCTGGTCGCTGTCGGCTGGTCAGCTCAAGGTTCGCGTCGACGTGTCCCGCGCGGTGCGCCGGGCCGTCGCGGCGGGCCAGGGCGGTGGCCTGCCAGGCAGACTCGTCCGCGAGGTGACCGGCGGCGAAGTCGACGACTCGATCGCCGCCGACGTCGAATACTCGCATCCGGCGATCAACGCCTTCGTCCGCCGGATCGCCGCCGACCTCGACCGCGAACCGGTCGACGCCTCGGTCGAGCCGGGCGCCGACTCACTCAAGATCGTCGCAGCGAAGCCCGGCCGCAAGCTACGGGACAACCGGCTGACCTCCGAGCTCGAAAGGGCGGTGGAGAGAGGTGGGGGCGATGCCGTCGCCGCCGTCGTCCACGGGACCGCGCCGGAAGTGACGGCGGGGGAACTCGGCTCCCGGTATCCGTCCTATCTGACGTTGGACCGCGCCACCTTCACGCTACGTCTGTGGAAGGACCTGAAGCCGGCCGAGACCTTCACGGTCGCGGTCGGCCGCGAAGGGCTCGAAACGCCGGAAGGGCTCTACGCGATCGAGGTGATGGAAGAAAACCCGGTCTGGCACGTGCCGGAATCCGCATGGGCCGGCGCCCTCGCCGGCAAGACGATCCAGCCCGGGCCGGCGGACCCGATCAAGGCCCGGTGGATGGGCTTCTACGAAGGTGCCGGAATCCATGGCACCGAAGAGGTCGAATCGCTCGGCAGCGCCGCATCCCACGGTTGCGTTCGCATGTCGATCGCTGACGTCAAGAGGCTCTACGACCAGGTGGAAGTCGGGACCCCGATCTACGTCGGCTAGACCGTCGTTTCCTCCAGCTCTCCCGGGGCCAAACTCCTACGATTTGTAGTATCGATCCCGAGATGTCTGACCGGGCAGCGCCACCCACGCCACCCACAGCTCCCGCAGGTCGTGCCGTCCGTGGTCGCCTGTCCCGGGGGGTCGCGATCGTCGTCGTCCTGCTGTTCGTCGCCCTCTTGGCCTACGGCCTGCTGAGCAAGGCGACCAACCGAAGCATCGACGAAAGCCTCGCGAAGGGAACGGCTCCGTCCGCTCCGGAATTCGAAGATGTCGTCCTCGATCGGGGCGAGCTGCCGAACGGGCTCGCCGGCGCCGTCGGACCCGCCCTGGCCGACGGCAAGCTCGGCCTGCGCGAGCTCCGCGGCATTCCGGTCGTTCTCAACTTCTGGGCCTCGTGGTGCATCCCTTGCCGCGAAGAGGCGCCGATCCTCCGGGCCGGCTGGAAGCGCTTCGGACCGCAGGGCGTCCTCTTCCTCGGCCTCGACATGCAGGATCTCACGGGTGATGCCCGCGCCTTCATCGGGAGCTACCACCTCACCTACCCGACGATCCGCGAGCCGAGCAACGACACCGCCCGCAAATACGGTGTGACGGGGATCCCGGAGACCTACTTCATCAGCGCGCGAGGCCGGGTCGTCGCGCATGTGATCGGCGTCATCGACGAAGGCGAGCTCGACGAAGACGTCGCGGCGGCGCGAAGCGGCAAGGTCGTCGGCACCGGGGAAGGCGGAGAAATCCGCCCGCAGCGGTGAGGGCACCTCAGGAAGGCGGGCACACCACCGTCCTACCTGGAGTCAATCGGCCGGATCGACGATGAGTCCGAAACTGAGAGTCCACCTGAAGGCCCTGTTCCGCCGGCGGCAGCGGGCGGAAAAAAGCCCCCCGGGCCCGCGGCGGGGGGAGGGGCACACGCCGCTCCACGACGAGCCCGGGAGCCGTGGCTTCCGCCCCGATGTCGAGGGCCTGCGGGCGATCGCGATCGTCGCCGTCCTCCTGAGTCACGCAGGCGTGCCCTTCCTGGCCGGCGGCTACGTCGGCGTCGACGTCTTCTTCGTCATCTCCGGCTTCCTCATCACCCGCCTGCTGCTAAAGCGAGATGGAGGAGCGGGGGACGGTCTCGCTGCGCGGCTTCTACGCCCGCCGCGCGAAGCGGCTGCTGCCGCTCTCGGCGGTGCTCCTGGCGACCGTCGGCGTGCTCTCGATCGTCATCTTCTCGCCGTTGCGGGCGACCGAAATCTCCGGCGACATCGTCGCCTCGGCGCTCTACGTCGCCAACTGGCACTTCGCCGCGCAGTCGGTCGACTACTTCGCCCAGGGGCTCGAACCGAGCCCGGTCCTCCACCTCTGGTCGCTGGCGATCGAGGAGCAGTTCTACCTCGTCTGGCCGGCGCTGATGCTGGCCGTCACCTGGTGGTTCCGGAGGCGCGGCCGCAAGGTGCGGCCGATCCTGATGGTGACCGTCGCCCTCGTCTTCGCCGCCTCGCTCGTCACCGGCATCCTGCTCACCGACGCGACCCCGGCGGCCGCCTATTTCTCGACCTTCGGTCGCGCCTGGGAGCTGGCGCTGGGGGCGCTGCTGGCGCTGCTCGGCGCGGTCAAGCTGCCACGCCACGGCGCGGCAGCGATCGGCTGGCTCGGGTTGGCGGCGATCGTCTACGCCTCGCTCGCCTTCACTGCGACGACCCCTTTCCCGGGCGTCGCCGCCCTGGTCCCGACCCTCGGCGCCGCGGCGCTGATCCTCGCCGGCTCCTCGGTCTACGCGCAGCGGGCGGGCGCCCCGGCCTGGCTGCTCTCGCTGGGGCCGGTCCGCCACGTCGGCCGCGTCTCCTACTCCTGGTACCTCTGGCACTGGCCGTTCCTGATCTTCGCCGCGGCGCTCTTCGGCCCGCTCTCGGTCGCCGCCGGGCTCTCGGTCGTCGCCGTCGCCTGGGTCCCCTCCTACGCCAGCCACCTGTTGATCGAGGATCCGGTGCGCCGCGCCGGCAGCCTGACTCGACTGCCGAACCGGGCGATCCTGCTCGGCGCCGCATGCACCGCGGTCGCCGTCTCCAGCGGCATCGCCGTCTCGAGCCTCCAGCCCTCCTTCCGCACCGCCGCGGCCGGCGATGTCACGGGAGCCGCCGCACTGCCCGAACAGCCGCAGCCACAGCAGACCGCCTCGGCGGTGCGGCCGAACCCGCTGCGCGCCCGCGCCGACCGCTCGCGGGTATTCTACGACGGCTGCCTGGTCGGGATCACCGGCACCAACTCCAATCGCTGTCTCTACGGTGACCCCCGCGGTGAACGGACCGTGATCCTCTTCGGCGACTCGCACGCGATGCAGTACTTCCCGCCGCTCCAAGCGATCGCCGAAGAGCACCGGTGGCGTCTGATCGCCCTGACCAAGGCCGAATGCACGCCGGGCGAGGTGAAGATCCGCAGCATGGTCGCCGACCGCGAGTACTCGCAGTGCGACGTCTGGCGCGAGACCGCGTTGAAGCGGATCGAAGAAGGCGACGGTTCGGTGACGGTCGTGATGAGCGGCGACACGGCCTACACCGCCTACGGTGAAGACGGCGAAGAACTCTCGGGTGCCGCCAACGCCAACGCATTGCAGAAGGGGTACGAAAAGACGCTGGAACGCATCCGGGCCGCCGGCCCGGACACCGTCGTCATCCGCGATACCCCGGCCTCCTCGAGCGACGTCCCCAGCTGCGTATCCGAAAACCTCCAGCACCTGCAGTCCTGCGCCTTCAAGGAGCCGCAGGAATGGAGTCGCGAATTCGACAGGCGCGCCACCGCCGTGGTCCCCGGGGCCCACCTGATCGATCTCACCGCCGAGATCTGCCCGGGAGAGCTGTGCCGAGCGGTGATCGGCAACGCCCTCGTGTATCGCGACAAAAGCCACCTGACGGCGACCTTCGCGCGGACGCTCCTGCCCTGGATCGAATCCGGCCTCGCCGACGCCAGACCGGGCTGAAGCCGGGCACCTCAGGAGAGCGGGCCCACCGGCGCCAGCAGGATGGCCACCACGCCCACCAGGATCCCGACGACGCGGAAGGCCAATCGCCCCTCGGCGAAGAGCAGCGCTCCTGCGGCCAGCGCAGTGACGGCCAGAAGCCACCTCATGGCCTCCAATCGCGACCCCCCTTTCACCCGAAGCGGGGAGGGCGGACGCCGCGACGTCTCGGTTGTGGCAAGTTCATCGGCGGCGGGAGGGAGCTAACTCATCGAGGACATACTCCTACGTTGCGTAGGAGTATAGTTCCGGCTCCTCTTGAATCCCACTCGGAAGCGCAACTTTCGGCTCGCCGCCGCACTCGCCACCGCCGTTCTCCTCTCGGTGGCCCTCGCCTACACCAGCTTCAACGCGTCGGCTTCCGACGTCACGGCCGGACAGCTCCTGGCGATGGCCCGTCCGGGCCAGAGCTACGAGCTGGCCGGAACCGTGACCTCGGCGCACCGTGCCGGCGACACCCTCTTCTTCCGCATCCGCGATCCGAAGCGGGCCGCGGTCTCGGTCCCCGTCCGCTACGCCGGCTCGGTCCCCGACCCGTTCCGGGTCGGCCGCGCGGTGGTCGTCACGGTCCGCGAGGCGGGCCCGCGGTTCGTCGGCGAACCGAACACGCTGACCACCAAATGCCCCTCGAAGTTCAGGGCCGAAGGCGAACCCGACGGGACCGGCCCCGTGCTCGGGCGATGAGGCGCCGGGCGTGATCGAGCTCGGCGCCGTAGCCCTCGTCCTCGCCTTCCCGACGGCGCTCTTCGCGACCGCGGCGGCGCTGTGGGGCACCCGCGGCGACCGCCGCTTCGTCGAGTCCTCCCGCCGCGCCGTCTACGTGCTCGGCGGTCTGCTGACGCTCTGCATCCTCGCCGTCGAGGTCGCCTTCGTCGACACCGATTTCTCGCTGAAGCTAGCGGCCGACTACACCTCGACGACGACGCCGCTCTTCTACCGCCTGGTCGGCATGTACTCCAGCCAGGAGGGCTCGCTGCTCCTGTTTGCGTGGGTGCTCTCGCTGGCCACCTCGCTGGCCCTGAGAAGGACTCGCAACCGCCATCGGGAGATCGTTCCGTGGGCGACCGCGGTGCTGGCCGGGCTGGCGTCCTTCTTCACCGGGCTGATGCTGTTCGACGCCAACCCGTTCGCCCGGCTCGACCCTGCGCCCGCGCAGGGTTTCGGGCTCGAGCCACTGCTCCGTTATCCGGAGATGGCGATGCACCCCCCGCTCCTCTACTCGGGCTATGTCGGCTTCGCGATCCCTTTCGCCTTCGCGATCGGGGCCCTGATCACGCGGCGCCTCGACGCCTCCTGGCTTCGCTCGACCCGGCGCTTCGCCCTGATCGCCTGGGTCTTCCTCGGCCTCGGCCTCATCTTCGGCTCGCGCTGGTCCTACTCGGTACTCGGCTGGGGCGGCTACTGGGCCTGGGACCCGGTCGAGAACGCGGCGCTGATGCCCTGGCTGGTCGGGACGGCGTTCCTGCACTCCAGCATCGTCCAGGAGAAGCGCGGGATCCTCCGCACCTGGAACGTCGTCCTGATCTGCGCGACCTTCAGCCTGGCACTGCTCGGCACCTTCCTGGTGCGCTCCGGCGCGTTGCAGTCGATCCACGCCTTCGGCGCGTCGACCGTGGGCGCTCCGCTGCTCGGCCTGATCGCCGTCGTCGTGATCGGCTCGACGCTCTTGATCGTCTCCCGGCTCGACGAACTGCGCGCCGTCAAGCGGATCGAATCGCTCGCCTCGCGGGAGGCGGTCTTCCTCATCAACAATCTGCTCCTGGTGGGGCTCGCGGCTGTCGTCTTCTGGGGCACCTTCTTCCCGCTCATCTCGGAGGCTGCGACGGGTCAGAAGGCCTCGCTCGCCGCCCCCTGGTTCGACCGCTACGCGGCGCCGTTGGGGATCCTCCTGGTGCTGTTCACCGGCATCGGCCCGCTGTTGGCCTGGGGACGCGTCAGCCGCGGCGAGCTCAGGCGGCTGCTGGCCGTCCCGGCCTTGGTCGCGCTGCTCGTCGGGCTCGCCCTGCTCGCGTTCACCGATGCCGGCTCGAAGCCGCTCGCCTTGCTCACCTTCGTCTGCGCCGCCTTCGCGCTCGCCGGGATCGTCGGGGAGTTCGCGCGCGGAGCAGCGGCCCGCCGCTCGCTGGTCGGCGGCTCATATGCGGCGGCGCTGGGAGGCATGGTCGTGCGGAACCGGCGCCGTTACGGCGGCTACATCGCCCACGCCGGGATCGCGATCCTCTTCGTCGCCGTCGCCGCCTCCTCGAGCTTCCAGTCCGGTGCCATCGTGCGCCTCGGTCGCGGCCAGAGCACGCAGGTCGGCGGCTATCGATTCACCTACACGCGGCCGACCGTCTCGGTCGACCAGGCCGAACAGCGGCTGGCGCTCGGCTCGGTGGTGAAGGTCACCCAGGACGGCAGGCCGGTGACGACGCTGCACCCGGCCCGCCTCTACTACTCGACCGCCGCGCCGAGCGAAGGGGCCGCGCTGCGGGGCTTCTTCGAAGGCACCGTTAACAGCCAGATCGGCCGTCAGACGGGCGTCGAGCGCGACCTCTGGACGGCGATGAACCCGGACCTCAGCCGCTTCGAACCGTTCATAACGGGATTCGATCGCCGCCTCGACCGACTCGCCGCCAAACTCCCGGCGAACGACCCGCGCGTCGGCGCCCAGCTCAGCTCGCTCGAGGGCATGGCCATCAATGTCGTGCAGCGGCGCTACATGGCCGACCCGCCGCCCGCAGAATTTCGGATCAACGTCTTCCCCTTCGTCGTCTGGCTCTGGATCGGCGCCGGGGTCGCCGCGGTCGGTGGCCTGATCGCGATCTGGCCCGCACCCGAGGCGCGCCGCCGGCGCGTCTCGGGACTGGCCGCGGCCCGGCTCGGCCGCGAGTCGCGTGTGGAGACGTAGGCAGGAGATGTCGAAGCGCGGAAGGTCCGGGGTGCGCAAGAAGGGTGGGGCCGCGAGGCGGAAATCGAATCGCCCCAATCCGCCGAAGCCGACGACCACGCGCGCCGAGCGCCCGGCGGCGGGCACCAAGGCGGAGGACCGTGGCGGCTGGCGTCGGGAGGTCCTGGCCGAGGTCCTGCGGCCGACCTGCTGGTTCGATCCGGGAGAGGGGGAGGGCGCCCCTCGCTCGCTGACCATCTCCTTCACCGGAAGGCGGCTGGACGTCAAGGGCAAGCCGCGCGCGGGCGACAGATTCGTCCAGGCACAGATGGTGGAGGGCGTCGTCCCGGGCTCCGGTCCGGTCGCGGTGACCACCGAGGTCCGAGGGATGAATCCCGGCGAGTGGGAGGTCACCGCGGCACCATCCGCGAGGCTCTGCCGGAGCCGTCCGCTCCATGCTCTTGCGGCGGCGGAGGGATCCGGTCACGTCTTGTGGCCGCGGAGAGTCCGGCCCCGTGCGGCCCGGACCGAGAGACTAGCCAGCCAGATACGCCCCTGGGCGCCGATCCCCGGGGTGCATCCGGTGAGCTGGGGGGTGCTGGTCGGCCTGGGCGTCCTCGTGGGCCTCGTCGTGCAGGGGCTCCTCCTCTCGCGTGCCGGAGAGGACATCGGTGCGGCGCTCTTCGTGTCGGCCGCGGCGGTCGTCGCCGGTTGTGCGGGCGCGAAGGCCTGGTACGTCGTCGTCCAGCACGGGCGGCGGTTCGACGGCTGGTGTGTCCAGGGCGCGATCCTCGGAGGTGGGATCGCGGCCGGCATCGTTCTCCTGAGCGGGTCGGCGATCCACGCGGGCGCCTATCTCGATGCCACCGCCCCGGGGCTGATGCTCGGGATGGCCGTCGGCAGACCGGGCTGCTTCCTGGCGGGCTGCTGCTACGGCCGGCCCACCGCGTCCCGCTGGGGGATCTGGTCGTCGGACCGTTGTGTCGGGATCCGACGGGTGCCGACCCAGCTGATCGAAGCGGCGCTCTGCCTGGCGATCGGGTTGGTGGCGCTGGTCCTGGCGCTGGTCGAGGGTCTGGACGGCTCGGGGCTACTTCTGGCTGGAAGCCTGGCCGCGTTCGTCCTCGGCAGGCAGATGATCCTGCCCTACCGTGCGCAGCCGCGGCAGACCTCCTTCGGCCGGCCCGCGACCATCGTCCTGGCGGCGGTCACCTTGATCGCCTCGGTCGCGATCGGTCTGCGCTGAGCTTCGCCGGGCCGCAGGCCGAATGGGGTCTATTTCGGCCGGGGCGCGGTGGCGACGTAGAAGGCCATCGTCCCGGTGGCCGTACGAAGCTGGTCCACCTGCTCCGCCCGCTGCAGCCCGGCGTCGGTGAAGATCGAAGGCAGGGCACCCTCCGCGTTCTCGCGGGTCAGCTCGAAGCCGTCGAGGCTGCGGACCGCGAGGAACGCGATCCGCATCAGCGCATCTTGAGGGGGACCCCAGTCGGCGACGAGGAGGCGCCCGCCTGGACGGAGGACGCGCGCGATCTCCGCCGCCGTCGCACGCTTGGCGGCAGGCTCCAGATGGTGGAAGAAGAGGGTCGAGAGGACGACGTCGAAGCGGCCGTCGTCGTAGGGCAGGTCGGTCGAATGGCCCTGGTCGAAGTCGACATGGGCGCCGGCCGAGGAAGCCTTCTGGCGCGCCCGTGCGAGTATCTCGGGATCGCCGTCGAGCCCGGTGACCTCGGCTCCCGGTTGGGCCCGTTCGGCCGCGATCGCCAGCGTGCCGGTCCCGCAGCCGAGGTCCAGTACGCGATCCTCGGCCTTCAACTCGGCGATCTCGAGCAGGCGCCGCTTGAAGGCGCCCTCCCGCGAGGTCAGGCGCACCACCGGGTCGTAGAGAGCGGTGAGGGCGCGATATCGGAGCGCCGGCACGTAGCGAGCGTCCTCACCCATGCGTGACCGACCGGGACGGCGGCTGGGGGTCCATCCGCGCGAGGATTTCGGCCGCTTCGCTGCGAAGAGTCGCGCGCCGGTGCAGGTAATCCTCCTCGGAGAGCTTTCCGGCAGCGTGGTCCAGTTCGGTGTCCCGCAGCTCGCGGTACTTCGCCTCCTTGAGGGCCTCGAGCTCCTCGTGGCGGACGTCGGCCGGGTCGCCGGCGCCGCGACGGCGCCACAGCGGGGCCGCCACCAATGGTGCCACGACGGCGACCAGGATCAGCGCGTAGGCGAACTCCACGACTACATTATGTAGGAGTTCTGGGCGCCGGCGGAACTCCTGCTCGCTCATGTCCCAGAAAAGTTGGATCCGCAGGCACACCGTCCGCCTCGGTCGGATGCCTCGAGGCAAAGGACCGGCTGTTGCCCCCTCGTCGCCGGTGACCGTGAAGTCGCTCGGGTCGATCGGTACGGTCCCGTCGCCTTCGCGAGGGTCAGGACGAGAGGCGGACTAGTCGAAGGCACGGGGACTCCGCCCCTCTCGGGCACGGTGGGACCAGCGGCCGTCGCCAGCAGCGTCCCGCCCCCGAGATGCACCGACACCGATTCGCCCTGGATCGTAAGCGCGGGCCTCGTCTCGCCGGCCGTGAGCACGCGGCCGACCGGGACCTTCGCCCTCGGCAGCCAGCTCGGTAGACCGCCGCCCACCGGCGACGGCGGGTTGAGTTGGACGCCGTCCGGCAGCACGTCGATCGTCATCTGGGGCTTCGACGTCGAGATCGGTTGACGTGGAGTTCCCGCGCTTTAAGGGCTGCTGGCAACATCTGAGTCTGAATCGCGAAGGCCTCGGCGGCCGGGTTCGTCTCTACATAAGGGTCCTTATCGGGCGTGGATGCAAAGCGACCTGCGAGGCCGCTGCGTCGTGCGGTCCGTGACGCGACGACTTGTAGCGCGGACGGAGGTTTGCGAACATACGTTCGTGTCCTCGGACAAGGACAAGCTCGCGATCCTTGACGCTGCCATCGCCTGCCGGCCGGCGGCGCTGCGGGTCGAGGCGGAGGACGGCGATGCCGTCGAGTGGCTGGCGAGGGCTGGACTGCTGATCAATGCCGGGGACGGGACCGTCACTCCCACCCGCGCCGCGGTCCACTACGACGAACTGGTCAGAGGATGAGCGGGATGCGCTGCGCCGGATGCGGTCATCTCCGCCAATATTTTCGACCCGTGGTGGTCGTGCGCGACGGTCTGGCGATAGTGGCTACCGAAGGGACCCCGGCCCGAGACGAGGTGGGTGTCCAGCGCTTCCACGAGCGTTGCTACGAGGCCGCCCGGAAAGCGGATCCTTCGCTGCCGGACATCGCTCGCTCAGACAGCTGAGTCCGTCGTCGAGGCGCGTTGCTGGCGCCCCTTCTCAGATGAGGTGCACGCCCTTCGTGTTGGAGCGTCCACCGGTCGACTACTTAACTCGGGCTTTCTCAATCGTTCTTACCGAGCTAAGTGGTTTGCGATCTCCCATATGTGGGAATTCATTGAACGTTTAGGCGGCGTGGGAAGCCGTTTTGTCGGGAGGGACGTTGGCAAGACTGGGATTGTTAAGAGGGGGGGCCACTTTTCGGCCTCGCGGCTCTGTAGAGGTGATGGACTCTCCCACTCACCCGGCTGGTCTCGGGCGGCGCCCGCATCTGCTCGAGGATTTCGGGCCTGGTCGCCAGCGCGGCCAGATGCTCCGAAGGCAACTGGCCGAGCGCTTTCCGGATCGATCACCCGACGAGGTCGAGGACGCGGTGCAGGCGGCATGCCAGAAGTTCCTCGCCGACTCCGACGCCGTCGGATTTACCGAGCCGCCGCGAATCTATGCTTGGCTGCGGACCGCCGCCTACCGAGAGATGGTCCACGAGCTGGAAGGACAGACGCGGATGACGGCGGCGGATCCGAACGGTTCGTTGCTGGAGACAGAGGCCTCCGATGAGCCGGGTCCGGTCGCCGACCTGATGGAGATCGAGAAGCAGGCAGAGCTCAAGATCCTTGTGGAACAGGTGTCCTCGACGCTCTCGGACTCGCGGCGCCAGGTCTTCGTTCTCTGGGCCGCCGGACGAAGGCGTCCGGAAATCGCGGAACAGCTCGGGATCAGCGACCGCGCCGTGAAGAAGGCCCTCGAAGAGGTGATGCGAAACGCCCGAGAGGTATTGACCCGCCAGACCGGCGGCGGTTGCGCGGAGGGTGAGTCGTTGGTGTTGCGGTTGACCTGCGGACTGGCGGCGGCGGGCGAGGCGGTGCGCGCTCGTCTTCATCTTCAGCATTGCGGCCGGTGCTCGGCCTTCTCGGAGGAGCTCGCGGCGTGGAAAGACAAGGTGCCGGCGGTTCTGCCTCCCGTCGCGGTCGAAGTCGCACACCCAGGGCTCTTGGGACGCGTGGTGGGTCGCGTCGGTGAAGCGGTCGGCTCAGCGAGGCGCCACGTCCTCGGCGGAGGCGCCCAGATAAAGCAGCAGGCGACCTTGGCGACCTACGGTCGGGCCCCGGATCCCACGCCCTTCATCGGGACGCGTCCCGGCACGGTGGCGGCGGTCGTCGCCGGCTGCCTCGCGATCGGCGGCGGCGCGGCCACCATCTGCTCCCAGCCAGGTGTCGACCCCATCGGGGCGGCGGCGGACCTCTTCTCCGGCACCTCCGAAGAAACCGCGAAAGAACCGAGCCCGCCGAAGGCCGAAGAACCCGCCGTTCCCCCGCCGGCCGAAGAACCCGCCGAAGAGCCCGTGGTCGCACCTGTCTACGGGACGGAAGAAGCGGCGGAATCGGAACCATCTAAGTCGACCCCTTCGGAAGCCCAGCCGCACGAAGGATCGTCGTCGAAGGAACACGAAGCGACCGCGGTCGAACCCGCCGTGAGCGAACCGGAAGAAGTGGCCGTCGAAGAAGCGACTCCGCCGCCGCCCGAACAGAGCTTCGAAGCAGCCTCGCCGGAGTACCCGGCGGTCGAATCCTCCTCGCCCTCGACCTCGTCTTCCTCGTCGTCTCCGTCCACGTCCTCTTCCGGATCGGAATCGTCGTCCTCCGCGGCCGAACCCGCCGCGGTGCCGAAGAACGAAGCAACCCAATTTGGAGGTCCCTGAAGATGCAGTCCCCCAGCACCCGGGTCCGTGGCCGCAAGCTCGCGGCGGCGCTCGCCGTCATCCTCGTCGCGCTCGTCTCGGGCGCCTTCGCAGCGATCTCGCCTTCGTCGGCTCTGGCAGGAGAATTCACCATCTCCTCCTGCCAGGCGAACGGCGAATTCTCCTCCGGCGCGTTCGAAAACTTCGCCACCAGAGGGATGAAGTGGCGGCGCGCCTGCAATCCACTCGGGCCAGGCCTCCGTGGCCTCGTCACCGCGAACGTCCCCCGGGAAGGGCACGTGGCGAAGGGCTCACAATCCGCCTTCGTCCTCGAAGCCCCGCCGGAAACGACCTTCTCGAACCTGAAGTGGTCGGGCGAGGCCCATCGGCGTGACTGCCGGTATGCGTTGCAGCTCTACGCGATCCGGCCCGACGGTAGCTCTGACCCGATCCGCGATGTCATGGCGAACAAGAAGTGCCCGAAGAGCGCGAAGGCTGCGCAAGGTGCGAGCTGGCCGCGCCCGACCCTTTACGAACTGGGAGGGGCGACCAAGTTGGTACAGCGCGTCGTGTGCATGGGCGCCCCGACGGTCGAATACTGCTCGGGCAAGGGCCAGAACTACCTCGAGACCTTCACCTCCGAAGCGACGGTGGTCGACGAAACCGCGCCGTCGGTATCGGTGAGCGGCGGCGGAGGATTCCTCGCTGGCGAATGGACGGCCGGGACCCAGAGCATCGGTTACGAAGCCTCCGACAACACTGGGGTGAAGCTCGTTCAAGTGATCGCCGACGGAGGCACGCGTGGGGAATCCGGGAGTCAGTGCGATTACACCCAACGCATCCCCTGCCCGAGCGGGTCGGGTTCGATCAACCTCGACACGACGAAGCTCGGAGAAGGGACCCAGCAGATCGACTTGAAGGCGACCGACGCCGCGGGCAACCAGGCCGAATCGAGCCCGACGACGGTGCGGATTGACAACACGCCCCCCGGCGCCGTCCCGGTCGCCGTGGAAGGCGGGGAAGCCTGGCGGAACCATGATGCCTTCGCCGTCGCCTGGGCGAACCCCGACGAAGGAGACCGCGCACCGATCGTCGCGGCGCACTGGCGGATCTGCCGGGTGGGGACCCAGGAATGCCAGACCGGCACCACCAACGGTCCCTCCGTTGCGGCGATCGGCGGACTCGCCGTCCCCGGTCCCGGCGAATGGGAAATCCAGATGTGGCGCCAGGACGCGGCCGGGAACACCCAATCGCAGAACGCCTCGGTGCCGGCCCGGTTGCGGTTCGATCCCGAACCGCCAGAAGTCGGATTCGAGCCGATCGCGGCCCAGGATCCGACGCGCATCGCGGTCCACCTCGCCGACAAGCTCTCCGGCGTCGAAGGCGGCGAAATGGAGATGAGCCGGGTCGGATCGGGCGTGTGGCAGCCGCTTTCGAGCACCCTCGAAGGCGACGAACTAGTCACCCGCATCGACGACGCGAGCCTGCCGGCGGGCGAATACCAGCTGCGGGCCACCGCCAGCGACCGGGCGGGGAACCAGGCAAGCTCCGAAAGCCGGGTCGACGGCCAGCCGATGAAAATCAACCTGCCGCTGCGGGTGCCGACGACGGTCGACGCCGCCGTCCTCACTCACCACATAGTGGAAAAGGTCGTCCACCGCCACGGAAAGCGGCACGTCAAGAAGCACGAAGTAAGCGAAACCGGTTCGCAGGCGACGGTGGAATTCGGCTCGAAGGCGGAATTTTCTGGACACCTTCTCGACAAGTCCGGGAACCCGATTGCCGGCGCTTCGGTCGCGGTCTGGCAGGCCATCCCGGAACAGCAGGGCGAAACCCAGGTCGCGACTCTCACGACCGGCTCCGACGGCGGCTTCAGCTACGGAGTCACCCCGGAATCGTCGCGGCACCTGCGCTTCGTCTACTCGGGTACGCCGACCAGCCTGCCCGCCGAAGGGAGTGCGGAAGTCCTCGTCCACTCCGCCAGCACGATCAAGGTCGCGCCGACCCACGTCCTGAACGGCGGCTCGGTCATCTTCAGCGGCGACGTGGAGGGGAGGCCACTCCCGGCCGCGGGAAAGCTGGTCGAGCTACAGGTCCGCCTCACGCATGAATGGTCGACCTTCCGCACGATCCGAACCGATCCCGAAGGCCGCTGGAGCATCGAATATCCCTTCAAACGCACGTGCGGCAAGGAGGAATACAAGTTCCGGGCGAGGCTCCCCGGCGAGGGCGGGTTCCCGCTCGAGCCTGGCCAGAGCCACGTGATCGACGTCATCGTGAGAGGTAGACCATGTCCGACGGCCTGAAACCAAGCAGAAGAAGGAGATCGACGATGAAGGCTCGACTACGCCCGCACCTCTCCTACGCGAATGTGATGGCGACGATCGCGGTGTTCGTCGCGATCGGTGGCACCTCCTACGCCGCGACGAAGCTGTCGGGGAAGGATCTGCGGGCTCACTCATTGACCGCCCGGAACTTCCACAAGAACTCGGTGACGGGCGCCGCCGTCAGGGAGAGCACCTTGGCGAAGGTCCCGCAGGCCGTTGACGCGGATCACCTCGACGGCGCGACGGCAGAAACGTTCCTCGTCCGCTGCCCTGAAGGAACTTTGCCGGCCGACGACACGTGCATCGAAATCTCGGCGCGCCCTCCACTTTCTTTCAGCAGTGCGTTACACGAATGTGCGAACACGGAAAATCAATCTGGGCCGGGTAGGCGCCTGCCGACCTACGACGAGCTCGCAGCCGCGTTCACGCATTCCGGGATCACCCTCTCCGACGGAGGCGAGCTCACGAGTCAGGTCTATCCGTCGACCTCACGGCCAGGTCAGGTCGAAGCGCTCCTGGTGACCACGCCGACCGGCGGCGTCGCCTTGACCCCGGACAACGCCGTCGATCCGCATTCCTATCGCTGTGCCGTAGACCCGAGGAACTGAACAGAAGGAGTTCGATATGCGAAAACCGACCTTCGCGACCGGCGCCCGCCGAACGCGGACGATCAGGTCGACCGCCGCCCTGATTGGAGCGCTGCTCGTCTTCGGCAGCCTCGCGCCGCCGCTCGCCCTCGCCGAGCACGAAAGCGACACCGAAGGCGAAGGGACCTCCTCGCCGGGTTCCCTTCCGGGCCTCGAAATCGGGGTCGGCCACGAACTTGGTGGTGATGAAACCGCGCTGTCCGAAGAATCCGTCGGCCCGGAAGAATCCGAAATCGAAGAAGAAGCTCCGGCGCCTGAAGTCGAGGAAACCGAACTCGAAGGCGTCGAAATCACTCCGACCCCGGCGGCCGAAACGCCGCCCTCCCCGGAAGCCGAAGTCGTGGTCCCGGTGGAAGAAGTGCCGCCGCCGGTGACGGAGCCGCCGCCTGTCGAAGCGCCTAGCTACGGGGTGGAAGCGTCTCCACCGACCTACGAACCCGCGCCGAGCTCACCGTCACCCATCGGCGAAGCGGTGGTCCAGAACGAAACGATCATCGGGCCAACGCCGCATCCGCCGACGCTGGCCAAGAAGAGCACGCACCCGACCGCCTCGGCCTCACCCGAGGTCTTGGCCGTACCGGAACCTGCGCCCGCGGTCCCGGCTGCCCCGGAGCCTTCATCGTCACCGCCGGCCGTGATTCCGGCGGCGGCACCCGACCGCGCGGGCAGTCTCGCCGGCAGGAAGACCCACCTCGTCGCGGCGGGGGAGTGTCTGTGGACGATCGCGGCGGCGTACCTGCCGCCCGGGGCCTCGAACTCCGAGATCGCAGCCGTGGTCAATCGGCTCTGGCGGCTCAACGCCGGACGGATCGGTACCGGCGATCCCGATTCGCTGCCGGTCGGTGTGAAGCTCCGCCTGGCCTAGCCCTCGAAAGGTAGGGTCGAGCCAACGCGTGGGACCCGGCCGGGTCCCACGCGTTTTTTTGCGCGCACTTCTCGACCCAAAAGGTTCATAAAGTTCCTTTCGCGAAGTCAGGGGGCCACTTCGGCCTTTCGCGGCTCTGTCATTGCAGAGGAGCGATGCCGGTCTCGACAAAAAATCAGACAGCCCCGGTCTTGCAGGACCCGGACGACGGTGCGGCCACCATCCGGAACGTCGACGACCTCGCCGAGATGCTTCGGGTCCTTGCCGATCCCACCCGCATCCGCCTTATCGAGGCCCTAGAGCGCAACGGCCGCTCGACGGTGAGCGCGCTCGCCTCCCTGCTGCCGGTGAGTCAGCAGAGCGTCTCGCATCAGCTCGCCATCCTCCGCGGTGCCGGGATCGTGAGCCGCCGCCGAGAAGGCGTCTGGGTCCACTACGAGTTGCGCGACTGGACCGGACCGTGGGTCCTTCACCAACTCGCCGAAGGTCTCCAGACGAGCTAGGGCGTGGCCCGCATGCAGTGCCGGTGCGGGACCGCGATGGATACCACCGATCTGCCTCTCTGGCGAGTTGTTTACTGGCGCACCCTGGACGCGAACCGTTCACCTTTGGTGGGCCTGCTCCGGCAAGAGACACAAAGGGTGATGAGTACGTTTGTGACCAGTTACTGACCTCACGCCTCTGTTCTCCCGACAGCCGTCACGAAGGCGGACACGGAGGACCAGGGAGGTGCGGGTCAGGTGTCATTTCCACGTTTTTCACGAGAGGCAGGAAAGGAGGTCGGGTCCCGTCCGCTGGGCGCTGCACTGCGCCCGGTCGGCCGGGTCGCCCTCTGGGCGGTCCTCGCGCTCCTGCTGATCCGGGGCGGGGCGGCGGTCCTCGAATCGCCCGAACGCGCCCCCGCGCAGCTCGGCCAAGGCGGCTCGGAAGGACCCGGACAGGCGGCCGAAGCGCTCGGGGTCGGCTTCGCCCGGGCCTACCTCGAATCTCCCTCCCCGAAAGATCTTCGGGCCTATCTCGCCGAAGGCGCCCATGTCGGCGCCGGACACCGGCCCGGCGCCGGCGGCGAGGTGGCCCAGGCGGAGGTGATGAGGAGCGCCAAGGTCGGCAAGAGCCGCTGGGTCCTCACCGTCTCCTGCGATCTCCGCGACGCGCGCACCCTCGATCTGGCCGTCCCGATCGTCCGTCAGGAGGCGGGCGAGGTGGCGGCCCTGGGCGCGCCCTCCATAGTCGCGGTGCCGGCACCCGCCGGGGCCGACCCTGAGCGGCCCCGGCCGATCGCCGGAGCCGGTGCCGGCGCGATCGGCGAACTGGTCTCGAAGTTCATCCCGGCCTATGTCTCGGCCGGCAAGGCCTCGGACCTCTCCTACCTCGTCGCGCCCGGCTCGACGGTGGTGCCCCTCGGGGGCGGCCTCGAAGTCGCCTCGGTCGGGCACGCCGCCCAGCTCAACGGCTCCGAAGGGCCCGAACGCGACCTCGCCGTCGCCGCCAGCCTCCGGGACCCCGAGACCGGTGCGATCTATCCGTTGACCTATCGCCTGCTGGCGGTGGAGCGCGCCGGGCGCTGGTACGTCGCCGGCGTCGAGGGGGCGGTCGCATGAGGCGCCTCGCACGCATCGCCCTCTCGGCGACGTTCGTCATCGCGGCGACGCTGCTGGTGCCCGCCGGGGCGCTCGCGGCCGGGGGCAACTCGGTCGGCTCGAACCTGGCCGGCCTCCTGCGCGAATACGCCGGCGAGCTCTACACCGGGATCGTCGCGATCTTCGCGCTGTTCTTCCTCGTCAACCGGCGCTTCACCGAGTTGATGATGTTCTTCGTCGCGGCGATCGTCGTCGGCTGGTTCGTCTTCGCGCCCGGCCAGGTGGCCGACGCGGCGAAAGCCATCGCCCACCAGGTGCTGCCGTGAGCGACGGCCGCACCACCGGGGTCCGCTCCTACCAGCGGATCTTCTCCCCCGAGCGTCGGATCCACCAGGTGGAGGGCCGGCCGCTGCCGGTCCCCGGCGGGGTGCCGCTGCGATGGCTGGGCTGGATGCTCGGCTCGCTCGTCGCGGTCCTCGCCGTCGGCTCGGGTTCCCTCTTCGTCCCTGCGGCCACGGCGGTGGCGGCTGGAGCGGGCGGCCTCGCGATCGCAGACAGGACCGCCGGGCTCCTCGCCGCCACCGCGGCAGCCGCAGGGACGTTCATCCTCGGGGTGCTCCTGGGGGCGCTCGACTGGCCATTCCGGCTGGTCGTCGTGCCGATGGCGGTGGCCACCGCCGCCACCCAGGCGACCCCGGACGGTCGTCGGCCGGAGCGCTTCGCCCTCTCATGGGTGGGCCTCCGGCTGGCGCCCGCGCGGCGCTCGCTGGGCCGTGGCCTGCCCCCCGCGGACGTGCGCCGCAGCTTCGGCCCCGCCATCTGGATCGCGCCCGACGCGAAGGGGCTCCGCCTCCGCCACGCGCGCCTCACCGGGCCGGGCTCGGTCGGCTTCGTCGAGCCGGTGATCGTGAAGCGTCGTCGGGGCGGCAACCTCGCCGTCCGGGAACCGGGCCACTTCAGCCGGCGCTCGCGCCTGTGCCATCGGGTCGTGCTCAAGCCCGGGCAGACCCTGGAGGTCCGACCGTGATCCGCTTCCCCCTGCGCTACGCGCGGGCCAACGTCCTGATCGGGCCGGGCGGCGAGGCCGCCGGCCTCTACCGGGTCGAGTCGCGCTCCTATCCGTTCCTCTCGATCGCAGACAAGTGGGGCCTCCTGCACCGGCTCGAGCGGCTGATCGCCGTGGTCGGAGCGGACCTCTCGATCTACCGGATCGCCCGCCCATATCCGGCCGACCGCTACGCCGCCGAAGTGGCCTGGCTGGCCGACCGCGAGCACGCCGACCGCGCTCGTTGGCGAGGGTATCTGGAGGCCCAGCAGGAGCGGCTCGCCTCGCTCGACTCCCACCTTCCCGAGATCTATCTGGCGATCTCCCTCACCGAGGGTCGCCGCGGCGGCGGTGCGCTGCGCTCGATCGGGCGGGCGCGCCGCCGGCTGGAGGATCTGGCAGGGGTCGGTGTGGCGAGTCCGATCTCGGGCGCCGAGCTGCGCTCGCTCGCCGAGGCCGAGCGCCGCGCCTTCGGCAGGGCGGCGTCGGTGGTCGAGCTGCGGCGAGCCGGCACTGAGGACCTCCAGTGGCTCTTACGCCGCGCCGCCGTCCGCGGGCTCGGCGAGCCCGAGCTCGAACGCCAATGGCAACCCGACGCGCTGATCCTCGGCGAGGGCGAGGAGGTCCTATACGAGCCGCTTGAATCCGACCTCCGGGAGCCGGTCAACGCGCCGATGCGCGAGGACCCCGGCCGGGCGCCGTCCCTCGTGGTCGAGTCGGAGGCGGGCGACTCCCACCAGGCCTTTCTCTGCCTCGGCTCGCTGGCCGAGGAGGCGGAGTTCCCCGGCGCCGCGGAGATCCTTTTCGCGCCGCTCGAAGGGGCGGGGCCGGTCGACGCGGTGCTCCATGCCGATCTGGTCGGGAACCGCGAGGCCCTAGCCCAGGTGCGTCGCCGGGTGCTCGACGTCGAGCACTCCTACAGGGAGCAACTCGCGGGCTCGCCGACCGGCCCCGGCGCGCTCGCCGAGGAGGACCGGGAGCTGGCGCGCGAGTACGAGGCGATCCTCTCCTCGGTGGCGCGGCCGCCGATGTTGCGGGCCTCGATCTCGTTGGCCGTAGGCGCCGCCGACGCCGACACCCTGGAGGCGCGGATAACGACGCTCCGCGAGAGCTACGGCGAGGTGGTCCTGCACCGACCGCGGGGTCTCCAGCATGCGCTCTTTCTCGACCATCTGCCGCGGCCCGACGGCGGCGCGGTCTCTGACTACCGCCGCCAGATGACCACCGAGCAGGTGGCAGCGAGTGTTCCGATCGCGACCGCCGCGGTCGGCTCGCCGGGCGGCGTCTACCTCGGCTACGACCCGGTCGCCGGGCGCCCGGTCCGCTTCGACCCCACCGAGGCGCCGCGCGACTCGCGCCCCTCGGCCGTCCTCTTCTCGGGCACTCCCGGGTCGGGGAAGACGATCGCCGCCCAGGTGATCGCCCACGCCGGGCTCCTGCGAGGGAGCCTCGTGATCGATTTCGATCCGAAGCCCGACCACCGGCTCGCCGAGCTGTCCGGTCTGGCGGACGAGGAGGTCGAGGTCCTCGAGCTCTCCGCCGACCCGGTCCACCGCGGCAAACTCGATCCGCTGCGGATCGGGCTGCCCGAGCTGCGCGAGGAACTGGCGTCCTCCTATCTGCTGGAGCTGCTCCGCGATCCGCCGTCCTCCTGGGAGGTGGCGATCGACAGGGCGGTCCGCGACGCCGTGCGCGCCGACGAGCGAAGCCTGAGCCAAGTCGTCGCCCGGATGCGCGAGTCGGAGGCGCCGGGCGCGTCGGACGCCGCCGAGGCCCTCGAGGTGGTCGCCGACTTCGGCCTCGCCCGGCTCGGATTCTCCCATCCGGACGGCGCCGAGGTAAAGCTCCTCGATGAGGACGCGGAGGGACGGCCGAGCCTGATCACGATCCGGATGCCGGGCCTGAACCTCCCCGACCCGGGTACCGACCGCGCCGCCTACACCCGCAGCGAGAGGGTGTCGGTGGCGACGCTGGCGCTGGTCGCGGCGTCGACCCTGAAGCTGATCTCCGGGGACCGCGACCGGCACAAGATCGTCCTGCTCGACGAGGGATGGGTGTTCTTCGCCTCCTCCCAGGGGCGGGCGCTGCTGAACAAACTGATCCGGCTCGGGCGGGGGTTCAACGCCACCGTCCTGCTGGCGACCCAGAAGGTCGAGGATCTCGGCGAGCTCGCCCAGCTCGTCGGCACCACCTTCCTCTTCGGCCAGGACTCACCACGAGCCGCCGCCCGAGGACTCGAGGAGTTCGGCCTCGATCCGGAGGAGGGCGCGCTCGCCTCGCGCCTCACCGAATATCGGCGCGGCCGCGGCCTCCAGCGCGACCTCGACGGGCGTTGGGGAGAGGTGCAGGTCGACCCGGACCCGGATCTACTCGCCGAACTTGACACCACCCCCGGCCGGAGGTCCCCCCGGAGCCATGTCTCGGGCGGTCAGGCGGGACGGGCCCGTGGCGAGCACGCGCGAGGTGGACGACCCGCTCGCGGCCGCCCGCGACGCCGGGGCCACGTCGACGACCCCGGCGAGGGTCGTCCGCGAGAGGAGGCCGAGGCATGAGGGCCCACGCCAGGATCCTCGGTCGCCGACGCCGGAGGATCATCCTCGCCATCGCCCTGGCAGCCGGGCTCTGTTTGGTGCCGGCGGTGGTCGCCCACGCCGACGTCTGGGCGAACGTAGGCCCCGGCCGCTCGCTGGCCGGGCTGAAGGGTGGCTGGACCCTCGGCGCCTACGAACTCGACGAGAACTTCTCGATGATCTCGGCCGGGGTCTTCTCCGGCGTCGACGTCTCGGGCTTCCTGCCGATGATCGCGTTCTTCTTCGCGAACATCATCTGGCTCGGGACCTCCTGGTTCGCGAACCTGCTGATCGAACTCTTCGGCTTCGCCTTCAGCCTCGATCTCGTCAACGGTTCGGGCGCGACGGGCGGCGCCGGCGCGCTCGGACCGGTCTCGCGGGCGATCCAGACCATCTACACCACCGCCTTCGGCGGGCCCTGGATGGTGCTGGCCGTCTCCTTCCTGGCGCTCTGGGCGATGTGGAAGGCGCTCGTCCAACGCCGCTACGCGGAGACCGCCTCCCAGCTCGCGCTCTCCCTCATATATGTCTGCGCCGCCTTCTTCTTCGTCCTCCAGCCGGGGCAGACGATCGGCGCCGCCTCACACCTGACGAACGAGATGTCGGGGGCGTTCCTCTCGATCGCCAAGGACGGCGAGCCGACCAGCCAGGCCGAAGCCAAGGAAGCCGGCGGCGACCAGCTCTTCGGCCTCCTCGTCGCCCAGCCCTGGTCGGTGCTCGAGTTCGGCGGCCTCGAGCACTGCGTCAAGTCGGGATCGGCCGGGCAAGCCGACGAACCGGAATCGGTCTCGGTCGAGCCGATCGCGCCCTCGGCGGCACGGGGGCTCGAATCCGGGCAGACGGTGAGCTCCGACGGCAAGACCTGCGTCAACGACCTGAAGAAATACGGGCCGCACCTCCTGCGGATGCCGCCGGGCTCCAAGGAACGCAAGGAAGAGGTGGAAGCGCTCGAAGCCGGCGACACCTCCAAGCTGCCCGACTCCGACCCGGGCAAGAAGAACGGCTCCTATCAACTCGGGCCGCAGGACAAGCCCGCTGCCGCCTTGATGGAAAAGGGCGGCCAATACGAGCGCCTGCCGATCGCCTTCGCGATCCTCCTCGCCGAGCTGGGCGCCTTCTTCCTCCTCGGTGGGCTCTCCCTCGGGGTGATCGTCGCCCAGGTCGAGCTGCTCCTGCTCCTCGCCTTCAGCCCGGTCGCCCTGGTCGCCGCCGTCGTCCCCGGCCGCGGGCACCAGTTCTTCAAAGGCTGGCTGGCGAAGTTGGCGGGCCTCCTGCTGCGGAAGGCCGCCTACTCGCTGATCCTCGCGATCCTGCTGGCGGTCTGCGCGGCCATCTCGGCCGCCACCTCGCAGCTCGGCTGGCTCTTCTCCTTCGGGCTGCAGTGCGCCTTCTTCTGGACCGTCTTCATCCGGCGCCGGTCGCTGACCGACGGATTGGTCGGCACGGTGACCGGACCGGGGGCGCCGGGCCGGGACCGGGCCCTGAGCCTGCTGGCGCTCTACGCGGGCGCGCGGGTCGGGAGCCGGACCATCGTCCATCCGGCCGCGAGGACCGGACGAGGCGCTCGCCGAGGCATTGCCTGGGCGGGTGGCACCTTCTTCGGTCGGGGTCGAGGCTGGGAGGCCGACAGGCGCGAGCGGGTCGCCCCGGTGCGGACCCAAGGCGCACCGGTCGGCGGCAAGCGAGGGCACGTCGAGCTCGGTGGCCGAGATGGCGACACCGATCGCCGGGGCGGGCACCAGCAGGGGCTCCGGCGCGGATGGCGGCCGGAGCGGCGACCGGGAGACCGGGCGAAAGACCACGGTGAGGGTCGGCGCCGACCGGTCGACCGACCGGATCAGCCTCGGCCCAAGGACCGCGACCAAGACCGCCGACGCCCCGAGGCTGATGGTGAGCGCCGGTCACGGCGTGTGCCGCGGCGACGCGCCGCCGGCCGCGGAGGATGGTGGCGAGGAGCCGGGCGTAGGGGTGGCCGTTCGGCGACCTCCGGCTTGGCGAAGCCGACGACCGCCGCTGAGCCGAGGCCAAGGCCCGACGCACGGTCGAAGGTGCCGCGCCCGTCGGCACCGCCGAGCCCGGCCCAGCCCGGACGACCGCCGAGGCCGACGGCGCCGCCACGCGCTGCCGAGTCGCCCGATCTAGGCGACGCGCTGACCGACGACCAGCGGAGGCGGCGAGCAGCGAGGTCGAACAACCGGCCTGCGGCGAAGCCCGGGTCGGACAAGCCAAAGCCGGCCTCCGACGACGACGTCGACGAGAAAGGCCGCGGCCGATGAATGCGGCCAGACATCGGCTCTGGCCGCTCGCCCTGCTGGCGGTGCCCGCGACGGTCGCTGCGGTGGTGGTCGCCGCGGTCGCCGGCCTGGTCGGCGCCACGGCTCCATGCCTGGTAGGCGGCGGGACCGCCGCCGCCTCGGGGCCGAGGGCGACCGGCGCCGCGAGGCAGTTCCCGCCGGCCCGGCTGCACATCTTCATGGGGGCGGCCCGCAGATTCGACATCTCCTGGCCGTTCCTCGCCTCGATCGGCGTGCAGGAGTGCGGCTACGACGGGCACTGTGGCGTCGCGGCCTCCGGCTGCGCCGGGGTGATGGAGATCGCCTACGTCCGGGGCTCGGCATGCAGCCCGGACCCCTCGGTGCCGACGATCTGGGAGAAGTACAAGGTTGACGCCGACGGCCGCGGTGCCGACATATTCGACCCGGCCGACGCGATCTTCACCGCCGCGCGGATCCTGCGCACGACGATGGGGGCGCCGGCCACCGGCGGCTCCTACCAGGCCTACCACGAGGCTGCCTGCAACTACTACGGCGCCTGCGCCGACGGGGTCGCCGACTACGCCGACGAAGTGATGGCGCGGGCGGTCGAATTCGGCTTCGGCCACGAAGGGGCCACCGCAGCAGCAGGCGGAACCGGAGCCGTCCCGGTGGCGCTCAGGTCGAAGGGCCACCATCGCCGGAAGATCACCGAGGCGCAAGGCCCGCAGGGCTCGGCGTGCGGGGAATCGACTACGACCTCGACGGGCGGCGGTGCCTCCGGCGCGGCCATCGTCCGCATCGCCCGCTCCCAGCTCGGCGAAGCCGAGTTCCCACTCGGCTCCAACTGCACGAAGTACGGGCCGTGTGAGGAGTGGTGCGCCCTCTTCGTCGCCTGGGTCTGGCAGCACGCCGGGGTCGAGATGGGTGGGGGCACGGCGCCCTACGCCTACTCAGGCCGATTCTTCAGTTGGGTGAAGGAGCACGGTGGGCGGGACCTACCCGCGACCGCTACCCCTTCGCCCGGTGACGCGGTGATGTTCGGCGAGGGCGTCAACTCGATGGACCACGTCGGCATCGTCGAGTCGGTCTTCGGCGGCGAGATCGTCACCATCGACGGCAATTTCGGCGACCGCGTCTCCAGGGTCGGTCCGTTCAGTCCGGCGCTGGCCGAGCTCAAGGGCGAGCCGGCACCGATCTTTGCCTACGCGGAGCCGCCCGGCGTCGCCTCCGAAGTGGGAGGCGCCCGGTGATCGAGCGACTGCGTGGGCTGCTCGATCGGCCCCTCGAGCCATCGGTGGCAAGGGCGATGCTGCTGCTCGCACTCGCCGTCGGGGTCGGCTTCGCGATCGTCGCCTTGGTCGCCGGCGTCGACCGGCACCCGGCGACCGAGGGCACGTCGACAACGAGGCCCTCTTCCTTCGCTGACCGGGCACCTTCGGCGCGGGCTCTCGGCCCGTCGAAGATTCCGACCCAGGACCCGCAGGACCGTCCCGGGTCGGCGGCGCACCGTCGTGCAGCCGCCGAGCTGGCCGAACACCGAGCCCTTCAGCACGTCCCGTTCGAGGTGGACGGGGTGTCCATCGACCTCGTCGGCGCCAGGGGCGGGCGGGCCGTCCTGCATGTCAAGGCGGCGTCGATCGCCGCCGGTCGCCGGGCATGGAAGGCCTTCCTGGGCCGCTACCACGACCCCGGCGTCGCATACGTGCCGATCTTCGAAGGCAATCCCAGAAGGAGGGGAAGTTGAATGTCGGAAGCCTCTTCGCGGGCATCGGCGGGTTCGACCTCGGGCTCGAGAGGGCGGGGTTCGAGATCGACTGGCAGGTCGAGATCGACCCGTTCTGCCGGGCCGTCCTCGCCCGAAACTTTCCCGAAGCCCGACGGTTCCCGGACGTGCGGGAGATCGGGGCCAGGGTCCTCCCGCCGGTCGATCTCCTCTGCGGGGGGTTCCCCTGTCAGGACCTCTCCGTCGCCGGGCGGGGAGCAGGAATCGACGGCGCCCGCTCGGGTCTTTGGTCCGAATTTGCCCGACTCGTTTGCGAGCTACGACCCGGCTACGTCCTCGTGGAGAACGTCCCCGCGCTGCTCACCGGCAAGGGCAAACGCTGGGACCGCGCACCGATCGGAAGAGTTCTCGGCGACCTGGCCGAGATCGGGTATGACGCGGAGTGGTCGGTCCTATCCGCTCGAGAGTTCGGGGCACCCCACCTACGAAAGCGGGTCTGGATCGTCGCTTACCAAGGAGAAGGTCCCGACGCCCCGAGCGACCGATGGCGAACGAGGTGGTCGGGGGGACCTTCTCGCATATGTGAGGACGGGAAAAGGTTCAAGGCGCCGACAATGGCCGACGCCCCACGGCATGCCGAAGCGCGGACAGCGGCGACGGCCGGGTCCGAGCGGGAACGAGCTGGGTCGTGCGGTCCTGCAGGCCGAGCGCGAACGCTCGCAGCCACTGCCGACCCCCAACGCCGTCGAGGCGAGGACAGGTGCGGGGTACCAGAAGGGCAAGGGGAGCAAGCGCTACCTGACTCTGACCGGAGCGGCGCGGGAGATCGAAGGAAGGCCGCACGATCGGGCTGCCAGTGGGCAACTGAACCCGACTTGGGTCGAGTGGCTCATGGGGTTCCCGACCGGGTGGACCGCCTTGCGGCGCTCGGAAACGCCCTCGTCCCTGAGATCGCTGAGTGGATCGGGCGACGGATCCTCGCCTACGAGGCGGGGTCGATGAGCGGCGCGAGGAAGTCGACCGTCGGGGGACCCTGGTGATCGGGTCAGGCAACTCTGCGCCCGGAGCTGGGCGCCGGATCATCGACCTGTTCGCCGGTGCGGGAGGTTGGGACGAGGGTCTGCGCGAGCTCGGTCTGTCGGCGATCGGGATCGACAACGATCGGTGGGCCTGCGCGACCGCCCGCGCCGCCGGGCACCGGCGGTTCGAGGCCGACCTGGCCGATCTCGACCCGTTGGACTTCAAGCCGGTCTGGGGGCTCGTCGCGTCGCCGCCGTGTCAGGCATGGTCGAATTCGGGGAAGGGGCTCGGCAAGCAGGACAAGCCCCAGGTGATCGCCTGCGCGCATGAGATCGCCGCGGGGAACGACTCCCGCGCCGAACACCTGGCCGAGTGCCGGGACCCGCGGTCACTGCTGACCGTCGAGCCGCTTCGCTGGACGCTTGCCCTGCGGCCCCGCTGGGTCGCCCTCGAGCAGGTGCCCCCGGTCCTGGAGCTGTGGTCGCTGTTCTGTGGTCTACTCGGCGCGCACGGCTACTCGGCGACCTGTGGCGTCCTCAGCGCGGAGCGCTACGGCGTCCCCCAGACGCGCAAGCGCGCCTATCTCGTCGCGTCGCTAGACGGTCCGGCAAGGTTTCCCGCCCCGACCCATCGCTCCTATGACGGACGACGGCCGGATCATGTGCGTCAGGACGAGCGCGATCTTCTCCCCTGGGTGAGCATGTCCGACGCGCTCGGCTGGAACCGGGCATCCGCCGCCCCGACCGACAATCAGGCGCCATGTGGTGTCCGGGCGCGTGGACTTGCGCGAACCGCGACCGATCCCTCGCGGACCCGGGACTCGGCAGCGGGGCAGTGCTCGGTCGAACGGGTCGACCGCCTGGAGCGGGACAGGTCCGATGTCTGATCGTCCGCCGGAATGGACTGCCCTCCGGCCGGCGACCACCGTCCTCGCAGACCCGAGGATCTCGGCTCCCTCGGCCCGCCACCGCGACCCGAACTGGGAGCCTGGAGACCCCTGGCCACCGCAGATGCGCAACGCCGTCCGGGTCAGCGTGGAGCAGGCGGCAGCGCTTCAAGGCTTCCGGTCCGGCTACCCCTGGCAGGGATCGCGGAGGCAGTGCTTCCTGCAGATCGGAAACGCGGTCTGCCCCCCGTTGGTGCGGCTCGTAGTCGAAGAGGTCGCACGCCACAGCCTCGGCAAGGAGGGCGCATGAGGGCGCCGATCCCAGGCGGGCTCTGTCCGGGACTCCGCGCACGGCTCCGTCCGTGGCTCCGTCTGCGGCTCCGTCTGCGATTCAGAGGGCGGGGCGCCGAAATCGCGGCCGGCCCGCCTGTGGTCTGCGGTTGCGGCCCCGGCGGCGCGCTGACTTCTATCTCCCTATCCATCCTCGGTGCTGTTCGTGAACTCATCACCTACCCCGAGGGATCGTCGTCGTGAGCGAATCGGATCGACGAGCCGCGGTCCCGGTCGTCCTCCTCGGCGGCGCGATCCTGATCCTCACCCTCGCGTCTGGCGCACACCTGCTCCTCGGTCGACTCCGGTCCCTCGCGGGTCGCCCCGTAACCGTCAGCCTCGCTATCGCCCTGCTGATCTTCGCCCTAGTGATCGCCGCGGTCCGGCTCGTCACGACTCGCCGCACCCTCGCCGATCGCGTCGCGTTCGTCGCCGTACCGGCCGACTCATTCGATCCCGGCGAAGACGCCGTGATCGCCTTCGCCTCCGCGCTCAGCCGCTCGCGCCGGGCGGTTCGAGGGTTCTTCGACGAACCGGCCAGCGCCGTCCGGTTGCGCCTCGACGCAGACCAGGCGGGCCGGCTGAGATACGTGATCGCGGTCCCACGTCACGCGGTCACCTCCCTGCGGGTCGGCCTCGCTTCCTACGGGGCGGTTGAGCTCCTCGCGCCGCCGCCGCCGGGGCCGGACGCGGGATCTCGGGACGGGGACCTCGAAACCGTCCGCGCCGAGCTCGTCCTCGCCCGCCCGAGCACGGAGCCTCTCCGCCGTGCCGGCCTCGACCCCGATCCGCTGACGGGGTTCGCCCGAGCGATGGAGGCGCTGGAACCATCGGCCGGTGACGAGGCGATCGTTTGCGTCGACCTGCTGCCGGTCGCCGCCGGGAAACGGCGACGGATGCGCCGCCGGCTCCTCCGCGACGCCCGGCGGCGGGGCGGAGGTCAGGATCTCGCGGTCGAGGCCGGGCTCGACGCGCTCCTGCGTGGCGGCGGCCGTCGCGCCCAGACCGAGCCTGCCGACCTCGTCGCACGGCGGCTCGGCCGCCACGCGCTCGACCGCAAGCTGGGGACCGACGAGCCGCTTTTCCAACTTCAGGTACTCGTCCGAGCCGCCTCGCCGGTGCCCGGCCGGGCGAAGGCGCAGCTCGTCGCACTGCTCGCCGCCTTCGACACCTTCGCCGGCGAGAACCATCTTCGGGCCTCCGGGTTCCCGCTCCCCGGCCTGACGTTCATCGGCTCCGATCTCCCCGGTCGGCGTGGTCGATTCGATCGCCGAGTCGTGACCGAACGCTTCCGCCCGGCCCGCCGCCGACTCGTGACCGCCGGCGAGATCGCGGGGCTCCTCAAGCCGCCCACCGCTCGCTGCCCCTCCGCCAATGTGCTGAGGGCGGGGGCTGCGGTGGGACCTCCTCCCCGAGGGTTGCCGACCTTCGACCACCAACCCGAGCTCATGCCGATGGGCAAGGTCGCCGACGAGGACGGTGAGCGCGTCGTAGGCGTACCTCTGCGCGACTCGTTCTTCTCCTACATGGCGGGCCGCAGTCGTTTCGGGAAGACCGAGACCGCCCTCGGCCAGTTCGTGCACCTGGCGCGCAGCGGCCAAGGGTGCCTGCTCCTCGATCCCCACCACGACGGCATCGAGCGGGTGAAGCCCTACCTGACCGACGCGGGGATCCGCGACCGGGTCGTCGAGATCGACCTCACCGACACCCAGCTGCAGCCGGCGTGGAACCTCCTCTCGGCGGCAGGCCGATCCCCGGCCCGCGCGGCGGGGCAGGTCGACGCGATCGTCGACGCCTTCGCCTCGGCGCTGCGTTGGGACGAGGTCAACGCCCGGGCCCTCAACCTGACCAGCCAGTCCGTGCAGGCGCTGGCCGATCTCGCCCGCGCCCTGCCGCCGGAGCTGGCTCCGACGATCTTCGAGATCCCAGTGTTGCTCTCCGACGACTCCTGGAGGGCGGCCGTGCTCCCGTACGTCTCGCCGCCGGTCCGGCGCTTCTTCGAGGAGCGCTTCCCCCGCCTGTCCTCCGAGGCGATCACGCCGGTCACGAACCTGATCGACCGCCTGAACCTCTCGCCTGCCGCCGCCGCCCTCTTCGGCAATCCGTCGTGCTCCTATGACGTCCGGGCGGCGATGGACCGCCGGTCGATCGTGCTGATCTGCCCAGGTTGGGGGTCGACCCGGGATCGGCTGATAGCGAACTTCGCACTCTTCGACGCTTTTCACGCGGCGCTATCGCGCGGCGAGCTCCCGGTCGATCGTCGATCTCATTTCTGGATGTGGTTCGACGAGGCGCAGATCTACGACGGCGCCTCCAATGGGACGTTCGCCGCCCTCCTGGAGCAGATCGGGAAGTTCGGCGGGCGCGGGACTCTGATGAACCAGAACCCCGAACGGCTCAGCCCGGCGACGCGCGATGCGATCTTCACCAATCGATCCCACATCGCGACGACCGCACTCGACGCGAAGGGGTCGAAACTGCTCGCCCGCGAGCTGGCGCACGGGGTCGATCCCGAGGGGGTCGCCTACCTGGCGCGGTTCCATACCCTCGCCTCGGTCACCCTGAACGGGGAGATCAGCCCGCCCTTCCGACTCAGCGGGGTTCCCCTCGAGGAGCTCCACCCGGGCGACTTCAAGCCGGAGGACGTGCCACTGCTCGACGAGGCGATCGCGCGCAACACCGGGCGTGTCCCCGTAGCCGAGACGTTGGCAGGGTTGGAGGACCATCCGAAGAGGATCGTCGCGCACCTGGCGGGCAGCGCCCGTCGGCGCGCCCCCGTCCGGCGGGGAGGCGGAAGGCAGTCGATCGTCACCCCCGAAGGGGAGCGCGGATGAGTCCGCCCGCCCCGGAGCGGCTCGGCGCGACCGGCGTCGAGATCCTCGAAAGCCTGGGTCAGCACCGGCTTCTCTCGACCGTGCAGGTCCACGACCTGCACACGCCCGTCGCGTCGATGCGCTGGACGCGGCACCTGTTGGGACGGCTTCGCCGGAACGGCCTGGCCGGGAGCGTCGCCCAGCCCGGCGGTCGGCTCTGCTGGCACGTCACCGAGGACGGCGCCGATGCCCTGGAAGCGATCCCGAGCCGGGCCGAGACGAGACGACCGAGGGTGACGCCCGGGGCCGCCGCCGGTCCGCTGCAGGAGCACAGCCTCGCCGTCAACGAGGTCGGGGTCAGCTTCGTTCGGGCAGCCCGCGAGCGCGAGGACGACGAGTGCGGTCCCTTCGACTGGTTCCACGAGATCGCGCACTCGCTCGGACCGCCGCCCGGCAGGAGGGTGCCCGAGCAGCTGATCTCCGATGCCGTTCTTACCTACCAGTTGGGCGAAGGTGGCGCCGGTGCCAGCGTCGTCTATCGCTTCGTCGAGCTCGATCGGGCCAATCGCTCCGCGGCCGAGCTCGCGCGGCGGATCGGTCGCTATGCCCGCCTCTTCCGTCGCGAGGTCGAGAGGGACTCCTCCGGGTCCAAGGTCGCCCTGTGGGAGAGCCTCTATCCCGTCTTCCCGGGTCTGCTCGTCGTCCTGGCCGGGCGACCGCGCGGGCGACTGATCGAGCGGCGGGCGACGGTGCTCGCGCTCTGTCAGGCGGACCCGGAGCTTGCCGCCGCGCCGGAGGTCGAGGTCTCGGTCTGCCTGCTGGTCGACCTCGTCGCCGACGGCCCATTCGCGGCGATCTGCCGGACGCCGGCCGAGCCGGGGAGCGATGTCGACTGGCTGGGGGAGCAGGGTTGAGCGCCGCCGTCTCGGATCGACCGCGGCCCGCCGCGATGCCCGTCCTGCGTGCCGACGAGCGCTTCGTCGAGGCGCTTGCCGACGTAATCGCCGAGCGGGTCGCCGAGCGTCTCGATCGTGATCGGCCCGACGACGAGGAGGGCTTCCTGGATGCGGACGGCGCGGCGCGGCACCTGTCCACCACGCGACAGCGAATCCACGAACTGACCAGCGCCGGGGTCTTGCGGCCGGACGGTCGAGATGGTCGCCGGCCGCTGTTCCGACGCTCCTCGCTCGACCTGTATGTCGAAGGCGGGGCGAGGCGGTGAGCGACGCCACGACGGAGGTCGTCGGAAGCCGCGAGAAAGTTCGTGCGTGGTCCTTGGGATTCGCGCCGCGTCTCTGTAACGTTTTTCCTGACAACTGCAAAAGCGGGGGCAAGGCCGTTACGAGCGGCCCTGCCCCCTGGGCGGCGTCGCATAGAGCGCGACCCGCTTTATGGCTCACGAGGAGGACACCCCCATGAGCAGCACTGAGAGTAGGTCGGCGCTCGCCGATCGTCCAGCGGGGAGCGCGGAAGGGCCGAAGCGGGCCACCCCGGCGAAGAAGCCCAAGAAACGCCGGAAGCGCAAAGACGGCCGGCGCCTCGTCAAGACCAAGACGCCGCGGATCTACAAACGGATCGACGTCCGCGGCAAGATCATCGACTACTGCGCGATCGTCGATGTCGGTGGCGGAAAGCAGCAGAAGAAGTACGCGAAGACCTATGGGGCGGCGAAAGAGCTCAAGCGCAACGCCGACACCGACCGCGACCGGGGCGAGCTGCAGAAGGCGACGGCGATCCTGTTCCTGGCATTCCTCGACGAATGGGTCGAGCGCTACAAGGGCCAGGGCCGTCGCGGGTTCCGCGACCACACCCGCGACGAATATCGCCGCCTGATCCGCGCCTACGCGCATGAGCATTTCTCCGACCGCCTCAAGTTGGTCGAGGTCACCGCCTATCTGTTGGCCCGCTTCGTCGATTGGCTTGCCGACGAGGAGGCGCAGGGCAAACGCCTGAGCGACAAGACGATCGCCAACATCGTGATCCCGTTGAAGACCGCGCTCAAGAGCGCCGAGCGCGAGGGGCTCATCCGGTACAACCCCTCGCAGGGGCTCGCCCTCCCGCATCGCGAGGGGAACCCCGATGAGGACGAGGGCGAGGAGGTCAAGGTGTTCAGCCGTGAGCAGCTGGCGGCTGTCCTCTCGATGGCCCCGGACAAATACAAGCTGCTGTTGGAGATCCTCGCCGGCTGCGGACTCCGCATCAGCGAGGCCGCCGGGCTGCAGCGGCTCCATTTCCAGTTGGACGACGGCCGGCCGGAGGTCTGCATACGCCGAGCCTGGGTGAAGGGTCGGATCGTGCCCCCGAAGTCGAAGCGTGGCCGGCGTGACGTCCGCCTTTCGCCGTCCCTGGCGCGGAAGGCCAGGGCTTACCTCGACGCCCGGCCGGGGGAGTCGACCGACTTCTTCTTCACCTCGGAGGAGCTGGGCGGGCATGGTGGCGTCGGCGGCCCGCTTGACGCCGACAACCTACGGAGGCGGATGCTCAAGCCGCTGGTCGAGGAGGTGGGCGCCCCGTGGGCGGCGTTCCACACCTTCCGGCACACCTTCGCCTCGATCCACATGGCGGAAGGGACCAACATCGAGGCGCTCAGTCGGGTCCTCGGACACCACTCGGCGGCGTTCACGCTCAGCCGCTACACGCATCTGCTTCCGGGTGAGGAGGCGCCGGCGATCGACCTGGCGACCGCCCTTCCCTTCGAGGAGTCGGTGGCGGTCGAGATGCCGGAGCTCGTGGAGGCCGTCGCATGAGCGGGGCGACCGAAAACGAGAACGTCGTCGTCGGCTTTCGCGATCACGACCGCCGACGCTGTGCGCCGAAGATTCCGATCGCGGACGCCGGGGAGTTCAACATCGCCTCCTTTCGCGAGGACGGTTCGCCGATGCCGGACGGCGGCGAGTTCCGGGTGACGCTCGTCGAGCTCCGGGGGTCGCTGCTTCCTCATGTCGAGGCGTTCGGCGAAGGTACGGGTGCCCTCCGACGCGCGATCGACCTTGGCCTCTTCGACCAACTCGGGGCCGTCCGCGATCACGTCGAGTTCAGCGAACGCCTGGTTGCGATCGGGCTGGCGGACCTCTCCGATCTGGAATTCGGGGAGCAACGCTTGAGTCGGCCGGATCAGATCCGCCAAGAGGATCGAAGGGCGGTTCTCGGAGCCATGAGGTCGGGCGAGTGGTTGCGAACGCAGTGGATAGCCCGCGTGGCGTTCGCCCTCGGCGCCGGGGACTGGAAGCCGAGCGACACGAACCGGATCCTCGCCATTCTCCGCGAGCTCCACCAGGACGGCATGGTCGAGCGACGTTTCGGGGAGGACCACCGCGAGGGGGAGATCGGCGAGGTCGCGGTCTCCTTTGAGGTTTCTCGGGCGGAATGGCGACTCCACCGTGAGTGCCCACCCGTGACCCTGGACGGTTTCGTCCGGTCATGGTTTGAAGGGCGCGGAGTCGATCCCGATCGGTCGCTCTCGTGGAAGAAGCGCAACGAGATCGAGGGTCTGATGCGTCTTCTCTTCCCTGACCCCGAAGAGATAGCCAACGACGACGACGGCGACCGATCTTGAAGCGCTGCCGCAGGTACAGCTCCGACGAGGTCGCCCGTCGGTTTGGCGAAAACCTTCGACGCCTGCGCCGGCGCGAAGGGCTCTCGCAGGAGCAACTCGCCGTGCGGGCCTCCCTTCACAGGACCGAGGTCGGGAACCTTGAGAGAGGAAAGCGGATACCGCGCATCGACACGTTGATCCGACTGGCGGGGGCGATGGCGATCTCACCCGACGAACTTCTCGATGGCATCTATTGGACCGTCGCCGGGCCCGTCGCCGGCAATTTCACTTTCACTCCGCGATGGCTGAAACCGGGCAGGCGCCCAACATCGGAATCGATCGCCTAGGGACCCGTGCCAACCGACCCACGCGAGCGGAGGTCCCGCACATATGGATGTCTTGGAGCGGTTCGGGGCGAATCTCCTTCGGATCCGGCAGGCCAGGAGGCTGAGCCAGGAAAGCCTTGCGGAATCGGCGGGGATTCATCGGACGCAGATCAGCCTGTTCGAGACGGGGCAGCGCCAGCCGCTCATGGAAACGCTGGTCAGGTTGGCGGGGGCGCTCGAAGTGCCGCTCTCCGCACTTCTGGAAGGGATCGTCTTCCGGCCGGGGCCGGGCGGCGGCGTATTTCTGATCATCGAGCCGCCCGAGTTGCCACGATTCAGGCCGGAGCTGGCCTGATTGCGAAGGGGAACGGTTGCCGCGTCCCGCGCGGGGCGTCGGGCGCACACTTGGCGATCGCGATCACGCGCCGCTCCAGAACCTGTAAACCAAGGTTGACAATCTCTGTAAACCCTGGTTTACTCTATGGGAGTCAGCAACTGCAAGTCGAAGCGACGGGAGGCGAGTTGAGCGATCTTCGTAAAACCCCATATACCGACCGGATCATGGAGTTGACCGGCGCCGATCAACGTGAGGCCCTGATCTTGGAGACGGCCCTCCGTTGGGGCAATAGTTGGGGCGGCAACCCGGGGACCCTCGACCATCTGGACGCTGCCGAATTCGACGGACAGGTGCGGGATGTGTTGCATGTCTTCCTGATGGATCCCGCCGAGCGGGACGAAGTCGAAAGCCTGGCCGAAGCTGAACGCACGATCCCGTCCGCGCCAAAGCCCGCCGGGGCGCCCACGGTCGGCGAGCGCGTCCGGGTCTGGTTCAGCGGGAACGGAGTGGTGATGGAGGACGCGGACGACCCGAAGATGAAGCCGTGCAGGGTCCGACTGGACGGCGCGCACGAGGACACCTTCCACAATGCTGACCAGATCCGGCCTGAGACCGCCCCGGCGTGAGCGCTGAGAGGAAGGATGGCGGACCGGCGCCGGGCGCGGATACCGCAACCGCCAGGCAGATCCGGGCAGCGCTCCGGGTCCAGGCGGGCCGCAAGAGCCGTGGTCAGGAGATGATCGACGAGGCCGACGCCGCGATCGCTGGTCTGCTGCAGAAGGTTCCGAAAGCCGACGGGATCACGATGGAGGAGGCGGCCTCAGAGGTCGGGATCTCACGGAATATGGCGTACAAGATGATCCGGCGGGAGCGACGGGAGCAATGAATTGGGCCTACGACGAATCCCGCTCTCAGCCGATTTTCCTCACTCGTATAAAGCGCCCCCGTCGACGAGACGCCCCCAAAAGCCCCGGCGGGTGCATTCACCCGGCCGGGGTCTGCGCCTCCGCCGGCGGCTCCTCTTCGCTGACCGGCTCGACAGTCTCGACGGGCCTTCCCCGATCATTCTCTCGGTCCGTCGCAGAAAGCATTTGAAAGATGTCGGTTTGTACCCACTCACCGTCCAGCTCTTCGTCTTGTTCCTCCAGGTCTTTGGTCTCCGCGATCTTCTCGGGCACCGGCCTGTCGGCCGCTCCTGGGGTGTAGACGAATTGCGCCCGTCGAGTTTCCCGCCGTCCCGTCGGGGTCCAGAATTCGATCTGCCGGATTCGCTCGGAACGGGTGCCCGTCCAGTTGCTCAGGTCCAAGGTGAAGCCGACGAACCGCCTTCCTCGATATGACCCTGCCTGGACGGAGAGATTGCCGATCTGATGCAGGAGGCGGAGATCCGCCAACGCCTGTATCTCTTTGCCCCACTGCTCCTCTTGAAGGTGCGTCCCCTCCACCAGGAAGACGTTCGTCCCGTTGACGTCCAGGCAGAATTTTGCGACGTCGGACAGTCGTTCGCGGACGGCATCCGCCTGCGGCCCTGCATCGCGGGCTAAGTCTTCCTGCTTGAGCGCGGAGAGTCCGGCTGCGGACTCGTTCACGTCCTCAGCGCCGATCCGATTACGTGGCCGTGAAGGATTAGCGGTCCGCTCGTTGGCATTCCTCAGCGCACTCTGCGTCAGGTGCAGGTAGTCGCGCGCCACGCCACCCGATCCGAGGACGAGTCGCTGACGTCCGCCGTCAGTCAGAAGGGTGTCGAGAGGCACGCCAAGAGGCTCACAGATTCCCGACAAGACATCCTCAAGGAAGCTCTGCGCTGCCTGGAAGCGCTCAAGGGTTATGTCGAGGGAGATCTCGGCCGCATCCTGGCCAATCTGCATGCCACGCGGAGGGTCGCCTTCGACGAAAGGCTGCAGCCGATGACGGACGCCGCAGATCTTGAGCCAGATGTCGAGGTTCTTGACGACCTGATGTAGGTACGCCAGGACATCGGGCTGGTCGTTGAAAGGAACGTGGTAGAAGTCGTCGAGCACGATCAAGGTCGCCTTCTGCCCGAGCATCGACTGTGCTTCGGAGAGGACTTCACGGATCGGGACGGCCGCGCCGAGGAGCCCGTCCATCTTGGTCCGCTCTTCCGTGCCCTCGGAACTGTTCTCGCTCGAGCTACCTCGCTCCACTTCCCCGCCGGCGTCGACGCCTACCCCGTGTCGTTTGAGGGGCAGTCGAGCGCTGAATGATCTCTTGGTACCCCTGTCCTGAAGTTCTTTGACCGTGTGCCGAGCAACCTGGGGAGCCGCGAGGAGGTTCTTCATGGTTCGGATCAATCTCCGGAGCCGCCTCCGCACCCGAAATCGACGAACCCGTTCGTCGAGCCGGAGCAACGGTGGTTTTAGACGATCGTCGAGTCCGGAAAGCAACTCGATCACCATCTCGATCAGCACATCGGGATATGGCCGATTCCTGAGAGTCTCGACATCAATGAAGACCACGGAGTGTGCGTCCTCGCCATCCGAACTGGCGATTTTGCGCAGGAGCGTCGACTTGCCGACTCCGCGACGACCGAGGACGAACTGGTGTCGGCGCGTCGCCGTCTCCTCCAAGATGCCGATACGAGGGGGGACAAAACGTCCAGCCGTCCGTTTGTCGGCGCGCGCCGCCTCGGCAAGAGCGGCCAGGAGGGCCGGAAGCTGATCGTCGGAAATGGCGTCAATTCGGTCTACCATGAGGCCAGACTCTATTAATCATCTGCCCCCATTAGTTCGATGGAGTCCGCCAGCTGCGGGCTCCCCTCAAGGCAAGTGGCAAGGGAGATAGGTTCCTTCCGGTCGGCGGGGCCAGGGGGAGGTACGCATCGGATGTCCCAAAGTAAGAGCGAGACTGGAGACGCTGACCGTCTGCCGGCAAATTTCCGACGTTCGCTTGAGCTCGGCGCGCGGGTCATCGGCTCCCTAGGCGACGGTGCCGATCTTGTGCAGGAGATTGCCGAGAAAAGAAAGGTACTTCGGGAGGTTCTCGATCCGCACGACGCGGTTCACTTGATGGGGCAGTTGTGTATGGCGGAGTCCTTCATCGACCCGGACACCTATGCCGAGAGCGAGCATCCAGGGTCGGCATACGTGATCGAGGTGGTGGCCGCCGAGCTCCTCGGCCGAGATGACCGTGCGGGCTCCCGGGATGCCAGTGCGATCGACGCAAATGTTCTCGGCCCGATCCGAGACCTGGCAGCCGAGGCGACGATCCTCGAGTCCTTCCGGCGTCAGGTCACTGCCGGCTTCTGGGATGGCCCGGAAGGGGCCGCTCGCGGCCGCGCCGCGGCCCACCACCTCTACTTGCGAAATCCGGGATGGTGGTGGCAGGAGTATGAGACGCTGCGCGGGCTCTTCGGCGAGGAGCGGTTCGCGACCCGCCTGCGCGAGCGACTCGGATTTGACTGCGAGGCGGCGATCGCGATCTCGGACGCGGTCCCCGGTCTCGTCCGAGATCGCATGATGAGCCGGATGGAGTCCGCTCGCGACGATCGGGAAGAGTTCGGCCCTGGCAATCCCGCGTTCGACTGGGCCGAATCTGTGTTCGACGGCAAATGGAAGTCGGACCCGACCAATGCCGCGCGGATCATTCCGCTCGTCTGGGCGATGAACACTCTCGGAGAGGCCTGCCTGTTGTCGCCTACGGAGGCAGCGGCCGCGGCGGGTGTGAGCAAAGAGGTTGGCACCGCGTATCTAGAGCGGATGTCGCTCTCCTTTGGCCAGCGGGAGGAAGACCTGTTTGCGCTCGCGGAGGCGGTCCGCTGGCATCCCTACGTCAAGGTGAACGACGACGCCTACTTCCTCACCATTCCAGGAGCGGACCTGTGGGCCTTGCGGCCCGTCTTCGAGGGCGCGTTGAAAGACGGCGCTAGTTACACCAAGCATCGCGGCCGATGGCTGGAGCGCCGCGCCGCGGAGATTCTTGGCCCGATCCTTGAGCCCGACGAGACGCATCATTCGGTGCGCTTTCACGATGCGGAGCGCCAGGGCGAGATGGACGTCTTGATGCGGTGCGGCTCGACCGCTGTGGTGGTGGAGGCAAAGAGCGCCACTCTGCGACCTGGTGCCAGACGCGGGGGCGAGGCCCTTATCAGCCATCTACGCGAGAACCTGACGAAGGCGGCAAGACAGGGGGCGCAGGCCAAGGAAATTCTGCTCGATTCGAAGCCGTTGACCGAGCCGTCCGGAAAAGAGGTCAAGTTGGCCGAGAAGGTGACCGAGGTTCAGACGATCGTGGTCACGCTCGACGATCTCTCCGCGGTGGCACCCGTGCTTTGGGAACTTGAGGGCACCCGGACGATGCCCGAAGGCGTCACTGCGCCGTGGGTCGTCAACCTGAACGAGCTCATGGCGGTAGCCGCGACGACCCGGTGGCCTGTGCAGCTCATACATTTCCTGCGCCGCCGGTCCCGGCTGAACGAGCTCGGCCGCTTCGTGGCGAGCGATGAGCTCGACTGGTGGATGCACTACCTGAAGCTGGGCCTCTACTTCGAGAAGGAAACCGGGGAGGAGCGCATTCGCTACACGTCGTTGACCGACCCACTGGACCAGTGGATGCTCTATGAGCAGGGGATACGCACCGAGCCGGCGCCGAAACCAGAGATGAAGATCCCGGCGGGGTCGACCGACTTTCTCGACCTCCTGTGCTCGGAGCGTCCCCCAGGCTGGGTACAGGCCGGTTGCGCTCTCTTGGACGCAGACAGCGATGCGCAGAGGGAGCTCTGGAAGGGCATGAAGAAATTAAGGAAGCTCGCGCGCAAGCGCAAGCGGGTCCAGCGCGTCGCGTTGACCTTCAAGGAGCCCGCGCCCTTGCTCTTCTGCGGGATCGCAGGGCTCGAGCCGCCGGGAGACGCCTTGCTTGAGTCCCTGAAGATCCAGGTCGCCGAACGTTTCGACGAACTGGGGCCTCAACGGACCCTGGCCATCGGTAGCTCGGTTTCCAGCAGGCGGGCATACGACGCGCTCTTGGTGGTGGATCGGCCCAAGCAGTGAACGACATGCGGGTGCGACTCCGTGTGCAGCAGGACGGTCGGTAGTTCCTTGAAAGCCGACCGAAAGCCTGAAACCCTCGACGGGATGCCGAGTGCGGTGCGGGACCCGCGAGAACCGGGGGAGGGATCGCCGGCTCTGGTCCATCGCGAGGATCTCTTCGCGGCCCGCCGCTATCTGGATCGCCTGCGAGTCCACCACTTGGACCTGACGCGACGATTCATGGAGGCTGACGGCAACCTCTATTCGATCGATCTCGTCATCGGCGCGGTGATGAGCCGCTCGTACTCATTGATCGACGGCTTCATCTTCGCCTTCGACACCTGGAACCTGATCGTCGCGGCGCCGCTTCTGCGGATGCAGTTGGACAGCCTCACCCGCCTCGCCTACATCGCCACGGCGCCGAGGGCGGACGAGGTCGCAGAGTACGTGATCGGTGGAGGCGAGTTCCGAAAGCTGAAGGACGCGGAGGGGCGCCGTCTGACCGACGCCCGGCTGATCGAACACGCCGAGGAGACGCATCCGTGGGTGAAAGGCGTCTATCACGCAACTTCAGGGTGGGTCCATTTCTCCCCGGCGCACGTTGTGGCCAACTGGCAGGTCGACGAGGATAGTGAGAGGGTCGCGAATCTAAGTGGGGGGATTCCGATCCAGCCGGACCGGATCCCGGTCTCGATGCTTCAAGAAGTGCTCGGGGCGATGATCAAAGCGACCGAGGAGATCTTTGGCTACGTGGAGGCGTGGGAGGCGCGAAAGGGCCTCCCGTTAGGACAAGCGCGCGAGCTCGGAAGTCGGGACTGACTCGGCGCGGGGTTCGCGAACCCCGCGCTCCGGCCGGGTCCGTTGACGAGCTTCGACACAGCCGTGGTGGGGCACGAAATGGGGCACAAAGTCTCACATATTCCAGCTGATCTCGGCCAAGCCCGTCTCGCGAATTTGGCTTGAAACCTAGCTTGGCATAGCCAAGGCAAGACCCCGGATCGGACTCATAACCCGAAGGTCGCAGGTTCGAATCCTGCCCCCGCTATAGAAAGCCCCGCAGCCTGCGGGGCTTTTGGTGTCTCGGGCCTCTAAGCGGGATCGCCGAAGCCAACGATCTCCGTTCCCTCGGGCACTTCATCTGGCGTAGCGTAGATATGCAGTTCTTCCGGCAGGTCCGATCGCTGGGCTTTCGGATTTCTAACGTGAATCAGCGGCGTGTGAAGCTCGGCCAAGAACGCCATCAGGAATCCGAGCAGGAAGTCTTTCTGTAGCTCGAACATGTCTGCATCGAAGGCGTCAGTCGGAGTTCGGTGGCCTTCGATGTCCAGGTAGAGCGACCGTTTCGCGTTGGGGAAGAACTCGTTCGTGTGCGCTATTAGATCGAAGACGTCTCGCGCTGCCCGCTCGAAGTTCTCCTCCGGATATACGCAGTGGTAGAGCGCGATGGCCTTTGCCTCCGTGTTCACTTTTCGAGGTGGAGCATTTGCGGCCCGCAATGTCTTGATGCCTTCTTCGCAGACCTTGCCTGCCAAAAGAAGCGTCTCTCCGACATTCCGTCCGGCAAGCGTGGCGGCGTACGCTGCGGCGCCTTTTGGGTCCGGGCGCTCTACGGTCAGTTCGTCGACCCAGGTGATTCCGAAGACCGTCTCATGGGGAGCCAAAAACTCGTCTGGGGCCAATCCCATGTCGAGCGCGGCCGACCAATCGTGGTGCACCGAGTTGCGTGCGTAGCGGAGCGCTCGGATCACGTTTCCACTCTCGATACCTACCGTCCAGTCCTGCCCCTTGAACTCGTGGCGGATTCGCTCATCCAGAGTCACCGACCAATTGAGAGCCTCGAAAACGGCATTCGACCACTCGATAGCGAGAACCTGGCGGTCGGGGTCGTCGTCCTGATCCGGCTCCGTAAGGTCGTCGCCGCTGAGGCCGCTTCTGGTGAACCGACCGACCGATCGCATGAAGCCGTAGAGAAGGATCTCCGGCTCCAACCTGTCTCGCCGGAATCCGCTGCCAGGCTCGGCGGTCACCTCTATCGCGACCTCTCGTCGCCTGTATCCGTGGGGAGCGCCGCAAGACCCCTCGAGACGAGGTCGCGCTGGTCGCAGCTGACGAGCTCGTGGCCTCCTTCGTCGGCCGCCGCCGCGTAGGCGGCGTCGTAGACAGAGATCGTGTGACGCTCGGCGATCTCCGAGGCTTTCTTCAGGAGGGTGTCCGTCGAAGGGATGACGCCGCCGTCGTCGGCGAGTCGCTCGATCGTTGCCAGAAGCGGTGCGACCGACTCCGGCGCGCGCCATGCTCGCACGGCGACATTCGCGACCTCGTATCGGGCGAGATCCAGGGTGGCGAGGGTGGCATCCTCGTCTTCAAGGATGGTGCGAGCCGACTCGTGATGGTCGTCTTCGGGATCGAAGGCAGCGAGCAGGACGCTTGCGTCCAGGAGGAGGAGCGTCGTCACGGTTCGGGCCGCGTCGACTTCACCCGTTCGGCGGCGTGTCCGCCGTGGGGTGAGGCCTCACGAAGCAGCGATCGCATCGCCGCCGCGCGGGTTTCCCGTCGTCGGCGTAGGGCCGCGTCGGCGAACTCTCGCATGACGGCGCTGCGGGTCGTGCCGCCTCGGCGCGCCTCGGCGTCGACCTCGGCGAGCAGATCGTCCGGGAGCGAAACCATGACCTTTGCCATGTCGTGAGTATACCCAGGTATACCGGCTGCTTTTGTGAGGGAAGGGGATTCGCGGCGAGGAAATTAGACGGGTCCTGGCGCTGTTGAATCGCATCGATCCCAGTTGGCGACACTGTGTCGCTAAGATCGGAGGCCCGTGTTTCTTGCCTTGCGCGACCTTCGCCGCGGCTGGCGCCGCTTCGCCCTCGTCGGCCTCGTCGTCGGCCTGGTTGCGATGCTCTCGACGGTCCTGACCGGGCTCGCCGACGGTCTTGTCAGGGACGGCACCTCCGGCCTGCGGGCACTGCCGATCACCCACCTCGCCTTCGCCCCCCACTCGGAAGCGGTCTTCAGCCGCTCGACCCTGGACGAGCGGGCGCTGCGGAGGTGGCGCGCGGTGCCGGGTGCCGAAGCGACCCCGATCGGGGTCTCCTTCGTCAACGCCGCCCCGGTCGGCGGGGGGCGCAGCATCGATCTCGCCCTCTTCGGCGTCCGGAACGGCTCCTTCCTCGCCCGCGAGAGCGAGGGCATCCATGGCTCCGGGCTGAACGGGATCGTTCTCTCCTCCGAGCTGCGTGAAGAAGGCGCCCGGCTCGGCGGCCGCTACCGCATCGGCGGGCCGACGGCGGCGGCGCTGCGGGTCCAGGGCTTCACCTTCGGCGGCTCCTACGGGCACGTCTCGATCGCCTTCGTGCCGCTCTCGACCTGGCAGCGGATCGCCTACGGCAGCCCCGGCGGGCGCTTCTCGGCAATTGCCCTGCGCCTGCCGCCGGGGGTCGACGTCGCCGCCGTCGACCGCGCCGCGGGGACCGAAACGAAGACCAAGGAAGCGGCCTACGACGGCTCCCCCGGATTCAGCGCCGAGACCGCGACGATGACCCTGATCCGCGCCTTCCTGCTGCTGATCTCGGCCCTCGTCGTCGGCGCCTTCTTCACCGTGCTGACGGTGCAGCGGACGCAGCAGATCGGGCTGCTGAAGGCGCTCGGGGCATCGAGCTGGTTCGTCCTGCGCGACGGCGTCGGCCAGGTGGCGATGGTGATCCTCGCGGCGACCGCGGTGGGGGCCGCGGGTGGCACCGCGGTGATCGCCGCCCTCGACGGCGGCTCGGTCCCGGTCGCGCTGTTGCCCGGCAACATCCTCACCGGCTCGGCCTTGCTGGTCGCCGCCGGCATCGGCGCGAGCCTCGCCTGCTTCCGCCGCATCACCCGGGTCGAGCCGGTGATCTCGCTGGGGGCACAGCCGTGAGCGCGGCGCTCGCGCTCCGCGGGGTGACGGTCGGCGTCCCCGACGGGGGCGGCGTGCGGATCCTGCTCGACGCGGTCGAGCTCGAGGTGGCGGTCGGGGAGGTGGTCGCGATCGCGGGCGCCTCCGGCTCGGGCAAGTCGACCCTGCTCGCGGTCGCCGGCCTGCTCCGGCGGCCCGATGCCGGCGAGGTCGAGGTCGCCGGCATCGCCGGCGCCGGGCTCTCCGAGCGGCGGCGGGGGGCGATCCGCTCCGAGCACGTCGGGATCGTGTTCCAGAGCGCCAACCTGCTGCCCTCGCTGACCTCACTCGAGCAGCTCGAGATGGTCGCCCGGATCCGCGGCGAGCGCGGCGCCGGGGTGCGGGCGCGGGCGCGGAAGCTGCTCGCCGAGGTCGGGCTCGAGGCCCACGCCGACCAGCTCCCGAGCGAGCTGTCCGGGGGCGAGCGCCAGCGGGTCGGCATCGCCCGGGCGCTGATGTCGCGGCCCTCGCTGCTGCTGGCCGACGAGCCGACCGCCGCGCTCGACGCTTCCCTCTCCGCCGAGATCGCGGCGCTGCTGGTCGCGACGACGCGCGAGCGCGGCATCGCCTGCCTCCTCGCCTCCCACGACGAGGCGCCGCTGGCGAGCGCCGACCGCCGCCTCGAGCTCTTCGACGGAGCACTGAGGGAGCCGAGCCCGCTGCGAGGATGAGCGCGTGCCGAGGATCAGCGCCGAGACCGTCGCCGAGCACGTCGAGCGCCAGGAGGCAGCGGTTTTCGAGGCGGCGATCCGGCTCTTCCTCGAGCGTGGCTACGCCGCCGTCGGCCTCGCCGACATCGCCGCCGCGGTCGGGCTCAAGCGCAACTCGCTCTACCGCTACTTTCCCGACAAGGCACACATCCTGCTTCGCTGGCTGCGCCGCGAGCTCCCCGAGCAGGTGGCGGAATCGGAGCGGCTCCTCGGCGGCGACGGCGACCCGGTAGAGCGGATCCAAGCCTGGGCGACCTATCAGCTCGACTACGCTCGGCGGCCGGAACACCGGCTGATCGCCGCCCTCCCCGACCTGGCCCGCGACCTCGACGCCGAGACCCGGGCCGAGCTGGCCGACAGCCACCGCGGGCTGCTGGCGCCACTGGACGGCGTCCTCGCCGAAGCTGGGATCGCCGACCCGGCCGAGCGGAAGGCGGCGGCGCGGCTGATCGGCGGCCTCGTGCTCGGCGCCGCCGAGACCGAGTCGCGTGAGCAAGAGGAGGCAGCCCTGCGCCGGCGGCTGCACCGGGCGATCGCGGCGCTGGCCGGCTGAGTCGGATCAGGCGCGATCGGGCGCGCGAGACCCAGTTGGCACTTGCGGCGAACGGTGACCACCGTCGGGTGCCACTCGCCGACCCGCTGCTCGCGGCCGCCGCCGAGGAGGCCGACGTGGGAGGTCGGCGAGAGCGCGCCGGCCACCATCGTGGTCACGCCGTCGGCCGCGGGGACCTATGTGCACACCGTCGTCGTCGCCCCGGGCGGCGGCCTCACCGATCCCGCGCCGGCCGACGACAGAGCCTCGGCGACGCTCGAGGTGGCACCGGCGACGACCACGCAGCCCACCCCCGACGGGGAGACGAACGCGGGTCCGGGCCGTGAGGCGAGCGCGATGCCGGACCGGGGCGCACAGGGAAGCGCGACGCGCTTGCAAAACTGTCGACAGTCGACTATCGTCACGGCGCGGAAAGGGTTGAGCTCGGAATCGACGGTGCCCTGGCACCGGGATTGCCGGTTCAGAAGGCGACCGGTGAGCCGGTGAAGGAAGGGATTGGTGGATGAGCGGAAAGTCGAAACTTCTGATCAGCGACTTCAATGTCGGGCGCTCGAACGGCGTGCAGATCGAAACCGGGGAGGGCGTGCATTTCGTCCTCACGGACGGGACCCGGGTGATCGACGGAAGCAACACCGGCGGGTCGCTGGGTCACCGCCACCCCGACATGGTCGCCGCCGTGAAGGAGGCCGCCGATGAGCCGGTCGTGAACGACGGCTGGTACTGGCCGGCGCGTCAGGCGGCGATCGACGAGCTGATCGAGACGGCCTTCGGCGGCGACTCCTCGCTGGTCGGCGCGGTGCGCTTCGCGCTCAGCGGCGGCGAAGCGAACGACCTGGCGCTCTCGCTCGCCCAGGCGCTCACCGGGCGCGCCGCGCTCGTCACCCGGGAGCGGGCCTACCACGGGATCTGCGGCCTGGCCCGCGAAATGACGGTGCAGCCGCACTGGCACGGCGGCCTCTCCAGCACCGAGGGCGGCATCCGCCCGGCCGCGCGGTTGGCCGACGTCCGCCAGCTGCCGATGCCCCGCGGCGCGCGGATCAAAGGCGGCGAGGCGAACCCGGCGCCGCACGAGCTGCGGGCCGAGGCGGTCGGGATGATGCAGGACTCCGCCGCCGTCATCGTCGACTACACGCAGGGCGGGATCTACCACTCGGCGGAGTACCAGGACACGGTCGCCGCCGCCGCCAAGGAGACCGGCACCCTTTGGATCGCCGACGAGGTGGTGACGGGCTTCGGCCGCACCGGATCGTGGTTCGGCTTCGAAGGCGGCGAGACGCGCCCCGACATCATCACCCTCGGCAAGCCGTTGGCCGGCGGCGCCTCTCCGGCGGGCGCGGTCGTCCTGTCCGAGCGCGTGGCCGCCATGCTGGACCACGAGCGGTGGCAGACCTTCAGCACCTTCCGGGGCCACCCGGTGATGATCGCCGCGATGCGGGCGCACCTGCGGGTGCATGCCCGCGAGGGGCTCGTCGACCACGTCAGGGAGCTCGACGCGGTGTTCGAGCGGGGCCTCGCCGAGATCGCGGCGCGCCATCCCAGCGTCACCCGCGTGGACGGGCGCGGCATCCACTGGACGGTCGAACTCGAGGGCCCGGACTGGCGCGACTGGCGCGCCGACGTCAGCGACGCCCCGCTCGCCTCGCGGGTCGCCAACCGGGCGATGGAAGCGGGTGCCCTGATCGGTACGAGCGGCGAGGAGACCTCGTTGTTCCTCGCGCCCCCGTACATCATCCAGGAGCCCGAAGTGCGGCAGCTTCTGGAGGCCCTCGACCAAGGGCTCGTGATCGCCGACGAGGAGCTCGAGCGGAGTGCGGTCGCCCGTGGTTGACCCCCGTCCACCCGCCGTCGACGGCGCCCGCCGTGGGCCCGCCGAGGACTGACTATTGCCGACTGTCGACGGTTCCGCTAAGGTCGGGACCGAGCAAGGCGGGCTCGCCGAGTCCGTGGTCACGAGCCACCCGGAGAACACTCAGATGACCGACTCAACCCGAGGCGCCGCCGTAGGCGCCCCCGTATGTCTGACCGGGCTGATCAAGCGCTACGAGGACAGCGTCGCCGTCGACGATGTCTCGCTAGACATCCCCGCCGGCGAGTTCGTCACCTTCCTCGGCCCGAGCGGCTCGGGCAAGACGACGACCCTCAACATGATCGCCGGCTTCACCGAGGCCGACGAGGGCCAGATCGAGCTCGACGGGAACACGATCGACAAGGTCCCGGCTCACAAGCGCAACATCGGCGTGGTCTTCCAGCACTACGCCCTCTTCCCGCACATGACGGTGGAGGACAACGTGGCCTTCCCGCTGAAGCGCCGCCGCGTCCCCAAGCCCGAGCGGACCTCCCGCATCGCGGAAGTCCTCGACCTCGTCCGCATGAGCGATTACGCCAAGCGCCTCCCGCGCCAGCTGTCCGGCGGGCAGCAGCAACGGGTGGCCCTGGCCCGCGCGCTCGTCTTCAACCCGCGCCTGCTCCTGATGGACGAGCCCTTGGGAGCACTCGACAAAAAACTTCGCGAGTGGCTGCAGCTGGAGTTCAAGCGCATCCACCAGGAGCTCGGGATCACGTTCGTCTACGTAACCCACGACCAGGAAGAGGCCTTGGTGCTCTCCGATCGAATCGCCGTGTTCAACCACGGGAAGATCGAGCAGGTAGGCACCGCCACCGACCTCTACGAGCGTCCGGAGACGTTGTTCGTCGCCGAGTTCATCGGCGAGTCGAACTGCTTCAAGGGCCGCTACCGAAAAGACGGGGAGCACGGCATCCTTGAGTCCGAGCAGTTCGAGCTGCGCGGACCCGCCGGGAGTGACGCCGAGACCCCGGACGCGGTGTTGGTGGTGCGGCCGGAGCGGGTGAGCATAAGGCGAGAGGGTGTCAATCCCTCGAATGGTGCGAACGTCCTACGGGGCACGGTGAAGCAGGTCATCTACCTGGGATCCGCCCGTAAGACCGAGGTCGTCTTGTCCGACGGAAGGGAACTGGTCGTACGCGAGTCGGCCAGCGTCGGAGAAGGCCCCGAAGCAGGTCAGCCGGTGGAGGTTTTCTGGGAACCCGAGGATTCCGTCCTGTTGAGGGGCAGTGCCGCACGGGGACCGGATCTCGCCCAGCTGGCGAACGAAGTGAAGTAGGTAACTGTCGGGAAAACCGATCTGTCGGGTTCAGTCATATTCAAGGAGAGATGACACATGCGGTCTGTATTCGGTAATCGATTCGGAAGCGGGAGACGATCCCGCCTGGCCATACTGTTCGGAGCCGCGTTGGCTCTTTGCCTTCTCGTCACCGCCTGCGGTGGGTCTTCGAGCAGCTCCGACGGCACGAGCGGCTCGAGCAGCACGCCGGCCGAAGCAAACGAAGGCGAAACCGCACCGACCAGCTCGAAGTCGGGCGAATACGAAGACCTCTCGGGGACGACGATCACCTACCTGGGGTTCGGTGGCATCACCGACGAAACGATGGACAAAGCCTGGTTCAAACCCTTCGAAGAAGAAACCGGCGCAAAAGTGGTGATGGAATCGCCCACCAACTACGCGAAGATCCAGGCGCAGGTCGAATCGGGCGCGGTCAGTTACGACCTGGTCGACGGCGACGCCTTCGTGATGGACCCGAAGTGCGGCGAAGAATGGGAAGAAATGAACGTTCCCAACCTCAAGAACGTCGCCGAACTCTACCAGCCGAAATCGAAGTGCACCGGTCCCGACTATGTCTACTCCTACATCATCGGCTACTCCGAAAAGGAATTCCCCAACGGCGGGCCGGAAAACTGCGAAGACTTCTTCGACACGCAGAAATTCCCCGGCAAGCGCCAGATCTGGGGCTACTACTACGGCGGTCCGCCGGAGTGTGCCGCGGTGGCGGCAGGGGCCGACGCGAAGAACCCTTACCCGCTCGACACCGAAAAGGTGATCGACAAGGTGGAAGGCGCCAAGGGCGAGCTCTCGGTCTACGAAACGCCGAGCCAGGCGGCCGACGCGATGCAGAACAACGACGTGTCGATGGGCATCTACACGACCAGGATGATGGTCGAAGCGCAGAACCTGGGTGCCGAATGGGGCATCGCCCACGGCTGGGCGTCCACGGCATCGGGCACCTTCGGGATCCCGAAGGGAGCACCGAACGCGGAAGCGGCGGAAGAGCTCCTCAACTACATCTACGACCCGGAAAACAACAGGCGGTTCTACGAAGAGCTGCCGGCGTACGGCTCGCCGGAGGGTTTCGTCCCGCCGCAGGCGAAGAAGCTCGATCCCTGGCTCGTCTCCGGATCGAAGGAGATCCTCGGCGCCGGCTCGGTGGTCGACTGGACGTGGTGGGCCGAAAACGACGCCACCTTCAGCGAACAGTGGGAGTCCGCGATCACGGGTTGACCAGGGAGCGACTCCTGAGGCACTCCGATGAGCGCATCCACTGACAGCGCGGGGCGGCTGACGGCCGCCCCGCGCCCCGCGGCCCGGCCACGCCGGGTCTCCAAGACCGCCAAGGGCCGGGTGAACACCGCCGCCCTGCTGGTCCTGCCTGCCCTGGTGATGCTGTCGGTCACCTTCTTCTATCCCGTCGGGAAGATCATCGGCAGGACGTTCACCGACCACACGGGCACGCAGGGCAACGCGCTGGCGAACCTACAGTGGTTCTTCAACGAACCGACGCAGATCACGATCCTGATCAGGACCTTCGAGACGTCGCTGATCGTCAGCGTGATCTGCCTGCTGATCGCCTATCCGTTCACCTATCTGCTGACCGTCGTCAGCCGCAGGTGGCTGGTGCTCCTGCTCGGCATCGTCGTCATGTCATGTTGGCAGAGCATCCTGGTCAGGAACTACGCCTGGCGCATCCTGCTGCGCGACGACGGTGTGATCAACGGCATCGTCACCTTCTTCGGCTTCCCGAAGGTGAGCCTCCTGGGCACCACCCCGGGGGTGATCATCGCGATGTGCCACGTGATGACGCCCTTCATGATCCTGCCCCTTTACGCGAACCTCCGGAACATCGATCGGCGCCTGTTGACGGCGTCGAGGAGCTTGGGGGCCGGCCCGACCACGACTTTCTTCAAGGTGTACCTGCCGCTGTCGCTGCCGGGGATCATGTCCGGCACGCTGTTGGTGTTCATCCTCTCGCTCGGCTTCTACATCACCCCGGCCATCATCGGGTCGCCCGACAACAGCCTCATCTCGCAGGCGATCGTCGCCCAGACCCAGAAACTGCTCGACTGGGGTCACGCCGGTGCGATGGGTCTGGTGCTGCTGGCCTGCACCCTGGTGTTGGTGGCGGCCGTCGCCACCTTGACCCGGCGTCGACTCGAGCGTGTCGGGATGGGAGCGGGTGGTCGACTGTGAAGACCTTGACCCTGAGGCGGCCCGGCATCGGGCTCTCGGGCCTCCTGCTTCGCATCTTCGCCGGCTTGATGGTGATCTGGCTCCTGGCACCGATCCTCGTCGTGATCCCGCTCAGCTTCACCGGCAAGAAGAGCTTCGAATTCCCACCGACCACGTGGTCGACGGAGTGGTACCACAATCTCTTCACCGCGCCCGAATGGATCGAATCGCTGACCCACTCGGTCGTCATCGCGCTGCTGGTCGTGGTCTTCGCCGGGGTGCTCGGCACGGCCTGCGCCTTCGGTCTGGACCGCGGCGTGATCCCCGGCAAGGGCCTGGTCCGCGGGCTGGTGCTGTCGCCGATCATCGTCCCGGTCGTGATCGTCGCCGTCGGCGTGTACGCGGTCTTCCTGCCTTGGCATCTGGCCGGTCACGAGCTCGGGTTCGTCCTCGCCCACACGGCGCTGGCGATCCCGTTCGTCGTGATCTCGGTCTCCACCAGCCTGGCGGGGTTCGACCGGCGGCTGGAGCAGGCGGCCGCGAGCCTCGGGGCCTCGCCGTGGACGACCTTCCTCCGCGTCACCCTGCCGGCGATCATGCCGGGCATCTTCGCCGGCGCGGTGCTCGCCTTCATCACCTCCTTCGACGAGGTGGTGACCGCGATCTTCCTCTCGACGCCGACCACTCGGACGCTGCCGGTGGAGATGTTCGAGACGATCAACAACGTCGACCCGACGATCGCGGCGGCATCGACCCTGGTCCTCGCCGGGACGACGGTGATCGTCCTCCTGGTCCTCGTCTTCAACCGGGACGTCCGCGAAGGGGAGTGAGGCTGGGCGGGTGATGCTGGGGTTGGGGCCTGGGGAGGGGCGGGTGGGGGTTTGGGGCGCTTGCGGCCGTCCGAGGTGGCGCGGGGGTGTCCTGGGCTCCTCATGGGGGTCCTGGCAGGCTGTGACCCCCATGAGGAGCCCAGGACGTGAGGCGTTCGTGAAAAAGCCGGCACAGGGACGTGAGGAAGTCGGACTGCCGTGACGATCCCTTCGGAGAGCTTTCACACCTCGGCCGGATCGTTGACGAAGATGCCGGGAACGTCACACTTTCCGGCCCTCAGAGGCCCTTTTCGGGCCTGATTCCGAGGGCCGAGAACGCGCTGCGTGTTTTAGGCCCCCTATAGGGGGGTCAATACACGCAGCGCGTAGGTCGGTGTTGCACAACACGGGAGAAAACGTGGAGTTCCCGGCATCTCCGTGACGAGGTCGGACTCCCGTCACGGATTCGTGCCACTCCCGACGCTCCCGTCCCGGACCCTCCACACCTTCCGCACACCCGCCCCTCTCGCCACGGCCACAGCCTGCCCGGGCCGTGGCGAGAGGGGCGCGTCCCCACCCGGGCGACAGCTTGCGGGGCCACGAACCCCCGATGTTGATGGGCCGAAAACTAGACATATAGGCGAGTTTTCGGCCCATCAACCTCGGGGCCTGGCCTGGGGGATGACGGCCTGGGTTACTGGCGGCCGGGTTTGGCGCGGTTTGCCGCGATCAGGCAGGTGATCTCGAAGAGGAGGTTTGCCGCGTTCAGCTGGGTCAGCCCGCTCGGGTCCAGCGACGGGGCGACCTCGCAGACGTCGCCGCCTACCGCGTTGATGCCGTTCAGGGAGCGCAGGATCACCTGGGAGTCGCGCATCGAGAGGCCGCCGGGCTCGCGGGCGGGAGTCCCCGGCGCCTCGGTCGGATCGAGGCCGTCGATGTCGTAGGTGATGTAGACGGGACCGTCGCCGATCGTCTCGAGGATCCGCTCGATCGCCTTCGCCCGTCCCATCTCCTCGTAGTCGTCGTAGGTGATCGCGGTGAAGCCCGCGTCGATCCCCCACTGCACGTCGCCGTCGCCGAAGCGGGTGCCGCGCAGTCCGAGCTGGACGACTCGCCTGGGATCGATCAGCTCCTCCTCCGTCGCCCGGCGGGCAAGGCTGGCGTGGTTGTCCTTCGTGCCGAAGAAGACGTCCTGGACGTCGGCATGGGAATCGAACTGCACCAGGCCGAGCGGCTCGTCCCCGCGCAGGCCGCGCAGGACCGGGAGGGTGGTCGAGTGGTCCCCGCCGACGGCGATCGGCCAGATGCCGCGGCCGCGCAGGTCGGCGACGTGGTCCTCGACCAGCTTCAGCGAACCCGCGTAGTCGAGGACGTTCACCGGCACGTCGCCGATGTCGGCGACGTTGGCGAGATCGAAGGGACTGACCTCGGTGCGGGGGTTGACCCGCCGGATGGCCCGCGATGCCTCGCGCACCGCCGCCGGGCCCTGGCGCGTCCCGCCGCGATAGGTCGCGGCATCGAGGCCGACCCCGAAGATGCCGATCTCGACCTCGTCGAGGTCGTCGACCCTGGGCAGGCGCATGAACGTCGCCACGTCGGCGTCCCGCGGGATGACGGACGAGTCTTTGGGCTGGAAAGAAGTGGGCATCGCTTAGACCTCCTCGGCCTGGGTCAGCAGGTCGGCCGGATCGCCGCCGAGGCGTTCGAGGACCGGACCGACCGTCGAGACGATGTGGGATTCCATGGTCCGGGCGGCGAGGTCGGCGTCCCCCGAGCGCATCGCCTCGAGCAGCGGCAGGTGCTCGGTCGCGACGTCCTCGAGGTTTTCGTAGAGCGCGTCGTCCATGCCGAGGGCGACCTGGATCGGCCCGGCGAGCGAGCGGAAGGTCATGACGATGTACTGGTTGTCGGAGGCCTCGCAGATCTGCTCGTGGATCTTGAGCTCGAGGTCCACGGTTTTCGCCACGTCACCGCGGCGCGAGGCTTTCTCGAGGGCCTCGATCGTCTTCTGGATCGGCTCGAGCGGGGCTTTGTTGCGGACGGCGAGCCGGACGGCGGTGCTCTCGATCGCGATGCGGGTGTTGTAGATGTCGACGAAGTCCTTGCCGTTGACTTCGCGGACGAAGTTCCCGCGCCGCGGTTTCTCGACCGTCAGGCCCTCCTGGCTGAGGCGCTGCATCGCCTCGCGCACCGGGGCGCGACTGATCTCCATCTCCGCCGCGATCCGGCTCTCGACCAGGCGCTCGCCGGGCTTGAACTCGCCCGCGAGGATGGACTGCCGAATCGACCCATAGGCGAGCTCGACCAGGGAATCGGCGCTGAGTGGCCGGAGGTGGCTACGCGCCGAGCTTGCCATCGTCTGCCGCCAGTATACGACCGGGTTGAGTTGCTTTAACCGCGCAAGACACTTATCAGGACCGCCGTTCCTCTCGATGACTATCGTCTACTGTCGACAATTGTAGTATGACTGGCAAGGTCGTGTAGACGCGAGAGGAGAGTGGGATGCCCCTGATCGAGGTGAAGGCATTTGAGCAGCGCTTCGAGGATGCCGAGAAGGCCGCCGCGCTGATCGAGCGGTTGACCGAGGCGATGGTCGAGGTCTACGGCGAGGCCGCGCGCGAGGAGACCTGGGTCATCCTCGACGGCGTCTCGCGCAAGAACTGGGGGTTCGGCGGGAAGGTGCGCACCTGATGGCCCCGGCCTCGGTCGAGGCGGACGCCCTGGCGGCCTACTCACCGGAGGAGATCGAGCTCGTCCGGTTCGTGCAGGACGTCGTGGCGACCCCGAGCCTCACCGGCGAGGAGGCTGAGGTGGCCCGGATGCTGGCCGACCGACTCGACCGGCTCGGGTACCGGGACATCGAGGTCGACGAGCACGGCAACGTCGTCGCCCGCCTCGGCGAAGGTCCCGACCGCCTGATGTTCAACGGACACCTCGACCACGTCCCGCCGGCCGGGATGGAGGATCCGTACGACTCCCGCCTGATCGAGGTGCCCGGCCCCGCGGGCCCGACCCTGGCGATCCGCGGGCGCGGCACCTGCGACATGAAGGCCAACGTGATGGCGGGTGCCTTCGCGGCGGCCTTCCTCGACCCCGGGCGCCTCACCGACGGGACCTTCGTCTTCACCGCCGACGTGCAGGAGGAGACGGACTCCCCGGTCGGCGTGCCGACCCTCCTCGAGCGCGGCATCCGGGCCGAATACGGGATCAGCTCGGAGTCGACCCAGCTGGGCGTCTACCTCGGTCACCGGGGGAAGATCCAGGTCGACGTCCGGGTCGCCGGGCGCTCGAGCCACGCCTCGACCCCCGGCGACGGCCTCAACGCCGTGTTCCGCGCGGTGCCGTTCCTGCAGGCGTTCGAGGCGATGCCGGACGGGCTGCCCGCCGACGAGCTCTTCGGCCCGGCGACGCTCACCGTGACCGGGATCTCCAGCGAGCCGACCGGCGACGTCGCCGTCGTGCCCAGCGCCTGCACGATCCGGCTCGATCGCCGCTATGTCCCCGGCGAGACGCCCGAGGGCTGCCTCGCGGAGATCTCCCGGACGGTCGAGCGGGTCGCGGCGGAGACCGGCTTCGAGGCGACGACGAACCTCGTCAACATCTACCCGCTGATGTCGATCGAGTCGGACCACGAGCTGGTCCGCAAGGGGATCGCCGCGGTCGCGAGCGTGACCGGCGAGACGCCGCGCGTCGGCACCTGGCGCTTCGGCGTCAACGCGACCTTCATGTCGGCGGCGGGCATCCCGACGATCGGCATCGGGCCCGGCAACGAGGACTTCGCCCACACGCGCGACGAGCACGTGCCGGTCGACGAACTGGTGCGCGCGAGTCGGATCTACGCGCGGCTGATCGAGGACCTGTGCGGCGGAGAGGCGGCGCGATGAGCATCGGGAGCAGCCCGCTCAGACCGAGCGCCGGCATCGACCGCGTCGCCCTCGGCGCCGAGGTCGCCGCGCGGCGGGACCGTCTCGCCAAGCGCATGGACGAGGTCGGGATCGAGGCCGTGGTCCTCGCCAGCGAGGCAAACGACTTCTACCTGACCGGATACGAGACGACCTTCTTCGGCAACAAGTCGAAGCCGCTGGCGGTCGTGTTCGCGCCGCCGGCCCGTCCCGTCGTCATCTGTCACGTCGGCGAGGAGCCGAGCGTCCGGCTCGACGCCTTCGACGTCGACGTGGAGCCCTACACCGGTCCCGATCGCCTCGAGGTCGACGGGCACCTGCAGCTCGGGTACCAGGTGCCGGCCGCCGAGGCGGTCGTCGCCTGCCTGAAGCGCGCCGGGGTCAAGGCGGTCGGGATGGAGCTGAGCTGGCACTTCATGCCCGGCTTCACCCCGCTCGCGCTCGACACCGTGCGCGCCGGCGTCGGCGCGGTCCGTGACGCGTCGGGGATCCTCTGGGACCTCCGCCGGGTGAAGAGCGCCTGGGAGGTCGAGCAGATGTCCCGCGCCGCCGACGCCGCCGATGCCGCCCACCAGGCGTTCGCCGAGCTCGCCCAGGTCGGCATGACCGAGCGCGAGCTGAACCGGTTGATCCACCATGCCTCCTATGAGGCCGGCGCCGAGAAGATCGGCTACTCGGGGATCATCGCCGGGCTCGACCGGGCGCCCCTGGGCGGGCCGACCGACCGGGAGTGGGAGCGCGGCCAACTTCTCTTCGTCGACATCTGCCTGCAGCTGGGAGGCGGCTACTTCGCCGACTTCAACCGCATCTACGCCGGCGCCGAGCCCACCGAGCCGCAACGGCGCGCCTACCAAGGCGTGGTCGACGGACTGGGCCGCGCGCGCGAGGTGGTGCGCGCCGGCGTGACGGTCGCCGAGGTCGCCGACGCGATCCTCGGCGACGGCGACACGATCTACTCCCGGGTCGGGCACGGGCTGGGGCTCGAGATGCCTGAGCCGCCGTCGCTCTCGCCCCTCGACGGGACGGTGCTGCGGGCGGGCGAGGTCCTCTGCCTCGAGCCGAACCTGGAGGTCCCCGGGGTCGGCTCGTTCGTCAGCGAGGAAGAGGTGCTGGTCCGCGAGGGCGGGTTCGACCTGCTCTCGCCGCCGTTTCCGCGCGAGCTCAAAGTGATCGGGTAAGCCGCTCCGCGGGAGGCGAAGGGGATGGCCGCGACCGACCAGGCGAGCCGCGGGGCCGGCCCCGACCTGTCGTCGCCGAGGGGGGCGGCGACGCGAAGCGCCTACCTCCTCGCCTTCGGCTCGATGGTGACCCTGCAGGGCGGCAACGCCCTCGCGCTGGTCCTGATCCACCATCTCGGCGTCCCGGCGTCGATCTCGCTCCGCCTCGCCTTCGGCAGCGTCTTCCTGGTGCTCCTCCTGCGGCCGCGATTCCGCCTCGGGCGCCCGGAGGTGCGGCTCGTGCTCGTCTTCGGCGTCGTCGTCGCCGCGATGGGCGGGCTGATCTACGAGGCGATCGACCGGCTGCCCCTCGGCGTGGCGGTGACGATCTCGCTACTGGGGCCGCTCACCGTCGCCGCCCTCGGCTCCCGGCGTCGCCTCGATCTCGCCTGGCCTCTGCTTGCGCTCGTCGGGGTCGCCCTGATGGCGGAGGCGGGGGGTGGCGTCGGTCCCTCGATCGACCCGCTCGGCCTCGTCTTCGCCGCCGGCAACGCCGTCGCCTGGGGCGCCTACATCGTCATCGCCGCGCGCTCCGGCCGCCATTTCGACGGCGTGCACGGGCTGGCCCTGGCCTGCGTCGCCGCCGCGGTGCTCTGGCTTCCGGTCGGCGTGGCCTCGGGTGGGTTCGGCAGCCTGACGATCCCGATCCTCCTGCTCGCGGTCCTGACCGGGATCGTCGCCACCTGCCTGCCCTACACGATGGAGAACCTGGCGCTGCGGCGGATGCCCCAGCGGGTCTTCGGCACCCTGATGAGCTTCGAGCCCGCGATCGCGACCGCGGTCGGGCTCTTCCTCGGCCAGCAGCCCGGGCCGCTAGCCTTGGTCGGCATCGCCCTGGTGATCGTCGCCAGCTTCGGCGCCTCGCTGCCCGCGGCGCCGAGCCCGGTCTCCGCGCCCTGAGGCGGTGACCCGCTGCGCTCAGGCCAGTGCGGCCGCGACGCTGTCGAGATTGATCACGAACAGCTTCTCCTCGGTCATCTCGCGCACCGCCCGCGATGGCCCCTCCTTGGTGTTGCCCGAGGCCTTGAAGCCGCCGTACGGCATCGCGTCGGCCCGGTAGGAGGGGGACTCGTTGACGAGCACGCCGGCGAAGTCGAGCCGGGCGGAGACGTCCATCGCCAGGTCGAGCCGGTTGGTGAAGACGGCGGCCTGCAGGCCGTACTCGGTCGCGTTCGCGCGCCGGACGGCGTCTTCGACCGAGGTGAACCGGTTGATCGAGACGACCGGCCCGAACACCTCCTCCTTCTCGACCCTCGCCTCCGGGCCGGCACCGGTGAGGACGACCGGGGCGATCAGGTTGCCGTCGAGGTGGCCGCCGGTCAGCTGCGCGGCGCCGCGTCGGCGGGCGTCGGCGACGATCGCGAGGACCCGGTCACGGGCCTGCCCGTCGATCAACGGGCCGACCTCGACCGCCGGATCGAGCGGATCGCCGCAGCGCAGGGCCTCGGCGCGGGCGACGATCGCGCGGGTGAGTCGGTCGCCGATCGCGGCCGCGACGTAGATCCGCTGGACGGAGATGCACGCCTGCCCGGCGAAGCCGAAGGCGCCGCGCGCCAGCTTGTCGGCGACGAGCTCGACGTCGACCTCCTCGGTGACGATGACCGGGGTGGCGTTGCCGAGCTCGAGCGCGACGCGCTTGCGCGGTGCCTGGTCCTGGAGGGCGGCGCCGACCTGGGCCGAACCGGTGAAGGTGATCAGCTTGACCCGCGGATCACGGCAGAGCGCGGCGCCGATCTCCGCCGGATCCCCGACCAGCGCCCGCAGACGGTCGGGCGGCAGTCCGGCGGCGCCGAACATCGCCACCAGCCGCCGGGCGGAGAGCGGCGTCTTCTCGGCGGGCTTCAGGATCACCGGACAGCCGGCGGCGACCGCGGGCGCGACCTTGTGCATGACCAGGTTGAGCGGGAAGTTGAACGGGGTGATCGCGCCGACCACGCCGACCGGGACCCGGCGGGTGAACGCGAGGCGCCCGCCACCTTGGCCGGTGCCGTCCAGCGGGATCAGCTCGCCCGCGAGGCGCCCGGCCTCGGCGCCGGCGAGGCGCGCCGTGGTCGCCGCCCGCTCGACCTCTTCGCGGCCGCCGGCGAGCGGCTTGCCTGCCTCCAGCGCCAGCAGCTCGGCGAGCCCCTCCTTCCCGGCCTCCAGGCGCTCCGCCACGCCCTCGAGGATCTCGACCCGTCGGTGGGCCGGCAGCTCGGTGTCCAGGGCCCGGTGGGCACGGTCGATCGCGGCGGCGATCTCGCCCGCCCCGACGGCCGGGAGCGACTCGATCAGCTCGCCGGAATAGGGCGAGCGGACCTCGACCCGCGAGGCCTCATGCGGGTCGCGCATCGGCGGCCTCCTCGCTGAAGATCTTGCCGGGGTTCATCACCCCATGGGGGTCGAAGGTCGCCTTGATCGACCGCATCAGCTCGATCTGGTCGCCGTGCTCGCGCTCGAGGGCCCCGATCTTGCCGAGGCCGATCCCGTGCTCGCCGCTGCAGGTCCCGCCGTGGGCGAGGGCATGATCGACCAGCTCCGTCGTCAGGCGGGCGACGCGTCCCATCTCCTCGGCGTCGTCGGGATCGACCAGCAGCCCGACGTGGACGTTCCCGTCGGCGGCGTGGGCGCTGATCCCGCCAGTGAGGCCGAGCCCCTCGATCGCCGCCCGCGAGCCGGCCAGGACGCCCTCCAGCTCCTCCAGTGGAACGCAGACGTCGGTGGAGAGCGAGGACTTGCCCGGCGCCATCGCCTTCTCGGCGAAAAAGATCTCGTGCCGGGCCCGCCAGAGTTGGGCCCGACGGGTCGGGTCGCGCTCGTAGGCCATGGTGGTCGCGCCCGCTTCCCCGACGATGGCCGTAACTTCCGCGAGCTCGTCCTCGACCCCTGCGGCGGAGCCGGCCACCTCGACGAAGAGCAGCGCCCCGGGAGGGAACCCGGTCTCGGCGTAGGCGTTCAGCGCCGCGACCTCCCACTCGTCGAGCAGCTCCACCCGCAGCGCCTCGAGGCCGGCGGCGACGATCTGGCAGCTCGCGCGGCAGGCGGCGGCGACGTCCGGAAAGGTCGCGCGGACGACGGCCTGGGCCTCGGGGATCCCCCGGACGCGCAGGGTCAGCTCGGTGATCACGCCCAGCGTCCCCTCCGAGCCGACGAGCAGGCCGGTCGTGTCGTAGCCGGCCGAGGTCTTGGCGGCGCGGCTCCCGGTCCTGATCACCTGCCCCCCGGGCAGCACGGCCTCCAGCGCGAGCACCTGTTGGCGCATCTTCCCGTAGCGCGCGGTCATCGTCCCGGCCGCGTCGGTGGCCGCCATCCCGCCCAGCGACGCGTCGGCGCCCGGGTCGACGGGGAAGAACAGCCCATGTCGGCCGAGGCGGCGCTCGAGCGCGAGGCGGGTCACGCCCGCGCCGGCGGTGACGGTCAGCTCGGCGGGCCGGATCGCCGCGATCCGATCGAGGCCGCGCAGGTCGAGGGAGATGCCGCCCGCGACCGGGATCACGTGCCCCTCGAGGCTCGATCCGGCGCCGAAGGGAATCACCGGGATCCGGTGCTGGTCGGCGAAGGCGAGGACCCTGCGCACGTCCTCGGTAGTGGAGGCGAAGGCGACGACGTCCGGTCGGTGGGGACGATGGAAGGTGAGGTCCTCGGAGTGGAGCGTCAGGTCCGACTCGCCGGTCGACACCCTTCCGCCCTCGAGCAGCGCGCCAAGCTCGGCGGCGATCCGCGCGGCCTCCATCAGCCGAGGAGCTCCGGGGTCAGCTCGATCAGCGCCGGGCGGGAGGGAGCGGCGCAGCGGCCGAGGGTGGAGACGACCTCCTCCAGGCTCCGCGGGCGGAAGCTCGACCAGCCGAACCCCGCCGCGAGCGCCCCGTAGTCCTTCGCCCCGGCGTCGGTCCCGACGTGGGGTATGCCGAGTGCGTCCATCTCGTCGCGCATCTCCTCGTAGCCGTCGTTGTTCCAGAGCAGCATCACGACCGGCAGGCCGAGCGATGCCGCCGCGGCCATCTCGCCGATCGAGAAGAGGAGCCCGCCGTCGCCGATGACGCAGAAGGCGGTGGCGCCGGGGCGACCGACTGCCCCGCCGATCGCCAGGGGCAGGGCCGGGCCGAGCGTGCCGAGGCCGGCCGGGACCATCCATGACCTCGGGTGCCGCCCGGGCCAGGCGTTCTGGCCGATGTAGGCGAGCTGGGTGGAGTCGCAGGCGACGACCGCGTCCTCCGGGAGGGCGGAGCCGATCGCGTCGACCAACGGCATGAGCGGCTGTGCGCGCGGCCACCAGCGGACCGCCTCGCGGATCGCGGTCGCCGCAGCGACGCCGTCGGCGCGGGGGGTCGCGGCCAGTCGACCCAGGGCCTGGTCGAGGCGCTCCAGCGTCGTCGACGCGTCGCCGCGCATCGCGATGGAAGCGGGGAACGGGAGCTCCAGCTGCGACGCGTCCAGGTCGATCCGGATCAGCTCGCCCCGGGGCTCGAGCTTGACCTCCGAGTAGTAGGAGTCGACCGGCGAGAACTCGGTGCCGACCGCGAGCAGGACGTCCGCCTCGGCGAGCGCCTCGATCGCGGCGGTGGCCGGAAGCGTGGTGCCGAGGCTGAGCGGGTGCTCGTCGGGGACGGCGCCCTTGGCGTTCAGGGAGGCGGCGACCGGGGCCCCGATGCGCTCCGCCAGTCGTCGCACCTGCGGCCCGGCGTCGATCGCGCCGCCGCCGATCAGGATCTTCGGGCGGGCGGCCGACGCGAGCCGCGCCGCCGCCTCCTCGACGACGGCCTCGTCGGGACGGGGTCGTTCCCCTTCCGGGGGCCGGAAGGAGAGCGGCGGAGCCGGGCGCGAGAGGAGGTCGACCGGCAGCTCGATGTGGACGGGGCGGGGGCGTTCGAAGGAGAAGCGGCGGTAGGCGCGGGCGAGCACGTCCGGCAGGCGCTCGGCGTCGTCGACGTGCTCGCTGAACGCGGTCAGGCTCGCCATCGTCGCCCGCTGGTCCGGCAGCTCGTGCAGCGATCCCCAGCGCCGCGCGAGTTCGGCGTCCGGGACGACGGTCGAGATGATCAGCAAGGGGATCGAGTCGTGGTAGGCCTGCGCGATCGCGGTCGCCGCGTTGGTGACGCCGGGGCCGGAGATGAGGAGCGCGACGCCGACCCGCCCGGTCGTGCGGGCGTAACCGTCGGCGGCGAAGACGGCCCCCTGCTCGCTGCGGTTCAGGACGTGGCGTACGCCCCGCGGGCGAAGGCCGCGGAACAGCTCCAGCGTGTGCACGCCCGGGATGCCGAAGCAGACCTCCGTCCGGGCTTCCGCGAGGAGCCTGATCAGCGCTTCACCGACGGTCTCTCGTTCGTCTTTCATCACCCGTTCCCCTCGTCCCAAATTGCCGACTGTCGACAATAATGTACCCTCTCCGGGGAGGAGTTTGATGGCGATGGAAGAGACTGGATGGCCGTGATCGAGCTGATCGAGGAGATGGGTGGCAAGAAGCTCGCGTTCGGATACGACGCCGCGACCGGATTGCGGTGCGTCGTGGCGATCCACTCGACCCGGTCGGGTCCCGCCGCCGGCGGCGTGCGGTTCAAGCCGTACTCCTCCGAGGAGGATGCGGCGGCCGACGCGATGCGGCTGGCGCGGGCGATGACCCTGAAGTACGCGGCCGCCGGGATGCGAATGGGGGGCGGCAAGGCCGTGATCATCGGCGACCCGCGGACCGAAAAGTCGCCCGAGCTGCTGCGGGCCTTCGGCCGCTTCGTCGAGGAGATGGCGGGCGAATACAGCGTCGCCGAGGACGTCGGCACGGACGGCGCGGACATGGAAGAGATCGCCCGCGAGACCGAGTGGCTCGTCTCGCTGCCGACCGACGCCGGCGGCGCGGGAGACGTCTCGATCACACCGCGGAAGGCGTCCTCGGCGCGATCCGGGCCTGCGCCCAGCACGCCTGGGGAGGACCCGAGCTCGCCGGTCGGACCGTCGCAGTCCAGGGCCTCGGCCAGGTCGGGATGAAACTGGCGAGGCTGCTGCACGGAGCGGGCGCGGACCTCCTCGTCGCCGACCTCGACCCGGGGAGGGTGCGGTCGGCCGAGGCGGAGTTCGGGGCCCGGGGCGTCGAGGCGGCCGCGGTCGCCACGGTGCCCGCCGACGTCTTCGCGCCGTGCGCCCTCGGCGATGCCGTGACCGCGGCGAACGTCGACCGGATCGCGGCGGCGGTCGTCGCCGGGGCCGCGAACAACGTCTTCGCGAGCAACGAGGTGGCCGAGCGGCTCGAGGAGCGGGGCATCATCTACGCCGTCGACTTCATCGCCAACGCGGGCGGGATCGTCTACGACGACCAGTACCGGGCCCGGCCGAAGGTGCGTCCCTTCGACGAGGCGAGGGCGCGGACCTACGTCGACGGGATCTTCGACCGGACGCTGCGCACCTTCGCCTTGGCCGACGAGTTCGACCTGCCGCTCTGGCGGGCCGGGCTGCGGCTCGCGGAAGAGAACCTCGACCGGACGCCCGCCTGACCATGCCCGACCGCGCGACGTTCCGACTGAAGACCGGCCTTGCCGAGATGCTGAAAGGCGGGGTGATCATGGACGTGGTCACCCCCGAGGAGGCGAAGATCGCCGAGGAGGCGGGAGCCGTCGCCGTG
>Ga0209916_1000281_pt1 | contig 93574 bp, 86 predicted proteins | sample ThiBio_1000_plan_FD_183956 | JGI IMG/M metagenome (GOLD analysis project Ga0209916, IMG submission 183956) | Wastewater bioreactor microbial communities from Cape Town, South Africa - Thiocy_solids_2 (SPAdes) | ecosystem: Engineered > Bioreactor > Thiocyanate-remediating > Anaerobic-Aerobic ... | reverse complement strand
AGCCGCTTGGCTTTAATGTAAAACATATTCTTTGGAAAGTATTCAACCGTTGGGGCGAACTCGTTTTCCAATCTGATGACTTCAACATTGGTTGGGACGGTATGTTCAAAAGCAGCCCGCAACCTGCCGGTGTATATGTTTACACCATGGATGTTACTTTCCAAAATAAAGTGGTGAAACATTACAAAGGAAGTATATCGTTGATTAGGTAAAAACAAAATCAACTTTATAGGGTTATGGAAAAGAATAGCAGTGAAGAAAGTTTAGACTACCGATGGTATTTAGTGCGCAAGCGTGTGAAAGAACAATTTGGACAGCGCCCTGATGTAAATGCAATGTTGTTTTTAATCGGAATGAATGAAGTAGGCATTGTAAAAGACGAGTGGACAAAAGAAGATAAACAAGACTTAATGCACGTAGCAGTTTGCAAGCTACTCAGCCACGATGGCTACTATAAATTTATTGGAAACAATAATGAAGGTTGGCCTCAATATGAGCAAAATATAGGAATGCCCGTATTTGATATTCGTTCGCAAGAAGAACTTTTGAAAGAGAAAATTATAGAATATTTTGAAGCACTTTAGTTTCAACTAAAGTGCTTCAAAATATTTTGTGTTAGATATATTTATTGGTGTGTTACAAAAAAAGTTTTAGTAACTCTACCCTTATCTGTATTAAGAACCGCAGCATATAAACCGCTTTGCCATCCGGCAACATTCAGCTCTAAATTAGAAACTAACTTTTCTGCTTTAGCAATCAATTTTCCATCGGCAGACCAAATTTCAACACTTAGTGGTTTTACATTATTTAGGAAAGCAATGCGCACTACATCAGTTGCAGGATTAGGGTACATTTGAATTGAAGAAACTACACTTGCTTCTGCTATGCCTGTGGTACAATCGGCTTTTAAACTATCCATAAAACTTTTGCCTGCAATAAAGCACAACTGGGCACAGCCGCCATGCGTTAAGTTTCCAAAATCTACTTTAGCCAAATTCGGAGCTCCACCGGCTTGCCATGCATTGTATGCAACTACTGTGTTTTGTGGAGAAACTTGCTCATCGCCATTGCAATAATACAAGCGAATGGGGAACTGCGGCACCCAACCTTTCACCAAACTATTATCTCTTAAAGCTACACGAAAAACGTGATTGCTATCAGAAAAAATTGCATTAACGATAGAATCTTTAAACATCAATTTAGGAACAGGGTTGCAATAATTATTGATAGTGCCAATGCCTTTATTTCCGGCATAAAACATTGGAGGCAAAACCGTATCGTAAGGGCTTTTAAAAATATCTGAAGGTGCATTAAATAAAGGCACTCCAACACTTTGATAACCTAAAGTAAGATATGGCAAATATCCGGGAGTTGGGTATGCAGAATCGCTCTTCATTAATTCATATTGCGCACCTTCTAAATCATAAGAACCACTCATCGGAATAGCGCCTGCAATATGAAATTCACTACTATATTTCTGTTGAATCTCTTTACAAATAGCTGCTGTAACAAAACCGCCTTGTGAATAGCCAAAAAGAAAAACTTGACCATTCAATCCTATTGATTCATCATGCGCAACTTCGCGAGTAGCGCGTAGCATATTTACGCCTGTGTTTGCTTCGTGAAAAGCGTGTTGGTAAGGATGAATTTTCACTTTAGGGTCTTTATCGCCCATGCCTAAAAAATCAGTTAATGCCATTGCAAAACCTGAAGAAGCTAAACCAACGCCAACTTCCCATTGTGCCCCTTTCATAGTGCTTGCAATTTGAGAAATATTTGCTTCTGTGCCATGGCTATAAATTACCAAAGGTAAATCGCAAGCAGGGTTTTGCGGCAACACCACAGCACCAGATGCTTGCACTAATGAATCGGGATGCTTGTAAGGTGTTCTGTATAAAACCTTATAGAAATTCACACCATATTTTGTACCTAACACACTACCCGGAATATTATTTGCCGTAAGCAAAGAATCTACCTGCTGCTTGGTGAACGATTTTACCAATGTGTAAGAAATTACTGTTTGAGACCAACAAAAAGCTGTAGTAAGCAGTGTTAGAGAAAATAGAAGTGAAAGTTTAATTTGTTTCATACAAAAGTTGTTTTGTGTGAAAGTACATTTCGCCAATTATGCTTTACACAACTTTAGAAAAATAAATATATTTTAACAACTATAGAACTATAAATACCATTGCTCTAAAATAAAAAAGCGACTGGTTTCCCAATCGCTTTTATGTATTTTTGTTTGAAGTTCTTATTCTGCAACAACTTCAAATGCTACAGTTACTTTGTTGTTTTTACCAATTGTAACTTCTGCTGTATAGTTGCCGGTAGTTTTTACTTCACCTTCTACAATTGTAATTTTTCTTCTATCCACTTCTACTTTTGCAGTTTCTCGAATAGCTTCAGCTACGTGGTAAGCAGTAACCGAACCGAAAATTTTATCGGTTGACCCAACTTTAGTTGCAATTTTTAGAACGCTGCTTTGCAAGCGTGATGTAATTTCGTGAATTTGCTCTAAAAGCTTTGCTTCTTTTTTCTCTTTTACTTTTAAGCGGTTATTTAGTTCGCGAACGTTAGAATCGTTTTTTACAACAGCATAACCTTGTGGTATAAGATAGTTTAAAGCATAGCCATTCTTTACACTCACCATATCATCGGCATAGCCAAGTTTTTCAACGTCTTTAAGCAATATGATTTCCATTTGTTTAATTGTTTAGTTTGGTGAATAATTTATTTCATTAAATCTGCTACGAAAGGCATTAAAGCTAAATGGCGAGCGCGTTTAATTGCTGTTGCCACTTTGCGTTGATACTTCAATGAGTTACCGGAAATTCTGCGCGGAACAATTTTTCCTTGTTCGTTTACAAATTTCAAAAGATACTCAGGATCCTTGTAGTCAATATATTTAATTCCGCTCTTTTTAAAACGGCAATATTTCTTTTTGTAAGCACCAATTTTATTGGCGGTTAAAAACTTAATTTGTTCATTACCTATTGCCATGTTTTATGCCTCCTGTTTTTCGTTAGTAACTGGTTTTTCGTTCTTTCTTCCGATTAAGCCGGCACGTTTGTCTTGGTTATATTTTACTGCGTATTTATCTAAACGCACAGTTAAATAACGCATCACGTTTTCATCGCGTCTAAACGCAATTTCTAAAGTGTTGATGGCGGTTGCCGGTGCTTTAAATTCCACCCAATGATAAATTCCGGTGGTTTTTTTCTTAATCGGGTAACGCATATTGCGTAAGCCCCAGTGGTCTTCAGCCACTATCTCAGCGCCAGCGGACTTTAGCAAATCAATATATGCTTTGATTGCTTTTTTGGTGTCGTCTTCAGACAACACAGGCGTGAGAATAAACGTTGTTTCGTACTGATTCAGCATGTTTCTCTGCTTTTATTGTTAAAAAATGGAGTGCGAAGATACTGCTTTACTTTATATATGCAACTCCTTATTTAAAAAAAGCATGTCGGTTCTGAATACAAACTTTAAAACTTTTACGTTATTCGCAGCGAATGAATTACAAAAAACTTCTTTCCATACTTTCAGTTTCGATATTTATAGCAAGTGCTATTTTGTTTACTTCCGGTTGTAAAAAGGATACTTTTTCTACCAAAGGCGCACTTTCGTTTTCTACTGATACACTTTCTTTCGATACGGTTTTTACAACGCTGCCTTCTACCACGCAGTTTTTTAAAATTTTCAACAAAGAAAAACAACCGATAAAAATTTCGAGCATTCGATTGGCGCAACTTCAAAGCGATGCCACTTTTAGATTGAATGTTGATGGCGTTTCGGGTACTAATTTTCAAGATATAGAAATTTTAGCGAACGACAGCATTTATGTTTTTGTTGAAACTACGGTTAAGAATCCTTTAAACCCTAATAATCCTTTCGTAATTAACGATGAAGTGCAATTTGTTACCAATGGAACTACACAAAAAGTAGTGTTGGAAGTTTGGGGACAAGACGCTTATTATCACAAAGGTGAAATTTACCGCTTTGGCGATAACATTACATGGAAAAATGATAAGCCACACATTATTTTGCAAGGCAGTTTTCCCGGTGTTGGCGTAGATTCCGGTGCGGTTTTAAATATTGAAAGTGGTTCAAGAATTTTTACCGGAAACAATGCAGGACTTTGGGTTTATGGCACCTTAAATGCCACTGCAAATTCCTGGGCAGATTCCATAGTGTTTAGGGGTTTGCGTTTAGAAAGTTATTACAAAGATAAGCCCGCGCAATGGTGGGGAATTATTTATGGAAGAAACAGAGCAAACGTAATCACCAAGCTAAATTTACAGCGCGTGGTAGTGAATGAAAGTTTCTTTGGCGTGGCAGATGAATTTATTTTTAATGCTTCTTTTCAGCAACAAGTTTTACCACTTAATTTAGCAAATTACACAACCGCCACAGCACCTGAATTAAACTTAAAACAATGTATAATTAAGAATGCACAAAACACTGCGCTATTTGCATTAAATGCTAAAGTTATTGCAGAAAATTGCTTACTACATACCACCGGGAGCAACGTAACCGCATTAGCTTTAGGCGGAAACTACAACCTTACGCATTGCACAATTTTTAATACCGGAGGGAAATATTTAGAGCACAAACAAGAAGCCCTTTTAGTTGCCGACAAAATTGCAAACGAAGGAACTTTATACAATGCTAATTTAACTGCAAACTTTGTAAACACGGTGGTTTATGGCTCATTAGAAAATGAATTTCGATTTGCTGATGACAATGACAAAATTCGTTTTGAGAATTGCTTAATAAAAATTCAACAGGATACTGCAAATAAATACTCAAGCAAATTCACAAATTGCAAATTCAACGAAGACCCTAAATTTAAAAATGCCGGAGATGGAAATTTTACACCTTCCGATAGTTTAAATTCACCGCTAATTGATGCAGGGAAAACAACATCAATTACACTCGATATTTTTGATAAACCGCGCAACACACCTGATATTGGTGCTGTGGAAGGAAATTAGTTTCATTAAAAATCCAGATTGCCATAAAAAAAAGAAGGAGATAACTTTTCAGCTTATCTCCTTCATTTCGTTCGTTCTGCTCAATAGTTTCAGTTCAAAATAAAACTGAGCTAATGATTACTTTTTTTGAGTAATGCTTATCCATAGGCAGAGAATTTTCGATGAAGGTAAAAGAAAATACTACAGAACTTAAAATTATTTAACAATAATATTTAACCAATAAGGCACTTGAGCAGATACATATAAATTATTATTTATACACAACATGCTTTTATACAAATAGAATTTAAATAAAGCCCACGTTAAAATAAAACCTATAAAATACAACTAAATTTCACCTATATAGGCAAAAATTAACAATCAATAAAAAACCACATACCCAAATTGGGCTTTCAAGAAAATTTTGAGTTCCTAAATTATTATTGAATAAAGGCTAAAGAAAGGAAGTGGAGCATATCGGAGTCGAACCGATTACCTCTACGCTGCCAGCGTAGCGCTCTAGCCAAATGAGCTAATGCCCCGTTTTAAAAGCGGTGCAATAATAGTTTTTTTTATTATTGCAATAAATAAAACTAAATGGAAAATCAACAACCTACCGAAAACCAAATCAATATTGAACTATCAGAAGAAGTAGCTGAAGGAATATACTCTAATCTTGCAATAATTTCGCACTCAAACAGCGAATTTATAGTGGATTTTATTCGCTTAGTTCCCAATGTGCCGAAAGCAAAAGTAAAATCGCGTATTATACTTTCTCCGCAACACGCAAAGCGTTTAATTCGTGCCCTTTCCGATAATATAGAAAAATATGAATCTCAATTTGGCACGATACAAGAAGACGATACTGCACCACCATTTCCAATGGGATTTGGTCCGGTAGCTCAAGCATAGTTTTATACGAAAATGATTTTTAAAATAGGCGAAAATTTTGCCGTATAATACTCCCGATAGCTATCGGGATGATAGCCGTTTAGAACAATTTTATTGGTCTATTACGGATATCCTTTTGGTATTAGAACTAAATCCAACATACTTTCTTGTTGTATTTTTAGTACATCAAGTGTTTACCATATTATACATTTCTAGTTCTATCTTATTTCTCTGTTTATAGTTGAAACTATCTAAACACCAATACGTATATTAAAATCTATCGATAAAAATATTTTTATATAATTTTGGCATTACTTTTGTAGTAAAACAGAACAAATAAAAAACTCTACGTATGACTAAACAACTACTCACAATCGCAGTATTGGTTTTTGCATTCTCTTTTTCTTACGCCCAAAGCGGCAGAGTAGGTATAGGCACAAGCAATCCTGAACAGAAATTAGACGTTGCCGGAAGCGCAAAAGCCAACGATAAAGTAATTGGCACACGCGGCTTTGTAGCAGGTAGTGTAACGGCAGATACAGCAAAAGCAATATTCAGTACAGATATTACTAATAAGGGTTTTTATATACCGCGTTTAACTACTGTACAGAAAAACAGCTTAGGATTAACTCTAAACGCTACCAACAAAGGTTTATTGGTGTTTGACACCGATGCAAACCGCACCGATTTTTGGGACGGCACAGCATGGAAAGCCGTAGGCGATGGAGCAGGCGGCCCACCAACAGGCACAGCTGGTGGCGATTTAACGGGAACTTATCCAAACCCAACTATTACGAATAGCGCTGTTACAAGTAATAAAATATTAGATGGAACAATTACTTCAGCAGATTTAGCCACACCGGCAGTAAACGCAGCTAATCAAATATTTAATACTTTGCCGGTAGGAAATGGTGGCACAGGCGTAAATACTATTACAGGCGCAGTAATTGGCAATGGTAGTTCACCTATGAGTGGAGTAGCTGCAAGTAGTGGCAATCAAGTATTAAGAAGAAACAATGCCAACACAGCTTACGAATTTGCACAAGTACAATACAGCGATGTGGCAGGAACTCCAAGTGCATTACCACCAAGCGGGAATGCAGGTGGCGATTTAACGGGAACTTATCCAAACCCGACTATTACGAATAGCGCTGTTACAAGCAATAAAATATTAGATGGAACAATAGTTGATGCAGATATCAGCAGTATAGCAGCTATTAGCCGCAGTAAAATAGCTACAGGCAGTGCTAATCAAATAGTAATAAATGATGGCTCTGGAAATTTAAGTTCAACAGCAAGTGTGCCTGTAAGCAATCTGCCTAATTTAGCCGGAGATGTAACGGGCGCTATCAATAATACTCAAGTAGTGGATGATAGCCACAACCATACTGAATTAGAAGCCAAACCACAATATTCATGGAATGCATCTACTAACCCAAGAGACTTTCCTCAAGCAATAGCTGCTTCATTTGTTAGTGCTGGACAAGGTTGGCCGGAATACGGCTCAGTAGTAAGTATAGGCACCTACCCGAACGATGGCGGCACACTACAGCTTTACGCTCCTTATGGCAGCGCCTATGGGGGGAACGCTTTACGCTATCGTCTCGGATTATACAACAATGCAGGTTGGACAGGTTGGAAAACCATTTGGGATGATACAAACGATGGCGCAGGCTCAGGTATGGATGCCGATATGCTAGACGGTTTTCATGCCAGTGATTTCGCGCTCTCTTCTAACGTTTCAGGAACGCAAAATTATGTTTCTAAATTCACTTCATCCTCCACCATCGGCAATAGTCAGATTTATGATAATGGAACAAGTGTAGGTATTGGAGAAACCTCACCTAACGCTCCGCTTACAATAAAAGCTGCTTCTACAAACGACCAAGCCCTATATCAATCTTGGAGATATAGTGCAAACAGCGACAACTATATTTTAAAATTAAAACAAACTGTTTCTTCAGGTGTAGTGCGCTATACTTATGATATGGTAAATAATGGAACTGCTTACAATGATGTACTAACTTTTGATAGAGGCAATATAGGTATTGGCGCAACTTCTCCAAGTTTCAAATTAGATGTAAATGGAGATATTGCTAACCGAGGCAAACTCTACCAATATACTTCTTCCGGGCAGGGATCAGGAGCACACGGAATTAGCTGGTATTCCCCAAGTTATGTAACTTGGTTTGATTACATGTCGCCTGCGGGAGGAACAAATGCGCCAAACGGCACAGCGGCACCACAAGATGCTGCATCAGGTGTAACATCATGGGCACGAAGATTTAATACCGAAGATAACGTTGGCTATGGGTGGATTTTCGAATCCGGACCGAATAATTCAACAACACCTACTGCAAAGTTTTCTATTAGTGCAAACAATGGAAACTTCCATGCTACAGGAAATGGATATATTGATGGCACAGTAAGAATTAGTGGTGGCAGCCCTGCAGCAGGATATGTACTTACCGCATCTGATGTTAATGGAAATGCTACATGGAAAGATCCTGCAAACCCTTGGGAAAGCATGGGTAGTGATATTAGACAAGCATGCAACAACGGTTCTGCCGATGTAAACTACGAGTGGGGTGTTACTTACAATAACACCGGAACTATTCTAAGAGTAACTTGTAATCGCTGGAATGTTGGCTTCCGTGTTTGCTCTTATCCACCTTACCCAACAGGAGATTCTCAACCATTTGCATGGGGTGGTGTTTGTTGGATTTGGGGCACAAGTTCTTCATGGGATGATGCTTGTAGCATAGCATACCATAGCTACTACATTCAAAACCCAAGTAATGGTGTTTATGGAATGAATACCGGAAATGGTTGTGATGCCATGCCAACTGTATTCAGAAGAAAACTATAAATCTACTTACTATGGAAAGAATATTCAACTATATAAATAATATTTTAAGTAGGATAAAAGTTACTTCTGTGCATAGGGTAGATTTTAGTGGATTGTTTAAAATCATTACCCTTGCCATTGTTTTCTACATTCTTGCTGCACCAAAATCAGAAGTATCGGCAGAAAATCCTTCAAAAATTGCACATTTATCTGTGAATGAATCAAGATATGCACATCCATGGATATACATGGGTACAGATATAACACAAGTATGTTCAGCAACTTTAGAATATAAAGACTATGAATGGGGTGTAGTTTTTAATAATAGCGGCCCCATATTAAGAGTTACTTGCAACACTTGGAATGTAGGATATAGAGTTTGCACTGTTCCAGGTTACCCAACTGGAGATGCAAATCCATTCACATGGGGAGGAACATGTTGGATATGGGGAACAAATTCAACATGGGATGATAATTCATGTCCTAGCGGCTACCAAAGCTACTACATGCAAAATAATGGAACAGGCGCATTTCAGATGGTAGGAGGTAATGGTTGTTCTCCTCCTGATGTTTACAGAAGAAAATTATAATCTACTTGGCTATTGTTTTTTATTTTTCGCTTAAATCCATTCTTATCTCTTGAATAATTCTCTCTTGAAGTTCTGCTTCTATTCTGCTCTTATCTTTGCATACCAATTTGCAGTAGCAGGAGTAGAAATAAAAGGTCAAATAATTTCACTGAAAGGAGATATTCCTAAACAAATATTTATTGCAAGTTTTAATCATCAATCGCACATAGATACAATACCCGTAAATATTTATGGCGGCTTTTCCTATCGCTCTAAAGAAACAGTTCCAGCGTATTATCAATTAGTTTCTGGCACAACAAGTTTCTCTTTTTTTGCACTACCGCAAGCCGAACCAATTCGCATAATGCTCCAAACAAATGGAGGGCAAATTGTATCTTCCGCTACAGAAGATTATCGCGAAAATGATGCCTTTGAAAAACTAAGTAAAATTTTGGTAAACTACGATGTGTTTATTGCACAAGCTATTCAAAACAAAGAACCAGATTCTATTTTTAAAGCCATCTTTAGCGACTACAGTAAAACTTTAAACAGTTTTAAACTTGCCGAAAAAGGAACATTTGCGGGAGATTCATTGGTTAATTTACGATTGTTTCCAATTTTATCTATTGACAACAAAAAGGAAGTATATCCTCAATTTCTCTTTAACTTTTTTTATTCAGTAAACTTTAAAAACGAAAATCTACTTGCCACAACAATTTATAGCAACATGGTAGATTTTTTTGTAAAAGCACTTTGTGATAATGTGTCTGTAAAACAACAGGAAGAGTTAATTTCAAACTTAATGCAACGTGCAAAAGTTTCAAAAATTCTATACAATTATACTGCCGAAAAAATATACGTCAGTGCAGTATCAGGTGAAAAAGAAGAAATGACAACTGCATTTACGCAATGGTTAAATACAGAAGAGGAAGCCTCTTCCTTATCCGTTTTACGTGCAAAAACCAAACAGCTATCTGCCTCAATGCCAGGTAAATCTTTTATGGATATTCCACTAAAAAATTCAAGTATATATCAATCACTATCACAAGTTGTTGTTAAAAATAAATTTACGCTACTTGCATTTTGGGAAAGCGATTGCCACCACTGCCGCAGTGTGATGCCGGTAGTAAAAATGGTTTATGATACTTTTAATCTAAAAGGTTTTGATGTAGTTGCTGTGTCATTAGATCAAGATACAGTTGCATGGAAAAACTACTTATCTCAACTTCAACCCAAGTGGAGTAATATAAACATTCCTAATCCTACTAGTCCAATAGTAAATCACTATTTTATATTTCAACTTCCAACTTTAATATTGATTGATAACAAAGGAATAATTGTGAAACGGCTTTCTTCAATAGCAACAATTGGAGACTTTTTAGATAAAGTATTAAAGTAAAAATGGCGCTTTGTTTTGCTAACTGTATAATCTAAAATACATTACGTGTATGCCATTTACTACATTAAGGCTACTTTAAACTTTATATACAAATAATGAAACTAAACCAGAATAAGGCTTTTGCTTAAACTCTTAACTTTGGCACTTTCTTTGCTATAATAACTTTAATACTATCACTATTAATTATGCTAAAACATTTACTTTTAATTACCGCAATATCTTCAATTACATTTTCTTACGCCCAAAGCGGCAGAGTAGGTATAGGCACAAGCAATCCTGAACAGAAATTAGACGTTGCCGGAAGCGCAAAAGCCAACGATAAAGTAATTGGCACACGAGGCTTTGTGGCAGGAAGCGTAACTACCGATACGGCAACCGCAGTATTTTCAACAGACATAAAAGACAAAGGTTTTTACATACCACGCTTAACCACATCTGAAAAAACAACATTAGGGAATAGCTTAAACTCTGGCAATAAAGGCTTATTAGTATTTGATACGGACTTAAACAGAACCGATTTCTGGAACGGTACAGCATGGAAAGCAGTAGGCGATGGAGTAGCAAGTCCAATAACTGCTGATAATGGGTTGAATATAAATACCGGCAGTAATGTGCGCTTAGGCGGAAGCCTAATTGCAAGTACAGAAGTAGATGTAAGCAATAACACTTTAAAGTTCACTAATACAGGAGGAGCAAGCGGCACAGGTATAGGAATTTCTACAACTGCAAGTGGTGCAACACCCGATGCTAATACTTTAGTAACCATCAATCCCAACAACAATACTTTTAGAAATGGTATTGGCATAAATATGAGCGGTATGACCAGCAAAGGAAACGGTATAAATATTGGTAGCGGAAGCTCAAATGCAAGAGGCTTTTTTTACAGTAATACTTCAGGAAGCAATGGTGTATTTTGGGGAATCGGCTCAGAACTATCCACTACAAATATTGTTTCGGGCTATAACGCATATAGAAACGGAAGCGGCTTAAGTTATGGTTTATTTGGTATCACGGGAACAAACTCCGCATACACAAACAATGCAAACACTTGGGCATTATTTTCACAAGGGCGTGCCGTAATTTCAGGAGAAAGCTCTCCAACTTCTACACTCGGTACAGATTTAGAAGTTAGAAATACAACTTCCGGTTCAAATCCTGTAACTGTTTCATTAAGGCAAACTACACAAAATCAAAATATAGGCGATGTTTTAGCCAATATCAATATAGGCGATAACAACAGCAATAATCCTCAAGCACAAATAAAAACACTGCGCGAAGCGGCTTCTTCAAGCACCTCAGATGTGCCAACTGCTATTACTTTTTCTACTACAAAAGATGGAACTAATACACTTACTGAACGCATGCGCATTTCAAATGATGGGAGTGTGAAAGTTGCTAACCTAAGCAATGGAGTTGTGAAGGCTACAAGCGCAAATGGAACACTAAGCAGCGGACAAGTAAACTTAGCATCGGAAGTAACAGGAACTTTGCCTGTGGGCAATTTACCAAACTTAGCAGGAGATGTAACAGGAGCCTTAAATAGCAATACCATTGCCACCAATGCAGTTACAACATCAAAAATTGCAAACAATGCGGTAACAATAGCAAAACTACCTACTGGAGCAACAAACACTACTTTTTTACGCGGGGACGGAACTTGGGTAACGCCTATTGATAACAATACAACTTACACAGCAAGCAATGGGTTAAATATAAACTCAAACGATGTTCGCTTGGGAGGCACGTTAAGTACAAATACAGATGTAGCATTAAATAGTAAAAACATTTCTTTCTCAGGAAGCGGTAATATTGGAATTGGGAACAATTCACCTTATTACAAATTACATGTTACTCGTGATGCAGGGCAAAGTTCGGTAAGCGAATTTTATATGGGAGATGGAACACAATCCCTTCATTTTAATTCTAACTTAGGTCCAGGGCACTATAATCCGCTTGTAAGTGCTGGAGATCATGGTATGATATTTTCAAACGGCACTCAAAATAGTGGCAATTTAGTAATTGGACCGTGGAGCAACACAGCTGCAGGCATTAAAGTTATGGCAGATGGCAGAGTTGGTATTGGAACAGGAAGCCCTGCAGGGAAACTACAAGTGATGGGTTCTTCTATGGTTTATAGCACAAAAACAGATGCTATTGAACCTAATTATGCAACCGGAGACCAAACTGTGCTACTTGGACTTTATACAGCCGGCTCCTCGGTAAAATTTGAATTTTATGCCACAGGCGGCTGGGCAGAAAAAGGTGCAGAATTTAATGTGGCAGGAGAATGGAATAACCAGCCTTCAATTACTGTAATTTCAGACCCGAGCAGACTTATTGGAGGGCGATTAAAATTATACTTTAAACCAAATGGTTCTCCTTCTTATGGCTCATTTTGGTTAGCAGCAACTTGGGAAAATGTTTCACCTAGCAAATCATCTGCAAATGCTTTAAGATTTCGTGTTACCTCTGCTGCCGATTTTGATGTTTCTAATACAACTTCATTTTCAGGATATACACAATTGAATCGCAATGAAGAAAATGGACCAATTGGTTCTATTATGGCTTGGCATAAAAACTTACCAGGCGTTCCGGGGCTTCCTTCAAACTGGGTAGAATGTAATGGGCAAACATTAAGTGATGCAGCAAGTCCTCTAAACGGGCAAGTAATTCCAAACTTAAATGGCAATAACTATTTTTTAAGAGGAAATACTGCTTCCGGATCTATTGGTGGAGCGGCATCGCATACACATGGAATAAATATTCAACAAGTTGGCTGGGATGCTGCACCAGATGCGAGCCATTATACTGATGGCACAATAATTTCTACAGCCGCTGCAAGTAACTTACCACCTTATATGGATATAGTTTGGATTATGCGGGTAAAATAAATTATACCCATTCTCCGCGCTGCTCAACATATTCATTAGGACTAATTGAAAATATATTTAGAACCAAGACATACAATAATCAATAAATTGTTATTGAATAATACCTTCTCTAATTCTCTCTCTGTAACAAATTTAAAAACTGTACCGAATATATAGTTGTACCAAAATAATTATAAGTTAGCCCGATGTGATAGTCGTTTAGGGGACAATGTAATTGGACTATTACGAATATCCAATCTGCATTATCTCAATTCTATATATATTGGCATTTTAATTACTCCAAAACATAATGGCAGGCAAAAAATTACAGCACTTTAAGAATATTGATGCACTTCGCTTTTTTGCCTTTTTAAAGGTGTACTTGCATCATCTGCCTATTGCTTGCAGTACTTGGTGGCTTAGCCAAATAAAATCTGGAGGAGGACTTGGCGTATTGCTATTTTTTGTATTGAGCGGGTTTTTAATTACCTGGATTTTAACGAAAGAAAAGCTTATACATCACAAGATTAACGCATTGAATTTTATTATTAGGAGAATCTTAAGAATTTGGCCCGTTTACTATTTGGTATTAGCCTTTATATTTTTTACACCCTATCATATTTTACAGCATTTAGGTTTAGTATTCGGAGGGTATCACCCCAACGCATTGTATTCAATTTCTTTTATGGAGAATTACCGGATGTTACAAATGGATACACTACCTGGAATTAGTCCATTAACTGTTTTTTGGTCTCTCTGCATTGAAGAACATTTTTATATTTTCTGGTTGCTATCTTTTAGTTTACTACCCAAAAAAATTCTCCCATATTTTCTCTTTTCATGCTTTCCATTAGCTATTTTTTTTAGGTGGATTGAACCATCTATTTGGCAGAATCAGAATATTTTTACCAATGATTTATTTACTAACCTTGATTTGTTTGCAGCAGGTGGATTGCTTGGCTATTACACTGCTGCGAAGCCTGATAACATAAACTATTTCTTTAATAAAACACCTAACAAAGCACAATGGGCTTATATTGCAATAGTTTTATTATTAGTTTTTTTTCATGCTAATATTTTACCAGAAAGCGCTTTCGGTAAATTAAATATTTTAAAAAATACTGTTTTTGCAATTACTTTTTCCGGGCTAATTGCTGTTTTAATTTCAAAAAATTCAGTAGTTAGTTTCTCTAATAATGGCGTTCTTTCCTTCTTAGGAGAACTTAGTTACGGCATGTATGTATATCATCTAATATTCATTCTCTTGGCACTTAAATTATGCGAAGAACAGAACCTTAATCTTAACAGTTTCACTACTAAAATTCTGTTTATTATATCAACCTTTTCCCTAACGGTACTTCTTAGTTATTTGAGTAAAACTTTTTTTGAAAATAATTTTTTGAAACTTAAAAAGTTTTTCCAATAGCTATCTCCAAATGTGCCAATACAAGATAGAACCAAGAAATAAGTAATACAAGTTAATTCGCTAACTATCTAATTTTTCTCAACTTCAAATTTACTCATTCTCGCATTTTCACATCAACTCATCAATACCAACAAACTCAAAGCCTAATGCTTTGTATTTACTAACAAACGAAGGTAAAACAGCAAGTGTTTTTGCGCCCCAATCGTGCAATAGAATAATATCTCCGGCTTTAGTTTTTTCAAGTCGGGAAAGAAGTTTTTGCTCATCATTTATTACTGTATCGTAAGAGCGGATACTCCAACCTATTGATTGTAATTTTAGCTCCGTTACAGCCTTTGCAATATTTGGATTTGTAACACCAAATGGTGGGCGAAACCACAACACATTTCTTCCGGTTACACGTTCTATCGCTTCGTTTCCTTTTGCAATATCGTTCATAATTTTTTCCTTACTAAACAGTGGAAAAGCATTTGTGTGTGAGTAACTATGGCTTCCAACCAAATGCCCATCTTCAACTATTCTGCGTACAACATTTTCGTTTCCCCGAATATTTTTCCCGATTAAAAAGAATGTAGCTTTTACATCTTCCGCTTTCAACAAATCTAATAAGTGCAATGTTTTTTCAGTTATCGGTCCATCATCAAATGTGAGAGCAATTTTCTTTTCTTGCTTAGTGCTTTTATTAAACGAAACAAGGAAATAATTAAGCTGAATAAAATAACTGCCAACTGCAATGGCAACTAAATATAAAAGTGCGGGGACAAAAAGAAACCAAAACGGGATAAGTTTTAAGAAAAACAAAACTACCAAAAGCAAAAAAGCTATCAGTAATATTCGTTTCACAAAACTATGTTTCAACATTTCTCAAAAATGAAAAAAGAATGATAGCTCTTATATTTATTGTGCAACAAAATCACATTCGATTCGCGCTCTGCATTTTTTAAAACTAACGTACTTGGAATTTGTTGTTGCTTGAATATTTGCGCAATTGCATAAATTGCAAAACTCACGGCTGTCATGTGTTCGCCACACAAATGCTTATATGCAAGCTGTGTAGCATCTTCAAAAAGGTTTTTGTTTATAGTATTAAATACAGCATCATTGCTTTTGTCGCCATTCATGCCGTTCATCACCACATCAACATCTGCATTTCTTAAATTATTTTTAGCTAAAAATTCTTGCAGTAGTATTTCAATATTTTCATTGTTATGCGCTGTTTTAAAAGCTTTCAACTTACAATAAGTAGTAGTATTTTGCTCATGCGCCATTAAAAAATAAGCTGCACCTTCGCCCACAATTACACCATCGTTATTTTGCGAAAACATTGCCAAATTACTGCAAGGCTCTGCCTGCAAATCGTTTGTTTGCATCAGCGAAGCATAGTTAAACTCTCCTATTTCTTCGTAAGTGCCCACCAACACATTTTGCTTACCTTCTTTCAATAAAAATTGAGCATCGTAAAGCGCACTTTCCAAACTAAACCACTTTTGCGAAAAAGTATTATTGTGCCCGTGGCAAGCTGTGAGCAAAGCGATATTTGAACTTACTGTATTGTGTGTAGATTGTATAAAAGAAGTTGGGCTTACTACGCCTTCATTCGTAGAAATAAAATCGCGCAAAAACCGCTGGGATAACTCTAACAGTCCATAACCCGTTCCGGTAGAAATAGCATCAGGAGTTTTTATGCCTGCATCGTTTAGTGCTATTAAACCGGCAGCAGTGCCATACTTCACTATACGGCTCATTCTGCGCAGAGCAGTAACATCAAAAAACTTTGAATAATCGGTATCTACACAATAAATTCTGTTAGTATTATATTCCTTTATTTCTTCTAAAAACACTTGGTTATTAAAAGTAGGTTGCGGAGAAATACATCCAATGCCATTTATATACATTTCTACTTCTTGTATTTTGAAAAAATAAGCGAAGAGCAATTTCCACCAAAGCCAAACGAATTACTCATTACATGATTTAATTCCACATCTTTCACAAGTTCTGTAACGGGCTTAAAATTCAGTTCTTTCATTTGAGTTGCAAACCTAAGATTTGGAAAAATTAAACCATGCTCCATTCCTAACAAACTATAAACTGCTTCTACACTTCCACTCGCGCCCAACGTGTGTCCCGTAAAGCTTTTAGTTGAACTTGCAGGCGGCACTTTAGAAAATATTCTTTGTATGGCTGTGCCTTCGCTCACATCATTATTTCCCGTTCCTGTGCCGTGCAAATTGATGTATGAAATATCTTCTTTTTGTAAGCCACTTTTTGCAAGCGCTTGTGTCATTGCCAAATAGTTTCCTTTACCTTCAGGCGAAGAAGCTGTTTGGTGAAAAGCATCGTTGGCATTGGCATAACCACTCACAAAAAATTTCTTTTCTTTATTTTGCTCTTGCATCACACGCTCCGAAGCCAAAACGATGTAAGCCGCACCTTCGCCCAAGTTTAAGCCGTTTCTATTTTCATCAAAAGGAGTGCAAGGTTTTTTATCCAATATCATTAGCGCATTAAAACCGTTTAGCGTAAAGCGCGAAAGCGAGTCTGCACCTCCGGCTACAACTACATCAAGCACTCCGGCTTCTATTAAACGAATAGCATACATAATGCTGTTTGCGGAAGAAGAACAAGCTGTGCTAATGGTTGTTACAAAGCCATTTATTTGCAAAGCCTCAGCTGCAATTTCCGTAATGGTGCCGCAATCGTGCTGAAGTACTCCGGTGAGTTGCGCTCCGGTTTTATCGATAAGAAATTCTTTGTAGCGCTGCTCGGTATTGTCCATTCCGCCAACGGTATTAGCTGAAATAAAGCCAACTCTGTATTTACTGAAATTTATCCCGGAATTTTCCATCGCTTCTTTTGCGGCAATGGTGCTAAGCAAAGATGTGCGCGGGCTTCCGAACTTCACTCCTGCCATTTCTGCTAATTCGCTATTAGTAAATTTTACTTCTGCAACAGGTAAAGTTTCGGAGTAAGCAGATTGCAAATACTCCATTTTTCCTATGCCTGATTTTGAATGAAGCAGCGAATGGAAATTTTCTTCCACATTTTTACCTATGGAAGTAATTACTCCTTTTCCGGCAATATACACGCCCATGAAATTTGTTTAGGCTGCTTTGTGAGAAGAAATATATTCTGCCATACTCCTAACTGTTTGGAATACTTTCGGACCTTCAGTTGGGTCGGCTAATTTTATACCGTATTTTTGCTGCAATAAAACTATCAATTCCAATGCATCAATAGAATCTAAGCCTAAACCTTCGCCAAACAGCGGTTGGTCTGTGCCAATTTCTTCGGCTTTTAAATGTTGTAAATTAAGCTGCTCAACAATTTGTGTTTTTAAAGTTGCAATTAGTTCTTCCATGATTTATCTAATAGTTTTTGTATGTTTTCTGTCGAATGAATAATTCCATTTTCGCTTTTCCGCACCAAATAAAAAAAAGCCTCTGTACTTTCTCCATAAAAATTTGCCCAACCACTTATACAAATGCTTACGCGTTTCTCTTCAAAAAGCGATTGTACATATTTTGTTTGAAATTCCGGATTAAACTCCTCAAAAATAAAAGTTGCCGTTTCTCCTTTTAAACCGTGGCGAATGCTTAATTCTCCTGCTGCAATATTGGGTAATGTGTACACAAAGAGTGCCGGACTTGGAATACTTTCAGTAGATTGAAAGTACTTTTCATCTGTATCTAAACAACCATCGGCTGTAGAAAAAATAAGCCCTTTTTCAAATGCCGAAATAACTTCTTCCGCAGCATCTTGTTCAAACAATTTATCACAAGTTACAAAAGCGAGTTTCGATAAATTATCCATCTTAAAAAATTTAGGATAATTCAGTTTCATTACTTCGTAATAGGTTGAAAAGAATGTTTCCATTGCACTTTCGAGCAATACATTTCCATTCACTTTTAAAGTGCCGTTTTTAAAAGATGCAAAGCTTGAGATTCTTACATTATTCATTTAACGGTGCAAATATAGCCGTTGCAACAACTTAATTTTGCCAACAGGTAAGATTGTTTACTATTTTGTTGAATTAGTAACTTTTGGTAGCGTTCACAAAAATCAATTACAACTTCTGTGCTTGAATTGAAATATCAAAATACTTATCCGGCTTGGTTACCGGCTGATATGTTTTAATAGCTATCTTTTTCGGATAATAAATACCGCAAAGCGTGTTGCTTACTCTGTAAATTGAATTTCGTTTTTCTGCCGGAGCGCCATCTAAAATTCCAGCAATCACATCGGCACGCATGTCTTCGTAATTGTTGCCACAATCGTGCCAAACTATTATTGAATTTTCATCTTTTAAAAGTTTAAAAACACTTGCCGTATCCGCTTTCACACCTTGGTAAGTGTGATCTCCATCAACAAAAATCAAATCAAATTTTTGGTTCAGCGAAGAAAAATCGAAGGTTTGAGAATTGTGCCCAATACGTTTTAAATTCGGAAAATCTTTTAGAAAAAAACCATCCATTTCAATGATACGCTCGCTAAATCCCATGTCACGCATTTCTTGTTTCGATAAACTGATAGCAACAGCACTTTCGCACTCCGGAACCACGTTTACCAAGCTTTCACCACGCCAGCTTCCAATTTCCAAATAATTGCAATGCATAATTGACTTGGCTAATTCTTTCAAAAAAACTAAATCGTTTGGGTGCGAAGTTCCATCTAAAAAACTATAGCGCGTAATGCTTGAATTTAGCGCTGGTAACAGTTCCAACAAATCCACAACAGGCAATCCATTTTCAAAGCCGTACTGCTTCACCACCGATTTTGCTTTTTGAATTTCAGAAAATGCCATTAGCGATTTAATAAACTCAGATGTGTTATTCAAAACCGCAGGAATAAAATTCAGGATTGCTTCTTTTTTTCTACTCATAAATTTTCAATGGAAACTAATGCCAGCAAACATAAAAAAAGAATAACAAGAAAATGATGCGTCTAATTAGCTGAACGGAATACATAAAAGTGTGGGCATAAAATGCTGCTAAAGCGCTTAAAACATAGAACTTTGAATACTAAATACAGAACAGTTTTCGTTTAGAAACAAAATAATTACTATGCTATTACAAATTGCTTACGACAGCACTGCACAAGTTGCAAACGCCACTGCAAGCCAAGATTCCCTTAGCTTACTGAGCCTGATAATGAAAGGCGGCTGGATAATGGTACCGATTTTGGCGCTGAGTGTGGTTGCCGTTTTCTTAATTATTGAACGGTTTATTGTGATTAAACAAGCATCGAATGTTGACCCAAACTTTATGCGAAACATTAAAGAATTTCTCTTGGCAGGGAAAATGGATTCTGCATTAGCGATGTGCAAAAGTACAAATACGCCAATCGCAAGGTTGCTCGAAAAAGGTTTAAAACGCTTGGGTAAACCAATTAAAGAAATTGAAAGTGCGGTTGAAAACACAGGCAAATTAGAAATCTATAAACTGGAGCGGAACTTAGGCTACATCGGCATTATAGCTGCGATTGCACCAATGTTTGGTTTCGTGGGAACCATTTCGGGTGTTATCAAAATTTTCTACAACATCTCTTTAGCAGATAATATTTCAATAGGAATTATTGCCGGTGGTTTGTACGAAAAAATGATTACCACCGCAGCTGGTTTAATTGTTGGAATTATCGCTCACATCGGTTTCCACTTTTTAAATACGATGATTGACAGAGTGAGTTTTCAATTAGAAACTACCGCAGTAGATTTTATTGATATTTTGCAAGAACCTGCAAAGTAAACTCTATTAAAAACGAAGTAAACACAATTGAGTTATGCGTTTAAGAAAAAGCAGATTACATTCAGAAGTGCGAACAGATTCGCTCAGCGACATCATGTTTTTCTTGATGCTGTTTTTCCTTATTGTATCTACAATGGTAAGCCCATCGGTAATTAAATTGGTGCTGCCGAAAGCCGAAGCAGGGCAATCGGTAAGCAAGCAAAATATTACCATTTCGGTTGATGCACAAAAAAATTATTTCATCAACGATAAGCCAACTTCGCCCGAAACGGTTGAAACAGATTTAAGCGGAATAGTGAAAGATATTAGCGATGCAACAGTGGTAATTCGCGCAGATAATACTTTGCCGGTGCAAGTAGTGGTAGATTTAATTTCAATAGGAAACAGATTAAAAGTAAAAATGGTTTTGGCAACTAAAAATTCTTAGTTGTGGAATTTATATTTGGAAAATATCTTTAAAACATGCTATCAGCAACATTTGAAAATGAAAACAAAAACTTTGAGCAACGGAAGAAAATAACTTCTGTATTGTTCACTGTTTTAGTGCATGGCTTGCTGCTGCTTGTTTTATATTTCAGCACACTTTCGCTTCCCAATCCACCATACCAAGAAAACGAAGGCGGAATGAGCGTAAACTACGGCACATCTGATGTTGGCACAGGCAATGAACAAGCCTTTACTTACACACCTGTGGAAACGCCACCACAAACAGCGCCAAACGAAGCAACACCGCAAGCTGCACCTGAAGTAGAAGATATTGCAACACAAGATATTGAAGACGCTCCGGTGATTGCAAAAACAGAAAAAGCAAAACAACCTACCGTAACCAAACCTGTAGAAACACCAACAAAACCAACCAAGCCAACAACCAACACCGCTCCTCCTACTCCACCGCAACCTAAAGCCGATGAAAATGCGCTGTTTAAACCCGGTGCTTATGGCAAACCAAATAACAGCACTGGCGATGGAACAGGTGGAGGAAAAGGCGACCAAGGCGAATTGGGTGGCGACCCAAATTCAAAAAGTTACGAAGGCAGCGGAAAAGGTTATGGGACAGGAAATGGCGATGGCATTGGAGATGGAAATGTACGCCTTTCAGGAAGGCAACTGCGCTTTAAGCCACAAGTAAATGATCGCTCTCAGGCAACCGGAAAAGTAGTAATTCAAATTAAGGTAGATAGAACCGGAAAAGTAGTTGAAGCGCGATATACGCAAGCCGGCTCCACTACTGCCGATGAAGGTTTAATTCGCACTTCTATTGAAGCAGCTTACAAATATCGCTTCGATGAAAATCTTAATGCCGCAGAAGTACAAAACGGTGCAATTAGTTTTATTTACAAAGTACATTAGCACTTTCTATTTTCGATTTTTTAAAATTCAGTTTTAAAACATGAACATATTTTATTGTGCAGAAGCAGCAGTATCAAATGTTTGCGCATTAGATGAAACTGAAGCACATCATGCTGTTTCAGTAATGCGCTTAAAAGTTGGTGATTCAATTTTTATTTTTGATGGAAAAGGGAAACTGTTTTCTGCCAATATTCTTTCAGCACATAAAAAAGAAGTTACTATAAAAATTGATGCAGAAAAAACAGAAAAAAAACTGCCTTACCATTTACACATTGCCATTGCTGCAACTAAGCAAATGGAACGCTTAGAATGGTTTACAGAGAAAGCAGTTGAACTAGGCGTGAGTAAAATTACACCAATAATTTGCGCCAGAAGCGAGCGCAAAGAATTAAAAACCGATAGGCTAAAAAAGGCGGCAATGGCTGCTTGCAAACAAGCTAAGCAATTTGAATTACCGGAAATTGAAGAAGCAGTTTCGCTCAATAAATTTCTACAATCGAACTTGCCTGAACATAAATTTATTACTTGGTGCGAAATGCCTGAAACTAAAATTGAACTATCAAATTTCACACATCAAAATTCTGTTTTCTTAATTGGACCCGAAGGTGATTTTACCGCTACGGAAGTTACTGCTGCAAAGCAAGTAGGCTTTAAAGAATGTAGCTTAGGAAATTCAATTTTAAGAACTGAAACTGCCGGAATTTTTGTGGCTGCGCTAAAACGGGAATAAACGCAAACTTACAATCTACCATTTGCTTTCTTCCTATTCTATTTCCAATAGTCTAATAAGTTTTTGATTGCTGTTTGAACAACTGAGGTGCTTTTACGCCCAAAATAAGTTGCCCATTTTTATTGAGTAAAAAACCAATTTCTATTTCAACTATTGCTTCTTCTTCACTACCATACAAAACAACTGTTCGTGTTACTTTAAATTTAGGATAACTCTTCTTTATATACAGTTCATCAAACGCATCGTAACCTGCCAACTCTTCAATCCCATTTTTTCTAAATTGATATTGCTTCCCTTCAACATCAATCACAATCTTATTTGACAAATCAACTAAAACTAAATCAGGAATATTGACAATCTGCGATTTATCTCCTGCTTTATATTTTTCACGGTCTTTGTATTTCGCAAGTGGAATAGGTTCGCCTTTCAACGGAATGAAATATCCTTTTTCGCTTCCTGCGTGATTTTCAAAAATGGAATAACCTTGTGTAAAATTCTCAACAACCAAATGAATAAAAATTGTTCCCAATTTTTCTCCTTCAGTTTCATACCTCCAATAATCATTTGTAAAAGTTGTAGATGGTATCGATAATTTCTCAAGAGAGATATTTAGTCTATTTGCAAGTTGAATGAATTTGTTCTTTATCCCTACACTTTGCTGAGTTGGCAATTGATGTTTAGTAACTACAATTTTATCTTTCCAACCTAATTTTCTCAAAGTTTGAGCGATAATAGTTGTCATTCCAATATTGGGGTCGTGTGCTAATCTTCCACCATTTAGTAACTTTGCAGTTATCTCAATCCTGTCTTTCTTTTTAATTATTTCAACCGACTGTCCATTCCTCGTTGGGTTCATTTTTTCTTTTAGTTCAATAAACTCTTCTATTGAATTAAAAGCATTAAACCGCTTATCGTCAAGTCCTTTCTTTCCAAGAATTGTTACGCCTAATGATTTGAGCATTTTTGTTCCAAAAATATATGTATCAGTAGGATTCTTCTTTTGCTCAACTTGCAAATTGTACAACATTATCTTGGGTACATTAGGGTAATAGTTTTGAACAAAAACAAATTTTGAACAACGCTGATAAACACCACTATTTCTGCTTTCCTTATCATCTGTTTTAGTTTCTTCTATTGCATAAATTGGTGTATCATTTATTGAAGGTTCTTTTTCTTGATAAAAAATTAGATGATCAACAAGACTTGAACTTCCTGAAATTGTCTTAATAAAAACCTTACCAACTTTGTTGCAACGAAAACCTATTACTTCATAAGTAAATGTGAATTTAGTGTTTTCTAAAATCGGTAAAACTTGAATACTTCCAACAAAAGCCGCAAAGCCATAATCTTTGGCGAACTTTTGAAATATTGTTGCCAAAACCTCTTTTTTCAGACGTTCTTCCGTCATAAACCAAAGGTTATTAGAGCATTATTGGGGCGTTTCCCTTCGGGTCGGGCTATTGCTACAATCTTTTTCGCCTTGCGGGACAAAAAAGGATTTTCGCTACTATCCCTAACGCACAAAGAAAAGTCATTTCAATAACTCAACAATTTTTTCTATCGTAATTTCTTCATTTTCGTACTTTTTGAAAAGGCAAATTTCACCATTTTTACAACTGCAATTCTGATTAGTCTAACAATTTACTTCAATTTTATCAATTTATTGAAATTCATTTTCTCTAAAACACAAACTTACAACTTACCGTTTGCTCTCTTCCAATCTACTTCGGCAACTAAATAATCTCGTAGCGCTGTAAAATATAGTATTTCTGCATCTTTTAAAACATTTTCGGCATCAATTACTTCTTGATAAATTGCATACGCATTTTCATAGCGAACTTTCACATCGTTCAGAATTTCCTCTGCCAAATTGATGTTCTGCTGCTGGAATTTTACGTTGCGTGCAGCATTGGCTAAATTAAGTGCCGTAGCTTGTAATTGATAGTTTACTGATTGCTCAATATCCAAAAGATTATTGGCATTTTTCTTTAAGTTTAATTTTTGCTGTTGCGCTATTGCAGCTTTTTGCAATCCATCAAAAATTGGCATGGTTAATCTCAAGCCTAAATACGAAACCTGATTCCATTTCACTGCAAAAACATTCGCATCATTTGAAAAACCTTGTCCGCCAACATAACCAAAAAACGAAACGCTTGGCGCATACTGCATATTGGTTTTTCGCAACTGCCATTTGTTTAAAATCGCTTGCTGCATCTCGCTCTTGTACTCAATTCTATTTGCAAAAATAGTTTGTGCTTCAGCTAATTCAATAAGTGTATCGGGGTTAAAATTTAATGGTAAACTTTCCGCAACTTCAACTTGTTCTTTTATAGAAAAACCAATTTGCTGACACAAAAAAAGTTTTGATTGGCTAAGCGCATCTTGCGATAATTGCTGCTGATATTGCGCTTGCTTTAAATTTAAAAGCGCACGATTTACATCAGTTTTTGTAGCATTTTTATTATCGAATTTCACTTGAGTGCTTTCAAGTATTTTCTTGTTCCGCTCTACGGTTTTATTCGCTTTTTCAACTTGCTGAATATTGAGTTGCGCATTGTAATATGCTTTTGTAACATTTACCTTTAACTCAATGGTAGCTTGCTGAATTTGAAATTCGCTCAGCACTTTTCCTTCTTTAGAATATAAAATATCACCTATTGCTCCGGCATCAACAATTGGTTGGGAAAAATCTAATCCTGCTGTGCTATTATATTTTATACCAAATTTTATATCTTTAAAATCACCTGGTTTCCCGCCAAAAAATTGTGCCGGAATTGGTGTAACTGCTAAGTACAAATTATCTCTATATTCCGCAGAGACATTCACTTTAGGTAAATACTTTGTAATACTTTCAAAATTTTTTGAAGCTGCAATTTGCCTATTTATTTTATTGTTTTGAAAAGCCGGAGAATGTTGTTGAGCGTAATCTATCGCTTGCTGTAAAGTGAAAGATTGTTGTGCTGTAACCTTGAAACAGAAGCCCAAAACACACAAAACAAAAAAGCCGCACCGCATGGAATACATTTTTAAAATTCGAGTGCAATAAAAAACATAGAATTGAGATTTTTAACCCGAAATATTTCTATTGAAATATATTATGAAATTTTTGCCCAAATCGCTCCTTCTGCCATATTTTTTAAATATTCTTGAAGTGGCTTGTTTTCTTGCATTTCCAATGTAGGATCTTCTTCTAAGAGTTTAAAAGCTTGCCTTCGCGCAGCTTCCAACAATGGAGAATCTTGTGGTAATTCAGCAATTTTCAAAGCGATATCACCGCTTTGGCGCGTGCCATCAATTTCACCCGGTCCGCGCAAGCGCAAATCTTCTTCGGCAATAACAAAACCATCGTTGGTTTCACACATCACTCTTAGCCTTTGCTTGGCAGTATAACTTACTTTTTCACCCGTCATTAAAATACAAAACGATTGCTCTGCACCTCTGCCAACTCTGCCGCGCAATTGGTGCAATTGCGACAAGCCAAAACGCTCTGTGTTTTCAATTATCATCACAGAAGCATTCGGCACATTTACGCCAACTTCAATTACAGTTGTAGCAACCATAATATCAGTTTCGCCTTTCACAAAGCGCTGCATTTCGTACTCTTTGGTTGCAGCAGGCATTTTGCCATGCACCACACTTACTGCATAATCCGGCAACGGAAACCAACGCGCAATAGCGTCAAAGCCTTCCATCAAACTTTTCAAATCCAATGCTTCGCTTTCTTCAATTAAAGGATAAACCACATAAATTTGCCGCCCTTTTGCAATCTCATCTTTTAAGAAATTAAACACCGCTGTTCGCGAAGCTTCTGTTCTGTGAACAGTTTTAATTGGCTTTCTGCCGGGTGGCAATTCGTTAATGATACTCACATCTAAATCGCCATAAACTGTCATAGCAAGCGTGCGTGGAATTGGTGTTGCCGTCATCACTAAAACATGTGGTGGCTGTATGTTCTTTTGCCAAAGTTTTGCGCGTTGTGCTACTCCAAATCGATGCTGTTCATCAACAATAGCAATACCTAAATTTTTGAATTGAACGGTATCTTCTAACAAAGCGTGTGTGCCAATTGCTATTTGAAAAGTTCCTTCTTTCAAGTTAGAAAGAATCATTTTTCGCGCAGCAGATTTGGTGCTTCCGGTAAGCAAAACAACGTGAATACCGAGTGGTTTCAAAAGTTGCGAAATACCTTCGTAATGCTGTGTAGCTAAAATTTCAGTTGGAGCCAACAAACATGCTTGAAAACCATTATCTAAAGCCATCAACATTGTAAAAAGCGCCACTATAGTTTTGCCGCTTCCCACATCGCCTTGCAGCAAACGATTCATCTGTTTTCCGCTTAAAGTATCACGTCTAATTTCTTTCAAAACTCGTTCTTGCGCTCCGGTAAGTTTAAATGGCAAATGGTTTCTATAAAAATCATTGAAAAACTTATCGAGGTGCGGAAACACAAAGCCTTTAGAGTTTTCAACGCGAATAGCTTTTTGCTTCACCATTTTTAATTGCAACAAAAAGAGTTCTTCAAATTTTAATCGCTTTTTAGCTGCATAAAGCTCACCTTCACTACTTGGAAAATGAATGTTTCTATACGCCCTAAAACGACTTATCAAATCCTGCGACTGAAGCAGTGAATAAGGCAAAAATTCCGGCAACTCTTTTTCGCTTAATTGCTCACAAAGTTGTTGTGTAATTTTCAGTATTCCCTTAGAATCTAAATACCTTTTTCGCAATGTTTCGGTTGAAGAATAAACCGGCTGCAATCCTTTGCCCTGCTCAGTTTTCACACCAGCAATTACAGGTTCAATTTCAGGGTGCGAAATATTAAAAAAGCCTTTGAATAATTGTGGTTTTCCGAAAACAATATAACTCACATTTGGGTTAATGGTTTTCAAAATCCAATCTACACTTTGAAACCAAACTAAATCTATCGTTCCGGTTTCATCAGTAAATTTTGCCGCAAGTCTTTTCGCCCGATTAGTACCAATTACTTTTAGTTGATGAATTCTTCCACTCAACTGAATGTATTGTGTTTGCTCATTTATATCAGCAATTTTATTCACCACAGAGCGGTCAATATATCGAAACGGAAAGAACTCCAGCAGATCTTTGCAAGTGTGAATATCCAAGTATTTGCGTAGCAATTCTCCGCGCTGTGGACCAACACCTTTTAAGTATTCAATTGGCGAAGAAAGAAGACTGTTATTCATGGCAATTACTCGTAGCGCAAAGCTTCTACAGGGTCTAAATTAGATGCTTTTATTGCCGGATACAAACCTGCGCTAAGCCCAACTAAGAAAGTAAAAACTATTCCTGCTAAAACCCAAACCCAAGGAAAAACAAAACCACTTTTAGTGATTAAACTTACCACATTGCCCAACAATACACCAATAACAATTCCAACAATTCCGCCTATTTGGCAAATCACAATTGCTTCGGTAAGAAACTGGATTCTAATAATTCTTTTTGTTGCCCCAATCGCTTTGCTGATACCAATTTCGCGCGTGCGCTCGTTCACACTCACGAGCATAATATTCATTAACCCAATTCCTGCACTTAGCAGTGTGAGTATTCCAATAACAATTGTGGCATACTTCACCGACTTCAATTGGTCTAAAATTTTATTGGCAAGTCGCTCGCTTTTTCCAATATCAAAATCGTTTTCATCTGCCACATTCAACTTTCGAATATTGCGCATCACACCTATTGCTTCATCAATGGCAAGGTCTAATTCTTTCGCAGTTGCGGTCATCACATTCACAATAAAATTGGCATCTTGCGAAGGAAAAAATCTACGTGCAGTAGGATAAGGCAAAAGCACTTGGTTATCAGAACCGCCTTGGCTTGAGCCTTTTGAAGCCTGAATGCCAATAATGCGAACCTTGTTACTTCCAATACTAATAAATTCGCCAATCACATTCTCTCCGGGTTGAAAAGTTTTTGCAATTACATCTTTACCAACAATAGCAACTAACTGCCCGTTTTCAACTTCTGATTTTGTGAAATTTCTGCCTTTACCAACACCCAATCCACTTACTTTTAGATAGTTTTCATCTACGCCAAAAATACGCACATTCGGATTTGTTTTATATGATTCGTGTTTAATAACCACATTGCTTTGCGCCATCCACGAAAGTGAAATTATTGCCGGATATTTATAGTTCTTTACAAACAAACTTGCTTGTTGCGGTGTAATAAAAGGGTTTTCTGCCTTTTCGCGTTTTCCTCCTTTTCCATGCCCGCCCTCTCGCTTAATAAATCCTTCGTTTCTAATACCGAAAGTGTTGCTGCCCATTTGCTTAAAATTTTGAATCATGCTTTCTTTAATGCCTTCGGTGGCAGTGAGAATGCCGATTAGCGCCATTATCCCAAACGAAATAATGAGTAAAGTGAGCACTGTTCTAAGCAAATTGCTTTGAATAGAACGAAGCGCTAAGCGGATATTTTCAAGTAAATTCAAAAGAACAGTTTTATTGAAGAAGTAAAATTATATCAATTAAAAACGGAGATGCTTTACGGTGGTTCCGTTATTTACTAACTGCATTAAAGAATCTATTCCAATGCGCAAATGTTCATCTACATAATTATGCGTAACTCCACTATCGCTGGCATCTGTTTTCACACCTTCGGGAATCATTGGTTGGTCGCTTACTAACAGCAGCGCTCCGGCAGGAATTTCATTCTTAAAAGCAGTAATAAAAATAGTTGCTGTTTCCATATCAATTGCCATTACGCGAATTTCGCGCAAATACTCTTTAAAATCTTCGTCCCACTCCCACACTCTGCGGTTTGTGGTGTAAACTGTACCTGTCCAATAATCTTTTGCGTGGTCGCGAATGGTTGTAGAAATTGCTTTTTGCAGCGCAAATGCGGGAAGTGCAGGAACTTCTTCAGGCAAATAATCGCTGCTTGTTCCTTCTCCGCGAATAGCTGCAATTGGAAGTATTAAATCGCCAATTTCATTCTTCCGTTTTAACCCGCCACATTTCCCTAAAAACAAAACCGCTTTGGGCATAATAGCAGTTAGCAAATCCATTACTGTAGCAGCATTTGGGCTGCCCATGCCAAAATTTATTATTGTGATTCCATCAGCGGTTGCACATTGCATCGGGCGATCTTCGCCAATTACTTTCACATTGTGCCATGCTGCAAATTTCTTTACGTAATTATTAAAATTGGTAAGCAAAATATACTCGCCAAATTCTTTCAACTCCATGCCAGTGTAGCGCGGCAGCCAGTTATTTACAATTTCTTCTTTTGTTTTCATCACTTTTCTTTTTCAAATATAACACGATTGCCAAATTTATTACACGAAACAAACTTCTCGTACATAATACGGATAAAATTTGCTTAATCTTGCCTTTAGCTTTAGGCTAAAACAAGTCCAAAATTATTAAACAAAAATATTTAGAAAATGAAATTCGGAACAAAAGCGATACATGCGGGTTTAGAGCCAGACCCAAGCACCGGTGCGGTGATGACTCCAATTTTTCAAACTTCAACTTATGTGCAAGAAAGCCCCGGAAAAAATAAAGGTTACGAATATGCGCGTGGAAAAAATCCTACGCGTATGGCACTCCAAAATAATATCGCAGCATTAGAAAATGGGAAGCATTGCTTATGTTTTAGCAGTGGAATGGGCGCTATTGATGCAGTTGCAAAACTACTTCGCCCGGGTGATGAAGTAATTACGGGCAACGATTTATATGGCGGCACCTACCGAATTTTTGAGAGAGTGTATTCGCAATACGGCATTAAATTTCATTACATAGATTTAAACAAGCCGGAAAATGTGTTGCCTTACATCAATGCCAACACAAAGCTTTTTTGGGTAGAAACACCAACTAACCCTACCATGCAAATTGTGGATATTGAAGCTTGTGCAGCCATAAGTAAAAAGCACAACTTAACCTTTGTGGTGGACAATACTTTTGCTTCACCATATTTGCAAAACCCACTCGATTTAGGCGCAGATATTGTAATGCACTCAGTAACAAAATATCTTGGTGGGCACAGCGATGTGGTGATGGGTGCTTTAATTACCAATAGCGATGATTTGCAACAGAAGTTGGCGTTTATACACAATTCGTGCGGTGCAGTTCCGGGTCCAATGGATTCATTTTTAGTATTGCGCGGCATAAAAACTTTGCATTTGCGCATGGAGCGCCATTGTGCAAACGGTAAGCAAATAGCTGCCTTTTTAAGTTCACATCCGCGAATAGAAAAGGTGTATTATCCAGGTTTAGAAAATCACCCAAACCACGATATTGCCAAGAAACAAATGCGCGATTTTGGCGGCATGATTTCTGTAACCATTAAAAACGCTACTTTAGAAGATACTTTTAAAATTGCATCTTCATTTCATGTTTTTTCTTTGGCAGAATCTTTGGGTGGCGTAGAAAGTTTGGTGAACCATCCGGTTACCATGACACATGCTTCTGTACCAAAATCCGAGCGCGAAAAAGTAGGCGTAACCGACAACCTGCTTCGTTTTAGTGTTGGTGTTGAAGACATTGAAGATTTGATTGCCGATTTAAAGCAAGCACTCGAAAAATAATTTCTTCTTCTCCTTTTTTGAAGATTTACTTTTTCCTGAAAAATATTTACTTTTGAACAAAGCATAAAAAACTATGCCTACACAAAAGTCAAAATATTTTAACTGCTCAGTCTGTATTTTTATATTACTTTCTCAAAAGGGAAAAATGATATCAACTGCATCATTTTTCCTTTATACTTTTTTATTAAAAGTGCTTCTCTCCTACTCCACTAAGACAATCGCTTTCTTTTACTTTCTAATAAACCAACATAAATTCTCCGCACAAACTTCTCTTTTCACACAGTAAACAATTACCATGAAAAAATTGTACACACTCATTTTCCTTTTAGTAAGTACTTTTGTGTTTGCAAAAGATGTAGATGTAAATTATGCCATGCGCGTAGCAAAGCATTTTTACATGCAAAACAGCACTGCTTCCGAGGCAGTTACACTCAAGCTTGTTTATGAATGTAGAACACCTAAAAATGTGGGCGCTGCAATAGATGATAAACCTATTTATTACGTATTTGATGTAAATGGACTAAACAGCTTTGTGATGGTTTCGGCAGAAGATTTGGTAACGCCAATTTTAGGCTACAGTACCGAAAGCTATTTTCCTATAAATAATGTAAACCAAGAAGCACAAAAATGGTTTGAAAATTACAAAGCTCAAATTATTTATGTAAAGGAAAATGTTCATTCAACTACAGAAGAAATTACTGCAAAATGGAAAAATTATTATGAAAACATTCCTGTAATTCAATCTGCAGGAAGAGGCATACAAGCAGTAAATCCCCTTTGCCAAACCAAATGGAATCAAGCACCAAATGAGAATGGAGCTTGCCCTTACAGCAATCTATACAACGAACGCTGTGTAACAGGCTGCGTAGCTACAGCAATGGCTCAAATTATGAAGTTTTGGAACTACCCAACACAAGGCGTTGGAAGCCACTCTTACAACGACCAAAATTTTGGAACACAAGCCGCCAACTTTGGTGCAACTACTTATAACTGGGCAGGAATGGGAAATACATTAAGCAGTCCTAATAGTGATGTAGCCACCTTAATGTATCATTGCGGTGTAGCCGTAGAAATGAGTTATGGCGTTGGGGCAACCGGAGGTAGCAGCGCCTTTGTAGTAGCAAGTCTTTCACCCGGACAAGCATGTGCCGAATATGCTTACAAAACTTACTTTGGCTACGACCCAAATTCACTGCAAGGTGTTTCGCGCGATAATTATACTGATGCAAATTGGATAAGTTTACTAAAAGGTGAATTAGATGCCGGAAGACCAATTCAATATGCCGGTTTTGGGCAAGGTGGCGGACACACTTGGGTTTGCGATGGCTATGACCAAAATAATTTCTTTCACCAAAACTGGGGCTGGGGTGGCAATAGCGATGGCTTCTTTTCAGTAAATAATTTAGACCCAACATCTTTGGGAGCAGGTGGCGGTACAGGAGGTTTTAACAGCAGACAGCAAGCTGTAATTGGCATTAAGCCTGCCAATGGCGGTGGCGGAGGAGGAGGCACTATCAACCAAGGTGGAATTGCATTATACGCAGCAACCACAGTAAGTGCCAACCCTGTACAGTCTGGTAGCAGTTTTTCTGTTTATGCAGATATTGCTAACTCAGGATCTACTAATTTTACCGGAAACTTTGCTGCGGCAATCTTTGACCACAACGGTGTATTTGTAAGAATAATTCAGGAATATACAAACCAAACTGCACAAGCGGGTTATCACTACCAAGTAAGTTTTACCGATAATAATTTAGACGTAATACCCGGAACTTACTATTTAGGTATTTACTATAAAAACAGCACTTTTGATTACTCACTCATCAACCAAAACACTTTTAATAATCCTGTAACATTTACCGTTACCGGACCTGCCAACAATATTCAAATGGCAGGAAACACTACCTTAAATCCTACTGCTTTCACCAAAGGGCAAGCAGCAAGTGTGCAAGCACAAATTGGCAATGCAGGTTCAGGAAATTGGACAGGTTGGATTTCCGCAGACCTTTACAAATTAGATGGCACTTGGGTAGCTACTTTTGATGAAGTGCAAGGCTCTATGAATGCACAAACTGCATACAATGTTACTTTTAACAACAGCAATTTATCAGTTGATCCAGGTTCTTATTTGCTTGCTTTCTTTTCTACCACAAACCAGCAAAATTACACTTTGGTGTATTCGCAATCTTTTCCAAATCCGGTAGATGTGAATGTGATAACTCCGGGGCTTCAACCAGACCAATACGAAGCAAACAATTCTGAAGGAGCTAGCTACGGCTTTAACCCAAGCTTTAATGGTAATACGGCAAGTGTGCAAACAACAGGTTCCAACATGCACATCGGTAGCGACTACGATTATTACACCATTAACCTTCCAAGTGGTACGAATTACGCAATTACTGCACGTGTTCACGATAGCAACAACAGCGGTAATGGACAAGCTTACAGCAACGATGTACAATTTAGCTACAAGGTAAATGGAGGAAGTTGGAGTGGTACTTACGATGATGTTATGGGCAGCCAAATTGGTGTTCAAGGTGGAGGAACAGTAACCTTCTTTGTTGCTGATTATTTTCAAGGAACTGTCGGAAGCTATTTGCTCGATTTACAAATTTCGCGTGGCGCAAATGTTGGTATCAACGAAGTTTCTAAAGATGAAATTAGCGTGTATCCAAATCCTGCAAGCAACAAATTATTTGTGAACACAACTCAAAATGATGGCGACTATACTTTAAAAATTTTCAATACTACAGGAGCACAAGTTTTTGAAAAAAATAGCGCTTTCAACAGCAATAAAATTGAAGTTGATATTTCTACTTTAGCTCAAGGAATTTACAACTTACAGTTACAAGGGAAATCAGGAATTTCAAATACTAAATTCACTGTAAAGTAATGAATAACACAATTGGAATCTTAATGGTTATGTTATTACAGTTTGTTTACGGCTGCAAAGCGAAGCAATCCAATGCAGCGCAAGCGGCCATAAAAGAGCAAGCTGTGGTTTACAAAACCAAAGCAGATTATTCCAAGTTGGTGCCGGTGCTACTTTCTGCCGATAAAAAAGAGATTGTAGGTTATCCTGCGCCAAAAGATGTTTTTAGAAATGGTGTTTTGGCTTTGCCAACAGCACTTGCAAAAGGTTATTTTTTAGATAACCGCGGCATTACTCCAAACTCTGCTTTTCTAAATATTACTTACGATGAATATGCTAAACTTACTGCTGTGCCTACATTACAGGAACTTTACAATAAGATAACAGACAAAAATCCTTTTGAAGAAATTTACAATCTTGGCGATAGAAGCCGCTTTAAAAACGAAGTGAAAGATTTGAATAAAATAATTGAAAAAGGAGATTTAAAAAAATTCACTCGAGTAAAATAAATACACTAAAAAATTAAAAAACGGCTACCAAAAAAGTAGCCGTTTTTCATTTACAGAAAAAAGATATTGATACTAAATTTTAGAAAAAACTAATGAACTGCAATTGCCGCCAAAACCAAATGAATTAGACATTACATGGTTAATTTCAGCTTTACGATACTTCAAAACCGGAATGAGTTGAGTTGTTTCAATCGGAGTGTCAAAATGCAGAGCAGGATATACTTCTTGATGTAAAATATTCAACAAACAAAAGGTAGCTTCAATAGCACCGGCAGCCCCTAAAGTGTGTCCAATATTAGATTTTGTAGAAGCAAACGGTGGCACATTGCCAAAAACTCTAAGCATAGCGCGACTTTCAGCCTCATCATTATTTTCAGTTCCTGTGCCGTGTGTATTCACAAAACTTACTTGCTCAGCATTTATTTTAGCAACCTTTAATGCTTTTGTCATTGCTAAATATGGCCCTTCGCCTTCATCAGAAAGTGATGACGGATGAAAAGCGTCATTGGTATTTGCATAACCCGAAACCTCAGCATAAACTTTTTTATGGCGACAATTTTCTTCTTTCTCCAACACTAAAAATGCAGCGCCTTCACCCAAGTTTAATCCTTTTCGCGCTACATCAAACGGCCGACAAATTTCATTCGATAAAATATTTAAAGAGTTAAATCCATTGATGGTGAACTTTGCCAAGCTATCCACACCGCCTACAATCACTCTTTCTGCCAAACCATGTTGCAATAATCTCGCACCATACATAATTGCATTTGCCGATGAAGAACAAGCAGTGTTAAACGTGTTTGTAATGCCTTTTATGCCAAACTTTTTTTGAATAAAAAGCGCCACAGAACCTAAGTCGTACGAGTTCAAATACTCAGAACCTACTTCGCTAAAATTTGCATCTTGATACAAGAAATCTGAGGCGCACATTCCGCCTACAGTAGTGCCATTTATAAAAGCCGTTCTCGCATTTTCTAAATCGTTTGCATTGAGTTGCGCATCTGCAACTGCTTGCTTAAAAGCATCTAATGCGAGCAAGGTTGTTCTGGTAACACCTCTATCTGAAATAGAATGTTTTTGGCGTAGATCTTCATTGCTCACTTTCACTTCGCCAAAAGGAAGCAAGCTCGCATACTTTGATTGTGTAAACGCTAATGAATTTAGAGCACAAACACCATTTTTAAGCGCTTCTCTATTTTCATTTATAGAGAATCCTAAAGGAGAAATAATACCAATTCCTGTTACTAAAACTTTGCTCATTTTTGCACATTTTCTGCGCGGTGGGTTTCTATAAAATTGGCTATCGTATTCACATCTACCAATATTTTTCTACCCACTTTGGGGTCTTCAATTTTTATACCGTATTCACGCTCTAGCATTACCACCAATTCAATAGAATCAATAGAATCTAAGCCAAGTCCTGTGCCGAACAATGGCATATCATCTCCAATTTCATCTGGGGAAATTGAAAGGTAATTCAGATACTTAATAATTTTTTCTTTTAGGTCGTGTTTTAATTCTTCTGTTGTCATAATATTCGGTTATACAAAATTTTCTTTTTTCAGTTTCGTCCACGAAACTATTTGCATTGCAATAATGAATAAAAGAAGTGGAAAAATACTCATTATCATATTTTTTACGCTACCATTTTGCAAAAAAAACACATAATAAGATTCTATACACCAATGCAATGGCGATATTTTCATTAGCAATTTTAATGTTTCGGGCATGGCGAATGCAGGAACAATTACTCCGCCAATAGCGGCTAAAATCACCACCGAAACGGCTCCAAAGCCAATTGCTTGCTCCATTGTTTTAGAAAAAACGCCAACTAATAAACCATAGCTTACCGCACTCCAGCCACAAAAAAATGTAACGAGTACTAAGCCGGTTTTATTTGTAGGAAAATTTAAAGCAGGCAAACCGATATGCGGAAAAACATAATAGCCGATAGAAAAAATCACAAGCGCTTGCAGCATAGTAACCAACACAAATGTAATTTGCTTGGCAAGCAGTAATATCGCATAATTTGTAGGTAGCGTTTTTAAGCGAATAAAACTTCCACTCACTTTTTCTTTCACAATGTTGGTACTAAGTGTAACCACAATAAAAAACATAGCAAAAATTGTCCATGCCGGAACATTGTGCTGCGAAGTATTTGGTATGGCACGGCTACCATCTTTTGCTACAGGAAACTGTTCTATCTGCGATTTTGAAGCAAGAATTTTTTGTTCCAAACTATCGGGCAATTTCTTGTTGCTAAGCTGTTTGTAAAGTGCTTGAAGCACTTGCTTATTTTCGGTAAATTGTTGTGTGCTTTGCAATGCACCAATCACTGATAAACGAAAACTTTCTTCCATCACCGGATTGTAAACCATTTCAAGTGCAGGAACTTGCTTAATGGTAGAAACTTTAGTTTCACTTTCTTCACTTGCCATACCTAATGCTTGTAGTGCTTCACTTGTAATTTTTGAAGCTTTTGCGCTAATATTTTCCGAAAAACCTTTTGGAATTACCACTGCAACCATGGCATCTTTTTCATACATCACTTTTGAAACATCAGCTCTGTTTACTACTGTATCGTTTTGGAATATTTCAAACATTCCAATTTGCTTTAGTCCTTCAATAAATTGAAGGCTCACCGCTTGCCCATCATTGTTCACTAAAAACATAGGCACTTTATTTTCATTTACCAGCTTAAACGAACTATTTTGAATACTCGAAATCACCACCACCAAAAGTATTGGCATGGCAAACATCACTGCCAGTCCTGCTTTATCGCGAAACAGGATTTTACAATCTTTCAAAATGGCGGCAATCAATTTCTGCATCAGCTATCTCTAAAATTTCTTCCGGTGAGTGATAAAAACAATGTTTCTAAATTTTCTTTGCCGCTTGCTTTTAAGAGTTCCTGCACTGTTCCTTCGGCAATAATTTTTGCCTCGTCAATTAAAGCAATTCGGGTGCAAAGCTGTTCGGCTTCGCTAAGCAAATGCGAAGTATAAACCAATGTTGTGCCAGCATTGTTTAGCGTGCGCAAAAAACTTAAAATTGCATGGCGCGATTGTACATCAACTGCCGAGGTTGGTTCATCTAAAAAAAGAATTTCAGGTTCATGAATTACGCCAACAGCAAGGTTTAATCGGCTTTTCATTCCTCCAGAAAATTTTAAAACCAATTTATTTCTACTTTCCCACAAGCCCATTTTTTCTAAAAAATGCTTAGCGCGAGTTTCAATATCTCTCTGCTTCACACCGCTCCAAGCTCCAAAAAAATTCAGGTTTTCCATTGCCGTTAGTTCGGGATATAATGAATGAGCCTGCGGCACTAATCCAAATTTCATTTTAGCTAAAATTGGCTGCTGCACAATGCTTTCGCCTGAAATTAAAATATTTCCCTGCTTGGGAAGTAGCACGCCTGTGAGCAAATTCATGAGCGTAGTTTTGCCTGCACCATTTGGTCCCAACAAGCCAAATCTTTCACCTTTGCTTATGCTTAAACTGAACTGCTTAAAAAATAATTCTGCATCGGCTTCATAGCCAAACGAAAGATTTTTTACTTCAATAGCTGTCGGTTGCTCTAAGTTCATTTGAGTGTGCGAAAGTATTGAAATAACAGAATTTATTAAGCATTAAAAAAATCTTCTTTTATGAAGGAATATTTAAAATTTGCAGCATGAAAAAACAAAGCCTTGTTTATTTATTATTTGCTGCATTTACTATTGTAAATCTTAGTTCGTGCAAAATTTCGCAACCTGAATTTAGGCGTGTAGAAAACTATAAAATAAACCGCGATGGTGCCAATTTTGCAATTGGAGCCGATCTGGTTTGCTATAATCCAAACCGAATAAAATTTAAGATACAAAACCTAAACGCCAATATATTTTTGAACAACCAAAAGGTTGCCACACTTGGAAAAGAAACAGATTTAAAAGTGAATGGAAGAAGTGAATATTCTTTGCCAATTACCATTTCGCTAACAGGGCAAGAACTAATGAAAAACACCTTTGGCAATCTCGGAAATTTATTCAAATCTGATGGTATGAACTTACTCATCAACGGCAATGTAAAGTTTAAAGCTTGTTTAGTTTTAAAAAAAGAGTTCCCGTTTCGCTACGAGAAAAAATTGGATTTGAACATGCTGAAATAGCACATTTCAAATTGTACAAAATCACTTCTTGATACAATAAAAATTGTTAGCTTTGAAAGCAATAAAGTTAGTTTTATGAACTATCGTTTTCTAAAATTTCTTTCACCTCTACTTAGTGTTGTTGCCATTTTTGTATCACTTTTAGCCGGTGGTGCTTGGACATATTTTTCTGTTTTTTATGCTTTTTTTTTAATCCCATTTATGGAATTATTTATGAATGGAACTGAAGAAAACATGAACAAGCAAGAAGAGGAACTTGCCAAAAAAGATATTGGTTACGACATTGTAATTTGGCTTATTGTGCCTGTTCAACTAGCTATTATGGCGCTATTTTTCTACCAAATTTCGCAACCAAATTTACTTTGGTACGAAACGTTAGGAATGATTTTATCGTTTGGACTTTCGTGCGGTGTTTTTGGCATAAATGTAGCGCATGAGTTAGGCCACAGAAATACAAAACATGAGCAAGTAATGGCTAAAATACTTTTATGGACAACGCAATACATGCACTTTTTTATTGAACATAATCGTGGGCATCACAAAAATGTGAGCACCGATAACGACCCTGCATCTTCGCGCTATGGCGAAACGCTCTATGCGTTTTATTTTAGAACAATTACAGGAAGTTGGCTCTCTGCTTGGCATTTAGAAAGAGAACGCCTTGCAAAAAGCAATACTTCTTTTTGGAGTCTCAAAAACGAAATGCTGGTCTATCAAATTATTCAAGTCAGCACTTTGGTAATTATTGGCGTAGCTTTTGGTTTAAAAATACTGCTGCTATACATGGCAGCCGCTTTAACCGGAGCTTTAATGCTTGAAACCGTTAATTACATTGAACATTACGGCTTGCGCAGAAAAAAAGTTGATGATGCATATTACGAAAAAGTAATGCCTATTCACTCTTGGAATTCTAATCACCCCATCGGGCGTTTAATGCTTTTTGAACTCACACGCCACAGCGACCATCACTACATGCCATCGCGCAAATACCAAATTCTGCGCCACTTCGACCAAAGCCCGCAAATGCCCACTGGCTATCCGGGAATGATGGTTTTAGCAACCATTCCGCCACTTTGGTTTAAGGTAATGCACAAGCAAATAGAAAAATATAAAGCCACTCAGCTCGGAGAAGCTTTAGCCTAATTTCATACCTTTCGTTTGCATGATTAAAATCACAACTTCATTGGAGTAAATGTTTTACATTTGGCAGAAATAAAAACCAAGCCATGCGTAAAGTATTTAACGATGAAAAACTGAATGAAGAATTTATTAAAAATGGATATGTGCGCGTTCCTTTTATTTCTCCCGAAGAAGCTGCCGAACTAAAGCAAAAATTTTTCGATACCTTACCAAATAGTGGAGGGCAAATTACCACCGAAGAAACAGGCGTAGAAAACAGCCGTTTAGTTACTTACGATTTCACCTTTATTGATAAAAATCCTGAGTACAAGCGTGAAGTTTTCAATATCATCACAAAGCGTTTCAAGCCACATGTAGAAAGGCTTTTGGCAGATTACCGCCCTGTAATTGCCAACTATATTCGCAAGCAGCCAACCACTGGCGAAGTGCCTTTGCACGAAAATTGGGCTTTTGCCGATGAGCGCAAATGCTTCACTGTTTCTATTTGGTGTCCGCTGGTAGATTCTACTGTAGAAAATGGAACACTGCAAGTTGTACCCGGCAGCCACAAAAGGTTTGGCGAAATTCGCGGGCCAATGATTCCTTGGGAATTAGATAATATTAAACACGAAATCATCAACAATCATTTAGTGCCACTTGAAACTAAAGCCGGAGATTGTGTAATTTTAGATGATAGCATTGTGCATTATTCAGCAGTAAATAATTCGGGAGGTTTGCGCTTAGCCATTCAGCTAATTTGCATTCCGGCAGAAATGCCTTCAATACATTACTACATGGATCCTTCTAAAAGCATGACAGAAGTTCAAGTATTAGAAGTTGATGTGGATTTTTACATGCAATTTAATCCTTGGAAAAATCCGGGAAATGTGAAGTGCATAAAAACAATTCCTTACAGACATCATTTTATTGGCGAAGCTGAATTTATCGAACGTTTAAAGAAGCCACGATTTGATGAACAAACGGAAGAAAAAAAAGGTTTTTTTGATAAACTGAAAGAAGCATTTGCTTAAACATTATGCTATTTAAAAGTGAAAAGCTACAACAGCAGTTCAACTTGAATGGCTATGTTGTAATTCCGTTTTTATCAGAAACGCAAGTTCAGGATTTACGAAATTTTTTCTTTGAAAAACATCCGCAAATTCCTGATGGTTTTTACAGCAGTAGTTTTAATGCCGATGAAGCACACAAAAAGAGTGTAAACGAAAAAATTGAAAGTGTATTTAGTGAGCAAGTAAACGCCCACTTCAACCAAATAAAAAAGTTAGGTAGTTGCTTTTTAAACAAGCAACCCGGCAAGCAAAGCGAAATGCCAATACACCAAGATTGGACGGTGGTGAGCGAACCTGAATTTGATAGCGTTACCATTTGGATTCCGCTACAAGATGTGAATGAAAAAAATGGGGCAATACAAGTAATTGACGGCAGCCACCGCTTTTCAACCGAACTCCGCGCTCCAACCTTAGAAGCACCTTTTAAAAATGTGCAAACCGAAATGCGGCAAGATTTAAAACTACTGAACATGAGAGCCGGTGAAGCATTTATTTTTTCCCAAGCTTTATTGCACGCTTCTCCGCCAAATTTAAGTACCGAACCGCGCATTGCAGTTACCTATGGCTTAATTGATGAAAAAGCACAACTTCTTTTTTACCATAAAAACGAAGAAGGAAAATTAGAGCAATATTTTGTTGATGAAAACTTCTTCCAGCAATACAATACACAAATTGGGCAACGCCCTAAAATAGGCAGCTTGCAAAAAACATTTTTTTTCGAGCAACACTTTATTTCACCACAAGAATACAGGCAAGCACAATTAGATTTTAAACTAAAAAAAGCAGCAACTATGTATAAAATGATTCCGATTTTTAAAGATGAAGCGCGCCAGCAATTCTTTGAGCGCGAAGGCTACGCCACTTTTCCACTTTTAAATGCCGGAGAAATAGAAGCGCTAAAACAACTACACGCTTCGCTTCCTCTAAAAGATGAAAAAAATGTCGGCTTCCACGTGAGTATGGATAATAGCGACAAAGAAATGTGCCGCAATATTCGTGAAACCATTTGGGGCATTGCAGTACCGCGCTTAGCAGAACATCTAAAAGATTTTAAACCTTTTGTGGCAAGCTTTGTAATGAAAGAAGTGACCCCCCGTGGTGTGGTTCCGGCTCACCAAGATTGGAGTTTTGTTGATAGAGAAGAGGAAGGTTATTCTTCCATCACTTGTTGGATTGCATTGGTTGATACCAATATTGATAATGGGGGAATGGGCGTAATTCGCGGCAGCCATAAATTTATGCAAAACCATCGTCCTTCGCCATCACCGCAATGCCCTGTGCCGCTTAGCGAACACATGTTTAGCATTTTCCCATACTTGCATACCATTGATGTAAAAGCCGGTGAAGTTTTAATGTTTGATAATAGAACTTTTCACGCATCACCGCCAAACACCTCAGATAGTTTACGATTAGCTGTAGGTGTTGGCGTTACACAAGCAGGAGCAAATTTGGTACATTATTACATGAAACCCGATGGTGAATTTAAAACCATGCTGCGCTATAATGTGGACGAAGAATTTTATCTGAAATATGAAAATGCCACACTCTCTAAAATGTACGATGCCGGAAAATTGATTGAAGGCTACGGAGAACCAACTGAAGTTCCTTATGAATTTACAAAGTACACTACCGATGAAATGATTGAGATTATTAAAGCAGCCGGGAATGTTTACAACACGCCAATGACCGAAAAATTAGCAAAACTTTTTGGCTATAGCGACAACAAAACACCAAAAGAAGAAGTGATAGTTGAACAAGTAGTAGAAGAAAAAGAAGCACAGCAAGAAGAATGGAAATGGATAGATAATCGCACTTTTTTTGAAAAATATACTCCCGTAAATATTGTTCGGGAGATTAAGAAAAAGCTAACAGGAGTTTAATGCTTAGCTCAATAAAAAAAAGAAATCATAAATTATTTGCTATATTGAAATCCATAAATGTATTTTCGCATTGTTAAACATATTATCATTAAAAAGAAAAACATCTAAACATGAAAAAAAGAATCACAGCCATACTTATGGCAAGCGGTTTTTTAGCACTCACTTTAGTGAGCTGCGGTGAAAAATTCACTCCGCTTTCTGAAGAGCAAATCAACGCACAAGTTGATTCAGCATTTAACTCAGTTGCAGAAGCAAAGAAAGCAGAATTAAAAGCTGCTTGCGAAACTGAAATGGCAGCAAAAGTAGCCGCAAAAGTATCTGAATTACAAAGCGCAGCCGCACCTGCAGTACAATAATTATTCAAACTAATTAAAAAAGAAGAAACACAATGAAAAAAATATTCATGGTATTCGCTATAAGTGCTTCTGCTGCTTTAGCGCTAAACAGTTGCAACAATGCTGAAGAAGTTGCAAAACAAACACAAGAACAAAACGCAAAAATACAAAGCCTACTCGATGAAAAAGTTGCAGCTTTAGAAGCTGAAGTAGCTGCTGAATGTGATTCAGAAGCCGCAACTTTAGCACAAGCTCAGTTCGACTCATTAGTTGCCGTAGCTGCGAAAACAGGTAAAAAAGTTGCTCCGGTTGCTAAGAAACCAGCAGTAAAGCAAGATCCTAAGAAAGAAGCTCCTAAACCAGCAACAGTTGGTAATGGAAAACCAAGCATGAACGGAGGAACTTCTGGTAGTGGGACAGTTGGAAGTGGAAAGCCAAGCATGGACGGTGGAAACTCTCCAGGTGGAAACACAGTTGGAAGCGGAAAACCTAAAATGTAATTCCTTTCAATTCAAAAAAAATAGCGAAGGCTGCTCTTAATTGAGTAGCCTTTTTAGTTTTAAGAACAAAGCAAGTTGCCTCAACTTCATTTTATTATCCTACTTTTGCTTGGCAAACATCATATTACCATAAACTAAAAAAGCTGCCCTTTCGAGCAGCTTTTCTTTATTTATAAACTTTAGACTATAAACGAGTTCCTACATAAGTGCAAGTGTTTGCAGTACCTGTAGCTGGAGTAACTGTATAAGTGAAAGTAAGTGTTTTACCATCACCGCTAATGCTACCAGAGCCGCTTAATTTAGAACCTACTGAACCTACTGATTGTTCAGCAACTGTAAGTGAAGAACCATCAACTTTTCCGGTAACTGTGAAGTTTTGGTTGTATGCGTTGTTAATTACAATTGATAATAAATCTGAAGAAGCTCCAGTTACAGTTACAGTATAATTATCATTTCCTATTGTGCAAGTTTCAGGTCCTTTAAATTGACCAATAAATTTTTCTCTAATTAAAGTTTTACAATCTGTTCCTTCGTAGCCTTCATCACAAGTTTTAGTACAAGAACTTACTACGAAAAGTGTAGCTACGGTAGCTACCATCAAAAATGGTCTGAAAAGTTTTTTCATTGTTTAAATTTATTTGTTTGTTAGTAATGACTGCAAATGTATGCCATTGGTTTAAACTTCAAAATTTTTTTAATTGAAAGATATTTTATACAATCTATTGCAAAATCCAATATTGCATTTAATTTTACTTTCACATTCATTAACTTAAACTTCCAATTATGAAAAAATTATTATTCGGCTTTGGTGCATTAGCAATTTTCTTCACACTCGAATCTTGTTCAAAATGCGGACAATGTGTTGTTACACAATCTCAAGGAACATTAACACAAAAAAGTACAGGCGATGTATCTTGTGGTAACGACAACAACGAAAGCGGTTCTTATTACAAAGCAGCCCAAAAACAATGCGAACAGTATCCAACAAGATACAAAGAACAAAATCCCGGCTCTACTATTACAGTTACTACCGAATGGGTGAATGTAAAATAGTAAGCAACTGGATTAAAAAAACTAAAGCCGCTAATCGTAGCGGCTTTTTTTATGTGTTAGATACTGTGAGGAACTTTTATATGTTGCAGCATATCGGCAACTGTTTTATCTAAATTAAATTTAGGTTGCCAGTTCCAGTCCTTTTGGGCATAAGTATCATCAATGCTTTGTGGCCAACTTTCTGCAATTTGTTGGCGAAAATCGGGCTCGTATATTGTTTTAAATTCAGGTAAATGTTTTTGTATTTCTGCAACAATATCTTTCGGGGCAAAACTAAAGCCTGCTAAATTATAGGAAGTGCGCACGCTTAAACTTTCAGTTGGCGCTTCCATTAATTGCAATGTAGCATTCACCGCATCGGGCATATACATCATTGGCAACACGGTATCTTCTTTCAAGAAACATTTGTAAGTATTGCCTGCCACAGCATCATAAAAAATTTCTACTGCATAATCGGTAGTTCCGCCACCGGCTTGGGTTTTGTAACTTATTAAACCCGGATAGCGCACACTACGCACATCTAAGCCTTTATTTTTAAAATACCATTGGCACCACTGCTCTCCTGCTTGTTTGGTAATTCCATACACAGTATTTGGCTCAATGGCTGTGTATTGTGGTGTATTGATATTTGGAGTAGAATTTCCAAAAACAGCAATTGATGATGGAAAAAATACTCTTTTCACTTTTAGGTTTGTGCAAACTTCCAATACATTGCGCAAGCCATTGGTATTGATATTCCAAGCCAAATCTGGCTTCTGCTCGCCTGTGGCAGAGAGTATGGCGGCTAAATGATATACCTGCGTTACATTTTCGCTCCGTATTAAATTAGCTAACTCTTGGGGTTGCAACACATCTAATTTTCTAAATTCTGTATCGCCCAAAGCGGGAACTGCTTCCTTTAAATCGGTTGCTATCACACGCTTATGAATTTTGCGTAGTGCTTCTGCCAACTCGGTGCCTAATTGTCCGCAAGCACCGGTAATTAAAATTGTTTCGTTTGTCATTTTGCTTTTCAAATTTAACTACACAATTTCACATTTGAGCGTCCACTTCAAAGTGAAAATTGGGTTGAAAAGTACTTATTGTTTCAATCTTGGATCCATGGCATCGGTTAAACCTTCGCCCAATAAATTAAAAATAGTTACTGTAATAAAAATTGCCAAGCCCGGAAAAACAGCTAACCACCAGGCAGCAGAGTTTTCGCGTGCCGTACTTAATAGTTTTCCCCAAGTAATAACTTCTGCCTGCACACCAATTCCTAAAAAGGAAAGTGAACTTTCTACCAAAATTGCTCCTGCCACACCAAAAGCTATGGCAATTAGCACGGGCGTGAGTGCATTTGGAATGGCGTGTTTTAAAATTATTCTCCATTCGCTAAAGCCTAATGCTTGTGCAGCTTCAATATACTCTAAACTGCGAATACGCAACAGTTCTGCACGTATATAGCTTGCAATGCCTGTCCAGCCGGTTAAACCTATTATTACCATGATAAGCATAATTGAAGGTTTCTTCACGATGGCAGTTATTGAAAGTATTAAAAGCAAAGTTGGAATTGAAATAACCACTTCAATAGCGCGTGAAATAATAATATCTATTGGCACCGTAATTTTTCCACCTAAATACTTTATATTTTTTAATGGTTTAGCCAATACATTTGGAATAATCATAATTAAGAAGAACAATAAAATTGACCATAGAAACTGCAATGTAAAACTGCCGAAACTATCAGCCAGCGCTTGTTCCATAGCATAACTGCGAACACTGAAAGCGTAGAACCAAGCGAAGAAAATAAAGACAATGTTTAAGAAGAGTTGCACTCTGGTGATTTGCAATCTATTATCTCCAAAATAACCGGCAATTGAACCTAAGAGAATACCGATAATCGTTGCAATAGACATACTCACCACACCAACCAACATGGCAATTCGCGTGCCGTGAATCAATCCTGAAAGCACATCGCGACCAATTTGGTCAGTTCCGAGTTGATGTCGCCAACGCCACGATTTCACATCTTGTTCGCCTGTTGGGCTTGCATAATCGCCATTTTCAATATCAATAGTAGTTGGCGAATATGGCACCGGAGGGAATATTGCAAAATCATATTCCATGCTCATCCAATCATTATTTCTAAACTCCTTTTGCCATGCGCCTAAACCCCAATCTACCATGTATTGGCGAAAAATTGGGAAATAAGTATTCCCGTTCATCTTGCACACCAAAGGTTTTTCATTTGCTAAAAAGTCAGCCATTAAGCCAATAAACAAAAGTACATACAACACCCGCATGGAGAGCATTGCCAACTTGTTTTTCCTAAACTGGCGTTTAACGATATTCCAATAACTTTCGCCTGATTTATCAGCCATTTATATTCTTATTTCTTTTTAGTAAATGAAATTCTTGGGTCAATTACACCATATAAAATATCGCTGAGCAAATTGCCAATCATGGTAAGAATGGCAGAGAACATCAGCAAGGTAAACAACACAGGGAAGTTACGCGCCACCACACTTTCAAAGCTTATGCGACCCATGCCAGGAATAGTGAAAATGTATTCAATAATTACCGAGCCGCTTATCATAGCAGGAAGAAAACTTGCAAACATGGTGATAATAGGAATTAAAGAATTGCGGAAAGCGTGTTTCCAATAAACTTTGTTTGGATCCAAACCTTTGGCGAATGCTGTGCGGATATAATCTTGGCGCAATACGGTGAGCATACCACCGCGCATTTGGCGCGAGATATAAGCAAAAGAGCCATAAACCATACAGAAAATCGGCAAAATAAAGTGATAACTTCTATCTGTAAATTGCTCCCAAAATGTAAAGTTGTCGCCTACTTTTCCTACACCGTGCGTAGGGAAAATATCCATCCAATCGGCATAATAATCGCTGGTGAAGAAAGTAATAAGCAAGGTTGCTATCCAGAATGTTGGCAATGAATACAGCACAAAATTGATTGCAGTTACAACTCTATCGTAAGTGCTGTCTTTTTTTACTGCCAACGAAACGCCCATTGGAATTGACACTGCGTAAGCAATAAAAAACGCAATCAGATTCAGCAATAAAGTCCATTTTAAAGCATCGCCTAAAATTGAAACCACAGGTCTTCCATCTAAATATGAATTACCAAAATCACCTCTAAAAAATCCTTTTGAAACCTTTGTCGGGTCTGTGTTTTCACCAAACCAAGGCACATCGCCAAATAACCATCTGTGATATTGGTTATTCTTTCCGTACCAGTAAAATGCAGGAATAAATTTTGCAGTTTTATTGGCTTTACTTTTCATTAGTGAATAATTGCTTTCCACCTCATTCACCAATGGAATTACATCTGCTAAACTATTGTATTTAGAAACCTGGCCTGTTGCCGAATCTAAAACACTAATTTCTGAAACTGCTGCTTTTTTAATATTGCTTAAAGTGAAAGTAATATCTCTGTCATCATAACTTCTGTACAAACTATTGCAACCTTCGCGAATAGCTCTGGATCGCTCAAAAATTGTTGTGTCTATATTATCGGGTTTGCGGTCGTAAAGTGCCAATTCCAACTTTTTGGCTGAATAGAAATAGTTGCTTATTTCATTCCAATTGCCGTATTGTTCAATCAGCTTTTCTAAGTTTTCGCGTTGGTCTTTTTTGAAAATTTTATACAGCGTATCAGGATAAGAACTTGAAGTTACGCTGAAATAAAAAGCAGGAAGATTTCTGCCCAACTTTTGACTTAAATCCAAATAAGCTTTTTCAGTAGCAATTTTTTCGCTTGATTGGCCGCTGTTGCCTCCGCCCAAGCCGCCTTGCAGCTTAAGTTCCACAGGATCGCCCGGTGCCATTTGACTTAATAAAAAAGTAAACAGCGATATGATGAAAAAAGTAGGGATAAAATAAAATATCCTTTTGAGTATATATTGTAGCATATCTAATTGAACGGGCAATTATACAAAGTAAAAATTAAACCAAGATGTTTATTTAAAGCGTAAAACTCCATGTTGCACCTTCTTTCCCATCTTTAATTTGAATACCATTTTCAAGTAATTCGTTTCTAATTTTATCGGCAGTAACAAAATCCTTCTTCGCTTTAGCTTCTGCTCTAATTTCTAAAATCGTTTTCATCACACCGTCTAAGTTTTTGTTTTCTTGCAGTTCTTCTTTTAACCCAAACACATCAAAAATAATTTCATTAAAGAGCTTCACTAGCAATTGTTTATCTTCTTCGGTAATTGTTTCTTTACCATCGTTTACAGTGTTTATTATTCGCACACCATCAAACAAATGCGCTAAAGCCACAGGCGTGTTCAGGTCGTCATTTAGCGCTTCGTAAACACTATTTTTTAATGCTGAAATATTGGAAGAAGTACTTGCTCCTGTTTTTAAACTTGGAAGAATTTTAACTGCCGCCATTAAACGTACAAAAGCTTTTTCTGCTGCCTGCAATGCTTCATTACTAAAATCTAAGGTGCTGCGATAGTGCGCTTGCAACATAAAAAAGCGAACGCTCATTGGCGAATAGCCTTTCTCCAACAACTTATGGTTTCCTGAAAAAAGTTCAGCCGGCAAGAAAGAATTGCCAAGGCTTTTACTCATTTTTTGTCCATTTACCGTAAGCATATTGGTGTGAACCCAGTAGCGAGCCGGAGACTTGCCGCAGCAAGCAACATTCTGCGCAATTTCGTTGGTATGGTGTGTGGGAACTAAATCCATTCCGCCACCGTGAATATCAAATTCTTCACCTAAATATTTAGAACTCATGGCGCTACATTCCAAATGCCAACCCGGAAAAATCCTTCCCCAAGGCGAACTCCATTGCATGATGTGCGTTGGTTTTGCCTTAATTAAAAGCGCAAAATCAAGTTTGCCTTTTTTAGCTTCTTGTCCGTCTAATTCACGAGTGTTATTGTATAAATCTTCTAAGTTTCTGCCACTCAGTTTTCCGTAAGGAAATTGCTTTGCTAATTTTTCTACATTAAAATAAATTGCATCATCGGTTTCATAAGCATAGCCGTTTTGCAGAATTTTTTCAGTCATTTCAATCTGCTCCATAATGTGCCCAGTAGCAGTTGGCTCAATACTTGGCGGCAGGTTATTAAACTGGTCTAAAACCTTATGAAAATCAATGGTGTAGCGCTGCACAATTTCCATTGGCTCTAATTGTTCCAAGCGTGCTTTTTTTGCAATTTTATCTTCGCCTTCATCAGCATCGCTCTCCAAATGCCCGGCATCGGTAATATTTCGCACATAGCGAACTTTATAGCCTAAATGCAAAAGGTAGCGAAACAAAATATCGAACGAAACAAAAGTGCGGCAGTTGCCTAAATGCACCGAATTGTAAACTGTGGGACCGCAAACGTACATTCCCACCAAAGGTGGATTTAGCGGTTTGAAATCTTCCTTTTCTCTCGAAAATGTATTGTAAAGTTTAAGCGCTGTCATTGAAGCAGCGAAAATAAAAATGTGCAGCTATAAAAGCTACACATTCAAAAAAATATGTTTCTAAAAAGTTAATTAAAGATAGATGCCGCAGCCTCTCTCGATTTCAAACGGTCGCTGTTTGAAAGTTCAATGTTTCCTAACTGACCGTAAAGCAAGCTTCTTTCCATATACAATTCGCTTCTTTTGTTTTGTGGAGAAAGGTCAATCATTGCCGAAATACTTTCTACTGCTTTCTCGGGCTGGTTGGTTTGAATGTATAACTCATACAACTTTACATAAATAAGCAGGTTATTTTTCTTGTAAGGCAATGCTTTATTCAAGTCTGAAATTGCATCTTCGTAGTGCTTGATGCTTGCGTTTACTAAGCCTTTGTAGTAGTAAGTGTCGCCATCGCCACCAGTTGCACTTAAATAGCGATTGAAAGCTTTTAGAGCATGCTCATAAACTCCGGCACGGTAGTATACTACTCCTAAATAGTATTGAATATTCTTGAAGTTATCCTTTGCAATTTTCACATCTTCAAAATCGCCTTTGGCTGCATCCATATCGCCATTATTAAAGAGCATAATACCTCTTTCGTACATGGCTTCGGTGGTTGGTTTAAGCCTAATGGCGCGCGAAAAATCGGCAATAGCATCATCGGTTAATTCCATTTGCTTATTTGCCAAAGCGCGCATATAAAAATATTTATAGCGGTCTTGTGTTTCAGAAATTGCCATGTTGAAATATTTGAGTGCTTCTTCGTAGCGCCCGTTTGAAAATTCAACTTCGCCTTTGTGAAATGCTTCCTCGTGCTTGCCTTCTGGGGCTGCGAAGCCATTCCAACCTATAAAAAGAATTGCTGCTGTAAAAAATATTTTGCGCATAACCACATTCGTTTTATGTAGTTAATACGATAGTTTCTCACAAAAGTTTCATTATTCTTTCATGAATATCTTTTACTTGTTGCGCTAAAGAAATAAGGTCGGTGTTTTCAATAATAAAATCTGCCAATTTCAGTTTCTCCGAATCGGGCATTTGTGCGTTAATTCTACTTTTAACTTGCTGCTCTGAGCTGCCATCGCGCAACATTACACGCTTTATTCTATCTTCTTCGGGAGCAGTTACTACTATAAGTTTATCTAAAAGTTTGTAGCTGCCGGTTTCTATCAGCAGTGCTGCTTCGCGAAGTGAATACGCAAAGTTTTTCCGTTCCAAAATGCTATTCCACGATTCGCTATCGGCTGCAACTACCGGATGCACCAATGAGTTTAGAAGTTCTAATTTTTTCTCCTCACTAAAGACTACTGATGATAAATAAAGTCGGTTCAATGAGCCATCTTCTAAATAAGATTCGGCACCAAAATTTTGGATAATTGAATGACGCAGTTGCTTATCATCAACCATCAATTCTTTTGCGCGGTTATCGGCATAATAAACCGGCACGCCTAATTTTTCAAATAATTTACAAGCGGTGGTTTTGCCACTGCCAATTCCTCCGGTAATGCCTACTCGAAGCATAAATTAGTCTTTCTTTTCTGCCGGTGTTGTGGCCTGGTTCAAAGGCTTTGAAAGTTCCATAGAAATGGCACTTTTCTCCAATTTCAACTTTACGTTGTTATCAACTTCTACCCAAAATGCGTTATCGTCTATACGAACAATTTTACCGTGAATGCCGCCTGTGGTAACAACTTTATCACCTTTTTGAATTTGCTCAATATAGCTTTTTTGCTCTTTCGCCTTTTTAGTTTGTGGGCGAATAAAAAAGAAGTAGATAACGATAAACAATCCACCGTAAATAACTAAGATAATTGGGTCGAAACCAGCGCCTCCTGCTTGAAGTAATTGCATAATTTTAATTTGAGAATTTTATATTACTGATAATTTTTAAAGACAATTTTTATTCGCTTTTATCGGTTTTTATATAACCATTTAAGTAAAGCAATTCGTTGCGTTTGCCTGTGTTCATAGTTAATGTAACCGTTTTTTGTTGCACACCTTCTTTTCCGGCAGAATTAAAAGTAACTTTTACTTCGCCTGTTTTTCCTGGAGGAATTGGCTCTTTTGGATATTCCGGTACTGTGCAGCCGCAACTTCCAAATGCGTTTGTGATAAACAAGTTTTTGTCGCCCACGTTTTTCAGCACAAAAGTGTGTTCTACTTTATCGCCTTGCTTAATTGTGTCGAATGCAAATTGCGTTTCTACAAATTCCACCTTGGTAGAATCTTTAATCATTTCTGTGGTTAATCCTCCGTTGCGCAATTTTTCATCACCTTTTCTTCTGCAAGATTCGGTTGCCAAAAGAACTACTAATAGTGCAACAGCTAATGTTACTTTTTTCATTCCTAAAATATTTTCTAAAGTCCTAATACTTTATCTGTTTTAAAAAAAATCGAAATGCGAAAGTAGAATTTTAAAGTATTGCATTTCTTAAAATTACTCAACCAATCCCCTTCCCTGTTTTTTAATTAAACCTTCATCCATTAGCTGATTTTTAGCTTTATCTAATACGCCATTCACAAAGTCTTTACTCTTTGGAGTGCTGTAAAACTTAGAAATATCAATGTATTCGTTTATGGTAACTTTTACAGGAATAGTTGGCATATAAAGCAATTCGCACATAGCGAGTTTAAGTATAAGCAAATCCATCACGGCTACTCTTTCTAACTCCCAGTTTTTAAGAAATGGACGAACTACTTCTGTAATTTCTTCGTTGTGTTGGTATGTTTTGCGCAAAAGTTCCAATGCAAAAGGATGTTCTTTTTCCCAATAACTAATGGCATCAGAAAAAGGTGCAGTACCGCTTTTCACAAAACCTTCAACGTATTTTTGCAATACCATCCAAAGTGTGCCGCTATCATCGTCCATGTTTACAAAGGTTTCTTCTAAATGCTTATCTAAGGTTTTATTTTTAGTAAGCACTTGTTTTATGATGTATGCCAAAATATCAACATCTGCTTCAATTGTAGTTTCTTCTAACTTAAAGTATTCTTTGTAGCGTTGTTTTTCGGTTACTTCGATATATAACTGGCGAATGATATCCGCATCAATATATTGGCTTACTTTTTCTTGCTTAAAATATAGTTGCAAGGTTTCGTCTGCGCGCAAAGCTTCTACAACTTTATTACGGGCTAAAATAGTATTGAGTGCTAAATCCTCTTGTGTTTTTAAAAACTTGGCAAGCCTTCTGTTTTTATCTTCCAACACATAAAGGCACACTTCTATAATATATTGAATCATGGTGAGATACAACATATTACTTCTGTGAAGGTTATTTTTCAACTGTCCTTCTAAAAATTTCAAACTCTCTTCATCGTGCAGTTCGCGCACGTAAAGTGTTTGCATTACTTTAATTCTGAGGTTTCTTCTTCCTAACATTTACTACTTCTTTTTAGCTTTTGTATCTTCAATTCGTTTAAGTGCAATTTTTTCTGCTGCGCTGTGTGTAGAAATTTTTTCTGTCTCGCTCAGTTTAAAAATATTGAGTGTTTGCTCATAAATAGCATCTACCTTTTCCATTGCCTTATCGCGGTTGTAGCCAATTATTTCTTGATAGCAATTGATTACGCCACCGGCATTTATCAAGAAATCCGGAGCATAAACAATGCCCTTTTTAAATAAACTATCACCATCAACTTTTTCATTTGCCAATTGATTATTGGCAGAGCCGGCTACAATAGCACATTTCAATTGTGGAATTGTGTTTTCATTTAGCGTTGCGCCTAAAGCACAAGGTGCGTAAATATCAGCATCAAAAGAGTAAACTTCATTTATGCCAATTTCGGTTGCATTCAAATTTTCAACTGCACGTTTCACAAGCGACTTATTCAAATCGGCAACAAATAATTTTGCACCTTCTTTTGCCAGCATTTCCGATAAGTAATAGCCAACGTGTCCAACACCTTGAATAACCACTTTTCTACCGTTCAAATCTTCGTTTCCATAAGCTTTCTTAGCTGAGGCTTTTATACCTAAATAAACGCCATGAGCCGTAAATGGTGATGGATCGCCCGCACCGCCTTGCTCAACAGGTTTGCCACTCACGTGTTTGGTAACTTCCATCATATATGAAACCTCTTTGGTAGAAGTTCCCACATCTTCTGCTGCAATATATCTTCCGCCTAAACTTTCTACATACTCAGCAAATTTGCGCCAAAACTTTTCGGTTCGTTGTGCAGGATTGTTGTTGATGATAACTGATTTTCCGCCACCTAAATTGATACCGCTGATAGAAGACTTAAATGTCATTCCTCGGCTTAGCCTAATTACATCTAATAACGCAGAATCAATATCGGTATAATTCCAAATGCGGCAGCCGCCCAAAGATGGGCCTAAAACTGTATTGTGAATACCGATAAAACCTTTTAATCCGGTTTCTTCATCGTTGAAATAAACAATTTGCTCGTGTTGCAGATTTTCTGCCATTGCCAATAAACTTTGTGTTGAATTTGGCTTTACTTCCGTTGTTGAAAAAGAACTCATAAATATCCGTATTTATACGAGGCGCGAAAGTAGAGTAATTAACGAATTGCCCAAGTTTAAAAATGGTAATAAAAATCCTTCGGCTTATTTTGTAAAATTCAAGAAGATTCAAAAAGCAATTTGATAATACTTCACAATAAAACCGAGTTGCATAAAAATTGCATTGGAGATGTAGTTTCAAATTTTTACTTTAGCCAACCTCTATTTCACATAGTCTTTGATTTTACACTACTGAATTTCACTTTATGATAGTTATATTATTGTTGTTTTTCTTTGGTTACAAAATACACCAATTAGCTGTTGCTAAAGGACTATCGCCCAATAAATGGGTATGGAAATTTGTTGGCAGCTACTTTATGGTGAGCATGATGTTTGTAATAGTATTGATGTTTGCTTTGGGGAAAGACACATTCACCGACCCGGAAAAATTAAAAGCAGTGCTGCCATATTTACCGCTTTCATTAGTTATTGAAAGTGGCTTGTTCCTTATTTTCCGCTACCGTTTGTTAGACTACCCTGATGTGGAATATTATGATGATGATGCTCCAACACAAAACGATAAAGATAACGACCCTCCAAAGAAAGATTTATCCTACTTCAGATAGATAAAAATATTCGTTTAGAATATAAAGGTTGTGTTATTGCACCACGTGCAAATGCTTAACCATTCTCTGTGTTTTATTGCCATTGCCTACCATTAAAGAAACTTCTGCATTACCGGTATCGCGAAAAATATAGCCTACATATTCTTCATAAGCTACGCTATCATTGGGGAAAGCCCAAAAGTATTCTTTGGCATTATCTGAGCAAATAGCATTAAAGTAAACCATTTTATTTACCGGAATACTATCTTCCTTTTCACTTACAATAAAACATGGGAATGGTGTTTTGCCGCATGAAGCAGCAAAGAATAAGAATGCAACAAATAGAACCGAAGTTGCTTTCATGAATACAGAATTACTGTGCTTTGCGCGGTGCAGTTACTTTTTTAGCTCCCGGTGCCGGCTTAGTAGAAGCTTTAGTTGTTTTTTCAACCTTTGGTTTAGCTTCTTTTTTAGGTTTCGCAGCCGTTTTTTTAGCTTGCTTTTCTTCTGCTTTCGCTTCTGCTATTTTTTCTATTGCTTCTATAGTTCCCTCCTCTTTAATCAGCTCTTCAACCAATTTTTGTCCATTAAGTATATCGTACCATTTGAGCAATTTTTTCATATCGCTCACATATACTTTTTCTTTATCGTAATCAGGAATTACTTTCTCTACATAAGCTTTCACAGCCGCATCATCTTTAGCAACCGGTGGATTATTCGCTTCTTGCTTTTTCATTTCTGCAAGCACTGTTTTCAAAGTTACGCCATCACCTGTTGTGTACATTGTTACATTATCAAGCGTTGTAAAAAGGTGCTTTCTTCCTGAAACAAAAGTAGTTTTATCATCAACCAACGAAGTAACCACTAACCCGTCATTTCTTTTTCCTACCACTTTGTACAAACCCGGAAGACCTGTAATTGCTACGATTTCTGCTAATGTCATTTGCTATTATTTTAATAAATTGGAGTGCGAAGTTACAAATTTGCCTGAATGAAAAAAGTGTAGCCGAATTAAAGCGTTGAAAACTGAAAGCCTTTTTCGCTAAAATGTGCCAAAACCTTTGGCAATGCTGCTTTTAAGCGAGGAAATGCCTTTGTGGTATCGTGAAAAACAATAATTGAACCTGATTGAGCATATTGAATTACGTTTTCGACTACATCGTTTGAATTTAAACTTTCATCGTAATCGCAACTTAAAACACTCCACAAAACAATTTCATATTCTCCCGAAACTTTTTGAATTTGCGAAGGAGAAATTTTGCCATAAGGCGGACGAAAAAAATTCACTTTTTTATTAGGAAAAACCTTTTGCAGCGCTTCATTGCAGTCTTCAATTTCTTGTAAATAAATTTCAGTAGAAACCTTCCAACCTTTAATGTGGTTCATGGTATGATTAGCTAAAGTGTGCCCATGCGCTGCCACTTTCGCACAAATTTCAGGATGCTCCAACACATTTTTTCCAATACAAAAAAAGGTAGCTTTTGCATTATAATTCTCTAATTCTTGCAATACAAAATCTGTAATTTCAGGCGTTGGGCCATCATCAAAAGTTAAGTAAATAGAATTGCTGTTACTTTTTTTCCAAGTAACATTAGGAAACAAAAACCGCATCCACACAGGAGGTTTTACTAAAGTTTTAAACAATTTCATTCCGGCAATTCTATAAATTGAACCAACAAAAGTGGAACATAACATTAAATTCGCAACCCATTTTAATAAGTTATGAGTGAAAGAAAAATAAGAGTGCGTTTTGCACCAAGCCCAACAGGTCCTATGCACATTGGAGGAATGCGTACGGCATTGTTTAATTATTTATTAGCAAAACAAAGTGGAGGCGACTTTATTTTAAGAATAGAAGATACCGACCAAAACCGTTTTGTGCCGGGTGCAGAAAATTTTATTATAGAATCTTTAAAATGGTGCGGCATTGAACCAAACGAAGGTTTAGGATTTGGAGATGGTGAATTTGCGCCATACAGACAAAGCGAGCGCAAAACTTTGTACAAAGAATTCTCCGATAAACTATTGGCTTCGGGCGATGCGTATTACGCTTTCGATACTCCGGAAGAATTAGAACTCATGCGCACCAATATGCAAGCACAAGGAGTGCCGAACCCAGCATATAATGCGGTTTCCAGACAATATATGAAAAACTCAACTTCGCTGAGCGAAGATGAAGTGAAAGCACGATTAGCAAACGGTGAACCTTTTGTGGTTCGCTTTAAAATGCCACGCAACGAAGAGGTGAAATTTAATGATGAAGTACGCGGATGGGTTACTTTTAATACTTCGCAATTAGACGATAAAGTGCTTTACAAAAGTGATGGAATGCCAACCTACCATTTAGCAAATGTAGCCGATGATTACATGATGAAAATCACACACGTAATTAGGGGCGAAGAGTGGCTGAGTTCTGCACCACTACACGTTTTGCTTTATCGCGCTTTAGGATTGGAAAGTGCAATGCCTAAATTTGCACACCTATCGCTTATTTTGAAACCAGACGGAAATGGAAAACTGAGCAAACGCGATGGCGACCGATTAGGATTTCCTTCTTTTCCATTAAGTTGGCAAGATCCGGAAACCGGAAATATATCTGAAGGCTATCGCGAAAAAGGTTTTTTCCCCGAAGCGGTGATGAACTTTTTAGCACTCTTAGGTTGGAATCCAGGCACTAACCAAGAAATACTTTCTAAAGAAGAATTGATAGCGCAATTCAGCATTGAAAAAGTACACAAAGCCGGTGCACGCTTCGATTACGAAAAAGCAAAATGGTTCAACCATCAATACTTAAAAGCTAAAAGCAATGCAGAACTCGCCAATGCTATTCGCCCTTTGGCAAAAGAAAAAGGATACGATGTTAATAGCGAATACTTAGAAACTTTTTGTGGATTGATGAAAGAGCGTGCTACTTTCTTAACCGATTTATTAGAAATGGGCTACTACTTTTTTATAGAAATTAAAGAATACGATATTGCTGGAGTAAAGAAAAAATGGAGTAGCGACAAAAAAGAACTTATGCATGGTTTAGTGGCGCATCTCCAAAATTTGAGTAATTTTTCTACTCAAGAAATTGAGGCAAGTGCCAAAGCATTTATTGCCGAAAAACAAGTAAAAATTGGTGAAGTGATGCCACTCTTAAGAATAGCATTGGCAGGAACCATGCAAGGACCTCCGGTGTTTGATATGATGCAACTTTTAGGTAAAGAAAAATCGTTGGCACGCATTTCAAAAGCGGCAGATTTATTCGATACTTTTTAAAATAAAATTACTTTAATCAAGATACTTTTTGTATGAATATTATTTTGTTTGAAACCACATTGCAGCATAAAAATTTTCTACCATTTACATTCACAAAACCGGTAGCGGATTTGCGCATTGGCATACTCACTATTCGCCAAAAATGGGAAAAGCATTTTCAGCAAACAGTATCTGTGCTCACACAAGAGTACCTTCAAAAAGTTTTTCCTGCCTACTATGCTTCGCCTAATTTATTTGTGAATGCTGCTTTATTGCCCAATGCTAAATTATTAGAAGCATTGAAAACATTACCTAACGAAAATGTACTTATACAAGGCACTGAAATTTTAGCGTTTAAAACACAAAACAACTCTCAATTTACTACTGATAATATTTTAAATTTTGCTCAAAAACTTCTGGTTACAGAGCTTGATTTTACAGCAACTTTAGTAAACCAACGTTGGGATATTTTCAAACTAAATACACAAGCAATAGATGCAGATTTTAGTTTACTTACTGCCGGAAGAGAAAGTGCAAAACTAAGCTCAACCAACACTGTAATTGGCAGTAGCGAAAAAATATTTATTGAAGAAGGTGCTGTTGTGGAAGCATCTATTTTAAATACAAAATCAGGTTCAATTTATATTGGAAAAGATGCTGAAATAATGGAAGGCAGCATGATTCGTGCACCGTTTGCACTTGGTGAACATGCCGTAATTAAAATGGGTGCAAAAATTTATGGTGCTACAACTATTGGACCGCACTGCAAAGTTGGAGGCGAAGTAAACAACAGTGTTTTTTCTGCTTACAGCAACAAGGCTCACGATGGATTTATCGGCAATAGTGTAATTGGCGAATGGTGCAACTTGGGCGCAGATACCAATAACAGTAATTTAAAAAATAACTATGCGGAAGTTGATGTTTGGAGTTATGCTGATGATAAAAACATAAAAACAGGACTTCAATTTTGTGGTTTAATGATGGGCGACCACAGTAAAAGTGGCATTAACACTATGTTCAATACAGGAACTACTGTTGGTGTTTGTGCCAATATTTTCGGTAGCGATTTTCCTCCAAAATTTATTCCATCATTTACTTGGGGCGGAGCGCAATGGCTAAGAACATTCACTTTTGAGAAAAGCTTGGAAGCAATACAAAAAATGATGGAGCGCAGAAACTTATCGCTATCAGAAAATGAAATTGAAGTACTGAAACATGTATTTGCACACGATGCAAAATGGAGAAAATAAAATGAAACAAATATTACTTCTTGCTATCTTGTTTTTTTTCGTTCCTAATATTTTTGGGCAATATGCACCCAAAGTTGGCGAAGCGGGCAGCACCGCTATTTCTAAAGATAGCAGTATATTTTTAAACTGGGCAAACCAATGCAAAATAGTGCGTGGCTTACAAAATATTACTGATACTACTTTGGGTTACGCAAGCGTTGGCGATTCACTTTCTGCCATAGGCAAAGCAGGCGAAAATGGTGTGGTAAGTTTGGGCGATGGTGGCTTTGCAATATGTACTTTTCCTCAACCAATTACGAATGGTAGTGGATACGATTTTGCGGTATTTGAAAATAGTTTTGATGATAGCTTTTTAGAACTTGCTTTTGTAGAAGTAAGTAGCGATGGTATCAATTTTTTTCGTTTCCCGGCTCATTCCCTAATTGATACTTTAATACAAACCGCAAGTTTTGGATTAACAGATGCTACAAAAATAAACAATCTTGCAGGGAAATATCGCGGAGGGTATGGTACACCTTTCGATTTAGAAGAATTGGCAGGGACTCCGGATTTGGATATTCAAAATATTACACACGTAAAAGTGATTGATGTGGTTGGAAGCATAGAAAATAAATTTGCAACCAGAGATGCTTTTGGCAATAAAGTAAACGACCCATTTCCTACTCCATTCCCAAGTGGCGGTTTCGATTTAGATGCTATTGGCGTAATCAATCAACTATCCACAACTTCAATTTTAGAAATAGCTGATTTTAGTTTAGTATTTCCTAATCCGGTGATGAAAGGCAAGCAAGTATTTGTAAATAAAACAGATTCTGAAAAACTAAATTTATACAACTTACAAGGAAAAGAAATTTCAAATAGCACTACATCTGCAATTGAAATTCCTGAAAGCCTAAATTCGGGTATTTATGTTTTGTTTATTCAAACTAAGGAACACTCTTCAACATATAAAATAGTTGTTGAGTAAAGTGCAAAAATCAATCTACCATTTTATCTAACAAATCGCCATATAGCTTCATAATTCCTTGACGATACGGAGTCATTTGCTCCGTAAAATCTTTGGGTAGTTTTTTTCCTTCTTTATAGCGAATAACTTGCTTAATCATTTTGAAATAACCGGTATATTCTTGCACCATTGCATCCTTTTCTTTTAGTGCTAAGAATTTAAAATTTCGTTTAAGCGTAGTTTTTGCCGTAGCTAAATCGCCACTCATCACAAAAAACGCATTATGCACCATTCGCAGTAAAATATCTCCCAATAAACTTATTTCTGTTCTGCGGAATTTCAATGCTTCTTCTAAATAATAAAATGCTTTATCGAACATAGATTGGTTCATGTAAAGAATGGCATAAGTACGATAGATGTCAAAATCTAAAGTGCCTGGCTTTTCATTATTGAGAAGATGCAGTAAATTTTCATTCATCATTTTTTCTGCTTCCTTATACTTCCCATTGATGATGGCAACGATTGCATACATAGTTGGGTGATATGGATTTAAAGACAATTCCGCAGCAAAAAGACTAAATGCTTCATCGTAAATTTTCATCGCTTCACCAAAATAACTTCCGTGGCAATAAGCCTTTGCAAGTTTTGTAATAGCATACACTTTGTACGTAACATCTATACCGCCTTGAGCTTTATCGTAATGCTCCATCGCATATTTGAGGGCGTTCACTAAAGCATTAAAATCGCTTGTATAATAATCGTAGTAATTTGCCTCTGCCAGTTTTGTATGAAAATTTGCTTTGTAATATTGCTTAGTGCCAATTTCTGTTTTTAATCTTTTTAATTCCAAGTGATACTTTTCTGAAAAAGTATTCATATTTCCTTGCACCGCTTCTATAAAAACTTGAGTTGCTAAAACCATTGCTGCTATCTCTAATTCATCTTCTTCACTTCTATCTTTTTTATGCTTTAAATAAAGGTTTTTGTACTTAAGTAACATTTCCATATCAAATACATTTGCCGGCATTCTTCGCAGAAACTGAAATGTGCGATAATAGAAAGTGGTTATTTCGTTACTATCCTTTGTTTTTAAAATTCTACGCTCCCATATTTTAATTTCATGCTTGAGTAAATCGGGCATGTCTTTAGCTAGAATAAGAGAAAGTATATCGTTGTAAGTTCCATTAGGTGTTAATGCAGAAAGGCATTTATCTAAAAGAACTGAATTTATTTTATCAAAATAACTTTTGGTAAGGTTGAATTTATTTTGAATTTCAGTATCGTCAAAATCTGTATTTGTGCGCTGTTTAATTGTTTCTAACAGTACTTCGTATTCATTTCCCTTTAAATCTAAAAGCTTTAATTTATATCGTTCTTGCTCTGTACATCGACACAAAAAAGCACGTAAGAATGTCATAGCCTTTCAATTAAATTACCAATCTTTTAATAACGCATAATTCTCAATTCGGAGCAAATGCAAAAAGGTATTTTCAAAATAATCAATGCCTCTTTTTTTATTTGACTCTTGTGCTTTTTCAGCCATTCTAAACTGAAATTTATAGCCTGCTCCGGCATAAAAACTCCCTGCTAAATTCATTGGAAAACGCTCATCTTCGGCTGCTGCTTTGTAAAGCCAATTAACTACATCATAACCTAAATAAGCATATTTTGCAGGTACTGAATAATACTGCTCTTTATAAATTGCAATAAAATCTTTTGCTTTAGTACTTGATGCTGTATCTTCAAAAAACTGCTCTGTGAAACGTGCATTTAATTTGTTTAAATAATCTAAACGAAGCACTTCCGAATTTAACCAAGTTGGCATTCCATATATTACCACATCAGGCTTGGAAGCAAAGAGTTGGCGGATAATTGTTTGTGCATTTGCTTCTCCAAAAATACAAGCTACTGCTACATTCCGTTGTGAAGGGATTAAGAAATCGGCAGGAGTTTTTTTATTTCCGTTTGTGCCTAAACTTGAAATGTTTACTAAAGTAGATTTGAAATGCGTTTTACCCGGTCCGTCAAAATTTTTCAATAAAGAATCTAAGCGCTTTGCTGCACTTAAATCGCTGCTTGCATTCGTTGTGTAAATAATAATTGGTTCTGAATTAAACGAATCTGCCAACGAGCGCATTATATTATCAATATGCGCATCAATTGTTGGGGCAATTTTTACATGGTAAGGGTTATCGCTCGTAATAGATTTTGAGGGCGAAAAAGGTTGAACATTTACTATTTTATTTTGCTTGCAAAACTCTGCTACTTTTTTTGCGCCTTCGTGTGTGGCAGGTCCAATTATTACATCTGCATTCACAATATCTTTTTCTTTCAGCAATTCATCTACTACCGAGTCGCTTGCCCAAGTATCAAAAAAATTCACTTTTAATTTCAAGCTATTTCCACCTTCAGCTTCTACTTTTTTTAATGCCATCAATACGCCATCGTAAAAATCTAACGCTGTTTTAGCTTCATTAGAAACAAGTTTTAAACTATGCAAATTATCTTTTGAAGCTACTGCCGCCTTCACAGTTTCTAAAGTGCTTGTGGCGCTGAATGGCAATAAAATAGAAACATTTAAAACACCTGTGCGCTCTTTCTCTTCAATAACTTTTTCATTGCTTGTTTGCTGCAAGGCCTCTTTTAATGAAACGCCTCTCCTTTCAAAACTATTTCTAGGTGGTAGCTGTTGCATTTCTACCACTCTCGCATTTTGGGCTTGTGCTTGAGTTACCAAAGCTACCAAAAACAAAGCGTACCATAAATTCTTCATTCCCCTTAAATAATTTTTATGGCAGCAAGTTTAATTTATTATTTGTGAGAAATAGTGAAAGCGCGTAAAAATCTGTTACTCTTCGCTCATTCTGTTGTATGCGCGAATAAACAATGCGCCTAAGTTTTTATGTGGTGGAATATAGTCTAAAAATCGCTCGTAAGCTTGTTTATTTCCTTTTACATTGTTTTCTAAATCTTGCCAAGCAGTATGCCAATCTACATCTTTAAAATTACGAATATCTTCCGCAATAATTTTAATAAGCGGATTGTTTACATACATCGTTCCAATTTGTTTTGAAGCCACTACACTCACATTGGGACTGCGTTCAAAAATTCCTTTCAAGCTGGTGTAACCGCCACAACTTCCCAGAATAAATACTGCTGTGTTGTTGTGGATTTTTTCAATTGTTTTGTAGGCGTAATAGCTGTGTCCGCGGTGCACAACCACATCTGGTTCTTGTTTCAAGCTATCCAATAACTTTTCAATTTGTGGCTGCCCAGTGTATTCACTCTTGGGTTTATTGGCATAAATAGTAACCAAAGCGCCACTCTTAGAAAATATTTTCACATAATGCTGATAGTCTGCAATCTGCCAGTTGGGATCTTTAAAGGTTGCTAAAAATGTTTTAAAAGATGCGTCTCCATCTTCATCATCGTAAAAATATATTTGCCAAATATTGTGTTTGTTTCTTCTAAAAAGGCTTTCAAAATTCACTTTATCTAAAGGTGGAAGTTGATACTTAGTTGCAATTGAAGCAAACCATTTATCTTTTAAAACGCCATCTCCTGTAAATAAATTAGAGAGCAAACCATAAATTATTTTCCCACGTTTATTATTTTGAGATTCAACTCTCAAATACTCACTTTTTATGGTATTGCGCAACAAGGTTAAAAGCGTAGAATCTGTGATACTTCCAAAGGCATCGGCAACCTCAACTGCTTGCTCAATATCATTTTCATCTTGCTCTAAATTACTTGCAAATTTCACCATGAGCGCTTGTTGTTCTTCAGGTTTCATAGTGGCTAAAAACTTATCGAGTTTGCCGTAGCTTGCTGCCATTTTAATGAAAGTTCGAAAACGGTTTTCGCCCATTTGTTGTATAAAAGTGAAGCCATCGGTTGAGTCTAACTTTGCCAAAAAGCGATTAAAACAACCATTAAAAGTTGAAGTAAAAATTTCTTCTTCGCTATACACAATTAAAGTGTAGAGTTCCGGTGCATCAAAAGAATCAACATTTGCAAAGCGAATATTATCTGCTTCGTTATGCAAATCGTTTACCACGCGCACATATTTGAGTGCATTTGTTACTAACTCCGATTCTAAAGAATTTTCCGCAAGCGGCTCTTTCTTTTTGCGAATATTGAGCATGGTTTTTAAATACGCATAATGCTCTTTTCCTATTTCGTGCGCTTCATCAATAGTAAGTTTATTGTTGTGTATATCATCTAACAAAACGTAAGCATTTGTGCTTCTTCCATACTTTTTATTTATGGAAAGAATGGTTTGAATAACAGGGTTTGTACTCTGCTTCAATAACTTAAAAATCGGGTGGCTGTCTAAAAAATATTTCTTAGCAAATACAGGTGCAGCAATTACCGCTTCTTCTAAAATTGGAAGTGCATAATCTTTATCGTCAAACAAATATTCATAAACCAATACTTGCGTTGGATATCTTTTCACCGCGATTGAAAGAAAAGTTTTCATATCGCTGCTGTTCTTAAAAAAGCCTGCAACTTGAATGGATAGTGGAATGTTTTCTAGTAAAAAGTTTTTCAGTTCATTATGCCGAACAGCATTTAAGCCTGCTAACACATGCAGTATTCTTTTATCAATATCATCTACTCGATAATAATTTGACTTGTTTACGTTTCTCAATTCCACAAAAAGGTTATCGTAAAAAGTGATTTTATCTAAGTCTGGTATGTAATTATTATCTACAACTTTTTGTATGTAATCAATCGCATCAAAATAAACAAATCCTGCTTGCTTATCTGTTACCGTATCGCCTGTATTGATGTAGTGATCTAACTTTCCGTCTAACTTATCAATTCTGTCTTGTTCGGTATCAATTAAATTAGGTCTTTTATCTGTAGAATCACTTAAACCAACAGCAAATGTTGCCGAATAGCACAGCAGTATGAATAAAATTGAAAGGAGTTTGCTTTTTGCCGTTTTCATCTATACACCTAAAAGTGAAAAATAAGCTCTACTAAATAGTGATTTTAAATTTTGATGAGGAGGAACATAATCAGCAAAATGTGGATTAGAGCCAATCTTCTGGCGCATCTGCTCCCAAAAATCTTTCCAAACAATATTTCTTCCCGTTCTTATCAATTCATTCAAACTTAATAGAATTGGGTCATTCACCGTTTTAGTTCCAATTTGTTTTGTAGCAATAATATGAGCATCAGGCGCATTATCAATAGCATTAGAAAGCTTGTAGAAACCACCACACGAACCAACTAAAAGTAATTTTACACGCTCATCTACATTTTGCAAAGTAGATGCTGTATGAAAGCTGTGTCCTCTATGAATAACGACTATCGGATACAAATTATTTGCTTTAAAATATTCAGCAATAGCATCTTGTCCATTCGATTCATATTCCGGTTTATTTGCGTAAATTTCTACTTTGTTTCCTTCCACACTTCGCACAATTACGTAGCTTCCTTTATCTTCTGTTTGCCAAGTTGGTAGCACTTTAAAAGTATTCAAAAAGTTTACGAAAGATTCCCGTCCGTCCACATCGTTGTAGAAATACATTTGCTCAATACAATCTTGATTTTCTTCCATCAAATTTTTGTTTGGAAGCAAAGAAACAGCAGGCAATTTAATTTGCTTTGAAAGCATATTGAACCAACTGTTTTCAACTACTGCATGTCCATCAACTAAACTTGCTAAAACACTGTAAAGTGCTAAAACAATATTATTTGAATCTTGCTCTGCACGCAAGTATTCAGCTTTTATTCTTGAATGAATTATCGTAAGTAAATCCCTATCTTTAATACTGTTGAGTGTTTCAGCAATTTCTGCTCCATCATTATTATTTTCATCTTTTGTAAGGTGAACAAATTTTACAAAAAGAGAATCTCGCTGCGGCTCGTTTAAGCCGGTAAGAATTTCACTTAGCTTATTATACGAAGCACACATTGAAATAAATGTACGGAAATGACTATCATTTATATCTTGTAGTAACTGCACAAAATTTTCGCTTTGCATTTTAGTTTTTAAGCGAGAAAACAACCCATTAAACGAACCGGTAACTACTTCTTCTCTACCAAACACCATTAAAAAATAGATTTCTTCTTGAGTAAAATTCTCTACTATCCTAAATGGCTCCGGCTCATTAAGCGCAATATTGTCATTTATCTCACGCAAAAATCTAAGGCTAAAATCCGTTAATCCGTACTCCACACTGTAGCGTCCGATGTAATCTTTTTGTTTAGCAATTTGTACCAATTCTTTAAACATACATTGTGGTGAATTACAAATATTATCAGCCTGCGATGGTGTGAGTTTGTGCTTTAAAATAGCATCAGTTAAAATATATGCTTTGCTCGGATAACTCACTTGCGAAGGCATTTTCATTATCTTCTTAATAATAGAATCAGTGCTGGTTTCCAACAACAAAAAAATTGGGTGAGAAGAGCTATACAAATAACGTTTTAAAGAAGTAGGCGAAGCCTTTCCTGCTGCCTCTAAAATCTTTACTGCAAAGAATTTAGACTTGTAAGTATCGAAGCGTTTAAAAATTTCATCAGGTGCTTGTTTAGCCGCATAAATTAGTAACTCTTCCGCGTAATTTTCATTTATAAATTTAGGAATCTCTTTGAGTGAACTAGCTAAATCTTTCTTCAACAATAGCAAGTTTTTTTCGCGTTCCGAAAGCCTAAGCGAAACAGGAACTACAGTAGTTTCTTCAATATCAACTTCTGCTTCTAAAGTTGAAACAGTATCTGCTTTAACAGGAATAGAAACAACTTCTACCGATTCAACTTCTTTAGTAACTGCTTGTGGCACAGGATCTTTATCAGGCGTAGTTTTAGGCGTTCTTTCTATAGATACAGAAAGTCCTGCTTCAGGAAGTCTTGATTTAAAAAGCGCTTGAATATCTGCTGAATCTGCAATTGAAAAATCAGGCTCTAAACTTGGCAATATAGGCTGCGACATCAATTGATACATATAGTTAAGCGATTTGCCATCTATCATTTGCAGTACTACATCTAATCGTTCATTTTTTTCAATATAGGCTAAAAACTGCTTTAGCTTATTTGGTTGAATAGAAGCAATAAAATTATTGTTGAAAGGAGAGTATATTATCCTCTTAATTGCGCCTAGAATATTGGTAAGTCCTTGTAAACTCAATTCTTTATGCCCATACAACATCACGCTAAAAATTTCTTCACTGCTATACGCCTTAAAATATTCTGCAACAGCGTATCCGGTTTGGTTCTGTGAAATATCATTAGCTTTTCGCACCTGTTCAATTGAAAAATTTTCAAGCACTTGATAAACTGAATGTTTACCAAAAGCATCAGGTTGCTTCATGTTCTTTATCAATGTTTTAAACAACAGCAAATTATTATCTCCAATAGAATCTGCAGCATCCATACTAAACTCATTCTTTAACACATTGTAAGCAAGCAAATATGCTTTTGAACGCAAGCCATAAGTTCTATAAACACTTAACAAATACTTGGAAACAGGCGATTTGCTACGCACAATATTGTAGCTCACTTCATTATCAGAAGTCAAATATTTTTTTGCCAAATCAGGTGCCGCAATCACTATGCTATCAATCACTTGCATGGCAAAATTGCGCTTGCCAAATTGCCAAGCGTTGCGAAGAACTTCATCGGGATTTTCGCGTGCATAATCCACAATAAATTGCTCACAAATTTTATCATCAGGAATAAGCGAAGCATAGCCAAGCGTAAACTTTCTATACAAACGAATATTTTGTTCCAACACGTTTTTGTTATCCCATTCGGCTAATAATATAAAATACTTAAAACCATCATTCAACTTACCATTTGCCATTTCTGCATCGGTGGCATTGTCGTAAATTATATTTATGAATCTGAGTAAAGTATTAGTGTAAATCACCTTTTTATCAGGGGTAAAATTATCGTTCTTCGCAAACGAAAATGCAGCATCTGCCAATGGAAAAAACTGCTTATCTATTTTGGGAAACTCTCCTGCAATTTTAGTTTTAATAGCGTTGTAGCTCTTCTCAACAGCAGCAATCCTAGTATTGTATTCACGAAGCAAAGTAGAATCCATTGCAGATTGCGCAACAGCATTATGCACAAAAGCAATAGCCAATAAACACACCAACAATAATTTTTGTTTCTTAAACACAGGTACTAATAACTCTTTTGGACGGTTATATTTTTATACGACAAAAAAAGAATTAGGTTTGTTAAAGTTATTCACGTTACTCGCGCATGTATCGCATAAAGTCTATTTTTATTATCACTTGCATGGTTTTTATGCTTTTTTCGTGTAAAGAAAAAGCCGAAAGAGCCAAAGTTTACCACGATGCCATAGTGAAGGCAACCGCTATTGTTACTGATAGTGTAATTGATTATGCTGATGTAATTCACAGTGGCAATCGCACAAATAGTTTGGTGGTAACCGAAAATTATCTTTCACTTATTTTAAGAACAATGGATAGTGTAAATGCCAAAAATAATTTTGAAGGCGATTCTGCACTCCGAGTTTCTTCGCTTGGTTTACTTGGTTTTTACAAAGATTATATCCGGCAAAATTTCATTCCTTATTTTTCAACTTTATCAGCAGATTCGTTGAATGAAAATGAACTTCTAATTGCAGATTCTCTTCATAGAAAAATGATGGACGATGAAGTGCAGTATTGGAATAATTTCAACAATGCCGAAAAAGACTTTAGTAATACTTACGATTTAATGTCTTTAGAAGAATGAGTAACCTTGAAAACAAAGTAGTTTGGCTCACAGGAGCTTCATCTGGCATTGGCGAAGCATTGGCTTTGGCATTAGCAAAACAGCAAGTAAAACTGGTAATTTCTGCAAGGCGAGTTCAGGAACTCGAACGAGTAAAAAAAGCACTAAACTTAAGTGATGACAAATGTTTTATTCAACCATTAGATTTAGAAAAAATTGAAACATTTGAACAAGCAACAAAAAATATAATTGCCAAATTCGGCAGCATTGATATACTTGTGAATAATGCCGGTTTAAGCCAGCGCTCGTTAGCAAAAGATACTTCAATAGAAGTTGATAAACGGTTAATGAATGTAAACTATATCGGCACAGTAGCTTTGAGCAAATGCGTTTTACCTTATATGCTACAATCTAAAACAGGACTTTTTGTAACCATCACCAGTGCCGTAGGCAAAATTCCATCGCCTTGGCGCAGCAGCTATGCCGCATCAAAACACGCACTTCACGGTTTTTTCGATTCACTTAGAGCCGAATGCTACGATGAAGGCATAAGAGTACTTTTAGTTTGTCCGGGATTTATTTCCACAAATGTTTCAGTAAATGCACTAACCGGAAATGGAATGCCACTTGGCAAAATGGACGATGCCACACAAAAAGGTTTATCGCCACAGCAGTGTGCCGAAGGTATTATTCAAGCCATTAAAAGTGGAAAAGAAGAAGTGGTAATTGGCGGATTAAAAGAGAAATTTGGCATTTGGATGAAGCGCCATTTTCCTTCCATTTTTTCAATCATGATACGAAAAATGAAAGTTCGATAATTTACTTTCTTCAAATTTTAGTTTATTCTAAATAGCCTTTTATATTCCAACTTTAAACAAAAAATAGAAGTAAATCAATTCAATATGACAAGAGAAGAATGGCTTAAAACAGCCGCAGTAATTGCAACAGGTGCAGCACTTCCAAAAGGTGTTTTAGCACAATTTTTAGCTGCTTCCGATGAAATAAAAAGGAGTGATTTCGGCAAAGATTTTGTGTGGGGCACAGCCACAGCTTCTTATCAAATTGAAGGTGCATGGAACGAAGACGGCAAAGGTGAATCTATATGGGATAATTTCACCCACCGCAAAGGTGGAAGAAAAATAAAAACACGCGAAAATGGCGACACTGCTTGCGATTTTTACCATCGCTACGAAGGTGATATTGAGATGATGCGCAAAATGAATATTCCGGCTTCGCGATTTTCAATTTCATGGAGCAGAATTTTACCCGATGGAACTGGGCGCGTGAACCAAAAAGGGATTGATTTTTACAAACGTGTAATTGAAAAATGCCACAAAGAAGGAATTGAGCCTTGGGTTACTTGCTACCACTGGGATTTGCCACAAGCATTGCAAAACAAAGGCGGCTGGACAAACCGCGATATTTTAGGTTGGTTTGAAGAATATGTTTCCCTCTGTGCAAAAAGTTTTGGCGACAGTGTAAAAAAATGGATGGTATTTAATGAACCAATGGCATTTGTAGGAGGCGGCTATCTAATTGGGCTTCACGCTCCTGGCATATTTGGATTTAAGTCATTTTACAAAGCAACACATCACGTAACCATGAGCCATGCTGTTGGAGGAAAAGTACTTAAAAACTTAGTAAAAGATGGCGATATTGGCACAACATATTCTTGCAGTCCAATAGATTCTGTATCTCATAACGCATTAGATATGAGAGCTGCAAAACAGGCAGATGCATTTTTAAACCGAATGTATATTGAACCAGTTTTAGGCATGGGCTACCCTACAAAAGATTTACCTGCATTGCGCCATGTAGAAAAATATATGAAAGCCGATGACGAAAAAAATATTGTATTTGATTTTGATTTTATCGGCATACAAAATTACACTCGAACTGTGGCTCAATATTTAGGAATAGTACCGATCCTAAACGCTATAAATGTGCCACCAAAAAAATTAGGACAAGTAACCGAAATGAATTGGGAAGTTTATCCTGAAGGTATTTACCGAGTGCTTAAACAATTTGCAGATTACAAACAAATTAAGCGCTTGTATGTAACCGAAAATGGTGCGGCTTTTCCTGATGTTTTAGAAAACAATACCGTGAACGATACGCAACGCACTCAGTTTTTAAAAGACTACTTAAAGAATGTTTTAAAAGCTAAAAACGAAGGTGTAAATGTTGAAGGCTATTTCGTATGGAGTTTTATGGATAACTTTGAATGGGCAGAAGGTTACAAACCAAGATTTGGACTTGTTTACAACGATTTCAAAACTCAACAACGCACTATAAAAAACAGTGGGAAATGGTACAGTAATTTCTTGGCAGAAAAATAGAATTTAATTAACAGCTAATACACTATTTTACAACTATTTTATGTTCCATAAAAAAAACTCACTTATGCAATATTTCAATCTTTTACTTTTAGCATTTTGCTTAGTTGCAAGTAACCATATTTATAGCCAATCGCAACGCAGCAAAGTAGTTGAAGGTTCATTTATTAAAGATGTAGATGCTACAACTTTTAAAGAATTAGCCGAAAAAGGAAAAGGTATAATTTTAGATGTGCGAACACCTGAAGAAGTAGCAGCAGGCCACATTGAAAATGCCAGTGTAATCAATCTTTACGACCCTGACTTTGCCAAGAAAATAAACCTCATGCAAAAGGATAAAGAGATTTATGTTTACTGCAAATCAGGCGGCAGAAGTGGTGAAGCTGCTAAAATTTTAAACAGCAATGGCTTTGCGAAAGTTTACAATTTAAAAGGCGGAATTATGGCTTGGGAAAACAGCAATTTCCCACTTACAAAAGCTACAACTAAAGCAGATAATAAAATACAAACCGTTACACTAAATGATTTCAAAAAAATGATTGAATCACCTAAACCTGTTTTGGTAGATTTCCATACAGTTTGGTGCGCACCTTGCCGCAAAATGGCTCCAGTGGTAGATGAAATTGAAAAAGAATTTGCCAATAAAGCAGTGGTGAAAAGGATTGATATGGATAAAAGCAAAGAAGTAGGCAAAGAATATGAAATTACAGGTGTTCCCGTGTTTATCATCTTTATGAATGGCGAAGTAAAATGGAAACACAACGGCTTAATTTCTAAAGATGAATTAGTTGAAAAACTAAAAGAGTATTTAAACTAAAATATAAAAGCAAAATACTACCAGCGCTTTCCAAATTGGAAAGAAATATAAGCCCCAAATTTATAAAAACGATTCTGGTCGTTAATTAAAAGCGGCAGAGGTTTGTAGAAAATATCAGCCATCACTCCGGCTTCAATTTCTTTTACAAATTCATCGCGTGTACCAAAGTCAAAATTCAAGCCTAACTTGCCGTGAACGCCAGGCACAGGCTCTATTTTAGTAAATCCTTTTCCAATTGGAGATGCTTCGTTTATAGACTGTTTATCTAAAAATTTATCGCGATTAGCTTCTGAATATCGCTCGCTTCGTATCTCATAAGCTCCGCCAATACCATCAGGCTGGTACTTTAAATCTAAATAATATGGAACCATCAAGCCTAACGAAAATCCACCCATTGCCATAAATGACAATCGAACACCATTTCTTCGTGCTTTCTCAGCAATCATTCTGCGCACACCATAATTTATTCTTATGGTATGAAACTTATTTTGCAAGCCATAGAAATAATCGGTACCGGAATCTTTTCCAATTGGCACAGACTTTATTTTCTTCAGTTTGTAATCCATAAAATATTGGTATTCCAACTGAATAATCCGGGTTTTAAAAATGTTCTTAATGAAGCCATATTCTAAAAACAAACTAAAGCCATTTGTTTGTAAGCGCCCGCCACCACTCATTTCGCGTGTATAAACGTACTCATCGTTGGGATTGTAAATTCTTTCCTTTTGCTGTGCAACAACAGCTAAGGAAATAACCAACAAAAAGGAAGTAAGAAGTTGCTTCATTCAACTGTAAGAATAAAAAAAAGAAGTTGTTTTGTATAAGTCGTGAGAATAATACTTCTAAATATTATTTAAACTATTGATTTGGGAGATATGCAAAACATTGTGTAACCTTCATAAAGTATCTGTTACTGCTTTTATCTTTTTCAAACATCGCACCACAGCCCAAGCTATTTAACTGCTTATCCAATATGTTTTTTTTATGCCCCGATGAAGCAAAGAAAGACTTCACAATAGCTCTTGCTAAATCTTTATAGGAAACTGCATTATTCTGAAATCCATAATTATGAATATTTTCAGCAATTTTCATGCTATTCACACCACATATTTCCATACGATTATTTGGCATTTTTAGTGCTGAATTTCTATTGTTTATATGATCATAAAAGCCTCGCTTTACCATTTCATTCGTGTGTATTACAGCCGCATTTCGCAATCTTACATCAAACTTCAGCGGAGAAAGATTAGCGCGTTCTCGAACTTCTTGTGTAGCGGCAAACAAACACCAATTCATTAAATGAATATCGAAATCTTGCACATCAACTAACTGCTTGGCTTCCTTTACGCTGTCGAAATTTTTCGCATCGTTATATGCTTGTTCTTTAAAATAAGAATTAGCATTGAAGCCTTTTACTTCATTCAAATATTCTTGTACATTAAAAGTACCGGCTATCATTAAGATGAAAAGAAAAAACATAAATCAATAAACGTTTCTAAACTGAAAATATTGAATTTACGATTATGAAAAACTAATCGCTTGGCGCGAAGCTTTAACAGCCGGAATGAGTGCAGCAAAAGTGCTGATGACTGCCACCGTAATTAAACTCAGCAAAATATCACCCGAAACAATTTTAACCGGATAAGCATCAACCACAAATGATGCTCCACCTTGAGCCAATTTAATAAAACCGTATTGCTGTTGCAAAATACAAACCAACAAGCCGAGTAATACACCAATGCAACCTCCCAGCAATCCAGCAAATGTGCCTTCTAACAAAAATACATTTCGTACTTGTGCAGATGTAGCTCCCATTGCTTTAAGAATAGAAATATCGCGTTGTTTTTCTATGCCAAGCATTGCCAATGAACCCAAAATATTAAATGAAATAATAAGTAAAATAAAAGTGAGAATAGCATAAACTGCCCAACGTTCTATTTTTACTACGCGATACAAAGTTGCATTCACTTCATCGCGCGTTTTCACAGTATAATCACTTCCTAATTGCTCCTGAATTTGCACTTTAAATTTTTCAGGATTAGTGTTGCGTTTCATTTTTACTTCGTAAGCAGAAACAGCAGTTTCATCACCAATTAAATCACGCGCAGTTTGTAAGGAAACAAAAATATATTTTGAATCAAACTCTTGCTGCACGCTAAAAATACCCGAAACAAAAACGTAGATAGAATTGAACGCATCTTCCGGTAAAAAAACAGTTGCAGAAGTATTTTTAGGCACACTAATTTTAAGTGGCTCTAAACTATTTTGCAAACTCACATTTAATGCTGTATTAAGGTTTGCGCCAAGCACAGCGTATTCTTGTGTGCCTTCGTGCGTTAAAAAAATTCCATTGCGGATATGATTCTTAATACTATTTGTTTGCAAATAATTATTATCCACGCCTTTTATGGTGGCAATCGTTGCTCTATCAGCATATTCCAAATAGGCATTCTCTTCTAACACAGTTGCAACTTTTGCAACCTTCGCATCAGTAGCAATTTTTTTTACTACCAAAGAGTCATATTCAATAAATTTTCCGTGAGCGGGCGAAATAATTATTTCAGGATAAAAAGCCTGATGCAAATCTTTTATTAACCCTTCAAAACCATTGAAAACACTGAGCACAACGATGAGAGCGAATGCGCCAACGCCCATTCCCAACATGCTGATGTAACTGATAATATTGATGACATTTACACGCTTTTTAGAAAAAAGATAACGCCATGCAATTTTAAACTCAATCACAAGATGAAAGTATTAAAAAAACTTTGAAATGGCTTCATAAACCTCATGTTTCGCAAATGGTTGCCCTTGCACTTTTGTAAATGAGTTTACATGAAGCAAAAATTCTGCTTTGAGCAAATGCGCCAACTGCCCTGTATTTATTTCTGCAACAAGTACATGCTCAAAACTATTTAGCAACTCCAAAGTGTTTTTCGGAAACGGATTCAAATAACGAATGTGCGCATGAGAAACATCTTTACCTTCGCTTATTGCTTGCTTCACCGCAGCACGAATTGAGCCATAAGTTCCTCCCCAGCCTAACACTAAAACTTTGCCTTTTTTATTTCCCAATTCAACTTCTAATTCAGGAATATAATTGGCAATCATTTTTACCTTTTTGGCACGGTTGCGAACCATTGTTTCGTGGTTTTGCGGGTCGTAAGAAATATTTCCGGTAAGGTCTTCTTTTTCCAATCCGCCAATGCGATGCTCTAAACCTTTAGTGCCGGGCAGTGCAATATTTCTTGCTAATTTTTCATCGCGCTTATACGGCAGAAATGTTTCATCATTCAACTCCGTTACGTATTCAACTTTTATTTCCTGCAATTCTTTTTCAGTAGGAAATTTCCAAGGTTCTGAACTATTCGCAACATAACCATCAGTTAAAAGTATTACCGGAGTAGTATGTTGAAGTGCTATTTTGCAGGCTTCAAAACTTGCCTCGAAACAGTCTGCCGGAGACTTTGCTGCGATAATCGGCAAAGGCGCTTCTCCGTGTCTTCCATACATTGCAAAAAGCAAATCTGCTTGCTCTGTTTTTGTGGGCATTCCCGTACTTGGCCCTGCGCGCTGCACATCAATTACTACCAAAGGCAGTTCGAGCGAAACAGCTAACGAAATGCTTTCACCTTTTAAAGCTAAACCCGGACCTGAAGTTCCTGTTACGCCTAAGCTGCCACCAAACGAAGCGCCAATAGTTGCAGCCACAGCCGCAATTTCATCTTCTGCTTGGAAAGTAACTACGCCAAAGTTTTTATGCTTTGCTAATTCATGTAAAATTTCTGATGCCGGAGTGATGGGATAAGTTCCATAAAAAAGTGACAATTTGCTCTTTACTGAAGCCGCTATTAAACCTAATGCTGTGGCGTGATTTCCAATAATATTTCTATACGTTCCAGACTCTCTTTTTGCGGGAGCAACTTCTACTTTATGCGCAACCGTTTCAACGGTTTCTCCGAAATTAAATCCAGCTTTTAAAACTTGAATGTTGGCATCGCGCAGCTCCGGTTTTTTGGTGAATGCTCTAGTAATTTCATCAATAGTGCTTTGTAAACTCCTTCCAAAAATCCAATATACATAGCCCAACACAAACATGTTTTTGCAACGGCTCACACTTTTACCGTCTAAGCCGCTATCTACCAAGGTTTCTTTTGTAAGTTTAGTTACATCAATTTTTTGCAGTTGGTATTTAGAAAGCGTATCATTTTCGATAGGATTTTGATCTGGTGCATAGCCCGCAAGTTTCAAATTTTTCGATTCGAAACCAGCAGTATCTACAATAATTAAACCGCCCTTTTTAAGCTGCTTTAAATTCGTTTTTAAAGCCGCAGCATTCATGGCTACCAACACATCGCAGTTATCGCCCGGGCTATCCACTTCTACACTTCCAAAATGCAGTTGAAAACCCGAAACGCCCGGCAAAGTTCCTTGTGGTGCACGAATTTCGGCAGGGAAATCCGGAAAGGTAGCAATATCATTTCCAAAAAGTGCAGCGTTTGTGGTAAAGTTAGTGCCGGTTAGCTGCATGCCATCACCGCTATCTCCGGCAAATTTTATGACTATTGATTTTATTTTTTCAGCCATGATAATTTAAGCAATAATATTTTGTAAAAGCCAAGTTGCTTTATTCTTTTTTCAAATCTTTAAGCACTTGCTCCATGTGAAATACATAATCTAAAGTTTCATCTATATAAAACTCAAATTCAGGAATTTTGCGCAACTGATGGCGGAGTTTTCCTCCCAACTTTCCTCTAAATTCAGCAGTGAGTTCTCTAAATCTCTTAAGCGTTTCTTCCTTATCTTCAACATTAAAAATGCTCAAGTAAAATCGTGCAATAGAAAGGTCTGATGTAACTTTTACGTTTGTTACACTTATTAAACCTTTGCCAAAAAGAACTTTGTAATCTTTATTTAATAAAGAAGAAAATTCTTCCTTCATTAACATTCCTATTTTTTGTTGTCGCCTGCTATCCATTGGTATTCTTTTTATGAAAGTGCTAATGTAATGTTTGGCAATTACAGCGCCTAAGAATTAAGAAAGATTGTTGGTTCGCTTTCGCCTAACAAACATAAAATAGAATTGCTTGTTTTTGAGCGAGTCGCAAACTGTTATTCAAGAAATTACAAAAAGATAATTTTCAAAATATCAAGCAAAGTAGAAATTACAATATACTCCTGCATCACTTTCTACACATAGCTAATATCAAAAACTTTTTGAAGCTGCTTTTCGTTTATTGATTTAGGAATTGACTTCACAATGAAATTTCTAAACCAAATAGCAAAGTCATTTTCATAGTGTGCAATTTTGCCAATTTGCCAACTTGTGTTTACTACAAAGTGTGCCTTTTTTATTCGGAGTTTTTCATACTTGGCAAAAACATCTTCTGTGCTTTTCGCTTCTTGAAACAATTTACCGAGTGTGTACGCATCTTCTATTGCTTGGCAAGCACCTTGCCCCATGTTGGGAGTTGTTGCGTGCGCTGCATCACCCAGTAAACAGACCTTTCCTTTTTGCCACTGTGTTATTGGTTGCAAATCAAATATTTCACTATAAAAAATTTTATCTTCCGGAGTTCGTGAAATAATATGTAAAACATCTTCATGAAATTCTTGAAATAACTCTCCAAGGCTTGCTTTCCGCATCAGCGATTCATTGATAACTGCATACCAATAAATTTTCTTCTCGCTAATCTTCACAAACCCGAAACGTTTGCCTTTTCCCCATGCTTCAATAGCAACTTGATTGTAGTTCGTAGGCAATTCAATTTCACAAACACCACGCCAACATCTCTGTGTAGAATCTCTTAAAGTGCCAGTATTGAAAACTTTATTTCTCACCAAAGATTTTATGCCATCAGCAGCTATCACAACATCGCTTTGCACAGAAGTTCCATAATCGAATATTAGTTTCAACGTGTTTCCGCTTTCTATATTTAATAGCCTTTTTGAAAGTTGAATATTTTGAAACCCAATTTCTTCAGCCAAAATTTTCTGCAAATCAGCACGATGAATGGCAACATTGTAAACACCAAATTGCTGTTCAAATTTCTCAAGTTCCGATTCTGAAATTGTAGTGAGTTTTGCATCTGTAATTCTAATTTTTGAAACTTTGCAGCCTGCATTTTCAATTTTACCGCGCACACCCAATTTATCAAAAACTTGCATGGCATTGCTTGCTAAAAGAATACCGGCTCCAACCGGTTTTATTTCGGGAGCGCTTTCATAAATCAATGGTTGAAGCCCAGCTTGCTTTAATGCCAAAGCGGCTGTGAGTCCGCCTATTCCCGCTCCTATTATTGTAAATCTATCTTCAGTTTGCATACCTAATTTTTAGCCATTTTGCAAAACGCAAAGCTAATTTAGGAGCAGATAAATATTCTAATAATTTAAAACGCAACTTTTAAATTATTCCCAAAATATTCCTCCAAAAAACAGTTAGAAAAAGTAGCGGACTACTTTGGAGCCATCATTAGAGCAGGCGTTTTCACAGGAACAGATTTTTCTTGTTCAGGGCTAAGAACAGTTCCTTTTATGGAAATAACTTTTACTGCTTCGCTGGCGTTTGAAGTAATAGAAATAGCTTTAGTGAACGGACCAACGCGGCCTTGAGTATTGTAAGTTGCTGTTACAGAAGATTCTTTGCCGGGCAATACCGGTTCTTTTGGCCAACTTGGTGTAGTGCAACCACAACTTGCTTTCACATTTGCAAGTACCAATGGCTCTTTACCAATATTTTTAAACTTAAATTCGTGTGTTACTTGCGGACCTTCGGGAATTTCGCCAAAGTCAAAAATTTCCTCTTGAAATTTAAACACCGGAGCATTTGGATTTGCTTTGGTTTCCACTTTTTTTTCTTGTGCTTGAGACACAAGTGAAGTAGCTAAAAATAAAGTAAGTGCAAGTAAAACTTTGTTCATTTCCTTTAGAATTTTAAGCGAAGATATAGCAGGAAGTAGTATTGCTCAAATCCCTTAACATCATTTAAAATGACAATAAAATGACAAACTGCATTTACTACATTAAATTACTATAAAGTGCAACGATATTTTGCACTATAAAAAAGTTTCGATTGGTTTGCACAACTGTTTATGGAGTTACAAACTATTAAAAACCGTTTCGGAATAATTGGAAATGCACCTGCACTCAACCATGCAATAAGTATTGCAGAGCGCGTGGCATCTACCAATCTCACTGTACTCATTACAGGTGAAAGCGGTGTGGGAAAAGAAGTTTTTTCACAAATTATTCACCAGTTAGGAAGTCGAAAACATAATCCGTTTATTGCTGTAAACTGCGGTGCAATACCCGAAGGCACAATAGATTCAGAATTGTTTGGGCACGAAAAAGGCTCGTTTACAGGAGCCAGCGACCAACGCAAAGGCTACTTTGAAACTGTTGCTGGAGGAACTATTTTTTTAGATGAAGTTGGAGAATTGCCACATGGAACACAAGCACGTTTATTGCGCGTGTTAGAAACCGGAGAGTTTATCCGCGTAGGTTCCAGCAAGGTAATAAAAACCGATGTGCGAGTAGTAGCTGCAACCAATGTAAATTTACAACATGCAGTAAGTGCAGGCCGCTTTCGCGAAGATTTATATTACCGCTTAAGCACTGTGCCTATTTTTATTCCACCGCTTCGCGAAAGAGGTGATGACATTGGTTTATTATTTAGAAAGTTCTGTATAGATTTTGCTGAAAGGCATAGAATAACACCTATTCGATTAATGCCGGAAGCACAACAACTTATTTTAAAATATACTTGGCCGGGCAATGTGCGCCAGCTTAAAAATGTAGCAGAACAAGTGAGCATTTTAGCCACAGAAAGAGATATTTCAGCAGCTCAACTCATTTCTATTGTTCCTGATATTGCAGAAAATAAATTGCCTGTAGTGTTATCAAATTCAGGTGGATTTGAAAATAATTCCGGCAACGGTTTCACTGAGCGTGAAATTTTGTACAAACTTATTTTTGACTTAAAAAAAGATTTAAACGATTTAAAACATTTTGTTTTCGATATTGCCAAAGGTGGCGTTTCTTCTAATTCTTTCGAAGAAAGAAGTATTCCTGAGCCTGTAGCTTTTCAAAGAAATATAAATCCGCAGCCGGTAATTATTTCACCCGAAAATCATCAAGTAATTATTAGCGAGAAGCCTACTGTTTTCCATGAACATGAAACAGTAGAAGAAAACCTATCGCTGGTAGATAAAGAACTCGAATTGATTGTAAAAGCGCTAAAAAAACATCGTAACAAACGTAGAGATGCGGCTGCGGATTTAGGTATTTCGGAAAGAACTTTGTACCGAAAAATTAAGGAATATAATTTAGACGAATAGCACTTAAAAACTATTCAAAAAAGCGCCAAGCCACACCCATCTTAAAAGCTAAATCTGCTGCCGGATAATTTGGCGCAGTGTAATATCCTTTTGGCCCAAAAGCAGAACTAATATTCGCAACTTTTGCAGTAACTCTAAACCATTTCACTTTTAAATTTAAGAACCAATCCAGTACCGGATAAAAAGTTAGTTGGTTAGAATTTTGTAAAACCCACTGCCCTGTTAAAGGAAAATATTCATTACCAAAAAACGGGCTATTGTAGCGCAAATCAAAACCTGTACTAAACCATAATTTCTTCTTAAAGATTCTCATTTCATAATACATGCTATGGCGTGTAACCCACATTGGCAAACGAATTGAGTTGCTATTTACCACCGGTTGAAACCATACATCATTATCTAAATGAAAACCTTTGATACCAAATTTATTGCCAATATGCAACACTAAAATATTGGCATCGGCATTATCAACCGAAGGCGAAGCAATAGATTTAAAATAGAACCAATTCTTTACATAATTATACTTCGCATCGGCAAAAACAGAAATTATCTTATGCTGAAAGCCATAGCTGCCGCCAAAGGAAAGTACGTTTTTTTTTGGGAAATTATTTAACCACAATTCGCTTCGGCTACTGTAATGCTGCCAAATAAATGGTGCTTCGGTGAGGTGATAATTTACTACCGCTTCTACCCTACCAAACTTCCCGAAATTATAGCCTACACTTCCATCAACCAATAAATCATTTTGGTTATAGCCAAACATATAATATTCCACTGCCGCTTTATAGAGAATCTTCGACTTTGCAAGTGGGTTATTTTGCACTGCGCCTTTCACATAAAAATTGCCAAACCAATTCTTTCCCGACATTTCTTTTATAGAATAAATATCGTAATGCAGCGAAGCCGAAGCCCTGAAGTTTGTTTGTTTTATTACGGTATCATTTTTAGCAAACTGCCCCGTAAACTCCATGAATGCCGCATTCGAGAAATGAGTAATATTCAAATCGTATCGAATAGAATCTTTGCCTGCCCAAAATGAACCGTAATAAGCAGAATCAGGTGCAAGGTCTAAATATTTAAAGCGCTGCATTCCTGTGCCAATTTCATAACCAATTTTAAAAGTTGGTACTTTTATCTTTAATGTTGCTGTATCTTTCTTTATATTTTGATACTTGCCGAAATGATAAGCACCACGTGCCATCCAGCGCACTTCGGTGTAATCATTTTTTGCATTCTGCGATTTTACCGGCACTAATTCTTTAGTAAAAAATGTACTGTTCTTTGCAAACACATCTACATCATCAACACCGCCATTTTCTTTTACCTTAGCAAGGTTTAGCAATAGAATTGTTTGTATGGAATAATTCCGTTTGGGTGGTTCATAAAAACCGTAAAGCGTGAAACCATTCACGTTTGTACTTTGATTCACATAAGTGCCGCGACTGTTGTAGCGTGTAAAATCTACACCAAATTGAAACTGTTGCTTCAATTGCCCCGCAAATTTCCCTTTAAAATACTGCTCTACCTTTTGCCCTACAATATATTCTATATGCGAAAACGGACGCATTACATGATATATTCGAGTGCTATCGAACGTATAGCGATATGCTTCAAACTGATTAAAGCCAACATTAAAACCTCTAAACCGAAAAGGAGAAAACACTAATGGATAAGCCGCACTTCCGGTGTTGCCAATATTCAAATATTCGCTGCCGCTGCGCTGCATGGCATTGAACTCTTCTAAATTTATGATACTGGAATCTATGCCGTAGCGAATATCAGGCTCGGAATAATGTGTCCAAGTATCATTAATGGAGCGCCATTTAGATTTTGTAATTGAATCTGTTTGTGAAATTGCAAATTGTGAAAACAAAAAAAGTAAGGCAAAAAGAAAACCATTCTGCAAGTATTTAAAATACTTGATAGCACTAATTTTTTCTCCAAAAAAATGTGTTACTAAACTCAAATCTTTTTCAGCAATTCAACAATAATTTTTCGCATACTTGGCTCGGCAGCCTTAGCTTTTTCAAGCACAAATTCGTGGCTCACATCATCTGCTTTTTCTGGTGGATAGCCCATATCGCTAATTACCGAAATGGCAAAAACTTCCATGCCGCCATGTTTGGCAACCACTACTTCCGGTGTGGTGCTCATGCCTACGGCATCGCCTCCAATTAGAAAATACATTTTGTATTCAGCAGGTGTTTCAAATGTGGGGCCTTGCACGCCAACATAAACTCCGGTATGGCATTTAATATCGTTTTCCAATGCAATGTCTAATGCCATTCTTATCATTTCGCGATTGTAAGGTTCGCTCATATTGGGAAAACGCGGACCTAAAGAATTTTCATTTCTGCCACGCAAAGGGTGCTCCGGTTGCAAATAAATATGATCGCGAATAATCATTAAATCTCCTACCTCAAAATTTTCATTCATTCCACCGGAAGCATTGGAAACAAACAAATGCGACACGCCCAAGGCTTTCATTACGCGAACAGGAAAAACAACTTCTTGCATCGAATAGCCTTCGTAATAATGAAATCTGCCGCTCATGGCAATTACATTTTTACCTCCCAATTCTCCAAAAATTAAAGCTCCGGAATGACCTTGAACTGTTGATACCGGAAAGTTTGGAATTTCTTCATAAGGCAATTGCAAATGCACATCAATTTCTTGTGATAAGTTGCCTAAACCTGAACCCAAAATGATGCCGCAGCTATAGTTCTGTTCTATTCTTTTTTTAATAAACGAAGCAGTAGCTTCTATCTTTTCTAACATGTTTTCCATCAAGAATTTTTTTCGGTAGTTGCTTGAATAAAGGTGCGAATATTATTTGAAAATTCTTGTGCCGCATTAAAAAGAAAATGATGCCTAACGGGCTGTATAAATAATTGAAATTTATTTTGAACAAACCATTCTTTAAATTCTATCAAGCGCACAGCATCTTTTTCGGTAGTAACAATAATAGTATCGGGAGGTAGATTGATTTTCATTTCGTGTAGTTGCTCCAAATTGTATTTACTGAAACTGTGGTGGTCTGCAAAGTTCATTTCAAAAACTGTTTTGCCAAATTTCTCGAAAAAAGTTTGTAGCGGTTTAGCATTTGCAATGCCTGTGAGCAACAAAACATTGCTATACTTTTCAGGAAGCGGTTGATTGTTTAATTCATTCAATTGCCCATACTCAAAAGCAGTAAAATAAAGCTGCTGATACGGAAAGGGGTTTATTTCATTTCTAATTTTATCGGCTTCTTGTTGCGAAAGATTTTCAGGACATTTGGTTACTAAAATTATATCGGCACGGTGATAATTTTTTTTGTCTTCGCGCAGCCAACCCAATGGAAAAATAGAATCGCGCGTAAATAAATTTTCGTATTCGGTGGTGAGCAACATTAACCCCGGCTTTATGGCGCGATGCTGAAAAACATCATCTAATATTATCGCTTCTGTTTCCGGAAATTCGCCTAACAGCATTGGCACACCAACCACTCTATCTTCGCTCAAGCAAACCGGAACTTGCGGAAATTTCCACTTAAAAAGCAATGGTTCGTCACCGCTTTGTTTATAGTTTGAAGTAGTTTCTACCACTTGAAAACCTCGAGATTTTCTTCCGTAGCCGCGGCTTAAAACTGCCATTTTAAATTCATGTGAAAAATTTTCAAGCAGCCATTCCACCAAAGGCGATTTGCCGGTTCCGCCCATGTTCAAATTTCCAATTCCGATTAAAGGCAATTGAAAAGTTACGCGCTTTATTACTTTTTTATCGAAAAAATAGTTGCGCAATTCGGTGATGCACCAAAACACAAAAGCAGGAAGCGCTAACAATATTTTTTTCAACTGTTTAGAAAAATTAGTACGTAAATAAAAATAGAATTACCATTAAGTGAAGCGAAGGCTTATTTTCGCCCGCAATTTTAAAGATATATTATTACAGCGCCATAAAAACTATGGCATTTAAAAATTAAAATAAATAATGAGCCAACTAAGTGAACAAGAAATAGTAAGAAGAGAAAAGCTAAAAGAATTTGAACGTTTAGGAATTGAAGCCTATCCTGCTGCTTTATACGAAGTAAATGCTACTTCAAAACAAATTCTCAGCACTTTTAAAGGCGAAGAAGGTGAAGCGGAATGGCACGTTTCTATTGCAGGCAGAATAATGGCAATTCGCTTGATGGGAAAAGCAGCATTTGCAGTTTTAGAAGACCAACACGGCAGAATTCAACTTTATGTTTCTAAAAATGATTTACAACGCGGTGAAGACTCTACACTTTGGGACGAAGTATTTAAAAAACTATTAGATATTGGAGATTTTATTGGCATAAAAGGCAAGGTTTTTAAAACCAAAACCGGTGAAACTTCTATTCACGTTCATGAATTTACTTTCCTTTCAAAATCGCTGAAACCGCTGCCAATAGTGAAAGAAAAAGATGGTGAAATTTACGATTCTTTCAGCGACCCGGAATTGCGCTATCGCCAGCGATATGTGGATTTAATTGTGAACCAAGGTGTGCGCGATACGTTTTTAAAACGCACACAAATAATTAAAACCATCCGTGATTATCTGAACGAACATGGCGGAATAGAAGTTGATACGCCAGTTTTACAAAACATTCCGGGAGGAGCAGCCGCTCGGCCATTTATTACACATCACAATGCTTTAGATACTGAATTTTATTTGCGTATTGCCAACGAACTTTATTTAAAAAGATTGATTGTAGGCGGCTTTGAATTTGTGTATGAATTTAGCCGAAACTTTAGAAATGAAGGAATGGACAGAACCCACAATCCTGAATTTACCGTACTTGAATTTTATGTGGCTTACAAAGATTATTTTTGGATGATGGATTTTACAGAGCAGTTGTTTGAAAAAATTGCACTGAAACTTCACGGCACCACCGATGTGCCTGTTGGCGATAATATTGTGAGTTTTAAAGCACCATTTAAACGCATAGGAATTATTGATGCTATTACCGAAGCTACCGGAGTAGATATTAGCGCAATGAACGAAGACCAACTGCGCGAGCTCTGCAAAAAGCACCGCTTGGAAGTTGATGCCACCATGGGAAAAGGGAAATTGATAGATGAACTCTTCAGCGAGCTATGTGAAAAGAAGTTTGTGCAACCAACTTTTATTATAGATTATCCGGTTGAAATGAGTCCACTCACAAAAAAACACCGCAGCAAACCGGGTTTGGTAGAGCGTTTTGAGCTGATGATAAACGGAAAAGAAATTGCCAATGCTTATAGCGAATTAAACGACCCAATTGACCAACGCGCCCGTTTTGAAGAGCAAGCAAAGCTTATGGAACGCGGTGATGATGAAGCCATGTTTATTGACCAAGATTTTCTTCGCGCTTTAGAATATGGAATGCCGCCAACCTCCGGAATTGGCATCGGAATAGACCGTTTGTGTATGTTGCTTACCAACCAAGCAAGCATTCAAGAAGTGCTTTTGTTCCCACAAATGAAGCCTGAAAAACAAGCTTAATTGTTTCTTCGCACCAAAACATATCACAAACAAAAAAAGTAGTAAGTCCGCTCTTCGACATGTTCCGCAGGGCATGTCGAAGAACAGATAAAAGCAGATTTGCAACCTGCAGTATTCCCGCTAAATTTGCTAAATGGCATTTGCTTATACAGTTAAAGACCAATTCGGTTTATACTTTGTAACTTTTACTGTTCATCAGTGGGCAGATGTTTTTACAAGACGCGACTATTCAGACATTATCATAGATAGTTTGAAGTTTTGTCAAAAAGAAAAAGGATTGAACATATACGCTTATGTGATTATGAGCAATCACATTCATCTTATTATTCAAAGCAGACAAACGCCATTGAGTGACATTATCAGAGATTTAAAAAAATTTACCGCTACCAAAATTGTAAACGCCATTAGAGAAAATCCAAGAGAAAGCAGAAGAAAGTGGTTGCTGTGGTTGTTTAAAAAAGAAGAGAAAGTTTGGTTTTGGGAAGAAGGTTATCATGGCGAAGAAATATTTTCAAAAGCGTTTTTTGACACTAAATTGAAATATATTCATCAAAACCCTGTAAGGGCAGGGATAGTGGAAAAGGAAGAAGAATACTTGTTAAGCAGTTGTTGTGATTATTATGGCAACAGAAAAGGATTGTTGGAATTAGCAGAGTATTGAGTTTTCAGGATTAAAAAATCCTGCTTATCTGTGCCCCCCGCTCTTTGAGGTATTAGCGTGGCGCATTTGGAAGAGTAGATAAACGGGATTTAAAACCCCTCCATATCTGCTGTTCGAGATGCCTTTCAGAACATCTCGAACAGCAAGTTGTTTTTGCTGTCTAAGTTGATATGTGTCGGGATTTAGGAAAATGGTATCGCCTTCAATGTCGTCAGCCAACACTATATAGTTTTCATCTTCGTTTTGGTCAATTATACGAATAGAGCCGCTTTTAAAATCCTTGTTTTGGTCAAAGATGTTTCGTGTGTTTTCGTTAAATAGTATTTCAATCGCCTTTTCTTCCCTTTTATTTTTCGGAAGTTCAGGAATGTATCTTGTTTCCTTTGTTATCTTTTTTTCTCCATTTACTATCGTTTCAGTTTCGGCAATGTGTTTTTTGACTTTGATGAACAAAGTTTCTTTTTCAAGAAATTTTATTGCGTTAGAGATGAAGTCGGTATATCGCCTAATGTCATAGTCAGCATTCAGCAAAACTTTGCTATCAACTCCTGTATTTAGATGATATAAGTTCATTTCTTGTTTGTCTTGTTGTCAATTATTTTGATTGTCGCTGTGTCGTTTGGGTGTCGCTTTACAATTCTGACTAACGTTTTGCAGCTTGGCGAAGGCGGGGCTTTCGGAGCCCTAAACTGTCAAGCAACCACAAATGTTTATTAAATGTTCTAATGTTCATTTTACCTATGTCTGCCCCGCTTTTGGCAAGGTGCTGTTAGCAGTAGTGTTTTTCCTTTGTTTTCTATATTCCGCAATTGTCAGTGTGCTAATAACTATGAAATATAACGAATACCAAATTCCAATTGAAAAAGGAAATTGTCTTTGAAGAATAAACATAATTAAAAGTGTTATTAAAAAACAGAGCGAAGAAATAAATACTTTTTGCTTTGTTGGTTTTGCTTTCAGTCCGAAGCGATAATAAATGAACATAGTTGTCAACGTAGGACAAGCCAATAAAACAATGGCTGTAAAAATCAGAAGCGGTAAAATGTCCGGTGCTATCATGATATTTACTAGTCCATTTTAGATGTTGTCAACAAAAGCCAAAGCCAAAACAAAGACCAAAGCAATCCAAGTCCATTAATGATAAGCAGTCCAACGCTGTAATTAAACTTTGTCTTGAAAGTCAGATCAGCCGATATAAGTAGTAGGTTTATTGAAAGTGAAATTGGTAATATTAAAAGTCCATACCCAAATGCTCCACCAGTTGATTTTATTGTCACGAAACTAAATGGCAAAAAGTAAATATTTGTCAAGATTACAAGTGTCGATATTGTCCAATTTGCTGTTTTCAATTTCGTAATTGTCTGTTTGTTGTGGGGCGTCCTAACATTCTGACTAACGGTTCTCAGCTATACGCAGGCAGGGATTTTAACCACTGCACTTCCTACGAAGAACTGAATTTTAAATTTAGCACTTGCCTGTCCTACGAAGCACCAAACCCCTGCTTGCGTATAGGTGATGTTACCACACGTACTTCTTGCTATTCTGTCCATTGTCGTTTTCGTTTTTCTCTGTACCAAATAGCAAGTCCGAGTAGGATTGTCAAAAGTATTAAACTTGGTTCGCTCATTCGTTGAGTATCTTCACCAAGGTCTAATGACTTGTTGCCTGCCAAAGCTTGTTCTTGTTTCTTTTTCAGCATTGCTTTTTGAGCTTCGTTCTCTACTACCAAATATGATGTTACTGGTGTCATTACTTTAGAAATGAAGCTGTATCTTACCATATTCAACCATTCTTTGTCTGAAATTTCAGGACGCAAGATTTGCGAAGTCCATTGCCCCTGCATTGTCAAAGCAGATTGCCAATTTTTTTCTTTAATTTCTGATTCAGAAACTTCAAAAATATCCTTTTTAAAAATGATGCTTGGTTGATTATTGTTTGCTAAATAGGCAACTGAATTGTCCGATAATTTGTGTTCCAAAACTGTTTCACAAAACATACACTCTCTATGTATTTCAGGAAGTTCTTTTATAGGATTTTCCGATAAAGAATGTTCTCTTAAATTACCATTCTTGTCAAGATTGAAAAACAAGTCGCTTTCAGGAAAAGTAAACTTGAGGTCTGTAAAATCTTTGTCTAAAATAGCATTTTGTATACTGTCAGTTACGACCACAATAACAGGATATGTTTTCGATTTATCTTGGTAGGCATTAAACAAGGTTGTTCTTATTGCTCTGTCCAAGTAAAAACCACCTTCAAAAGTTTGATTTTTATATTGCTCTTTCCAATCGTTATCAAGGGTTGTGGTGTTTACATAGCTGTTTACGAAACTGATTTTTCCGTTTTCTGAAAGTGGTTGGTTGGCATCTAAAACCTGTTCAATTCTTTTGATAAAATCGGTTAAATTACTATTTTGGTCTTTAGAAGCGTCAACCAAAAAATGAAAATATGGTCTACGTTTAACCGAATTCAATTTTTGTTTTTGTTGGGAAAAAACGTAAGCGATATTTTCAGTTTCAATGTCTTCGTAGATTGTTTCTTCAATATTTCCTAATTCAATTACATTATTGTCAATGTTTAGCTTTACTGGCTCTTTATGTAAGAATTCTATTCCTGTTTTTCTTACTTCATCTTTTGCGAACGGAAACACTCTGAAAGCAACTTTATTACCTGTCAAATAATATAGAATTCCTGGGTCTCGATTTTCATTTCGGATTTGTGAAAATATCCACATTGCCGATTTTTTCTCGGCTAAAATACCCGGCTCTTTTATGTCTCCAACATATAGATAATAATCGCTAATCCAACAACCTTCGGGCAAATCAATCGTAGTAGAATATTCTGAAAACCAAGTATTTCCGCTTTTGTTGGTTATTTCCAAGTCAACCCAACTTTTCCAAGCATTTTGAGTTTTGTCGTAAGTGCTGTTTGTGGAAATATTACTTATTTGAACATTGTCGTTTTGGATATTTTCAGGTCGTAACCCAAAAGAAGTATTACCAAAAAATATTTTTTCAATGGTGTTTATTTTTGAATCAGACAAAGTGAGATTGTCCATTACCAACCAATTAAAATACGATGACAAATAGGGAATTCCATTGCCAAATATTCCCCCTCTGCTATCTCTGCGGTCTTTATGGCTTTTTATAACATTGAGCGTTTTTTGAAGCGAAACTTTATCAATATCATATTGCCTTGAGTAGTCAGGACTGTATAAATAAGATAGTGTTTCATTTAAAGCGCTTTTGTCTTTCTGGTAAGATACTGTGATAAATGCTGGAATTACCCAAAAACCCAATAACGAAATTCCGATGATGAGTTTCTTTGGAAACAGAGTTTTTAGATGTGTGAAATCCTTTGAAAGCTCGTTGATGTGAATAACGAAAAGCAGTAAAGGTGTTAGCATTAAAAATCCTGTCCCGATTGCAATAATTGCAATTACTGATAAAGGTAAAAAAGGGAGAAACACTAAAAAAAAATAGAATGTGTATGCAAATGTTATACTTCTTCCGATGAATACAAGTAGTCGGTATATTTTGTTTTCAAGGTTGGGTAAGCAAACCATTATACCATTAACAACGGCAAGAATATAAAACCAAGCATTATTAAAATCTCCAAAAATTCCTGATTCACTTGGTCCAAAATTATTAAACAGGTGTCCGTTGTTTACTGATAATCCTACTAATGGAAGCACTATAACAATTGGAATTTTCCATACTAATTGGTATTTCTGCCAAGTTTCCGCTTTTTTGGTCGCAAGTATAAAAACGCCCCTTATTAAGAAAAAGAGAAAAACTAAAGTAGCAGTAATTACAAGAATCAGCATTGCGTGAACGCTAAAATTCCTGTCAAATGGTTGCCATAAAGGAAGAATGATTTGAGTAAATAAGTAACCGGCAATCGGAATTCCAATTGCAATTAAAAAGTTTACCCAAGCCTTGTGTTCTTTGTTTTCAGGTGTAAAATGAGAAACCAAAACGAATAATGAATAGGCGAGTGTCGGCATTAGAAATGTCCCAACATATAAAAATATGTTGCCCGAAACCATCCATTGAGGGATAGAAAAAGGAATGATTCTATCTAAACGGTATCCATAGAGATAAATGAAAGGGATGTAACAAAGTAGGGCTATTAAACCAAACCATACAGAAACATTCTTTTTCTTTAAAGTCAAATAAACCGCATATGCAAAATTCAGTAATCCAAGAACTCCTAATGAAAGACCAAAAGATTTCCAAAGTTGGATTCTGCTTTCATCCAATAAAGTTTTAATGATATTGAACTGACCAAAGAAAAGAAAAAACAGCACGACCAACGGTAGCGTGTTAATGACAAAAAGCCATTTCGGATTAAGAAAATTTCGCATTGTATCGTTTATGGATTATTAATTTTTCTATTAGTACATAAGCCAAAATAAGGAATGTCAGGTTAGTAGTTATGCCAATAGCTTCGTGTATAATATATTGTTGGTTCAGAAAAATGCTTTTTGTCTGAGTCTGCACAAGGATTGAAGCAAAAATTCGCGATGTATTTACAAATATGGTCAGCAGATAAGCTCCAATTAAAGCAGTCGGAATAGTCAGGATTTTACTTAAAGTCCTGTCAAAGTGCTTTACGGTCAAATAAGTAAATAGTAGGAAACTTAAAATCCAAAAGTTGAAACCCGAACAAGATTTGTCAATAATGATGTTTAGATGCTCGTGGAAATATCCGCTGTCTGAAAGATAAACAGAATGCGAACCTGTCAAAAGTCCAACGAGTTTGTCGGTCGGTTTGAGAAGAAAGGTCAAGTCGTTATTGTCAGCAAGTGTAAAGCCAAATTTCAGCAAGATGAAAAGTCCTACTGCTATCAAATAATATGGTATGTTCTTTTTTGTCTGCACTGTCTTTTTAGTATGTGTGGTAACGGTTTGGCGCTTGGCGCAGTGGCGGATTTCGGAGCACAAAATTTTCAATAATCCACAAAAGTTGATGCGAGGCAGAATGTTCAATTAACCACGTCAACCGCCATTGAGCCAAACGCCTGTTATAGCCAGTGGTTCTTTCAGTCGTCATTGTCCGTCCAGTTTTATTATTTTTCCTTTTTCCTCTATTGCGTTGTTGTCGTCTTCATAATCTTCTTCGTCTTCTGATGGATAAAAGTCCATCCAAACTTGAACTAAATAGTCGTGAAAACCCCAACCAATCCCGCTCGTGTCGTCAACAACTTTTACCACTCGGCCTTCAAATTTGTCAAGAAGGTTTTCTTTGCTCATTAAAGTCAAGCTGTCAACAAAAGTTGTTGCCAGACTTTTATAATAACTTTCATTGACGTCTCCATAGTCATTTGTGAATTTTACTCCTGTCTCAACGTAAAATAACATCAAGTCAGCAAGTAAGTCTGTCGATGTCCCAAGTTTTTTAAAGTCGCTAATTGCTTGTTTTCCGTCCTTAAGTTTGTAGTTGTAACCACGTTTAGGGTAAAACGCTTCAAACACTTTGTCACGATACTTTTCAAAAAGTTCTCTCTCGTCTGGATTTACATAAAAGTCAAAAAACTCTTTTACTGATTTGTTCTTTTTATACAAATCGGCAACAAGGTCAATTAGTTTGTCCTTGTCCAGTTTTTTTAGTTCTTTTTTTATGTCGGTCAGTCCCATATTTTATTTGTTGTTACGGTCGTCCTACCATTGGCTATAACGTTTTGCAGCTTGGCGAAGTGGCGGAAATCGAAGCACAAATGTTCAGTTTTCTACAAAAGTTCAATCGAAGAACTGCCGTTACATTTAGCACTAAATCCGCCATTTTGCAAAACCGATGTGCCTGTTGCACGATTCAAAAGTAAAATAAAAATTAGAATACAAAAAATGTCATAACTATTTGATTGTTAGTTAATTATGTCTATTTTTGCACTATGCAGGGACATAAAAAATTCAATCCGCAACTCTTTTACGAACTCAGCTTAGACGGCTTGGTTCCTCAAGACAATTTCTACCGCAAAGTAAATCGCGAATTAGAGTTTGGGTTTTTATATTCCGAAACCAAAAAATACTATGGTACAGAAGGTCAGCAGAGCATTGATCCGGTAGTTTTCTTTAAGATATTATTAGTTGGCTATTTGAACAATATCAACAGCGACAGAGCTTTGCTTCGCTATTGCAGCAATTGCTTGGATGTTCGTTTGTTTTTAGGTTACGACTTGAATGAAGAGTTGCCTTGGCATTCCACCATATCAAGAACAAGGCAACTTTTGGGCGAAGAAGTATTTCTTGCTCTGTTTCGTAAAATACTTTCAAAATGTGTAGAAAAAGGGATGGTACGCGGCAAACGCCAAGCAGTGGACAGCGCCTACATTAAAGCTAATGCCAGTATGGATAGTTTGGTAGAAAAGGAAGTATTGGAAGATGCCTCCGCCTTTGTAAACGAACTGGAAGAAAACAGTGAGTTTAAGGTAACAACAGAAAGGAAAAAGTTGGTAGAGCGGCATCACAAATGGAAAGAAGAAGCCTACAAAGGCA
>Ga0209916_1000279_pt1 | contig 94376 bp, 88 predicted proteins | sample ThiBio_1000_plan_FD_183956 | JGI IMG/M metagenome (GOLD analysis project Ga0209916, IMG submission 183956) | Wastewater bioreactor microbial communities from Cape Town, South Africa - Thiocy_solids_2 (SPAdes) | ecosystem: Engineered > Bioreactor > Thiocyanate-remediating > Anaerobic-Aerobic ... | reverse complement strand
TGAAGCTGACCCAGGGCGCGCTGTTCCGCCACTTCCCGAACAAGGACGCGATCTGGCAGGCGGTGATGGAATGGGTGGCCGACCACCTGCTGGCGCGGGTCGAGCGCGCCGCGCGCGGTGCCACCAGCCCGCTGGCCGCGCTGGAGGCGATGTTCATGACGCACATCGCCTTCGTCGCCGAGCACGCCGGGGTGCCGCGCATGCTGTTCGGCGAACTGCAGCGCGCCGAGGACAGCGCCGCCAAGCGCATGGCGCAGACGCTGATCCGCCGCTACGGCGAGCGCCTGCGCGCGTTGATCGAGGACGGCAAGGCCGCCGGTGAACTGGACCCCCGTCTGGACCCGGCCGCGGCGGCCACGCTGTTCATCGGCAGCGTCCAGGGCCTGGTGATGCAGGCCATGCTGGCCGGCGACACGCGGCGCATGCGCAAGGATGCCCCTGGCGCCTTCGCGATCTACCGCCGCGGCATCGCGCGCACCCCATGAAGCGCATTCCTTCCTGCGCTCGCCAAGCCGCCTGCTCGGTTGCGGTAGCGGCCGTCGCCATCACCCCGCGTCCATCTGCCACGCGCACCAGACGCCTCTTCCACGCGGAAACCAACCGATGAGAATCCCGAGCCTCCCCACTGGAAAGACCCGCCGGATCGTGATCGCCGCCGCCGTGATTCTCATGGGCGGCGCGCTGGCATCCTGGCTGTTGCGCGACCACGGCAACCAGGATGCCCTGCTGCTGTACGGCAACGTGGACATCCGCGAGGTGGAGCTGGCTTTTCGCCAGCCTGGCCGCCTGGCCAGCATGGCGTTCGACGAAGGCGACGCCGTCACTACCGGCGCGGTCATGGCACAGCTCGACGCCACGCCTTACCGCGAAAAGCTGGCGGCGGCCGAAGCTGAGCTGCAGGCGGCACAGGCACAGCTGGAGAAGCTGCAGCGCGGCAATCGCCCGCAGGAAATCGCCCAGGCGCGCGAGCAGGTGCGCCAGGTGCAGGCGGCCGCCACCGAGGCCGAACGCAACTTCAAGCGCCAGGACATCTTGCTCAAATCGGGTGCCAGCAGCCAGCACTCCGCGGATGCCGCACGTGCCGCACGCGACCAGTCCGCCGCCAACCTGGCCGCGGCCAACGCATCGCTGTCGCTGGCCAGCGCCGGTTTCCGCAGCGAGGACATCGCCGCGGGCAAGGCGCGCGTTGCCGCGGCCACCGCCACCCTGGCCCAGGCACGCACCGCACTGGCGGACGCGACCCTGACCGCCCCCAGCAACGGCATCGTGATCGCCCGCGTGCGCGAACCGGGCAGCATGGTGGCGAGCAGCACGCCGGTGTACAGCCTGAGCCTGCGCGACCCGGTCTACCTGCGGGCGTATGTCGGCGAGTCCGACCTGGGCCGCATCGCGCCGGGTACCAAGGTGCGCGTGCGCACCGATTCATCGGACACCGTCTACCACGGCCAGATCGGCTTCATCTCGCCGCGCGCCGAGTTCACGCCGAAGACGGTGGAAACCACCGACCTGCGCACCGACCTGGTCTACCGCCTGCGCGTGGTGGTGTCCGATGCCGACGAGGGCCTGCGCCAGGGCATGCCGGTGACGATCGACGTCGATACCACCGGCGTGGCCGGTCAACCCGCGCGCGGGCACTGAAGATGAGCGCGCGGTCCGCCAACGATGCTGCACGCCGGCGCGGCAAGGACGCCATCGCCGTCGCGATCGAACACGTCGGCAAGCGCTTCGGCAAGATCGAGGCGCTGCGCGGCCTCGATGCGACGATCCGCTACGGCCGCCTTACCGGCCTGGTCGGCCCCGACGGTGCCGGCAAGACCACGCTGATGCGGATCATGACCGGACTGCTCACGCCCGATGCCGGCCGCGTCACCCTGGCCGGCTTCGACGTGGTTGAGGACAACGACGCCATCCACGTCGCCAGCGGTTACATGCCGCAGCGCTTCGGCCTGTACGAAGACCTGTCGGTGATGGAGAACATGCGCCTGTACGCGCGGTTGCGCGGCATGGACGCGGACCACCACGCCGAACTGTTCGATGAGCTGCTCGACTTCACCCGACTCGGGCCGTTCACCACGCGCCTCGCGGGCAAGCTCTCCGGTGGCATGAAGCAGAAACTGGGCCTGGCGTGTGCGCTGATGGCACGCCCCGAGGTGCTGCTGCTGGACGAGCCCGGCGTGGGCGTCGATCCGGTCAGCCGCCAGGATCTGTGGCGCATGGTGCAGGCGCTCATCGACGAGGGCATGGCCGTGGTCTGGTCCACCGCCTATCTCGACGAGGCCGAGCGTTGCCAGAGCGTGCTGCTGCTGAACCAGGGCCGGCTCCTGTTCGACGGGCCGCCGCACGAACTTACAGCGCAACTCGAAGGGCGCAGCTTCCGCCTCGAGAACGTCGGCGCCGCGCGCCGCGCGGTGCTGACCGAGGCCCTCGGCCTGCCCAGCGTGAGTGATGGCGTGATCCAGGGTGCCGGCGTACGCGTGGTGCTGCGCGCCGACGCTGAAACAGAGCAGGTCCAGGCCCTGGCCGATCGGACGCAGGTGCAGCTGGCCGCAGTACCGGCGCGCTTCGAGGACGCCTTCATCGACCTGCTCGGCGGCGGCCCGGGCGGAGCCTCGGCCCTGGCCGAGCGCCTGCCGCCGGTCGAACTCGGCACGGACGTGGCCGTGTCCTGCCGCCACCTCACCAAGCGCTTCGGCGACTTCACCGCCACCGACAGCGTCAGCTTCGAAGTGCGCAAGGGCGAAATCTTCGGCCTGCTCGGCCCCAACGGCGCCGGCAAGTCCACCACCTTCAAGATGCTCTGCGGCCTGCTCAAGCCCAGCGCGGGCGAGGCGCACGTGGTGGGGCACGATCTGCGCCGGGCAACCGGCGCGGCCAAGGGCCAGCTGGGCTACATGGCGCAGAAGTTCTCGCTCTACGGTCTGCTCTCGGTGCGTCAGAACCTGGAGTTTTCGGCCGGGGTCTATGGCCTGGAAGGCAGCTTCCGACGCGAGCGCATCGGGGAAATGATCGACACCTTCGACCTGGGCCAGTGGCTCTCGGCCACGCCCGACGCCCTGCCGCTGGGGCACAGGCAGCGCCTGGCGCTGGCCTGCTCGCTCATGCACCGCCCGCCGGTGCTGTTCCTCGACGAACCCACGTCTGGCGTGGACCCGATCACCCGCCGTGAGTTCTGGACCCACATCAACGGGCTGGCGCGCAAGGGCGTGACCATCATGGTCACCACCCACTTCATGGACGAAGCCGAGTACTGCGACCGGGTCGCCATGCTCTCGCGGGCGCGGCTGATCGCGCTGGATACGCCCGACGCGCTCAAGCGCATGGCCGTCGCCCCGGAGCGGCCCGACCCGACCATGGAGGATGCTTTCATCCACCTGGTGGAATCGGCCGACCCCGAGCTGGAGGTGGCCGCATGAACGCCGCCGCCAAGCGCCGCGACGGAGACCACACGATGCCGGCCGACGTACGCCGTTTCGACCGGCGACGCCTGCTGGCCCTGGTCGTCAAGGAAAGCCACCAGGCCTTGCGCGATCCCTCGACGCTGCTGATCGCGTTCGTGCTGCCGGTGGTGCTGCTGTTGCTGTTCGCCTATGCGGTGTCGCTGGATGCCAAACACGTCCGCATCGGCGTGGTGCTGGAATCACCCGGCGCGTCGGCGCAGTCCCTGGCCGCGGCCTTCGCGGGCACGCGCTTCCTGGATGCACACTTCGCCCATGACCGCCGCGAAGTCGCCGACCGGCTCGTCTCCGGCGCGCTGCGCGGCTACGTCGTCATTCCACAGGACTTCGAGCAGCGCCTGGCCAGGCGCGGCAGTGTGCCGCTGGTGCAGATTGTCACCGACGGCTCCTACCCCAACACCGCCAATTACGTCGAGAACTACGCCCGCGGCGTGGTGCAGGGCTGGCGCGCCGGGCTCGGCGTCGCCACACCGACGCAGGCCGTGACGCTGGAGCCGCGCTACTGGTTCAACCCCGAGCTGGAGAGTCGCCGCGCGCTCATCCCCGGCGCCATCGCCATCGTCATGACCATCATCGGCACCATGCTCACCGCCCTGGTGGTGGCGCGCGAATGGGAGCGCGGCACCATGGAGGCGGTGCTGTCCACGCCCGCCTCGGTGGCCGAGATCCTGGTCGGCAAGCTGCTGCCCTACTTCGCGCTCGGCATGCTCTCGACGCTGGGCGCGGCGGCGCTGGCGGTGTTCGTTTTCGACGTGCCGCTACGCGGCTCGCTGGTGGCACTGCTGCTGCTGTCGGCGGTATTCATGGTGCCGGCGCTGGGCCAGGGCCTGCTGATCTCCTCGCTGGCGCGCAACCAGTTCCTGGCGGCGCAGATCGCGCTGTTCTCCGGCTTCCTGCCGGCGTTCATGCTGTCGGGCTTCCTGTACGAGATCGACGCCATGCCGGCGCCGATCCGCGCCATCACCTGGGCGATCCCGGCGCGCTACTTCGTCGACTCGCTCAAGACGGTGTTCCTGGCCGGGGACATCCGGGCGGCATTCATCCCCAACGTGCTGGCGATGCTGGCCATCGGGGCGGTGTTCTTCCTGCTGGCCAAGCGCGCCACGCGCAAGAACCTGGAGTAGACCGTGTCCCACGCCATGCTCAGCTTCACCCGCCTGCGCGCGCAGTTCGTCAAGGAGGTCCTCAGCGTCCTGCGCGACCCGCGCAGCCGCATGCTGGTATTCGTGCCGCCAATCCTGCAGCTGCTGGTGTTCGCGTTTGCCGCCACGCTGGAAGTGCGCAACGTCGACGTTGCCGTGTACAACCAGGACACCGGCCGCTGGTCGCACGAACTGCTGCAGCGCCTGGACGGCGCCCGCTTCATCAGCCACGTGCGGCACGTGGACAGCCCGCGGCGCCTGCACGAGCTGATCGACCGGGGCGAGGTGATTGCCGCGCTCGCCATTCCGGTGGATTTCTCGCGCGCGGTCGCCACCGGCGGCGGCCATGCGCAGGTGCTGGTCGATGGCCGGCGCAGCAACGCCGGCCAGATCACCGTCGCCTACCTGTCCACCATCGCGGCCGGGATCGGCGCCGGACTCGTGCCCGACGCGCAGGCACCCGCGCCGGTGGTCGTGCGCCACTGGTTCAATCCGAACCTGGTCTACCGCTGGTTCATCGTGCCCGGACTGACCGGCATCCTGGCGCTGTTCAGCGCCCTGCTCATCACCTCGCTGTCGATCGCACGGGAGCGCGAACTGGGCACCTTCGACCAGTTGCTGGTGTCGCCCACCTCGACCCCGGAAATCATCATTTCCAAGTCACTGCCAGCACTGGCGATCGGCACCTTGCTGGGCTTGTTCATGATCGGCGCGGGCGTGTTCCTGTTCAACATCCCGTTCACCGGCTCGTTCGGCCTGCTGCTGGCGAGCCTGGTGCTGTTCATCCTGTCGGTGGTCGGCATCGGCCTGATGATCTCCGCCGTCAGCGCGACGCAACAGCAGGCCATCCTGGGCGCCTTCGCCATCGGCGTGCCGGCGGTGCTGATGTCCGGCTTCGCCACGCCGGTGGAAAACATGCCGGTGGCGCTGCAGTGGATGGCACAGGCGATCCCGCTCACCCACTTCCTGGTCGTCGTCGAAGGCACCTTTCTCAAGGCGATGCCGGCGGCGGACATCCTCGCCAACCTCTGGCCGCTGGCGGTCATCGCGCTGGTCACGCTGACCCTGGCCACGGCGTTGGTGCGCAGTCGCCTGCAGTGACCGCCCTTTGGCCATGGCCGCGCAACGGCAGGACGGTGTCGCGGCGAGCACGGCGTTCGCCAACGTGCAGGGTGCCTGCATGGGCTGCCACCAGCGATTCGGCAAGCCGTTCCGCGAACACTTTCACGACCAGCCCTGAACTGCCCACGGCGGCGCCAGGCGTCACACATAGCCGGGGACATGCGGCGCCGTGCCCGCGACGCGCGGTAAGCTCAAGGCGACCCGCGCGCCGCCCAGCGCGGAACGGCCGAACGTCAGCTCGCCGTGGTGCAGCCGGGCGATTGCCCGCGCGATCGACAGGCCCAGCCCGCTGCCCTCGCCCACACTGCCTTCGGGACGGTGGAAGCGCTCGCCCAGCCGCGCCGTATCGGTCGCCGTGAAGCCCGCGCCGTTGTCATCCACCGTGAGCACCACCTGTTCGTCATGGCCACCGACGCGCACATTCACCCGGCCGTGGTCGGGCGCATGGCGCAAGGCGTTGTCGAGCAGGTTCTGCAGCAGGATGCCGAGCAGGCCGCGGCTGCCCAGAACGAAGTCGTTGCCGTCGTGGTCCAGCGACAGCTCGATGCCGCGCACCGCCGCACGTTCGCTGGCATCGCGCAAGGCGGCTTCGGCCACGCTGGCCAGGCGCAACGGGCCGGCATCGTCCAGCTCGGCCAGTTTCTCGACCCGCGCCAGCAGCAACAGCTGGGTCACCAGCCGCTGCATGCGGTCCAGCGCCTCCTGCGCGCGCTGCAGGTGCGCGGCGCGGGCGGCCGCATCGTCGCCGCGCCCGGCGAGGTCCAGCTCCAGCCGCAGCGCCGCCAGCGGGTGGCGCAGTTCGTGGGACGCGTCGGCGGTGAAGCGGCGCTCGTGCTCCAGGCTGAGCCGCAGCCGGTCGACCAGCTTGTCGATCGCCTCGGTGAACGGCGCCAGCTCGACCGGCACCCGCTCGTCCGTAAGTGAGCCGAACGTCAGGTTGGCGCCGGCGGACAGGCTCCGGGTCAAGCGTCGCAACGGCCTCAAGCCGCTGCGCAGGCCGGCGAATACCGTCGGTGGCACCAGCACCAGCAGCGCCAGCAAGGCCAGCAGAGCCGGCGCCAGCAGCTTGCGCAGCAGTTCGTCGCGCTCGTCCAGCGGCGCGCCCACCTGGATCCAGTACTGGTGCCGCGCATCCCAGCGCTGGAATACCCGCCAGCGCCGCCCGTCGTGGGTGATCGTGTGGAAGTGGGCGTCGCCCGGATCGAAGCGCAGCGCCGGCAGCTCGGCGCTTTCGACCAGTTGCTCGCCGCGGGCGTCGCGCAGCACGATGGCCGGCCGCTGGGCGGTAGCGTCCGAACCGACCAGCTTCCGGTCCGGCAGGTGCACGGCGCCGATGCGGCTCGCATCGTCCGGTATCACCGCGAACACGCTGGCGGCGGTGCGCACCAGCATCTGGTCGAAGATCTCGTCGACCTCGTGCAGGCTGCGCCAGGCCAGCCAGCCGGCCGCAGCACACCATACCAGCACGATGCCGGCCACCAGCCGCAGCACCAGACGCCGGTTGAGCGAGGGGCGGATCACATGGCCGGCCCGCCGGGCCGGTTGATGGCGTAGCCAATACCGCGCAGGGTGCGGATCCAGCCCAGCCCCAGCTTGTGGCGCAGGTGGTGGATATGTACTTCCACCGCGTTGCTGGCCACTTCCTGGTCCCAGCCGTACAGCGCATCTTCCAGCTGGTCGCGCGAATAGGCGCGGCCGGGGTGGCGCACCAGCGTTTCCAGCAGCTGGTACTCGCGTGCGGTGAGATCCAGTGCGACGCCATCCAGCGTGGCCACGCGTGCAGCCGGACTGACCTCCAGCGCACCCACACGGATGGCCGGCTCGACCTGGCCATCGGCACGCCGCAACAGTGCCCGCAAGCGGGCGGCCAATTCATCCAGATGCACCGGTTTGACCACGTAGTCATCGGCGCCGGCATCGAGACCGGCCACACGATCGGACAGGCCGTCACGCGCGGTCAGCAGCAACACCGGCGTGGCATCCTTGCGTCGGCGCATGCCGGCGATGATCGCCGGCCCACTGCTGCGCGGCAGGTTCCAGTCCAACACTGCGGCGGCGTAGGACGTATCGGCCAAAGCCGCGGCGGCCTGGTTGCCGTCGGTGACCCAGTCCACCGCATAGCCGAGCTGGTGCAGACCGTCAGCCAGTGCCTGGCCCAGTGCCCGGTCGTCTTCGGCAAGCAGGATGCGCATGGCCGGATTCTAGTCAGGGGCCGGTGGGCCAATTCGGCCTGAGGCAATTCATCGCAGGCCCCGATGGTCAGCCTCGTCGGACTCCAGTGCGCGCTTGCGGCCGTGGATCATCGAGGCGATCAGGTTCTCGCCGTAGTGCACGCTCTCGCCCACCGCCGCCAGCACGTGCACGACGACCAGTCCCAGCACGCCGTAGGCCAGCGCTTCGTGCAGGTCCTCCAGCCAGGGCGTGCCGAAGAAGGCATCCGTGGTCTGCAGCCAGCCGGTAACACCCACCAGCAGCACGCCCACGAGCAAGGCCAGAATCATCACCGCCGCGCCCGGGTTGTGCCCCAGCTGCCGCTGCGAGCGGCCGGCCAGGCGTGCGCGCAGGTAGTCGCGCACGCCGCGCGGGCCGGGCACCCAGTCGCCGAAGCGCGCATGCCGGGTGCCGACCCAGCCCCACACCAATCGCACGGCGAGCAGGGCCAGCACGGCGTAACCGATCCCGCGATGGACCAGCTCGCCATCCTCGGTGAAGAAGTTGGCGAGTAACAAGCCCGCCAGCGACCAGTGAAACACGCGTACCAGCGGATCCCATACCTTGACCGTGGCGTTCATGGGCTTGTCCTCGCTCGGGTGGATGATCAGCCGCCCTTCTTCTTGACGATGTGGCCATCAGTCGGATCGAAATAGATCTCGACGTTCTTGCCTGCCTTGTCCTTGCCGTAGATCTCGTAGCAGTTGCCGCTGACCTGGAACACCTTGATGGTGTAGCCCTGGTCGAGGACCTGCTGCTTCATCGCCGCTTCGGTCAGCCACTGCGCGCGCGGTGCCGTGGTGCACTGTGGGGCAGCTACGGCAGCCGCCGACAGCAGTGCGGCGGCCAGGAACAACGGTGCTGCAATGATGTGTTTCATGATGGTTCTCCGGTCTCGGCAGGATTGCCTTGGGGGCCATTGCAACGGGCGTGGCTTATGCGAGTCTTAAGGCCGTACTGCGGTACTCGGCATGCGTCAATCCACCGCATGGCAACCGGCATCGTGGCGGCGCTGGGGTCTGCCGCCAACGCCGGTTGACGGCGTGCCGTCCGCGACCCGCCCCGGCGTGGCACAGTGCATCCACGCGATGTCCCGCTGCCCCCCTGCCGATGCGAGAGAGACATGCTCATCTACAGCTGCCACGGCGCTGCCAAACAAGTCACCGGGTCCTGTCACCTGATCACCTGCAACGACCGACGCGTGCTGATCGACTGCGGGATGTTCCAAGGCAGCGAGGAAGTCGAGCAGGCGAACGCCGAACCTTTCGGCTTCGACCCGGCCAGCATCGATGCGCTGCTCCTGACCCATGCGCACCTGGACCACTGCGGGCGCATCCCGCTGCTGGTGCGGCGAGGCTTTCGCGGCCGCATCATCACCACCGCCGCCACGCGCGAGTTGGCCCGGGTGGTGCTGCTCGACGCGGCGGGCCTCCAGGAGGAGGACGCGCGCCGGGCGCAACGCAACGAACGTCGCAGCGAGGCGCCCGCAGCACCGCTGTACACGATGGATAACGCACTGCATACCCTGGATTTTTTTGCCGCGGATGTGCGCTACGACGAAACGGTCACGGTCACCGACGGCATCAGCGCGCGCTTCCTCGACGCCGGCCACATCCTCGGCTCCGCCTCGATCCTGCTGCAACTCGACGACGGCAGGCAGCAGTGCAGCATGCTGTTCTCCGGTGACCTGGGCAATCCGGGCCGTCCGATCCTGCGCGACCCGAGCCCGGCACCTGCCGCCGACTACGTGGTGATCGAGAGCACCTACGGCGACCGCCCGCACCGCGCGGTACCCGACTCCGTGGACGAGATGTACCTGGCGATCCGCGCCACCATGGCCCGGCGCGGCAACGTGGTGATACCCACCTTCGCCCTGGAACGCGCGCAGGAAATCCTCTATTACCTGCATCGCGGCATACGCGACGGCGCGATCCCGCCGTACGTGCGCGTATTTCTGGATTCACCCATGGCGATCTCCGCCACCGAGATCTTCCGTCGCCACCCAGAATGCTTCGACCAGCGATTCCACGACGAACTGCAGCATGGCGACCCGTTCGCGATGCCCAGCCTGCATTTCACCCGCGAAACCGCCGAGTCCATGGTGATCAACAGCATCGACAACGGCGCCATCATTTTGGCCGGCTCGGGCATGTGCAACGGCGGCCGCGTGCGCCATCACCTCAAGCACAACCTGTGGCGCGAGCGCAGCAGCGTGGTGTTTGTCGGTTACGCGGCCGAGGGCACCCTGGCGCGGCGCATCGTCGACGGCGCGCCCACCGTGCGCGTGTTCAACGAGGACATCCAGGTACGCGCGCAGGTCTGGACCATCAACGGCTTCTCGGCCCACGCCGACCAGCCGGCGCTGCTGGCCTGGCTGGGCGATGCGCCGCGCCGCAAGGTGTTCCTGGTGCACGGCGAATACGACCGCGGCATGCGCGCGCTGCAGGAGGTGCTGGACGCGCGCGGCGTGGCCACCCAGCTGCCCGGTCGGCACGAACCCATCAAACTGGCCTGAGCCGCAACATACGTCCGGCGCGCCAGGAGCGCGGGATCGCAGGGGAACGTCACTTCGCCAGCTGCAGCCCGATCAGCCAGCTGGCGTCGCAGGAACGGATCAGCTCCACCATCAGTGGATCGTGCTTGCTGCCACGTTCGCTCTCGAGCACGGCCAGCGCCTCCTGGTGCGAGCGCACCCGATGGTAGGCACGCGACTCGGTCATGGCGTCGTAGCTGTCGACGACGGACAGCAGACGCGCCGCCAGCGGAATCTCCTCGCCCCCGATGCCGTCGGGATAGCCGCTGCCATCGAAATGCTCGTGGTGGTGACGAACGATGGCGGCGGCCTCGTCGCGCTGCGTCAGGGTCTGGTCGGCACGGATGATGGCTTCACCACGCGCGCTGTGTTCACGCATCACCGCCCATTCCTGCGCATTCAGCGCGCCGGGCTTGCGCAGGATTGCATCGGGAATGCCGATCTTGCCGACGTCGTGCATGTGCGCCGCCACGCCGATGACCCGCAGTTGCGCGTCGGAAAAGCCCAGCAACGTGGCCAGGGCCAGTGCCATGGCGCCGACGCGGTCGCAGTGCTGCGCCGTGGACGCATCGCGCCGCATCAGCACAGCACTGGGCAGCGGCTCCAGGTTTGCCAAGTGGAAATTCATCGGATCCCCAATACATGCGCGCGGGCTCCCCGGGCCAGTGCCACATGATGGCACTGGCGCGTGAAGCAACGGATGCCACGGTGTCGCCGGGCCATTCTGGGCGCCTCCGGTTTGGCCGTCCATGTATTGGCAGCAGCCATGCTGTGGCAAGACGTCGCACTTGTCGATGGGCGCGCGAAATGTCTCGCCCGGTTGACTTGAGTCAGGTTAGCGTTCTGCGCGCCCCCGTACATTCCACCTTGCCTGACCCGCGCATCGACGTGCCACCGGTTGCGCTGGCGCGAGCCTGGCAGAGCTTCATTCAAGCCTGTCCTGGGGAGCCACTGCGATGCAACGATCCATTGACCTGGTGCTGTCGATAGTGGCCAGCGTGGCCGCTTTCCTGCTTTCCTGGCCGTTCTGGCGCGACTTCGAATATTGGCCGGAATCCCACGTGGCGTGGTGGATTTATTTCGTGGTCGGCTTCGTGCTCGCCGTCTACGTGTTTTACGTCTTCATCGGCAGCCTGCACATCCTGTTCCTGCATGACACGCAGAATGCCGCCGCCAATTCGGCCGATGCCAAGTCGACCGGCAATCGGGAGGCACAGCCATGAGCTGCGGAGCAGGCGACAGCAGTTGCGAGATACCGCGCCGGCGTGGCGCCTTCGTCATGCTGGGAGTGATGACCGCCATCTTCATTTTCCTGTCGGTGTTCTCGTTCACCAGATCGCGGAACCAGACGGTCCCCAGCCAGATCACCTACGGCGCCTATACCGCTGACCAGGGCAAGCACATCTTCCAGGCCTACAACTGCATGGGTTGCCACACCCTGGTCGGCAACGGCGCCTATCTCGGCCCGGACCTCACCGAGGAATACCGGCTCGCCGGTCCGGCGTGGCTTGCGGCCTTCCTGCCCTCGGCCGGCGGCTGGCCCACCGAGGCAGCGGTGCGTACTCAGCTGGTCAACCCCGGAATGCAGGCCGAAGCCGGCGTCGACACCATCGAGGCCTACCTGAAGAAATATCCCGGCGCGGCAGACCGTATCGCACGACGCGGCGGAGGCACCACCAGCATGCCAAACCTGCCGTTCACCCAGGAGGAAATCGGCAAGCTGCTCGCCTACCTCAAGTACACCTCGGCCATGAACACCGAGGGCTGGCCAGCCAAGATCCTGGTCAAGGGTGATTTGAACGACCGCCTGCGCATGGCCCATGGCGCCGGGTTCACGCCGACGGGCGGACAAGTGGCGCCGGCTGCCGCCGTGCCAACGGAGGCCGCGGCCACCCCGGAGGACCCGGCCGTGCACGGCGAACGGCTGGCCAGGGACTATGGCTGCATTGCCTGCCATGCCAGCGACAAGCAGAAGCTCGTCGGTCCCGGCTGGGGCGGCCTGTACGGGTCGCAGGTCAAGCTCAGCGATGGCACCTCGGTGACCGCCGATGACGCCTATATCACCGAATCCATCGTCAAGCCGAACGCACAGATCGTGGACGGCTATACACCTGGCGTGATGCCGGACTACTCGACCCTGCTGAAGGAAGACGAGGTCAAAGCCATCGTCTCCTACATAGCCTCGCTTCGCGGCCAGGAGAAGCAGTGATGCAAATCCAATACAAGACACAACGCTTGAGCCTGCGCTTCTTCATGCTGATGCTGGTGCTGTTCGGCTTCCAGGTCATCTACGGCATGATCCTGGCGGCCCAGCAGGTCGATCCGACCCTGCTCAGCGGCGTGCTGAACTTCAACGTCGCCCGCGCCGAGCATCTGAACCTCGGCATCATGTGGATCGTGTGCGGCTTCATCGGCTCGATCCTGTTTGTCGGGCCGTTGCTGTCCAAGCGCGAGATGGTGGCGCCCTGGCTGATCAAGTTCCTGTTCTATGCGGTGATCGTCATCGTGCTGTGGAACTTCTTCACCCAATTCCTGGCCGAACGGGGCGTCGCCGGCTGGTGGCTGGACCAGCCCTGGCTGCAGCAGGGGCTGGAATACCTGGAGGCGGGGCGCATCGCCGGCATCCTGATCTTCGTCGGCTTCGCCATCGTCGCCTTCGTGGTGCTGCGCACCTTCCCGCCCATCCGCCAGTGGAATGAGGTGCACTGGGGCCTCGGCCTCGGCTTCACCGCGCTGATGGTGGTGTGGGTCTTCGGCCTGTTCTATATCCAGCGCCTCGACCTGCAGGAGTACTTCCGCTGGTTCGTCGTGCACTACTGGGTCGAGGGCGTGTGGGAGGTCATCCACATCAGCCTGATCGGCACCTTCCTGGTGCTGATGTTCAAGGCCGACATCAAGTCGGTCGGCTTCGCGGTGTTCTGGGGCATCACCCTGGTGTGGCTGTCCGGGCTGATCGGCAACGCGCACCACTACTTCTGGATCGGCACGCCGGAGTTCTGGCAGTTCTGGGGCTCGCTGTTCAGCGCGCTGGAACCGCTGCCGCTGGTGTTCTGCTTCTGGCACATCTACCTGGATGCGCACACCAACAAGCGACCACTGGAAAACGCGCCGGCGTTCTACTTCCTGCTGGGCTCGACCGTGCTGGAGCTGGTCGGCGCGGGCATCCTCGGCTTCGTGATGACCTTCGCGCTGACCAACGTGTGGTCGCACGGCACCTGGGTGACGGCCGGCCACGCGCACCTGGCCTTGTTCGGCACCTTCGGCATGCTGGGACTGGCAGCCGCGTACTACGCCATGCCGATCATCCGCAAGGTGCCGCACTATGACCAGCGCCTGGGCAAGCTCGGCTTCTGGCTGGTGTTCACCGGCGTGCTCGGCCTGGCCTTCGCCTTTTCCATCGGCGGCACGGTGCAGGTGTACGTCTACCGCATCCTTGGGCTGGACTGGTTCGGTGGCGACATCTACCGCTCCATGGGCGTGTTCAAGCTGATGCTGCCCATCTTCGGCCTGGTCTTCGTGGCCGGCGCGCTGACCATCATGTACGACCTGATCACGCTCGGCCAGCGCGTGCAGACGCCGGCGGGAACGTTCGACCACGACGTCACCGCGGACCGTCGCGTCACCGGCTGGCGCAAGCCACTGACCGGATTCGAGGCCGGGATCTGGCTGCTGTGGATGTGGGTGTTCGGCACCGTCATCACGCTTGGCCTGCTCAGCTTCAACCTGCCGCGCGTGCGCGTGGATGGCGACCCGACCCTGCCCTACCTGCTTGCCGGTGTGGGCTACCCGGGTCTGCTGCTGGTGACCATGCTGTTCGTCTGGCGCTTCCTGGCATCCATGGAGGCACGCATGGCGGTGGCCGGCGAGCCGACAACTGCCGACGACGCGATGGTGCCGAACCTCGTGTAACGCACGGCACCGCGAGCCATCGATCAGGGGAGAGGAGGCGGACTGCCAATGTATCGGCAGCCCGCTTCATCATGTAGCGATCGCTTTCAAGCCGCAGTGGGTGTCAGGTCAACCGCGTCCGGCGCTGTGATGCACAACCGCCCCTGTCGCATCCCGCACGCTCACATCCACGTCGATTCCGCTGCGCACGCTCTCGGTGACCACGCAGAAATTCTCGAACTGCTGCAGCAGGCGTTCGGCCTGCGTGTAGTCGCCGGCGGCATCGGGCAGATCGATGCTCACCTCGATGCGGGTGACCCGCAGGCGCCGTTCGTCGTTGCGCTCCAGCTGTGCCCTGGCGTGGGTCACGATCGTGCCCGGTGTGTTCTTGTACTTGCGCAGCGCGAACAGCAGGCTGGCGCTCAGGCAGTTGGCCACGGCGGCCAGCAGCAGCCGCGACGGGTTCGGCCCGCTGCCGCCGCCCAGCGGCGCGGGCTCGTCGGTATGCAACGCCGGTATCCCGGGGTCGTCGAAGGCGATGCGGAAGGCGTAGTCCGATTCCTGGGTCAGGGTGATGCTGAATTCCTCGGTCTCGCTCATGACAGGCTCCTTGGGTTCAGTTGGCCTCCGTCGGCGTGACGGGGCGTTGGTCGCTGTGCGCGTCGTCGACTGCGCGCCGCCGCCGCAACCATACGTAATACAGCAGCGGAATGACCAGCAGGGTCAGCACGGTCGACACCAGCACGCCGAACACCAGGGACACCGCCAGGCCCTGGAAGATCGGGTCGCCGAGAATGAAGAACGCGCCGAGCATCGCCGCCAGGGCGGTGAGGATGATGGGCTTGGCGCGCACCGCGCCGGCCTGGACCACGGCCTGCTCCAGGCCCGCCCCACGCGCCAGCGCGTGGTTGATGAAATCCACCAGCAGGATCGAGTTGCGCACGATGATGCCGGCCAGCGCGATCATGCCGATCATCGAGGTGGCGGTGAATTGCGCCCCGAGCAGCCAGTGCCCGGGCATCACCCCGATCACGGTGAGCGGGATCGGCGCCATGATCACCAGCGGTACCAGGTAGCTGTGGAAGTGCGCCACCACCAGCAGGTAGATCAGCAGCAGGCCGAGCGAGTAGGCGATGCCCATGTCGCGGAAGGTCTCGTAGGTGATCTCCCATTCGCCGCTCCAGTGGATCGAGTAGCTGCTGTCGCTGGCGGCGGGGTTGACGAAGGCCTGGGTCAGGCGCTGGCCGTCGAGCCCGGCCCTGGCCAGCTTGGCGACCAGGGCGAACATGCCGTAGACCGGGCTGTCCTCGGGCCCGGCATCGTCGCCGGTGACGAAGGTGTAGGGGCGCAGGTCCTTGTGGTAGACCGCGTCCGCCCAGGGCTCGCGCACCACCGTGACCAGCTCGGAGAGCGGCACGAGCCCCCCTGCGGCGCTGCGCACGCGCAAGGCCAGCACCGCGTCCAGCGAACCCAGGTCGGCCGCGGGCAGGCGCAGCACCACCGGCACCGCGACCCTGGCGTTGGCGTCGGCGAGATGGCTGGCCGCCTCACCGCCGACGCCGGCGCGCAGGGCAGCGACGATCTCCGCCTGGCTGATGCCCAGCGCCGCCGCGCGCGCGCGGTCGACCTCGACCAGCTGGCGCGTGGCGCGCGTGTCCTCGACGCTGCGGTTGACGTCCACGATCCCCGGCGTAGCCGCGAACATCTGCTCCAGCGCGCCGGCCATGGCGCGCTGTCCGGCCTGGTCCGGCCCGTAGATCTCGGCCACGATCGGCGCCAGCACCGGCGGGCCGGGCGGCACCTCGGCCACCACCAGGCGCGCGTCGAAGCGCTTGGCCACCGCGGCCAGCGCCGGGCGCACCGCCAGCGCGATGGCATGGCTCTGGCGCCTGCGCCCGGCCTTGTCCACCAGGTTCACCTGGATGTCGCCCTGCCAGGGCTCGCTGCGCAGGTAGTACTGGCGCACCAGGCCGTTGAAATTCATCGGCGCCGACGTCCCCGCATAGAGCTGGTAGTCCGCGACCTCGGGCACGCCATCCAGCACCAGGCCGAGCTCGGTCAGCGCGCGCTGGGTCTGCTCCAGCGCGGAACCCTCGGGCAGGTCGAGCACCACCTGGAACTCGGACTTGTTGTCGAACGGCAGCATCTTCAGGATCACCAGCTTGACCCCGGCCAGGCCGGCCGCCGCCAGCACCAGCACGCCCATGCCGAGGAACAGCCGGTGCCGGTTGCGCGCCGCCTTGGGGCCCGCCAGGAACGGTCCCATCACGCGCTTGAACAGCCCCTGCAGGAAGCGGTCGAGCGCCGACTGCCCGCCTGCCTCAACCGACGCAGCACCGTCGTCGACCACCGGGTGCTGACGGCGCAACAGCTGCCGGGCAAGCCATGGCGCCACCACGAAGGCCACCGCCAGCGAGATCAGCATGCCCACCGAGGCATTGATCGGGATGGGCCGCATGTACGGCCCCATCAGGCCGCCGACGAAGGCCATCGGCAGCAGCGCGGCGATCACCGTGAAGGTGGCCAGGATGGTCGGGCCGCCGACCTCGTCGACCGCCGCCGGGATGGCTTCCCGCAGCGGCTTGCCGCCCAGCGCCATGTGCCGGTGGATGTTCTCCACCACCACGATGGCGTCGTCGACCAGGATGCCGATGGAAAAGATCAGCGCAAACAGCGAGACGCGGTTGATGGTGAAGCCGATGGCCCAGGAGGCGAACAGGGTCAAGGCCAGGGTCACCACCACGGAGGTGCCGACCACCACCGCCTCGCGCCAACCCAGTGCCACCAGCACCAGCAGCACCACGGCCATCGCCGCCAGGGCCAGGTGCAACAGCAGTTCGTCGGCCTTGGTATTGGCCGTCTGCCCATAGTCGCGGGTCAGCGTGACCTGCACGCCCTCGGGAATGGCCACGCCCTGCAGCGCCTGCAGGCGGTCGCGGATGGCTCCGGCAATGTCGTGCGCGTTGGTGCCACTCTTCTTGGCGACGGCGATGGTCACCGCCGGAGTCAGCCCGGTCCGTGGCCCGGCGCGCCCAGGCGGGGTGCCAAAGGACACCAGCTGCGTGAGGTGGTCGTGACTGGCAGTCACGGTGGCCACATCGGACAGATGCAGCGGATGGCCATCGCGCGCGCCGATCACCAGTTGCGCCACGTCCCCGGCCTGCATCAGCAGACTGCCGGCCTTGACCGGCAGGTCGCGGTTGCCGGCCACCATGCTGCCCACATCGGCGGCGACATTGGCGGCGCGCAGGACATTGGCCAGGTCGCCCACGCTGAGCTGGTAGGCGGCCAGCCTGGCCGGATCGAGCTCGACCATCACCGCACGGTCGGGCGCGCCGATGGTGTAGACGTCGCGCGTGCCGGGGATGCGCTTGAGCTCGGTCTCCAGCGTGTGCGCAACCTTGGCCAGCTGGCCTGCGGTGGTCTCGGGCCGGTCCGACCACAGGGTGAGGGCCAGCATCGGCACATCGTCGATGCCGTAGGGTTTGACCAGCGGCTGGCCGACGCCGAGACCCGGAGGAATCCAGTCGGCATGGGAATAGATCTGGTTGTACAGGTCGACCAGCGCCTGCTGGCGCGGCACGCCGACCTGGAATTCCACGGTCAGCACCGCCATGCCCGGCCGGCTCACCGAGTACACGTGTTTGACACCCTTGATCGCCGTCAGCTGCTGCTCGAGCGGAAAGCTGACCAGGTTCTCCACGCTGCGCACGCTGGCCCCGGGATACGGCACCAGCACGTTGGCCATGGTCACCTCGATCTGCGGGTCCTCCTCCTTGGGCGTGATGATGGCCGCGCCGATGCCCAACAGCAGGGCCGCCAGCGCCAGCAAGGGCGTGAGCTGCGCGGCCTGGAAGGCGCGGGCGATGCGCCCGGAGATGCCGAGCCGCTGTGGGTCAGCCATGGCCGCTGGCGCCCGCCGCATGCCGCTTGACCAGCCAGTTCATGGCCGCCGCCGGATCGCTGGCCACGCGCTCGCCGGCGCCGAGTCCAGCCAACACTTCGACCTGCCCGCCCTCACGCTGGCCCAGGCGCACCTGACGCAGGGTGACCGCGTCGGCGCCAACCACGTAGACCGCGACCAACTCTCCGCGCTCGACCACGCTCGTCAGCGGCACCAGCAGGCGCGTCGCCTCACCGCCGGCAAACGTCACCTTGGCAGTGACTCCCGGATACAGGCCGCCCAGATCCGCCGGCAGCGCGACGCGCACGGTGACGCTGTGGGTCAGTGGATCGGCATACGGCAGCACTTCGACCCGGCCGGCCGCAAGGCGCTGCCCGCCGATCGCCACCTCGGCGACCGGATCACGCCGGATCACGGCCGCCGCGCCCTGCGGAACCTGCACCGTCACGCGCAGTGCGTCCAGCGCCTGCAACTGCAGCAGCGGCTGCGGCGACGGTGGCCCGGACTGCACGGCCTGCCCCACGTGCACGTAGCGCTGCGTGAGCACGCCGGCAAACGGCGCCCGCAATACGGTGTAGTCGAGTTGCTGGCCAGCGGCCTGCGCCTGCGCCTGCGCCGCCTGCAGCGCGGCCTTGGCCGCATCGCGCGCGGCACGCTGCTGATCCATCTGCGCCGTGGACACATAACCCTGTCCGTAGACCGTGGCGATGCGCTCGAAGGACGCCTGCGCGTCGCGATAGGCGGCCTGCGCCGAGGCCACCTGCGCCTGTGCGCTGTCGCGCGCCGATTGCTGCTCGACCGCGCTGAAGCGCGCCAGCACCGCGCCTTTGCCCACCTTGTCGCCCACGTCATAGGGCAGCGCAGTGACCCGCGCATTGGTCTGCGCGGTGATCGTCACCTGCTGCACCGCCTCGACCACGCCGTCCCAGGTCTGCGCGCGCGGCGCCACCTGCGCCTGCACCACCAGCGTGGCGAGCTCCGGTGGAGACCCGGCATGGTCCGGTGGTGACGGCGCCGCGCAGCCGGCCAGCAGCACACCGGCTGTCGCGAGCGTGATCCAGCGCAGGCCGCGGGGCACGCTCATGCCGCCTCGTCGATCATCTGCATGGTGGCGCGCTCGACTTCCTGGGCGATGGCGGCCAGGGTTGGGTCGGCGGACAGCATGCCCAGCATCGGCACCGGCCTGAGCATGCCGATGCGCGTCGCGTCGCCTTCGGTGTAGACGGAGATCCGGCACGGCAGCGCCATGTTCAGGCGCAGGTCGCTGGCCAGAACCTTGGCTGCCTGCGCCGGGCTGCACACCTCGAACACCTTGCACTCGCCGGCAAAGGACTGGCCCTTGCCGCGCAAGGTGGTGCCCAGATCGTGCACATGCAGCACGCCGAATTGGTGACGACGGACGGCCGCGTCCAGATCGCTGACCGCCTGGGCAAAGGTTTTCCCCGACTCGACGATGTAATACATGGTGACCTCACGGATGGATGCTGCGGTGGCTCAGCGCGCAAAGGCGCAACCCGGCTTCAGGCCCAGCTTTTTCAGCACCTTCGCCAGCGGGCAGAAGCCGGTGAACGCGGACTGGAACAGGTTCAGGCCGACGAAGGCGGTCAGCCACAGCCAGCCCGGCGCCACGAAGTGGGCCAGGCCCAGGCTGATCAGGATCATCGCCCCGGCAAAGGCCAGTACCGTACGTTCAATGCTCATGTTGTTCTCCAGCGTTCAATGGACAGAGCGGAAGGTGGCGGCATCAGTCCGGCTTGAGGTCCTGCTTCAGGCGCGTGATGCCGAACGCCTCCATGATGTGTTTCTCGTAGCTCGGGTAGGCCTTGCCCTTGCGCATCTTGCGCAGGAAGTATTTTTCGTAGGCCACCTTGGCCAGGTGTACCCACTTGCCCACCATGGCCTTGGTCACATTGCGCGGGGGAATCTGCGGCAAGGCGATGAAGGCAAAGCCGCGATCGCCCATGTCAGCGAGGCACATCGCGTTCCAGGTGGCGCGCGCCTGCGGCGGACGGCCGGCAAGGGCATCGCGCAGGTTGTGTGCGATGGCCGCGATCATCGATTCGATCATCAAGCCGGTCTTGGGCGCGCCAGTGGGTACCGGCGTGACCTCGACTGGCGGGATGGCCACACACACGCCTGCGGCGTACACGTTGGGGTAGGTCGGGTTGCGCTGGAAGGCGTCGATCAGCACGAAGCCGCCCGGGTTGACCAGGCCCTCGATGCCCTGCACTGCGTCGACGCCGGCAAACGACGGCAACAACATCGAGAACGCGAACGGCAGCGCGTGGTTCTCCCGCACGCCGCCATGCTCATCGAGCTGCTCGACGTTGAGCTTGCCGGACTCCACTGAGGTCACCCGCGCATTGGTGATCCATTTGATATGCCGCTGCCGCAGCTCCGATTCGAGCAGGCCCTTGGAATCGCCGATGCCGCCCAGGCCCATGTGGCCAACGTAGGGTTCGGAAGTGACGTAGGTCATCGGCACGCGGTCGCGCTGCTTGCGCCGGCGCAGGTCGGTATCCACGATCATGGCGAACTCGTAGGCCGGGCCGAAGCAGCTGGCACCCTGGGCGGCGGCGATGACCACCGGTCCCGGGTGTTTCAGGAATTCCTGATACGCCACCCAGGCCTGCTGCGCATGCGGCCCGGTGCAGATCGACTGCGAGTGGCCGTCCGGACCACTGCCCGGAACGCGCTCGAAAGCCAGACGCGGGCCGGTGGTGATCACCAGGTAGTCATAGTCCAGCCTGCGCCCGTCGACCAGCTCGACCAGGTTGTCGGCCGGGTGCACACGGCTGGCCCGGACGTCGATGAAGTCGATGCCATGCCGGGCCAGCGGCTCCCGGACCTTGACCCGGATCGCATCCTGCGGGCGCCAGCCCACGGCGACCCAGGGGTTGGACGGCGTGAAATTGAACTCCGCTCCATCGCCGACCACGGTGATCGCATGTCCGCGACCCACGGCCTCGCGAATCTCGTAGGCCGCCGACATGCCGGCCAGACCAGCGCCCAGGATGATGATCCTTGCCATGATTCGACACTCCGCGTGATGTATGGCGACAAGCCCGCCCACCGTGACCGAGGGCGGCCCCACCATAGGTACGTACTTGCAACACCGACTTGATCGGAATCAACCTCTGCAATAGTGTTTACTACATTAGCGTTATCTTATTTAGTAACGCGTGCTAAGGTCAATACCTGCAGCAGCCGACCTACGGAGACCGGACGCGTGAGCATGCCTTTGCCGAACCATGCCGACCTGGGGGCCATGCAGGCCCGCGCCGAGGACGCCTCGCGCCTGCTCAAGGCCCTGGGCAACGCGCAACGCCTGCGCGTGCTGTGCCTTCTGGCCGATGGTGAGATGTCGGTGGGGCAGATCAACGAACGCCTGCCCGACCTGGCCCAGTCGGCGCTGTCGCAACATCTGGCCCGGCTGCGCAGCGAAGGCCTGGTGTGCACGCGGCGCGAGTCGCAGACCATCTGGTATGCGCTCGAGCCCGGTCCGGCCGGGCAGATCATCGCCACGCTGTACGATATCTACTGCACTGCGGCACCGCCTGCGCGCCGGCGCAAGGCCACCCGTTGATTCCGACCGCCAGCGGGGTCGCTGCCGGGCCATGGCATGGAGAGAAGTCGATGTCCGCTCCTGAAGTAGAGGCGTTCTTCCACCACGCCAGCAGCACCTTCAGCTACATCGCCTGGGACCCGGCCACGCGCGAAGCCGCGGTGATCGACCCGGTGCTGGACTACGAGGCGGCATCCGGGCGTAGCGACCACCAGTCCGTCGACCAGCTCATTGCCTTCGCCAAGAACCGGGAGCTGACGGTGACCTGGGTGCTGGAGACCCACGTGCACGCCGACCATCTCTCTGCCGCGCCCTATGTGCGCAGCCAGCTGGGCGGCAAACTGGCGATCGGCGAGCACATCCGCGACGTGCAGGACACGTTCGGCACGCTGTTCAACGCCGGCGACGGCTTTGCCCGCGACGGCAGCCAGTTCGACCACCTGTTCACCGACGGTGAGCGCTACCAGGTGGGCCACATCGCCGCCACCGCACTGCACACGCCTGGGCACACCCCGGCCTGCATGACCCACGTGATCGGTGATGCCGCGTTCGTGGGGGACACGCTGTTCATGCCCGACTACGGTACCGCCCGCTGCGATTTCCCCGGCGGCGACGCGGCCACGTTGTACCGCTCGATCCGCCGCATCTTCGCCCTGCCCAGCGCGACGCGAGTCTTCCTGTGCCACGACTACAAGGCACCGGGTCGCGACGAGTACGCGCATGAAACCACGGTGGCCGCCGAGCGGGAGCGCAACATCCACATCCATGACGGCATCGACGAAGCCGGGTTCGTGGCCATGCGCAACCGCCGCGATGCCACGCTGAAGCTGCCGCAGCTGCTGCTGCCCGCCGTGCAGGTGAACATGCGCGCCGGCCATTTCCCGCCTGCGGAGGACAACGGCACGCACTACCTGAAGATCCCGCTGGACGTCCTCTGAGCGTGCCTTTCGTCCCCTGCGCCCCACGCCGGCATGACTGATCCCGCGCTCCTGCAGGCCGCCCTCGCCGTGGCTTGTGGCTCACTGGTGGGCTTCTCGCTGGCCTTGATCGGTGGCGGCGGCTCGATCCTTGCCGTGCCTTTGCTGCTGTATGTAGTGGGCGTCCACGATCCGCACCTGGCCATCGGCACCAGCGCCCTGGCGGTGTCGGTCAACGCGTTTGCCAACCTGATCCCGCACGCGCGCGCCGGCCATGTGCGCTGGAAGGCGGCGTTCGCATTTGCCGCCGCCGGCGTGCTCGGTGCGTTTGCCGGCTCCAGCCTGGGCAAGGCGGTCGACGGCCGCCACCTGCTGATCCTGTTCGCGCTGTTGATGCTGGTCGTGGCCGGTTTCATGCTGCGTGGCCGACGCGGCCAGGACGATCGCTATCCGCTGCCCGGCATGTACCCGCGGCTCGGCGCCGTGGGCCTGGGTACCGGCAGCCTGGCCGGCTTCTTCGGCATCGGCGGCGGCTTCCTGATCGTGCCGGGGCTGATGTTCGCCAGCGGCATGGAGATCATCCAGGCGATCGGTACCTCGCTGTTCGCGGTGGGCGCCTTTGGCCTCACCGCCGCGGTCAACTACGCGCGCTCCGGTCTGGTCGCCTGGGGGATCACCGCCGAGTTCATCCTTGGCGGTGCCGTCGGCGGCTGGCTGGGCGCGCTGGCCGCGACGCGCCTGGCACGGACCCGCGGCGCCCTGAACCTGATTTTCGCGCTGGCCATCGCCGCCGTGGCGATCCTGATGCTGGTGCGCAGCCTGCGCGGCTGAGCCACCATCGTGCACCGTGAGCCACGGCTCGCATCCACTCGACCGGCGGTATCGCGCCGCCGAAGCGGTGTCGCGGCAGCATGCGCCGCAGGGTGTCGTCGTGCGCAAGGGGGTCAGAGTGGGCTTTCGGCACAAGGGGCGGGGAATCCGTTGGACCATCTGCCGAAAGTCCACTCTGACCCCACTTTCATCCGTCTGTCGCATCCCACGGTCGATGCCGGTTGTGCCTTTTCAGTGCGACAGCAGCGAGCAGCGCCTGGAATACTTCAGCAAGTCACGGGTCACGCCGCCCAGCGCCCATTCGCGCATGCGGCTGTGTCCATAGGCACCGGCGACGATCAGGTCGGCGCCAACCTGCTCGGCAATGGCATCCAGCGACACCACGTACTGGTCGCCGGTGGCCAGGGCCAGCGGTTCGGCGACGACGCCATGCCGTTGCAGCCAGGTGCATACCTCTCCAGTATGCGTGCGCGCCGCCGGCAGTTGCGTCTCCTGGGTGACCACCTCGGCGACGACGACCTGCTTGGCCAGGCGCAGCAGCGGCAGCGCATCAGTCACGGCCCCCCGCGTCTCGCGCGTGTCCTTCCAGCCAACCAGGATGCGCTCCGGCACCAGGCTGTGCGCGCGTGCCGGCACGACCAGGGCCGGGCGGCCGAGGCGCATCACCAGGTCCTCCACGTCGACGCGCCGGCCCGGACCGGGCCAACCAGCCTGTGCATCGATCGCCGTGATCAGCAGATCGGCACCGCGCATCTGCTCCACGACCGCATCCGTCGGTGGCCCCGCGGTCAGCAGGCCCAGCCAATGCACGCGTCCGGCGCGCTTGGCCAACGCGGCGCGAAAGACCTGCTCGGCTTGGCCCATCTGGGCCTCGATCTCGGTCCGATCGCTTTCGAACACCTGCACCGGCACCATGCCGTGGCCGACGACCAGGGGTACCAGCTGGCAGGCGACGATGCCGACCACATCGGCATCGAAGCGCTCGGCCAGGTCGGCGGCGACGGCGAGCAAGGGCCCATGCTCGGCATCCAGTTCAAGGTGCACCATCAAGGTCTTGTACATGTCCGGCTCCTGGCACTTGGCCACGGGAGAATCGGCTACGGTTGCGACACTAGCAGGCTTCGGCCAACGCCAAATTGACCGGCATCAAACGCCGTGTTTCAGCGCAGGGCGAGATGCGCCCGCACCACGTCGCCCTCCAGGCGCTCCAGTTGGAAGCCCAGGCTGCGGCACAAGGCCAGCATCGGCTGGTTGCCGACCAGGACGTCGCCCGTCACCTCGCGCAGGCCGAGACCCTTGGCGTAATCGATGAGTATCTGCATCAGGCGATGTCCGATGCCGTGGCCAACCAGGGGGTCGATGAGGGTGATGGCGAACTCGCCGCGCTCGCGGTTGGCGTCGCTGAGCAGGCGCACGCCGCCGTACAGGGCCGCCTCGCCGGCCGGCTTGTCCTGCGCGATGACGAAGGCTATTTCGCGGTCATAGTCGATCTGCGTGGCCCGCGCCGCCAGCTCGTGCGGCAGCTCGTCGAGCGCGGCAAACATGCGCATGTAGCGGCGCTCCGGCGACAGCTGGCGGAAGGCCTCGCGCATCGGCAGCTCGTCCTCGGCGCGGATCGGGCGCAGCAGGCAGCGGCTGCCGTCGGGCAGCACGAACGGCTGCTCCAGCTCGCGCGGATAAGGCACGATCGCCAGCCGGCTGGGCGTACCGGGAGGCACGGCGCGGAGCCGGACCCGGGCATCGATGGCGATGCAGCCTTCCGGATTGAGCAGGATGGGGTTGAGGTCGAGGTCCACGATCTCGGGAAACTCGCACACCAGTTCGCTCAGGCGTATCAACAACGCGTACAGCCGTGGCAGGTCAGCCGGCCGCAGGCGGCCCTTGGCGCCGGCCAGCACGCGGGAAATGCGCGTCTGCGCGACCAGGTCGCGCGCCAGGTTCACATTGAGCGGCGGCAGCGCCAGCGCGGTGTCGTCCATGGCCTCGACTGCCACGCCACCGGCACCGAACACGATCACCGGGCCGAAGATCGGATCCATGGTCAGGCCAGCGATCAACTCGCGCGCGTCTGTACGCATGACCATGGTCTGCACCGAAACCCCGGACAGGCGCGCCTGCGGATAGGCGGTGTGCAGGCGCTCGATCATGCCGGCCGCCACCCGCGCCACTTCGTCGGCACTTTCCACGTTGAGCGCGACCCCACCCACGTCGCTCTTGTGCAACAGGTCGGGGGACAGGATCTTGACCGCATACGGCCCGGGGATGGCCTGCGCCGCCAACCGGGCCTCGTCCGCCGTCGCGGCGCGCCGGGTCGCGTTGACCTCGAAGCCGGCGCTGGCCAGCAGCAGCTTGGCATCGGCCTCGTCCAGCCACTCGACCCCGTCGCGCAGCCAGCCATCGATGAGCTGGCGCACTTCGTCGCGGTTGGCCGCGCCGCGCAGGGGGAACGCCGGTACGGTTTCGCTCAGCTGGATTTGCTGGCGCTGCCGATCGACCAATTGCATGAACCCGCGCACCAGTGCTTCCGGCGTGCCGAAGCCGGGAATGCCGGCGGCCGCAAACGGCGCCCGCGCCGCCGCCTCGGCCACCGGGCCGAGCCAGGCCGCCAGCACCGGCTTGTGCGCCGAGCCCGCGTCGAGTGCCGCCACCACGCCACCGGCCGCGGCCGCGGCATCGCCCAGGCCGGTGGGGCAATACATGGTCGCCACCGCATCGACTTCCGGCGCCGCGAGCAGCACGTCGAGCGCGGCGCGATAGCGCCCCGGTCCCGCATCGCCCACGATGTCGACCGGATTGCCGTGCGACCACGCCGCCGGCAGGACGGCGTCCAGCGCCGCGCACGTCGCCTCACGCAGCGTCGCCAGCCGGCCACCCGAATCGAGCAGCTGGTCCGCCGCGAGCACGCCCATGCCGCCGCCATTGGTGAGCAGGGCCAGACGGTCACCGCCCAGGTGTCGCGGGCGGGCCAGGATCTCGGCCGCATCCAGCATGTGCAGCAGGGTAGCCACGCGCTGGATGCCGGCACGCCGGCAGGCGGCGTCGAACACCGCGTCGCCGCCGGCCAGTGCACCGCTGTGCGAGGCTGCCGCCTTGGCCGCGGCCGGGCTGCGTCCCGACTTCAGGATGATCACCGGCTTGAGCCGCGCGGCGTGCCGCGCCGCGGACATGAACTTGCGCGCGTCGTGGACGCTCTCCAGGTACAGCAGGATGGCCCGCGTACCCGGCTCGGTCGCCAGGTAATCGAGCCAGTCGGCAACGTCCACCTCGGCCATCTCGCCCAGCGAGACCAGCGCGGAAAAACCGACCTCGCGGGAACAGGCCCAGTCGATCATCGTGGTCAGCACCGCACCCGACTGCGACAGCAGCGCAAGCTGCCCGCGCGGCGGCAATGCCTGGGCAAAGCCGGCATTGAGCCCCGCGTGCGGCGCCAGCATGCCGATGCCGTTGGGTCCCAGGATGCGCATGCCGGTGGCGTGCGCGGCAGCCAGCAGCTCGTCACGCAAGCTGCGCCCGGCATCACCTGCCGAGGACTCGGCAAACCCGGCCGACAGCACCACGGCGGCCCGCGTGCCGAGCCGACCCAGGTCGGCGACCACCCCGGGCACTCCCGCTGCCGGGACGGCGATGACGGCCAGGTCCGGTGCTGCCGGCAGGTCTGTCACCTGGCAATACACGCCCGCCGCCGCATCGGCCTGCAAATGCGGATTGACCAGGAACTTGGGCCCCGGAAACGAGCGCAGGTTGCGCGCGGAAACAGCACCCACCGAGCCCGCTCGTCGGCTGGCACCAACCAGGGCCACGGAGGCTGGCTTCACGAAGGCGTCGAGGTTGTACGTGCTCATGGCATGGGCCCGATCGCGCGGGAGTGATCCTATTGTGTCCCAAGTCCACCCACGACCGGCACAGGCCCCAGCGGCTCGGCGATGGCGTCGCGGTTACGCCCCCAAACCCAGGGGGTGAGCGAAAGCGGTCGGGCTGCCAGCTGCGCCACCGCGTCGCAGCCACGCGCGCCCCGCGGGATGCTAAGTTGCGTCATTCGTCGATGAAAGCGGAGTCCCGCCGTGCGCTTGCTCGTGGTCGAAGACTCGGCAAACCTCGGGCGCGATCTGCGCGAGGCCCTCACCCGGGATGGCTACGCCGTCGACCTGGCGGTGGATGGCGCGCAGGCGCAGGAATTCCTGACCAGCTATGCGTACGACACCGTGGTACTGGATCTGATGTTGCCGCGGGTGGACGGCTGGAGCGTGCTGCGCTGGCTGCATGGGCGCGAGCCGCGACCGCGGGTGCTGGTGCTGTCCGCACGTGACCAGGTGGGCGATCGTGTCGAGGCGCTGCATCTGGGTGCCGACGACTACCTGGTCAAGCCTTTTGCCTACGACGAGCTGATCGCGCGTCTGCTGGCGTTGGCGCGACGCCGCGTGGCGTCCGAGCCGACCCTGCGCGTGGGCGCGCTGGAAATCGATCCGCGCGCACGCCAGGCCCGGGTGGCTGGCAACCCGCTGGCGCTCACGCCGAAGGAATACGCGCTGCTGGAAGCACTGTGCATGGAGCGCGGCCGCGTGTTTGCGCGCACCACGCTGTTCGAGCGCCTGTACGACGCGCGCAGCGAGGCCTCGGACAAGGTGATCGAGGTGCTGGTCAGCACGCTGCGCACCAAGCTCGCCAAGGCGGGCGTCACCAGGCTGGTGGAGACCCGGCGGGGCTACGGCTATGTGGTCGCGTAAGTCCCGGCCGCTGTCGATCCACGTCCGCCTGCTGCTGTTCCTCGGCGTCGGCCTGGCGGCACTGATGATGGTGCTGTTCGTGATGCTCGACCGGAGCATCGACCGCAGCGCCCACGGCTATCTGGACAACGCCTTGCGCGCCAGGGCGCACGCGATCGCGGTACTGCTGGAGTCGCACCCGGCCGGCGAGGCGCTGGCCCAGCTGCAGGCCATGAGCCCGGAATACGCCGGCGGCGAACATACCGACTTCCTGCAGCTGTGGGATGCGCAGGGGCGCACGCTGCTGGCCTCGGACAGCAACGACGCCGCCAACCTGGTCCGGCCCACCGGTGTCCCGGCCAATGAACCGTACTTCTACGACCTCGCGCTTCCGGATCTGCATCATGGGCGGGCGGTCGCGCTGCGCGTGACCTTGCAGGGTCGCGCCGGCGACGCGATCCTCGCAGTGGCCGAAGAGCGCGAGCAGATCGACGCGCTCGAGCACGGCCTGCACGTGGCCCTGACCACCGCCGCGGTGATGACCGCGCTGGTTGCGGTGCTGCTCGCCGTGTTGAGCGTCCGTGCCGGGTTGCGGCCGCTGCTGGCGTTCGGCAGCACGGTGCAGCGCACTTCGGAAACCCTGGTCCTGCCCAGTGCGCAACTGGCCCGCGAGCTGCGTCCGCTGGCCGACACCTTGAACGCCGCCTTTGCGCGCCTCAGCCAGGCCCTGCAGCGTGAACGCCGCTTCGCCCACGACGTCGCGCACGAACTGCGCACGCCGCTGGCCGAGATCCGCACGGCGGTGGAACTGGCGCGCCGCGACGCTCCCGCATCGCCGGCGCTGGATGGCGCGCTGGCTTCGGCCGAGCGCATGGCGCGATCCATCGACGGCTTGCTTTCGCTGTCGCGCTACGAATCCGGCCTGCAGGAGGTCCAGACCGAACCACTCGACCTGGCCGACCTGTTGCGCCACATGCTGGGGTCGGCCGAACGCGTGGGCACGCAACGAGCCGTGTCGTTCACACTGGACGCACCCGCCGAGTGCTGGATCGAAAGCGATCCGGCGCTGCTCGAACGCATCCTCGACAATGTGCTGCTGAACGCCGCCACCTACGCTCCAACAGGCTGCACGGTGTCCGTCCGGCTCGTCCAGGACGGGGTGGGTGCGCGCATTGCCGTCAGCAATCCAGCTCCCGAACTGGCACCGGAGGATCTGCATCGACTCGGCGAACGCTTCTGGCGCAAATCGCCGGACCGCACTTCCGGCGACCACGGCGGATTGGGGTTGGCTCTCGCCCAAGGGCTGGCAGAATTGCTCGGGCAACGCCTTGAGTTCCGGCTTGACGCCGGCACGCTGACGGTGACGCTCGCCGACCTGCGCCTGCTGAATCTGCCCGCCTGACCACCGCCCGGTGTGCGGCTTGCGCCGGGCCTTCATCGGCTCAAGAGCTCCAACAGCGCTTCGTGCGCCTTCGGCGCGCGAAAGCTCTCAAGACCTTTGATCAAATTTAAGCTTGTTCAAAGCAGGAGTGCGCATGCTTGCGGCCGGATATCCAGCCGTGAGGTGGTGGCATGCATCGTTGGTTGCCGGTCGGCGTACTGCTGGCCCTGCTCGCAGCTCCGCTCGCGGCGCAGTCTGTGCTCAAGCTGAGCGCGGCGCAGACCCAGGCCCTGGGCATCAAGGTAGGCACCGTGCCGGCCGCTGCGCAGGTGCCGCTCGAAGGCCTGCCTGCAACGGTGCTTCCCCCGCTGCAGGACAGCACGGTGGTGAGCGCGCCCTTCGGCGGCCTGACGACGGCCATCCTGGCGCGCGAAGGCGAGGCCGTACGCCGCGGTCAGCCCCTGGCGCGCATCCAGAGCCGCGAGGCGATGACCCTGGGCGCCGACCTGGCCGCCGCACGCGGCGACTTCCGCGTCGCCGAGGCGCAGGCCACCCGCGACCGGCAACTGCTGGAAGAAGGCATCATCCCCGCTGCCCGCGTGCAAACCGCATTGGCCCAACGCGACAGCGCAGCCGCCCACCTGCGCGAGCTCCAGGCGGCCACGGCCATGGCCCCGCAGGCGCCCGGCGCCCCACCCGGCACCTATGAGTTGCGCGCACCGCTGGACGGAGTGGTGATCGAGCGCGACCTGCGCCTGGGCGAACCGGTGGCGGCACTGAGCAAGGCCTTCATCGTCGCCAAGCCCGGCGTGGCCACGCTGGAAATGCAGATACCTTCCCGTTACGCGGCGCAGCTGCGTACCGGGCTGCAGGTGCGCACCGACGATGGCGCGACCGGCACCGTCGATGAGGTCGGCGCAGCCGTGCATACGGCCAGCCAGACCGTATTGGTACGCGCCAGCCTGCGCGGCGAACACCTGTTGCCGGGCCAGCAGACCAGCGCCACGCTGCTGCTGCCCGCGCCCAGGAATGCGTGGCACGTGCCGGCAGGTGCACTCACCGAAAACGGCGGCGAACGCCTCCTCTTCGTCGAGCGCGCCGACGGCTTCGCGCCGACCAAGGTCACCCTGCTGGCGCAGGCCGCCGACGGTCAAAGCGTCGTGCTGGCACCGCTGACCACGGATACCCGGGTGGTGTTGAGCGGCGCCGGTGCACTCAAGGCCATGCTGACGGGCGGCAACTGACATGCTGCAACGCCTGATCGGATTTTCGCTGGCGCAACGCCTGCTGGTACTGGTGGCGGCATTGGCCATGGCCGGGGGCGGGGTGTGGGCCTATCTCAATCTGCCCATCGACGCCTATCCGGCCATTGCCCCGACCCAGGTCAAGCTGATCCTGAAGGCCCCGGGCATGACGCCGGAGGAAGTCGAGGCGCGGGTGGTGGCGCCACTGGAAATGGAACTCCTCGGTATCGAACACGCGCACCTGCTGCGCTCGATCTCAAAGTACGCGCTGGCCGACATCACCCTGGATTTCGACGAAGGCACCGATCTCTACTGGGCGCGGCAGCAGGTCTCCGAGCGCTTTGGCAACGTCGCCGATGTGATGCCCGCCGGCGTCAATGGTGGCCTGGCGCCCATCGCCACGCCGTTGTCGGACATGTTCATGTTCACCATCGAGGGTGGTGGGCTGAGCTTGGCCGAGCGACGCACCTTGCTGGATTGGACCATCCGCCCGGCGCTGCGCACGATTCCCGGCGTTGCCGACCTCAATGCACTTGGTGGCGAGGTCCGGAGCTTCCTCGTCACACCCGACCGCGCACGCTTGTCGGCCGCCGGGCTGCACTTCCGCGACGTGTCGGACGCCGTGCTGCGCAACAACCGCAACGACGGTTCTGGCCGCCTGCGCGAGGGTGATGATGCGCTGATCGTGCGCGCCGAGGGTGCGGTGCACAGCCTGGACGACCTGCGCCAAGTGGTGGTGGCCACGCGTGACGGCATGCCGCTGCGCGTGTCGGATCTGGCCACAGTGAGCTATGGCAGCCTGACCCGCTACGGTGCAGTGACCCGCGACGGCGTCGGCGAGGCGGTCGAAGGGCTGGTGGTCGGTTTGCGCGGTGCCGATGCCTCAAAGGTGGTCGATGCCGTGCGCGCGCGCCTGGTCGAGCTGGAATCGGCCCTGCCCAAGGGCGCGCGCATCGAGGTCTTCTATGATCGTGGGGCGTTGATCGAGCGCGCGGTCGGCACCGTGCGCAGCGCACTCATCGAGGCCACCGTGCTGGTGGTGATCCTGTTGCTGTTGTTCCTGGGCGACGTCCGCGCGGCAATCGTGGTTTCTCTCACCTTGCCACTCGCCGTGCTCATGGCCATTGCGCTCATGCATGGCTTCGGCATGAGCGCCAACCTGATGAGCCTCGGCGGGCTTGCCATTGCGATCGGCCTGCTGGTCGACGCCGCCGTGGTGGTGGTCGAGAACACCGTCAACCACCTCGTGCCCGGACACGATGGCGGGGCGCCGCCCAAGCTGCATCGCGTCTACCGCGCAGTCGGCGAAGTGGCGCAGCCGGTGGTGTCCGGCATCATCATCATCTGTCTGGTATTCATGCCGCTGCTTTCACTGCAGGGCCTGGAAGGCAAGCTCTTCGGGCCGGTGGCCTTGACCATCATCTTCGCCCTGGCCGCCTCGCTACTGCTGTCGATGACCGTGGTGCCGGTGCTCTGTTCATACCTGCTGCCGGAACGGCCGCACGGGGAACCCTGGCTGATGCGCCGGATCACGCGCGGCTACCGGCCGCTGCTGGACTGGTCGCTGGGGCACGCGCGCTGGGTCGGCATGATCGCCGCCGGACTGCTTGCGATTGGTGTGGTTGCGTACCTGGCGATAGGCAAGACCTTCATGCCGGTGATGGATGAGGGCGACCTGCTGATCCAGACCGTCAAGCAGCCATCCATCAGCCTGGATGCCTCGATGCAGCAGGATCTGGCCATCGAGCGGGCGATCATGCAGCGCGTGCCCGAGGTCCTGCACGTGATCTCGCGCGTTGGCTCCGACGAGCTGGGCCTGGACCCGATGGGACTCAACGAATCAGACGTGTTCCTGCAGCTCAAGCCCAAGAAGGACTGGCGCGTACGTGACAAGACGTGGCTGGAGGACCAACTGCGTCAGGTCATGGACGACTTCCCGGGAATCGAATACGGCTTTACCCAGCCGATCCAGATGCGTGTGTCGGAAATGCTCACCGGCAGCCGTGGTGATGTCGCGGTGAAGGTGTTCGGCCCCGATCTCGGCACCCTCAATCAGATCGCCAACCGCATCACCACCACCATGGAGCAGACCCGCGGCAGCCAGGATGTGATTGCGCAAACCCAGGAAGGCATGCGCTATCTCGGTGTGCGCATCGACCGCCAGGCTGCCGGGCGTTACGGCCTGGATGTGGAAGCGGTGCAGGACGAGCTGCGCGGCCAGCTCGAAGGGCTTCCCGCCGGCACCGTGCTTGAGGAGCAGCGCCGCGTGCCGGTGATCGTGCGCGGCGAAACCCGTCTGGCCGACACCCCGGCCATGTTCGAGCGCGTCAACCTTGCCACCACCGACGGCAACCAGGTGCCCCTGGCGCGTATTGCCACGATCGACCCCACCACCGGGCCGATGCAGATTCGCCGTGAGGATGGCTCGCGCTTCGTGCTGGTCCAGGCCAACGTGGCCGGCCGTGACCTTGTTGGCTTCGTCGAGGAGGTCCGCGCCGCGGTCGCGCGCGACATCCATCTGCCAGCCGGCTACAGCATCACCTGGGGCGGCCAGTTCGAGAACCAGCAGCGAGCGGCGGCGCGCCTGGCACTGGTCGTGCCGTTGGCCCTGGCCCTGATCTTCCTGGTGCTGTTCTCGACGTTCGGCTCCGTGCGCCAGGCGCTGCTGATCCTGTTCAACATTCCGTTCGCGCTGGTCGGCGGCATCGTCGCACTGTGGTTGTCCGGCCAGTACCTGTCGGTACCGGCCTCGGTCGGCTTCATCGCCCTGCTCGGCATTGCCGTGCTCAACGGCCTGGTGCTGGTGGCCTACTTCAACCAGCTTGCAGCCACCGGCATGCCGCTCGACCAGGTCGTGCGCGAAGGCGCGATGCGCCGCCTGCGCCCGGTGCTGATGACCGCCTCCATCGCCGCCCTGGCGCTGGTACCGCTGCTGTTCGCCTCCGGCCCTGGCTCGGAAGTGCAGCGGCCACTGGCGATCGTGGTGATCAGCGGACTGGTGACGTGCACGGCGCTCACCCTGTTGCTGCTGCCGACATTGTTCCGCCGCTTCGGCGCCCCCGCCCATGGCAGGAGTGGATGATGAACCAGAGCCTGAAGCGCCTGACCCTGCTCGTCCCTGACGACCTCGGCGAGGCCCTGCTGGAAACCCTGCTGGACCTGCGTCCGGCGCTGCCCGGCTTCACCACCATGGCCGTGTCCGGGCACGGCGAGCGCTTCGACGGCGCCAGCGTGCGCGAGCGCGTGCGCGGCCGCATCGAGCGGCGCATGGCCTGGCTGGTCCTGCCTGCCGAAGACGTCACGCGGGTATTGCAGCAACTGCGTGAACGCATGCCGCATCCCGACATCGTCTGGTGGGTCGAGCCTGTCGACAGCATGGGGAGGCTCGCATGAAGCCCTGGCTTGGCGCGCTGGCTGGCCTGGCCATGCTGCCCGCGGCACTGGCGGCCCAGACCACGGCTGCGGCGACGCCGTCCCTGCAACTACCGGCCGAGGAAGTGGCACTGCCGGCGATCGCCCGCATGCCCGAGATCCAGGCCGCGATGGCGCAGCTGTCGCGTGCCGAAGCCGACGCGCGGCTGCGCAACGTCGGCAGCCACGAGACGACCCTGCTCATGATTCCGCAGCGCCGGACGATCCAGGGCGGCCCCACGTACAACGAATGGGAAGCCGACCTCAGCCGCGGTGTACGCTGGCCGCACAAGGCGCGCCTGGACCGCGAGATCGGTGCCGCCGGCGCCGAGGCTGCGCAACTGGCGCTGGCCGACACCTATCATGCCGGCGCGCGTCGCCTGTTGACACTATGGACAGGTTGGCAGCGTGCGCGTGCCGCGGTGGCGGAGCAGCATGCCCAGGTGGCCAGCTGGGAACGCGACTATCAGGCGATCGGGCGCCGACTCGCACTTGGCGATGCGGCGCGCCGTGACCAGGTCGCCGCCGAGGCGGCCCTGGCACAGGCCCGAGCCGCCGCCCTGCGTGCCGAAGCCGACCTGCAAGTCGCCAAGCTGGCCTTGCACAGCACCTTCCCCAGCCTGCCGCTGCCCGAGCCCGACGCGGTCACCGGCGAGCCCGCACAGCTCGACGGCAGCGATGCGCATTGGGCCGGACTGATCGTCGCGCGCAGTCACGAGATCGGCATTGCCGCGGCACTGGCCCAGCAACGCGAGGCCGAGGCGCAGCGCGCGCGTGCCGACCGCCTGCCCGACCCGACGGTCGGCGTGCGCGTACTCGACGACCTGGGCGGCCGCGAGCGCGCCGTCGGCCTCATCGTCAGCATCCCGATCGGCGTGCGCCAGCGCAGCGCCAGTGCGGCGGCGGCAGGCGCCGATGCGCTGCAGGCAGAGGCCGAATTGGCCGTGGTTCGTCGCGACATCGAGCATGAGGCGAGCGATCGCGTGGCGCAGATGCGCGCGACGCACGCGATCTGGGTACAGCGCAGCCAGGCCTCGCGCGCTGCCGCCGACAGTGCCAGCAAGACCGAGCGGGCCTACGCGCTGGGCGAGAGTGGCCTGGCCGAGCTGCTGATGGCGCGACGCAGCGCCCTGGAGGCCGCTCTGGCCGAACGCGGTGCCGCCATCGACGCGACCGAAGCCCTGGCCCTGGTGCGTATCGACGCCCACGACCTGTGGCACTACCACGCCGGCGAGGGCGACGACGAGGAACATGCCGCCGGGCCAGCCTCGCCACTGCCCTGACAGGGCAGCGGAGAAGGAGCAGGCGACAGTGCAGCCGTCCTGACGTCCGGCGTGGCCGCGGCTTTGACTCGCGTCAATCACGCCGGCGTGGCCTGGGCCTATAGTTGGAGGACATGGCCAGCCTCCCGCACGCCCAAGGCCTGACACCAAGGCTGTCCAGACGGCTCGCCGCCAGGCACCCCGATGACCAGTGAACGCTCGCCGCCGCCGGATTGGGATCCCCGCTCCGGGCCGGTGCTGGACGACCAGATTGCCGCCTTCGACCACCTGCGCCGCACCTGTCCGGCGGCGTATGGGGCGCATGGCTACCTGTCGCTGTTCCGGCATGACGACGTGCTGCGCGTGCTGCACGATCCGGTCACGTTCAGCAGCGCCGTATCGCGCTACCCCTCGGTGCCAAACGGCATGGACCCGCCCGAGCACGGTGTCTTCCGCGCGATCATCGATCCGTATTTCAGTCCGTCGGCCATGGCGGCGTTCGAGCCCACCTGCCGGCAGATTGCCGCGCGCCTGGTGACACGGTTGCCGGCGGCCGGCGCGGTGGACCTGGTGACCGGCTTCGCCGAACTGTTTGCGCTGCAGGTGCAATGCGCCTTCATGGGCTGGCCGGAGGACTTGCACCAGCCGCTGCACCGATGGACACGGAAGAACCACGCCGCGATCCGCGCGCGCGACGAGGCGGCGATGGGCGCCGTGGCCTTCGAGTTCGACGGCACCATCCGCAAGCTGCTGGAGCAGCGCCGGCAGGCCGGTGCGGCGGCGTCCGACGACGTCACCACCCGGCTGATGCGCGAGCGGGTCCATGGCCGGCCACTGGCCACCGAGGAAATCGTCAGCATCATCCGCAACTGGACGGTCGGGGAGCTGGCCACGATTGCCGCCTCGGTGAGCATCGTGGCCTATTACCTGGCTGGGCGCGCGGCACTGCAGCAACAGTTGCGCGAGCAGCCAGAACTGCTGCCGGCGGCCATCGACGAGATCCTGCGCATGCACGGCCCGCTGGTGACGAACCGGCGGATCACCACCCGGCCGGTGACCATCCGCGGCCACGAGCTGCCGGCAGGCCGACGCGTGGCGATCATCTGGCCCTCGGCCAACCGCGACGAGGCGGTGTTCGGCGACCCGGACCAGCTGCGCCTGGATCGCGATCCGGCCCTGAACCTGCTGTATGGCGCCGGCATCCACGTCTGCCCAGGAGCGCCACTGGCCCGCCTGGAACTGCGTGTCGTCATGCAGACGCTGCTGCGGCACACCCGGCTGTCCACCGTTGCCGGACACACGCCCGTGCGCGCCACCTATCCGGCCAGCGGCTACGCCACGGCAATCGTGCACATCCACCAGCCCGACGTCGCTTAGCAGCGGTGCCGCGCATGGCGTTGCGACGATATACCGCGGCGGGGCGACGGGGCCACAACGGGCGATGCCGCGGCATGCGGCATGCGCACCCGTATACTGGAGTGGTGCAAGCCGCCCGCCATCCGGCGGGCGTCTCCTTGCCGCGATCCGGTCGTCAACGATGCCGACGCAAGCCAGTGCCAGCGTGCTCGACCTCAACCAGCTGCGCCGCACCTGCAAGGCCTGTGCGCTGTACGAATTGTGCCTGCCGGCAGGCATCGACGGTGCCGGCCTGGACCAGCTCGACGCCGTGGTGCGCGACCGCCACAGCCTGAACCGTGGCGACATACTGTATCGCGACGGCCAGCCGTTTACGGCGCTGTACGTGGTGCGCGCCGGGGCGCTGAAGACCTACGTGCAGGACGCCGCCGGCGACGTGCAGATCCTTGGCTTCCACCTGCCCGGTGAAATCGTCGGCTTCGACGCGTTGGCCACCGACTTCCACATCAGCCATGCCGAGGCCCTGGAACGCAGCAGCATCTGCGAACTGCCGTTCGCCAAGCTGCAACAGGTGACCCATGACGTGCCGGCGCTGCAACGCCAGCTGCTGCGCGTGATCAGCCGCGAGGTGGTCGGCGAGCACGAGCACCTGGCGACCATGGGCAAGCAGCAGGCCCAGGAACGGCTGGCCGGCTTCCTGCACAGCATGGCTGACCGCTATGCCCGGCTGAACCGGGACAGCACCTCGCTGACGCTGCCCATGTCACGCGCCGACATCGCCAACTATCTCGGCCTGGTGGTGGAAACCGTCAGCCGTGGCTTCACCCGCCTGGAGGACATGGGCGTGCTCGCGGTGAACCGCAAGCAGGTGCGTATCCTGCGCCCCGACGTGCTCGCCAGCCTGTGCTCGCCAAATGGCGCGGACGCTCCACGACCACGCGTGCAATCAGGCAGCGGCCGCTAGGAGCGCGGGCAGTATGGACGTCCTCCCAGCGCATGGCGCATGGTGCAGGGCCGGTCCGGCACCGCGCCCCATCCTGTCACCCCTGCCGAATGGCGATGGGCTCAACGCACGCCGGCCAACGGTTGCTGGCCATGCCACTCGAGCTGCAGCCAGAGCTTGCGGCTGTCATGGCCAAAGCCGCGCGCCTGGTAATCGGCGTACTTGATCATCCCGGCCAGCCCCGGCAACAGCGTCACAGTCAACGCGGCATCCCACTCCGTGCCGTAGCGGCCGCCGTGGTCGGCACGGTAGTCGTGCCATGTCAGCGCCCACAACGGCTTGCCGGGGAGGCCGGCGCGGGCAAATGCGCCATTGATGCCGAGGTAGCGATCCTCAAGGCCGCCGGCCGGGGTCACGTTGAACTGGTCGTCCCAGCCGTTGAACGCATGCAAGGTGGCCAGCGGCGTCTGCAAGGCATGTCGCCCGTTCCCGCCGAGGTGCTCCCAGCCCGCCCGCGCGGTGACCCCGGCCTGGGTCCAGGTTGGCTCCAGCAGCCAATAGGCATGCGCAAAGTGCTGCGGGTTGTCGGCATACTGGCGTTGCCGCGCGACCTCCACACTCCAGCCCGGACCACTGCCATCGCGCAGCGCGCTGCCGGTCCAGCGCAGGCCATAGGTGGCGGTCGAGGCCGTGGCCACGTCCTTGTCGTCGTGCAGATAGGCGTAGCCGGCCCAGCGTTGCGTGCCGGCAGTCCAGGCCACGTTGAGCAGGTGCGTATCCAGGCGGCGCTCACGTGCCTGCCGGTTGAGCGCGTCCGGGCCGGCCACGCGATGCACGCGATTCAGCCAGTCGTACTGCACGTTGAGGCTGGCGTTCGGCTGCCAGGTGGTGGCCAGCGCGTCGAAGGTCTGCTGGTACTGGCGCCACGCGCTGTTGCCCACCCAGCGCTGGTTGTCCAGTTGCAGGTTCTGCCGCCCCAGGGTGGCGCCAAACGCGGAGCCGCGCCACGTCAGCCAGGCCTGGTCGAGTTCGCTGCCGGTCGGGTCGGTCACCGCTGGATACTGGCTGTGGCCGTTCGCGCCGCTGTTGTAGCGGTCGACCGTGCTGGCGGTCCCGGCCGCCGCCAGCAAGCCGCTCCAGCCGCCGCACAGGTTGGCCCGGATGCCCACGCGCAGGCGCAGGGTATCGGCGTGCGCGGCGCGGCGGAAGGCCGCATCGTCGACCTGCTCATCGCGCCAGCGGGCATCCCATTCCAGCAACCAGGGGGCAGGTGCCAAGGCCAACGACGGGGTCGTGGCCGGGGGCTGTGCCGGACCCGGCACGGGCGCCGATGTCGGCGCCGCAGCCGGTACCCCGGGTGCATCGGAGGCCAAGGCCAGGCCAGGCCTGCCCAGGCCAGCCAGCAGGCACCCTGCCAGCAAACCATAAACCATGCGGGACATGTCCTTACTCCCAAGTCGAGCGGATATCAGGGTTTGCCTGGCGGCGGCTCGGCAGCCACCTGCCTGTGCAGCGCGGCGACGAACGCCGGGTCGAGGCGCCCGATGACGTCGGTGCGGGCCACGATGCGGCCATCGGCATCCAGCAGGATCAGCTCGCTGCTGTGGTTGAACTCGCCATCCGGCAATTGCCGGTACTGGATGCCAAGCAGCGCGGCGAGCTGGCGCGTGGCGGTTGGCGTGGTGTGCGCCAGGGTCCAGCGCTGCAGGTCGAGCTTGCGCGTGGCCGCGTACTTGCGCAGCGCCGCAGTATCGTCACGCTGCGGATCGAAGCTCACGGCGAGGATGTCGAAGCGTTGCTGGGCCGGCGCATCGAGCGTCCTGCGCGTCTTCTCCACCGTCTCGACGATCATTGGGCAGACCATGGTGCACGAGGTGTAGAACATGGTCACCAGCTGCGGTCGGCCGCGCCGCGCGGCCATGGATTGCACCTGGCCGTCCTGGTTGCTGAGCTCGACGGGCAACTGGTAGACCGAATCGCCGGGCAGTGCCGGGCGCGCTGACACCCCGGCCATGACCAGCAGCAACAGCGCGGCACCAGCAAGCAGCAGCTTTTTCATGGCAGCCTCAAAGGGGTTTGGCACAGCGAAAACCCAGGTTGTTGGTGGTATTGGCAGCCTTGAGCGCGGAGAGCATGGCCACCCGCATCAAGGTCGCGTAGTTTTCCTTCTCCTGCATGCTGATCGCGCCGGCACCGCAGAAGCGGAGCTTGTCCGCACCATCCTGGTCGCGGCTGTCGACGCCGACCAGCAGGGCGTTGAAGTCGTCCACCCATTCCCACACCAGGCCATTCAGGTCGCGCACGCCATAGACGTTCGCCTCACCGCCCACCGCAGGCAGGGCCGTATTGGATGGACGTCCATACCAGCGCAGCACGCGCTCGCGCCAGGCCGGGTCGGCACGCGCGTCGCTGCGCGTGGCATCGGCGGCGGCGGCGTACTCCCACTCGTACCAGGTGGGCAGGCGCGCGCCTTCAGTCTCGCAATAGGCCTGGGCGGCAAACCAGCTGACGCGGGTCACCGGCTGCTGCGGCAGCGCCGCAGCGCCCAGTGCGGTAGGCCCCACCCAGTGCGACAGGTAACCGGCATCCGCCAGCACGCCTGCCACCCGGCCGCGTTGCCACTGCGGGTGGGCGGTGACGAAGGCCAGGAACTCCGCATTGGTCACCGGCGTGGTGCGCAAGTGGAACGGCGCCACCTGCGCCGGTGCGGCCTTGCCATCGGCCGGCAGCACACTGGCGAACTCGCCCCCCGGCAAGGCCGCGTAGCGCGCGTCGGCTGCCAGCGCCACCGGCATGCCGCCGGTGGCCATGAGCGGCAGGCAGAGCCAGCCGGCCAGACGCAACCAGCGTGGCGGCCGGCGTGCCATCAATGCTCTTCCTTGTGCGCATTGGCCGGTGCCGGCTTGGCGCGCTCCCTGGCCACGTCCTCCTTGGTGATCCGGCCGCCGGGGTTGCCCCAGGTGTTCAGCACGTAGGTGAGGATGTTGGCCACCTCGTCATCGGTGAGCTGGGCCATCGGCGGCATGACCGAGTCATACTCGTGGCCATTGACCGTGAGCTTGCCGCTCAAACCGTGGGTGACCACGCTGATGGCGCGCTGCGGGTCGGCGGCCAGGTAGTCGGACTTGGCCAGCGGCGGGAACACGTTGGCCAACCCTTCGCCGTTGTCCTGGTGGCAGACCGAGCAGGTGCCGGTGAACAGCTGCTTGCCGGCCGCGACCTGCTCCTCCTTGGTCTGCGTGCCTGCCGCGTGGGCCTGCGCGGCGACGCTCACGGCCTTGAGGTTCGGCTCGGAGCGGTCGCCGAGGTAGACCGAATCGACCTCCTTGCCCGAATACACCAGCTTGTCCTCGGGGCCGTCGACCTTGAGGATGCCCAGCGCGCCCTTGTTGAAGGCACGGAAGATCGAGTGGTCGACCAGCACGTAGCTGCCCGGCACGTCGGTGTGGAACTCGACGATCGCGGCGCCGCCGGCGGGGATCAGCGTGGTCTGCACGTTCTCTTGCGGGTGCGTGCCGCCCTCGGGCTGCACCTTGTCGAAGATCTCGCCGATAACGTGGAAGCTGGAAACCAGGTTCGGGCCGCCGTTGCCGACGAACAGGCGCACCGTCTCATTGGTCTTGGCCGCCAGGGCGTTGTCGCCGGTGATCGCGCCTTCCTTGCCATTGAACAGCACGTAGGTCGGGTGCTCGTCGATCGCCTTTTCCATGTCAAACGGCTGGTGTCCCTTCTCGCGGTACTTGCCGGTGGTGTAGAAATCACCCTGCATCACGTAGTACTCATGGTCGACCGGCGACAGACCCTCGGGCGGCTCGACCAGGATCAGCCCGTACATGCCATTGGCGATGTGCATGCCCACCGGCGCGGTGGCGCAGTGGTAGACGTAGATGCCCTGGTTCAACGCCTTGAAGGTGAACTGCGACTCGTGCCCCGGCGCGGTGAAGCTGGACGCCGCGCCGCCGCCCGGCCCGGTCACGCCGTGCAGGTCAATGTTGTGCGGCATTTTTGAGTCCGGCGCATTCTTCAGGTGGAATTCCACCGTGTCGCCCTGGCGCACGCGGATGAAGCTGCCGGGCACGGTGCCGCCAAACGTCCAGAACGTGTAGCTCACGCCCTCGGAGATCGGCATCTCCTTTTCGACCACCTCCAGCTCGACGATGACCTTCGCCGGGTAGTTGCGATGGATCGGCGGCGGCACGTTGGGCGGACTGGTCAGCACCGCCTGGATCGGCTCCCCTTGTGGCGGCCCGAAATCGCCGCGCTGGCTGGGCAGCGAGGTGGAGACCGCGGGTGCGTGTGGCAGCTCGGCTGCGGGCTTCGATGAGCACGCGGCCAGCGCGAGCATGCTGGCTGCGAGCAGGGCACTGACGGACAGGCGTTGCATGGTGGCTCCCCGTGTGGATTCAGCGCCACACTAAGTGAGCCCGGCCTGTGGAAATTGACTTGTGTCATGCCCCAGCAGAGTAAATGCTGCGTCGCGACAATACGCCACAGTACGGCGCTGCCGAGTGAGCTGAGGCACCGACGCCAAGCCACGGACTTGCCTGTCGTGGCTGGCAACCAGGCACGGCACCAACCAGGGGTTGAGCGGCGTTCGAAGATGGACGCGGTTCCCTATGCTTTGGCCACACGCTGGCCGTGCTCGTCAATCACGCGCTCGCCGTCTTCCTTGGCGAACACGCCTCGCTGCGGCGGCAGCAGATCGAGCACTTTCTCGGAGGGGCGGCAGAGCCTGACGCCCCTGGAGCTGACGACAATCGGCCGATTGATCAGGATCGGATGCGCCATCATGGCGTCCAGAAGCTCATCGTCGGTCAAGGCAGGGTCGCCAAGGCCAAGTTCCCGAAACGACGTTTCCTTCTCGCGCAGCACGGCGCGGACACCAATTCCCATGCGCACGATGAGCCACTCGAGCATGGCCCGGGTCGGCGGTGTCTTCAGATACTCGATGACATGCGGCTCGACGCCGGCATTTCGGATCAACGCCAACGTGTTGCGCGAGGTGCCGCAGTCCGGGTTGTGATAAATGACGATGTCCATCGCCAGCCAAGCTCCGTCAGCAACAACCGGACCCGGGACCGCAGCACCTTGCGGTTGGCTGCTCAGCGGGCGACGCGCCCGCCGGATCCGGGGTGCAGCACGCACCCTCGGCCGAGCAACTCGCGCCCGCGGCATAGTAGGTTGTCGCATCACCGACCGTGCGGAAGCTTTCCCAGCGCGTGCCTTGAGGGTCTTCCGCCCACAATTTGTCGGACCGTGCATAACAGCAGGTCGCAGCCCGCTCAGGCACGATGGCGGCACCGGCCGCTTCCAGGCGATTACCCAGCGTGCCGAGATCGGCGTCGGTCTCCACCTGGAAACCCAGGTGGTCGACACCGGGCATTCGGCCGGTATTGGAGATCGCGAAGTTCACCTTCGGGTCGTCCAACATCCATTTCGCGTAGTCCGGCTTCAGGACCGTCGGCTCCACCGCGAACAGTGCGGAATAAAAGCGCACGCTTGCATCGAGATCTGCGACGTTGAGGTGGACATGGAATCGATTCATGGGATGGCTCCGGTCTTGCGGGGATGGCAGGCGGCGACGGGATCGCAGTCTGCGGTCCCGGCGCAGCAGTTTTCAGTCAAGTACGCGAGCAGCGCGTTCATCTGGAGATAGTTCGCACGCACGCGGATGCTCCGGCCTTCGCGCTGGTCATGTACCAGGGCTGCGGCACGCAATACGTTGAGATGCGCCGTGAGCGTTGCCGGCGGCAAGTCCAGCCGTTCGCGCAGTTCGCCCACCGGCATTCCGTCGGGTCCAGCCTGGACGAGCGCGCGGAAGGCTGACAATCGGGACTCGTGTCCGAGGGCGCTCAAGACACTGAGGGCTGCTTTCATTTCCATACTTTCAGTATTTTGGAAATGATGGAGCCTGTCAAGGTTATCCATCGCCCGCGCCCTAGGACGGGCACCCGGTCGGCGCCGGGCGACGGAATCCCCGCTGTCAGCGGCCCATGTACGGGTAGCGGTAGTCGGTGGGCGGGACGAAGGTTTCCTTGATCGCACGCGGACTGATCCAGCGCACCAGGTTCAGCATGGAACCGGCCTTGTCGTTGGTGCCCGACGCGCGGGCGCCGCCAAACGGCTGCTGGCCGACCACGGCGCCGGTGGGCTTGTCGTTGATGTAGAAGTTGCCGGCAGCGTTGCGCAGATGCTCCATAGCTTGCTGGATCGCGCCACGGTCGCGTGCAAACACCGCGCCGGTCAACGCGTAAGGGCTGGTCCGGTCCACCAGGCCCAGGGTGTCCAGCCACTTCGATTCGTCGTAGACGTGTACAGTCACCACCGGGCCGAACAGCTCGTCGCACATGGTGCGGTAGGCCGGGTTGCCGGTGAGGATCACCGTCGGGCGCACGAACCAACCCTCGCGATCATCGCACTCGCCGCCGACCAGGATCTCCGCCTCATTGGAGGCCCGCGCCTCCTCGATCGCCGTGCGCTGGGTCTGGAAGCTCGCGCGGTCGATCACCGCGCCCATGAAATTGCCGAAGTCGGCCACGTCGCCCATCGGGATACCGGGCACCTGGTCGAGCAGGGCCTGCTTGAGCTGCGGCCACAGGTTGCTGGGCACGTAGATGCGGCTCGGCGCCGAGCACTTCTGGCCCTGGTACTCGAACGCGCCACGCAGGATGGCCGTGCCCAGCGCGGCGGGGTCGGCACTGGCATGCGCGACGATGAAATCCTTGCCGCCGGTTTCCCCGACCAGGCGCGGATAGCTCACGTACTGGTCGATATTGTTGCCCACCGTGCGCCACATCTGATGGAACACCTTGGTCGAGCCGGTGAAGTGGATGCCGGCCAGGTGTCGGCTGGCCAGCACCGGGTCGCCAATCGTCGCACCGCTGCCGTTCACCATGTTGATCACGCCGTCCGGCAGTCCGGCCTCCCGGAACACCTGCATCAGGACGTGGGCGCTGTAGATGGCCGTGCTGGCCGGCTTCCATATCACGGCGTTGCCGCACAGCGCGGGCGCGGTCGGCAGGTTGCCGGCAATCGAGGTGAAGTTGAACGGCGTCACCGCGAACACGAAGCCTTCCAGCGGGCGGTGCTCCAGGCGGTTCCACATGCCGGGCGCGCTCTGCGGCTGCTCGCGCAGGATCTGCTCGTAGAACGCGACGTTGAAGCGCAGGAAGTCGATCAGCTCGCAGGCGCTGTCGATCTCCGCCTGGTGGCAGGTCTTGCTCTGGCCGAGCATGGTGGCGGCATTGACCACATCGCGGTATGGACCCTGCAGCAGGTCCGCGGCCTTCAGGAACACCGAGGCACGCGCCTCCCAGGGCAGCTCCGCCCAATCCCGTTGCGCGCGCAGCGCAGATTCGATAGCCCGCTGCACCTCGGCCGCGCCACCCTGGTGCACGTCGGCCAGCACGTGGGCATGGCGATGCGGCATGACCGCCTGCGCCAGCTTGCCGGTGCGCACCTCGTGGCCGCCGATGACCAGCGGGATCTCGATCTTCTCCGCCGCCATCCGCGCCAGCTGCGCCTGCAGGCTGGCACGCCCGGGCGTCCCCGGCGCATAGCTGTGGACTGGTTCGTTGGACGGGACGGGGGCTGTGGAGATGGCGACGGACATGACGACTCCTGGTTTGGACGTCCCATTGTAGGGCGCGCGTGCAAGCCGGGCATAATCCCCCCGGCGCACCCGCATCCAGACCATCCCAAGTCGCCACGCCCCCAGAAGCACAAAGGCCAGCAATGGTTTGCTGGCCTTGGAAGATGGCGCCCGAAGTTGGACTCGAACCAACGACCCCCTGATTAACAGTCCGCTGCTAAATCAATATGTTACGGAAAGCCTAGCGAAGCTTGGCGAAGGCTTTGGAAGCTAAAAGCAGTTTGCAATCAGAAGCTTGGCGAAGTTGAACGAAAGGTCGGAAAGCTGAGCGGTGTACCGCTGGTGTACCGCTTCGAGCTCATTTCAACTGCTCTGAAGCCGCACCTAACCCACCAAGCTCAGCAAGTGAAATCGCTTGCATTTGCGCGATGCGCAAACCGGCTGCCCTCATCTCTCCGTCTTCAGTTTCGACCCGAACTCGAATGATCTCTGGACCATCGAGCTTGAGTGGTGAAAACACGAAATGGGCGGTCATTCCCAGCCACTGATTTGTCTCGTCAGACTCACCATCGTCAGGAATCGCATCAGCAACCACAGCGGTCAAGTCCTGCATTTGAAGTTCGCCCTCTGCGAGCGTCTCCTCATCTTTGAGTATGCGGATCTTCAATCGCTGGAAAGGCTGACTCCTCGACGTGAGAATATTTAACACGAGGCAAAGCTTCGGCAGTACGCACGGAAATGCCGGAACGAGGAGGTCACCAGCGTAGATGCCCACAAGCGTGAGCTTTCCACCCAACTCATGCCTAATATCATCGCAAAATGTTGAATGCGCGTAGCGGTTCATGAACGGGACTTTGCCTCAGTGATCTTCTGCTGCTGGCGAAGGGCTTGATCCAGCGAGTTCATGTCCACTTCAAGAACAGATGCAATCCGCCGGCAGGTATCAATATTCAAATTGTCAGCACCACCTTCAATCCGAGCGATATGCGGCTGACTCGTCCCGATGGCGGTTGCCAACTGCAGCTGAGAAAGTCCTTTGCGCATACGCAAGGTACGCAAAGTGATGCCGTCATCCCCGTGAAACTCATCCGCCAGCCATCGACGTGCATCTTCCATAGCAGCACGACGTGTGGGATTCGCATCCCACTTCGAGACCAAATCGGCAATGGCAACGTGCCGACGGGGCGCAACCTCAGCAGGTGAAAGGTAGTCACCAAAAGAAAACACTTGGCAAGGCTCAGAAACCGAGCTTGTCAGCAACGTAACCCCATCACCGGTGCGCTCAAAGCTCTTCGTAGGCATGGAGGATGCGCTGGGTAAGCGGATGGCTTTCGTCATAGTTGAACTCCCTGGGGGCGACAGCCAGCACATGGTAAGTGTGCTTTTGTGGAATGAAGGCGTAAACGATGCGGTAACGAAGACCCTTGTTCTCCAAGTCCCATATCTTGACTCGCCACAGATTCCTACGCTTTTGCTGTTGTTCTTGCCACATGCTGACATCAATGTCAGCGGATCGATCCGCACCGAATTTGTGCTGTGTCAGCCTGTCCAGAAGATCTTGGTTGCCTTGGCATTCTTCAAGTAGAACTGTGACTCGAGCCGCCGCAACGGGATCGCTCGACCAAAGATCTTCCAAGTCAGCTTCAGCATCATCATGCACGAATAGTCGGAACACTATACCTTCCTAGGTATATTGGCGGCAAGAGCCACGCTGGAATTTATACGGCTGGTTAACGCATGCCGCGTCGAAGACGAATTTCACTCAAATCAATGACTTGTCCACAACCAGCCGCAAAATATCCTTCAGGCAAGCTCGCCAGATTCTGAACGTCGCCTGCAGACAGCCCAACTCTATCGGGGATGTTCTCCCGTAAAAACACCCCTCCTTCGACCATCATGGCGATCGCTCGTCGCAGCAGACGCGGCTGTTCTGGAACCAGCTGATCATCCAGCGGCTCGGACTTCCCCCCGAAACGAGCAGATCGGCGCTTCCAAAGATTCAATTGCTCTCTTTCGTCGATCAACCCCAAGGCCGCAAGACGCATCTGCATCGCAGCAACGGAAGTTTTCCATCGTGGCTTGAGAGCAAGCAGCGTATCCAAGGTCGGCATGGGCGGAACCTCCGCCGAAAACGTCTCCGCGGGCAACAAAAAAGCGCCTGCGAAGTAGTGTGCCTGGCGCTCCATTTCCTTGTGGTTTGCCTGAGCGATGTGCGGCGAGATGTGCTTATGCAGAACGACATGCCCCAGCTCATGCGCAGCATCGAATCGACTACGAAAGCCATTGGCCTTGTCAGCACTTAGGTATACAAACGGGCGACCGTTGACGGCGCACCAACTCGAAAGTCCCTCAATGCGTGCGACACCCGTCACTTCGCGCACAACGATGCCGCCAGCATTCTCGATGGCAAGCACAACATCTGGAATTGGCCCAAGCCCAAGCTTCCAGAGCTGGCGACACTCCGACGCTGCAAGTTCGATTTCTTCGTTGGTGATCTCGTTTGGGTCGAGAAAGTTTCGCTCGGGAAATGCCACGTTTGGGTATTCGACGAACTCGCCGAACTCCGCAGCCAGCTCCTTCGACCAAGCGTGGCGGGCAGACATCAGGGCGCGGGCTGACTTCAACGCCGATGCATTGCTCCGGAACAATTGCACACTGGCATCGAACTCCGGGATGGGCCGGAGAAACCAACTAGGCTGCACATTGACTGCTCGCGCAAGATTGGCCAGCGCATCTGCCTGAGGCTCTTGCAGGCCGTTTCGCCACTTACTGATTGATCCAGTCGACACGCCAGCGATCGCAGCCAGCTGCACCTGCGAAATTCCACGCGCGTCGAGCACCTGAGTAAGGCGCTCTGGACGAAATCCATTTACACCGCGTTTCATGGCTGTGAGTCTTGCTGCTTCTTGACGGCTGCCTTGAGACGAACACGGGCAATATCCTGCTGTTCCGCAGGTTGTGCGTAGCGGCCAAGAAATACGTTCAACGGTTCACTGAACAACCGTTCGGAGAGAGTCGTATCCAACACAGCAATTTCGACTGACAACGGAAGTTCAGGCTGAATGCGAACATCACTGCTGTAGACCGATACAAGAAAAACGGCGATCAGAGGCCCTTTGGATTGCTCGCCAAACAGCCTTGGTTGAACCATGCGCTCAAGCCACTGGTTGTGACTGGCCACGTCAAGCCGACGCTTGCTACGTTTCGCGTTGTTCCACTTGCTGTGGTGAGTACAAAACCGACCGATCCGCAACGGCCCCAGCTCACCGATGATGATGTCGTTACCACGCAGTGGGTTATGGACGACGCTGGCCATATCCAAGGCAAGAGCGAACTGCTCGTTGGAATGGAAGTGACGCGACTGTCCAAGAACGCTGGGAAGATGGCCTTCGTGGCGCTGGGCGCTATCACGGTAAGCCCGTGCACCAGCTGCAACCAAACCTTCCTCCAACCCGTGGCAAAGAGCCTTGGGAAGATGCTTGAGCAAAGCGTCGACGATGGTCTTTTCCGCTTGAGAGGTCACAGGCAACGCTCGCAATGAATTTCGTTAAGCGGAAATTACACCTAATTTATTTCCCAATCAAGTCCTTCCACTCTCTGCCAAGTCGCGCCCGGAATTCACGACCGATCAGGCCGTGAACAGGCGTTCGAGGGTGGCGGGGAGCAGCACGGCGTTAGCAGCACGGATGGCGGCGTGACGAGCCTTAAGCGCTTGTACGTGGGCCTGCAGGGCAACGAAGGCTTGCTGGGCCACCAGCGAAGGCACGGGCACGTCAACTTTGGCGAGCTTCTCCACCCCTAGGGTGCGGTTGCGACCGGCACCACCAGGCGACGCTTCGCGCACCTTCTCCAAGCCATCGGAACCCAACAAGTAGTAGCGCAGGAACTCGGCAAACATTGCCCCTGGGTCGACGACGCAAGTCATGAAGCGATGCGACCCGAAACGCCCGTTGTCATCGCTCTTGGCGATCGCGATGGCACCCTCCCACGCGAACACATTGGAGAATAGTAAGTCACCTGCCTGGATGCGGAACAAGCGTTTGGTGCCGAGTTCCATGCCGGATACCGCCGGTTTGTGGAAGGTGCCTTTACCGAACGAACGGATTCCCAGTTCTGGATAGCTGGCCTCTGGATCAATGGTCACTTCGCGACGCACCAGCGGAGCGACTTCGGCCATCGGACGGTACGGCGCGTCAGCGATAGCATCACGAAAATGCAGGGCCAGAAGACGGTCGGCATCGGCTTCGATGACGTCGAGATGTTCGATCAGTTGCCGGGTTTTGTCGGCTAGCGCGTCGAGGTGGGCGACGATGGCTTGCTGTTCGGCCAGCGGCGGGAGCGGGATTTCCTGCGCAAGGAAACGATCCTCCTTGATACGCACCCGATTCGTTGTGCCTTCACTCGCTGCCTTGCAGAGCTCAACGAAGGTCGCCGAGCGCACAAGCCAGCCCATGTACGCTGGATCGCAGCGTTTCAGGTCGCTGAATGTGAAGGAAGGAAAGTCGTTGCTGACAATGGCTCCATCCAGCTCTGGCGGAACCATTCCTATCGCGCCATTGCGCGCGTCGATCTTCGACAAGATGAGCTGGCTCGCGCGCACAAAGCGCCGCGTTGTCGTCACATCACTGCCACGAACCTTTCCACGGCTGACGACACCTTTGCCCCACAGCCTGATCGTGACTTCGTGGTACTCGCCGTCGGCCGTGAGCACGGTCGGCTCTTCGGCCCGCGCAAGCAACTCACCAAGCGCGACGTACGACGATTGCCTCACGCCGCCACCTCGCCGACAAGTTTCTCGATCTCTCCCAGTAGCCGCTGCACTTCAGCCTCGTGGCTGCGCATGCTGGCGATCAGATCCTTCGGGTGAGCATGCTCCAGGTTCTGCTTTGCATTGGGATTCTTCAGATCGAGGTTGTAACCGCGCTCAACGACCTCGGCGGCAGTGACCTTCCACGCCTGCGGGCCTTCCTCGCGGTCATTCCACCAAGCAAGGCATTCGGCAAACTCCTCGTACTGCAGCGGCGCGGTCTTGGAATATTTCTTGCGACCCACCGGCAGCGGCAGTTCGTAGAACCAGATGTCGCCGGTGCTGCCGTTGCGGTCGAAGAACAGCAGGTTGGCGGGGATGTCAGTGTACGGCGCGAACACGCCTTGCGGCAGGCGCACGACGGTGTGCAAGTTGAAGTCATTGAGCAATTGCTGCTTGATCAGCGCGGCCACGCCGTCACCGAACAACGTGCCGTTGGGCACCACCACGGCGGCACGGCCGCCTTTGTCGGCACCGAAGCCGACCATCCGCAGTTTGCGCATGATGTACTGCAGGAACAGTAGTGCGGTTTCGGACGTCTGCATGGTCGGCGGGAAGTTGGCCTTGATGCCAGCCTCCTCCTCGCCGCCGAACGGCGGGTTGGTAAGGATCACGTCCACGCGCTGATCGTGCCCGATCTCGGTGAGACGGTGCTGCAAGGTATTGCCGTAGGTGATCTGCGGCGCTTCCAGCCCGTGTAGCAGCAGGTTCATCTGCACCAGCATGTAGGGCAGCGGCTTGGCCTCCTGACCGAACAGCGTGTCCTGCTGCAACTGCCTACGCTGGACCGGGGCTTTCACCTGCCGTGCAAGATAGTCATAGGCTTCGACCAGAAACCCTCCAGTGCCGCAGGCAGGATCGAGCACGGTTTCGCCGAGCTGCGGCGAGGTGACCTCGACCATGAAACGCACGACCGGGCGAGGCGTATAAAACTCGCCGCTGTCGCCCGAGGCGTCACGCATTTCGCGCAGCATTGACTCGTACAGATGCGAGAGGGTATGCACCTCCTCGCTGCTGGTGAAATGGATGGCATTGATCTTATTCAGGATGTCGCGCAGCAGGTAGCCGCTGACCATGCGGTTCTGCACGCCCTTGAACACGTTGGCGATGACGCTGCGCTGGCCGTTATGATCGTCACGCTCGGCCTGCGCGCGTAGGTAGGCAAACAGTCCGGGGCCGCGCTGGCCATCCGGGCGCATAGCCTCGTCCTGATTGAGGAAGGCCAGTAGCTCGTCGCCGTTGATGCCATCAGGCTGCGCGGCCCAATCACGCCAGCGATAGGGGAAGTCGATGATCGAATGATACGGCGTACCGTCGAGCTCAGCTTCCTCTTCGTGGCGGCGTTCGAGGTCGTCGAGGAACTTGAGAAACATCACCCAGGTGAGCAACGGCAGGCGGTCGGCGTCGCCATTGAGGCCTTTGTCCTTGCGCAGGATCTGACGCGCAGATTTGATCAGGGCCGACAACTGCTGGGCGGTTGTCTGTTTGGGTTTCGCTTGTTTGGTACGGGACATTGAGGCTCGTTCGAATTATTGGTAGAGCGCCGTCTGCAGCTGGATGATGGCGTCGCGCATGACGGGCACGCTGCCGAAGTGACGGTTGGCAATTTCGGAAGGACTGCCAAAGCGGTCGAAGGGCTGAACCTTCAACAGCTCGGACAGATGACTGAACTGGATGATGCCGCGCTCGACGTAGCGCTCCAGCAGCAGGTCGAGAATTTCCCGTGCCGTATCGCCGTGCCGCTCGAACTGGTCATGTGTACGCTTGCGTGCCTGTTCGGCCCGCTGGCGTCGGGTAAGCAACGGGGCATTCCAGGCCAGGTGGCACAACAGATCGAATGGATCGGCGTCAGTCTGCCCGCTGGCGGAAGCCAGCTCGTCGAAACTGATCTGACGCTCTGCCAACTCGTGCAACACCTCGGCACGGGTATCCGGCTTGGCCCACGCGGCTTGTAGTTCGGCGCGATTGGGATACAGAGAACGCACCGTACGCGCCGAATACTCGGTGTAGCGCACTACCTGAAGCTTCTTGCCGGCTGCATCAAGGTCGTAGACCAGATGCCCGATGATCTCGACGGTGCCGCCATCGACATAGAACTTGCGCGGCTCGTCGGACCCCTCGCTGGTGATCTCGGCATCCAGCATGCCCGGCTCAATCGTGACATCGTGCTCGGGCGTTTCGTCTTGCTCGGAAACAGCCTCTTGCGCTCGTACCTCGCCCTGCTCGTCGATGGTGATCTGCTCGATGTGGGCAGGCTCGCCATCAAAGTCCGGGTCGGCGAAATGCTGGGTCGCCGTACCGGTGAAGTCGATGATGTTGAAGAACTCCTTGCCGTAGTCCACGCGCAGCCGCGTACCTCGGCCGATGATCTGCTTAAACTCCGAACGCGAACCCACCACGCGCGCCAACACCACGTTCTTTACCGTCTCCGCATCGACACCGGTCGTCAACATTTGTGAGGTGGTGAGGATGGTCGGCGTAGGTTCGTCGATGTCCTGAAAATCGGCTAGGTGCCCCAGGCCGATAGCTCCTTCATCGGACGTGACGCGGCAAACGTAGTTCGGATAGAGCTTCACCAGGTCGCTGTTGAAGTTGATGAGCTCCTCGCGCATCTCTGCGGCATGCTCCTGGTCGACACAGAACACGATCGTTTTGGCGAAGCGGTCAGAACCTTTGAGAAAGTCCGTCAGGTGCCGCGCGATCGCCCTGGTGCGGGCGCGCAAGGCCACTGCCCGCTCGAAGTCCTTGGTTTGGTACTCGTCATCCGGGATCGGGCGACCGTAACGATCCAACTCATCCCGATTGGGACGCCAGCCGGCCGCATCGGCCGTCGTGATGACACGATGCACGCGGTAAGGGGCAAGGAAGCCGTCCTCGATGCCTTGGCGCAAGCTGTACGTGTAGACCGGATTGCCGAAATACTCGTAGCTGTCGCGCGACTCGTCGCGCAACGGCGTGGCGGTCATCCCGAGTTGCACGGCAGGCATGAAATAATCGAGCACGCGACGCCAGTTGCTGTCATCGCGCGCAGAACCGCGATGACACTCGTCGATGACGATGAGGTCGAAAAAATCCGGACGGTACTGGCGGAACAGGTCATCGTCGCTGCCATTGGCCAGCGATTGGTAGATACCAAAATACATATCGCGCGCCTGACTGGGGTCGGCTCCGCTGATCTTGTGGCGCGCGTCGCCAAACGTTGCAAACATCTTGTCCTTGGGATCATCGACGAGGATGTTGCGATCGGCGAGGAAGAGGATCTTCGGACGTCGGTATTCGCCGTTGCGATTCCAGCGACTGTTCCACAGCTTCCAGCAGATCTGGAACGCCACGCAGGTCTTGCCAGTACCAGTGGCCAGGGTGAGCAACACGCGCGGCTGGCCCAACAGGATCGCCTCAATCACGCGATTGATGGCGATGTCCTGGTAGTAACGCGGGATCTTGCCGGAAGCAAGGTTGTACGGTTCCAGCCAATGCTTGGCGACCGGCTCCGGTAGGTGCGTGCCCTGACTGAGCCGGTGCCACAGCTCGTCAGGACTCGGATAGCGATCAACCTCACGCTCAGTGCCAGCCGTGTAGTCGATCTCGATGATGCGTCGACCATTAGTGGCATAGGCGAAACGCAGCCCCAGCATCTCGGCGTACTCACGCGCCTGCTGGACGCCATTCTCGGCCGGCAAGCCGATTTCCTTGGCTTCGACGACAGCAATCGGGAAGTCCCGGCGCAGATACAGGACGTAGTCCGCTCGCCGCTGCTTCCCGCGACGAGGCTTGCCGCCGACCAACACGATGCGCCCGGAAGTGATGGCGTGCTGCTCGCCAATGGCGTGCGGGGACGCACCCCAGCCCGCCCGCTGCAGGCCCGGAGTCACGTACTCACGGCAGGTATCTGCCTCGGTCAGTACCGGATTCGGTTTTTCTTCCACGCTCATCGCTTCGCCCACACCAAGACTTGTTTTCGTGCAAATCCTGGGCGAACGCCCCCTTGCAATGCGGGAACTCTGTCACGGGGGTCGCGGGATCGCAACTTGACGGGCGCGGCAGCCCTCAGCGAAGCGAAGCACCATCACATGCCAGCGCATGTGATGAATACCGGCGACAGCCTATCCTGCACTAGCTCAAACCACGCTCCGTTTTTTGAGATTCTCAAATTCCCCCCCCTGCCCCGCGCGGTTGGTGTGATGGTTGGCAACCCTCATCAGCCGTGGCCAACACCTGACGCGGGAGTTCTTCAGCGCATTTTCAAAGGCTTCAGCGGTGGCCTTTGAACTACTTCATCCCGCATGTGGCTGAGCCGGTGGGGCTCGTGGGCAACGGCCGACCGCTGGGCAGGCGGTGGGCGACCTGTCGTCCACGGGCTGTCCAGCGGGAGCCGCGCAGCGGCTAGGACGGTATCCGGCAGCGCCGGATTGTCCACAGATCCACGGGCGTGCTTCGGGCTGCATGTTGCGTGCAGCCCCGTACCGCGATCCCTTTTTAAGGGGATGGGGAGTCGGTATGCGATCCGACCACCAGGCCAAGCTCCTGGAATTCGCGCGCCACCTCGGCCCGGATAGCAGCCACCCGTGCAGGCATATCGCGCTCCCAGGCTTCCGACCTCGCCTTGCTGGCTTCAGACTCGGCCTTGCTACGTTCAAGCCGCTCGCGCAATTTGGCAATCTCGCGGACGAAGGCGCGCATTTCGTCCGGATCGGTTCCCTCAAGCTCCAAGCGAGTTCGCACCCATTCGGAAAGCGACAATCCGGCTCGCTTCGCCTGCACGCTTAGCGCCTGCTTCAGTGCAGGAGACACCTGAACTGATAGGCGTTCCACGGGTTCGCTCGCCATCGTCGTCACCCGCCGAGCGTTGACCGCTGGCGTTCCAATGCTTGGGCAATATGGAGGGCCACAGCCTGGTCGTGCGTCAGCTCGCCCCGGATGACTCGCTCCTGGACTGCCAACGCAGAAGGCGAAGGCTGCCAGCCCTCCAGCCCAACGATTGCGTTAGCTTGGCGGAAAGCTTCACGCCGCTGTTCCTGCTCATTCATGCTTCCTCCTCCCTAGCTGCACAGTGACAGTGCAGGTGACGATGCCGCTACCTAGTGACCTTACCACCACGTTTCGAGCCCCAGTTTCGCCCGATGTTGTCCTTGATGGCCTGCCGGTAAGCCGGGTTCAAGATGGTGTTTCCCGCCACCATATGATCAAACCGCGTACCGGTGGACATCATGCCGGACTGCAGATCTCGCCGCGTGCTGATCGGGTTCAACATGTTGCCCGCCTCTTTGGTCGCGCGCATGCCTCCTGTGACGGGAGCGGCGAGGTTGCGCAGGCTTACAGCCACCGACGACATGCCGCCTGCCAGAGCGGTTGCAATGTTATTCGTCTCGTACAGCAGCCAGAACAGGATGCCGGCCATCACTGCCATGCACAGAGCGGTAAACAGCGTGTTCTGATCGCCGGCGGGATTCACCGACGAGGTGTAAGCGGAGAAGGCTGCCACCGCGAAGGCCGAGACCGCAGATAGAAGCGCGATGCGCAAAATGTAGTTCAAACACTGCCCGAACCAGCTATCGAAGAAGCGGGTTGCCGGTGGCCACATCAGGCAGATGATGAACAAGGGGCCGATACCAAGCATGAGGGTAAGTCCGGCCTTGGCGACAATGATCATTGCTCCGGCCGGCAACATGATAAGCAACGTCGACAGGGCGACCACGGCCGCGTTGATTTCGTCGCTGATCGCCGCCCCTATTTCGGTGACGCCGCGACCGGAGGCCTGCTGCTGGAGGTTCGCCGCGATGCTCAGTCCCTTGTCTAGCGTTTCATCCAGCGTCTTGTATACGTTGGCATCCGCGTCGCTACCACTGAAGGCCGACGTCATGCCCTGCTCCAGCCCTTGCAGCGTGCCGACCACCCAATGCGAGTAGTTGCCCGCATTGAGCGCGAAGGTCGAAATCAGAACGAGCTTGGCGCTCTTGATGAGGAACGCAGTGAACGATTCCTGGACATGGCCAACGGTGACCGCGTAACCCATGCAAGCGATGTAGATCGCGGTGCAGGCCGTGGCAAACAGCGTGAAATCGAAGATAACCCGGCCAGAGGTGACCTCGACGAAGCTATGAAGGGCAAAGTCCAGCGAATCGCCCATGAATTGGAAGATGACCGGGCCACTCATGGTCAGCCTCCAATCTTCGCGTGGATGGGTGCCGGCTGGACGTATCCGCGCCGCTCGGATGCGAGGATGGTGTCGGCTTTCCGTGCGTTGATGCAGTTCGGCGTCAAGGCAAGTTCTCCAGGATCAGCGCCACAACGATCCAGCATCGCCTTGCGCTCGGGAGCATGCGCCTTGTACCAGTCAACCGTCTGCACGGCGCCGCTCCTTCCGCACGCGGAGAGGCTGGCGACTGCAATCAACACGATGGCTTGAGCGATCTTCATTTCCGAATCTCCTTGACGTCGATGATGCGACCCTTGCCGGGTTGGCTCTTTTCGTGGGTCGCGTACGCCTGGCCGTTCTCCACTAGCCGCGCCAGCTCCACGGCGTCGATGATCCGGAGCGCTGCCAGCGTTCGCAGGGCGGCTTCGCGCATGCCTGCGAGGCTCGGGTGGGTGAAGCGCTCGCCGGCGTTGAAATAAGCCACGACGCAGCAGACAACGCTGGTAACAATGGCTAGGAATGTCACCTGCCAGTCGGCCATCGGGCCATCCTGCAGGATCGGCAGCGTCACGCCGAACCAGCCATGCAGGCTCCAGTACCCGGAGAGTGCCGCCATCAAAAGGGACACGCCGTCGAGCGCGAGCATATTGGGTGCGCGCCCGACAACTTCGCCGGCGTAGCCCAGTCGGCGAAGCCAGTACCAGAACCGGACGATAGCCAGGCTCATCAGAGCAGCCGGGATCAGTGTGAGGTAAAGCATGCGTATCTCCTTGCAAGGTGGGATCGCCGATTTGTGACGGCGGGTTGAATCACTTCCAGCGACTGCAATCGACGATGATCCGCTCGGCAATGAAGGGCACGTCGATCAGCTCGTCCATCGCAACTTCGAGGGTGCGAAAGCGATGTGGGCGGTTGTTGTCGTCGACCACCCGAATTGCCCTGCGATCATCCAAGACCAACATGCTGAAGCCGCGCCAGTAGTCGGCCCGAAGCATGACTTGCACATCGCCGTCCCGTTCGGGCGAGTCGCAGTAGCCCGCGAGGTCGCGGTAGTTGATCGCTGTCGGGTGAGGTTTCTTTCGCCTAGGCTTCAGGTACACCACGTTGCTTACCTGCGGGCTTGCGCTCATTCGCCACCCCCGATCAACACCCGCACCGGGGTAGGTTGGACGTACCCACGGCGGGCGGCAGCCTGGACGTTCAACTCGCGCTGCCGTTGCTCCTGAATCTTGTCCTGTGCGTCAGCCACCATTTGGTAGAGCTGCAACTTCGTCTGTTCGTTCTGGATGGACGCCTGCTCCGTGGCGATGCGGCCCTGCAGTTCCGCGATGGCCTTCGGGTCTTGGGTGGCGTTGATTTGCTGCGTCAGTTGCTCAATCTGGTTGAGCCGATCCGTGGCGGTCTGGTAGGCATCTTCTGCCATGCCCTGATCGAGCGCAGGCTTGGTCGCCTGCTGTTCGCAAACTGACTTCTGACCGGCTTCCAGAAATGAACTGCAGGCGTCGTAGATGTGGTTGTCGTCGTAGATCGACTTCGCGGTTCCGGTCAGGCCGGCATAGCCGCCGGACTTCACTGAGTCGTAGACCTTCTGCCAGTCCTGTGGCAGGTACTGGCGAAATCGCGGATCGTTGAAAATGTCGCCCAGATTGCGCGAGCCTGTCAGTGCGTCGAACTGCTGCTTCTGCTGCTCCACCTGCAGCTTTAGCTGTTCGATTTGCTGGACAAACTTCGCAATATCCTCGACGTGTGCCATCGCGCTCTGCGTGATGTTGGCGGCGTCAGTCACCGGGATTTGCGCCCACGCCGCCGTGGTCAACGCGAACAGGCCCAACGCAAGCGCCGGCCGGATTGCAGTGTTGCGAGTCATCGTTCCTTCTCCTCGGTCTTGCCCGCGTTCTCGCGGGGGTTCGGTTCACGCGCTTGCTGCGTGCCTTGTTCTTGCTTGTGCTCCCGGTCGCGCTTCCTGGCGACCACAGCCTCACGAGTGGAGAGCGGTGGCGGCATCCGTCGAACAAATTCGACAATCTCAAGCGCAAGGCGCTGGTCTTCCTTGGCGGGCGATACCGCAAGCAGGCGCGCAGCCTCCCCATACGACGCGATCACCCGCTTTCGGCTCTGGTCGATGACGTGCTTCAGTGGATTCGGAAACAAATGCTTGCCCCGCAGTTCTTCGGCCACTGCGCGGCGCTGGCCAGCCATCGCGGTCGTGGCATGGCCTCGGCGTTCCATCTGATAGACCTGTTGCCTGATGCCCTTCCTGACGACGCCACGTGCGACGCGGCGCGTCGCATTGGCGGCCACGCCCTGCTCCCTGAGCGATAGCGCAAACTCTTCGCGCCACCGCTGTAAGTCGGCCTTACGCGGATTCAGCCGCGTCCCGTTGTCGCCCATCGCCTTGACGCATAGGTGGACGTGCGGATGCGCTTCGTCAGCGTGCTCCGCGAATACATAGGGATGGTTGCCGCCAAATTGCCTTGTCGCAAAGTCGCGAGCCGCGCTTTTGACAGCCGCACGATCGGTACCCGGCGGCATCGACAAAACGATGTTGAAGGCCTGCTTGTAGCGGCCCACTTCCGGGATTCCGTACTGGCCGTACTGCCATTCGTCGCGCAGATCCCGCAACGCCTCTCGCCCCGCCACAACCTCACCGTTCTCGTTCTCAAGCTCAACTTGGCCGTTCCGCGAGATGTAACTGAGATGGGCCGCCACCTGCGGCATACTCTTGCCGCCCCCCGAAATCTTGACCATCACTTCCGGTGCCTTCCGCACCGTGCTGGTCAGCCTCAGACGGCCCATTTGCATTCCCTTGCGAGGAGCGCTCGTGTGTTTCGCGGGGGTGACCTTGGTATGGGCGAGCGTCCGTTTTGCTGCGCGCCCTCCGCTGGGGCGTCGGAACGACCGCTCGAACCATGCATCAAGCAGATCGTCGATGCGCTCGCTCATACCAGCGTCCACCGGTCGACGTTTGCCCGCATCACAGTAGCGACCTGCGCCGCATGCTCCTTGATGAACGCGGAAAGCGCGCGAATTTCGTCGACACTGGGCTTTGCGTCCGCACCTTCGCCGGTATTTAAGCGCCGCGCGACCTGATTCAGGTTCCGACCGATCGACAACAGGGCCGTGTTCGAGCTGGCAAGCGCGGTCAGCTCGACCATGCCGAATTGCGGCTGCCTGGTGAGGTGCCCACGAACGAGGCTCGCGACCCACCGGTTTGGCGACAGGCCTTGCGCATCGGCCAATTTGGAAATCTTCATCAGCTCGGACTTGGTGAGCCGAAGCTCCAATCGGTGCCGCGTGAGATCCGCCTGGTCGCGGACAATCTGCGCACTAACGCCAGGCTGCTCTACTGAGGCAAGGAGGTGCGCGATGACCTGACGGATACCCGAGCTCGGCGTTTCGTCCTGCCGCTTGCAGTGCGCCACCCATCTTGGCTTCAGATCGCCAGGCAGGTAGACGCTCAAGATGCTGCCGGTCGTCGTCATTTGGCCACCTCACTCGTGACACGAAGGACGGCTGCGATCTTCGCGATGTGCGAACGCGCCACTTCCGGATCGACGACTGCCCGGCGCTCAGCCTTCACCGGCACGTTGGCCTTTGCGCGCCTGGCTGCGACAAGGGGAGCCCCCACAGGGTTGAACTTGCCCTGCACGTATCGCTGAACAAGGCCGTAGAACCAACGGCCTGGCGTGGTCTTGATCGTTCCTGGCACCTCCAGCGCTGCTTCCAACTCGTCCAGCAACACCTGGGCGTCGGCCTCAGGAACCTCGCGCAGAAGCGTCACGATTCCGGGTCTGTCCCCCTGTGGCAGCCGCCGGGGCATGACCAGGTTCGTGCAAGCACTTGGCTCGACCAAAGAAGCGCAAGTAGTAGTAGTTTCAACTGAAGGTTTAGTTGGTAGTTCTTGGGGTGACACAGCAGCGTCACCGCCCCCGCGACACGCGTGTCGGGGAGGGGGTGACATTCTGTCCGGTGGCGTATTGCGCGCCATCTGCCCCGGTGACATTTTGTCAGCCGTCCACATCTGCAGCTGGTAGCGGTTTGAAGTCTGCGCACCGTTGTCGCGATAGTGCCGCTGTACAACAAGCACGTTATCGCGCTCGAACTCCTTGATGACACGCTGAACTGTGCGCTCCGAGATGCAGCACTTCTTGGCGATCACTCGGATTCGGGGGAAGCACTGCCCCACTTCATCCGCAGCGTCGGCCAGCGCCATCAAGACAAGCTTTGAGCTGGGCGGAAGCGCTTGCGCCCATGCCCAATTCATCGCCGCGATGCTCATTGGGCAGCGGGGCTCGCTGAACCGTCTGCAGGCGCGTCGAGTTTGAGCGCATCGACTACTTGCAATGTACGGAAGTAGACGCGCCGACCAACCCGCACCATCGTCGGCTTCAGACGCTGGGAAACGTCGCCGTCCGAGTACAAAGCAACCCGGACACCATCCGTCGACCGGCCCAATAACTGGGCAACATCGGCGATTCCCATTAACGGCCCGAATTTGCCGAGCAAATACTCTTCGGTCGTCATCTCTTACGTACTCGTCAGCGCCGTGAAACTACGGTCTACACGGAGACTACGACGAGAATGGGATCTTGCAACTTATTGAAAAACCAAGGTTATATATCTTGGTTTTTGCTATTGGTGACCGGCAAGAGCACCCTAAAACGCCTCCTGTCACCACCCCTCTAAATTACCCTTTTTGAATGAGACGGTTACCTAAATCAATGCCGGGGAAGATCACTCCTTCAAAAGAGCATGAACATATGATAAACACCGATTTTATCGTTCCTTCAAAGCGTCTAACTTGCCCACAAGATCCTCCGCTCGCAGGTGCGTATATCGCTTGAGCATCTGCATGGATTTGTGGCCACTGATCGCAGAGACCTCCTGATCGCTCAAGCCTCCCTCCACAAGCCGGCTGACCGCTTCGTGGCGCAAGTCGTGGAAGTGAAGATCGGCAAGGCCGAGCTTCTTCTTGATCCCGTTCCACGACTTCTTGAAGTTGTACGGGCGACGCTCTCCATCACGCCCTGGTTCGCCGAAGAACAACAGAGCACAGCCACGCGGACGCAGTGGGTGGCTCAACACCTCCTGGAAGACTCGCGTGGCTTCTCTCGTCAACGGCACGGTGCGTGCCGAATCGTTCTTGGTATCTGACAAGCGGACAATGCGGCGTTTCATGTCGACCTGGCTGAGCCGGAGCCCAAGAATCTCGCCAGAGCGCATGCCGGTCTCCACCGCGATCCGCACAATCCACCCAAGCATCGGATTCGAGTGGGCATCCACGGCCCTCATCAGCGCCAGTTCTTCAGTCGTGTCCAGACGCCTATCGCGGCCCTCTGCGGGCTTCGGCTTGCGCACTAGGGTCACGGGGTTCTGGGCAAGCCCCAAGCGCCACTCTCGAATTGCCGTGGTGAACAGGTGGCCAAGCAGGGCAAGCTCAAGACGCACGGTCGAGGCGGACGTTAGCCGAGTGCTCTTTTCTCCCTTCTGTGGCTTCAGCGCAGTGGCCAGTCGCATGTCGCGATAGCGGGCCACCAGGTCGGGCGTGATGGCCGCGAGCGAATACTTGCTGAAGAAGGCCCGCAACGGCTTGGCCCGTTCGATTTCGGTCTGCTGCGTGGCCGGCTTCTTGGTCGGAGTCACCTCCGACAGGTAGCGATCCAGTGCAGCACCCAAAGTCAGGCGCTCCGACGCGCCACGCTCGATGTACACGCCGCGCACCATTTCGTCCTCGGTGCGGCGCGCCCAGTCTTTCGCGTCACGCTGAGTGCGGAAAGTCTTGGCAGTGGTCGGCCATCCCTGCTTGCGGATGACAGCCTTCCACGTCTCCGAAGGTGTGCGGACAATCGTTGCCATGAAGCGCTCCAGAATCGGCTGTGTACCGAAACTGTACCTCTGGGCAAATCACAGAGTCGAACGCTTGCAGCCTGAAATTTCTGGCGTCGCCAGAAAAACAAAGGCCGGCAATCACTTGCCGGCCTTTCAATTTGGCGCCCGAAGTTGGACTCGAACCAACGACCCCCTGATTAACAGTCAAGTGCTCTAACCAGCTGAGCTATTCGGGCGTGAGCCGCGTAGTCTGCGCAGCGCGCCCTGGCCTGTCAAGGTTCGCGGCGCATGGCAGGGAACTTCAACTGGCCTGGATCCGGTAGCAGGGCTTGTAGGCGCTGCCGCCGGGGAGCTTCATGCGCTGGTCGGCGACGAACCCCTGCAGCAGCACGTCCAGCGCACGCATGATGTCGGCGTCGCCGTCGATGCGGAACGGGCCATGTTCCTCGATGGCGTGGATGCCCTCCTCCTTGACGTTGCCGGCAACGATACCGGAGAACGCCCGGCGCAGGTCGGCAGCCAGTTCGTGCGGTGGGCGGCCACGATGGATCTGCAAGCCCCGCATCGCGGCATGCGTGGGCTGGAACGGCACCTGGAACTCCAGCGGTACCTGCAGCGCCCAGTTGAAGAAGAATGCATCCTTGGTGTCCATGCGGTTGTGCCGCACCCGGTCGACGCCCTTGACCATCAGGCGCGCAACAGCGGCCGGGTCGTCGATGATGATGCGGTAGAAGCGGGTGACCTCCGGCCCCAGCACCAGCTGCAGGAACTGGTCGATCTGCGAGAAATAGCCGGCCGCCTGCGGTGGCCCGGTGAGGATCAGCGGGAACGGGATGCCGGCATTGTCCGGATGCAGCAGGATGCCGAGCAGGTACAGGATCTCCTCTGCCGTGCCGACGCCACCAGGGAACACGATGATGCCGTGGCCCATGCGCACGAAGGCCTCCAGGCGCTTCTCGATGTCCGGCATGATCACCAGGTGGTTGACGATCGGGTTCGGTGATTCGGCGGCGATGATGCCGGGCTCGGTGATGCCGATGTAGCGGTTGTCCTGTCGCCGTTGCTTGGCATGTGCGATCGTGGCGCCCTTCATCGGTCCCTTCATGGCACCTGGGCCACAGCCGGTGCAGATGTCCAGGCCGCGCAGGCCAAGCTGGTAACCCACCAGCTTGGTGTAGTCGTATTCCTCGCGCGAGATCGAATGGCCGCCCCAGCACACCACCAGGTTCGGATCCATGTTCGGGCGCAGGATGCGCGCGTTGCGCAGGATCTCGAACACCTGCTGGGTCAGCCCGGCCGAGCCCTCGAGGGCATAGCCGATTTCCTCGAGCTGGGTAGCCACGTACACCACGTCGCGCACCACCGCCACCAGCAGCTCGTTGATGCCGACGATGATCTGGCCGTCCACGAAGGCCTGCGCCGGCGCGTCGGTGAGCTCGATCTTGATGCCGCGATCCTGCTGCAGGACCTGGATGTCGAAGCGCGGGTACTGGCCGTGCATGCTGCGCGGGTCGTCGCCCACCGAGCCCGAGGTCAGCACCGCCAGGGCGCAGCGCCGCACCAGCGCGTGCAGGCCGGAACCGCTGGCGTCGCGCAGGCGCGCCACCTCATTGCGCGAGAGGATGTCCAGCCCGCCCACCGGCGATATGCGGGCGCTGACGGTGGCGAACGTGGGTTGTGCCTGCTCGGCTGGCTGCTCGGCCATGCGGGTTCTACTCCTTGCGAATTGTCAGTCATGGAACATCTGGCACACATCACCAGGCAGCATCAGGCACGGCGCAGCCATCCGCCACGGCCTCAACCAAGGCTGAGATGCATGAACGAGGCGACGCCCGCCATGAACATCTGCACAGCCATGGCGATCAACAGCATGCCCATCACCCGCTCCAGGGCGGTGAGCACGCTCTCGCCCAGCCAGCGGAACAGGTACGTCGAGCTGAGCAGGATCACCGAGGTGGCCAGCCAGGCCAGGACCAGGGCAATGATCCAATCCACCGTGCGCCCCGGCTGGGTGTTGGTGAGCAGGAGCAGCGCAGCCATGGCCGAGGGCCCGGCCACGCCCGGTATCGCCATCGGTACGATAAACGGCTCGCCTTCTCCGGCCGGTCCAAAAATGCCGCCACCATCGGCCGGCGGGAAGACCATACGGATACCGATCAGGAACAGCACGATGCCGCCGGCCACGCTGATCGAATCAGCCTTGAGCTGCATGACCTGGAGCAGGTACTGGCCACCAAACAGGAACGCCAGCAGCACACCGAGCGCAATCAGCAGTTCGCGCACCAGCACCCAACGCCGGCGCCGCGGCGGCACGTGCTTGAGCAGACTGAGGAAAAACGGGATGTTGCCCAGCGGATCCATGATCAAAAACAGCATGATCCAGGCCGACAAGGTGGTCATTTGGGTTTCCACTCGCGCCCCCGATCCGGTGGTGTGCCGTGGTTCCGCTCAGGCCTTGCGCAGGTCGAGCACACTGCCGCGCGCCGCGGCCGCCGCCGGCCCCAGCAGATAGACGATGGCCCTGGCTGCCGCCATCGGCTCCGGCCAGCGTTTGCTGTCTTCCCCGGCATAGGCCTTCTGCCGCAACGGCGTGCGCATTGGCCCCGGCAGCACGGCATGCACGCGCAGCGGTGTGTCGTCGGTCTCCTCGTGCAGGATCGCGACGAAACGCTCCAGTGCCGCCTTGGAAACCCCATAGGCACCCCAGTGCGCCCGCGCCAGGAGCTCGGGATCGTCGAGGACGAAGACCACGGCGCTGTCGGCGGCACGCAGCAGCAGCGGCATGCACGCCTGGGTCAGCGCAAATGCCGCCGAGACGTTGACATGCAGCGCGCGCAGCCAGTCGTTCGGCTTGTGCATGCTGATCGGCGTCAAGCCGGCAAAGCTCGCCGCGGCATGGACGATGCCGTCCAGCCGTCCGCAATCGCGCTCGAGCCCCTCGGCGAGCGCCGCGTAATCGTCGGGCGTGGCCGTTTCCATGTCCAACGGATGGATGATGGGTGGCTCCAGGCCTTCGTTGCGCAGCGCGTCGTGCAGCAATTCCAGCCGGCGCTTGCGGCGGCCAGTGATCACCACGGTGGCGCCGGCACGGGCGACGGCACGCACCACGGCGCTGCCCAGCCCGCCGTAGGCACCGGTCACCAGCACCACCCGGCCCTGCAGGGAATCCGCCTCCGGCTGCCACTGCGCTGGCAGGGCAACGACCGGCAATGCGCTCAAGGCACACTCCCGGCAACATCACGCGCCATGCGCGCCAGCTCGCCGGAACGCTGCAGGTCCTCGATGATGTCGCAGCCGCCGATCAGGTTGCCGCGGATGAACAACTGCGGAAAGGTGGTGAAATTGGAGAAATGCGGCAGCGACGCCCGCACCTGCGGGTCGGCCAGCACGTTCACGCTGTGGAAGTCCGCCCCGGCCGACGTCAGCGCCTCGACCGCCCGATGGGAAAACCCATCCATGGGAAGTTGCGGCGTGCCCTTCATGAAGAGCACGATAGGATGCTCCAGCAAGGTGCTGCGGATTCGATCGTTGACGTCCATTGGTGGCGCTTCATCTTTTCATTGCATCCAGTTTGCTAGTGTACCAGTGCCGCTACGGCGACTCGCCGTTGCCTGCGCCCCGTTTTCCTCAACACTGCTGTTTGTCCGGCTACTCAAGGAGGCCCTCATGGCGATCACTCTTCCACCGCTGCCATACGAAAAAAATGCACTCGAACCCCACATCTCGGCCGAGACGCTGGAGTACCACTATGGCAAGCATCACCAGGGTTATGTGACCAACCTCAACAAGATGATCGCGGGCACCGAATTCGCCGACGCCAAGCTCGAGGACATCGTGCGCAAGTCATCCGGCGGCATGTTCAACAACGCCGCGCAGACGTGGAACCACACCTTCTACTGGAACTCGATGAAGCCCAACGGTGGCGGTACCCCTAGCGGCCAGCTCGCCGATGCCATCAACAAGGCCTTCGGTTCGTTCGACAAGTTCAAGGAGCAGTACAGCGCGTCGGCTGGTGGCAACTTCGGCTCCGGCTGGACCTGGCTGGTGCAGCGTCCGGACGGCTCACTTGCCATCGTCAACACGTCGAACGCCGCCACGCCGATCACCGGCAGCGACAAACCGCTGATGACCACCGATGTCTGGGAGCACGCGTACTACATCGATTACCGCAACGCCCGCGCAAAATACGTGGAGGCGTTCTGGAACCTGGTGAATTGGGACTTCGCCGCCAAGAACCTCGCCTGAGCCCACGCCAGGTGTCACACAAAAAACGGAGCCGCAAGGCTCCGTTTTTTTGTTCGCGGCAGATCATTCGCGGTCCACGGCAGCCTGCCCGCGACCGCAGGGTCGCGTCAACTAGCCACTCCGGAGCGCGCGCAACGCCGGCGCCGCCTGCACCTCACGGCCAAGCGCCTTGGCCACGGTGTCAACGCGCGTAGCCAGAGTGGCACCATCGGGCGCGCACAGCGTGGCGTGGCCCACCTTGCGCCCGGGCCGGGCCTGCTTGCCGTAATCGTGCCAATGCGCATCGACCGTCTGCAGCACCGGCTCCATCGGCGGCAACTCGCCCAGCCAATTGAACATGGCCGATGGGCCGCGCACCCCGGTATCGCCAAGCGGCATGCCGAGCACGGCGCGCACGTGGTTCTCGAACTGGCTGGTATGCGCGCCCTCGATGGTCCAGTGCCCGGAGTTGTGCACGCGCGGTGCCATCTCGTTGCCCAGCAAGTCGCCACCGGCGGTGACGAACAGCTCCAGCGCCAGCACGCCGACATACTCCAGGCGCTCGGCCAAGGCCCGCGCCAGGGCGTCGGCACGCGGTTGCAGCGCGGCAATGTCCGGCGCCGGCGCGAGGCTCATGGTCAGCACGCCATTGGTATGCGAGTTCTGGCTCAGCGGCCAGGTGCGGAATTCGCCGTCGCGCCCGCGCACGGCCAGCACCGACACCTCGCGCACAAAGGGCACGAAGGATTCCAGGATCAAGCCGTCCGGGATGGCCTGCGCGCCCAGCGCCTGCCAGGCCGCATCCGCATCCGCGGGCGCCTTCAGGCGGAACTGGCCCTTGCCGTCATAGCCGAAGCGGCGCGTCTTCAGGATCGCGGGCGTACCGATGGTGGCCACCGCGGCATCCAGCTCGGCGCGCGTGCCGACCGCGGCAAACTCGGCGGTCATGATTCCGCACTCGCGGAACAGGGTCTTCTCGGTGACCCGATCCTGGGATACCGCCAAGGCGAAGGGCGGCGGCCACACCGCCACCCGGTCGGCCAGCGCCCGCGCCAACCCGGCCTCGACATTCTCGAAATCGAAGGTCACCGCGTCGACCTGGCCGGCCAGCTCCAGCAGCCGGGGGTGCTCCGACCAGCCAGCGACGACCAGGGGTGCGACATGTCCTGCGCAGGCATCGGCGTGCTCGTCGACCACCAGGCATTTCACCCCCAGCGGGGCGGCCGCCAGGGCCAGCATGCGGGCAAGCTGGCCGCCACCGAGGATCCCGAGCACCGGCGGCTTGTGCATGCTCACGAGCGCGGATCCGGCTGCGCCAGCACCGCCTGGGTCTGCCGTTCGCGCCAGGCCTGCAGCGCTTGCGCCAGCGCCGGGTCGTGCAAGGCCAGTACCGCTGCGGCGAGCAGGCCCGCGTTCACCGCGCCGGCGCGGCCGATGGCCAGCGTGCCCACCGGTATCCCGGCCGGCATCTGCGCGATGGACAGCAGGGAGTCGACTCCGGCCAGCGCCTGCGATTGGATCGGCACGCCAAACACCGGCAGACGGGTCTTGGCCGACAGCATGCCAGGCAGGTGCGCAGCACCGCCGGCGCCGGCGATGATGACCTGGATGCCTCGACCCGCCGCTTCTTCGGCGTAGCTGAACAGCAGATCCGGGGTACGGTGCGCCGAAACCACGCGAACCTCATGCGCCACCCCCAACTCGTCCAGGGTGGAGGAAGCATGCTGCATGGTGTCCCAATCGGAACGAGATCCCATCACCACGCCAACGCGTGGTGCTGCGGCTACCTGTGTCATGGCCCGGCCGGCTAAAAACGGGTATTGTACGGGCATCCCCCCCAGTCGGTCACCCCGTCGCCCGTTGCCATGGACAAGCGCCTCCTGGACATACTCTGCTGCCCGGTCAGCAAAACACCGGTGCGCCTGATGGGGGAGCTGCCGCTGAAAGTGCTGAACGACGCCATCCGTGCCGGAGACATCGTCACGGTGAGCGGCACTTCGGTGCACGAACCGCTCACCGAGGCCTTGATCACCACGGATCAGAAAGTCATTTACCGGGTCCAGGACGGCATTCCGGTCATGTTGCCCGAAGAAGGCATCGGCACCACCCAGATGAGCGATTTTCCGCGAACTTCGTGACCCGCGTCCGATCTTGACGTGTTCCTTCAGCAAAAGGGCATGACATGGCAAGCCGATTGCCGTATGTTCATGCTGCGGACGTAACTGCGCGCAGCGGCAACAATGCATTGCCCGGAGGCGGTAATGAATGAATCGACCAGGGCACCAGCTGTCCTACCGCTGGGTCGCCGCAATCAGGCCAGCAATGAGCGGGCGGGCGACCTAGTGGACGCCGTGCGCACCATTGCGGGCAAGCACTTGTCGCAGTGCACCAGCACGATGTTCGAGTACGTGGACGACGCGCTTTTCGACCTTGCCGAAAAGGCCGAGAACAATGCCGCGCAAACGCGCTATTTCGACGGCATGCGCGAAGTACGCAAGTTGCGCTCGATGGCCGAGCGCAAATTCCTGGCCGCGATCAACCAGCAGCTCGGCAACCTGTCGCACAACACGCCCGCTCCGGCCGCCGCCAACGCGTTTGAAAGCAGCGCGCCCACCGAGCTGTCCCTGGTGGCCAACAACGAGCTGGAAGAGTCGCTGGCCATCACCAGCATGATCAGCAAGAACGAAAGCCGGCTCGCGCGCGACCTGTATGCGGTCAACCAGCGGCTCTCGGTCATCTGCGGCGGCCACAAGATCGACGATGCCAGCAACCCGATCGCACCGGCAATCCTGGCGCAGAGCTTCAGCGCCGCGATGCACGAGCTGAACGTGGATGTGCGGGTACGCCTGATCGTCTACAAACTGTTCGACCGCTACGTGCTGTCCACCCTCGAAGGCCTGTACCAGGCCGTCAATGCCGAGCTGATCCGCGCCGGGGTGCTGCCCCAGCTGCGCCCGGAGCTGCCGCACGGCAAGGGTCAGGCGGCACCGGCTACCGCCGCCCACCAGGCCGGCCCGGTTGCGGACCTGCCCACGGTCGACGAGCTGGGCGACCTGCCGGACAACCTGCTGCAGACCCTGCAAGCCTTGTTCAACGCCCGCCGCCAGGTCGAAGTGGGGCATGTAGTAGGAAGCATCGGCACGGCCACCGGTGTGCGCGGCCCGTCGTCTGCCACACCCTTGCCTTCCGCCAACGAGCTGCTGGGTGCGCTCAGCGTGCTGCAGAGCCAGCTGGCGCGGAGCGGTGTGACGCCACCCAACGCCGTCGCCGACGACGCGCAGACCCTGACCCGCGAGGTGCAGCAATTGAAGGCGCACCTGCTGAGCCAGGTGGGCGCCCTGCGCGGCGAGCAGCCCAGCCGGGTTGCCGCCATCGACGAAGACACCATCGACCTGGTCAGCATGCTGTTCGAGTTCATCCTCGAGGACCCAACCTTGCCGCCGGAGATGCAGGTGCTGCTTGGCCGTCTGCAGATCCCATACCTCAAGGCCGCGATCCTCGACCGCAAGCTGTTCGCGCATCGCCAGCATCCGGCGCGACGCCTGCTCGACAGCGTCGCCGAGGTGGCCAAGGGCTGGTCGCCAGCAGCCGACACCGACCGGCACCTGTATGGGAAGGTAAAGTCCATCGTCGAGCAGTTGATCCACGATTTCGATGACGACCTCGGCATCTTCGACCGCCTGCTGCTCGACCTGCAGCAGTTCCAGGACCTGAACCGGCGGCGCTCCGAGGTGGTGGAACAGCGCGTCGCCGAATCCACACGTGGGCGCGAGAAGCTGGAGATGGCGCGGCGCCTGGCCGCGCGCGAGATTCTCGAACGCATCGGGACCCTGCAGCTGCCACCGCTGGTGCACGGCATCCTGGCCCGGGCCTGGGCCAACCACCTGGTGCTCACCGTCCTGCGCCAGGGCGAGAGCTCCCCCGAGTTCAAGGCCGGCCTGCGCTTCGTCGATGAATTCATTCTCAGCGCGCAGCCAGTCCAGGGCGATGAGGGCCGGCGCCAGCTGCGGCAGATGCTGCCACGCATCGAGCGCACGCTGCGCCATGGGTTGGCCAACGTGGCGTTCCAGGCGCAGGACATCGAGCGCCTGCTTGCCCAGCTGCATCTGTATTACCGCCAGCAACTCGGCGATGCCGTCGATGCGGGCGAAGTGGCGGCCGGCAACAACGAGGACGCCTCGATCCTGGCCATCCCGGATACCATCCAACCGGTTGCCGAGCACGCCAAGGCCGAGGATCCCGCGCAAGCCCAGCCGGCGCAGCCGGCAGTGGACAGTCCGGAGTTGCGCCAGGTCGAGGCCTTGCAGCCAGGTACCTGGCTCGAGTTCTCCTCCGAGGCCGGCATGGTGCGCGCCAAGCTGTCGTGGATCAGTCCGATGAGCGGGCGCTACCTGTTCGTCAATCGCCGTGGCCTCAAGGTGGGCGACTACGCCCCGCAGGAGCTGGCGCCGCTGCTTGCTGCCGGACGGGCCCGCGTGCTGGCCGACAACGCCTTGTTCGACCGTGCGCTGAGCGCCATCGTCGGGCGCCTGAGCGAGGATACCGCCACGCCGTTGCCGGCGCCGGCAACGGCAGGCGATGGGTCGGTGGCAGCCGGTCAGCAGCCGGCGTGAGTCATGCTGACCACCCCACGCTGCCGGATCCGGCAGTCATTGCCGCGGACGTCGAGCGCGCCTTTGCCGAGGACCTGGGCAAGGGCGACGCCACCGCCGACCTGCTGCCGGAGCAAGCCACTGCCACCGCGGTGCTGACCTGCCGCGACCACGCTGTGCTGTGTGGCACCGCCTGGTTCGACACATGCTTCCGCCGCCTGGACCCGGACGTGGCCATTGCCTGGCGCGCCGTCGATGGTGAGGCGGTCGAAGCGGGGGCCGCGATCTGCGAACTGTCCGGACGGGCGCGTGCCTTGGTCAGCGCCGAGCGCTCAGCCTTGAACTTCCTGCAGCTGCTGTCCGCCACGGCCACCGTGACGGCGCGCTTCGTCGCCGCCGTGGACGGTACCGGCACGCGCATCCTCGACACGCGCAAGACCATCCCGGGTCTGCGTCGCGCGCAAAAGTATGCCGTGCGCTGTGGTGGCGGCAGCAACCACCGCATGGGGCTGTACGACGCCATCCTGATCAAGGAAAACCACATCATTGCCGCTGGCGGCATCGAGGCGGCGGTGCGCCGTGCACGACAGGCCCATGCCGACCTGCCGGTGGAAGTCGAAGTGGAGACGCTCGCGCAACTGGCTACCGCGCTGGAAGCCGGTGTCGATCGCATCATGCTGGACAACTTCACCCGGGAAGCCACCATCACTGCGGTGGCCCAGGCGGCCGGACGCACGCCGCTGGAAGTGTCCGGCAATGTCGGACTGGATTCGATCGCGGCCCTGGCCAGCCTCGGCGTGGATTACATCTCGGTCGGCGCGCTGACCAAGCATGTGCACGCCGTCGACCTGTCGCTGCGCCTGCGCCTGGACTGAGGCCGGCGTACCCGGCGGCTTGCAAGTCGCTGTGGACGGCCACACACTGCCGACATGGGCAATGCAATCGACATGCTGATCCTGCTGGCGCTTGGCGCCAGCGTCGTCCTGTGGATGGAATTCAGCGTCTGGCGTGAGCGCGCGGTACGCGTGGCGCGTTCGCTGTGCCAGCGCCACCAGGTGCAATTGTTGGACGAGACCGTGGGGCTGCGCCGGCTGCGCCTGCGGCGCGGCGCGGGCAGGCTGCGTATCGAGCGCTGCTACGACTTCGAGGTGAGCCTGGACGGCAGCGACCGTCGTCCCGGCCAGCTGTGGATGATCGGCCAGGTCGTCAGCCATACCATGCTGCCCACGCCGCAGGCTCCCGTCACGGCGTCTGGCGACGACACGCCGATCGCCTCGCGCGACAACGTGGTCCTGCTCTCATCGCGCCGTCCCAGCGCGCTCACCCGCCTGCAATGACGTATTTCGCCCAACCGTTGCCCGCGGCAACCGGTGGTGGGCCTACTTGACGATGCGCAGGTGTGGTGGGCCCAGTTTGGGCTTGCCGGATGACTCGCCCACGGGGCCCTCCGGCTCTGGGCGGGGTGGGCCCGGCGGATCCCCGCCGGCATCTTCGGCCGGGAACATCATGCCCTGGCCGTTCTCCTGCGCATACAAGGCCAGCACCGCCGTCAGGGGGACGTGGATGGCATGGCTGGCGCCGGAAAACCGGGCCTGGAAGCTGATCCAGTCGTTGCCCAGGTCCAGGTTGGCCACCGCGCGCATGGCCAGGTTGAGCACCACCTGCCCGTTCTTGATGACCTGTGCCGGCACCTGCACGCCTTCCTTGGTGGCGTCGATCAGCAGGTAGGGCGTCAGACCATTGTCCGTGATCCAGTCATAGATCGCCCGCAGCAGGTACGGGCGATTGGAACTCATGGCTGCCGACTCAGTGGTACTCATAGTCCGGCTGCATGGCCTGTTCCTGTTCGGTCAGGCTGCGAGCAAAGCCCTGGGTGTGGAACAGGCGCGCGCCGTAGTCGGCAATCGGCTTGCCGGTGCGCCCCAGGTCGACGCCCAGTGCCGGCAGGCGCCACACCACGGGTGCCACCAGGCAATCGACCAGGCTCATCTCAGAGCCCATGAAGAACTTCGCCGCCTTGAACACAGGCAGGGTGCTGAGCAGGCTTTCGCGCAGGCGCTTGCGTGCGGCGTCCGCGCTGCGCCCCGTGGCACTGGCAATCATGGCCACCTCGACCAGCCATTCGCGCTCGATGCGCACTGCCGCGGCCCGCAACCGGGCACGCGACAAGGGGTCGATGGGCATCAACGGCGGGTGCGGATAGCGTTCATCCAGGTACTCGCACACCACCGTTGGGTCGTACAGCACCAGGTCGCGGTCGACCAGGGTCGGCGTGCTCCCGAACGGGTTGAGCTGGCGCAGCTCGTCCGGCACGTTGCCGGGATCGATCACGACGCGGTCATAGGACACACCCTTGGCCGCCAGCACCAGCCGCGCGCGATGGCACTGCACGTCGTCGGCCGCGGTAAACAGGGTCAGGATGGTTCGGGATCGGATGCTCTGTACCAAGTGCGCCTCCCTGTCGATGGCCGAGTTTGCGGCGCGCGACCGACGCGCCCGAAAAGTATCCATCAAGCTTCGTGGACGTCCTTCCAGTACTCCCGCTTGAGCGCATAGGCAAGCAGCGTGAAGGCCGCCAGGAACAACAGCACCCAGACGCCGTAGCGGTGGCGCTGCAGGGCGGCTGGCTCCGACGCATACTCAAGGAAGTTGGTCAGGTCGCGTGTGGCCTGCTGGAACTGGGCCGGGGTGAGCTTGCCGGGCTGGGCGAGTTCGAGCTTCTCCACCGTGCCGGGCTGGCCGTCCTTGCCGGGAGCCATGACCGCCCTTTGCATGCCCTGCAATTCCCACAGGGGGAATGGCATGGCCGCGTTCGGCAACACGGTGTTGTTCCAGCCAAGCGGAACGCTCGGGTCGAGGTAGAACGAGTTGAGGTAGGCGTTGACCCAATCCGCACCCTTCGCCTCGACTTCCAGCGAGAGATCCGGCGGGTCCTTGCCGAACCAGGTCACGGCCAGATCCGCCGGCATCGCCGACACCACCGGCTCGCCGTACTTCGCACCGGTGAAGTTGAGGTTGGTCATCACCTCGGCTTCGGTCAGGCCAAGGTCCTCGCCAATGCGCGAATAGCGCATGTACTTGAGCGAGTGGCAACCGACGCAGTAGTTGAAGAACAACCGCGCGCCGCGCTGCAACGAGGCCTGGTCACGCAGATTCGTGCCCGCCGAAGGGAACCCGCCTTCCTCGGCCGCCTGCGCCATGCTGGCGAAACCCAGCGCACACATCAGTGCCGCAAGGACGAAATAGCGTAGCAACCCTTGCCGCTTAGTCATGCGTGGTCACCCGATCCGGAACCGGCTTGGTGGTCTCCCAGCCGAAATATGTGTAAGCCCAAAGGAACACAAAGAAGCCAAAATACAGCAAGGTCATCAGGCGACCAAACAGGTTTTCCCAGAAGGTCACGTCGACATCGCCAAACCACGCCGGGATCACCTCGGCCGTGGTGTCGGTGCCCACCGCGCACAGGCCGAGGAACGCGATCACGAACACCGTCAGCGCGATCTTGTAGCCACGGCCGCGATAGCGGATCGACTTGACCGGGCTGCGGTCCAGCCACGGCATGGCAAACAGCACGAAGATCGAGCCGAACATCGCAATCACGCCCCAGACCGCCGTGTCCATGAACGAGGGCACCATGCGCACGATGGCGTAGAACGGCGAGAAGTACCACACCGGCTTGATCTGGGCCGGCGTGACCAGGTTGTTCGCCGCGATCGAGTTGTCCGGTTCCAGGAACCAGCCACCCAGGGTCGGGGCGAAGAAGATGATGAACGCGGCGATCAGCAGCAGGAAACCGACCCCGACCAGGTCCTTCACCGTGTAGTACGGATGGAACGGGATGCCGTCCGCCGGCGCCAGCGGGCTCCAGCGGTTGCCCTTGACGCCATGCTTGACGTCCACGCCATCGGGATTGTTCGAGCCCACTTCATGCAGTGCCGCGATGTGCAGCACCACCAGCAGCAGCAGCACGATCGGCAGCGCGACGACGTGCAGGGCAAAGAAGCGGTTCAGGGTGGCGTCGCCGGGCAGGAAATCGCCCATGATCCACTCGACCAGGTGGGTGCCGATCACCGGGATCGTGCCGAACAGCGAGATGATCACCTTCGCGCCCCAGAACGACATGTTGCCCCATGGCAGCACGTAGCCCATGAACGCCTCTGCCATGAGCACCAGGAAGATCAGCATGCCGAGCAGCCACACCAGTTCCCGCGGCCGCTTGAACGAGCCGTAGATGATGCCGCGGAACATGTGCAGGAACACCACGATGAAAAACAGCGACGCACCGGTGGAATGCATGTAGCGGATCAGCCAGCCCCACTCAACGTCGCGCATGATGTACTGCACGGAATCGAACGCGCCGGCCGCGCTCGGGTTGTAGTTCATGGTGAGGAAGATGCCGGTGATGATCTGCGCGACCAGCACCAGCAGCGCGAGCGAACCGAAGTAGTACCAGAGGTTGAAGTTCTTCGGCGCGTAATACTCGGTCATGTGCTTGCGGTACATCGGCAGCATGCCGGGCGTGCGCTCGGTGATCCAGTCACCGAGGTTGGACCATACGTTCGACATTACGCAGCCCCCTTCGGATCCACGCCAATCTGGACCGTCGTGTCATCAATGAAGTGATAGGCCGGGATTTCCATGTTCTTCGGCGCAGGCATGTTCTTGTAGACCCGGCCGGCAATGTCGTAGTGCGAGTGGTGGCAGGGGCAGTAAAAGCCGCCCTGCCAATTCGGATCGAACGGCTCCGGCTCGATCTTGCCCTTGTAATCCGGCACGCAACCCAAGTGGGTGCAGATGCCGATCATGACCAGCCATTGTGGCTTGATCGAGCGCGTCTCGTTCTTGGCATAGGCCGGCTGCTGACCGACATCCGAGTTGGGATCGACCAGTCGCGGGTTCAGCTTCGGCAACGTCGCCAGCTGCTGCGGCGTGCGGTTGACAATGAAGATGGGCAGGCTGCGCCAGGCCACGATCAGCTGCTGGCCGGGCTCGATCTTCTTCAACGACTGGGTGACAGGTGCCCCGGCGGCACGCGCACGCGCACTGGGTTGCCATGATTCCACGAACGGCACGGCCGCCGCGACGACCCCGATACCGCCCACCGCCGCGGTGGTTACGGTCAGGAATCGACGACGCCCATGATCAACGACTTCATCCGCCATCAGGCTCTCCGTTGCTTGCTGTGCCACATAGGTAGGTCGGGCCCCATAAAATCGCGTTAGTGTAGCGTCAGGGCTGACTCCGTACAATAAAATCCGGCGACGCGCCACATGATTCCGATGTCCTTACCCGCCCGCCTCCATGCCCGTGCAAGGCTTCCAGGAACGACCATCACGGCCGGCAGCCGGGTGACAGGCGCCGCGCGGCACAATCCAGCACGGTCCGGCGTGATGCAGACAGTCGCGCGGGGCGACCCACCTGAACCCAAGGCTCTGCCTCGATGAAATTTGTCACCGGCACGCTCGCCTTCATCGTCCGCTTTGTCGTGCTGGGCCTGCTGGCTGCGTTCGTGATCGCGTGGTTCTGGCCGCGCAGTGGCGCCCTGCTGCGCGCGCGCCTCGGCCTGCAACCCCGGGTCGAGGCGCCAGCCCTGCCGCGGGAGCGCGGGCCGGTGTCGTACGCCGATGCTGTGGAGCGCGCGGCCCCTTCGGTGGTGAACATCTACGCCAACAAGATCGTCACCGAGCAGGCGGTGCGGATGTACGACGACCCGGTGCTGCAGCGCCTGTTCGGCGGCACGCCGACCACCTACCAGCACCGCGAGCAGACGCTGGGCTCGGGAGTCATCGTGCATGCGCGCGACCACGACTACGTGCTGACCAACAACCACGTCATCACCCGCGCGGCGGACATCCAGGTGCTGCTGTACGACGGCCGTATCGCCCAGGCGACCCTGGTTGGCGCCGACGAGGAAACCGACCTGGCCGTGCTCAAGATCGATGCCAGCAACCTGCCGGCCATCCATCTCGCCGACCAGTCCGCGCTGCGCGCCGGCGACGTGGTGCTGGCCATCGGCAACCCGCTCGGGCTCAACCAGACCGTGACCATGGGCATCGTCAGCGCGGTCGGCCGACAATTGAACGCGGCCAGCGCGGAGGACTTCATCCAGACCGACGCCGCCATCAACCTCGGCAACTCCGGCGGCGCCCTGGTCAACACCGCGGGCGAGCTGGTCGGCATCAACACCCTGCTGATCGGCAAGGCCTCCGGCGCCGAGGGCATCGGCTTCGCCATCCCGGTCGGGGTCGCCACCAAGGTGCTGGACCAGATCATCACCACCGGCCAGGTGGTGCGCGGCTGGATCGGCGCCGACTATGCGTTCGTGCCGCTGCCGGCCAACAGCGGCCTGCCGGCGGCCGCGCGCGGCGCGCAGATCACCGACATCTACCCGGCCGGCCCGGCGGCCCAGGCCGGGTTGCAGGTGCGCGACATCATCCTGCGCATTGGCGACCACGACATCGTGGGTCCGGCCGACCTGCGCCGCCAGGAAGCCGCACTCACTCCAGGCAGCCAGGTCGAGATTTCCGGCCTGCGCAATGGCAGCGCTTTCCATGCCCTGGTGAACGTGGTCAAGCGCCCGCCGCTGCGCAGTCCCAACCACCAGGACTGAGCCACGCTCACAGGCGTGGGTTCGCGCCGCCCACCGCACGCGCGGTGAGCGCGGGGTCGATGGCTGCCGCATAGCGCTTGCGCAGCGTGGCCACACGCTGCACGTAGACCCGGGTCTCGGCATACGGCGGCACTCCGCCATAGCGCTGCACCGCCGCGGGTCCGGCATTGTAGGCTGCGGCGGCAAGCTGCTCGTCCCCGGAGAAATCCTGCAGCAGCAGGCCCAGGTAGCGGGCGCCGCCGCGAATGTTCTGCTCGCTGTCGAAGGCATCCAGTACGCCAAGGTCGCGCGCCGTGCCCGGCATCAGCTGCATCAGCCCTTGTGCGCCCTTGACCGAGAGCGCGCGCGGGTTGAACGCACTCTCGGCGTGGATCACCGCGCGCAGCAATGCCTCGCTCACCCCGTAGGCGCTGCTGGCGGCGTGGATGACAGGGCTGTACGCGGTGAGATTGAGCGGCACGCGATTCCACTGGATAGGCGAATGCAGGTCGCACGCCGCGCAGGTGTCGATATAGGTGAACAGCATGGTGACCATGTGGCCGGCCCGGCTGCCGGGTGGCCGCACGTTGGTGTACTCCACGCTGCCATCGGCACGCACGACGCGGTATACCGCCCCGCGCCGCGCCGTGTCAGCCGCGGGCTGGGCGACGCCTGGCAGCCGGGACGCTGCCGTGGGCGTCTCGACGGCTGCGGGCACCACACCCGCCACGGGTTTGGCCCGGCCCCGCAGCGTCGCCGTGCCGGTCGCATTCACCAGGGAGGCTCGTTGCACCTGCGCTGCCCCCAGCACGTGGGCATCGGATTGCACGCCACCCTGCACCTGGTCCAGCGCGACCGGCAACGCGCCGTCGGCCCCGAGGCTGCGTGCGGTCGTGGTCACCGCCCCTGTAGCCAAGGTCAGGCTGGTCCGCCGCAGGGGCGCCGTCCGGCTCCGGACCGGCGCCGACACACCAAAGCCGCTCATCTTCCGGCACTGGCGATAGCCGGCCGTGGTGGTGCTGTATGCCGTCTCGCCGGTCGCACCGACACAGCGGTAAAGGCTGCCGGCCTGCGCACGCGGCACGAGCGGGGGAGCGAACAGCAACACGCAGCCGAGCGCGATCGCGCCCATGATCGCTCCCAGGCACCATCCCGTGCACACGTCGACGCTCCCCTGCTGGTCTCTCGCCCCGGCCATGCACGCAGTGTGCCGCCATGCGCGACCCGGGCCAAGTGCTTGCTCCTTCTCCCCGCCGGCCTCATCGTCGGGGGACAGGACCAGGATCAGGGGATCGCCCTGGCTCTTTGGCAACGGCGCCACCAGGCAATGCCTTCCCACCCCCACCCTTTGCCCCGGCAAAGCTCAGTGGAGCGGAGTGCAAATGCCCTTCTGTCCCGGAAAGGCGGCAAAGCCAGTGGAGGGGGTTCAAGCCGCCCGGCAAACGTGGCCGCGACGGGCGGGCGCGGGTAGACTGGACAGTCTTCCGGATGCCGACCCGCGGTACGTACACCATGAGCGACAAGCTGTTCATCAAGACCCACGGCTGCCAGATGAACGAGTACGACTCGGCCAAGATGGCTGCCGTGCTCGAGGCGGCGGAGGGCATGGAGCTGACCCAGGACGAGTCCGAGGCGGACGTGATCCTGATCAACACCTGTGCCATCCGCGAGAAGGCCCAGGAAAAGGTGTTCAGCCAGCTCGGGCGCTGGAAGGAGCTGAAGCACGGCGACAAGCCCGTGCTGATCGGCGTGGCCGGCTGCGTGGCTTCGCAGGAAGGGGCGGAGATCCTCAAGCGCGCGCCCTACGTGGACCTGGTGTTTGGGCCACAGACCCTGCACCGCCTGCCGCAGCTGCTGGAGCGGCGACGCGAGACGGGTCGGCCGCAGGTCGACGTCAGCTTCCCGCAGATCGAGAAGTTCGATTGCCTGCCCGAGCCCCGCGCCGAGGGCCCGACGGCCTTCGTCTCGATCATGGAAGGCTGCTCGAAATACTGCAGCTACTGCGTGGTGCCCTACACCCGCGGCGAGGAGCTCAGCCGTCCGTTCGACGACGTGCTGGTGGAAGTGGCGCAGCTTGCCGCGCAGGGTGTGCGCGAGGTGAACCTGCTCGGGCAGAACGTCAACGCCTATCGCGGCCCGATGTTCGACGGCGGCACCGCCGACCTCGCCTTGCTGATCCACGCGCTGGCGCAGATCGAGGGCATCGGCCGCATCCGCTTCACCACCTCGCATCCGCTGGAATTTTCCGACTCGCTGATCGAGGCCTATGCCAACGTGCCGCAGCTGGCCAACTTCCTGCACCTGCCGGTGCAGTCGGGTTCCGACCGCGTGCTGGCGGCAATGAAGCGTGGCTACACGGCGCTGGAATACAAGCGCAAGATCCGCAAGCTGCGCGCGGTGCGCCCGGACATCTGCATCTCCACCGACTTCATCGTCGGTTTTCCGACCGAAACCGACGAGGACTTCGAGAAATCCCTGCAGCTGGTCGACTCGGTCGGCTTCGACCAGAGCTTCTCCTTCATCTTCTCCGCACGCCCGGGCACGCCGGCGGCGAAGCTCGCCGACCCGACCCCGCCCGAGGTCAAGCGCGAGCGCCTGCACCGCCTGCAGGCGGCGATCAACGCCAACGCCACGCGCATCAACGCGGCCATGGTCGGCAGCGTGCAGCGCGTGCTGGTGGAGAAGCCCAGCACGCGCAATCCCCAGGAGCTGACAGGCCGCACGGAAAACATGCGCTTCGTCAACTTCGCCGGCGAGCGCGACCTGATCGGCCAGTTCGTCGACGTGTTGATCACCGACGCCATGGCCAATTCCCTGCGCGGGCGCGTGCAGTCCGACGCCGAAGTAGCCGCCTGATGCGTTGCGCGAACCTGGCCACGCCAGCCGCCACTCCCGCGGGAGCGCGCCCGCGGGTTCCTGCAGTCGTGCGGCGTCCGTCACGATGTCCTGCCCGCAAGCGCGTGGCTGGCCGCGCCTCATGAATCCCGCCCTCAACCGCCGCAGCTTCGCGCTCGATCCGCAGGACAACGACCGCCTGGCCAACCTGTGCGGCCCATTCGACGAGCACCTGCGCCAGATCGAGTTGCGCATGGGTGTAGAGATCAGCCACCGCGGCAACCTGTTCCAGATCATCGGCGACGACGGCCGCGCGCGCGCCGCGGAACGGGTGCTGCGCCAGCTCTACGACGTGGCCGCCGACGAGGTGCTGGACGGTGCGCAGGTCAACCTGCAACTGGTCGAGTCCGGCGCGGACGCGCTGCAGGCCGAAGACGCCGAAGAGGCGCAGGAAGTAGCCATCCGCGTGAAACGCGGCACGATCCGCGCGCGCGGTCCCAACCAGGAGCGCTACCTGCACGCGATCGCCAGGCACGACATCAATTTTGGCGTCGGCCCGGCGGGCACCGGCAAGACCTATCTCGCCGTGGCCAGCGCCGTGGAGGCACTCGAGGCCAACCGCGTGCAGCGCCTGCTGCTGGTGCGGCCCGCAGTGGAGGCCGGCGAGAAGCTCGGCTTCCTGCCCGGCGACCTCTCACAAAAGGTCGACCCCTACCTGCGCCCGCTGTACGACGCGCTGTACGAGATGCTCGGCTTCGAGAAGGTGGCACGACTGATGGAACGCAACGTCATCGAGATCGCGCCGCTGGCCTACATGCGCGGACGCACCCTCAACGATTCCTACGTGATCCTCGACGAGGCGCAGAACACCACGGTCGAGCAGATGAAGATGTTCCTGACCCGCATCGGCTTCGGTTCCATCGCCGTCATCACCGGCGACGTCACCCAGGTCGACCTGCCGCGCAACACACGCTCCGGCCTGCGCCAGGCCATCGAGGTGCTGCGCGGCGTGGACGGCATCAGCATCACCTTCTTCACCTCCGCCGACGTCGTGCGCCACCCGCTGGTGGCCAAGATCGTGCGCGCCTACGAGGCCTACGAGCAGCAGCACGACGCCGATCAGGCCAGGCATTGACACACCCGGCGCTGCCACGGCTTGAGCTCGCGGTGCGTTATGGCGCGGGACGGATCGGGGTGCCGGCGCCGGCCAGCTTCCGCCGCTGGACCGGGGCGGCGCTGCACGGCGCGCGCTGGCGCAAGCAGGCACAGCTCTCGATCCGCATCGTCGACCTGGCCGAAGGCGCCGAGTTGAACCACACCTTCCGCGGCCGCGACTACGCCACCAACGTGCTGTCCTTTCCGGCCGAACCGCCGCCGGGCGTGCACTGGGCGCTGCTTGGCGACCTGGCCATCTGCGCTCCGGTGGTCCAGCGCGAGGCCGCCGAACAGGGCAAGCACGCCCGCGACCACTGGGCCCACCTGACTGTCCACGGCGTCCTGCACCTGCTCGGCTACGACCACATCGTGGACCGGGAAGCCGAGGTGATGGAGGCGCTGGAAACCCGCATCCTCGCCCGGCTCGGCATCGCCGATCCCTACGCCTGACCTGTCCCGCTGGCGGAATATTCGCCGTGCGGGTCCGCCTGCGGGACAAGGCTGCAGCCTGATCCATCACGATTTTTCCGCTAAACTCGGGCAACCACCCGCAACCTGGGTAGTTTCCAAGCTCCGAATGAACGAAGACCCTGGCAGTACCAACGGCCCGGCGCACCGCACCTGGTGGGACCGACTGGGCCACATGTTTTCCGGCGAACCCCGCAACCGCCCCGAACTGCTTGCCGAGTTGCGTACCGCGCAAAGCAACGGCCTGCTCTCCGCCGACACGCTGACCATGATCGAGGGCGCGATCGAGTTCACCGAGCTGCGCGTGGACGACGTCATGATCCCGCGCACCCAGATCGTGATGCTGTCCGCCGACTGGAGCCTGGCCGAGATCGTGGCCGCCGTGGTCGAATCCGGCCACTCGCGGTTCCCGGTGCACGGCGAGGACAAGGAGGACATCCTCGGCATCCTGCTGGCCAAGGACCTGCTGAAGTTCTTCGGCAGCTCCGAGCCGTTCGACATCCGCAGCATCCTGCGCCCCGCGGTGCTCATACCCGAATCGATGCGCCTCAACGTGCTGCTCGCCGAGTTCCGCCTGACGCGCAACCACATGGCCCTGGTGATGGACGAGTATGGCGGCGTCGACGGCCTGGTCACCATCGAGGATGTGCTGGAGGAGATCGTCGGCGAGATCGACGACGAGCACGACGAGGCCGAACCGGTGCTGATGCACGAGCAGCCTGACGGCGACTGGCTGGTGAGCGCGCTCACCCCGATCGACGATTTCAACGAGCAGGTCCAGGCCGAGCTGCCGGACGACGAGTACGACACGGTCGGCGGCCTGATCACCTCCGAGCTCGGCCACCTGCCCGAAGTCGGCGAGACCACCACACTCGGCCCCTACCGGTTCAAGGTGACCGCCGCCAACGACCGCCGCGTGCAGCAGTTCCGCGTCAGTCGCCAGCCCGAGCTCTAGCCCCACCGCACGCCATCCCCACGCAAGCAACGCGCCTCCCCGGCGTCATTCCCGCGCAAGCGGGAATCCAGTAGCTTTACGCCATGCCACGCGCACTACGACCCGCGACCTACATCATGGCCAGTCGACGCAACGGCACCCTATATGTCGGCGTCACTTCCAACCTGATTCAGCGCGTCTGGCAGCACCTGGAGGGCGCCGCCGATGGCTTCACTAAGACGTACAGCGTCAAGATGCTCGTCTGGTTCGAATTGCATGTCACCATGGAACAGGCCATCGTCCGGGAAAAGGCGTTGAAGAAATGGAATCGCCCATGGAAGGTCGCACTGATCGAGTCGGCGAACCCCGAGTGGCATGATCTCTGGCCCGAAGTGACCGGCGCCACGCAGGCCAACGATGCGGAAGCCAAGCATGAGTGAAAAAGCAATGGATTCCCGCTTTCGCGGGAATGACGCCGAGGGGGTGCGCCGCTTGCGCGGGAATGGGGCCGAGGGGGCAAGCTGCGGGTGCGGGGATAGCGGCGCGGGTACGGACCACAGGTACGGGTATCGAAGCGCGGGTGCGGGGTGCGGGCATGAGGATGGCGACAGAGGAAGGAGCAGCGCCTGCGCCAGACGGAGCTGGGGTGCGGCGGTGCAGAGGTGGGCCATGCGGTTGGGGGTACTGGCCGGGCTGGCGACGGCGAGCGCGCTGTTGCCGGCCCAGGCCAGCGTGGCCAACGCCCCAGGCGCGAACCTGGAGATCGCGCTGGTCACCTACGGGCCGGGCGAGGTGTACTGGGAGCGCTTCGGCCACGACGCCATCGAGGTGCGCGACATGGCATCAGGCGAGGCCATCAACTTCAACTACGGCCTGTTCGACTTCAACCAGAAGGATTTCTTCCTCAATTTCGCGCGCGGTCGCATGCGCTACATGATGGGCGCCGACGCCACCGACCAGGAAGCCAGCGACTACAGCGCCCAGGGCCGCTCGATCACCCGCCAGCGGCTGGCCTTCAGCGCCGCGCAGGCCGCGGCCCTGCGCGATTTCCTGCTGTGGAACGTGCAGCCCCGGAACGCCAGCTACGCCTACGACTACTACGTGGACAACTGCACCACGCGCGTGCGCGATGCCCTGGACCGCGCGCTGGGCGGCGTGCTGCGCGCGCAGCTGCGCGCCCGCAGCGGGGGCCAGACCTATCGCGAGCAGACCGTACGCCTGATGAGCGCGCAGCCGGCCTTGATGCTGGCGCTGGATCTCGGCCTTGGTCCATACGCCGACCAGCCGCTCAACGACTGGCGCGAGAGCTTCCTTCCCGCCGAGCTGCAGGCGGCGCTGCGCAGCGTGCGGTTGCCCACCGCCAACGGCCAGTCGCACCCGCTGGTGATGGAAGAGCAGGTGCTGGCGCCGAACCGGCTGGACGTACCACCGCAGTACGCTCCTGACCTGCGCCTGCCATTGGCCCTGGCTGGCCTGGCGATCGCCCTGCTGCTGGTATTGACCTCGTTCTACTGGCAGCCGGGCTATCTCCTCCTGGGCTCGCTCTACCTGCTGGCAGCCGGGCTGGTGGGCGTCACCTTGCTGGCGCTGTGGCTCCTCACCGCCCACCAGTCCGCCTGGGCCAACGCCAACGTGCTGTTCTTCAATCCGCTGGCCTGGCTGCTGCTGCCCAGCCTGTGGCGCACGCGGCGCGGCATGCGACCATCGCGATTCATCGATGGCGTGATCAGCCTGCAGCTGCTGGCCATCCTCGGTGCCGCGCTGCTGCACCTGCTGCCCGGCACGGTGCAGCAAAACCAACCCTGGCTGCTGTTCGCGCTGCCGGTGTGGATTGCACTGTCCTGGACCATGCGCCGCCGTCGTTGAGGTGAAATGGGGTCAGGTGAAATGGGGTCAGGTTCACTTTCTGCCGGGCGGAAAGTCGGACATGGTGCAACTTCAGGCAAAAAGTGAACCTGACCCCATTTCGCATTTCGCCTCATTTCCGGGGCATCATGCAGGCATGAACCCAACCCAGCAGCCCGCACTGCCGGCAGGCCAGGACCAGCCGATGATCGTCAACTGCGTCGCCTACAACGCGGACGGCACGCGCATCGGCGACCTCGGCATGGACGCGATCAGCAACGTGCTGGCCAAGCCGGACACCTTCGTCTGGCTCGGCCTGCACGAGCCGGACGAGGCGCTGCTGCTCAAGCTGCAGGAGGAGTTCGACCTGCACGACCTGTCCATCGAAGACGCGCACAACGCCCACGAGCGCACCAAGATCGAGAGCTACGGCGACTCGCTGTTCCTGGTGGTGCAGACCGCGCAACTGGTCAGCGGCGAGCTGGCATTCGGCGAGACCCACATCTTCTTCAGCGACCGCTACCTGATCACCATCCGCCACGGCGCCTCGCTGTCCTACGCCACCGCACGGCGCACCTGCGAGCAGACTCCCGGACTCATGGCGCTGGGCCCAAGCTACGCGCTGTACGGCGTGCTCGACTTCATCGTCGACAACCTGCTACCCATCGTGCGCGACTTCCGCGAGGAGCTGCAGCTGCTGGAGCAGGACATCTTTGCCGAGACCTTCAAGCGCAGCACGGTACGCCGCCTGTACGACATGCAGCGCGACCTGATGACCCTGCGCCTGGGCGTCGCGCCGCTGCAGGACATCATCAACCAGCTCGTGCGCCTGCACCCGGAGCTGATCCCCGACGAGCTGCGCGTGTATTTCCGCGACATCTACGACCACATCTTCCGCGCCAACGAGTCGATCAACGCCATGCGCGAGATGCTCACCGCCGCGATCAACGTCAACCTCTCCCTGGTCACCTTCGGCCAGAACGAGGTGATGAAGAAGCTCGCCGGCTGGGCCGCCATGCTCGCCGCGCCCACCCTGCTCACCAGCTGGTACGGCATGAACTTCGCGCACATGCCCGAGCTGCACCAGCCCTGGGCCTACCCTGCCATCATCGGCGTGGTGCTGTGCGTGGTCGGCAGCATCTTCATCGGCTTGAAGCGGGCGAAGTGGTTGTAGGCGGCCGACTCCTGGCCAGCCGTGAAAGTCACTGGGTGACCAGGGCGGTAAAGCCGGTCACCAGATGAACGGGGCAGCGGTTTCAAGGTGCCGCCCGCTGGCGCGCACCGCTCTCCGGCTTCCTCGCAAACCGTATTCCGCTCACGGCCTCATCCAACGGTTGTCATCAATTTCCCGTTACGACCGCGAATATGCTAGATGTTGCATGTTATCGCGCGACGTGCATAATTGGGCCATGCAACGCATCGTCTGGGTCGGGACCAGCAAACAAGACTTGATGGCGTTCCCGGCATCGGCGCGACGCAACGCGGGCTATCAACTAAGCAAGGTGCAGCACGGACTCACGCCGGACGACTGGAAGCCCATGCCAACAGTAGGCGCGGGCACACGGGAGATCCGCATTCGAGACCGGACGGGCGCGTTCCGCGTGCTTTACGTGGTGATTGCCGCCGACGCGCTCTATGTCTTGCATGCTTTTCAGAAGAAGACGCAGAAGACCGATCTGCCGGACATTCGGCTGGCACAACAGCGATTCAAGCAAACGAGGCCATCATGACCCGCAAAACGCAAACGGAACGCGGCGACCCGCGTGGCGTGTTTTTCGACCTGTTCGATGCTGACGAGGCGACCGAATTGAGCATGCGCGCGGAGCTTCTGCGTGGGCTGCAAGCGTGGGTCAGCGAGGCCGGGATTCAGGCCGAGGCTGCCAAGAAGCTCGGCATCACCCAATCGCGCGTCTCCAACATTGCGCGTGGCAAGATCGACAACTTCAGCCTCGATCTGTTGGTGCGGCTTGCCGCACGTGCCGGCTTGCGCCCGCAACTGAAACTGGCGGCGTGATCCAGCTGGCGAGTGGCTCGCCGGGATGCAGGCAAGCGCTGTGGGCTACCGCGTGCTGCTGTCGGCCCCGATCGGTAGCCGCCATGTGTTCCCGACCCTGTCCGGTGAGGCATTGGCAAAGGCGTTGCGATCGGTTATCCCAACGGGGCTTCCGACCACCTTGATACAACCGGGGTTGGAATCCCCCGAACCCATACGCCTATCATCCGCACTCTGTGAGCGAAGACATGCAGGGCAAGGGGATTGCGTATGAAAGCCACCGCGTACCAACTCGGCTATCGCGGTGACATCGAGGGTTTGCGTGCCATTGCGATCCTGCTGGTGGTCGCAGCACATGCCAAGGTCACCTGGCTGACCGGTGGTTTTGTCGGGGTCGACGTATTCTTCGTGTTGTCCGGGTACCTGATCACCGGCGTGCTGCTGCGCGAAATCGAACAGACGGGTCAACTCCGTTTCGCGAGGTTCTACGCCCGCAGGTTTCGCCGCCTGCTACCCGCGCTGTTGACCGTCATCGCGGTAACCAGCGTCGCTGCGCTCATACTGCTGCCGCCGGGCGAGCAAGGTACCCAAGCGATTGCCGCTGCTACCGCGGCCATATGGTCGAGCAACCTGCACTTCGCCTTTGCCAGGCTGGACTATTTCAGCCCCGGGGCCGCCGGCAACTTGTTCCTGCACACCTGGTCACTTGGTGTCGAAGAGCAGTTCTACCTGGTCTGGCCTGCGCTCCTGGTCGGCGCAATCGCCATCGGCAAGACCAGCGGCGCCAAACGCGCGACGCGACTGAAAGCCGCCATGCTCATCATCGGCGCAGCCAGCCTGGTGGCTTGTCTGGTCGCCACCCGCAGCACACCGCAAATGGCTTTTTATCTCATGCCGCTGCGCGCGTGGCAGTTCGCGGCCGGCGCCTTGGTGTGGCTGTACGCCGCTCCAGCGCAAAGCGCAACGCCGAGCGGACACAACCGCCTCCAACTCATTGCCTACCGCTGGTGCGGGTGGCTCGGGCTTTGCCTGATCTTTATGGCTGGATGGTGGTTCGACGCGGACAGCGCTTACCCGGGATGGCGCGCGCTGCTGCCCACGTTGGGTTCCGCAGCCATCATCCTGGCGGGCAGCCACGACATCACACGGGCGCCATCGCGCTTGCTCAGCTGGCGACCGCTGCAAGCCATCGGCCACGTTTCCTACTCGTGGTACCTGTGGCACTGGCCTGTGCTGCTGCTGGGAAATGCCTTGGTCACCACACACCACGGCATGGCTTATCAGGCGGTCCTGGTAGCGTTGTCGCTGGCACTCGCCACCCTGTCGTACCGGTGGGTGGAATCCCCGGTTCGCCGCCAGGCCCGATGGTTGGTACGCCCCGGCGCCACCGTGATGGGCGCGCTTGCCGTCATGATCGTGGCGAACGTGCTCTGCATCGTCTGGTTCAACTCCGCAGCCAAATGGCTGCAGAGCCCGACCCAGCAGCGATATGCAAACGCGCGAGTGGATGCGCCCATCATTTATGCAGTCGGCTGCGACGACTGGTATCACAGTGCCACGCTCAACCCTTGTTGGTTCGGGTCACGCGAGGCAAAACACACCGCGGTACTGCTGGGCGACAGTGTCGACGCCCAATGGTTTCCCGCGGTGGCTACTGCGCTGGACAACCCCGATTGGCGCCTGTTGGTACTGACCAAATCCTCATGTCCGATGGTGGACGAGTCCATTTTCTATGCGCGGATAGGACGCGACTTTACGGAATGCGATACATGGCGACGGCACGCCCTGGATGAGGTTGCATCCCTCCACCCGGATTTGGTCATACTTGGCTCGGTGGAGACGTACGCATTCACGCAGGAGCAGTGGACAAAGGGAACGGCCCGGGTGCTGGGCGCGATCAGCAACGCCAGCGGCCACGTCTACCTCGTGCGGGCAACGCCCCAATTGCCGTTCAACGGCCCCAGTTGTCTCTCGGCCCGCCACTGGCTGCCATGGTTGCATATGCGACGGGATGCCTGTCAGGCGCCGAATTCCAGCCGGCATGCCGATGAGGTTTATCAATGGCTGACGCAAGCCAGCGCAGGCTTCGCCAATGTCAGCACGCTCGATTTGAATGACCTGGTCTGCCCGGCTGGGGTGTGCTACGCCGAGCGCAATGGCTTGGTGGTGTTTCGCGACACGCAGCACCTTACAGCCTCGTTTGCCGAATCACTTGGCGCGGCGTTCGGCAAGCGCCTTACCTATCAACCGGGCACGCCATTTGATCCAGAAACTCGCCCAGGCCGCAGCTCACCTGGCATCGCGCCCATAAGGGTTCCACGGTTGTCGCAGTAAACCCCTCGGCTGTCAAGACAGGCTTTTAGTCCGGAAAAGTCGGGCGCGCGTCACAGAATTGCCGCGGGTGCGCAGTTTCTGACGAGTTTGGTACAAAACCTGCTTGAGCTGGGCAGCTCACCAGGGGATGGCGTCATGACGCGCCAGCAGGGACAAGCCGGCTTCACCTTGATCGAACTGATGATCGTGGTGGCGATCATCGCGATCCTCGCGGCGATCGCGATCCCGGCCTATCAGGATTACACCGTTCGCGCCCAGGTCAGCGAAGGCATGAGCCTGAGCTCGGGCGCGAAGACGGCGATCTGGGATTTCTTTACCGATACTGGCCGCTTTCCACCAAGCAATAAGTCGGCAGGCTTGCCGACAGCTGGCTCAATCTCCAGCGATTACGTTTCCAGCGTCGACGTCACAGGCGGCATCATTACTGTCGCTTATCAGGGCCCCAAGGCCAACAGCCACCTCAAGGCCGGGAACCAGGAGCTGATCCTGTCTCCGACGAACAACGGCGGCGCCATCGAATGGACTTGCCAACCAAGCACGGTCCTCGGCAAATACTTGCCCACCACCTGTCGCAAGTAAGTGCGACCAGCACGATTTGCACAGCACCGTGATGGCGCAGCAACACCATGTACCGCTGTCGCAACGCGTCACTTTATGACGCCGCGAGGCAACCTCCAGGTTCCTGGCAAACCCGATTGCCGAATCTGCGTACCCAGTCACGGCCGAAAGTTGCCTTGAGGACCCCAGTTGCCCACAATGCAGGCGGCCGCGCAGGCACAGGAGGAGGCCTGCACCGGATGGCACGCGACGTGCTTTCAACACTCTGAGCTTCTTGGTCGTCACTGGCCATGAATGTGCGGACCGGCCCAGCACCAGGGGGCGCCGGGGTCGGGGCTCACGGACATCAACAGGGTAAGTAACTACCAACGAGGATTCATCCCATGAAAAGCATGCAGCAAGGCTTTACCTTGATCGAACTGATGATCGTGGTTGCGATCATCGCGATCCTGGCCGCGATTGCCATTCCGGCGTACCAGGATTATGTGGTTCGATCGCAGGTCTCTGAAGGTGCCGTCCTCGCCGACGGAGCCAAGACCGCCATGGCGGAGTTTTATAGCAACACAGGACATTTCCCAAAGAACAACGGGTCGGCTGGTTTGGCAACAGCCGCAAGTATTACCGGTCAGTACGTGAGTGGAGTGGACGTCTCAACGGCGGTCGGCAAGATCACCGTGAGCTATGCCGGCCCGAAGGCGAATACCGCCATCAAGACCAGCACGCTCATCCTCTCGGCGTTTCCGACAGCAGGTAGCGTTGAGTGGCATTGCAAGGGTGGCACGGTTGCGTCCAAATACTTGCCAACCTCCTGCCGCAGCTAAGCAGTTAGCGGGCATTATTTACAGCCATGTTGTCGAAGGGCCGCCTTGCGCGGCCCTTCTTTTTTCCGGATAGGCTGAGCCATGCGCCAGCGTTCCATCGCCATTCTTGCCACGGCTGCCTGTGCATGCGCGGCGCTGGCGCTCGCCGCCTACTGGCCGGGTCTGCACGGCAGCTTCCTGTTCGATGACTTTGCCAACCTGCCGGCCCTGGGCAACAGCGGGCCGATCGACAACTGGCCGGCGTTCTGGCGCTACATCACCTCCGGCTTCAACGATCCGTTTGGCCGTCCGCTCACCCTGCTGAGCTTCCTGCTCGATGGGCACGACTGGCCGACTGATCCCTTCCCGTTCAAGCGCACCAGCCTGATCCTGCACCTGGTGAACGGCGCGCTGCTCGCGCTGCTGCTGGCGCGGCTTGGCCGCGCGCTGCACGCCGATACCACTCGTGGGCGCGAGCCGACCCCTGGGGTTCGGGACACGACAAGCCGCGGGACGGATCCAGGGACGGCGCCTGCCTCGCCTCACGGTGTGGCGGTCGGGGTTGCGGGCGATGCGGCACTGGCCTGGCGCATCGACCTGGCGGCCTTGCTCGGCGCCGCCCTGTGGCTGCTGCATCCACTCTTCGTGTCCACCACGCTGTACATCGTGCAGCGTGAGGCGATGCTGCCGGCGACCTTCATCCTGCTTGGCCTGATGGCGTGGCTGCATGGCCGGGAACGGCTGCGGGCCGGGCATCTGGGCAATGGCCTGGCCTGGATTTGCGTCGGCCTGGGCGGCGGTACCCTGCTGGCGGTGCTGGCCAAGGCCAATGGCGCCCTGCTTCCGCTGTACGCACTGGCCATCGAAGCCACGGTGCTGACTCGCCGACCGTTTGCCGCGAGTGGAAGCACAGAGAGCTGGGATGCCCCACTCCATCATCATTCCCGCGAAAGCGGGACAAGCGCGAAGCGCGCAGAACGCCCGAAGGGTGGCCCCGAAGGGGCGAGCGCAGCGAGTCATCCAAGGCCTTTGTCGGACTCGACCAAAGGTCAAAAGCACTGGATTCCCGCTTTCGCGGGAATGACGACGGGGGGGATACCCACTTCCGTGGGAATGGCGGGGGAAGGGGTTCCAGCTACCGGAGGAATGGCGACGGAGGGGATGGGCCACGGCCTGCCCAGGCACGCGTATCACGCCGCCATGTGGGTGTTGGCGGTGATTCCGAGTGTTGCGATCCTGGGCTATGTGCTGTGGACTGCGGTGCGCGGCATTGCCAGCGGCGAGATGGGCATTCGCACGTGGACCATCGGCCAGCGCCTGCTGACCGAGCCGCGGGTGCTGTGGGACTACCTCTCGCTGCTGTGGCTGCCGCGGCCGTTCTCGCATGGCTTGTTCAATGACCAGTTCGTCGCCTCGACCTCGCTCTTGCATCCGGCGACGACGCTGCCGGCCCTGCTCGGCGTGCTGGCGCTGATCGCCGGCGCGTGGTGGCTGCGCCGGCGCCAGCCGGCGCTGGCACTGGCGGTGCTGTTTTATTTTGCCGGCCAGCTGATCGAATCCAGCTCGCTGCCGCTGGAGCTGTATTTCGAGCACCGCAACTACGTGCCGGCGCTGCTGATGTTCTGGCCGCTGGCGCTGTGGCTGGCCGATATGCGCCAGCTCCCGCGGCTGAAGTTGGCGCTGATGCTGGTGCTGCCGCTGGGCCTGGCGCTGATGACGCATGCACGGTCCGGGCTGTGGGGCGACCCGCAGGCGCAATCCATGCTGTGGGCGCAGATCAACCCGCAATCGCCGCGCGCGCAGGCCAACGCAGCGCAGATCGAGATCGCGGCCGGCCAGCCGCAAGCGGCGCTGCGCCGCCTGCAGCCGCTGCTGGCGGCCGACCCGGCGCAGGCGCAACTGGCGTTCAACTGGATCGACGCGCGCTGCGCGCTGGGCGGGGTCAGCCCCACCGACATCGCCGCGACGCGTGAGGCCATGCGCACCACGGCCAACCCGGGCACGCTGCTGACGACCTGGTTTGCGCGCAAGCTGCCCGAGGTGGCCGCTGGGCACTGCCGCGGCCTGAGCCTGGCCGATATGGGCGGCTGGATCGACGCCGGCATGGACAACCCGCGGCTCGCCGGCGCCGGGCGGCGCCAGGATCTCTGGTATGCGCGCGGGCAGCTGGCCCTGCTGCAGCGCCAGCCCGATGCTGCCCTGGCCGATTTCAGCCGTGCGCTGGACCTCAACGTACGGGCCGCGATGGCGCTGCAGGGCGCGGCCACGCTTGGCGCCGCGGGCTATCCGGCGCAGGGCCTGCAACTGCTCGACCACTATGCGCAGGCGCACAAGGCGGCGCCCAAGCCCGGCTTCGGCATGCCGCGGCTGCACGCCTGGGTGCTGGCACGGCAGAATTATTGGCCGCACGAGGTCGCGCACCTGCGCCGCCAGCTCGAACTCGACGCGGCCAGCGTCAAGTCCAATACTGCGCGTTAGGTGTTAGGCCCTGTTTGATCGGAGGCAGCTCGTGCCAACCGTGCTACGGATCGGCAGTTACCGTTTCTTCTTCTACGCGAACGAGCATGGCGAGCCTTGTCATATCCATGTACAGCGAGAGCGCATGCTGGCCAAGTTCTGGTTGGAACCTGTGGCCTTGGCACGCAGCAGCGGCTTCGCGGCCAGTGAACTGAAGAAGCTGGTAGGCTTGGTTTCAGCGCATCAAGCAACGTTCGTGGAGGCCTGGAATGAGTTCTTTGGCGTATAGGGTCGTCCCCCACGCAATAGACGTTCGCTGCACAAACGATGAGCTCGTGGTCTCACTCAATGATGGGCGCGTTCTGTCGGTTCCACTGGCTTGGTTTCCGCGCCTTGCCAGCGCCACGCCCGAACAACTTGCCACGTTCGAGCTGCTCGGTGAAGGCGAGGGCATTCATTGGCCAGCCGTCGACGAGGATGTTTCAGTGGTGGGCGTTCTGGAAGGTAGAGCCTCTGTCGAGTATCGGGGTGTACGGGCCTGACAGTTCGCCGCGGCCGACCGTCATCCCGCCACGCGGGCTGCCAACGGCTGAGTTCCGGCCTTTGATCCCTGACGCAAACACGGTCCCCTGATGCGCCCATTTTCCCTGCGTTCGTTGTGGCCGCTATGTGTGTTGTTGGCGGCGTTTGCCGTCACGACCGCGGTGTACTGGCCGGGCCTCTACGGCGGCTTCCTGTTCGACGACTACCCCAACATCGTGGACAACCACGGCCTGCAGATCCGCGACGCCAGCGTGCCGTCGCTGACCCGCGCGGCCCTGTCCTCGCCCTCGAGCGAGTTCAAGCGTCCGCTGGCCTCGCTGAGCTTTGCCGCGAATTACCTGGCCACCGGCCTCGACCCCTACTGGATGAAGCTGACCAACCTGCTCATCCACCTGCTCAATGGCCTGCTGGTGTTCTTCCTCACCCGGCTGCTGTTGCGCAGCGCTGACCCCCGTTCTTTCGCCGGAGCCGGGGGGACCGATGGGTGGGCGCCGCCGACGACAGCGGACGATGCGCGGCGCATCGGCATCGTCGCGGCGCTGGTGACCGGAGCGTGGATGCTGCTGCCGATCAACCTTACCGGCGTGCTGTACGTGGTGCAGCGCATGGAGAGCATGGCCAACGCCTTCGTGCTGCTGGGCCTGATCGGCTATGTCGCCAGCCGGCGCCACATGCTGGCGCCAATGCCTACGCGCGATGGCGCTGCGGATCCGCCGTCGCCGGACGCGAGTGGCGAACCTGCAGCCGGGCTGGAGCATCACCCGCCCGCAAGGGATTCCCTGTCGTCACAAGCAGGTTCCCACAGAAGCCGCAACGGC
>Ga0209916_1000277_pt1 | contig 94799 bp, 85 predicted proteins | sample ThiBio_1000_plan_FD_183956 | JGI IMG/M metagenome (GOLD analysis project Ga0209916, IMG submission 183956) | Wastewater bioreactor microbial communities from Cape Town, South Africa - Thiocy_solids_2 (SPAdes) | ecosystem: Engineered > Bioreactor > Thiocyanate-remediating > Anaerobic-Aerobic ... | reverse complement strand
CGGTGAGCTGGCTGCTGATCCGCTTCATGGCGGTGATGGTGCCGGTGGTGTTCGTGATCAACGGGCTGGACAAGCACGACTGGGGCGAGGCGTTCCTGTTCGCGCTGTCGATCGCGGTGGGGCTGACCCCGGAGATGCTGCCGCTGATCGTCACCGCCAACCTGTCCAAGGGCGCGCTGGCGATGTCGCGGCGCAAGGTGGTGGTCAAGCGGCTCAACGCGATCCAGAACTTCGGTGCGATGGACGTGCTGTGCACCGACAAGACCGGCACGTTGACGCTGGACCGGATCGTGCTGGAGCGCCATCTCGACCTCGACGGCGAAGCCTCCGACCAGGCGCTGGAATACGGCTACCTCAACAGCCGGTTCCAGACCGGCCTGAAGAACCTGCTCGACAAGGCGGTGCTGGCGCATCGCGACCTGGAGGCGGCGGCGACGCGCTATCGCGTGGTCGACGAGATCCCGTTCGACTTTCAGCGCCGGCGCATGTCGGTGGTGCTGGCCGACGGTGCGGGCGAGCACCTGCTGATCTGCAAGGGCGCGGTCGAGGAGATGTTGTCGATCTGTGCCTGGGCGCAGACCGGCGGCGTGATCGAGCCGATGACCGGGGAGCGCCGCCGCGCGATCAAGGCGATGACGCACAGCCTCAACGAGGACGGCCTGCGCGTGCTGGTGGTGGCCGTGCGGCGACAACCGGCGCAGGCGCATGCCTATGGCGTGGCCGACGAGGAAGGACTGGTGGCGGTCGGCTGCCTGGCCTTCCTCGACCCGCCGAAGGACTCCGCCGCCACGGCGATCCGCGCGCTGCACCAGCACGGCGTGGCGGTAAAGGTGATCACCGGCGACAACGAGGCGGTGACCCGCAAGATCTGCCGCGAGGTCGGGCTCGACGTCGGCGAATCGGTGCAGGGCCGCGACATCGAATCGCTCGATGACGCTGCGCTCGATGCGCTGGTCGCGCGCGTCACCGTGTTCGCCAAGATGTCGCCGCTGCAGAAGGCGCGCGTGGTGCGCTCGCTGCAGCGGCTCGGCCACACGGTGGGCTTCCTCGGCGACGGCATCAACGACGCGCCGGCGCTGCACGATGCCGACGTCGGCATCTCGGTCGACACCGCCACCGACATCGCCAAGGAGTCGGCCGACATCATCCTGCTGGAGAAGAACCTGATGGTGCTGGAGGAGGGCGTGCTCGAAGGCCGCGTCACCTTCGGCAACATCATGAAGTACATCAAGATGACCGCCAGCTCGAACTTCGGCAACGTGTTCAGCGTGCTGGTGGCCAGTGCGTTCCTGCCGTTCCTGCCGATGCTGCCGTTGCAGATCCTGGTGCAGAACCTCTTGTACGACATCTCGCAGCTGTCGATCCCGTTCGACCGCATGGACGAGGAATACCTGAGCAAGCCGCGCAAGTGGGATGCCGGCGACATCGGCCGTTTCATGGCGTGGATCGGCCCGGTCAGTTCGATCTTCGACATCACCACGTTCTGGCTGATGTGGCACTACTTCGGCGCCAACTCGCCGGCGCACCAGTCGCTGTTCCAGTCCGGCTGGTTCATCGAGGGCCTGCTCTCGCAGACCCTGATCGTGCACATGATCCGCACTCGGCGCATCCCGTTCCTGCAGAGCGTGGCCTCCGCGCCGGTGCTCGGCTTGACCCTCGCGATCATCGTGCTCGGCATGCTGATCCCGTTCAGCACGCTCGGCGGCAAGATCGGCATGGTGCCGCTGCCACCGATGTACTTCGCCTGGCTGGCGCTGACCCTGGCCAGCTACTGCGTGCTGACCCAGCTGGTGAAGGTCATCTACATCCGCAGGTACGGGCGTTGGCTCTGATCGCCATCCGCGTCTCTGATTCCGCACCCCGGGTGATTGCGCCGATCGGCGCGGGTCACATCTGGCGGAACAGGTGCAGATACGTGCGGCTCACGGGCAGCACCTCCGCGCGGCCCTTCAGGTGGATGTCCGCGGTCTCGTTTTCGCCACGCAAGACATGGCTGATCGCGCGGAGATTCACCACCACGGAACGGTGCACCTGCACGAAATGCGCAGCATCCAGTTGCGCCACCAGTTCCTTCAGCGGCGTCCGGATCAATCCCCCGGCTGTCTTGCCGTCGTCGCCGCGCCATGCAACCAGGGTGTACTTCTCGTCAGAGCGCAGGAAGTCGATCTGGTCGACCGAAACCAGGCGCAGCGCCTGCCCGACCGAAACGCGGATCCAGCGCAGCGGCGTCAGTGCCGCCTTCTTGCAAAGGTGCGCTTCCAGTTGCTCCAGAAGCGTGCGGGTGTCGGGTACCGGTTGCGCGGCGCGCAATCGTTCCTGCAGACGCGCCACCGTGTCGCTCAGGCGTGCCAGTTCCACCGGCTTCACCAGGTAGTCAAGCGCACCCTGTTCGAAGCCCTGCACAGCGTACTGGTCGAACGCGGTGACGAAGACGAGATGTGCACGGCGATCGATGAAGCGCGCCACCTCCACGCCGGACAGGGCCGGCATATGCACATCGAGAAAGCAGATGTCGGGCCGCAGCGCCTCGAACTGCTCGACGGCCTCGCGGCCGTTGCGCGCCTGGGCGACAACATGCAGTTCGGGCCAGGCCTGCGCAAGCAGCCGCATCAGCTGCTTGCGCAACAGCGGCTCGTCATCGGCGATCAATGCAGTGGGGCGCGAACTGCTCATGCCGGCCTCTCCCGCGCAGGAAACTCGAGTTCGGCGCAGACGCCCTTCGGTTCGAGCGGCAGCAACCGCAACTGCGTATCGCCGCCGAAAGCCAGCTGCAGGCGCTCGCGCAGGTTCGAAAGTCCGGTGCCCAGCCCATCGCCGGCCCGCCCCAGGCCGACGCCGGTGTCGATGACTTCAGCGCGGCAGCGCCCGTCCCTCACGCGCACGCGCACATCGATCCGGCCGCCTTCCTCGCTCGGGTCGATGCCATGCCGTACGGCGTTCTCGACCAGAGTCAGCAACGTCATCGCCGGAAGATGCGATGCCAGGGCCGCTTCATCGGCGTGCAGCGTGAACTGCAGGCGGTCGGGCATGCGCATGTGCATCACTTCCAGATACGCGCGCACCAGCTCGATTTCCTGTGCAAGTGTGGTCATCGGCTCGTGCAGGCGCGGGACCGCCGCACGCAGGTACGCGATCAGGCTGCCGAGCACCGCGGAGGCCTGCGGCGAGCCGGAATCGACCAGCTCGCGCACGTTGGCCAGCGTGTTGAACAGGAAATGCGGCTCGACCTGCGCCTGCAACAGCCGCAGACGGGCTTGCGCGGCATTGCGCTCGTACTCGCTGCGTTCCAGCTCGAAGGCCAGCGCCTGGCGCTGCGCGTGGCCGTTGATGTGCCGGTACAACGCCGTCATGGCGATCCATGGCGTCAGCAGGAGGCCCAGCCCGGTGATCATCGCGAAGCCGGACAGCCGGTCTGCATTGCGCGGCCAGGGCACTGCGTCGCCAAACGTGGTCAGCGAATAGGCGATCGCCACGGCGAACGGCACCGCAATCGCCACGCCTGCGACCTGCAGCACCCAGCGCGCCATCCAGCGCGGCAGGCGCCTGGGCCAGCGCTCGAACAGTCCGAAGACCATCAGCTGGAACAGGCCCAGGAACATCATGCGGACAAACAGCACGGCCCACGGACCCTCCCAACTCGGCAGCAGGAGAACGCTCAGCACCAGGCTCGTCATCAGTACGAGCCGCACGCGTCGCCAGCCCAGCAGGCGGGGGTGCAGACCTCGTGGTTCTAGCGCGGGAGCCGTGGTCGCCATGGACCAACTATAAAGTAGGGTGCGGGTGGATTCGCACTGTGCGACCCGGCTCCGCAGCCCATCGCCGCCGTTCGTCCACGGCGATCGTCAGTCGACCCGCCCAGGCCGTCGTCCATCGCAAACGGCTCGCTTTCGCGCCTTCCCGCGGTCAACGTTTCGCTCGCGAAGTCCGGCACGGGAGAGGGGTGGGACATGACGTGGCAGTTGATGGTGCATATCGTTGGCGGAGCCCTGGGTCTGTTGTCCGGAGCCGCGGCCATGATCGCGGCGAAGGGCAGTCTGCCCCATCGCATGGCGGGTCGCGTCTTCTTTGCCTCGATGCTGGTGATGGCGGTCATGGGTGGATATATCGCCGTCCTGGCGGGCGTGCGTGTCTCGGTATTGGCGGCGGTACTGACGGCCTATCTGGTCAGTTCGGGCCGGCTCGCCGCCCGGCGCGCCGACGGCGAGGCCGGCATCCTGGAATGGCTTGTACTGGCCGTCGGGGTTTCGGTTGCCGCCTATGGCCTGCATCTTGGCATCGAGGCCCGGAGCGGCCGCGCAGACGTGCTCGACGGCACGTTCGTCGTTCCCGCGGCGATCTACTTCGTGTTTTCCGGGATCGCCGCCTTCGGTGCCGTCAGCGATGCATGGACGCTCGCGCGTGGCGGCCTGAAACGCCGATCCCGAATCCTGCAGCACCTCTGGCGAATGTCCGTGGCGCTCTATATCGCGGCCAGCTCGTTTTTCACCGGGCAACAGGACCTCTTCCCGGAGACCTTGCAGGGCTCGTTCCTGCTCCAACTGCCGGAGCTTCTGGTGATCGGCCTGCTTGTCTTCTGGGCGCTGCGGGTCGCGCTGTCGAAGCGGTACCGCGCGCAGAGGCCTGCGAGGGTGGATCAGACAAAGGAAGTGAAATCGCCATCACTCTGAGGAAACGACGGATTCGTGCAACTTCGAAATTCGCCCGAAATGCGCAGGGGAGCGGAACTCGTCAGCCGCCGCTGTCGTCTCCCGCAGGGGTTGGTCGTCCATGCGGTCCTCGCGACTGCCCCAACCATCAGTCCGCCTCGCGATCATCCCCGACCATCGAATGCACGCCCCGCGCCGCGTAACGCCGCGCCACCACCGCGCACACCATCAACTGCAATTGATGGAAGACCATCAGCGGCAGCACCAGCGCGCCGAGGCCGCCGGCCTGGCCGGCGAAGAGGATCTTCGCCATCGGGATGCCGCTGGCCATGCTCTTCTTGGAGCCGCAGAACACGATGGTGATCTCGTCCTCGCGCGAAAAGCCCAGCCGGCGCGCGGCCCAGGTGACGGTCGGCATCACCACCGCCAGCAGCAGCGCGCAGGCGGCCAGGATGGCGAGCAGGGAAGACGGCGGCGTGTCGTGCCACAGGCCTTCGACCACCGCAGCGCTGAAGGCGGTGTAGACCACCAGCAGGATGGTGGCCTGGTCGGTGAAGCCAAGCAGCGGCTTGTGGCGGTCCACGAAAGTGCCGATCCAGCGTCGGGCGAAGTGGCCGAGCGCGAACGGCAGCAACAGCAGCAGCACGATGTCCAGTACGCCATGCCAGGAGACGCCGCGGCCGTGGCTTTCCAGCAGCAATCCCGCCAGCAACGGGGTCAGCACGATGCCGAGGAGGTTGGACGTCGACGCGCTGACCACCGCGGCCGGCACGTTGCCGCCGGCGATCGAGGTGAACGCGATCGACGATTGCACGGTCGACGGCAGCAGGCACACGAACAGCAGGCCCAGGCTCAGCTCTGGCGTCAGCACGGCGTCGCCGAGCGGGCGCAGCGCCAGGCCGAGCAACGGAAACAGCACGAAGGTGCTGGCCAGCACGGTCAGGTGCAACCGCCAGTGCGTCATGCCCTGCACGATCGCTTGGCGCGGCAGCTTGGCGCCGTGCAGGAAGAACAGCAGCGCGATGGCCGCATCGGTGACGAGGTCGAACACGCGCGCGACCTCGCCTTCGCAGGGCAGCAGCGAGGCCAGCAGCACCGTGCCGAGCAGGGCCAGCGTGAAGTTGTCGGGAACCGCGCGACGCCCAGGAGCGTGGGCGGTAGAAACTTTCGAGGCGAAAAAGTGGCTGCGTGAGAACAGATTCATGACGATTCGCTGGCCCATAGTGGTTCTATGGGCCAAGAAGCGGCGGGAATATGGACCACGCAGGCGCTTTTGCAGCCCGGAAGATTTCTACCGCCCACGCTCCTGACCATGCAGGCGGTTCAGTCCAGCGTGCAGCGGGCGCGGCGGCGGTGCCGCCACCAGGAGACCAGCAGCACCAGCAGCAGGATGCCCAGCAGCACCCACAGGCTGGCCTGGCCGCGATGCATCCACGTCAGCAACCACTGGTGGTTGTCCGCGCCGACGAAGCCCAGGTAGACCCAGAACGGCACGCTGATCAGCGCGGCGCTGCCGTCGAGCAGCAGGAAGCGCAGGAACGAGACCCGGTGGGTCATGCCGGCGGTGAGATAGATCGTGGTGCGCATGCCGGGCAGGAAGCGCGCGATGAACAGCACGCGGTTGCCGTAGCGGTGGAACTTCTCCTGCACCTTGGCGTAGCGCGCCGGGGTGAGGATGCGCGCCACGAAGCGCCATTGCAGGATGCGCGCGCCGTGGCGGTAGCCGAGCAGGAAGATCGCGCAGTCGCCCAGCAGCACGCCGAACATCGCCAGCGCGACCATCGCGTGCACGTTGGCATAGCCCAGACCGGCGATCACGCCGCCGGCGACCAGGGTGATGTCTTCCGGCAGCGGCAAGCCGGCGCCGCAGATCATCAGCGCGATGAAGACCGCCAGGTAGCCGTTCTCGGCAAAGATCGTGACCAGCTGCTGCAGCAGATCCATCAGTGTTTTCGTGCCTTCTGCCGCCGCGCTCCGGTCGCAGCCGTGCATGATCCCACAGCCGTGGCGCCCTTGCGGCGCGCCGGGACAGCATGCCGCACGGCGCGTGCGGCCTCCGGCAGCGCGGCGGCGTTCATGCCGGCGCCGTCGGCGGGGCCACGCGGGCGGCCAGCAGTTCGCGCAGCTCGGCCTTTTCGGCGCTGTCCAGCGCGCCTTCGCGGCTCTTGGCAGTGAGCGCGTCGCGGCGCTGGCGGACGGCTTCTTCCTCCATCCGTCGCAGGGCATCGAAGAACTCCGCGGCCTGCGCCTCCGCTTCGCCCACCACGGTGGCGGCCATCAGTTTCTGCAGCGAGGGATATTCCGGCCGCTCGGCGAAATGCTCCACCAGCATCGCCGGGTTGATGCCGGGACGCGCGCGCGCCAGGTCGAGCAGTTCGGCCAGGAGCTCCACGCCGGGCTTGTCCAGGCGCAGGAAGCGATAGGGTTTCTCCACCCGGTCGGCCATCCCCGGCTGGGTCAGCAGCAGCGAGATGGCGCTGCGCACCAGGCTGCGCTGCACCGCCATCGGACGCTGCACCGCGCGATGGGCGGCGGGGTCGGCCTGCAGCATCGCGCGGGCGCCGCTGCGTTTTTCCAGCTCCTGCGCCATCAGGTCGCGGAAGGCGCCGTCAGGCAGCTTCGCGATCAGCGGCCGCGCGCGCTCGGCGAGCCGCGCGCGCCCGTCGAGGCTGGCCATGTCGACATCGCGCGACAGCTCGTTGAAGAAATAGTCCGACAGCGGCATCGCTTCCTTGATGCGCCGTTCGAAGCCGGCCTTGCCTTCCTTGCGCACCAGCGAATCGGGGTCCTCGCCGTCGGGCAGGAACAGGAAATAGGCCTGGCGGCCGTCGCGCAGCCGCGGCAGCGCGGATTCCAGCGCCTTCCACGCCGCGGCGCGGCCGGCGCGGTCGCCATCGAAGCAGAACACCACGTCGGGCGCGGCGCGGAACAGCAATTCGGTGTGCTCGGGCGTGGTCGCCGTGCCCAGCGTGGCCACCGCGATCGGCAGGCCGGCCTGGTGCAGCGCGATCACGTCCATGTAGCCCTCGACCACCACGATGCGGGTCAGGTTCGTGTTGGCCTGCTTCACCTGCCACAGCGCGAACAGCTCGCGGCCCTTGTGGAACAGCGTGGTCTCCGGCGAATTGAGGTACTTGGGGGATTGCTCCGAGCTGAGCACCCTCCCGCCGAAGGCGATCACGCGCCCGCGCCGGTCGAGGATCGGGAACATCAGCCGTTCGCGGAAGCGGTCGTACTTGCTGCCGCGTTCGCCGGTGGAAACCATGCCGGCCTCCTCGAGCAGTTCCATGCGGCGCGGGCTGCTGCCCAGCGCCTTGCTCACGCCGTCGTAGCCGGCCGGCGCCCAGCCGAGGCGGAAGCGCGCGATGGTATCGGCGTCAAGGCCACGCTTCGTGCAATACGCCTTCGCCTCGACGCTGCCCGGCAGCTGCTGCTGGTACCAGCTGGCGCTGGCGTCGAGCAGGGCGTAGAGATCGGTCTTGTCCTCGCGCGGGCGCTCGTCGCGGCCGCCTTCGCGCGGTACGGTGAGGCCCACGGACTGCGCCAGTTCCTCCACCGCGTCGGGGAACTCCAGCCGGTCGTAGTCCATCAGGAACTTGATCGCGCTGCCGTGCACGCCGCAGCCGAAGCAGTGGAAGAACTGCTTGGCCGGGCTGACGTAGAACGACGGCGTGCGCTCGTTGTGGAACGGGCAGCAGGCGGTCCACTCGCGGCCGGCCTTCTTCAACGGCACGCGCCGCTCGATCACGTCGACGATGTCGACGCGGGCGAGCAGTTCATCGATGAAGCTGTCGGGGATCAGGCCGCGCATAGACCGCCTAGTCTAGTCGGTCGCCGCCGGGGAGGCGCACTGGCGCCGACCGGTGGCATACCGCGAGGCGACCTGGCGCCGGCGCGTGGTCGGGCCGGCTAGAACAGGCTGATCACGCCGACCAGGGCCAGCACTGCGAGCAGGAACAGGATCACGAAGCACGCGAACAGCACCTTGGCGATGGTCGCGGTGGCGCCGGATACGCCGCCGAAGCCGAGCCAGCCGGTGATCAGCGAAATGATGGCGAAGATGATGGCCCACTTCAGCATGCGGTCCTCCGGAAGGCGATGGGGTTTCCGGAGGTTGTAGCGGGATCGGCGTGAAGGCGGCGCATCGCCGACCGGGCGGCGCGTCAGCCGGCCAGGCGGGCCTTGATGCGTGCGGACACCACGCCCATGTCGGCGCGGCCGGCGGCCTTGTCCTTCACCGCGGCCACCACCTTGCCCATGTCCCGCGGCGAGCTGGCGCCGGTGTCGGCGATCGCGGCGGCGATCAGCGCGTCGATCTCGGCTTCGCCCAGCTTGGCGGGCAGGTAGGTTTCGATGACGGCCATCTCGGCGCGCTCCACCTCGGCCAGGTCTTCGCGCTGGGCGGCAACGTACTGACTGACCGAGTCCTTGCGCTGCTTCATCATCTTTTCCAGTACGGCGAGCACCTGGCCATCGTCCAGCTCGATGCGCTCATCCACCTCGCGCTGCTTGATCGCCGCGAGCATCAGCCGGATCACGCCCAGCCGCGGCTTGTCGCCGCCGCGCATGGCGGTCTTCATGTCCTCGGTGAGCTGCTGCTTGAGCGTCATGGCGATGCCTCGTTGGGTGGAATTCCGATTCGTCGGAAACGGCAAAGCCGGCGTTGTCCCTGGGAACAACGCCGGCCATGGCCTATCCGGATGCTTGCGGCGGCAGCGAGAACCCGCGCCTGCCGCATGACTGTTGCCGCTCGACCCGCCGACGCGCGGCGGGGAGGGCGCTCAGTACAGGCGGACCTTGCGCGAAACGTCGCGCGAGAGGCGACGCAGGTGGCGCTTGACGGCGGCAGCGCGCTTGCGCTTGCGCTCCTGGGTCGGCTTCTCGTAGAACTCGCGCTTGCGCGTCTCGGCCAGCACGCCGGCCTTCTCGCAGGTACGCTTGAAACGACGCAGTGCGATCTCGAACGGCTCGTTCTCGCGAACTTTTACGTTGGGCATGGAAACTCCAGGTGGTAATCTGCCCGCCTGTGCGGGACAGTGGAAAGTGGTGAGCCGCGAATTATACCGTGGATAACAAAGATTTTTCAAAGCCGGCCCACCGGCCGGTGCTGGGCATCGAGAGCTCCTGCGACGAGACCGGCGTAGCCATCCTGCGCTGGCAGCCGGATGCCCCGGGGGCGGGCCTGCTGGCCCATACCCTGTACAGCCAGATCAAGTTGCACGCCGATTACGGCGGCGTGGTGCCCGAGCTGGCCAGCCGCGACCACGTGCGCAAGCTGCTGCCGCTGATCCGCGAGGCGCTGGCGCAGGCCGGACTGGGCGTGCGCGACCTCGGCGGGGTGGCCTACACGGCCGGTCCCGGCCTGGTCGGCGCGCTGCTGGTGGGGGCGTCGGTGGGCCGCGCGCTGGCCTGGGCGCTGGACGTGCCGGCCGTCGCCGTCCACCACATGGAAGGCCACCTGCTGGCCCCGCTGCTGGAGCAGGACCCGCCGCAGCCGCCGTTCGTGGCCTTGCTGGTGTCCGGCGGCCATTCGCTGCTGGTCGAGGTCAAGGCGATCGGCCAGTACACCATCTTGGGCGACACCCTGGACGACGCCGCCGGCGAGGCCTTCGACAAGACCGCCAAGCTGATGGGCCTGCCCTACCCGGGCGGACCGGCGCTGGCGAAACTGGCCGAACAGGGCCGGCCGGGGGTGTTCCGCTTCTCGCGGCCGATGACCGACCGGCCCGGGCTGGATTTCAGCTTCTCCGGCCTGAAGACCCAGGTGCTGCTGGCCTGGCAGAAATCGGACCAGAGCGAGCAGACCCGCGCCGACGTGGCCCGCGCCTTCGAGGAGGCGATCGTGGAGACGCTGCTGATCAAGTGCCGCCGCGCACTGGAGGCCACCGGCACCCGCCGGCTGGTGATCGCCGGCGGGGTGGGCGCCAACCGCAGGCTGCGTGCGGATCTGGCGGCGGCAGGCGAGAAGGACGGCTTCCGCACGTACTTCCCCCGCCTGCAGTTCTGCACCGACAACGGCGCGATGATCGCCCTGGCCGGCGCGATCCGGCTGGCCAGCGGCCAGCAGCAGGACGAAACCGTGCAGGTGCGCCCGCGCTGGGACCTGCAGACGTTGCCGGCTGCCTGAGCTGCCGTAGGGCGGGCACCGCCCGCCGCTCCTGGTCTTGGTACGTCGAAAAGCCGGCGGGCAGTGCCCGCCCTACAAAGCGACTACGCGCTCACCATTGCGTGCGCCCGGGCAGCAAGCCCTTCAGCTCCGCGTCGGTGAGGTTGCGCCACTGGCCGGGTTTCAGGTGGGCCAGCTTCACGTTGTCGATGCGCACGCGGCGCAATTGGGTCACGCGATAGCCGAACGCCGCCGCCATCAGGCGGATCTGCCGGTTCAGGCCCTGGGTCAGCACGATGGCGAAGCCGAACTTCGCGATCCGGCGCACGCGGCAGCGCTGGGTCAGCTGGCCGTGGATGCGCACGCCCTTGCTCATGCCGGCGATGAATTCGTCGGTGACCGCCTTGTTCACGCCGACCAGGTACTCCTTCTCGTGGTGGTTCTCCGCGCGCAGGATCTCGTTGACGATGTCGCCATTGCTGGTCAGCAGGATCAGCCCTTCGGAATCCTTGTCCAGCCGGCCGATCGGGAAGATCCGCTGCGGATGGTCGACGAAGTCCACGATGTTGCCGGCCACGGTCTGGTCGGTGGTGCAGGTGATGCCCACCGGCTTGTTCAGCGCGATGTAGACCGCCTTCTTCGCCGCCGGCGTGGCGGCCAGCACGCGCGCCCGGACGATCTCGCCATCCACGCGCACCTCGTCGCCGTCCAGCGCCTTGGCACCGGTGCCGACCACCTCGCCGTTGATGCTCACGCGGCCGGCGAGCAGCCACTCGTCGGCTTCGCGGCGCGAACACAGGCCGGCTTCGCTGATGTACTTGTTTACGCGCATAAGGCCGGGAATCGGGAATGGGGAATCGGGAATCGGGAATCGGTGAGGTTGGGTGAGGTCGCTCTGATCGGATTTCGTATGGTTTTCGGGCATTGGGCGAGGCGCGTGGCTCACGTTCTGCAGCTTTTACCTATTCTCGATTCCCTATTCCCGATTCTCAGCTCCTCAGCCCCACGCCGCGCCTGAGCAGTTGCAGCGCCGCGATCGACAGCCCGGCGATGAACCCCAGCATCACCGCGAAGGCCCAGCCCACCGATACGTCGCTGATGCCGAGCACGCCGTAGCGGAACGCGTTGACCATGTACAGGATCGGATTGGCGTGGGAAATGGCGCGCCACGGCTCGCCCAGCATGTTGATCGAGTAGAACACGCCGCCCAGGTAGGTCAGCGGCGTGATCACGAAGGTGGGCACCAGGGCGATGTCGTCGAACTTGCTGGCGAACACCGCGTTGATGAACCCGGCCAGCGCGAAGATCACCGCGCCCAGCAGCACCGCGGCCAGCGCGGTCAGCGGGTGCGCCACGTGCAGCGACGTGAAGAACAGCGCGACCACCAGCACCAGCGCGCCGACCACCAGGGCGCGTGCGACCGCGCCGATCACGTAACCGCAGAGGATCGCCCAGTTGGCCATCGGGGCCACCAGCATCTCCTCCACCGAGCGCTGGAACTTGGCGCCGTAGAACGAGCTGGAGATGTTCATGTAGCTGTTGTTGATAATCGACATCATCACCAGGCCGGGCACGATGTATTGCATGTACGGGAAGCCGTCGACCGTGCCGATGCGGCTGCCGATCAGCTTGCCGAAGATGATGAAGTACAGCGTCATCGTGATGACGGGCGGGATCAGCGTCTGGGTCCAGATGCGCAGGATGCGCACGATTTCGCGCCGCGCGACGGTGTACAGCGCGACCAGGTTGGTGGAACTGCTCATGCCGCCTTCTCCCGCTCCGGGGTGCGGCCTTGTTCGACCAGCCGCACGAACAGTTCCTCCAGCCGATTGGTCTTGGTGCGCATCGAATGCACCGTGATGCCGTGGTGGGTGAGTGCGCTGAACAGCGTGTTGAGATCCTGCTTGCGGGCCATCTCGGCCTCCAGGGTGCGCTCGTCGATGCGGCGCAGAGCGATGCCGGCCACGGTCGGCAGCTCGCCCGGCGGTTCGGCCAGGTCGAGCACGAAAGTCTCCACGTCCAGCGTCGCCAGCAGGCGCTTCATGCTGGTGTTCTCGATGATGGTGCCGTGGTCGATGATCGCGATGTTGCGGCACAGCGACTCGGCTTCCTCCAGGTAATGCGTGGTCAGGATCACCGTGGTGCCGGCCGCGTTGATGGCGCTGACGAAGTGCCACATCGAACGGCGGATCTCGATGTCCACGCCGGCGGTGGGCTCGTCCAGGATCAACAGCTTGGGCTCGTTCATCATCGCGCGGGCGATCATCAGGCGGCGCTTCATGCCGCCGGACATCTCGCGCGCCTGGTGGAACGCCTTGTCCCACAGGCGCAGCTCCTTGAGGTATTTCTCGGCGCGTTCGGCGGCGGGCCTGCGCGGGATGCCGTAGAAGCCGGCCTCGTTGACGCAGATGTCGAACGGCTTCTCGAACTGGTTGAAGTTGATCTCCTGCGGCACCAGCCCGATCAGCTGCATCGCCGCACTGCGCTCGCGCATGACCGAACGGCCGAACACCAATGCATCGCCGCTGCTGGCGTTGACCAGCGAGGAGAGGATGCCGATCAGGGTCGACTTGCCCGCGCCATTGGGGCCGAGCAGGGCGAAAAAGTCGCCCTGCTGCACGGTGAGGCTGACGCCCTTGAGCGCTTCCACGCCGTTGCGGTAGACCTTGCGCAGGTTGTCGACGACCAGCGCGGGGGGCGAATCGTTTTGGGTGAAGGACATGGGCTGCGCCAAGGGGGACAAGCCGCTTATTATACGGGGCTGACCATCACCGTCCGGGCCCGCCCGACGCACACACTGTTTCGGGAAAACCATGGCCGAATCCTTCCAGCTCCGTCTCGTCGACGCCCGCATGCTCGCACCGACGGTGCGCCACTTGGTGTTCGAGCGTGTCGACGGGCAACCGCTGGCGTTCCAGCCGGGCCAGTTCCTGCAGGTGCATTTCCACTACGACGACGGCACGCCGACCAAGCGCAGTTATTCGGTGGGCAGCGTGGGCGACGGCTCCTCGCCCGTGCCGCACATCGAGATCGCGGTGAGCTACGTCGAAGGCGGCGCCGCGACGAAGCTGCTCGGCGAGCTGCCGGTCGGCGGCGTGATCGACGCCAGTGGCCCGTACGGCCGCTTCTGCCTGCAGGAGGCCGACACCCACCCGCGCTACCTGCTGCTGGCCACCGGCACCGGGGTCACCCCGTACCGCGCGATGCTGCCGCAGATCGAGAAACTGCTGGCGGGCGGCAATCGCGAAGTGGTGCTGCTGTACGGCGCCCGCAACGAAACCGAACTGCTCTACGGCGAGGAGTTCGAGGCGTTCGCGCAGCGCCACCCCGGCTTCCTGTTCCACGGCTGCCTCAGCCGCGAGGCCCGCGCCGTGCCGCGCCCCGGCGATCGCGCCGGCCACGTGCAGCACGTGCTGGCCGAACTCGGGCCCAGCGCCGAACGCGACATCGCCTACCTCTGCGGCAACCCCAACATGGTCGATGCCGCCTACGCCGCCCTGCAGGAGTTCGGCCTGCCGGTGAAACAGATCCGCCGCGAGAAGTACATCTCCTCGCGCTGACGTCGCCGACCTTCCCGGTTCACGCCTCTTCCACGCGCGCATCACGCGCGAGGCGGTATGCAGGCGGACATGGAAGCGGCATGGCGTTCTTGCCCGGCTGAAACGTGACGCACATCACAGTTTGCGATGCGCGCCGGCTCCGCCGCTAAAGCCCGCACAAGCGCTGCCGAAAAGCCACTTGAGTCGCCCCGTCACAGGCGGGTTTGCGCAAGAGGTGCAGGGCATGAGGAGTTCGTGGAGCAGCAACGTGGTCGGAGGCGCATGGATGGCGCTGGCTCTGCTGGGCGCCTTCTCGGTGGCCAAGGCCGCCAGTGGGCGCATCTCGTTTTCCGGCGCGGTGGTCGAACCGACCTGTACCGTGCCGGCCCACTACCTTGCCGCCAGCATCGCCGCCCCGGCCGTCGACGCCCGCGCGCCGCTGCGACTCGCCTGCGGCCAGACCGCGACCGATCCAGGGCGGCCGTATTCGCGCGTGGTGCTGGATCTGGATGCGACGCGTGTCGCCGGCGATCGCCTGCTGACCTATTTCACCCGCAACCAGCATGGCGCAACCGCCGCGAAGCTTGTCGTGCACACCTACGAGTGAGGAGGGGTCGGACCCGCCATCCGGCGTTGTCGCGCGTCCTTCAGGGGTAGGTCAACGTATAGGTGGCTGTCGCCGTGACCGACCCCGATGCAAGCGCTCCCGTGGTCCGGTAGTAGCGTGCGACCAGCGGGATTTGCGACGCACCACTGGCCGCGTTGAAGGTGACGGCCGTGCCCAGCGCGACCGGATTGCCGCTGGTTCCCGGCGCGCCGTTCCAGACGATCTGGATACCGACTCCGGTTGCCGTCCCGCTGTTCGACAACACGCCGTTGGGTCGGTTGACCGGGTTGGTCGAGTCCAGCGTGATCGCCAGCTTGGCGTTTGCCGAGCAGGTCAGCGGGATCGCGAAAGGCTTGTCACCCGTGGTCACGCCGGTCCCGCCGGCGAGAGCGCTGGTGGTGACCGTCGGCAGCGGCACGGTCAGGCTTGACGGCACGCTGCAGGCCGGGGCCACGAAAGTCAGCGATCCGGCCAGCACGATGGATGCGTCGACAATGTTGTTGCTGACGGTGCCGGCCTGAAAGTCGGCGAGCGCGCCGGACACCACCGTGCCGTCGGCGATATTGCCGGTCTTCACCAGCTCGACCGTGACGGGGTCCGCTTCAGTCCAGGTGGAGCTGCCGTCCAGGCTCTGGAACGGCCAGGGGCCGATGAGTCCGGGGTAACTGCCCGAAGTCTGGGTGATCCGGAAGCTGATGCCGGTGGTGCCGATCGGGAACAGGTATTGCCCGGCAGCGGGAGTCGCGCCGGCACGGTTCGTCAGGCCCCAGTAGTTCTGGTTGCCGTTGCACTTGAAACTCACCGGTTGGCTGATTCCGGTCAGGCCGGAGGTGTAGAGCGTGGCGCCCACCGGGATGCCGGGATCGTTGACGATGGTCGCCGGGACGCCAACGGAATACGTGCCTGTTGAGTCGCCACGGCTGAAGGAGCAGCCGGCATGCGCGACGGGCGTTGCTGCCAGCAGGGTGCAAGCCAGCAGCAGGAGCCACCGGTTCGGCAATCGGAATGCCCGCGGGATGGAGGTGATGGGACCGTTGCTCATGGGCGGGCCTCTGCAAGCTTTGCTCGAAGGTCGGGTGCGACGCAGGTGGCCTCGATCCGCCGGATTCCCGCAGCCGTGCCGTTCGACTTTGCGAGGTCATAGGGGAGGGTGCACGACTGCGATGCGCCATCATCCGTTTGCCAGTTCACCCGCAGCGAGCCGCTGTCGTTCGGCAATCGCGCCATGATCTGCCCGGCCTGGCCGACCACGCCCACCAGCGTGCCGCGCGCGTCATCCACTTCGGCACCGAACGGCAGCGTGTTGCCGTCGGCCAGGCGGGTCTGGATCAGCACGAAGCGGCCGCTTTCGCTCTTGAACTTGATCAGCACCACCGCGCCGGCGCGCGGCGCGATCTGCGCGCTGGTGTTGTCCAACTGCACGTCCAGCGACAGGCCGGTGGGGTCGATGTCGATGCGGTTGAGCTGGTACGGGGTGAGGTACGGGATCAGCGCATAGCCGTTGTGCCCGATCCTCACGCCCGCGGCGTTGATGACCCGCGCGCCGGCGGCGTCCCGTGCCTCGACGAGGCCCACGGTGTCGCCCAGCGGCTGGCCGAAGGTGACGCCGCCGGGATGCGCGACGATGCCGCCGGCCAGGTTGAACGAGGCCTGCGAATAGCCGCTGCCCGCGCCGACGCCGACGTTGACCTGCACGTGGCTGCCGCGATAGCCGGCGTTGACGCTGCCGCTGGTGCCCACCGAGCCGCTGTCGCGACCGTTGTCGTGGGTGGCGGTGACGCCGTAGTTGAACTGGTCGTTGCTGCCGGCGGTGCCGCTGACGGTGGCCTGCTCCTGCGTGGCGTCGCTGCCGGTGCGGCTCAGCGCGCCGGTGAGGATCGGCGCATGCGCGCCGTTGCCCAGCGGGATCGTGAGGTTGAGCATGAAGCGGTTTTCGCTGCGCCCGAACAGGTTGCGCTCGCGGCTGGCCGAGACGTTGTAGTTCAGCCGGCCCACCGAGTTGTTGTAGCCGACCTGGAACTGGGTGTCGGTGCCGCCGCGGTTCCAGTAGTCGCGCGCCGAACCGGTGACGTACAGCGAGCCGCCGGTCGTGCCCAGGCGCTGGCTGAGGTTGATGCTGAAATTGTTGCGCTGGCGATCGACGCCCACGGTGTCCAGCGCGCCGGTGTAGTTGATGCCGGCCAGCGCCGCCTGCTGCTGCGGGGTGAGCAGGCCGGCCACCGGCACGCCGTTGATCAGGATCGGCCGGGCCGGGCCGCTGGCGAACACCGGCAGGCCGCGTTGCGCGTAGTCGCGCGCGCGCGCCGCATCGCGCAAAGTCAGGTAGCCGCTGGTGGAATAGCGATAGGCCGCCACCGACAGCGAGGTGCCGGTGGGCGCCATGATCTTGCTGTAGCTCAGCCGTACGCTCTGGCCGGACATGGTGTCGAGGCCGGGGATGCGCGTGCGCGCGCCGGTGATGTCCATCGCGAACGCGCCGTAGCGGGTGTTCAGCGCGCTGCCCAGCAGCATGGCGCCGTAACCTTCCGAGCCCACCACGCCGGCATAGCCGGTGAGCAGGTTGGTGAAGCCGTGCTGCAGGGTGGCCTGCACCACGTTCGGCTCGTCCTCGATGGTCTGCTCGCGCATCTGCCCCGCCGCGATGCTGAAGCGGTTGACGCCGGGGCGCAGCAGCTGCGGCACCGAGGCGTAGGGCACCGAGAAGCTGTGCACGCGGCCGCTGGCTTCGGTCACGCTGACTTCGAGATCGCCGCCGTAGCCGGTCGCATAGAGGTCGTCGATCACGAACGGGCCGGGCGCGACCGTGGTCTGGTAGATCAGCATGCCGTTCTGGCGCACCACCACCTTGGCGTTGCTGTCGGCCACGCCGCGCACGGTGGGTGCGTAGCCGCGCAGCGACTGCGGTTGCATGCGGTCGTCGGTGGCGATCTGCACGCCGCGCAGGCCGAAGCTGTCGAAGATCTCCCCGCTGGTCCAGGAGTCGCCCACGGTCAGCTGCGCGCGCAGTGCGGTCAGGTCGCGTTGGGCGTAGGTGGCGATGTTCTGCCAGTGGTGCGAGGAACCAGCGCCGGCCGTGCCGGATTGCCAGTCCAGCGTCGAGTCGTGGCGGACCCGCCAGGCGCCGAGGTTGATGCCGGCATCCAGGCCCAGGTAGGTCGAGGTCTGGTGCAGGCCGCCGGCGCTGGTGCGGTAGCTGTTCAAGTTGTAGTTGAGCAGGCCCGCGGTCACGCCTTCGTCCCAGTACTGCGGGTCGACATAACCGCGCGCCACGCGGCCCAGGAACGCCTGCGGCACGCTGGCGTCCAGTCGCAGGTCGCCGAGGTCGAAGCCGAGGCTGGCGCCCGGGATCACGCGCGTGATGTCGACGCAGGCGGCAGGGTCGGCCATTTCCGCAAGCAGCGCGTCGGAGAGATCGGCCGGGTGCAGGCCCAGGGTGTCCAGCAGCGCCGGGGTCACGCAGGGCGTGGCGCTGGCGTCGGGCGAGGGCGCGGCCAGGCGCACGTCGCGGCGGCCGACCGGCGCGTCGTTGAGGTAGATGTCGACGCTGTAGTTTCCGGCAGGCACGAAATTGCCGCGTTCGAAGCGCGACAGGTCGGTGGTGTTCTGGCCCGCGCCGGCGAGCATGCTGCGGTCGAAGTTGGCATCCGCCGCGTCGGCCGCGGCGCCGGCGTCGGCGTTGGCCGCGGCAGCGTGGGCGGCACCGGCGGCGGTGGCCAGCGCCAGCAGGATCGACAACGCCAGCCGACGGCTGGCGACTGCGCGCGCGCAGGGCGTCGATGCGCGGGCGCGTGCGCGCTTCACGGCGTGATCGTGCCCTGGTTGGCGTCGGCGGCGCCGAAGTCGTTGATCGTGGTGAACGCGACGGCGGTGCCGGCGGCAGGGGCCGGTGCGCCTTCGGCAAGCGGCAGGCGCAAGGTCGACAGCGGCGCGACCATGCCCGCGTCGGTCGCCAACGCCGCCTTGCCGGCACTCAGCGACACCTTGCTGAACGTGACGTGGTAAGGCGTCGGGTTGTGCGCCACCAGCGCATGGCCGTCGCTGGCCACCGACCAGGTGATCTGCGAGGCGGCGGTCAGCGGGTTGCCGACCAGGCCGGCCGGGCGGAAGAACAGCTTCAGCCGCGACCGCACGGCGAACTGCAAGGTGTTCTGCGTCTCGCCATTGACGGTGCCGGGTTTGGGCGGGATCTCGAGCACGTTCAGCCAGAACAGCGACTCGCGATCCGTCGGCAGCGGCTGGCCGGTGTAGACGATGCGCAGGCTCTGGCCCTTGCCGGCGTTCATGCGGAACAGCGGCGGCGTGATCAGGAACGGCACGCGCGCGGTATCGGGGGTGGAATCGGGATTGCCGGCGTCGATCCAGGCTTCGACCAGGGCCGGTTGCTCGCCGTTGTTGTTGAGGCGCACGGTGACTTCGCCGCCGGCGGCGGGAAACACCACACGGGTGCCGCCGATCACGACGCTGGCATCGGCCGCGCCACTGATAGCCGTCAGGGCGATCAGCATGGCGCCAAGGGCGAGCAGGTTCTTCATCGGAGGGTTCCCGGGACGGTGGATCGATGGTGGCGGCTGGCAAAAAAACGGCGCGCTGCAGCCGCCGCGGCGACTGCGGCGCGCCGATGTCGCACTTACTGGTAGCTCAGCGTGAAGCTGACGGTCGAGGCGACCAGGCCGGCGGTGGCGGCAGCGGTGGCGGCGACATAGCGGGCATTCATGCCCACGCTGCCGCTGCCGCTGGTGACGTTGATGACCGGAGCGTTGGTGCCGCTGGAGGCATTGATCACCGAGGCGCCGTTGAGCAACTGCACCTGCACGTTGGAGCCGCCGGCGACAGTGTTCTTCAGGTTGCCGGTGCCGGAATCGATGTTCGCGCCGCTGAAGCTCATGGCGGCACTGGTGGTGTTGGCGTCGCAACCCGTCAGCGCAACGGTGAACGGCGTGGTGCCGGCGGTGGCGCCCACCGTGCCGAGGCTGGCGGTCATCACGGTGGGCAGGGCCACGGTGGCACCGCCATTGACGGCGATCGTGCAGGTGTCGGCCAGCACCTTGCCGGAGATGGTGATGGTGCCGGTGTTGGCCGCCTGGGCGGTCGGCAGGAGGGCGGTGGCGGCGATCACGGCGACCAGCGCGGTAGAAAGCAGAGTCTTGTTCATGGTGTTCCTCGTTGGATGGATGGTTTCGGGATTTCCGCATCACCGCACGAGGAAGGCTCGTTGGCGGCAAGGCATCTGGTAAACCGGCGGGCGCTGGCGAAACTCATCCCCCCGGATGAAATGCAGACCACAATGCACCGTGGCTTGCGGTGGCCAAAGCAACCGACATGCCAATCATCCTGATCGTCCGGGTTCCCCTTGCCGCCGCGATCTGCCGCGTGGTTTTTTTGCCGTGGGGCAAAAATTTGGCAGGCCTTGTCGGCGTTCCCCTACAGATTGCGTCACATAAAGTGCCAACTGCGTCACAAATTGTACTGATATATGAGGCTTGAGCAACCGCACCTCGTCTGACTTGTGAACTTCCGTCAAGTAAACTTGACACAAGTGGGCGGCTGGATCCCTTCGCCACGGGAAGCCGCCCCTCTGTCCGGAGCTCGTCGTGAACCTCTTTTGTCCGCGTGGAATCCTGCTGCCGCCCGCGACTGCGGAGCAGCCGCAGAGTCGGCAAGGCAGGCCTGCACATGGCTGTTGCGCAGTGGTGACCCACGTCGTCACCGGCAGGGCACCTCGACTTCCTGCGAGGGTACCGGGCAACAAGCCCGCCCTTGCACATGGCCGCTCGACCGGCCGATCGATGCCGGACATCCGCCGATGAACAACTGCCTGCGCGAGTTGCGCGGTGAACAGGCGTGGTCGCAGGCCGAGCTGGCCGAGCGCCTGGACGTGTCGCGGCAAACGGTGAATGCGATCGAGACCGGCAAGTGTGATCCCGGCCTGCCGCTGGCGTTCAAGATCGCGCGCCTGTTCGGGCGGCCGATCGAATCGATCTTCCTGCCCGGCGCGGATATCGCCGGACGGGGTCGATCGATCTAGCGCGGCGGGGCGGTCAACTCGTGCGCATCCAGGCTGCCGTCATGGTTGCGGTCGAGCCGATGGAACTGGCGGCGCAGGTTGTCCTGGAATGCCGGGAGCGAAATCGGCTCGCCGCGACGGCCCGGCAACTCGTCGGTTTGCAGCACGCCATCGCCGTTGGCATCCATCTGCGCGAAGCCGCGGCTCATGTACTGCACATATTCGGCGACGCTGACCTTGCCGTCGCCGTCGCGGTCGAACAAACCCAGGTAGTCCGCGCGCGAATCCTGCGCGTGCGCGCCGGCGGCCAGCCACAGCGGCACAGCCCACCAGTATGCGCGCACGTTCAGCGGGCGCTGCCGTGGATGCCGATGAACTGCAGGAACTCGTTGCGCGTGCGCACGTCGTCGCGGAAGCTGCCCAGCATCTGGCTGGTCACCATCGACACGCCGCGCTTGTGCACGCCGCGGGTGGTCATGCACTGGTGGCTGGCGTCGATCACCACCGCCACGCCGCTGGGCTGCAGGGTTTCCTGGATGCAATGGGCGATCTGCGCGGTGAGTTTCTCCTGCACCTGCAGGCGGCGTGCGAAGCCGTCGACCACGCGGGCCAGCTTGCTGATGCCGACCACGCGGTTGGTCGGCATGTAGCCGACGTGGGCGCGGCCGATGATCGGCGCCAGGTGGTGCTCGCAATGGCTCTCGAACTGGATGTCGCGCAGCACCACCATCTGGTCGTAGCCGGCCACTTCCTCGAAGGTGCGCCGCAGGAACTCCGCCGGGTCCGATTCGTAGCCCGAGAACCAGTCCCGGTAGGCCTTGGTCACCCGCTTGGGCGTGTCCAGCAGGCCCTCCCGCGTGGGGTCGTCGCCGGCCCAGCGCAGCAGGATACGCACCGCGTCCTCGGCCTGCTGCTGACTGACTTCCTGGGAATGATGCTCTTCGTTCATGCGGGGGCCTCGGGATGGCTGATTTGCCAGTTTAACGTTCCCACCCTGATGACGTCTGTGTCGCCGGGGTTCCCGCGCGGGGAGGCCATTGTCCGCCTGACAAGACATGATGTAATGTATAGCGTACATAACGTCCGATGGAGATGACACCATGTCGCGCAACCTGCGCTACTTCGTCCTGGTTCCGCTGTCCGTGGCGGCGTTCTACGTGCTGTTCGTGCTGCCCGACGTGGATCTGGGCTGGCCCGGCGGGCTGGCCGTGCTTGGTGGCGCCTGGCTGGTCTGGTACCTGCTCTGGGCCACGCTCCAGGAATCCGCCGCGATGGCGGCCCGGGACGAGTCGGCGGCACCGGTGTCGCCGGGCGAGCAGCGGGCCTGGATCGGCCTGGTCTTCACCGCGGCCATCGGCGCCTACTACCTCCTGCGCGGTTCGCAGATGGTGGCTGCGGATGGGTCGATGGCGCCGGAGGCCTCGGCGATCGGCCGGCACATCGGCATGCTGGTGGTCGGCTGGCTGGTGGTGATGCAGCTGCTGCGGCATCGCTGGCGCGACACGGTGGAACAGGACGAGCGCGATCGCCAGATCGAGGCGCGCGCCTGCGGTTGGGCGCGGGTCGGCTTGTCGGTGTTCGTGATCGGCCTGGCCGTGATGTTCGCGTTCTCGCCGCTGGAACGCCTCGCCTGGGCCCGGCCGATGGCGGTCGCCAACCTGCTGATCGTCGGCCTGATGGCGTCGTGCCTGCTGGAATACCTGGCTACCGGCATGGCCTACTGGCACGACCGGCGCAGCGCATGAGCGGCACGCCGATCGACAACAGCATCCGCAAGCTGCGCTTCGAGCATGGCGAAATGACCCAGCAGGCGCTGGCCGATGCCTGCGGGATCACGCGGCAGACGGTGATCGCGCTGGAAGGCGGCAAATACGCGCCGTCGCTGGAGCTGGCCTTCCGTATTGCCCATGCGTTCGGCGTGGGGGTGGAGGACGTGTTCCGCTGGCGACGCTGAGGTTCAGTCGGCCGTCGGTTCGTCGCCGTCCTCCGTCGCGGGGGCGGTATCGAGAAGTTGCTGGCTGACCTCGCCGGGCAGTGTTTCGACGCCGCGCAGCCTGCGTTCGATCGCGCGCGTGCGCACGCCCGTCGCATCGATCTGGTTGCTGGCCTGGTCCAGATTCTTCTTGACCTTGTCCAGCACGGCGCCGAACTTGCCGAACTCGGTCTTGACCGCACCCAGCAGCTGCCACACCTCGCTGCTGCGCTTCTCGATCGCCAGCGTGCGGAAACCGGCCTTGAGGCTGGTCAGGATCGCCGCCAGCGTGGTCGGTCCGGCCACGGTGATGTGGTGTTCGCGCTGCAGCGACTCGAACAGGCCCGGCCGCCGCAGCACTTCGGCGAACAGGCCTTCGGTCGGCAGGAACAGGATGGCGAAATCCACCGTATGCGGCGGCACCACGTATTTGCTGCGGATGCGCTTGGCCTCCTCGCGCACGCGCCGTTCCAGCGCGTTGGCGGCATCGGCGGCGGCCGCGGCATTGGCGTTCTCGTGAGCTTCCTGCAGGCGCTGGTAGTCCTCGAGCGGAAACTTCGCGTCGATCGGCAACCACAGCGCGGCGCCATCGACGCCGTTGGGCATGTGGATGGCGTACTCCACCCGCGCGTCTGAGTTGGGTGCGACGGCCACGTTGACCGCGTACTGGTCGGGCGTCAGCAACTGTTCGAGCAGCGCGCCGAGCTGGGTCTCGCCCAGCACGCCGCGGGTCTTCACGTTGCCCAGCACGCGCTTGAGGTCGCCCACGCCGACGGCCAGGCCCTGCATCTCGCCAAGGCCGCGCTGCACGGCCTCCAGTCGCTCGGAGACCAGCTTGAACGATTCGCCGAGGCGATTTTCCAGCGTGGCGTGCAGCTTCTCGTCCACGGTGGCGCGCATCTGCTCCAGCTTGGCCGCGTTGTCCTGCTGGATCGCGCCGAGCTTGGCCTCCAGCGTGGCGCGCACCTCGCCCATGCGCTTCTCGTGTTCGGCGCTGAGTGCGGCGAGGCGCTGCTGCTGCTGTTCGCCGAAGCGGTTGAGCGCGAGCGTGGTCTCCGCGCGGCTCTTGCGCGCGTCCTCCGCGAGTTGCTGCGCCAGGGTCTGCAGACCCTGGCTGGTGCCGTCGGTGAGCGCAGCCAGGCGCTGGCCGAAGCCCTCGATGCGCTCGGCCTGCTGCTGCGACATGCCGCCGAGCTGCTCCCCCACATGGCCGCGGAAACGGTCGAAACCCTGTTGCAACTCCTCCCGACCGGCGCGTTGCTCCTCGCGCAGGGTGCGCTCGACCCGGGCACTGTCGTCCTTCAGCGCATCCAGTTTGGCGCTCACGCCCGCGCCGTCGCGGCCGCGCAGCAGCGTGACGAGCTGCAACAGCAGCACCAGCACAAGCAGGATGACGAGGACGATCTGCAGGATCTCGTTGAGTGGCATGGAACGTTTCCCGGGTTCGATGCATCCAGTGTACGTCGAGCCGTCTCATGGCCTGCGCCGGCGTTTCACGCTGGAATGGCGGGCGTGGTGCATGATGGGCGGAGTGCTTGTTCAAGGAGAAGGTCATGGAACATGTCCACGATTACCTGATCATCGGCGCAGGCATGGCCGCCGATGCGGCCGCCAAGGCGATCCGCGAGGTCGATCCGGCGGCCGACGTCGGCCTGGTCGGCGACGAGACCTCTGCGCCGTACCAGCGCCCGCCGCTCAGCAAGGGGCTGTGGAAGGGCGACAAGTCGCCCGCCGACGTCGACCTGGCCACCGCGGCCAGCGGCGCCACCCTGCATCTCGGCCGGCGGATCGAATCGCTCGACCGCGCCACCCGCGTCGCGCGCGACGACCGCGGCGACACCTACCGCTATCGCCGCCTGCTGCTGGCCACCGGTGCCACGCCGCGGCAGCTGCCGTTCGAGGGCGGCAAGCGGCTGATCCATTACCGCACGCTGGCGGATTACCAGGCGCTGCACGGTTTCGCGCAGCCCGGCGCGTACATCGCGGTGATCGGCGGCGGCTTCATCGGCTGCGAACTGGCTGCCTCGCTGGCCGCGCTGGGTTGCAAGGTCAGCCTGCTGTTTCCCGGCGAGCTGCTGGGGGCAGGACGTTATCCCGAGGGGCTGGCGCGTTTCATCACCGACTACTTTGCGCGCCATGGCGTGGACGTGCGACCCGGCGCGCAGGTCACCGGCAGCAATCCCACGGATGGCGGCGTGGAGCTGAGCCTGTCCGACGGCAGCTTGCTGCGCGTGGAGGCCGCCGTGGCCGGCATCGGCGTGACGCCGAACGTCGCGCTGGCCGAACAGGCGGGGCTGGCGGTGGACAACGGCATCCTGGTCGATGCGCAGCTGCGCACCAGCGATCCGGACATCTGGGCCGCCGGCGACGTGGCCAATTTCCACAGCGTGAGCCTGGATCGCCGGATGCGCGTGGAGCACGAGGACGCCGCCGTCGGCATGGGCCGGCTCGCCGGCCGCGCGATGGCCGGGATCGCGGATGAGTACGTCACCCAGCCGTTCTTCTACTCCGACCTGTTCGACCTGGGCTACGAAGCCGTGGGCCTGCTCGATACGCGGCTGGAGGTGGTCGAGGACTGGCGCGAGCCCAACCGCGAGGGCGTGGTGTACTACCTCGACGGCGGCCGCGTGCGCGGCGTGCTGCTGTGGAACACCTGGGACCAGGTCGATGCCGCGCGTGCGCTGATTGCCGAGCCGGGCCCGTTCGACGCCGCCTCGCTGCGTGGCCGGTTGCCGCAAAAGGCCTGACCGATGCCGCTCCCGCGGAGGCGAAGCGAAATGTAGGGCGGGCAAAGCCCGCCATCGGTATGCCGCGGAAGAGCTGGCGGGCAGTGCCCGCCCTACGCAGCTCGGGCTGTTTCAATCCACCCGGCAGAACACCGCCTTCAGGTAGCGCCCTTCCGGCACGTCGGTGCGGAACGGGTGGTCGGCGCCGGCGCCGCGCACTTCCAGCACCTGGATCGTGCGGCCGGCGTTGAGCGCCACCCGGCGCAGCATCTCCAGGAACTCGCCTTCGCCGACCAGGCCGGTGCACGAGCAGGTCAGCAGCAGGCCGCCGGACGGGATGATGTCCAGCGCCATGCGGTTCATCGCGAAGTACTTCTTCAGCGCGTCCATCACCTTGCTGCGGTCGCGGGTGAGCTTGGCCGGGTCGAGGATCACCGCGTCGTACTTCTCGCCGCGCGCGACGGCGGCGCGCACCCAGTCGAAGATGTCGGATTGCTCGAACGTCACCGCGACCTGGTTCGCTTCCGCATTCGTGCGGGCGACTTCCAGGATGCCCGCGTCCAGATCCACGCCGACCGCCTCGCGCGCACCGCAGGCCATCGCGTGCACGGCGAAGCCGCCGGCGTTGCAGCACAGGTCGAGCACGCGGCGGCCTTTCGCCAGCTCGGCGAAGCGCTTGCGGTTGTCGCGCTGGTCGGCGAAGAAGCCGGTCTTGTGGCCGAGCCCCGGCGCGGCGTGGAAGCGCAGGCCGTGTTCGTGCACCTCGAACGGCGCCGGCACCTCGGGGCTGCGACAGTCGAACGACTCCTGCTTCTGCACGTGCGACTCGGCGAACCAGTACAGCTGCGCGCCGGGGAAGTGGGTGAGCAGGGCGGCGTGGATCGCTTCGCGAAAACGCCACATGCCGGCAGCGAAGTATTCGATGACGATGACGTTGGCGTAGCGATCGACGATCAGGCCGGAAAGGTCGTCGCCTTCGCTGTGCACCACGCGCCAGGCATCGCTGACCTGGTCGAGTTGCAGCCAGTCGCGGCGCAACTGCACCGCGCGGGCGATGCGTGCGGCGATCCAGTCGGCGTCGATGCTGGCGTCGGGATGCGTGTCCAGCAGCCGCAGCGCGATGCGCGCATGGCCGTTCCAGAATGCGCGGCCGACGAAGCGTCCCTTCGCATCCTGCACCTCGACCACGCTGCCCGGCGGCAGCTTTGCCTCGGGCTTGTGCAGCTGCGCCGACCACACCCACGGGTGGCCGGGAGCACGATCGGATTTCAGGCGGATGACGGGGATCGCGGCGGGCGTGTTCATCCATGCATGATAGCCGCTGGTCGGGTTCCTCTTCGGAGCGTAGGGCGGGCACTGCCCGCCGCTTTGCGGGAAAGACCGGCGGGCAGTGCCCGCCCTACTCCCGTGCGTCAGCGCAGGCGCAGCACCAGCCAGGAGAGCAGGGCGAGCAGGTTGATGCCCAGGCGCGACACCGACGGGCCGGCGACCGCGAGCACGAAACCCTGGCTGCCGAGGTGCCAGTCCAGTCCCAGCCGCGGCGCGGCCTGCAGGGTGGCAAACACGTTGATGAAGGCGCCGCAGTGCAGGCCATAGCTGAACACCGGCAGGGCGATCAGCGGCAATTGCAGCAACTGCGCCCAGCGCGACAGCCGCACGCCATGCTCGGTGCCGGCCACCAGCTGGACGCCGGCGGCGAGCACGAAACCGTACAGCACCAGGCCGATCAGGGCGATCACGCCGTCATGCGCGCCGAACGGCAACAGCCGCCGCAGCATCGCCGCCACGCCGTACAGGCCGCCGGCGATTTCGAGGACGCCGATCAGGCGGAACAAGGTGGTGCGCATGCAAGAAACTCCTGAAAGCAAGTCGGTGGATTGTAGGAGCCCGCTCGCGGGCGATGTTCCTGCTGCATCCCGAATCCGGGAACCGCATCGCCCGCGAGCGGGCGCCTACGAGGGGGCGCCGAGCTCGTCGGCCAGTTCATGCAGGTCGGCGACGTGCTGGTCCCACCAGCGCGATTCGGCGACGAAGGGGAACGCGGCAGGAAACGCCGGATCGTGCCAGCGTGCGGCGATCCAGCCGGCGTAGTGCAGCTGGCGCATCGCGCGCAGTGCCGGGATCAGCGCCAGTTCGCCGTCGTCGAAATCGCGGAACTGGCGGTAGCCTTCGAGCACGGCATCCATCGCGCGCTCGTCGTTGGCCAGCATCCACAAGTCCTGCACCGCCGGGCCGGTGCGGGCGTCGTCGAGGTCGACGAAATGCGGTCCGGCGTCGGTCCACAGCACGTTGCCGGGGTGGCAGTCGCCGTGCAGGCGCAGCTGGCGCACCGGACCGACCGCCTCCAGGCGCGCGGCGATGGCGGCATCCAGGCGAGTCGCTGCCGCGCGGTAGTTCCCCTGCAGCGACGTCGGCAGCAGCGACGAGTCGAGCACCGCGCACAGCGGCTGCTGCACCATGGTGTCGCGATCGAGCCGACCGCGGTGGACGAACGGCGCACGCGCGCCGACCACGTGCATGCGCGCGATCAACCGGCCCAGCCACTGCAGCTGGTCGACGGCTTCCAGTTCGGGGGCGCGGCCGCCACGGCGCGGCGTCAGCGCGTAACGGAAGCCGCCGTGCAGCAGCAGGGTGCGGCCGTCGAATGCCTGCGGCGCGACCACCGGCAATTCGGCCTCGGCCAGCTCCTGCGCGAACGTGTGCTCCTCGATGATCGCCGCATCGCTCCAGCGGCCGGGCCGGTAGAACTTCGCGATCACCGGCGGCGAGTCTTCCAGGCCCACCTGCCAGACCCGGTTCTCGTAACTGTTCAGCGCCAGCAGGCGTCCGTCCGGCCACAACCCGCAGGCGCTCACGGCATCGAGCACCAGGTCGGGGGTGAGGCTGGCGTAGGGCGCGTCGGCGGTCATGTCGGCGGGAGTGCCGATCTCACCGGTGCGCACCGGTCGTCATTCCCGCGAAAGCGGGAATCCATGGGTTCACGAGGTAAAAGACAGCGGATGACCAGACATTCGTCTGTTGAAAAAACGCCTCCCGCTCTCGCGGGAATGACGATGCTCCAATGAGAGTCATCGAGAGCAGGTCGCATTATCTGGTGCCCATGCCACGCGCGGCGATCACCGCCATGGTGATGCGCGAGATGCACACCAGCGCGCCGTCCTCGTCCTCGATGCGGATCTCCCACACCTGGGTGGTGCGGCCGATGTGCAGCATCCTGGCGGTGCCGGTGACGGTGCCCGAGCGCACGCCGCGGATGTGGTTGGCGTTGATGTCCAGGCCCACCGCCAGCTCCTGGTCCGGGTCCAGGGTAAGCATCGCCGCGGTGCTGCCCAGGGTCTCGGCCAGCGCCACCGAGGCGCCGCCGTGCAGCAGGCCGTAGGGCTGGTGGGTGCGCGCGTCGACCGGCATGGTGCCTTGCAGCCAGTCGTCGCCGACCGCGGTGATGCGGATGCCCAGCGTCTCCATCATCGTGTTGGCGCTCCAGCTGTTGAGGCGGGCCAGGTCGGTGGATTGTTTCCAGAGGCTCATCGTCGATTCCCGTGCGGCGAGCCCGCATTGTTGTCTGTCGCGTTCACGGCGACAATGCTGCCGGTGCCCATCGTTACCCTGAAATCCTCCGGCCGGCAGTTCCCCGTGGCCATCGGCGAGACCGTGCTGGAAGCGGCGCAGCGCGCGGGCGTGGCGTTGCCGTATTCCTGCCGCGCCGGCGTCTGCGGCAGTTGCAAGGCCACCGTGCTGCAGGGGCGCTGCGAATACCCGCGCAACCCGCCGCTGGCGCTGAGCGCCGATGCGGTGGCCCATCACGCGGTGCTCTTGTGCCAGGCCGTGCCGGTCACCGACCTGCTGCTGGAAGCGCGCGAAGTGCCCTCGGTGGAGGACATCGTGCGGCGCCAGCTGGGGGTGGAAGTGGTCGACAAGTGGCGCCTGGCCCCCGACGTGATCGGCGTGCGCCTGCGCCCCGAACGCGGCGAACGGCGCCTGCGCCGGCTGCCCGGCCAGTATTTGGACGTGGTGCTTGAAGACGGCCGGCATCGGCCGTTCTCGATCGCCAACCGGCCGCAGCCGGACGGCAGCCTCGAACTGCACGTTCGTCACGTCGCCGGCGGTGGCTTCACTTCATGGGTCAACGATGCCCTGCAGGTCGGCGACCGCCTGCGCGTGGAGGGGCCGCTGGGCACTTTCGTGCCGCGCGAGGATTCCGAACGGCCGATGATCTTCATGGCCGGCGGTACCGGCTTCGCGCCGGTCAAGGCGATCATCGAGCACTTCATCGCGCTGGGCACGCGCCGCCCGATCCGGCTCTACTGGGGCGCACGCAGCGCCGACGAGTTGTACCTGCGCGAGCTGGCCGCGCAGTGGGCGCGTGACGTGCCCGGCCTCGACTTCCATCCGGTGGTGTCCGACGCCGCGCGCGCCGACGGCCTGCGCACGGGCCTCGTGCATGAGGCAGTGCTGGCCGACTGGCCCGACCTGTCGGGTCACGACCTCTACATGAGCGGCCCGCCGGCGATGATCGACGCTGCGCACCCGAGCTTCCTCGCCGCCGGCCTGCCGGAGGATCGGCTCTACTACGACTCGTTCGAATACGCGCCCGACGTGCTGGCGCAGATCATCGCCAGCCGCGCCGGCATCCATGATGGCTAGAAGCGGGTGAAGAGGAGTGAGAAAAGAGAGGACAACCCCGCTTTCTCTCACTTCTCACTCCTCTCCACTTGCTCCTGCTACTTGTTGCCTTTGGCCACCGGCAACTGCGCCGCGTGCCAGGCCAGCACGCCGCCGCCGAGGGTGTGCACGTGCTCGAAGCCGGCCTTGAGCAGGCGCTGCGCGGCCTTGGCCGCATTGCCGCGACCGTCCTTGTCCATCAGCACGACCGGCAGGGACTTCGCGGCGGCGAGATCCTTCTTTTCCGGGTCGAACTGGCTCATCGCCACGTGCTTCGCACCGGGCACGTGCATCTTCTCGAAGTCCGCCAGCGCGGACAGGTCGATCAGCAGCGGATTCTCGCGGTTGATCAGGCCGGTGAGCGCGGCCGGGCTCAGTTCCTTGATCTTGCTGAACATGATCCGCGCCTGGATGACCAGCAAGGCCACCAGCAGGATCACGAACAGCACCGACAGGGCGACATGGTTGCCGACAAAGGCAGGCAGCTGGTGCAGGAAATCGTTCATCGTCAGTCCATCGGCGCGCCGCGCGGCGCCGGTTCGGGTAAACCCGCGATTATACGGGTTGCGTGCGGCAGCCGGCGCCTGCGCTCATTCGCGGGTGATGTCCGGCAGCCCGCTGGTCAGCCACCAATGCCTGGTCTGCTCGTCGTAATGCCAGGTCTGGCGGTCGATCACGCTGCGCTCGGCCTGGGTGTGGATGTTGACCACGCTGATCCGCACCGTCTGCTGCACCTCGGTCGGGCCGAGCGGCACCGGGCCGCTGCCGTCGTCGTACTCGGTGACGCGCACCTGCTTGTAGCGCGCGCGGTCCAGTTCGCTCAGCGGGTGTTCGGCACGGATCTTCGGGTCGATGAATTGCGCGGCGCTGGCGAAATCGCCCCAGCGCAGCGTGCCGGCATAGGCCGACAAGGTGGTGGTCAGCGAGCGGCTGCGTTCCTGCGTGGCGCAGGCGGCCAGCAGCAGGAGCGACAACACCAGCAGGAGCTGCGGGATACGGCGCATGGATGGTTCTCCTTGGCGGTGGCCGGGCCATTCTGCCTCATTCAAGCCGGCAGGGTCGGCTCGCGCCGCTTGGCCACGAAACGCGCCGCCAGTGTGGCCGCGGGCTGGCCGTCGGTGCCGGGAACGATGCATTCGACCGCGATGCGGGCACGTCCGCGCGCGGCCAGCGTGTCGAAGAAGGTGTCCCACCGTGCGTCGGGCGCGAGCCGCGCCTCGCTGCAGAAGTCCTGCCACAGCGGCGCGAGGTAGCGCACGCCGGATTCGGCGACGAACACGTCGCAGTCGATGCCGCGCCGGCGCAGCGCCAGTTCAACCAGTGCCCAGCCGCTCAGCGTCATCAGGCTGACCAGGCTGCCGCCGAACGCGCAGCCCTTGTCGTTGACGTTCGGCGGCAACGGCGCGCACAGACTCAGCATGTCGGCGTCGTGGTGCTGCAATCGCAGGTCCATTGCGCGGGCCAGCGGGATTTCGTCGCGGATGAACCGGATCAGGCGCTGCGCGTCATCGTTGTCGGAAAGGGTATCCACGTGGCTCGATGAGGTGGGGGAAAACTCCACAGTGTAGGGCCGCCGCTACACTGCAGCCATGCCGGACCATCGACCCGACACGCGAACGCACCCGCAGGCACTGACGAGAGTCGGCGCCTTGCGCGCCCGGGTGCTCGTCATCACCCGCCCGGTGGGCACCGCTGCGGCCTTGTCGCGTCGCGTGCGCGCGCTCGGTGGCGTGCCGTTGTCGCTGCCCGGCCTGGCGCTGCGCGCAGCGGACGATCCGGCGGCCGTGCGTGCGCAGCTGCGCGAGGCGCTCGCCGACGAACTGGTGATCTTCACCAGCCCCGCGGCCGTGCATCACGCAGCGGCGCTCGTTGCGCTGCGCACGCGGTCGACCGTGCTGGCGGTGGGGCAGGGCACTGCGCGTGCGCTGCGCCGGCATGGGGTGAAGCAGCCGCTGTGTCCTGACCAGCAGGACAGCGAAGGCCTGCTCGCGCATCCGGCATTGCAGGCATTGCGCGATCGCCGCGTGGCGCTGATCGGCGCGCCGGGTGGCCGCGGCGTGCTGCGCCGCGAACTCGCCGCACGCGGTGCATGCCTGCGCGAAGTGCAGGTCTATCGTCGCGTGCCGCCGCGGCTCGATCGCCGCCACACCGCGGCGCTGCAGGTACTGCCGCGTTCGGCGCGCGTGCTGCTGTCCAGCCAGGAGGCGCTGCACAACCTCTGCAGCTTGCTGCCCCCGCCGGCGCGGCAGCGCCTGTGTGCCGCCACCGCCGTGGTGAGCAGCGAACGGCTGGCCGCGGCCGCGCGTGCGGCCGGGTTTCGTCGCGTCGTGCAGGCGGCCTCGGCGCTGGCCGACGACATGCTGGCCGCTGCCGCGCGTTGAGGCGCTCTTCACGCGCAGGCGCTACGAACGCAGGCGTATGGCCTGCTAGCATGCGAGCCATGAGCCAGCCAGATGAACCCACCGAGCCGCTCGCCGCGGCAGCCAGGACCCCGGCCTCGTCGCGGGACGTGCAGCCCGATCCGGTGATCGTCGACCCGCCGCGCTCGCGCCCGGCGCCCGCCGGCCGCGAGCCGCAGTCACGTGGTGGCGGCACCTTGGCATTCGCCCTGATCCTGTCGCTGCTGGCGCTGGCCGCCGCCGCATGGGTCGGCTGGCAGCAATGGCAACAGCAGCGCGGCAGCAACGCCGACCGCCAAGGCGTGGCGGCCTTGCAGCAGCGCGCAGAGGGCATCGAATCACGCGTGGGTGCGCTGGCCGACCAGCGTGCCAGCCTCGATCAGCGCGTGGACGACGCGGCGGCAGTCAACCGGTCGCTGCGCGAAGAATTGCTGGGCCAGAGCGAACGCATCCGCAACCTGGAAGATGCCGTGGCCAAGCTGGCGGAGAAGAGCCTCTCCGGCCACGACGCCATGCTGCTGGACGAAACCGACTCGCTGCTGCGCATGGGCGCCGAGCGCTATCGCCTGTTCCACGACGCACCAGCGGCCGCTGCCGCCTACGAGCTGGCCGACCAGACCCTGGCGGCGGTCAATGACGGCGCCTTCAGTGGCGTGCGCCAGGATATCCAGGCCGAGCGCGAAGCCCTGCTGAAGAGCCAGCCGACCGACCAGGCCGGGCTGCTGCAGCAGTTGCAGGCGCTGCGCGGCACGATCGGCGAACTGCCGCTGAAGCCACTCGACACCCCCGCCGCCGCGCAGGCCACCGACGTCTGGTCGCGCATCCGCCGCGCGCTCGGCAGCGTGGTCAGCGTGCGTCGCGACAACGGTGCGCCGCTGGCGGTGGCTGATGCCCGCTTCGCGCGCGAGCTGGCCGCGCTCGACCTGGCGCAGGCGCAGGCCGATCTGCTCGCCCACGACGGCATCGCCTATGCCGCGGCATTGCAGCGGGTGCAGGCCAGCCTGACGAGCCAGTTCGATGGCGACGCGAATTCGGTGCAGCAAGCCCGCGCCGCGCTGAAGAAGCTGCAGGAGCAACGACCTGCCGACAGCGCGGTGGAACTGGGTGCGGCCTTGCGCGAGTTGCGCAACCTGCGCGCGGTGCACGCGCTTGCGCCCGCGCCGGCCCAGTCCGCGGCGAAGCCTGCCGTTCCGGCGGCACGCCGGGGTGGAGTGCAGCCATGAGGCTGTGGCGCTGGCTGTTGCTGCTGGTCATCGTGGCGGCCGTGGCCGCGTTCGGCTGGCACTGGGTGGCCGAAGACCCGGGCTACGTCCTGCTGCGCATGCGCGGCTGGCGCGTCGAGACCACGGTGATTGCCGCGGTGGTGCTGTGGCTGCTCGCCTGGGCCGTGCTCAGCCTGGCGTGGAGCCTGCTGCGCTGGCCGTTCGGCGCACTCTCGCGGCGCCATCGCCGGCTCAGCCAGCAGCGCCTGGGCGAAGGTCTGGTGGCACTGATCGAAGGCCGCCACGGCGACGCCGAGCGCGACCTCAATCGCGCCTCGCGGCTGGAAAGCCTGCGCGGCCCGGCCCTGCTCGCCGCCGCCGAAGCCGCGTCGCGCCGCGGCGAGTCCGCCCGCGCGCTGGAGTCGCTCGATCGGGCTTCGCAATACGTTCCGCAGGCGGCCCGCGTGTTGCGCGCCCGCCTGCTGCGGCGCGAGGGCAAGCCGGCCGAAGCGCTGGCGCTGCTGGCGCCGGAAGCGGACAAGGGCACGCTCACTCCCGGCGGTTGGCGCGAGCTGGCGCAGGCGGCTCGCGAAAGCGGCGATCTGCGCCGCGCGCGCACCGCGCTGGAGCCGCTGCAGAAGAGCGGCGCGCTCGGCAGTCGCGCGTACGCGGCACTGGAAACGCAGATCCTGGCCGATACCTTGCAGGCCGCGCCGGACGGCGCCGCGCTGAACACGCTGTGGTCGCAGTTGCCGAAAGCGCAGCGCCGCCCGCCGACCGTGGTCGACGCCTATGCGCGCCGCGCCGCGTTCTTCGGACTGATGCTGCCGGCGATGGACGAACTGGAGTCGGCGCTGCGCCGCGAATGGTCGCCGCGCCTGATCGAGACCTGGGGCCTGCTTGCCGGCGACGATCTCGAACCGCGCCTGCGCCGCGCCGAAGCCTGGCTCGACGTCCACCCGAACGACGCCCACCTGCTGCTCGCCCTGGGCCGCATGTGCGTGCGCCTGAAACTGTGGGGCAAGGCCCGCCAGTACCTCGAACGCTCGCTGGCGCTGGAGCCCGTCGCCGGCGCGTGGGAAGCCCTCGGCGACACGTTCGCCGGTCAGGGCGACGCCGCCGAAGCGCAGCGCTGTTATCGCAACGCACTGGCGATGACCCGCGGCGAAGCCGTGCGCGACACCCGCAGCCGCACCGGCGGCGCCATCGACACCACCGTCATTGCGGTGGAGGAGCGCGACCAGCACGGCGTGCCGAGGTTGCGCAGCTGAACCTCGGCCAGTGGCCCGCTCAGGTCGTCCCCGGCCTCCCGATTTCCACACGCGAACTTCCTTTCGTCGCCCCGGTCCCATGCCTGATCTCGAACCGGATCAGCACATGAAACATCGACACGCGGGACTTCTTGGCCTGGCCTGCAGCGGACTGTTCATTGCAGCCGCCGCGACGGCGGCTCCGCCGGCGCCAGCGACCACGCCGGACAGCTACGCCAGGCCCGGCCAGCGCATCGCCATCGATCACGGGCGCAGCCTCAACCTGCGCTGCAGCGGCAGCGGGCCGGTGACCGTATTGCTGGAGGCCGGGGCGCATGCCGATTCGCAGAGCTGGTTCCGCGTGCAGCCGTTGCTGGAAACGCATGCGCGCGTGTGTGCCTATGACCGCGCCGGCTACGGCTTCAGCGACGAGGGCCCGTTGCCGCGCGATCTTGCCGCCGACGTCGCCGACCTGCATGCGCTGATCCGCGCCGCCGGCCTGCACACACCGCTGCTGCTGGTGGGTCATTCGCTGGGCAGCAACATCGTGCGCCGCTATGCCAGCGAGCATCCGGACGACGTTGCCGGGATGGTGCTGGTCGATCCGCCGGCACAGGACCAGGCGCGTTTCCTGCCGGCATCCTGGACGAAGGACGAAGCCGCGCTGACGACGCAGCGCGACGCCTTCATCGCCAGCTGCGAGCTGGGCGCCGAGCGTGGCGTGCTGGGCCAGCCGCCGCCGGCGCTGGCGCAGTGCGTCGGCGGACCGCTGCCGTGGCAGAGCGCGGCGGTGGCGGCCGCCGACCGTGCGCGCAAGCTGCGTCCGGCGTTCTGGCATACCTTGCGCTCGGAGCTGGCGCAGAACGCGTCGGTGTTCGCCGCGCCGGTGCCGGCAAGCGAATCGCACGGCGACATGCCGCTGCTGGTGCTGCAGGCTTCGGGCACCTACGCGGATGCGCCGGAAGCCATGCGCAAGCCGCTGGAGGCCGCGCGCGAGGCGACGCAGCAGCGCATCACGGCCAGCTCCACCCGCGGCACGCTGCGCCAGGTGGCCGACAGCTCGCACGACATCGAGATGGATCAGCCGCAGGCGGTGGCCGATGCGGTCATGGAGCTGCTGCGCGAACCGGCCCCGGCCAGGCGCTGACCCGCGCGACGCGCGCGGGCAGCCTCAGCGTTCCTTGATGCGCAGGTTCTTCATCAGCAGGTCGAGCTGGTGTTTCATGCGGGCCTGCGAAGAAGTGCCGGCGACGCCGTAGAAAGCGGTGTACAGCACCGACGGTTTGCCCTCGCCCGGCGCTGGCGCGGCCACGGCGTCGATCTTCATCAGGCCGTTCTCGGGGCGCGCCACCGCGTTGAACGGAAACTGGCGCTGCACCAGTTGCTGCCAGCGGCTGCTCATGTCCTTGTCCAGGTTCGGTGGCGGTGCCATGTAGCGCTGGATGTCGACGTTTTCCTGGTTGTCGGAGGTGGAGTCCTTCCACACATTGACGATGCCCACGTCCCATACCGGCTTGCCGTCGGAAAGAAAGAAGCGGAAGCCAAGCCACAGCATGTTGTCGGGGGTGATCTCCTGCACCTTGGGGCCGTAGGAGAAAGCCACCCGCGGCGACGCATAACTGAAGCGGTGGCCGTAGTCGAAGTCGATGCGGATGTCCTTGAAGACGGCCGGTTTCAGCTTCGCGTTCTTCAGGTAGCCGGTCCACTGCGCAAGCGTGCCCTCGTAGGTCGCGTGGATGAAGCCGCTGAGCTGGTCCATGTCCAGCCGGGTGTCGTGCAGGCTTGCCGGCGACGTCATCCGGGTCAGCATCACGCTGCCGTCAGGCACCGGCAGCGAATACACCACGCCCAGCGCGTTGGCATATGGCAACGCCCATACCGACACATGCCACGGCCGGCCCCAGCGATCCTCGTGCACCGATTCCTGCACGGGCTTGCCGAAGGAGGTGATCTTGATGTTCTCGCCGGCCACCGCGCGCCGGAACATGCCGGTCTGCGCCAGCAGGTCCATGCGCGCACGTGCATCGCGGTAATAGGTTTCCGCGTCGAAACCGTCGGGGCGGCGCAGATGAAACAGGCCGTTGCGACCGATCGCGCCGGCGTCCACGTAGCCGTTGCCGCTCAGCGTGTAATGACTGGAAGCCTCGCCCACGCGGCTCCATTCGCCTTCCGCACCGCGCATGATCAACGACGGGAACGCGTTGAGCTTGGTGCGCTGGTGCAGCAGGCGCAGCGAGCCCGGGCCATCGGGAAACAGGTTGGCGGATTCCCTGGCGAGCAGGGTTTTCAGCATTGTGTCGGCGTTGGCGTTCGCGCGATCGAGGAAGGCGCGGTAGAACGCGTCCAGGCCCAGCGGCAGCGCGAACTGCGCCTTGAACGTGCCGTTCTCGACGGCCTGGAAGATGTCCAGCTGATAGACCAGGCGCGAGTCGATGATCGCCTGGTGCGCCGGGGCGTTCAGCACCTCGCTGATCGGCAGCGCGTAGTTGAGGTTCTCGTTCGCCGATTTCGCCAGCACCACGCCGATGAGCTTGCCGTTCCTGTCCAGCAGCGGGCCGCCGCTGTTGCCCGGTGAGGCGGCGGCGGAAAAGCGCATCCAGTTCCAGCTGCCGTCCTGCTGTTCCGGCGTGTTGGAGGTGTACAGGCCGTCGCGGATCACGATGCCGGTGCCCAGCGCGTTGCCCACCGCATACACGACCTGGTTCAGTGCCGGTCGGGTGTCCACCGGCAGCGGCTTGACCGACGGCGGCGAGGCCAGCGAGAACACCACGAAGTCCTTGCGCAGCGAGTACTGCTCGATCTTGTCGATGGCGTAGACATGGCCTTGCGAATCGCGCAATTCAGGTGCGCCCCACAGGCTGCCCGCGCCGGCCAGCAGCACGTGGCCGGCGGTGACATAGCGGTTGGGGCCGATCGCGAACGCCGTGCCGATCGAGTGGTACTTGTCGGTGCGTTCCTGGAACGGCAGCAGGTCCAGCGGCAACGGCTTCTCGTAACTCAGCGGATCGTCGACGGGCTTGGCCTGCACGACCTCGAACGTGGCCGCTTCGATGCGGGGCAGCATGGCCGGATCGAGCGTCGCGGCGTGGCTGCCGGTGAAGCCGCCCCAACCGATGCCGATGCACAGCGCCCACCGCGCGAAGTTCCTTCCCGTGCCGCCGATCCGGCGGCTCACGCCTTGCGAACTGGACATGGATTTCCCTGGCTGCGGGCGGCCATCCGAGTATCCCCCGTGAATGCTCGCGGACGCGGCCCCGCTGCAGATAGTGGCATGCCGCCGCGGCAATTGCATCGCGCGGCTTGCCTTGCGGCTCCTGCCCCGTACGCGGTTACAGCGCGGTGAGATTGGCGTAGGCCGCCACCAGCCACTTGCTGCCCACCCCTTCGAAGTTGACCTGCAGGCGGGTGTGCGCGCCGCTGCCCTCGGCGCTGAGCACCACGCCTTCGCCGAAGCTGGGATGGCTCACGCGCTGGCCGAGTTTCACCGGCAGCGACTCGTCCAGGGAGGGCGACGTCTCGCGCGCGCGACCGGTGTACAGCGGCCGGGTCACGTGCACGCGCGGGCGCACTTCGTCGATCAGTTCGGCCGGCATTTCGGCGAGGAAGCGCGACGGGCGGGTCAGCATCTCGGCACCGTGCATGCGGCGCGACTCGGCGTGGCTGACGATCAGCCGCTGGCGCGCACGGGTGATGCCGACGTAGGCGAGCCGGCGCTCTTCCTCCAGCCGGCCCTCGTCGTTCACCGAGCGCTGGCTGGGGAACAGGCCTTCTTCCATGCCGACCAGGAACACCACCGGAAACTCCAGCCCCTTGGCCGAATGCAGGGTCATCAGCTGCACGCAGTCCTCGCCTTCGGCACCCTGGCTTTCGCCGGCCTCCAGCGCGGCGTTGGAGAGGAACGCGTTGAGCTCGCTCAGGCCCGCGTCGATATCCTCCGCCGAGCGCTCGAAGCGGCTGGCCACATTGATCAGCTCGTCCAGGTTCTCCACCCGCGCCTCGGCGTTGCCGCGGCTGTCCTTCTCGTAATAGTCGCGCAGGCCGGTGTGGGTGATGGCGTGGTCGATCTGTTCGGCCAGGGACAGGGAATGGCTCCCCTCTCCCTCCGGGAGAGGGGCCGGGGGTGAGGGTACGGGCGGAGCGGCGCCTTCCGGTGATCTCGTACCCTGAAAGTCGTGCGCCATCTGGTCGATCAAGGCCAGGAATGCCTTCACCGCATTCTTCGCGCGGCCGGCCAGCTCGTTGCCGCTGCCCAGTTCGATCAGCGCCGCTTCCCACATCGAGACGTTGTCGCGCCGCGCGCGCCGGCGCAGCACGTCGAGCGTGCGCTCGCCGATGCCGCGCGGCGGGGTGTTCACCGCGCGCTCGAACGCGGCATCGTCGTGGCGGTTGGCGCTGAGGCGCAGGTAGGCCAGCGCGTCCTTCACTTCGGCGCGGTCGAAGAAGCGCTGGCCGCCGTAGACGCGATAGCCGATGCGGCGCTGGACGAGCTGCTCCTCGAAGTTGCGCGACTGTGCGTTGGAGCGATAGAGGATCGCGCAATCCTGCGCACTGCCGTGCTCGTCGATGTACTCGCGGATGCGCTCGACCACGAAGCGCGCCTCGTCCTGCTCGTTGTAGGCGGCATACAGCGCGATGCGCTCGCCGTCCTCGCCGGCCGTCCACAGCTGCTTGCCGAGGCGGCTGCCGTTGCGCTGGATGATGTGGTTGGCCGCCTGCAGGATGGTCGAGGTGGAGCGGTAGTTCTGTTCCAGCTTGATCGTGCGCGCACCGGGAAAATCGCGCAGGAACTGCTGCATGTTCTCGACCTTGGCACCGCGCCAGCCGTAGATGGACTGGTCGTCGTCGCCTACTGCGAAAACCTGACCGGTTTTCGCGGGAATAGGGAATGGGGAATAGGGAATAGGAGCATCCCCGGTCGCCGCGGCGCCGTCAGCTCTCCCTATTCCCGATTCCCTATTCCCGATTCCTTGGTTCGCACCCGACAGGACGCGCACCCACGCATACTGCAGCGTGTTGGTGTCCTGGAACTCGTCGATCAGCAGATGGCGCCAGCGTTGCTGGTAGTGCTCCAGCACGGCGGGATTTTTCAGCCACAGTTCGTGCGCGCGCAGCAGCAGTTCGGCGAAGTCCACCAGGCCGGCGCGACGACAGGCTTCCTCATAGGCCGTGTAGATGTTGACGAAAGCGCGCGTTACCGGGTGGTCGCGATGCTCGATGCCGTCCGGCCGCTTGCCCTCGTCCTTCCACTGGTTGATCTGCCAGCAGGCCTGGCGCGGCGGGAACTTCGCCTCGTCCAGCCCCAGCCCGGCCACCACGCGCTTGACCAGCCGCTGCTGGTCGTCGGAATCCAGGATCTGGAACGTCTCGGGGAGGCCCGCCTCGCGCCAGTGCCGGCGCAGCAGGCGGTGGGCGATGCCATGGAAGGTGCCCACGGTCAGCCCCTGGGTGCCACCGGGGATCAGCGAGGCCAGCCGCGCGCGCATTTCGCCGGCGGCCTTGTTGGTGAAGGTGACGGCGAGGATTGCCCACGGCGGCACGCCTTCGGCCTGCATCAGCCAGCCGATGCGGTGGGTCAGCACGCGGGTCTTGCCGGAGCCGGCGCCGGCCAGCACGAGGTAGTGCCCGGGTGGGGCGCAGACGGCTTCGCGCTGGGCTTCGTTCAGCGGATCGATCAGGTACGAGACATCCATCTCGCCCATTGTAGTGGCCGCCAACGAAAACCGCCGCGAAGCGCGGCGGTTTTCGTTGGCGGGTCGATGCGCTTCAGCGCTTCTGCATGAAGCCGCCGAGGGCGAGCAGGCCGCCGACGACGATCCCGACGATGCCGATCCACTGCGGCACGCCCTTGTCGTGCGTGGCGGTGAGCTTGGCCGAGCCGACCTGCACCAGCGTGTCGGTGTCCTGGTAGAAGGCATGTCCGGCGACCACCCAGATGCCCGCGGCGACGAGAATGATGCCAATGACGATCAAGCCTGCACGCATGGTATTCCCCGTGATGATGGTGGATCGAGTATGCCGCAATCGTTCGTGCACGGAATGTACACGCCGGTGAGGCAAAAAAAGGCCCCGAAGGTTAGGGGGAACCTTCGGGGCCGGGGCAGACGCGAAAACCCAGGGGAGAGGTTCGCGACTGTGGCCGCCCAGGGAGGTGGGCTGGCCGCGGATGCCGTTGCGTGCATCCGAAGGATTAGATGCGGCCGCGCCGGGAAAGTTGCAAGGCTCGCGCAGAAATTCAACTGCGATTCATTCTCATGGAAAATTAACCTCCGGCCGGCGTCAGTGTGCCTCGTCCCAGTTGGCGCCCACGCCGACATCGACCAGCAGCGGCACGGACAGTTCCGCCGCACCGGACATCCGCTCCGACACCGCGCGGCGGACCTCCTCGACGGCGTCGGCGCGCACCTCGAACACCAGTTCGTCGTGCACCTGCATCAGCATGTGGGCGTCGTCGCGTTCGGCCAGCCACGCCGCCACGGTGATCATCGCGCGCTTGATGATGTCCGCCGCGGTGCCCTGCATCGGCGCGTTCACCGCGGCGCGTTCGGCGCCCTGGCGCAGGCCGGCGTTGCGTGCGGTGAGGTTTTCCAGGTACAGCCGGCGGCCGAACAGGGTCTCCACGTAGCCGTCGCGGTGGGCCCGCTCGCGGGTGGCTTCCATGAAAGCGCGCACGCCGGGGTAGCGCGAGAAATAGCGGCCCATGTAGTCGCTGGCCTCGCCGCGGTCCACGCCGAGCTGGCGGGCCAGGCCGAACGCGCTCATGCCGTACATCAGGCCGAAATTGATCGCCTTGGCCGCGCGGCGCTGGTTGGTGGTGATGTCTTCCGGCGCCACGCCGAACACTTCGGCCGCGGTGGCGCGATGCACGTCGCCACCGGAGTGGAACGCGCGCAGCAGGCCTTCGTCGCCGGACAGGTGGGCCATGATGCGCAGTTCGATCTGCGAGTAGTCCGCCGCCATCACCTTCCACCCCGGCGGCGCGATGAAGGCCTGGCGGATGCGCCGGCCTTCCTCGGTGCGCACCGGGATGTTCTGCAGGTTGGGGTCGGAGGAGGAGATCCGCCCGGTCGCCACCGAGCCCTGGTGGTAGCTGGTGTGCACGCGGCCGGTGCGCGGGTTGACGATGCCGGACAGCTTGTCGGTGTAGGTGCTGCGCAGCTTGGCCAGGCCGCGGTAGTCCAGGATCAACCGCGGCAGTTCGTGCGTCTCGGCAATCGCCTCCAGCGCTTCCTCGTTGGTCGAGGGCTGGCCGGTGGGCGTCTTGAGTTTCGCTTCCAGGCCCAGTTCGTCGAACAGCACCGCCTGCAGCTGCCTGGGTGAATCGAGATTGAACTCGCGCCCGGCCAGCGCGTGCGATTGCTGCTGCAGCTCCAGCATGCGCTTGCCCAGCTGCTGGCTCTGCGCGCGCAGCGCGTCGCCGTCGATCAGGACGCCGCGGCGCTCCATCCCGGCCAGCACCGGCACCAGCGGAATCTCGATCTCCTCGTACACGCGTTGCAGCGAGGGCACGCCCTGCAGCCTGGGCCATAGCGCATGGTGCAGGCGCAGGGTGATGTCGGCATCCTCGGCGGCGTAGCGGCAGGCAGTGTCCAGGTCCACCTGCGAGAAGGAAATCTGCTTGGCCCCCTTGCCGGCGACCTGCTCGTATTTCACGGTCTCGTAGCCGAGGTATTTCTTCGCCAGCGAATCCATGTCGTGGCGTGTGGCGGTGGCGTTCCACACGTAGGATTCCAGCATCGAATCGTGCTTCACGCCCTGCACCGTGATGCCGTAATGCGACAGGATGTTGATGTCGTACTTCGCGTGCTGGCCGAGCTTGGGCCGCGCGGCATCCTCGAAGATCGGCTTGAGCGCGCGCAGCACCTCGCCACGATCGAGCTGCGGCGGCGCGCCCGGATAGTCGTGGCCGAGCGGGATGTAGCAGGCCTTGCCCGGCTCCACCGCGAAACTGATGCCGACGATGTCCGCACGCATCGCGTCGATGCTGGTGGTTTCCGTATCGAAGGCGATCAGTTCGGCGCTGCGAAGCTTTTCCAGCCACGCATCGAAGGCCGGCCGGGTGATGACCAGTTCGTATTCGCCCGGCCCTTGCAGGAGCGCACCCTGTGCGCGATGCCCTTCGTCCCGCGCCGGAGGAGCTTCGCGCACGGGGTGCGCTCCTGCAGGTTCCGCCGCTCCATCCAGCTCCTTCAACGCGGCCTTGAACTCGTAGCGCGTGTACAGCTCGCGCAACTGTTCGACATCGGGCTCGCGCTGCGCCAGGTCGGTGGGGCCGAACTCCAGTGCCACGTCGGTCTTGATCGTCACCAGTTCGCGCGACAGCGGCAATTGCGGCAGCGTGGCGCGCAGGCTCTCGCCGATCTTGCCGCCGACCTTGTCGGCATTGGCCATCACGCCATCCAGCGAATCGAACTCGGCCAGCCATTTGGCGGCGGTCTTGGGCCCGCACTTGGGCACGCCGGGAATGTTGTCGATGGCGTCGCCGGTGAGCGTGAGAAAGTCGATGATCTGGTCCGGCCGCACGCCGAACTTGGCCATCACGCCGGCGTCGTCCATCACCGTGCCGGTCATGGTGTTGACCAGGGTGACCTGCGGTCCGACCAGCTGCGCCATGTCCTTGTCGCTGGTGGACACTTCCACCTCGATGCCGAGTGCGCGCGCCTGCACCGCCAGCGTGCCGATCACGTCGTCGGCCTCGACGCCGTCCACGCGCAGGATCGGAAAGCCCAGCGCAGCGACGATGGCCAGCATCGGCGCAACCTGCGCGCGCAGGTCGTCCGGCATCGGTGGCCGGTTCGCCTTGTACTGGTCGTACAACGCATCGCGGAAGGTCGGCCCGGGTGCGTCGCTGACGAAGGCCAGGTAATCGGGCTTTGCCTTCAGCGTGGCGCGCAGCATGTTGACCACGCCGAACAGCGCACCGGTGGGCTCGCCGCGCGCGTTGGAAAGCGGCGGCAGCGCGTGGAACGCGCGGTAGAGATAGGACGAACCGTCGATGAGGATGAGCTTGGGCATGGGCGCGATTCTCGCATGCACGGCGAAATGTCGCGTTTCACGGAAGCGCCGCGGGTGCGCTGCTATGCTGCCCTCCCCATCGAGGTTGCCACCATGAAAATCCCTGCCGTGCCGGTTGTTGTCGCCACCTTGCTGTCGACCGCGCTGTTCGCCGCGGCAGTGCACGCCCAGACGGCTGCCCCCGGTCCGGCCTTGCCGCCGCCCGGCATGAACGATCCCGGCGTGCAGGCAAACCCGCCGCCGGCCACGTCCGCGGCACCGCCCGCGAGCGCGCCGAAACCCGATCTGCGTCCGCTCACCCTGCCGGCGATGAAGAGCGGCGACAGCCGCATGGGCCGTCCCGCCGACGAGCCCGAAGTGCAGATCCGTCAGCAGGGCGAAAACACGGTGCAGGAATACAGCCGCAACGGTCGCGTCTACATGGTGGTGGTCACGCCCAGGCACGGCCTGCAGCAGACCTACATGGTCGACCCGCAGGGCCGGCTGGTGGACGAACACGGCCAGCGACGCGCCACGCCCGCGCTGTACAAGGTGCTGGAATGGGGCAAGAGCCGCCCGCCGGCCGAGTCGTCCGACGACACCGGCGCGCCGGCTTCCAGCAGCAGTCGCTGAACCTCGATGACGGCGCGGCCGCTCAGGCCGGGTCGTCCAGCTCCGGGTAGTGGCGGAAGATGCCGCTTTCATTGAACGGTACGCGCCGCGTGGACGCCAGGTAGGCCGCGATACGCGGGCGCTGGGTCACGTTGGCGTGCAGCGCGTGCAGCAACGGCAGGCCGGCGTGCAGGCGTTGCATCGTGCGGGGAAACGCATAGTTCAGGCCGCTCATCAGCTGGAACAGCGACAGGTCGACGCAGGAGTGCCGGCGCAGGGCGTGGCGGCCACCGCCGCGCTCCAGCACCTGCTCGAAGTAGTGGAGAAACTTCGGCAGCCGCTGCGTGCGCAGGTCGCCGGCCCTGCGGCGGGCTTCCTCGCGCTGGTCTTCGTAGTAAAGGCCGCTGGCGATGGGGTGGTGCGCGTCGTGCACTTCGGCCACGAGGTCGGCGATGGTCAATTGCAACTGGTGGGCGTAGCGCCGCACGCTGGTGCCTTGCGGCAGCAGCGACAGTGGCGGGCCCAGGTATTGCAGGATGTTCGCGGTCTGCGCGATCACCAGCCGACCGGCCTTGAGAAACGGCGGCGCGAACGGCAACGCGCCTTCGTGCGCGCCGTCGAGGTAGCGCACGATGGCATCGTCGCCTTCCTCGCGCGCCACGTCGACGTAATCGGCGCCGGCATCCTCCAGCGCCAACCGCACGAATTCACCGCGGCCCTGGATGCCGCTCCAGTAATACAGTTCGTAGCGCATGGCAGCCTCCGCAGCGGGATATCCGATGCTGCGGCGTGACATTACTACGCGACGTGCGGGAGCCCGCTCGCGGGCTATGCTCCTGCCTTTGCGAATCCCCGGGAAAAGCATCGCCCGCGAGCGGGCTCCTGCGGGACGTGCGCTCAGTGGCGGAAATGGCGCATGCCGGTGAACACCATCGCGATGTCGTGTTCGTCGGCGGCGGCGATCACTTCGCCATCGCGCATCGAGCCGCCGGGCTGGATCACCGCGGCGATGCCCGCCTCGGCCGCCGCGTCGATGCCGTCGCGGAACGGGAAGAACGCGTCGCTGGCCATCACCGAGCCGCGCACTTCGAGCTTCTCGTCGGCGGCCTTGATGCCGGCGATCTTCGCACTGTAGACGCGGCTCATCTGGCCGGCACCGACGCCGATGGTCTGGCGATTCTTCGCATAGACGATGGCGTTGGACTTGACGAACTTGGCCACCTTCCAGGCGAAGATGAGGTCGTGGATCTGCGCTTCGGTGGGCGCCTTGCGGGTGACCACTTTCAGGTCCGCCGCGGTGATCATGCCGGTGTCGGCGCTCTGCAGCAGCAAGCCCGAACCGACGCGCTTGGAGTGCATGCCGGGGTGGGCATCACGCAGTTCGCCGTGCGTCGGCAGCGGGATCACCAGCACGCGCACGTTGCCTTTCTTGTGGAATGCCTTCAGCGCGTCATCCGTGTAGGCCGGCGCCAGCACCACCTCGACGAACTGGCGCTCGACGATCGCCTTCGCGGTAGCGCCGTCGACTTCGCGGTTGAACGCGATGATGCCGCCGAAGGCCGAGGTGGGATCGGTCTGGAAGGCCAGGTCATACGCCTTGCCGATGCCGTCCAGGCTCACCGCCACGCCGCAGGGGTTGGCGTGCTTGACGATCACGCAGGCCGGCTTGACGAAGCTGCGCACGCATTCCCACGCGGCGTCGGCGTCGGCGATGTTGTTGAACGACAACTCCTTGCCCTGCAGCTGGCGGAAGGTGGCCAGCGTGCCCGGCGCCGGATACAGGTCGCGGTAGAACGCGGCGCTCTGGTGCGGGTTCTCGCCGTAGCGCAGGTCCATCAGTTTGACGAAGCGGCCGTTGACCTGGCCGGGGAACATGTCGTGGCCGGCGATGGCGTTCTGGGCGTCGTTGAGTTGCAGCGCGGACAGGTAATCGCTGATCGCGCCGTCATAGCTGGACACGTCGTTGAACGCGGCCACCGCCAGCTTGAAGCGCGTCGCGCGAGTCAGGCCGCCTTGCGCCTCGATCTCCTCCAGCGCCGCGTCGTACTGCGCGGGCGAGGTCAGCACGGCCACGTCGTTCCAGTTCTTCGCCGCCGAGCGCAGCATCGCCGGACCGCCGATGTCGATGTTCTCGATCGCCTGCTCCAGCGTGCAGTCGGGCTTTGCCACCGTGGCCTCGAACGGGTAGAGGTTCAGCACCAGCAGGTCGATCGGCGCGATGCCGAGTTCGGCCATCACCGCGTCGTCGGTGCCGCGCCGGCCGAGCAGTGCGCCGTGCACCTTCGGGTGCAGCGTCTTCACGCGGCCGTCCATGATCTCGGGGAAGCCGGTGACGTCGCTGACCTCGGTAACCGCGATGCCCGCCTCGCGCAGCGTGCGCGCCGAGCCGCCGGTGGAAAGCAGTTCCACCCCCTTCGCCGCCAGCCGCCGCGCCAACTCGACCAACCCCGTCTTGTCGGAAACGCTGAGCAGCGCGCGGCGAACGGGAACGACGGCAGGGACGGACATGATGGCTCCGGGATCAGGGATGGAAAATTCGTGGTTGCAGTGGCGGGCCGGGCGGTGATCTGGGCTGTTGCCAATCCCCCATCCCGCGTCAGCGGCCTCAAAGCAACCCGTGCGCCGCCAGCTTCTTGCGCAGCGTGGCGCGATTGATGCCCAGCGCCACGGCGGCGCGGCTCTGGTTGCCGCCGTGGAAGGCCAGCACCTCGCGCAGCAGCGGCACTTCGACTTCGCGCAGGACCAGCGCGTGCAAACCCTCGGCGCATTCGGTGTCGCCGATGTCGGCGAGGTAGCGCCGTACCGTGCGGCTGACGCATTCGCTCAGTGCGCTGGCGGAGCCGTGCGCAACCGCAGCTTGCGACGAGGTCGATACGGCAGCCTCGGCGGCAGGCAGTCTGGCGGCATTCACGGATACTTTCCCTCGCATGCGGTGCGGCGGCTGCGGGGCCGCTGCGTTCACTGGTGTCTGTCGGTGCGTTCGCAGCGTGATCGAATGCCGGATGGCACTCGGCGCGAGTGATTGAGTCTACCCTTGTGCGCGGTCGATTTTAAGTCCCTTGGCCGATGTGGGAGGCCGTGATCCGTTCAGCCGGGGTGCTGCCGCCCGCGCTGCGCGGCACGCTTCATTCGAAGCCGAACTCGAACGCGACGGCCTGATCGCCGGGGTCCTTGACCTCCAGCAGCAGCACCGCCACGGCGCCGGGCGCCAGGCCGCGACGCAGGGTCGCAGGGTCGTCGAGGTACTCCGTCGGCTGCAGCCGGCGCATGGCCAGGCGCTGGCCCTGCGCGTCGGACAGCGTCACCGTCACCACCGGATAGGGCTGCGCGAAGCTGGCGTCGTTGCGCACGCTGGCGCTGATCATCAACGCGTTCGGCACACTGGGGTGCGCCTGTACGTTGCTGGCCAGCAGACGCAAGCGCGCTGGCGCGGCCACCAGCGGCAGCCGGCAATGCAACACGGTGCATGTGCTGCGCAGCCAGCTACCGATGGTCGGGTCGCGGATCAGGGTGTCGCGCTTGGCCCATCCCAGTTGCGCCAGCAACAGCAGCGTCAGCACGCCGCAGGCAAGCGCCCACGGCCAGCGGCGCTCGCCCGAGGCGGCGCGCATGCGATGGGCTTTCGCGCGCGCGCGCTTGTCGCCGCGGCGGCCGCGCGACTCGCGCGCGAAGCGCGGCGCGAACACCAGTTGCGAAAAATCAGCAGGTGGCGCGCCGGCCGGTTGCTCGATCGCCACCACCGTCGGTTCGGGTTGCGGCCGATAGACCACCAGATCCAGCAGCGGCGGTTCCAGCGCCGGTTCGTTGATGGCCAACTCGACGAAGGGCTCGGCCGGCAACTGCTCGGTAAGCGTGGCCAGACTGCCGAAGCTGGCGTTGCAGTGCCCGCACACCACATGGCCGTGTGCCTTCGCCAGCGTCTGCGCATCGAGCGAAAACACGGACAGGCATTCGGGGCATTGGGTATACATGCGTGGCCGTTTCGAGCGGTATCGCGCAAGCTTAAGGCAACGCTGATCAAGTATCACCACCGTCGCCCATGCTCTTTGCCCGCAGCATGCGGGCAGTACGGCAGTGTCAGCGGCGACGACGTCCGCTGATGCGCACCCAGTCGTCGCGCCGATCCGTGCGCAGATCCTCGAACCACTCCTCGTAGCGGGTCAGCAGCTCGTCTTTCTGGCCGGCGAGGATGCCGGAGATCGCAAACGGCGCGCCCGGTTTTGCCGCGGCCGCGAAGGTGGGTGCCAACACGTCGAGCGGCCCGGCGAGGATGTTGGCGACAAACACGTCGGTGGCGTCACCCGGATGATCTTCCGGCAGGAACAGCGTCAGCCGATCGGCCACGCCATTGCGCAGGGCGTTGTCGGCCGAGGCGGTGAGCGCCTGCGGATCGTTGTCGACGCCGATCGCCGCGGCGGCGCCGAGCTTCAGCGCGGCGATCGCCAGGATGCCGGAGCCGCAGCCGTAATCGGTGATCGTCTTGCCGCACAGGTCGAGTCCGTCCAGCCACTCCAGGCACAGCGCGGTGGTGGGATGGGTGCCGCTGCCGAAGGCGAGGCCCGGGTCGAGTCGCACCGCGATGATCTCCGCGTCGATCGGCGGCTCGATGTTCCACGGATAGATCCACAACCGGCGGCCGAACGCCATCGGCTTGAACTGGTCCATCCACGCGCGCTCCCAGTCCTGGTCGGCGACGTCGCGAAAGCTCAGCTGCTCCGGCTCCAGCCACGGCAGCAGGTCGCCCAGCGCCGCGGCCAGGCCGCGGCGATCGACATGCTCGTCGAACAGCGCATCCAGCGTGATCGTCGGCCACAGCGGCAGCTCGCCCACGCCAGGCTCGAAGATCGCCTGTTCGTCCGGCGTCTCGGCGTCGGCATCGCGCAAGGTGATCGACAGCGCGCCCAGATCCTCCAGCGCCTCTTCCACGCGCGGCTGCTGCTCGGTGCGGACGATCAGGGAGAGTTCGAGGAAGGGCATGAGGCGAGGAGTGAGTGAAGAGGAGTGAGGAACGAGAGAAGGGCGAGGCTTGGCGAGTGTGTCAAAGGTGGAGAGAAGCACGGGGTGCGCCGGCCTTCTCTCACTCCTCACTCCTCTTCACTCACTTCTCCGCCACGCCAGCGGCAGCTTTCTCTTTCTGCTCCGCCATCCGCTTTTCGAGATAGTGGATGTTCTGGCTGCCGTGCTGGAAGCCGACGTCGGCCATGATCCGCTGCTGCAGCGGGATGTTGCACTTGACGCCTTCGATGACCGTTTCGGCCAGTGCCAGCTGCATGCGTGCGATGGCAGTCTTGCGATCCGGGCCGTAGACGATCAGCTTGCCGATCATCGAATCGTAGTTCGGCGGGATCTTGTAGCCGTCGTAAAGGTGGGTGTCCACGCGCACGCCGGGGCCGCCCGGCGCCTCGAAGCGCTTCACCGTGCCGGGGCTGGGCATGAAGGTGTCCGGGTCCTCGGCGTTGATGCGGCACTCGATGGCGTGGCCGGTGATGTGCACGTCTTCCTGCCGGATCGACAACGGCTGGCCGCCGGCGATCAGCAGCTGCTCGCGCACCAGGTCCACGCCGGTGATGAATTCGGTCACCGGGTGCTCGACCTGGATGCGGGTGTTCATCTCGATGAAGTAGAAGCGGCCGTTCTCGAACAGGAACTCGAACGTGCCGGCGCCGCGGTAGCCGATGCGCAGGCAGGCGTCCACGCAGACCTTGCCGATCTGCGCGCGCAGCTCGGGCGTGATGCCCGGCGCCGGCGCTTCCTCGACCACCTTCTGGTGGCGGCGCTGCATCGAGCAGTCGCGTTCGCCGAGATAGATGGCGTGGCCCTGGCCATCGGCCAGCACCTGGATCTCCACGTGGCGCGGATTCTCCAGGAACTTCTCCATGTAGACCTGATCGTTGCCGAAGGCCGCCTTGGCCTCCTGCTTGGTCATCACGATGGAGTTGCCCAGGTGCGCCTCGGTGCGCACCACGCGCATGCCGCGGCCGCCGCCGCCGCCGGCGGCCTTGATGATCACCGGGTAGCCGATCTCGCGCGCGATCTTGATGCTGGCGTCGACATCCTCGGTCAGCGGACCACCGGAGCCGGGCACGCAGGGCACGCCGGCCGCCTTCATCGCGCGGATCGCCTCGACCTTGTCGCCCATCAGGCGGATCACGTCGGCGGTCGGTCCGATGAAGATGAAGCCGGACTGCTCCACCTGCTCGGCGAAGTCGGCGCGCTCGGAGAGGAAGCCGTAGCCCGGATGGATGGCCTGGGCGTCGGTGATCTCCGCTGCGGCGATGATGCGCGGGATGTTGAGGTAGCTGTCCGCCGACGGCCCCGGGCCGATGCAGATCGCCTCGTCGGCCAGGCCGACGTGTTTCAGGTTGCGGTCCACGGTGGAGTGCACCGCGACCGTCTTGATGCCAAGGCTGTGGCACGCGCGCAGCACGCGCAGGGCGATTTCGCCGCGATTGGCGATGACGACTTTTTCTAGCATGGGAATGTGAAAGGGAATAGGGAATGGGGAATAGGGAATAGGGAGATCATCGAATCGCCTCTCTTGTTCGCAGTGTGTTCATCAGACCAGTCAGCATGGCAAACACCTCATCTATGGAAATCTTGGTGTCAACCGGAATAGTCCCGTAACCAAGCCGTGCGGCGATCTGCAGCTGAGTGTCCAGCTCTGATAGCGATCCACGAGCGATCGACAAAAAGCGCAGGTATTCGGGAGTCGAGCGACGAGCGGCGCCCTCGGCGATGTTAGACGGGACGCTGACGGCAGCGCGCCTGAGCTGGGCGGTCAGCCCGAAGCGTTCGCTGTCGGGGAATGCCGAAGAGCAGGCATAGACTTGCTCCACCAGCGACATTGCTCGCTTCCAGACCGACAAGTCTTCGTGCGGCCGCTTTGACAATTCCCCATTCACGATTCCCTATTCCCTGCTTTTCAGGCAATCACGAACATCGGTTCGTCGAATTCCACGGGCTGGCCGTTCTCGATCAGGATGGCCTGTACGGTGCCGGCGACTTCGGCTTCGATCTGGTTGAACATCTTCATCGCCTCGATCACGCCCAGGGTGTCGCCGGCCTTGACCTGCTGGCCGACCTTGACGAAGGCGGGGGCGCCGGGCGAGGCGGAGGCGTAGAAGGTGCCGACCATCGGCGCCTTGACCACGTGGCCGGCCGGCAGGGCGTCGGCGGGCGGCGCTTCGGAAGCGGCGGCGGGCGCAGCAGCCACCGGGGCGGCGGCCACGGCAGGCGCGGCGGCGACCACCGGCGCGGCGGCCGCGACCGGTGCGGTGCCCTTGGGCACGCGCGACAGACGCACGACTTCCTCGCCCTCCTTGATCTCCAGTTCGGCGAGGTTGGATTCCTCGAGCAAGTCGATCAGCTTCTTGATTTTGCGCAAATCCATCGGATCAGCCTTTGGTCAGTCATGCCGCCGTGGAGGCGGCTGGAAGGGGAAAGAGGGTGCCGCCGGTCAGGCGTCGGCGGCAGGCGGCGCCTGCAGCCGCTGGATCGCCGCGTCCAGCGCCAGTGCGTAGCTGGCGCTGCCGAAGCCGCAGATCACGCCGAGCGCCAGATCCGACAGATACGAGTGGTGGCGGAACGGCTCGCGCGCGAACACGTTGGACAGGTGCACTTCGATGAACGGGATGGCCACCGCCGCAAACGCGTCGCGCAGCGCGATGCTGGTATGGGTGAAGGCGCCGGCATTGCACAGGATCAGGGCGGTGCGGTCGTCGCGCGCCTGGTGCACGCGCGCAATCAGCTCATGCTCGGCATTGGACTGGAACCACTGCAATTCGTGGCCGGCCGCCTGCGCCCGATCAGCCAGGCTCTGGTTGATCCCGGCCAGCGTTTCGCGGCCGTAGATCTGCGGCTCGCGTGCACCCAGCAGGTTGAGGTTGGGTCCGTGCAGGACCAGGATCTTCGCCACGAAACCACCCAGCTTGCGTCCGGAGGCCCCGGAACCCGGCGCAGTGTGCGCGCGTCGGGCGATGTTGTCCAGTTCGCGGCAGATCGGCGATGTTCAACGGAGAACCCGCAGGGATTGCCCTGCGCTGGCGTATGTTTGGCCGAACTCAGGGAGCACCTTGCTGCGGCGCCAACCACTGGGTCAGCAGCTGCGGCGAAAGAATGCCGGCGTGAGTCGCGATAATGTGTCCATCGGCACCGATCAGCACGCTGAATGGCAAGATTTCAGCCTCATCGCCCAATTGCAGGGATGTGCTCGGTGTCTCCAGATTGCCCAGCAAGATCGGGTAACTCACCGGTTGCCTGGCCAGAAAAGCACGAACGTGGTCGGGCTGATCCATGGCGATTCCCAGCACGATCACCCCATTATCGGCGAACTTGCGCTGGGCCTCGTCGAGCGCAGGCATTTCCTGCAGACACGGGCCGCACCAGCTGGCCCAGAAATTGATGAGCAGGCGGCGCCCGCGGTACGCCGTCAGCGCGTGCATGCGCCCGTCCAGATCCGCCAGCGTCAGCGCCGGCAGCGGCTTGCCGACCATCGCCGATACGGCCGGCGCGGCGACCGGAACGGAGGCTGTCGCGCGATGGTGTCGGTATTGGGCCAGCCCGCCGCCGAGCAGGGCGGCCAGCGCGGCCAGCAGCAGGATCAGGCCGGAGGTGCGGTCGAGCATCAGCGCGCCGCGTCGGTCAACGCCCGTTCGACCATCGAGGCGGTCAGCACGGTCGACAGCTGCCGGCCGGGACCGCCATCCTTCGGGAACACCACGTACAGCGGCACGCCCGGCGAGTGGTACTCGGCCAGGAAGGCGCTGATCGCCGGGTTCACGTCGGTCCAGTCGCCCTTCATGTAGACCGCGCCGGTGCGCTGCAGCAGGTCGCGGAAGCGCGCGGTGTCGAGCACCGTGTGCTCGTTGGCCTTGCAGGTCACGCACCAGTCGGCGGTCATGTCCACGAACACCGGCGTGCCCGCTTCGCGCAGCGCGGCCAGCTTCTCCGCGGAATAGGGCACCACGCCGTCGGCCATGCGGGCTGCGGTTGGCGGCGGCACCTGGCTGAGCAGGCTCATCGGCACCAGCGTGGCGACCGCCAGCACGGCCACCGCCAGCTTGCTGACCACGCCGCGCGAACGGCTGCGCTCGAACCACCACAAGGTCATCGCCAGCAGCACCATCGCCACCAGCACCAGGCCCACCGCGTCGGCGCCGCGCTGGTTGGCCAGCACCCAGACCAGCCAGGCGGCGGTGAGGTACATCGGGAAGGCCAGCACCTGCTTCAGCGTTTCCATCCAGCGCCCGGGCTTCGGCAACCATCGCGCCACCGCGGGCACGAAGCCGATGGCCAGGAACGGCAACGCCAGGCCGATGCCCAGCATCAGGAACACCAGCAGCGCCGACAGCATCGGCGCGGTGAATGCATAGGCCAGCGCGCCGCCCATGAAGGGCGCGGTGCAGGGGCTGGCCACCACCACCGCCAGCACGCCGGTGAAGAAGTCGCCGGCCGGACCGGCGCGCCGCGCCAGCCCGGCGCCGGTATTGCCCAGCGAGGCGCCGAACTGCACCACGCCGGACATCGACAGGCCCACCGCCAGCATCACGCAGGCCAGCACGCCGACCACCACCGGCTGCTGCAGCTGCGTACCCCAGCCCAGTGCGTGACCGGCGCTGCGCAGGGCGAGGATGCCCAGCCCCAGCGCGGCGAAACTGCACAGCACGCCGGCGGTATAGAACAAGGCATGGCTGCGCCGCGTGGCGGGGTTTTCGCCGCTCTCCAGCACGCCGACCGCCTTGATCGACAATACCGGCAACACGCACGGCATCAGGTTGAGGATCAGCCCGCCGCCCAGCGCCAACGCCAGTGCGGCGAACAGGCTGGTGCGCAGCGGGCCGCCGTTGGTGGCCGGCGGCAGCTCCCTGGCGGCGCTGGTCGGCATGCCGGTGGCGACCGTGCCGCTGCCCGGGTCGAGTTGCACCGTGCGCGTCATCAACGGGTAGCACAGGCCGCCGTCCTGACAACCCTGGAAGGTCGCCTCCAGCGTCAGCGGTCCGGACCTGGCGGGTATGCCTTCGAGCGCCACCGGCACTTCGACCTGGTCGAAGTACACCGTGACCTCGCCGAACTGCGGGTCCTGATGCCGCACGCCGGCCGGCCACGCGGGCGTCCCCAGCTGCACGCCGTCGGCCTTCCTCAGCTTGAGCGTGGTGTGGTCGCGATACAGGTAATAGCCCGCCGGCATGGTCCAGCGCAGCAGCAGTTGCTGCGGGCTCTGCGCCAGTGCCTCGAAGCGGAACGCCTGCTCGGGCGGCAGCGGCGCCCGCGTCACGCCGGTGGCGGCGCTCTGTCCGCCGCGGCCGAGCTGGTCCAGTGCCGCGCCCAGCGAGCCCGCGGGTGCGGTCGGTGCGGTGGCGGTCGGCAGCGCCAGGTCCAGTTGTTCGGTATGCGGCGGGTAACAGATCTTCGGGTCGACCTCGTGGCAGCCCTGGTACTGCACGCTGAGCTTCAGCCGCGTGGTGCCTGTGGCGACGGTGTAGGGAATGCTGGCGTCGATGTCGTGGTGGTAGGTCTCCACGTCGCCCAGGTATTCATCGTGGTATTTCCTGCCCTCGGGCAGTTGCGCCTGGCCCAGGGTGACGCCGTCGCCGGCCTTGAACTTCATGCGGCCGCGATAGAGGTAGTAGTCCGGCGCGACCTTCCAGTGCAGCTTGAGCACGCCGGGAGTGCCGGCGTCGGCGCTGAGCTGGTAGGCCTCGGTCACCGGCAGCAGAGCGTCGGTGTCCTGCGCCAACGCGGGCAGGCCGGCCAGCAGCAGGCCCACGCCCAGCAGCAGGCGGGCAAACATCGGGCCGGCGGACAACGATCGCATCATGACTCCGGAAAACATGGGGCCCGCGCGCGGGCAGCGGTTCATTATGGCGCAGCCGGTTCGCTGCGCCGCGGCGTGCTTCATTTGGTCGCGCCGGACTTCAGTCCCGGCTGTGCTCGCGCACCCAGTCGAGGTAGGCGGCATGGCCATCGGCCACCGGCACCGCGATCAACTCCGGCACCTCGTAAGGATGCAGTTCCAGCACGCGACGTTCCAGCGCCGGCAGGCGGGCGGCGGTGGTCTTGATCAGCAGCAGTTCCTCGGTGTCGGTGTGCACCGCTTCCTGCCAGCGGTAGGTGGAACGCACCGCAGCGATCCCGCTGACGCAGGCGGCCAGCCGCTCGTCGACCAGCGCCCGGGCGATGCGCCCGGCGCTGTCTCGGTCGGGGCAGGTGCAGTAGCAGAGCAGGACGGTGTCAGGCATGCCGGCCAGCCTAACCGGCGGAGCCGCCGCGCGCACCCCTGCCTCGGGCTCGACGCCCGCCCCTTGAAACCTGCACCCATCCACCCAATTAGCTGTACGTTCCCGGTCCGAACGTCTTGCAGCGGCAGTTTGTGTCGCTAGAATTGGCACTCATCTACCACGAGTGCTAACAAGATCGCCGGATCGGGGTCTTGAAAGCCTTGTTCCACCTCAAACGACATCGGAGTCCTTCCATGAGCAAACTGCGTCCGTTGCATGACCGCGTCATCGTCAAGCGTCTCGAAGAAGAGCGCGTTTCCGCCGGCGGCATCGTCATCCCCGACAGCGCCACCGAGAAGCCCACCCGCGGCAAGGTCGTCGCCGCCGGCACCGGCCTGATCATGGCCGACGGCAAGGTTCGCCCGATGTCGCTGAAGGAAGGCGACACGGTGCTGTTCGGCAAGTATGCCGGCCAGGAAATCAAGATCGACGGCGAAGAGCTCGTGTTCCTGAAGGAAGACGACATCGTGGCGGTGATCGAGGGGTGATGGGCTCGGGGCCCGGCTGGTTGAGCGCGAACAAAAGCGCGCACGCCAGTCGCCTGCGGCTCCTTCTTGCAGCTCTTTCGTGACGTTTCCCATTCTTATTCAATTTTTTTGAGGCAAAAAAATCATGGCAGCCAAAGAAGTCCGTTTCGGCGAAGACGCCCGCGCCCGCCTGCTCAAGGGCGTGAACACCTTGGCCAATGCGGTCAAGGTGACCCTCGGCCCGAAGGGTCGCAACGTGGTGCTCGAGAAGAGCTTCGGCGCGCCCACGATCACCAAGGACGGCGTGTCCGTCGCCAAGGAGATCGAGCTGGCCGACAAGTACGAGAACCTCGGCGCGCAGATCGTCAAGGAAGCCGCCTCCAAGACCTCCGACGTGGCCGGTGACGGCACCACCACTGCCACCGTGCTGGCGCAGGCGTTCATCCAGGAAGGCCTCAAGGCCGTGGCCGCCGGCATCAACCCGATGGACCTCAAGCGCGGCATCGACAAGGCGGTGACCGCCGCCGTCGGCGAGCTGAAGAAGTTCTCCAACCCGACCGCCAACGACAAGGAAATCGCCCAGGTCGGCACGATCTCGGCCAACTCCGACACCGACATCGGCGACATCATCGCCAACGCGATGAAGAAGGTCGGCAAGGAAGGCGTGATCACGGTCGAGGAGGGTTCCGGCCTGGACAACGAGCTGGACGTGGTCGAGGGCATGCAGTTCGACCGCGGCTACCTGAGCCCGTACTTCATCAACAACCAGACCTCGCAGCAGGTCGAGATGGACGACCCGTACATCCTCATCCACGACAAGAAGATCTCCAACGTGCGCGAGCTGCTGCCCGTGCTGGAAGCCGTCGCCAAGGCCGGCAAGCCGCTGGTGATCGTCGCCGAGGAAGTCGAGGGCGAGGCGCTGGCCACGCTGGTGGTCAACACCATCCGCGGCATCGTCAAGGTCGCCGCCGTCAAGGCGCCGGGCTTCGGTGACCGTCGCAAGGCCATCCTGGAAGACATCGCCGTGCTGACCAACGGCCAGGTCGTGTCCGAGGAAGTGGGCCTGTCGCTGGAGAAGACCACCATCAACGACCTCGGCCGCGCCAAGCGCGTGGTGATCACCAAGGAAAACACCACGATCATCGACGGTGCCGGCGACGCGGAGAAGATCCAGTCGCGCATCGGCCAGATCAAGGCGCAGATCGAGGAGACCTCCTCCGACTACGACCGCGAGAAGCTGCAGGAGCGCGTGGCCAAGCTGGCCGGCGGTGTTGCCGTGATCAAGGTCGGTGCCGGCACCGAGATCGAGATGAAGGAAAAGAAGGCCCGCGTCGAAGACGCCCTGCACGCCACCCGCGCTGCGGTGGAAGAGGGCGTGGTCCCCGGCGGCGGCGTGGCGCTGATCCGCGCGCTGAAAGCGGTCGAGGGCCTGAAGGGCGACAACGCCGACCAGGACCTGGGCATCGCGATCACCCGCCGCGCGCTGGAAGCGCCGCTGCGCGCGATCGTCGCCAACGCCGGCGAAGAGCCCTCCGTGATCCTCAACAAGGTCAAGGAAGGCAAGGGCAACTTCGGCTACAACGCGGCCACCGGCGAGTTCGGTGACATGGTGGCAATGGGCATCCTGGACCCGACCAAGGTCACCCGCTCGGCCCTGCAGCACGCCGCGTCGGTCGCCGGCCTGGCGATCACCACCGAGGCGATCGTCGCCGAGCTGCCGAAGAAGGAAGAGCACAGCCACGGCGCCGGCGGCATGGGCGGTGGCATGGGCGGCATGGGCGGCATGGATTTCTGAGTTGTCCCTCGCCGCGACGCGGCGACGGATCAACTCGGTGCGTTCGAGTGGCAGGGCTGCCGCTCAACGCACTGGAAATCCGGCGGCAATACGAAAAACCCCGCTTCGGCGGGGTTTTTCTTTGCGCATGGTTTATATGCGGCGCTGCCGATCCAATACGCATCGCGTAAAACAATCGAGGTCAAACAACCATCTCTGCTGTACAGAGGTGTAGGTTGCGTGGAGGCCCCGGGGCACCACGAGTTGCAGGTGCTTGCTTCGCATCTCAGCGGTCTGGTTCTCGCTGATGGATGTCTCCATCGTGAGCAAGTGCTTGCTCCGGATGCGGTCGGCTTCAGCAAGAACCTGACGCCAACGATCCTTGCAGGTGCTTTTGACCGCCAGCATCGTCAAGCGAAACGGGTCAAAGCTGGTGTTGTGATACTCGTTTCTCCCAGGGAAAAGGAAGTCGGGTTTGGAGCGGTTCTCGGTGACGGCAGTTCGCGCGTGACGGATCCCCATGCTCGAAAGTATGACTTCAATATGATTCTCGAGGGCCAAGCCGACACGACTCTTGCGCCTGTTTTGCACAGACAGGGAGAAGTGTATGAAGTCGTCGACGTGATCGGCATCGAATCCTTGGGCCAAGCGCTCCCCAATTAGGTGTCGTTCGAGGATGCGAAACAGCGTCTCCTCCCTTTCCATCCATGCCATAAGTGCTTCGTCAGGGCCTTCGCGCGGGTCGACTCCATTCAGCGTTTCCCTGGCATACGTCGAGAAGTCACGAGTGCTCGGGAAGCCGCCCTGAAAACGTTTGAGCATGGCTTCGAGATGACCATCATCCTGCTGTGTGACTTCAACGCCGATGCTTTCGAGAATGGCAGTTGCCGCAAAGCCAACATCGTTGTTCTTCAATTGCTCATCAGTGCGGACGGCGAACTTGCTTAGGTCGCCCCCTGTCACGCCGAAAAGCCATTCGATTTGGCCGACGGCGCTAGAGCCGCAAGCGGCAATCACGACCAGTAGGCCTTCATCGCGCCGTTTGGCAAGCAGTAGCAAGTCACCCGGAGAGGCCTTGAGCGATACGGCTGTGGTCGGGAAATAGAAGCGGTACTCAGCAGGCCGATGTGGCTGGCGCGCACGACTGTCATAGAGAGTTAAGAACGCATCTTCGACGATGGGCTCATCACTTTCATTGTCGAGGTAGACGAATCGGGTGGGCAGAGTGGTCGGCTCGGTCGGCCTCCCCATGAAGGACAGCATGGGCTTCGTGGCGTTGTACTCATGTTGGTTCGAGCGTGTCTCGTCCGCCTCAACGGCAGACAGTTGCTTGATGGCTGTGCCTTCAAAATACTCGGACAGCTGGCCGCGCTTCATCGCTTGTTTTTCCATGGCTGCGTTGGTTCTTGTCGAAGAGCTTGGTAGCGTTCAGCAGTCTTTTCCGTCACAAAGGATTGGCCCGGTCAGTGCTCAGCGCGGCCGACAAACACTGGTCCATGAATTGTGTGATCCGCGCCTCATCCCATACCTCGAAAGCGATACCTGCCCCAAGAAGATTGATCTTTTTCATGAACTCGCGAAACAGTCTTTCCCCGTTCAACAATTGACTGTACTTCTCGAGAGCCAGAACGATTCCTTTGGCGAGGATCGGACGAGCGGCAAGGCCTGGGCGTTCGAGAAGGTTCAGGCGGATGTCTGCCCTTGCCAGTGTGATTTTCAACGCTCTGGCTGGGTTGTCCGGCATGATCAGCTTTGCAATGTGATGATTCCACCACAGGCGGGCAATCGCATGATCATCACGGCAACCAGTCAAGGTTGGGGCAAAGAAGTGTTTGGCGACGGCCTTTGTCAGTGCATCATCATTCATTGTGGACTGCAGCCAGCGCCTGCGTGCGTATTCTAGGCACTCGACGTGGCTCAAACGTATCCATACACGATTCTCACGTGCCAGTGCCGGGGTCAGTTTGTCAAGCGCGTGGCCAACAATCAGGGAGTTGCTGATTTCAGCAGCGGCACCATCGGTGAGTTCCAGTCGCTCAAGACTGGCAAGGTCTGCATCGATGGATAGAGGAATGCGCCAGTCCCCCTTGCTCTCCATGTCACGAAAGTTCCCCTCTCGATAGCGATCGAGATTCTCCGCGACCTTGTTCTTCAGGTCGTCAGCAACCTGCTGCCCGACATAAAGGAGTTTGCTCATCGATCCAACCTCTCGATGATGCCCTGCAGCGAGCCCAGTGGAGCATCGAGAAGCTTCTGTGCTGATTCGGCATAGTCGTGATTCTCGATGTCGATTCCTTCCGCATTGCAGCGAGCCATCATCACGCCGTGCCAGCGCTTGTCCTGGAATTCGGACTCACCCCGCATGATGTCGAGTACCGACATGATGGCGGGAAGGAACACAGATGGGAGCATGAGATCACACAGGTCGGCACGTCCGCGCAAGAGGCCGAGAAAGGCATGCAGGTCAGGATGAACCATGATCTGAATTGCCTCGTCGTCAGGGTTGATTCTGAAGCTTCCCTTCGGGACGTCCTCGTGTTTCACGAGCGTGAAAATGGATTCCAGTGGAGCAAGCTTTTCGAGGCCAGCCTCGAAACGCAGTTCGTCGCTTAAGGCCAAGACATCTCCGGCATTGACGATCTTTGCGTCATCGGGGAACTCCTTGTCGATGTGCTCGGAATCCAGCCTGAGATCGTCCCGAACAGCGATCACGGCAGCGCGGACATTCACTGTGCCACGCACGATGCCGTTGACGAGCGGGACGGAGATGTCTCCGGGTAGGCATTCCTCGAAGCGATCCAGATAGGTGTCGCGGCACGTGACCATCAGACCCGATTTAGCCTTTCCGGACTCCAGCAGCTCCTGGATAGATCGCTCGTTGAGAATCAAGTTGCCGCGCAGTGTGGCGTCGCTGCAATTTGCGCTTTCCTGGACGTCGAGAAAAAGCTCGAAGCTTCCCTTGCTGTAATCCTGTGTTTCCGAAGAAAGGATAGGATGTGGAAAACTGATGCCGTGATCAATGCGCATCGGCTTCTCCATCAATTGGCGTGAGAACTACGCGAATTGGCCCCGAGTACGGGGTGTCGAATTCGATTTCGAAATTTGCGCGCGCGCCCTGTTCGAGAAAGACCCTAGGAGACCTGGAACACGGCGTTCCGCCGATGGAGCGAATGCCAAGGGCCTCGTTACTGGAGACGCCTGTGGCGACGATCTCGAGAATTACCGTAGCGGATTCTTCAGGAGTGAGTGCGACCAATCGGGTGGCGCCCGAGCCCGACTTGGAACTGCGAAGCCCAAAGTAGGGAATGCTTCTGCCGCCTCTGCCACCGGCCACGCCTCGGCCGGGGCCCTGCCTCTCGCCGGAAGTCTGGCCGCTTTTTGTTTTGCTCTGTTTGAGGCCACCGGATGAGCCTGATTCGCCAGTGTCTCCACTGCCTGTGCGAGGTTTGGGTGCAGTTGGCTTCAGGGCGATCTTTGGACGTTCGGGGTCATTGTTGATGTTGGTCGGATCGGGTATCACCTTGCCTGCACTCGGGTTCGAGAAAAAGCGGTTCATCTCGTCGAGCAGGATCACTGCTTCAGCCGGCTTGGTGGTGCTTGCCTTGATGGTTTCTCTGACCCACGTCCCGACTGCCTTCATGGCAGACTTGTACCGCTTGCGTTTGTCGAGTTCATCAATACGCTCTGGCGAAATTTCGTCGTGTCTGGGGCTCTCCATGTCCCGAATCTGGCTGCTGGTGTCGCGATTGGCCGGTTCGAGCAGGGCGACAAAATCCTTGGACATCGGGAAGCGGGCCATGGGGTGACCGAAGTGTTTCAGGTTGTCCGCGATGTACATGCCGTTACGAAGGATGCCGAGGCGGCGGGGGAATCCGTCCTTTTGCAGGAGCGTCATCTTGAAGGTCCCGATGGGGGCGAAAGTCTGCTCACTCCGTTCCGATACCGGGCTTTTGAGTGCTTCCAGCATTGCTGCGCTGAAAGTCAGGTCGTCGGTTGTGCCCGAACTTTCCGCGGCTGCGCGTACCTCCGATTCATCGAAAAGTGCCGTGACCGTGTCCTTGTCTATCTCTATGGGGCCGACGTCAGGACGTTGGACGGTAAAGCGGATGGATCCATCCTGGATGGCGGAGAAGAAATTCCGAATCAAGGATTCGGTCATCAACCATTCCCAACCGGGCTCATTTGAGAAGCCGATGCTAGCCACGGTGGTGCCGATTCTGTTGCGGCGAAGCCATGCGGGAAGAGAACTGGTGTTGTCGACTGGCATGTAGCCGCCGTTACCCCAGTATCCGGTGGAGCGTTTCGGGCCACTTCCTTCATCGTGGGATACAAGGATGCTCTTGCCTTGAGCAAGGAATGCCGGCTCGCCTCCGTCCAAGTAACAAGTGGAGTAGAACACCGTCCGGAGGCTGGAAATGGTAAATGCGGCATTCTTGCCAATTCCGAATGAGCCACCGGCGTCGGTGTCCGTTTTCTGACTGATTCCTGAGGATTTGACCAACGCGTGGAAAGCTGTTCCCTCCACGGCTGGGCCGACGAGGCCAGTCGTACCATAGTCTTCCATCAACAACACAGGGATGTTGGGACGGTCAGCGATTCTGATCGCGCGCTCGAAGAACTCTTTGTCCTTCTTGTGGTTACGCGTCTTGGCCTGCTTCAGGCATACGGCAAAGGTGCCTTTGAGATCCTGCAACCCAGGAATCTCTGAACTCCGCGCCAAAAGCAACCGGAATATGAGATGCACCGGCTCGGATGTGCCGTCTGGCCGGCGTGCTGAAGCGTCGAGGCTGTTCTGTGAGCACTCGCGAGCGATGCCGGGATAAGGTGAGCCCTTGAACGTCTCGATACCGGCATGGCCGAGGCCTTCCTCTTCCCTGCCTGGATTGGGCAAGAATTCCCAGTGTGCCATGTGATCCCCCTGAGTCTGCAACAGTACGCATTCAACGTTAAACCAGCATTGGAAGCGTGGGCAAATCGCGTCGGACCCAAAAGAGTTCTCAGGACTTGCGTTTCGATTGAATTTCGTCGACAAGCAGCTGAAGTCTTCCCAAGCTGACTTCGCATTCCCACACGATGAGAACCTTCCATCCGTGCTTCTCGAGTTGGGTTCGAACTCGGGTGTCACGTGCCAGATTCTGTTTGAACTTGGCTTGCCAGAAATCCCTGTTGCTGGCTGGTGTGGCTGCGTACCGGCAGCCGTGATGCCGATGCCAGAAGCATCCGTGCACGAAAACGACCGTGCGGTATTTCGGTAGCACGATGTCCGGCTTGCCGGGGAGGTTCTTCGGTGCGATTCGATAGCGCAAACCCCGTGCGTGCAGATATTTCCGCACGATGATCTCCGGCTTCGTGTCGCGCCCGCGAATGCCGGACATCATCCGGCTTCGCGTGGCACGATCAACTACGTCCGTCATCAGTTGCCGCGTGGGAGGCCGGCGGCTTTCATGAAGATGGGATACGCCGTCTCGCAGACCTCGTCGCCGAATCGGCCGAACATTTCGGCCATGATGGCGTCGAGCTTGATGCACTCGTTGGACTGGAAGAGCATTTCGCCGCTTGCATTGCTGATGATGTCGCAGGGCCTGTCTTCCGGATGGAACAGCAGGCCGCGCAGGGACATTTCCGAGAACCAGCGCGACATGCCTTCGCGACTCTTGTTGGCGAAATCGGGGATGCGGGATGCGTGCATGACGACTCTCCTTCGCTATCAGGCATAGGCTGCGAGCAGCGGCACCTGGTGGACACCTTCCTCTTCTTGTCGTATCAGCTCGAGCACGCGGGGCACCATGATGCGCGCTACTTCGCGCATGACCGGCATGACGACGCTGTTTCCGAATTGTTTGTACGCCTGCGTATCGCTCACCGGGATATGGAAGCTGTCCGGCAAACCCATCAATCGCGCGCACTCGCGCGGCGTCAATCGCCGCGGTCGCTTGCGCGGTCCCTGTGATATCAGAATCTCTGATCCGTCCTTGTAATAGCGCGCGGAAAGGGTTCGCGTCACGCCATCGCCATCCACCAGTCCGAAGCCGAAGCCGTTGCCGGCGGCGCGGTGCTTGGCGGCATAGTTTTGCAGATAGGCCCAAAGGTTTGGAGTGAGCGTGTAACGCGCATCCACCTTGGCTTGCTTGCCGGTGGTGTAGTGGGATTCCGGCAACTCGCTGCCGTCCTGCGGATGCAGAATGCTGCGCAGGCGCGGGCCTTCTTTGGGAAGTTGCAAGTCGTCCCAGGAGAAGTCGGTCGGTTCGCGGAAGCCGACGATCAGGATGCGCTCGCGATGTTGCGGCACGAAGTGCTGACCGTCGATGACCTTGCAGTGGATGTGGTAGCCAAGGTCCTGCTCCAGCACCTTCTTGATGACGCGAAAGGTGTTGCCCTTGTCGTGGCTGACTAAATTCTTCACGTTTTCCAGCAGAAAAGCTTTCGGCTGTTTTGCCTTGATGATGCGTGCCACGTCGAAGAACAGTGTGCCTTGCGCTTCGTCGGCGAAGCCGTGAGCGCGGCCCAGCGCGTTCTTCTTGGACACACCGGCGATGCTGAAGGGCTGGCAGGGAAATCCGGCCAGCAGAATGTCGTGATCGGGAACGTCGTGTTCGTCGACTCGGGTGATGTCTCCCTCGAAGCTGTGTGTCGATTCGGGGAAATTCGCGAGGTAGGTTTTCTGCGCGTACGGATTCCACTCGCTGGTGAATACGCAGCGCCCGCCGTGGGCCTCGAAGCCCATGCGGATGCCACCGATGCCGGCGAACAGGTCGATGAAGGTGAACGCGGTATCGGGGCTGCCGCTCGGCGCGGCCAGCGGCAGCAGGTACTGGCGGATGGCGCCGGTGAGGTAGGGCGGCGGATCGGTTTCGCCGGTTTCCCAGCGACGCACGGTGCGTACGTTTACGCCCAGTGCTTCGGCCAGTTCGCGCTGATTGTAGCGGCCACGCAGACTGGCCAGCAGATGCCGGATGTTTTCCATGGCTTCCTGTTCCCGGTAATGGTTGCGGTCAGTATGTCCGCAGAATGTCCCCACTACAAGTGGGCACTGCACAGTCGTGTCCGTCGGTCGAGCGGACTTCATCATGTCGTGTGCCGGCTGATTTTGACGGTGGGAAGTCTCGCGGTTTGATACCGAGCGGCGCATCGCTCGCGCCGATGTTGACTGCACGCACGCCGTCACCGCATGCGGATCAGTGCACCATGGCGGATTTTTCTTCGGCCGCGGGGGGCGTGGATGCGGCGTGTACCACCTGCGGCATCGTCGCAGCCGTGTTCAGTGCCTTGGCCAGCATCGGTTCGAGCTTGCCGCCCATGCGCAGCTGGTCGACGCCGGCCATGGCCTTGTCAAGTTGCCGCTGCTCGTCGCTCTGCGGGCGCGGCGGGGCGCCGGGGGCGGCGGTGAGGGCGGCGATCTGCGGGCCGACCAGTTCGGTCAGTGCGAAATAGGGATCGTCGTGGATGCCGAGGTGGGCCAGCAGTTTGCCCGGCAGCAGCCAGGAGGCGGTGTCGGCCTGCAGCGGTTTGGACGGCCGTTTCGGGTCGACCAGCAGCCACACGCCGGCCTGGCTCAGCATGTCGCTGCCGTCGACGAAACCGGTGATGTGGTAGCTGTTGCTGAGGGCGGGCAGGTGGTCGCCGTAGAACAGCACCACGCTGGGCCGGTCGCGTTTGGCGAGCAGCTTCACCAGCCGGCCGAGTTCGGCGTCGGCATGTTTGAGGTGGTAGAGGTAGGTCTGCAGCTCCAGCTTGTCGCGGCCGGTGATGCCGTCGGGCACCGGGATCGCGTCGCGTTCGGCGACGTGCGCGGGCTCGATGTCGTAGGGGCCGTGCGCCTCGATGCTGATGGCGAAGATGAACTGCGGCGGGCCGCTGTCCTTGAGCTGGGTCATGATCTCGTCGGTCATCGCGCTGTCGGCCATGTACTTGCCGTCATTCGGCGCGCCGGGCGGAAACGAGGATTGCGACACGAACCGGTCGAAGCCGATTGCCTGGAACGCGGTGGTGCGGTTCCAGAACGCCGGGTCGTTGCCATGCAGCGCAAGCGTGCTGTAGCCGTGCGACGCCAGCGTGCGCACCAGGCTGGGCAGCGACTTGTGGCTCATCTGCAGATAGGGGAACTGCAGGTTGTCGAAGTAGCGCAGCGACAGGCCGGTGAGGAACTCGAACTCGGTGCGGATGGTGCCGCCGCCGAAGGTGGGCACGTGCAGTTTGCCGCTGCTGCCGTGCCGCGCGAGCCGGCGCAGGTTGGGCGCGAAGTTGCTGTGCTCGTAGCCGTGCATGATCGACGGGTCGAAGAACGATTCGCTCTGCACCACCACGATGTCGGGCAGCTCACCGGTTGCCGCCGGCTGCCGCAACACCTGTTGCAACGCCGGCGCGGATTGCGCGATCAGCTGCTCGGCCGCGGCGCGGTCGGGCTTGTGGTGGCCACCGCCGTATTGCAGGTGGAACAGCATCAGCGAGCTGATCAGGCCCGAATGGTTGGTGGTGACCCGGGCCGACCACGGCTCCAGCCACAGCACGCGCGCGTTGTAGATCCTGCCCCAGGCGGACAGGCCCACCAGCATGCTGACGAACGCCGCGGCCAGCAGGCCGCAGGCGGCGAGGCGCTTGCCGCCGGTATGCCGCGGTACCACCGGCGGCTCGTAACGCCACGCCAGCACCACCAGCGCCAGCGCCGCCAGCAACGCGAGGTACGGCCACGGGCTGTGCGGCAGGTAGCCGGCCAGCAGGTGCATGCCGCCCTTGCGCAATTGGCCGATCATGCGGAAATCGTCCGGCAGCAGCGGCGTGCCGAGGTTGGCCACCTTCAGCACGTTGACGCCGTAGACCAGCCCTTGCAGCGTGAACGCCAGGCCGAACGACAGCCAGGCACGGCGGGTCCACGCCAGCAGCGCGCCGGCCAGCAGCAGGCCGGGCAGCGCATTGGCCAGCGGGAACCGCGGCTGCTTGATTAACTGCGCCGTGGTCACCCCCACGCCGCCGTCGACCAGCCCAGTCAGCAGCACGAACGCCAGCGCCAGTGCCAGCACCAGCGCGATGCGCGCGCCCAGCGGATACCGGGCGCTGCGGATGTCGGGAGAGGTCAGGGGCATGTGGCGACTGCCGGGGTCGTCATGGGTGGTCTCCAGAATGTAAACAGGACTCGATGAACGGCGGGTGGCGCGCAAAACGACAAGTGTCGGGCCTGCCGCAGGCATGCGCAACGCACGAACGGGTCGGCCGTGCACGGCGATGCGCGGCGTCGCCGCCGCGCTGCGGCACAATGGGCCGATGAACCCGCCCGAATCCGCCGCGCTGCGCGCGCTGATCGATGATCGCTACCGCGAGCTGGAGCGCCGTTGCCGCGCCGCCGGCGTGCACCTGCATGACGATGCCGGCGTCGCCGAACGCATCCGTCGCACCTTGCTCGCCAGCGATTTCGCGTTCGATACCTGGTGTCGCCAGCCGCAGCTGCTCGCCCCGCAGGGGCTGGATCGCCTGCGCTCCGGCGCCGACGCCGGAGCCCGCATCGACGCGCTGCCACTGCCGGAGGACGAAGCCGGCTGCATGGCCGCGCTGCGCCGCTTTCGCCATGCCGAGGCGTTGCGGCTGGTGTTCCGCGACGTCAACGGGCTGGACGAGTTGCCGGAAACCCTGTCCGCCACCAGCGTCCTGTACGAGGCGCTGCTGGGCAAGGCGCTGGCGTGGGCCACCGCGGCAATGGCCGCGCGCTACGGCCACAGCCGCGATGCGCAAGGCGTGTTGCAGCACCTGCTGGTGGTGGGCTTCGGCAAGCTCGGCGGCAGCGAGCTCAACTTCTCCTCCGACATCGACCTGCTGTTTGCCTACCCGCACGGCGGCCAGAGCGATGGCGCGCGGCCGCTGGACAACAGCGAATACTTCGTGCGGCTCGGCCGCCAGCTGGTGCGCCTGCTCGGCGAACCGACCATGGACGGCATCTGCGCGCGCGTCGACATGCGCCTGCGCCCGTTCGGCAAGGCCGGCCGGCTGGCGCTGTCGTTCGCCGCGATGGAGCAGTACTACCAGAGCGAGGGGCGCGACTGGGAGCGCTACGCGTGGATCAAGGCGCGCGCGGTGGCCGGCGACCGCGCCGACGGCAAGCAGCTGCAGGAGATGCTGCGCCCGTTCGTCTACCGCAAGTATCTCGACTACACCGCGTTCGCCGGGCTGCGCGAGATGAAGGCGCTGATCGACGCCGAGGTGGCGCGCAAGGATCTGGCCGACAATCTCAAGCTCGGCCCTGGCGGCATCCGCGAGATCGAGTTCATCGTGCAGCTGGTGCAGCTGATCCGCGGCGGACGCGAACCCTCCCTGCGCGTGCACGGCCTGCTCGGCGCGCTGGCCGCCTGCGAGGCGCGTGGCCACATCGGCGCGCAGCGCGCGCGGCGCTTGCGCGAGGCCTACGCGCTGCTGCGTCGGGCCGAAAACCGCGTGCAGATGCTGCGCGACGCGCAAACCCACGACATCCCCGACGATGCCCTGAGCCGCGAACGCATCGCGCTCAGCCTCGACTACCCCGACTGGGAAACCTTGCGCGCGGCGCTGGCGACCCATCGCGCGATCGTCAGCGAGGAGTTCGCCGCCGTGCTGATGCCCGCGCATGGCCAGGTCGCCGCCGCGCCGGTCGCCGACGTGCGGCTGTGGGAGCACGCCTGCGACGAAACGCTGGATGCGGCCACGCTGGAGGCTTCCGGTTTCGCGCCCGCGGCGGAACTGGCCGACGCCTTGCTGAAGCTGCCGCAAGCCGCCTCGGTGCGCGCGATGTCGCCGCGTTCGCGCGAGCGGCTCGACCGCTTGCTGCCGCAGCTGCTCGGCGCCGCGCGCAACACTCCGGCGCCGGTGCCCGCGCTGCTGCGGCTGTGCCGGCTGATGCAGGCGGTGGCGCGGCGCTCGGCCTATCTCGCGCTGCTGGACGAGCAGCCCGCGGCGCGGCGCCGGCTGGTGCGGCTGTTCGCTGACAGCGCCTTTCTCGCCGAACGGGTGATCGCCCAGCCGCTGCTGCTGGACGACGTGCTCGATCCGCGCATCGACCAGCTGCCGCTGCGCCGCGCCGACATCGCCGCCGAGATCACCCGCGTGCTCGGCACGCTGGATGAGCGCGACGCCGAGACCGAGTTGGAGCGGATCACCGAGTTCCGTTCGTCCACCGCGTTCCGGTTGGGGCTGGCCTTCAACGACGGTCGCGTCGACGCCGAAGCCACCGCACGCCGGCTGGCCGCGCTGGCGGAGTCGGTGGTGGGCGCGGTGCTGGCGCTGGCCGAGCGCGATCTGGTGGCGCGGCATGGCCGCCTGCCGGGCACCGGGTCGGGCTTCGCCGTGCTCGGTTACGGCAGTCTCGGCGGCGAGGAACTGGGCTTCGCCTCGGACCTGGACCTGGTGTTCGTGTTCGACGGCCAGCGCGCGCAGGCGATGAGCGACGGCGAGCGTCCGCTGGAAGGCTATCGCTGGTACCAGCGGCTGGCCCAGCGGGTGATGAACTGGCTGACCGTGCTGACCCGCGCCGGCCGTCTGTACGAGGTGGACACGCGGCTGCGTCCGGATGGTTCCAAGGGCCTGCTGGTAAGCAGCCTCGATGCGTTCGTGGCCTATCAGCGAAGCCGTGCGTGGACATGGGAGCACCAGGCGCTGTTGCGCGCGCGGCCGGTGGCTGGCGACGCGGCGCTCAACGCCGAGCTGGCGACAGTACGCCGCGATGTCCTCGCCGTGCCGCGCGACCCGGCCGCCGTGCGCGCGGAAGTGGCCAGCATGCGTCAGCGCTGGCGCGCCGAGCGTGACCGTTCCGACGAGCAGCAGTTCGACCTGAAGCAGGGCCTCGGCGGCCTGCTCGACATCGAGTTCGCGCTGCAGGGACTGGTGCTGGCGCACGCGGCGCGGCAGCCGGCGCTGCTCGGCGTCACCGCCAACGCCGGGTTGATCGAGGCCTGCCGCGTCGCCGGCGTGCTCGACGACGATCAGGCGGCGACCCTGGCGGCCGCGCACGCTGGCCTGCTGCAACGCGCGCTGGCCTGCACGCTCGACCTGCGCTCGCGCATCGCGCCGCGCGACGCCGCGCTGGAGCAGTTGCGCGCCGGCGTGCGCGGAGTCACCGACGCGCTGGGCTTCGCCTTCGCCGCCGACGCGGAGCCGCCGCCGCAGGGTTGAGAGGAATCGCGCGCATGCTCCTTGCGCGCGATCCGGGGAGTGTTCGCGGAGAGCCCTTCGCTTCACGGACGTGAAGAGTGCCTTCAACGCATGGCGCTTGTCTGGACCCATCCCGGCAGGCAAGATCGACCATGGCCACGGGCTGTCGGCAGGGGCGGGATGAGGGGACGCGTGACAGGGGGAGTGGGATCGCGAGTGCTGCTTGCACTCCTGCTGATGTCGACCGGCTGGCTGGTTGTCATGTCGCCCGCGCGGGCGATGGATCCGCAGCAGCCGTTCCATTCCTTTGTGCTCGACCACTGGGGCGTGGAACAGGGCCTGCCGCAAATCACCGTGCTGGGCCTGGCCGAGGATCGCGCCGGATTCCTGTGGGTCAACACGCAAACGGCCGTGGCGCGTTTCGACGGCGCCCGCTTCGTGCGCTACGACCGCGCCAGCGCCGGCGTGGATACCAGCATGCTCAACGCTGCATGGGCCGACCCGCACGGCGGCGTCTGGTTCGGCGGCGCGCGCGGCCTGATCGAGCAGCGCGACGGGCAGTTCAAGGCGCTGGGCGGGGCTGCGGTCAACGCGATCATCGACGCTGGCGACGGCACGCCGCTGCTGGCCACCGCCGACGGCGTGCAGCGGCTGCACGAAGGCCGGATGGTGTCGACCGGCGGCAGCGGCGGGCCGGCCTTCAGCCTGCTGCGTGGCGACGGCCATCTGTGGATCGGCGGCATCGGCCGCGTCTGCCGCCGCGCCGACAGCGCCGCACCGGCCACGGAAAGCTGCATCGCGGCCGGGCCGGCGGCATGGCGGCACGTGGTGGTCAATCATCTGGCGCTGCAGGGCGGCCAGTTGTGGCTGGGCACGTCGGCCGGCTTGATGCGGATCGTGGATGGGCAGTGGGTCGCGGCGGGACTGGGCGACGGGATCGATGCGGCGCCGATCGAGAGCCTGCTCACCGATCGCGTCGGTTCGCTCTGGATCGCCACCGCCAAAGCGCTGTACCGCCGCCTGCCGGGCGGCGAACTGGAGCGCGAGGAGATCGATGTCCAGCGCCGGCCGTGGGTGCACCGCATGCTGGAGGACCGCGACGGCAACCTGTGGCTGGGCACCTACACCCGGGGCCTGTACCGCATCTGGAATGGCTGGACCCGGCGCCTGTCGCTGGACGACGGCGTGCGCGACCCGCTGGTGTGGAGCGTGCTGCGCGCGCCCGACGGCTCGATCGTGTTCGGCACCAATTCCGACGTGGAGGTCTTCGACGGCAAGCGGGTGCGCACGCTGATTCCCGGCAGCGCGCTGCCCAACCCGTCTGCCTACGAGCTGTACTACGACCGTCGCCAGCGCTTGTGGGTGGGCACGCGCGGCGGCATCGCGGTGTTCGACCGCGGGGTGGACGTCACCCCGTCCGCGCTGCAAGGCCTGCGCAACCTGCAGATCAACGACATCCACGAGCTCGGCGACGACGATTTCCTGTTTGGCACTTCCGCCGGGCTTTATCGCTGGCGGCAGGGCGCGCTGAGCCGGCTCGATCCGCAGGCCACCGCCGCCGAGGCCATCATCCGCTCGGTGCTGCCGCTGGCGCCGGGGCGCTGGTACGTCGGCACCCGCGACGGCGTGCGCGAGTGGCGCGACGGTCACTGGACACGGCCGGCGTGGGCCGAGCCCTTGCGCAGCCACTTCGTGACGCGGCTGGCGCTGCTCAAGCCGGACCTGCTCGCGGTGGCCACCAGCGACGCCGGCATTGGCCTGATGGCAGACGGCCGCCTGCGCATGACCGGCCAGAGCGAAGGCTTGCCCAGCGACAACGTGTGGACGTTCGACCTGCTCGACGGGCAGCTCTACGCCAGCTCGACGGAAGGCGCCTGGCGCCTGCCGCTCTCGCAACTGCCGCTGCCCGGCTCGCCGCCGCGCACGGTCTCGCCGCAGCAGCTGGCCGGCGAGCAGCGTTCCACCACGGTGAGCAACCTGCATTGCTGCAATGGCGGCGCCCGCGCGCGCAGCGCCATCGTCGGCGACGTCATCTGGTACGCCACCACCGACGGCATCCTCGGCGTGAACACGCGCGCACTCGGCGAGCGGCCTTCGGCGCCGCGTGCGGCAGTGGTGTCGGTCGAACATGACGACCGGCAATACACGGGCGGCGCGTTCACCCTCGACCAGGGCAGCCGCGACCTGACCGTGCACTACACCGCGCCCTACCTGCAGGTGGGGACCTTGCATTTCCGCTACCGGCTGGACGGCTACGACAAGGATTGGCAGCACGCGGGCGTGCGCCGCGAGGCGTTCTACACCCACCTGCCGGCGGGCAACTACCGCTTTCGCGTCGCCGCCACGCTGCCGGGTGCCGCCGGCTACGGGCCCGAGGCCGCGATTGGCGTCGAAGTCACCCCGTATTGGTACGAAAACCTGCTGGTGCGGCTCGCCGCCGCGGCCGCGCTGGTCGTGCTGCTGTTCGTGCTGACGCGCTGGAGCATGCGCCGGCAGCGCCGCCGCAACGCGTGGCTGGAGGAACAGGTCGAACGCCGTACCGGCGAGTTGTCGCGCGCGCTGGAGCGCCTGCGCGTCACCAATCTCGCGCTGGCCGAGGAGAGCCATACCGACACGCTGACCGCGCTGCACAACCGGCGCTACCTGCTGGCGCAACTGCCCGCGCTGCTGGCCGAAGGCAGCAGCGTCGGCGTGATACAGATCGACATCGACCACTTCAAGCACATCAACGACGCCCGCGGCCATGCAGTGGGCGATGCGGTGCTGCGCGAGCTGGGCGGCAGGCTCGCCGAGTTGCGCCGCGACAGCGACATCACCGTGCGCTGGGGCGGCGAGGAGTTCCTGCTGTTGCTGCGCGACGTCGACCAGGCCGACGTGCTCCGCATCGCCCAGCGCCTGCGCCACGACATTGCCGCCAAGGCATTCGCGGATGGTCGCGGCGGCGTGCTGCGGCTGACCTGCTCGATCGGTTTCAGCATGCATCCGCTGGCCGCCCACAGCGACGCGGCAACCTTCGATGCGGCGGTGGAGCTGGCCGACCTGGCGCTGTATCGCGCCAAGTACCTCGGCCGCGACCAGTGCGTCGGCCTGCTGGCCGCCGCGCCGTTGCCGGCGGCAATCCTGCGCGATCCGCTGGCACCGCAACTGGACGCGCTGCTGGCCGCCGGCCAGCTGAAATGGGTGCGTCCGACGAACTGAGCGGGCGCCTTCGATCGTTGCGCCGGCGCTTCGGGCGAAGCCCAGCCCGCCGCGCTCGAGCACCCCGCGCCGTCATTCCCGCGAAAGCGGGAATCCGCCGGGATTTCCGCCACGCAACCCGCCCCGGGTCGCCTCGATGCGCTCGCGCACCAGCGCGGCCACGCGTGCGGTTTCGCGCAGCGGGCGTTGCGCGGCGGTGCCCGGAGCGTCGAGGTCGCGCAGCAGGCCGGCATCGCGCAGGGTCTGGTGGAAGCGCGCGATCTTCGGCGGCAGCGGTGCGCGGATGAAGGTGAGCACCGGGCAGCCGACGGCGCAGGCTTCGGACAACATGTTCACCGAATCGGGCGTGACCACCAGCCGGTCGGCCCAGCCGAGCACGCCGGGGTAGGGGTTGCGGCCGTCGTCGCGGCCAGCCCAGAGCAGGCCCGGCACCTCGGCCAGCAACGGCCGCAGCGATTCGATCAGTGCCGCCGGCGTGCGCCGCGAGCCGAGCACCAGCAGGCTGCCGCCTTCGGCGCGCTGGCGCGCCAGCAGCTGCCGGATCAGCGCGCTGGCGTAGTCGGCGTCCAGTGCAATGCCGCGGCGCGGCCCGCCCAGCAGCACGCCCACGCGGGGCCGCGGCAAGGCCTCGAACTGCGGGCAGGCGTCGCGACCATCGGCCAGCCATTCGTCGTCGACGGTGTTGAGCGAGCCCAGCGTGGTCAGCACATTGGCGCCGTGCAGCTCATCGTGGCGCGGCACCACCACGGTGTCCCACAGCGTCGGCTCGATGCGCGGGTCGAGGATCTGCACGGTGTGGCAACGGCCCTCGCCGAGCGGCCGCAGCATACGGGTGAACAACGCGGCCGCGCGGCCACAGCCGATTGCGACTGCCGGCCAGGGCGGCGCAAACCACGCCCGCTGGCTGGCCGGCAGGGCGAGGCGTCCGCCCGCGATCAGGCGCGGCGCCAGCCATGACCATGGCGCGCGCGGCTCCAGCAGCAAATGGCGGCGCGGCAGTTGCAGATGCTCGGCCAGCGCCAGCGCCTGGCGCTGGTTGCCGGCGGCCGAATCGGTGATCACCCAGCACTCGCCGTGCAGCGTCAGCATGGCCGGGTTCGCCGCAGGATTGTTTCCCGAATCAACACGATGCGTTTCTCCGCCGGGCGTCGACCGCCGGCGCCCGGTCTGTACACTGGAATTTCTGGCCAGCGTGCCGGTGCGGCTCTCGCAAAGGATACCGTGCGACAGCCCGAAACAGCCTTTCGTCCTTGCCCCATGGAGTCTTCGCATGTCCCCACTGAAATATCTCTTTCTCGCCGGTCTGCTGGGTGCGGCGGTTTCCGCACAGGCGGCGCCGGTGACCTACCAGCTCGACCCCAACCACACGATGGTGCTGTTCAGCTGGAACCACTTCGGCTACTCCAACCCCACCGCCGACCTCGGTCTGGGCGAGGGCACGATCGTGTTCGACGAGCAGCATCCGGCGCAGTCCAGCGTCGAAGTGACCCTGCCGCTGGCGCGGCTGGATACCCACGTGGCGGCGCTGGACGAGCATCTTAAAAAGGCCGATTTCTTCGATGCGGCCAAGTATCCGGTGGTGACCTTCAAGAGCAGCAAGGTCGAGCCGCTGGGCGACAACAAGTTCAAGGTCACCGGTGCCCTCACCGTGCATGGCGTGACCCGGCCGGTGGTGCTCGACGCCACGCTGAACCGGGTGGGCCCGCATCCGATGGGCAAGGCGCAGTCGATCGGTTTCGACGCCACCGCCACGCTGAAGCGCTCGGAGTTCGGCGTGGGCGCCTACGTGCCCAACGTCAGCGACGAGGTGCACGTGCGCATCACCACCGAAGGTTCGGTGCCGAAGGAAGTCGCGGCGAAGTAATCGTCGCGCCGGTCTGGCGCACTCGCACAAAAAAACCGCGCCGTCATCGGCGCGGTTTTTTTGTGCCGGCGACCGCTGGTTATTCGGATTTCACGCCGCTGTCCTTCATCGACTCCAGCTTGCCCAGGTCGACGCTGCCCACCGCCGCCTTCAGTTCGTCGATGCTGTCGGCGTTGCCGTTCGCCTTGACCGTGAAGCGCTTGCCGACGATCACGCTGTACTCGCCGGACTTGGACTGGTGGTCCCACTCCTCGTGGATGAGGTTGCCATTGTCGCTGTAGGTCTTCTCGTAGCCGGTTTCGGTTTCCTTCTCCTCCTCCGGCGCCATCGCGCTGGCCATCGCGATGAAGCCCTTGGCGCCGCCGGTGTCGGTGACTTCCAGCGTGATGTGCTGGTTGTTGTCGCCGCTGTATTCCGCGCTGGCCTCCGACACCTGCATGCCCATCGCGCCGTTGCGCTCGGCCGAGATGCCGGTGCGCTTGAGATTGCCCACGGCAGCGGGCAGGAACGCCTTGATCTGGTCGGGCGCCAGCGCCTCCACCGGGCCGTTGGTGCCGGACATCGCGCCCATCATCTTGCCCATCGCGGCCGACTGCGCTGCGCTGTCGCCGGATTTCTGCGCCGCTTCCAGCTCCTTGCCGGCCTGTTCGGCGCGCTGGCCCATCGCCGCGAGCTTGCCCAGCGCGCTGTTGCCGTCGACGGTGACGGTCTCGCCGTTGCTGCTGGTGACGTGCATGCCGCTCATCGCCGCGCCGCCCAGCGCGCCGACGAAGATCAGGCCCAGGATCAGGCTAACGATCCAGCCCAGCACGATCGCGATGATCACGCTCACCGCGGTGTAGCCGCCGGCCTTTTCCGGCGGACACTGCATGGTGTGGGGCAGGCCCAGATACAGCAGGTAGATGCTGTAGACACCGCCGGCCAGCACGATCAGCAGGCCCAGCCACGGCACGATCACGCCGATGCCGGCGATCCACCAGGCGGTCCACGCGTAGGCCACCGTCTTCAGTGCCTGGATCAGGTTCGGCTTGGCGCCGAAGGTGCCGGCCAGCGCGTTGATGATCAGCGCCATCACGTAGACCAGCACCAGCGACAGGATGTAGCCCAGGATCATCCGGCCGATGCCCGCGCCGATGCCGGCGCGCACGGTGACGCCGAGGAAGCTGGTACCGATCAGGCTGCCCTTGATGAACTGCGCGATCACCGGCAGGGCGGCGATGATGGCGATGTAGCCGAGGTACAGGTTGTTGACCGTGGCCGGTTCGGCGGCGGCAACGGGCCACTCGGTCTTGGGTGTGGTCAGGATGTTCTTTGCGCGCGCGATGAGCTTTGCGGAATCCATGGTCTGCTCCCGATCAGATGCCCGAATCCGGCGCGGTGCGCCGGGACGTCGTTGATTTCCCCTTTGGTGCGTCGCACCGCTTGCTGCCGTCGCGCGGCGGAAACCCCTTCCGGCCGCGCCGTGGCGGATGAGCGCCCCGGCAGCAAACGCCAGCCTGCTACCATTTGCAGCCTGCTGTCCAGTCCGGAGTCCGCTGATGTCATCCCCCGCTGTCGCGACCGTGCCCCTGGTGCCGGCAAATGCCGAAAATCGTTACGAAGTGACGCGGCAGGACCTGCCGCTGTCGTGTCCGATGCCGGGCATGGTGCTGTGGAATTCCCATCCGAAGGTCTACCTGCCGATCGTCGATGACGGCGGCGAGTCAACCTGCGCCTACTGTGGCGCGCATTACGTGCTGCGCGACTGATCAGCGGACCCGGTCGGCGGCCGGTCATGGCATTTTTTTTGCTTATTTTTTGCCATGAAAGCCGCCAGCCCCGAGCTCATGTCCAGCATTGTCGTGCCCGCCAAGCTGCTGACCGTGGTCCAGCTGATCCCCGCGCTGCATTCCGGCGGTGCGGAGCGTTCGGCGCTGGAGATCGCGCGCGCGCTGGTGCAGGCAGGCCATCGCTCGGTGGTGATTTCCGCCGGTGGGCGGCTGGTCGAGCAGTTGCAGGCCGAGGGCAGCGAGCACATCACGCTCGACCTGGGGCGCAAGTCGCTCGCCACCCTGGGCCGCATCGGCCCGCTGCGACGCCTGCTGCGCGAGCTGAAGCCGGACATCGTGCACGCGCGTTCGCGCTTGCCGGCGTGGGTGGGCTGGTGGGCGCTGCGCGGTATTTCCCCGCGACCGCACTTCATCACCACTGTGCATGGCTTCAATTCGCCGGGCCGCTACAGCTCGATCCTGCTGCGCGCCGAGCGCGTGATCGTGGTGTCGCAGACCTTGCGTGACTATGTGCTCAGCCACTATCGCTGGCTGGAGCCGGGCCGGGTGCGGGTGATCCCGCGCGGCATCGACCAGGATGCGTTTCCCTACGGGCACCGGCCGGACGATGCATGGCAGAAGGCGTTCTTCGCGGAGTTCCCTGCGCTCGCCGGTGCGCCGTTGCTGACCATGCCCGCGCGCGGCACGCGGTTGAAGGGCCACCACGACGCGATCGAATTGCTGGCCGACCTCAAGCGTCGCGGCATCGAGGCGCGCTTGCTGCTGCTGGGCGTGGTCGAGCCCGGCCGCGAGGCCTACGTGGCCGAGCTGCAGGAGCTGATCCGCTTGCGCGGGGTGACCTCGCAGGTAGTGCTGTCGCCGCCGCGCGATGACATCCGCGACATCTACGCGCTGTCGGCGCTGGTGCTGCAGTTGTCGAACAAGCCCGAGACCTTCGGGCGCACGGTGATCGAGGCGCTGTCGCTGTGCCGGCCGGTGCTCGGCTACGCCCATGGCGGCGTCGGCGAATTGCTGGCCGAGCTGTACCCTGCCGGCCGCGTGCCGCTGGGCGATCGCGAGCGGCTGGTCGAACGCGCGGCCGAATTGCTGCGGGTGGCGCCTCCGATCTCGCCGCTGCAGAGCTACCGGCTCAGCGACATGCAGCAATCCACGCTGGCGTTGTACGACGAAGTGAGCCAACCGCAGGGCTGACGCGCCAGGCGTCGCGGCGCGCCTACAATGCGGGCTGGTTCCCGCCTGGCCCACCCATGACGACCTTCGGCAGTTCACTCAAGGCGGCGCTGCGTTCCCCCCTGCTGCCGTTCTGGCTGGTAATTGCGCTGCTGCCGTTCGGTCGCAGTTCGGAGCTGGGCACGCTGCTGTGCCTGCTCGGCGCGATCATGCTGTTTGCACGCGACCCGGCCGCACTGCGCCAGCACCCCGGCGCGCAGCTGCTGCTGTGGCTGCTGGGAGCGTATGTGGCGGCGGCGTTGTTTTCCGCGCTGGACGCGATTCGTCCCGGCAAGAGCTGGAGCACGGTGGCCGCCACGCTGCGTTACGTTCCGCTGGGCCTGTACGCGTGCTTCGCGATCCGTCGCGAGGCCAAACTGCACGCTTTGTACAAGGCGGTCGCCGCGGTGCTGGCGCTGTGGTGTGCGGATGCGTGGGTGCAGGCGTTCACCGGCTGGAGTCTGGGCGGCCATCCCGAAGCTTTTCGGGTCTCGGGCATTTTCGGCGCCGACAACCTGAAACTGGGCCCGAGCCTGGCGGTGCTCTCGCCGTTCGCATTGTGGGCGGCGCGGCAGCGCTGGGGGCGGCCGGGGTTGGTGCTGGCCGCGGTGCTGGTGCTCGGCCCGGTGCTGCTGGCCGGCTCGCGCTCGGCGTGGCTGTGCTACGTGCTGGTGCTGGCGGGTTTCGCCTGGCAGGAGGCGCGCACGCTGTGGCGCTTCTCGTTGTGGTGCGGGGCGGCGGCGCTGCTGCTGGCACTGGCTGGCGTGGTGGCATGGAATACCTCGGCGCGCTTCCATGACCGGATGGCGCGCAGCCTGCTGGTGTTGCAGGGTACCGATCAGTCGGTGGACACCGCGCTCAGCGGCCGGCTCGATATCTGGCAGGTCGGCGTGGCGATGACCGCGGCGCATCCGGTCAACGGCGTGGGCGTGCGCGGATTCCGCTACGCCTATCCGCAGTTCGCGCCGGCCGACGACCACTTCGTGGTGTCGGCCGAAGCGTGCGGCGTCGGCGAAGGCGCCTGCCATCCGCACCAGCTGCTGCTGGAGATCCTCACCAATACCGGCCTGCTCGGGCTGGCGCTGTGGCTGGCCGCGGCGGGTCTGGCGTGGCGGGCATGGCGGCGGGTGGGCGCGGCGGCGCGCGCACGCGCGTTCCCCGCCAGCCTGGCGCTGGGCGTGATGCTGTTTCCGCTGAACTCGCACCTGGCGTTCTACTCGGCCTGGTGGGGGCTGCTGTTCGCCTGGCTGCTCGGGCTGTGGTGCGCCAGTTTGTTCGTTGCCGGCATCCCTGCCGGCAACGAAGAGCCCGGCATCCGTGCCGGACTCCTAAACGCAGAACCCCCTCAGGGGACGCCCGATGGGGCGTGAGCCGCTGTCGGTGGTGGTGACCACGTTCAACAGCGCCGACACGCTCGACGCCTGCCTGCGCGGGGTGAGCTGGGCCGACGAGATCGTGGTGCTGGACTCGGGCTCGAGCGATGCCACCACGGCGATCGCCGCGCACTACGGCGCGCGCATCCACGCGCAGCCGTTCGCCGGCTACAGCGCCCAGAAGCAGGCGGCGATCGACCTCGCCAGCCATCGCTGGGTGCTCCTGCTGGACTCGGATGAATCGCTGGATGCGGATGCCGCCGCATGCCTGCAGCAGGCGCTGTGCGAGCCGGCCCATGCGGGTTACCAGTTGTGGCGGCGCGAGTGGCAGTTCTGGCGCTGGCAGTCGCGGCGCGGCCGGCTCAACCACTACGTGCGCCTGTTCGACCGGCAGCGTGCGCGCATGAGCGGCCACGAGGTGCACGAGGAAGTGCAGGTGGACGGCCCGGTGGGCGTGCTCGACGCGGTCATCGATCACCATGGCGAGCCCGACATCGCCGGCCGCGTGGTCAAGGCGAACCGCTACTCCAGCCTGCAACAGGCCGATCTGGCCGGGCGACGGGTGAGCTGGCTGCGCTTGCGCATGGTGGCGTATCCGACGGTGGCGTTTCTTCGTTATTACGTGCTGCGTGGACACTGGCGCTCCGGCTGGGCCGGCTTCATCGCCGCGCGCATCCACGCGTTCTACGCGTTCCTGAAGTACGCCAAGCTGTACGAGCAACGGCGGCCGCGGGACTGATCCGGCCAGCTCGATCGCCGCTCGGGACGCAGGCATGCGGCTGTACCTGGTCGAGCGCCGCCGGGCATCCGGCTGCCGAACGGATCAGTAGATGGCGGCGGCGCCCGGAGGGCGGGTCTTGAAGCGCTTGTGCACCCACAGGTACTGCTCCGGCGCCTCGCGCACCATCTGCTCGATGCAGGCGTTGACGCGGGCGGTGTCCTCCAGCACGTCCGCGCCGGGGAAATCCTCCAGCGGCGCACCCAGGCGCAGGACGTAACCCGACCCGTCGGGCAGGCGGCGGTGGAAGAACGGGATGACCACCGCGCCGGACAGCCGCGCCAGGTGGTGGGTGGCGGTGATGGTCGCCGCCGGCACGCCGAAGAACGGCACGAACACGGTGTCCTTGCTGCGCATGTCCTGGTCCGGCGCGTACCACAGCGTGCCGCCGGCGCGCAGGTACTTCACCGTGCCGCGGATGTCGTCCTTGTCGAACATCGCCGCGGCGTAGCGCAGCCGCGCGCGCAGCACCACCCATTCGAACACGGTCGAATCCATGCGCCGGTACATGCCGGCAATGCGGATGCGCTGCGACACCAGCCGCGCGCACAGCTCCAGGTGCGAGAAGTGGCCGCCGACCAGCAGCACGCCCTTGCCGCGCGCGCGCGCCGCCTCCAGGTGTTCCAGCCCCTCGATGGCGGTCGGCAGCGCGGCCATGCGCCGGTCGCTGCCCAGCCAGCCGAGCGCGAACTCCACCATCATCATGCCGATGTCGCGCAGGTTGGCGTCGACCAGTGTCGCGCGCTGCGCGGGATCGAGCGCGGGGAAACACAGCGCGATGTTGGCGGCCGCGATGCGCCGTCGCGCCGACGGAATGCGCGCCACCAGCGCGCCGAGTCGGCGCCCCAGCCACGGCAATGTCGCCTGTGGCAGATGCGCGATCAGCCACACCGCCGCCACCCCCAGCCATGCCGGCCAGTGGCGGGGAGCGAGCAGCGATCGGGTGAATTCGGGGCGGGGCATGCCGGGCATCGTCGGCATTGTACCGGGCCATCCGCGCGCGAACCTGCTTCAGGCGCTGTCGCTATACTCGCGCGTTGATTGCAAGGATCGGCCGTTGCGCTTCCTGTACACCCTCGCGATGTTCCTGGTCACGCCGGTGCTGGTGCTGCGCCTGCTGGTGCGGGGCTTGCGCTCGCCGCCGCACCACCACCGGCGCTGGCTGGAGCGCTTCGGCTCGTTCGACGCGCCCGGCTTCAGCGGCAGCCTGTGGATCCACGCGGTGTCGGTTGGCGAGGTGAATGCCGCCGAGCCGCTGATCAAGGCGCTGCAACGCAGCTACGCGAACGCGCCGCTGGTGATCACCACCGTCACCCCCACGGGCGCGGCCCGGGTGCAGCAACTGTTCGGCGACAGCGTGTTCCACGTCTACCTGCCGTACGACCTGCCGTTTGCGGTGCGCCGCTTCATGAAGCGGGTACGGCCGCGTCTGGCGGTGATCGTGGAAACCGAGATCTGGCCCAACCTCTACTTCGCCTGCCGCCGCCGCGGCATCCCGCTGATGATCGTCAATGCACGATTGTCCGAGCGCTCGATGCGCGGCTACAAGCCGCTGCGTCCGCTGATCGCCTCGGCGCTGCGCTGCGTGAGCGTGATCGCCGCACAGTCGCGCACCGATGCTGCGCGCTATCGCCTCCTGGGCGCCGATCCGCAGTCGGTGCTGGTCAGCGGCAACATGAAGTTCGACGTGCCGATCCCGGACGGCGCGGTGGCGGCCGGCGCCGCGATGCGCGCGCACTGGGGGCCCCGGCGGCCGGTGTGGATGGCGGCCAGCACGCACGACGGCGAGGAACTGGCGGTGCTGGAGGCGCATCTGAAAGTGCTGCAGCGCCTGCCCGATGCACTGCTGCTGCTGGCGCCGCGCCACCCCGAGCGTTTCCGGCTGGTGGAGCACACCGTGCGCAGCCTCGGTTTCACGGTCGCCACGCGCAGCCTGGAAGGCGTGCCGGCGACCGCGCATCAGGTCTTCGTGATCGACGCCATGGGGCAATTGATCCCGTTCTTCGCGGCTTCGGACCTGGCCTTCATCGGTGGCAGCCTGGTGCCGGTCGGCGGCCACAACGTGCTGGAGCCGGCGGCGCTCTCGGTGCCGGTGCTGGTGGGGCCGCACACCTTCAATTCGGAAGAGATCATCCGCAGCCTGATCGAGGACGGCGGCGCCGAGCGCGTGGCTGCCGCCGAGCAACTCGGCCCGCACGTGCTGCGGCTGCTGCTCGACGCGCCGCGCCGCGGACAGATGGGCGAGGCGGCGCGACAGGTATTCGAGCGCGAGCGCGGGGCAGTGCGGCGCGTCATGCAGCTGGTCGACGCGCTGCTGCAGGAGTAGGCGGTCAGCGCCTCACTGCAGCAGAGCGTTGATGCCCTGGATGTCCTTGAAGTCGGCCGTGCCGGCGGCCTGCTGCAACAGCAGCTTGTTCAGGATGAACTGGTGGCGCGCCTGCGAATAGGCGCTTTCGGACTGGGTCAGGGTCTGGATCGCCAGCAGCACGTCGGTGAAGGTCTGCGTGCCGACCTCGAAGCCCGCACGGGTGGCTTCCAGCGCCTTCTGGCCGGACTCCACCGAGGCCTTGCCCGACTCCACCTGCGAAATGCCGGCGAGCACCGAGCGGTAGTAGTTGAGCGTGTTCTGGATCACCTGGCGGCGCTGCAGTTCCAGTGCGTCGTTGGCGGCATCGCGCTGGTAGATCGACTGGCGCACGCGCGACTGGGTGTAACCGCCGGAAAAGATCGGCACGTTCAAGGTCAGCCCGATGGTGGTCGAGGCCGGCCGCTCCGAACCGATGCGCGCGGGGTCCTGGTACCAGCTGCTGCTCTTGCCGTAGTTCACGCTGGCGCTGATCGTGGGCAGGTGGCCCGAGCGTGCCGCGGTGATGTTGTGCTCGGCGGTCCGCACGTTGTCCTGCTGCGCCTGCAAGGTCGGGTTGTTCTCCAGCGCCTGCTTCACCCAGGCCTGCGGATCGCTCGGCGCGGGCGCGTCCATCGGCAGGTCGTCGCGCAGCTTCTTGAGTTCGCCCACCGGCTTGCCGGTGATGACGCGCAAGGCTTCGCGGTCGTTGTCGAGCGTGTTCTGCGCCGCGATGGTCTGGGTCTTGGCGTTCTCGTAATAGGCCTTGGCCTGGTACACGTTGGTGATCGCCGACAGACCCACCTTGTACTGCTGGTCGGCCTGGTCGTACTGGCGCTTGAACGCGTCCTCGTTGGCCTTGGCGAAGGTCAGCTGATCCTCGTCGTTGAGCACGGTGAAGTACGCCGCGGTGACGCGCACCAGCAGGTCCTGCGCTGCGGCCTGGTAGGTCGCGTCCTGCGCATCCTTGGCGGAGTGCGCGGCCTTGAGGTTGGCGTACTTGCTGAAGTCGAAAACGGTCTGGGTCAGCGTGGCATTGAGGCTGCGCGTGCGCAGGTGGCCGCCGTCGGAGGCGGTGCCGTTGGACGCCAGCGGGCCGGTACAGGTGTAGTTGCCGCTGCCGGCGGCGATGCCGCTGCACAGGAAGCTGTTGGCGCCGGTACCGAAGTCCAGGCTGTTGCTGCCCTGGCCGCCGTTGGCCTGTTGCAGGGTGAGTGAACCGTCGATCTGCGGCAGCAGCCCGGCACGCGCCTGCGGCACGCCTTCGCCGGTGGCCAGCCGCGTCGCGTCGGCCTGGGCCAGTACCGGGTCATTGGCGCGCGCGTCGCGATAGGCATCGAGCAGATCCTCGCCATGGCTGGGCAGCGAGACGGCGGCCAGCGCCAGGGCCAGGGTGAGCAGCTTCAATTGCATGGAATGCCTCGTGTCGATCGGGGACGTCGGGGAGGGGGTCTACAGAACGAATCGCGGCGCCGGCTCGGCATGCACCAGATACGGCAGGTCGGTCTCGAACAGGCCCTGCACGCGCAGTTCGCCGGTCGCTTCGAGAACCAGCAGGTTGGCGCGCTGCACCGGCGACTGTCCGCTCACCACGAACGCGCGGCCACCGGGCTTGAGCCACGCGCGCCAGCGCGACGGAACTTCCGCCACGGCGCCGGTGACCACCAGCACGTCGAACAAGCCGTCCGGCTGCCACGCGCGCACCGCCTCGCCGGTGACCAGGCTGGCATTGCCGATGCCGGCGTGACGCAGCCGCTCGCTCGCGGCGGCGGTGAAATCGGCATGGATGTCCACGCTGACCAGTTGTGCCGACAGGGTGGCGAGGCACGCGCTGAGATAGCCCGAGCCGGTGCCGATTTCCAGCACGCGGTCGGTGGCCTGCACGTCCAGCGCCTGCAACACGCGGCCCTCGACCACCGGCTTCATCATCACCTCGCCATGGCCCAGCGGCAGGCACAGATCGGCGAAGGCCAGCTGCCGGTGTTCGGCGGCGACGAAATCCTCGCGGCGCACGCGGCTGATGACGTCGAGCACGCGGCCGTCGAGTACCTCCCACGGACGCACCTGGTTCTCCACCATGTTCGTGCGTGCCTGTTCGAAATTCATCGCCATCTGTGCATGCCTGCGCTGTCCCGGAAGAACCCGGAAGGATAAGCTCTGCCACCTGCCGCGACAATGGCGGCGCCGCTTGATACCTAGCCTGACGGCTGCGCCACGGTGCACGAAGTGCCGGAAGTCATCGGCGCTGCGTGACGTCCGTCACCCCGCCGTGCGCATCGGATCGACCGCCGCCCATGGCCGGATTGCCGCCGCGTGGCAAATAAATAAACCGAAGCGTATACTAAAGGCTGATCATTTGTATTTGAAGGTGGAGGACATGAGTACCAGCGCGCCCATCAGAGCCCAGGGACCCGGTCGCCCGAAGGACATGGAGAAGCGTGCGGCCATCCTGGCAGCGGCCAAGGCGTTGTTCATCAGCAACGCTTTCAGTGGCACCAGCATGGATGCCATCGCCGCCGACGCCGGCGTGTCCAAACTCACCGTCTACAGCCATTTCGGCGACAAGGACAACCTGTTCCGCGAAGTCATCCGCTCGCGCATCCAGGACCTGCTGCCGGAGGAAACCTACCGCTTCGACCCGCAGGCGGACATCCGCGAGACCCTGCTGCGGGTGGCGCTGACCCATGCCCACCTGGACTGCAACGCCGAAACCGTGGGCACCTTCCGCGCCATCCTCAGCGACTGCCGCCAGGGCAACCCGCGCTACGGCAAGCTGATCTGGGAAGAAGGCGCCACGCGCACCCATGGCCTGATGGAACGCCTGCTGCAGCAGGCGGTTGACGCCGGCAAGCTCGACATCGACGACGTGCGCCGGGCCAGCATGCAGTTCCTCACCCTGATCAAGGGCAACCTGATGATGCGGCAGATGTTCGGCTGCACGAATTGCCCGGAAAGCTACCTGCAGGAAATCGAGACGACCGCGCGCGCGGGCGTGGACACCTTCCTGCGCGCCTTCCTGCCGCGCTGACCACGCCAAGTTCTTCACCCGGCTTTCTCGGGCCGGTGCCCATGCTCTGCCGATATCCGTGCGCCGGAAAGCTCATCGCAGCCGGCGCCACCCGTCCGCAGGAGCAAGCCATGGCCAAGACCAAGCCGTTCGTCAGCGACATCGAGAACATCCGCAAACGCGCCCGCCAGGACATCGACAAGGGCGCGATGACCGCCGGCTACAAGGCCGACCGCGCCACCGTGGTGACCCTGCTCAATCACGCCCTGGCCACCGAGATCGTCTGCGTGCTGCGCTACAAGTACCACTACTACATGGCCTCGGGCATCCACTCGCAGGCGATCAAGGAAGAGTTCCTGCAGCACGCCAACGAGGAACAGGGACACGCCGACCTGCTCGCCGAGCGCATCACCCAGCTCGACGGCAAACCGAACCTGTCGCCCGAGGGCCTGCTCACGCGCAGCCACTCCGACTACGTCGAAGGCGAGGACATCGTCGACATGATCAAGGAGGACCTGGTCGCCGAGCGCATCGCCATCGACAGCTACCGCGAGATGATCGACTACGTGGGCACCGCCGACCCCACCACCCGCCGTGTGCTGGAAAGCATCCTGGCGATGGAGGAAGAGCACGCCGAGGACATGAACACCTTGCTGGAGCAGCTCGGCAAGAAGGGCGAGCCTGCCAAGCCGGCACCCTCGACCAGGGCCAGCGGCGGGAAAGCGGTGGCCCGCAAGCGCCGCTGATGGCACCGTCGATCGGCCGCCCTACCAGCCGGCCAGCACCAGCTTGCCGATGCTGCTGCCCGATTCCAGCCGGCGATGTGCCTCGCGCAGATTCGCCGCGTTGATCGGGTTCAGCGTCTCGCGCCGGATGCCCCTCAACTCGCCGGCATCCACCCGCTCTGCCACGCGGGCGAGAATGCGCCCCTGCTCGGCCATGTCCGCCGTGTGGAAGCGCGCGCGGGCGAACATGAACTCCCAGTGGATGCCGATGCATTTGGCCTTGTACGGATCGCCGATGCGCAGCGCGCCATGCGGTTCCACGATCAGGCCGACGTGGCCTTGCGGCGCCAGCAGCGCGCCGAGTTCGTCCCAGTAGGCATCCGTGTCGGCGAGATTGAGTGCGGCGTCGATGGTCGCGAAACCCAGCGCGGCGAGTTGTGGCGCCAGCGGCTGTCGATGGTTCACCACGTGCTGCGCGCCCATCGCGCGGCACCAGTCGGTACTGTCGGCACGCGAGGCGGTGGCGATCACGGTGAACCCCGCGCGCCGCGCCAGCTGGATCGCGATCGAGCCGACGCCGCCGGCGCCGCCAATGACCAGCAACGACTGGCCCTCGCCGCCGTGCTCGCTGTCGAACGGCATGCGCTGGAACAGCAACTCCCACGCGGTGATCGCCACCAGCGGCAGCGCCGCGGCGTCGGCGAAATCCAGGCTGCGCGGCATCGCCGCGGCCAACTGCGCGTCCACCAACTGGAACTGCGCATTGCTGCCCGGCCGGGTGACGTCGCCCGCGTAATACACGCGATCGCCCGGCTTGAAACCTGCCACCGCGCTGCCAACGGCTTCCACCGTGCCGGCGGCGTCGTAGCCCAGCACTTTCGGTTGTGCTTCCACGTGTGGCTTCGGTGCGCGCAGCTTGGTATCGACCGGATTCACCGACACGGCCTCGACGCGCACCAGCAGGTCGCGCCCGCCCGGCGCGGGTGTGGGCAGTTCCACGTCGAACAGCGATTGCGGATCGTCGATCGGCAGGTAGCGGGTGAGGGCGACGGCTTTCATGTGGATGTCTCCGGGGCGGCGGGTAAACATCGGTGAGCGAACGCGCTGCGCGATGCGCCGTCGGGCGATGGCAAGCATACGGCGATGGCACGGCCTCGCGGCAAAGCCTGTGCGGCGGAACCTCGCCGCCGCGAGCGAGATGCGCCCGACAGCGCCGGGGTGGTCGCGTTGTAAGCTGCGGACTCCGCTCGCCACCTCCGCAGGAGCCGTCCGATGTTGACCCCTGACACTTCCCCCGCGCCGCGCCGCGGCCTGCGCCGGGCGATCCTGGCCGTGGTCGCCGTGCTGGTGCTGCTGATCGCGGCGTCGATGTGGTGGTGGGATACCGAGCCGGCGCTGTTCGATCCGGTGGCGGCCACCCAGGCCCGGATGCAGGAATTGAAGCGGCCGGTGAGTACCGGCGCCACCACCACGGTCACCCTGATCGCCTCGGTGCGCACCCTGCTCGACAAGCGCGGCGGCTACCTCAGCAACGACAAGCTGCCGCCGGGCGTGCTGCTGGACAACCTGCCGAACTGGGAATTCGGCTCGCTGACCGCTTCGCGCGACCTGGTGCGTGCGCTGCGCAACGACTTCAGTCGCTCGCAGACGCAGTCGACCGAGGACAAGGACCTGGCCGAGGCCGACCCGCTGCTCAACAGCCCGAACGACCGCTGGCTGCTGCCCAGCTCGGAAAGCCAGTACCGCAAGGCGATCAAGCATCTGGACGGCTATCTGGCGCGGCTCGGCGATGCCGACGACAGCAATGCGCACTTCTACGCGCGCGCCGACAACCTGGCCGATTACCTGCAGCTGGTGTCGTCGCGGCTGGGCTCGTTGTCGCAGCGGCTGTCCGCCAGCGTGGGCCAGATCCGCATCGGCGACGTGGACGCCTCCGATCCGGTCAGCGCATCCACCGTGGCCGCGCCCGGCGGCAGCCGGCTGGTCAAGACCCCGTGGACGCAGATCGACGACAACTTCTACGAAGCACGCGGCTACACCTGGACGCTGCTGGAACAGCTCAAGGCGATCCAGCGCGATTTCGGCCCGATCCTGCGCTCCAAGCACGCCGACGTGAGCCTGGAACAGGTGATCCGCGAGCTGGAGGAGGCGCAGCGCCCGCTGCACAGTCCGATGGTGCTGAACGGTTCGCCGTTCGGTTTCTTCGCCAACCATTCGCTGGTGATGGCGAACTACGTGTCGCGCGCCAATGCGGCGCTGATCGACCTGCGCGAGTTGCTCAAGCGCGGCTGATGCGGCCCCAACGCAAGAGCCCCGCACGGGCGGGGCTCTTGCGTTGCATCGCCTTCGGGCTCAGGCCTTGGAGCCGTGCTCGGCCTTGTAGCGGGCGATGCCGGCCAGGATTTCGGCCTTGGCCTCTTCGGCACCGACCCAGCCCTCGACCTTGACCCACTTGCCCTGCTCCAGATCCTTGTAATGTTCGAAGAAGTGGCCGATGCGCTGCAGCCAGTGCGGCGAGACGCCCTTCATGTCGTTGATGTGGGCGTAGCCCGGGAACACCTTGGGCGAGGGAATCACCACCAGCTTCTCGTCGGCGCCGGCCTCGTCGGTCATCTGCAGCATGCCGACCGGGTGGCAGCGGATCACCGAGCCCACGGCCAGTGACAACGGCAGGATCACCACCGCGTCCAGCGGGTCGCCGTCGCCGCCCAGGGTGCCCGGCACGTAGCCGTAGTTGCACGGGTAGCGCATCGGCGTGGACAGGATGCGGTCGACGAAGATCGCGCCCGATTCCTTGTCCACCTCGTACTTGACCGGCTCGGCGTCCTTGGGGATCTCGATGATGACGTTGATTTCGTTTGGCACGTCGCGACCGGCGGGGACAAGATGCAGACCCATGGGAATCCTCAAGCGGGGGAAAAACAGTCCGCTAGGATACGCCAAACGCTGCTGCATCGCAGCACCGCTTGTCAGCCGCGACCGCCCTGGCGGTAGGGCCGCTCGCGCAGCCACTTGGTGGCGATCCATTTTTCACCGCAGATCACCGGCAGGCCGGCGTGCAGCGAGCGGGGGTCGCCGCCTTCGTAGGCGAAATAGACGGCCGAACCGCGGCGCGCGGTGACGGTCAGGCCCAGCTCCGGGAAGGCGGTGCCGCCGCCCAGTTCGGGCGTGTTGAGGTACATCACCACGCTGGCGATGCGCTGGCCACCGGAACGGGTGATGGCGTCGTAGCCGGGCAAGGCGGGGTCGAACCAGTCGAAATGCGGCTCGTACTCCTGGCCCGGGCGGTAATGCAGGATCTGCAGCCCTTCGCCGTGGTTGACCGGCAGGCCGAGCAGGCCGGCCAGGCGCCGCTCGATGCGCGCGATCAGCGGCCGTTCGCCGATGGAAAAGAACATGCCTTCGCTGGTGCGGCGCTGGTCCACCTGCTGTTTGCCGTCGTCGTCGACGGTCAGCGCGCGCGCCAGCTGCGGCCGCGCCAGCTCGATCAGTTCGGCGCATTCGGCGTCGTCCAGGATGTTTTCCAGCACGCGCAGCGGCGGTTCGTCGACGCTCAGCGACACGCCGATGGCGTGGCCGTCGACGCAGACCGCCGGCGCCTCCGGGTGTCTGGTGCGCAGGCCGCGCGGTGCGGGCGAAGTGGTGCCGGCGTTGAGCGCGGCCAGCGGAAGCTTCAGCACTTCGGCGACGATGCTGCGGCTCTGGCGCGGGTCGTAGCCGTTGTCCTTCATCAGCTTGAGCACGTCCGGCACGCCGTGGCCGGCCCGTGTGGTGGCGAGGATCCACTCGCGCAATTCATGGCTGATGGCGGTGCGTGACGGCATGGCGGAAAGGCTTGCGATCGGCGTGTCAGCATACTTCAGCGACCACTTTCGCCGCACGCCCGCGCGAGCGTGCGGCGGTCACCGCTACTTCAGCTGATCCCACAGGAAGTCGTAGGCCATCGCGTGCATGTGGGCGGACTGCTGGTTGTCCGCGCCGGCGCCGTGGCCGCCTTCGAGGTTCTCGTAGAACCACACGTCGGGGTGGCCTTGCGCCTGCATCTTCGCGGCCATCTTGCGCGCCTGCACCGGACCCACGCGGTCGTCGCTGGTGGCGGTGTAGAACAGCACCGGCGGATAGTGGCCGTCTTTTTTCACGTTCTGGTACGGCGAGAAGGTCTTGATGAAGTTCCAGTCGGCGGTGTCCGGGTTGCCGTATTCGGCCATCCACGACGCGCCGGCGGAGAGGTGCGAATAGCGCTTCATGTCCAGCAGCGGCACTTCGCAGGCGATCGCGCCGAACAACTGCGGATACATGGTGAGCATGTTGCCCATCAGCAGGCCGCCGTTGCTGCCGCCTTCGGCGCCCAGGTGCCCGGGCGAGGTGACGCCGCGCTTGATCAGGTCCTGCGCGACGGCGGCGAAATCCTCGTACGCGCGCGGGCGGTTCGCCTTCAGCGCCGCCTTGTGCCAGCGCGGGCCGTACTCGCCGCCGCCGCGGATGTTGGCTACCACGTAGACGCCGCCGCGATCGAGCCAGGCGCGGCCGATGCTGCCGCTGTAGTGCGGCAGCAGCGACACTTCGAAGCCGCCATAGCCGTACAGCAGGGTGCGGTTGGCGCCATCCAGCTTGATGCCCTTGGGCGCGATCTCGAAATACGGTACGCGGGTACCGTCCTTCGAGGTCACGAAGTGCTGGCTGACGGTGAACTTCGACGCGTCGAAGAACGCCGGCTCCTGCTTGATCGTTTCCGCCGGCGTGCTGCCCAGCACGCCGCGTTCGAGCGATGCGGGGGTGAGGAAGCCGGCCACGTCGAGCCAGTACTCGTCGCTGTGGTCGGGGTCGGTGTCGACCACGCTGACCGTGCTGAGCGCCGGTGCACCCGGCAGCACCTCGGGATGCCAGCCGTCGTCGGCGCCCGCCATCCGCGGCGGAGTGAGCACTTCCAGCCGACTCTTGACGTCATCCAGCACGTCGAGGATCAGGTGGTTGCGGGTCCAGGCGTAGCTGGACAGCGCGGTGTGCTGGTCGGGCTTGAACAGCACGGTGAACTCGCGCTTGCCGGCGATGAAGTCGTCGAAGCGGATGGCCAGCAGCGCTCCTGAGGGATAGGTGGCGCCGCCGACCGTCCATGGTGAGCGCGTCTGCACCAGCAGCCATTCGCGGTGGGCGTTGGCATCGGCGTCGGTGGGCACGTCGAGGCGTGTCAGTTTGCCGCCGTGGCGCAGGAACAGCTCGCTGTGGAAGAAATCCTTGGCCACCGACACGAAGTCGCGCTCGTAACCCGGCGTGCGGTCGTGGAACGCACTGACCGCGAGGTCGTCGTGCTTGCCCTCGTGCACGGTCGCGGCGGCCGACAGCGGCGTGCCGCGCTTCCACTCCTTGACGATGCGCGGATAGCTGGAGGCGGTCATCGAACCGGGGCCGAAGTCGGTGCCCACGTAAATGGTGTCCTCGTCGATCCAGCCGACATCGCTCTTGGCCACCGGCAGCTCGAAGCCGCCCTTCACGAAGGCCTTCTTCGGGATGCTGAACTCGCGCACCGCCACCGCGTCGCCGCCGTCGGGCGACAGCGACACCAGGCAGCGTTCGAACGCCGGCTTGAGGCATTGCACGCCCTTGAACACCCAGCGCTTGCCCTCGGCCTTGTTCAGCGCGTCGATGTCCAGCAGCACCTCCCATTTCGGCTCGGCCTTGCGGTATTCGGCCAGGGTGGTGCGGCGCCAGACGCCGCGCGGGTGGGTCTTGTCGCGCCAGAAGTTGTACAGCTCGCCGCCCATGCGGTTGACGTAGGGAATGCGTGCGTCCGAGTCGAGTACCTGCAGGATCGCGTCGCGTGTCTTGTCGAAGCTGGCGTCGCTGGCGAAGCGCGCCTGCGTGCGCGCGTTCTCCTGTTTCACCCATTCCATCGAGCGGGTGCCGTGGATGTCTTCGAGCCACAGCCAGGGATCGCCGGTGGCGGCCTGGTCGGCAGGGGTTTTCGCGGTTGGGGTATCGCTGGCGTCGGCAGGATTCATGCCCGCCAGTGTGACGCCGAGTGCCAGGGTGAGCCAGACCAGTCGCATGAGGTTTCTCCTTTGGGGGCGAGCGCGGAATTGCCGGCGATCGAGCGGATCCCATGCGGCCGCTGGCCGTCGGGCGCCGGTGGCGGCGAACGAAAATCCCGCCGCAGCGGGATTTTCGTCGAGCCGGATGGGATGGCTTCGGTTACAGCAGCGGGATCATCAGCAATGCCACGATGTTGATGATCTTGATCAGCGGGTTCACCGCCGGGCCGGCGGTGTCCTTGTACGGGTCGCCCACGGTGTCGCCGGTGACCGCGGCCTTGTGCGCCTCGGAGCCCTTGCCGCCGTGGTGGCCGTCCTCGATGTACTTCTTGGCGTTGTCCCAGGCGCCGCCGCCGGTGGTCATCGAGATGGCCACGAACAGGCCGGTGACGATGGTGCCGATCAGCACGCCGCCGAGCGCCTTCGGCCCCAGCAGCAGGCCGACCACGATCGGCACCGCCACCGGCAGCAGCGACGGCACGATCATCTCGCGGATCGCCGACTTGGTCAGCATGTCCACCGCGCGCGAGTACTCCGGCTTGCCGGTGCCCTGCATGATGCCGGGGATGTCGCGGAACTGGCGGCGCACTTCCTCCACCACCGCGCCGGCGGCGCGGCCGACGGCCTCCATCGCCATCGCGCCGAACAGGTAGGGGATCAGGCCGCCGATCAGCAGGCCGATGATCACCATGTGGTCGGACAGGTCGAAGGTCAGCGGGGAATACGCCGTGCCCGCGGCCAATGCCTTGGCCTGGGCGGCGACGTCGAGGTTGTGCGTGTAGTCGGCGAACAGCACCAGCGCGGCCAGCGCGGCCGAGCCGATCGCGTAGCCCTTGGTCACCGCCTTGGTGGTGTTGCCGACCGCGTCCAGCGGATCGGTGACGCCGCGCACTTCCGGCGGCAGGTCGGCCATCTCGGCGATGCCGCCGGCGTTGTCGGTGATCGGGCCGTAGGCATCCAGCGCCACGATCATGCCGGCCATCGACAGCATGGCGGTGGCGGCGATCGCGATGCCGTACAGGCCACCCTGGCTGTAGGCACCCCAGATCGCCGCGCAGATCACGATCACCGGCATCGCGGTCGCTTTCATCGACACGCCGAGGCCGGCGATGATGTTGGTGCCGTGGCCGGTGGTCGAGGCCGCCGCGATGTGTTGCACCGGCTTGTACTGCGTGCCGGTGTAGTACTCGGTGATCCACACGATCAGGCCGGTCAGCGCCAGCCCGATCAGCGCGCAGTGGAACAACGCGTGGCTGGAAATGACGCTGCCGTCGCCGGCGGCCAGGCCCTGCGGCAGCAGGCTGCCGGTGACGAACCAGAACGCGACCGCCGAGAGCAGCGCCGACACGATCACGCCCTTGTACAGCGCGCCCATGATCGAGCCACCGGCCTTCACCCGGACGAAGAAGGTGGCGATGATCGAGGCGATGATCGACACGCCGCCGAGCAGCAGCGGGTACAGCACGGCAGCGAGGTTGTCGGCGAAGGTGAGACCGGCCAGCAGCATGGTGGCGATCACCGTCACCGCGTAGGTCTCGAACAGGTCGGCCGCCATGCCGGCGCAGTCGCCCACGTTGTCGCCCACGTTGTCGGCGATCACCGCCGGGTTGCGCGGGTCGTCCTCGGGGATGCCGGCCTCCACCTTGCCGACCAGGTCGGCGCCGACGTCCGCGCCCTTGGTGAAGATGCCGCCGCCCAGGCGCGCGAAGATCGAGATCAGCGAGCTGCCGAAGGCCAGCCCGACCAGCGCGTGCAGCGCCGTCTCGCCGGTGACGCCGAAGTGGCCGAGCACCAGCCAGTAGCCGGCCACGCCGAGCAGGGCCAGGCCGACCACCAGCATGCCGGTGATCGCGCCGCCGCGGAACGCCACGTCCATCGCGGCGCCGAGTCCGCTGCGCGCCGCCTCGGCGGTGCGCACGTTGGCGCGCACCGAGACGTTCATGCCGATGTAGCCGGCCGCCCCGGACAGGATCGCGCCGAGCAGGAAGCCGATCGCGGTCGGCCAGTTGAGGAAGAAACCGATCAGCAGCAGCAACACCACGCCGACCAGGCCGATGGTGGTGTACTGGCGGTTGAGGTAGGCGCGTGCGCCTTCCTGGATGGCCGCGGCGATCTCCTGCATCCGTTCGTTGCCCGGCGATTTCGCCAGGATCCAGCGCGCG